>Ga0214192_1000005_pt1 | contig 190177 bp, 196 predicted proteins | sample TroBogEpilimnion_44_FD_153030 | JGI IMG/M metagenome (GOLD analysis project Ga0214192, IMG submission 153030) | Freshwater microbial communities from Trout Bog Lake, WI - 29JUL2008 epilimnion | ecosystem: Environmental > Aquatic > Freshwater > Lake > Epilimnion/Euphotic zone | place: Trout... | reverse complement strand
TACATACGATAATATACCAAGAAATGTAATTACTTTAATTTATAAAGGTACTGGAAATTCATTATAAATCAAAAACTACTTATTTTAATAAATTTGGTGGTTTGAATATTCTTACTTATCTTTGCAACAACAAAACAACATAATAATGAAAACATTGCACTACGTTATGATAACAAAGCACCTTACTGGTGATAGTGAGGTTTTATTCTTTGATAGTTCAGCCAAAGCAAGAGATTATTTCATTGCCGAAACAAATCCATTATTAAAGGTTTGTTTGGATGAACAACTTGTCGAGGGTGAAGTTTATTTTCCTACAACTGATATTGATGCCAAGGGCAATGTTAGTATGTGGCGGTTCAATGGTGGGGAGAATGTTGCTTTGGATGAATTAATTGGTGGGGTTAATCATTGTTACCAAATTGGTTCAGCCAAAGTGAATGATGATGTTACCCATTACGTTGCCGATTTCAGCGAGTATGTGGATGAAAGCACAATATCATTTTGGAACAAAGCTAAGGCTATTATCCAGTACAATGACCTTGTGGATGATGAAATTGAAAGTGCGAATGAGAGGGGCTTTGGTATTATTAGGTATGACAATACCACATGGCATGAGGATAATGGAATAGGTGAGGATAAAGGTAGGATATTATTCATGGAAAAAATTGGTTTGCCTTATGGTGAATGTTACTTTGGTTGGAATGAACAGCCAACAAATACAATCCGTTGTGGGGATATAAAGTTTACGGAAGTATTAAAGATTGTTGGTTGCCTTGAAACTATCGATAATTGGGGCAGACAAGAACGCATAAATGCCAAAGAAACCTATGAACTGCTTAATAACCCAGAGAATTGGAGTGATGACCAAAGATTTTATTGTGAGGGCAATGGTGGTTATTTCATTGATGAATTGATTGGCAAGGTTATCAAATGTAATAAAAAAGTATTCAAAGTGCCAAATGATAATACATAATAAAAACAAATATTTGTTTGATTGAATTAAACGTATTATCTTTGCAGAAACAAAACAACAATAACATGAAAGTACTTTACTGCCCACTATGTGGCTCCGACCAAGTTAAAATTATTGACCACCAACCGTTGGCAACTAATGACGACCAAATGCCAATAGATACCGAAATATATGTATCATTGCATTGTGATTATTGTGGTGGCAATACCAATACCGTTGGTGATATTACCTACCGACAACCAAAACAAAGGGTACAAGGATTTAACGATGCCTACAAAGGTGCGTTGAATGGATATGTTCTTTTGGCTGAACTGATGAATGGTGATATGGTTATTGAGAGAGAAATTACATTAGAGGATTTTGGCGATGAAACATTTAAAGTTAAATGCTTTAACAGTATTGCAATAGCATATAACCCAAAACGTAATGTTATTTTACGTTATCCACCAAAGGAAAATCTTAACGAAACATTATTACAACAATGTTTGGATTATAGAGGTTTGTCGGCTTTAAAAGCAACCAATTTTGCTACCTATGGTGATATTATGATGAAATTCGGCAAACCTATTTTCATACATAATAAATTGTAATATGTTATGGGTAAATATTTTGTATTTAAGGTTAATGACGGAACTGATAATTGTGTTAGGATAAACCGAATTCCAAAGGGTAGAATTTCATTTGAGTATGTTAGTGTACAAAGCCCAAATGAGGCAACCGTATGGGGGGATAAAAAGAGTGCAAAGTCATGGGAAGAAGTAATTAAAACCAAATTCAAGAATGCGAAATTGACCGAATGTAAATTAGTTTTTAAATAAATTTGGAAAGTTCAAAATAGTATTGTATCTTTGTTGAAACAAAATAACTAAAACAATGGCAACAAAAACATGGAAATTGGGTGAGCTATGTAAGGGGGGTGTAATTACCGTTGAAGCAAACGGTAAGACCGTTAAGGTAATCGGTAAGGAGTGGGATTATTCAAAAGGCTCGAAAAAAAGCTCCGACCAAAGCAATGCAAAAGAATTTACAAGGAAAGAAGTCAACCTTGACCTGAAAGAAGCTGCAAGGACAATAGACAATTTCCTACATGACCTGACCACAAGTTACTATGCTGGACAGATCATGGACTGGATAAAGACAAAAGTAAAATTTCAGGAAACTTATCTTTGGTAAAAATAAATTTGGAAAGTTCAAAATAGTATTGTATCTTTGCAATAAGAAATTTCAGTCACCAATACATGCAATGGAAACATCATGTGGCGGTGGCTGATTAAAATAGTCAGGTGGTGCAATTGGTAGACAACTGGTAGATGGGTTCGAATCCATTACAGTAGGTATGCAGGTTCGAATCCTGTACTGACTACAATAATAAAAATAAATTTGGTGGTTTAAAAATAATGAATTACCTTTGCTGAAACAAAACAATTATGGAACAACCAAAAGTAAAAATAGTCCTTTTAGATATTAACAAATACGACAGAACCGAAGTAGCTGATGCTTATGAGAATGCGGTATTTGAAACATACAATGAAGCTCGTGATGTGTTCGGTGATGAAGCTTTAATATTTGACCTTTCGGTATTCATGGATGAATGTAACAACCAAGAGATTAACTTGGAGCTTTATTGGCTAACTTATATTACAATTAATTAATACTGATAGATAATATGAAATATTACATTATCAAATATAACTCAAAATTTAATGACGATTTTTTAACGTTGTACCATGAAAAAATGGATATAACTCCAGAGAACATTGGTGCGGATAATAAGTATAGGGAACATGTTACCAGTGATAAACGAAGAGCTATGAGGTTTTATAACAAAAGAGAAGCCGAATTGGTTGCTAAGTTATTTGTGCGTGAGGGCTTTAGTACCTATGAAATTTTGGAAAAATAAATTTGGCGGTTTAAAAATAATGAATTACCTTTGCTGAAACAAAACAACAACACAATGGCAAAAAAATTTGACGTTCTCAGTCCTGATGGATTTTCAATTGATTTTGAAGACACATATGACACAATTGAACAAGCGGAACAAGCATTCAAGGAATGGGCTAAACGCTATGAAAAACAAGGGTATTATTCTTCAGCCAATGGCAGAATTCCTTTGGATGAATTAATGGGTTATTGCCGAATAATTGAGATTGAAGTTGACGAAAACTAATTAATTCTAATATGGAACAAGAAATAACCCTATCTTTGGCTGAACAAGAGGTGCTAATCCAATTGAAGTCTGAAGTTACTTTGGCTGAACTTGTTTTATGGTTCAAGTCAAAGAACGTGAATATAAAAGGTTTGACTGAAGAACAAATATATCAACTTTATTTCATAATGTAAAATAAATTCATTACTTTTGTATAATGAATAAAGCTGACCAACACATTGAAAACATTGAACCAATATTCTTTCATAATGGCGAGGAAAGAACCATGACGCAAATGGTGCAAGTTGTGCCATTGATGTTAATGTTTCTTGATGCAATTATGGATAGCGGTGTAGAATTTGAAAACCTGGGTGATGTTATTTGTGCAACCTACATAAATCTTAATTAAAAAAAATACTTGTTTATTTCAAATAGATTGTTTATATTTGTAAAAAACTAAAATAAAATGTCAAATAATTTCAAGGGTAACAAACCCAAAGAACCTAAATTGATTGTTTTTAATCAATTGAGAAAAAATACTAAATTCAAACATCCGATTACGGAGGAAATCTTTTATTGCAATTTCAAGGACGAGGAATGTATTGCATACGGCGCAAGTAGTGTGCTAACCACAAACTATGTACGCCCTTCCGATGAGGAATGGAACATACAAGTTGAGCTTGCATAAAAAAGTGTATCATATATACATTGTTGTTGTTTGTTAAGACCTGCATTTTTATGTAGGTCTTTTTTTATATTATATAAACAAATATTTGTTTGATTGAAATAATGGTATTATCTTTGCACCAACAAAACAACAATAACATGACACCACAAGAAGCAAAAGAGCAGTTCATCCTAAGCATGATGGACAAAATTAAAAGCAGATTATCTGCTAAATCCTTATCCACAATGTTCATGACATCATCATGTGCTCCAGCACATGGTTGGAGTGTTGAGGAATATTTGTATATGCCCACAGTTGCAGACCGATTAAGAAAGGAGGGGTATACTGTTTCATGTAACGTAAATCATGGCGTTACCGATTGGCTTATCGCAGTATAAAAACAAATATATGTGCAAGGGTATTGCAAGTATCAAAAATTGTAGTACCTTTGCACTAACACAAAAATAAAATACTATATGAAAAAACTAATTCACATCTTTGGCACAAAGCAAAAAATCCGTACTAACACAATCGGTGAACCAATTAACACAATGTTAGGTTCAGCCAAACTAAAAACAATAGTACCTGAAGGCTATAATCCTGAAGACAAAAAGGCTTTGGCTGAATGGAGCAAGAAATTCCGTTTTGGCAAATCATTTTCAAGGTTTGAGGTTTCTCCGCTAAGTAATAACATTGCCAACAAGAACAAGTTGGTATTGGAACGAGTATATAAATTCTAATTATATAAACCCTATCACTTTTTTAATTCAGTTTAACCAAACCAAGTTATGACATTAATAGAATTCGGTAGGCTTAAGCCTAACGTTGCATACACCAATATTGGTTATGAACCTAAAAAATATGCTTTTTATCCGAGCGGCATTTTTGGGTTGGGTTACTATCGCTTAACTAAAGCAGGTAGGCGACATCCTAAAGGTTATTTCAAGTATTGGCAACAAGTATATAGGGAATTTGAAAATAAACAATGTATAATTGTACCATGAAACTATACCCAAAAAAATCCGAACTAATTAATACCGAACCTATATTTTATAGGGGAGGATTGGTATGCGCAGAATGTAATATAAGCATACGGCGGAACAGCAATACACATGTGGTAAAGTTTTTTGCTAAAGCACCATTTTATGTACATCACCAATGTAAAGATATATTTTTATCCAAACTAAGAACATATTAAACTTTTTGTATAGCCATATGTGAAAACCTATACCCTATCACTTTTTTTACTTTGGCTAAACTAAACTTTTTTCTTTAGATCTAAAACATATATTTTTAAAAATATGTTTGGTAGTATCAAAAATAGTATTACCTTTGCAGTAACAAAACAACATTATTTAATCCTTTAAAAACAAAAAACAATGTCAAACAAAAAAACACAACAACAGCCACAAGCAATTACGCCAAACCAAACTTTGAAGTTCAAACTTATTTTGGCTGAAAGGAAAGTAAAAACTATTAACGGAGATGTTATTACATATCCAAAATTAGTAGAAGTAAGCAATCCGCAACTTATCGGTTTATTCAAATCAAACCGACCTATCGCAGGTTCTCACGTTGCTAAAATGGCAAGCTCAATATCATCATTGGAGAGTATTTTACGCTATCCCTTAATCATCAAAATACAAGATAAATGTGTATGGGGTGATGGGCAACATCTTAGTCAGGCTTTAATGAACTTAAATGTGCCTATCGTCTGCATGATTATTGAAGCCGATAGTGAAATTGAAGCATTGGGCATTATTACACGAATGAATGATAGTGCAAAAAATTGGAGCCTTGCACAGTTCATTAAGTCATGGGTTAACTACAAAAAAGGATATTGTGTCCTTATAGATTTCAAAGAAAAATATCATCTTACCTATTCCGTTATAGCCGAATTACTTACAGGTTTAGGTTCGGCTGAAGCAAAAAATCTTATCAAGTCAGGCAGGTTCTCTGCATTGGATATGGCAAGGGGTGAAAGACGCATACAAGCTATTGATAACTTTCATAACAAAACAGGGTTTCTATACAATGCCTATGCAAGTAAAGGATTGCTTTCTTTTATTGCATGGTGTGGAGAGGAAAGATATTACAAGATAGAAAACAAGTTCCTCGCAGTGGCAAAAAAATTGGGTGAAAAAAGGGTAATGACCGATAAAAAATTGGGCGGAAGAGATGACTACCAAAAGTTCTTTGCTGATTGTTTCGTGGAAATGAACAGACAAGAATAGTCTTTGTTGTTTAATGGGTTATATATGGGACTGTATTCTTACAGTCCCTTTTTTTATTGAATGCTTTATACCCAGCGATCCATGTATTGAATGCTATAATGTTTGAATGCTTTGGCTAAACTGAAAATAAATTTTGTAGTTTGAATACTATTACATATCTTTGCAGTAACAAAAAAATATAAAACATATGACAACAACAACAGTAAGACCACTACACGAAGTAGCAAAGGAAATTAACCAAGATTGGAAAAATGTATATTTTGGCGCAAGACCTTATTTGAACGCCTTATACAGTTTGGACAAAATAACCGACAACTATGGTGCCGATTCTGCCAAGTCAATTATTATTTATTTTTTGGGAAATTCAAGCAAATGGAGAGGCGAAACTGCAAAGCGAATAAAGAAGGAACTAAAAGCTATCGCAGGCATCAAATAAAAAAACTACAAAGCTATCCAAATGGATAGCTTTTTTTTTGCATCGATCATTATATTATAAAAAAAAATGTTTGAGAAATATTTTGTAGTTTAAAAATATTGTTGTATCTTTGCTTCAGCTGAAGGACACATAGTAGGCAGGGCGCTGACAAAGTGAAGAAATCAAAGGTAGCCTAAATATACACATTACACAAAAAAATATATACCAAAATATTTTGAAATACCAAAAATGTTATGTAACTTATAGCACACATTACAAAAACAAATATATGGTTTGGCTGAAAAAAAAATTTGGTTTATCCAAACTAAGTTGTACTTTTGTCCTGTCGTATAAAACCAACGACATATATCTCATATGGCACATAATATTCATTTAAACGGTGAAACAGGAAATTACGATTTCTTATCTATGAACAATCAAACTGCATGGCATGGATTGGGTACTGTATTGAAACCTGATTTTGCAACAGCAGAGGAAGTAATCAAACATATAAAAATTGATTATGAAGTTGCTAAGGCTGATTTATCCGCATCGGTTAACGGCATTAATGTACCTGTAAAAGGGAAACAAGCTACTTACCGCAAAGATACAGGGGCTATTTTGGGCGTAGTGGGTAACAGGTATCAAGTGGTACAAAATATTGAAGGCTTTAAGTTTTTTGATAACATTATTGAAAGCAGCGAAGCATTTTATACCACAGCAGGGGTATTGGGCGCAGGTGAACGCATATTTTTATGCGCACAAATGCCTGAATATATCCAAATTGCAGGTACTAATGATATTACAAAAGTTTATGTAGTGTTAACCATGTCGCACAATGGTGAAGGTGCAATTAAGGCACTTATTACACCTGTTCGTGTTGTATGCCAAAATACGCTAAATGCAGCGTTAAGACAACATACAAACATGGTAAGCATTACACACCGTACAAATGCAGTTGAAAACTTGAGAGAGGCCCATAAAGTGTTGGGTATCACTAACAACTACATAACCGAATTTAATACCATTGCTAACCGTATGGCTGATTTCAGTATCAAAGATAGCTTTGCTGATGAAGTTATCACAGCCATCTTTGCACCTGACCAAAAAGAAGGTAAGGATTTTACACCTAAAAAATTGGATAGGCTTAATGCAGTTAAGCATATCTACCTTAAAGGTGCAGGACAATCTGAAATTATAGGTACGGCATGGGGTTTGTATAATGGTATAACGCACTTTTTTAGTCATAATATGGCTAATGTAGACGATAACAGCAAATTCCTTTCTGTACTTGAGGGGGATATTCGCAAACAAAGGCAAATAGCCTTTGATATGATTGCCGCAAAGATGGGTACGGCATTAACACTATCATAGTGTTATTGCTTTAACCAAACTAAAAGGAGCTAAATTAGCTCCTTTTTTTTATATCCATACTCAAACATACAGGCATACAGGTAACAGGGCAATAACAGGCAAATAAACAGGCATTGCAAACAGATAACAAACATACCAATAACCAGAGCATTTAATCTATTAACAATTTATATAATATATGCTTAGCAATGGTATTATCCCATTATAAAAACAAATATATTTGTGATATTGTTTTATTTCAGAAAATAGTTGTATTTTTGCATCACTGCAAAACAAAACAAGGCAGTTATACATATGGTACAAAATATTAATGTAACCGAACAATTTTTGCTTCAAGTGATTAGTACATACAATCACATAAACGTTGAAACTTTAAAGCAACTTATAGACGCTACAAGTGTAAGGGGCTGTAAGTTTATTAACATTAAGGGTTATAATTCGGATAAATCAGATAATACCGAAATAGCCGATTTGCTTATTAACATTGGTATATCATATGAAAATATGATAGGTAAGGACACAATAACTTTAAATAGTTATGATAGTGAAACAATAACCGATATATTAAAGGATAATGTAATAAATCATAACTTTAGCAAATATGATTTGTGTAAATTTGCCGACCAAAAAAACCCACATATTGAAATACTTAATTTGTTACCTATGGCTTTAATCGCATTGAAACAAGATAGCGCAAAGGATAAGCCGAAAGCAGACAATAATATACATTTTCATAATGTGTTAAAGTTTAATACTGTAACCAATAACCTGCTTATTTTTGGGCAAGTTATTACAAAAAATACTATTGTAAAGGGCGAATTTAAAAAGACAGCAAGCGCACCGCTTACAGTAGCAAAAAATATAATACGTGATACATTAAAAAAATCCGACATTCGTACTATTGCAATCCCTAATATATTGGGCAATATTAAAGTTAATGGTGACACTTTAGAACTATCATAGTATAGTTTTAATCTTAATATAAAGAAAGTAGGCATTGCCTACTTTTTTTATGCCCATACCTATAAACACAATGTTATTCTTTGCCTATTTATTTGCCCAAATTTAAACGATAATATAAAACTAAGGTATTGATATAGGTAACACAATTATAGAGCAAATTTGATAGCTTAAAATAGATAGTATATTAATTTACAATTAGTTATAAAAAATATATACACAATCACTTGCATATTTCGTTTTATAATATCTGCCATGTTGTCATGGGTGGGGGGGTGTAGGTATCCCCTTCCCTGCCACCCTGTCAGGTGGGGGGTGTATAGGGGGTCAAACCTCTAAATGAATTGTTTTTGAAAAAAAAATTTTGGGGTCCTTTTTTTACTGAAAAGTCAAAAAATTTTTTGGAAAAAAAATCACCCAAAAATTTGGACTTTTTATTTGGTTAATCCTACTCTACCGTCATTAAATATAATTGGTTTATAAATTGACTTTGCGAGTTTTGTGTAGATGCTATATGTACTATCAGTGATTTCTGAGTCAGATTTGATTATATATCCATGATTTAGGAAATATTCATATATTTCAGTTCCTATACCTTCGCCTCTGTGTTCTGGGGTGATATAAATGAGATTAAATGAAAGTATGTTGTTTAATTTTGTACCACGGATAAACCCTATATCATCGCCATCGATATTAGAGATAAATAATTCGTAGGAACCGCTTTCTGGGAGTTGTTTTCTATTTCTGATATATAGGTCAACATCATTTATATTGAGTAGGTGATAATCTTTATTTTGATCAAATTGTGGTATTCTTACTTGATCATCTTCCAAATTTAGTGTTGTGATATCTAATAATTTGTCTTCAAATTCTTCATAGGATACTATTTTGTATTCATATCGATTATTCAAGCCCATCATTTCTTTGATTCTATTTATTTGTTCGTTGAGTGCCATATGTAAATATAAATAGATATTTTTTTGGAAAATTGGGATTTTGAAAGGTGCAATAATTTTATTAATTTTATAACTATTTATGTATAATATAAATGTACTAATATGGCAAGGAGAAAGAAGCAATTGCATAAATTAAAGGTTAGAAAGAATGTTTTGAAGAATATCAAGAGGCTTTCTGAGAATCAAAGAATATTAAGTGAGCTTAAGAAGGCGTATGAAAAATCTTAATGAACAGATTTCAAAGATGAAATCGATGATGGGTTTAGGTGAATCTGGGTACAGTGATTTGGAGCCAGATGTTCCAATGGTTGCTGAGACGGATGAGGATATTCCATATGCTGAGGAAGTTCCTGATGACCAGGTTCCAAGTGTTAATGATGAGATTGGTAAGGTTTTGAGTGAGGTCATGGATGATTATGCCAAGGCCAAGAAGTATATTGACATTGAGGCAACTAAATTGATGGCTGGTGCTGTGTTAGATGATATTGTTAAAAATATTGATATGGCAAAGCAGAAGGAAAGGGAGCTTGAGAAGGCGAATGATTATTATAATGCACGAGAGGAATATTATCAAGATAAGATTGATACTTTTCATGAGAAGTATGGTTATGATAATAAGGTGATTGATGAAATTTCAAAATATAGAAATAGTTTATATTATTTATCTTCAGATATGTATGATGCTGCTCAGGTTTGGTATAAGTTATGGAATATTGCTGAGGAGTTAATTGACGGATATAATGAGGATCCAAAAAGAAAGAAGACATTAATTAATATAAAGTCAAATAACATATGAAAAATTTAAATGAACAGATTTCCAGAATGAAATCCATGAGGGTATTGGTTCGATAACTGTGTATCATGGTTCCAATACCAAGATAAGTTCATTTGTGGATGATTTTGTTGGTGGCAGGGATGCTGAGGATCTTGGGGGGCCTGGCATATATTTCAGTTCATCGAGGGAGAATGCTCAGCATTATGGTGAGCATGTTTATGAGGCTGTGATAACTCCGAGGAAATTATTGACTGAAAATCCGAAGGGTGGTAGGTATAATGAGCCCATAAAGCATTATATTATATATAATCCGAGCATAATTCATATAAAATAATAAAACCCCAGGATATCTGGGGTTATTTTTTTTGTAGAAAAGGTATATAGTCCGCCGCCTTCGGCGTGTGTTGTTACTTAGGTTTGTTGTTGTGGTTACATTTGTGGCAGATATATAGATCTTTTCCTCCGTCTTCCTTTTTCCATTTCCATCCACATTTATCGCAGATGATTTCATTTTTTGTTACTTTTTCATCTATTTTGATGGTTCCTTTTGATGCAACGAATGCGTTTGTTTTTGTTTCACCGTTTGCAAGTTTTGTTGCTGCTCTTGAGTAACCGTCAAGTAGTTCTCCGTTTACGACAACAATTTCTTGGTCTAATTCATTGCTATTAACTTCTGATGGGTCGTATCTAAAATATTCATTATCTTTGTTATGTTCATAGAATTGTTTGAAATCTGGGTCTGTTGTAAGCAGTGATCTTAGGTCAAAGTCATCTATTGGGATGAATGAGTTTTGTTTGATGATTTTTTCGAAACCCCATGGTATATCTTCTTCATCTGGTGTGATTGATACGATATGGTTCCATACCGCTTCGCCTGATGTGATTTGTGATACGTTTTCGTTTACTGTATTTAGGTTAGAGTCTTTTTCTATTTGAATTTCTTCTTCGTTTATATAGTTTTTTTCATATACAAAATCATGATATGTGTCAAATGATTTTCCGAGTGCGTGTAGTGCTATTTCAACTTCTTTCAGGCATTCGTTTGCACCTCCGCCGCAAATAACAATATTGTTATAATTTTTTAGGAAATCCATAAGATCTGGTATATTGATACAATCATCGCTCATTTCGAGAAGTTTTCTGATATCGTCATGTGAATAATTTGATATGAATTCGTCCCAAAATTCTTCATTCAAATCACGTGAATCGTTCACATCTTTTTCGATCATGAATTTTATTAGATCTATAATTTGTTTTTCTTCAATTTTTTCGTCTATACAATATCTAAAGAAAGCGTAACCTTTATCATAGAAGGTTGCGTTTTCTATCACATGTTCATCAACACCATGATCTAATAACCAATATTGGTAATCGTGTAAATTGATCATTCCAAGTGTGTCTTCTCCATTATATAGGAATACAATTTTACCTCTATGATTATTTAACATTTCAACCCAATCATTTGGGTCGAATGAAAGATAGTTTTTATATTCTGGTTGAATATCGACATTAATCAAGGTTTTGCCATCATAATTGGATTCTTTCAAACCCATCATTTCTTTAATCCTATGTATTTGTTCGTGTAAGTTCATTATTATTTCTTTTTTTTAATAATGTAATCTATTTTGGTATTGTTGGTAATTTCTCATAACCCAAGAAACCACGTCATCGAGATCTTGGCTTTTATAAACTATACCACCCTTCTTTAGGTTATGTACAGCATAATCGTCACCGTATTCTTTTGTTATCGGCACTATGTTTTTAGCTTTTTTGCCCCAGAAGATGACTTGTGGTTCTTCGTCACCATAGTGGTGCATTTCCATGCCTGAACCAATGAACATCACGGCTTCTTCACCGTATTTGTATCCGTGGCTACCTTTTGCGTATCTGTTATATATATTCGCTCTAAATGCAAAATTGTAACCTCCGTATTTTTTCTCGAATTCTCCAAGATATGTTGTGAGTCCGAGTTTTTCAATTTCTGAAACGCCTTTGGTGAAACCGTTCTTTGCGATGCCCCATGGATCATTGGTAAAATGGATGAGCCATTGGTTTTTGATTAATGTTGCGGAGCTAAAGAATGACCAGGCTGGGTATTCGGCATCAGATACTGGTAGGGTGTGATCATTGACTCTATTGTATAGATAAGTAGCAAATTGATCAAATAATGGTTTTTTATGTTGGTTTAGCCATTCAACTATTTCGTAATCTTCGTATGTGTCTCCAGGTTCTTCACCGTCAGTACTGATGAATGAATGCGTTGGTTTTTCAAACACTATATCGTTTTCCACAAGGAAATCATCAAATAGAAATGAGTATTCATAAGGGAGACCAGATTTTTTTTGTTCGTCTGACATATTAAAATAATCACGGAGATAAACATCATTTTGTGTGACGTATTCATTAATGGGTTGTAAGCCCATCATTTCTTTAATTCTATGTATTTGTTCGTTCAATTTCATTATATATCAAGTTGGGTGTTTATATCTGGTATCATCAAATACTTATTAATCAATTCAGGCATTTTGAAAATGTTTTCGTTGATTTTCCTGATCACAAAATTAATAAATTCTGGACTGATTTGAGCATCATCAAATTCCATAGAGTTCATTTGAGCCAAAGTACTGGCTTGTTCATCAAAGGTTCTTTTGAATTGCTCATCCATATCTTTTGGGTATTCTATATCAAAATTGAAATAAAATGCTAATTCATATTTATCACCCATTTTGTTAAATTTGAATTGTGTTATAATATCAAATTGTGGTAGTGTATAAATTAGTTCGGATGACGGTATATAGATTTTAACGTTTTGATTTTCAGTTGTATTTTGAAAATTCAAATGTTCGTCATCTGTTGATAGGTCAACAAATTCTTTCAAAAAAGGGATTCTCCTTTTAAAATATTGTTCGAATGATTCTCCACCCAAACCTTCATTTAACCCCATCATTGATTTCATTCTATGTATTTGTTCGTTCAATTTCATTATATATCAAAATTGTTTTTATTTGTATAATATTTTCGAACTTCTTCTGCTGGGTAGTTCTTAATTATATATTGTTTTATTGATTCTGGGTTATATTCCAACAACTCACCGATTCTGACTGAATCTTCTATTGATGCGTTTACTGATAGGTAGCCCTCATTTTTTTCAGCTATATCATGCAATTCTTTTGCTTGGAAATGCGCATATTTTTTATATACAATATAAAGGTCATATGGGTTTGATTCAACTTTCATCAAATTAAGGCCATGTTTTTCGATATCTTTAAGTGTTTCTTCCCAGCTTTTATTTCTAACACCACCATGTTTAACTATGGTTCCAACATTTCTTTTTCCAGAATATATTGATTCTAAGGAATTTTGGTCGTTAAGCACCGTTTTTGGGTCAATGTATTCATTTAATGGTTTTATGCCCATCATTGACTTAATTTTATTTAATTGTTCGTTTAAATGCACGGAAATGTATTTTTTATAAATAGTTTAATTTAATGGTATATTTTAAAGTATTTATAGGTAACTTAACTAAAGTTCGATATAAAACAAATATAATTATGAGTAATATGTGTAATAAAGTGAGATCAGCAATTATTGGTTGTGCTATACTTATGTTCATTTTTATGATTGTGAAGGTAAGTGTTATTTTTGATTTTTTTCCTACTTTTCAATATTTTAAGTGGGTTGAGTTGGGTTGTTTTGTATTTTTTGTGCCGATGTTTTGTTATTTGATGAGGGAGTTGGTGGCACGTTCTAATGAGATTAAGAAATCGAGGGATTACACGTCCAAGTTGAATACTTTATTGGTTGATCAGATTAATAATGATTTATATTATGAGGGTGATATTTTGAATGCTGCAAAGGTATTGACTCAGTCTGCGTGTAATGGTTTGGGTATTGATAGAGTGGGTGTTTGGTTATATGATGGTCAAAAGAAGAAAATGGTTTGCAATGAAATTTTCATTAAGAATACAAATTCTTTTAGGACTAATGATATAATACTGGTGAGTTCTAATAAGATATTTTTCGAGGAGTTAAAGTCTAATCCGTATATTTTACTTGAAAATAATAAGGATAACGTTATTCATTCTGTAAATTACATACAAAGAAATAAAATTAATTCTTGTGTAATTGTTCCTATTTGGTTCAAGGGTGATGTTATTGGTATGATAAGTTTTGAGAATCATAATAATAGGGAGTGGTTGAAGGAGGAGATAGATTTTGTCCAATTATTAACTTCCACATATTCTTTTGGTTATGCTGTTTATCAGAATAATTTGACGGCTAAGGATTTAATTGAGTTTGAGAAATTTATTGACAGATCTGTTTTGGTTTCTAAATCAGATGTATCTGGTAAGATAACTTATGTTAACAAGAAATTCCAGGAAGTTTCTGGTTGGGGTTATGAGGATATAATTGGTAAGGATCATAGTTTTTTCAAATCAGGTGATCATAGTAAAGCTTTTTGGAATGATATGTTTAACGTCATATTGAAGGAAAAAAAGGTTTGGAATAAAATTATCACTAATAAGAATAAAAATGGTGAACTTTATTGGGTTGATTCATATATAAAAGCGGATTTTGATAATGTTACAGGAAAATTAATTGGTTATACCTCAATAAGATATGATGTAACAGAACTTATCAAGAGTATATTTGAGATTGAAAAAAAGAATACATATTTGGAACATGCGGCAAAGATTTTGCGTCATGATATGCATAGTGGTATTAATACTTATATGCCAAGAGGTATTTCATCATTGGAAAGGAGATTGAATCCTGAAATTATAAAACAATATAAATTGGATTCGCCGTTGAAAATGATTAAAGAGGGTTTGAAGCATACTCAGAGAATTTATAAAGGGGTTTATGAATTTACGAATTTGGTTAAGAAGGATACGGTTCTTGAAAAAGAGTCTTGCGATTTGAAGAAAATATTGGATGATTATTTGAGTAACACCGCTTATGTTAAGCAGGTGGCTATTGATTATTTACCAACGATTGATGTAAACCCCTCATTATTTTGTACAGCCATTGATAATTTGATTAGAAATGGTTTGAAGTATAATGATAGTGAATTTAAAATGGTCGCTATATTTATGTTAGATGACGAGCATATTGGTATTCAGGATAATGGTAGGGGTATGACGCAACAAGAATTTGAACATTTATCTAAGCCTTATATCAGGAAAAGTAACCAAAAAGAGGTTGGTACTGGTTTAGGTTTAAGTATTTGTATAGCAATATTGAAAGAGCATGGTTTTGAGGTATCGTGTGAAAAAAATGAAAGCGGTACTTTGATGAAAATAAAGATTAAATAAAAATTATATGAAAAATTACAAAATCGACCCAATGCACAGCGAGATTGGGTTTAAGGTAAAACACTTAATGATTTCCAACGTTTATGGGAATTTTAAGTCATTTGATGCGACAATGGAGTCCTCAAGTGAAGATTTCACAGATGCTAAAATAACTTTTGATGCTGATGTTGATTCGATATCAACTAACATTTCTGACAGAGATGCGCATTTAAAAACTGAAGATTTTTTCAATGTTAGTCAATATCCGAAAGTTAGTTTTGTATCAACAAATATCACAAAAACAGGTGATTCTGGTTATGTGATTACTGGTGAATTAACCATTAAGGATACAACCAAATCTGTAATCTTAAATGGTGTTTATAATGGTAGTGATATCGATCCGTATGGTCAGATAAAACATGGTTTTGAGTTATCAGGTAAAATAAGTCGTAATGATTTTGGGTTAATGTTTAATGTATTAAGTGGTAAGGGTAATGCGTTAGTTGGGGATGAGATTAAATTATTACTTAATGTTCAAATGATTGAAATTTAATTTATGGAAAAAAAGTTTATAGATTCTATTTTACTCGTTGATGATGAAGATTTATTTCATCTTGTGTTTGAGGACGCTTGTAGTCTTCTTGATATAACACTTACGTTAGAAACAATTAATAGCGCTGATGATGCTGAAAAATTGTTTAAAACAAAATATAAAAATCTACATGAAAGACCTGAGTGTGTTTTTGTTGATTTAAATATAATTGGTTCATCATTCGATGGTATTGAATTAATCAGAAGAATTAATTTTGAACATGGAAATAATGTTGTTATTGGTATTATATCATCAAGCAACGAAACTGATGAACAAACTAAAGCCGTTAAAGCTGGTGCTCAATTTTGGATTATCAAATCTGATGAGATTGAGCCAAGATTGGAAGAATTTAAAAAGGATTTTCCAAAATATAAAAATAGAACGGCACCATTCAAGATATATAAATAATGATTAAATTTTGCAAAGAAATTAAAGACCAACTGATTGAATTAGCAGAAACCAAAAGATTATATTTGGAGGGTAATTTATTGAAGGTTGTTGAAGAGGATCCAGAGGATAAAGAGTTTACTGAATATTTAGAAACGGCTAATAAGCTTGATAAAGAAACCAGAAAAAAGCGTTTGGATATAACTAAGCAAATTCAGCAACGTAACAATGAATTAACGAGGGCTCAGAATGAGAATAATAAATTAATGGATGAGTTGCAAGATGCTCTTGAGGAATCTAAGAAAGCAAGGCTTGAGGCTGAGAAATTGAGGGATGTTGCTGTTGAGGATTTAGATAGTTTGCAGAAAAGAACTCAGTTTGAATTAATTGGTAAGATTGTTAAAAGCGCTTTGATGGTAATAATAGGTGTTGGTTTGATTACGACTGGTCTATATTTATTTGCTATGGTTAATCATTATGATACAAAAATATTGGAGTCGTCTTGGAGTAATATGTTTGGTATATTGTTAACTAACTCATTTAGTATTATTGGTACAATAATGGGTATTAAATATACTTCAGAGAAGATAAATGATAAGAAATAAAACTATTTATATAAAACAAACAAGAAAATGAGCACAAAACCAGTTACATTTAATAACGGAGTCCAGACAACATTTGGGGAAAAAAGAGGTCTTAATGAAGTTGGCTTATCAACTGGTGATTTCGGTAGTAATTTAGGGGGGTTAAAATGGTATAATTCATTGGATCCAAGTAGTCAATATGTAATTTATTCTAATACATACGATGTTGGTTTAGGTGATATGTCATCGGCAAGACCTATTTTTTGGCAAACAAATGATAAAAGTGATGTTAATTTATTAAAGATTATAAACGGATTACCTGGTAGAAGAGGAATGACACCTTTCACGATTGCCGCTGAAGCGATTGGTTGGGTAAATAGTAGCACACAATATTATTTTTTAAAACCCACAGGTAATAAAACATGGGTTTATATTGTGAACGTTAGTTACTCCAATAACTATTTTTATGCTGTTTTAAATTATACAACAAATACGGCAACATTAATCGATAGTGGAATAGATGCCACAGTTTGGTCTGAAGCTGTTTTATTTCCAACAACTGATTTTGGTTATGCTGCAAATTACTATGACAACAGTAATGGGTATAAAAAAGTACAGTTCATAAATGATAATGGAAGTATTATAGGAGATTATACAACATCGGTATCAACCAATTGGTATCTTAATGATTATGATGGTAAATGGCTTGTTTTCAATGATGAAACAAACGGTGTTTTTAATTATTTTAATGGTATAAATAATTACCAATATAATTATGATCCGAGCTACCAAAGTGTTAGTATTTTATGGTGGTATGATTCTACAACATCAGATAATTATGCTTTACTTCAGGTTAATAATTCTAATACAAATAATAATGATACATACATTATTAATAGTTTTGATGGTTCATTATCAGCTTCTTTGCTGACTTGGAATTCAAGTGATTTTAATGTTACATACGCTACAACAGTTTCATCAGATTTTATTGTAGAATGGGTATATAGTAATTCAACAAATAAGTATATTGAGTTGTGTATTTTAGACCCTACTTTGGCAGTACCAAGATTGGCTGTTCATGATTTGACTGGGTTTGATTATACGGCGTATACTTTTAATTTCTTTGGTTCCAATAAGATGCACATGATATTCCACAATGGTAGTGATGTAAATGTGGATTATGGTATTTATACATATAACTCAGCAACAAATATATCCCATAATTTAACACATCCAAGGGGTGTTGATTATGTAAATATTAATTTTTGGTCAAGAAATAACTACGGTGTTGATTATTACAAACATGAAATGGCTTTGGTGTCGTTTAATAGTAATTCAAGCGATTATGAAGACTATGGTTATAATTATTTTACTAATCAAGATTTTATATTCTTTACAGAAGATAATACTCCAGTAACATATAGTTTTGCTACAAATCAAACATCTGGAACAAAAACTCGTGGTTTAAAAGAAGTCTTTAAAGGTGCGGCAATATTTCTTGAGGTTAAAATGGATGGTAGTTATGGTATATTGACATTTAAAAATGATGGTACAAATTATTTTGAGTCTATTGGTTCAGCATCATCTATTGACAATTCATATTCAGATGTTTTTGGTGATAAATTTTTAGTAGCACCTTTTTTACAAAATGATAGATATAGTAACACATTATACAATGAAACAGTTCATGTGTTAAATAGTAGTGGTACAACAATTGATTCTTTCACATTTACTGGTGATACTGGCTCAAATGTAAATCTTAGTTTTGAACATGACTATAATGTTTTATATGTTAAAAATGATAATACTTATAAAACACAGAATAAATATTTTAATGATAGTAATGTCTTTACAGATATTAATTATTATGACTATGCCCAAAATACTAATACTAATTATGTTGATGATACTTATAAAACATCTGGACGCATTGTATTAATAAACACAACAAGGGGTGTTTTTAACGTGATAAATCAAACTGGTATAAGTGGTGAATTTAATTTTCCTTCAGACTATGTTGCTGGATTTGATTTAAATTTAGGTATTAACTTTTTTCAATTTATTTATGCTCAGAATATTGAAAATTACGGTATAGTTTTATATGACTTTAATGGTAATGTTCTGCAAACATTAAGTGTACCTGGAAGTGACAATATAAATAGGCAGACTGTTTCTAAAAATACTTCATTAGTTGAGATGGGTCATGTTGATGGTACGTATACATTATATATGATGTCACCTACAGATGTAAAATCTGTTAGCTACAATAATAGTATTGATAGAACGATTAATGATATAATAACTTGGTGGTGTTAATTAAAAATATAAAATATAAAATATGATATATAATATAGATACAAGAATCATCATTGATGGTGATTTAAAAAGCAGAGCATTGTGTAATTATGATAGTAATGCCGCATTGAATGTAACGGATCTTAAAGCTTTAATTAAATCGAAGTTACCAGAATCAAAACTCACTGTTTCCAAAGAAATAATTTATATTGGTAATGATGAAATGAAAAACAATGAAATTATTCAGTTTGTTACTGGTATCGAATATGATATTTATTATGTAAGTGGTTCATCAGGTACTTCAGGTACCGCTGGTACAGCTGGAACATCTGGAAGTTCTGTTACGTCTGGGTTAAAAGGTTATAAATTTAAATACTAATATATGTCGATAAGTAAAGGATATGATGTAGAATATAATCCAAGTTTGGCTCCGATTGCTGGTGCTAAACAATCAGCAAAACTTGCGGTTGCTACAGGAGTTCCTGATTATACTGTGGGAACATGGTATGGTGGAGTAAATAATGATTACAGGTATATAATAGTATCTGATACAACATCTGATAATTTAGTTGGAGCTGGTACTGGTGGTGGTACTGGAGCACCTGCTGCGGCAGATTCACCATTATTTTGGAGTTCAGATGATTTGTCTGAAGCCTCATTAATTTCAACGATCAATAGATTGCCTGGCTCCCCAGGTAACTTTACTGATGTGGCTACAGCAAAGAACTGGATTTCCACATCTGGTATATATGGCATTTTAAATGATATATTTAATGCTACTTTGGTTTTATCCCTCGATGCTGGTAACATGTCGAGTTATCCTGGTTCTGGTACTGTTTGGACAGATACCGTTGGCGGAAAACAATTTAATTTAAATAATGGTGTTGGGTATGACTCAGCAAATGGTGGTAAATTTCATTTCATTTCTGGTAATAGTCAGTATGCCGAATGTTCTTCAAGTTTACCAGATTTAAATTCTTGGTCAGTTGGTGTTTGGCATTATTATGATGGAACAGAAATAGGTGGCGCACCTTGTATAGTGACTGAAATTTATCCTGGTACTACAGGCAATATAAATTATTCATTAGGTAATAATCTTGGTACATTTAGTGCTGGATTTTTTAATGGTGGATGGGAAATTACAGGTGGTTATACATTAACACCAAATAATTGGTATTATATTGTTGGTACTTATGATGGCTCAAATATAAACTTATATGTTAATAACACATTAATTAGTAGTGTAAATTATGCAGGGTTAGCTATATCATCTCAGGGTGGTATAAGATTAATGATGAGATGGGATCTCCCAGATTACTGGGGTGGTTATTTGTCAAAGGTAGACATTTATAATGGTGCTATACAACCATCTGTAATTAATGATAATTGGAATGTGAGTAAAGATCGATTTGGGTTTACTGGTTTCACGTTAAATTCATCAGATTTTAATAATTATGGCAGCGGTTCTGGAAATTATAGTAATGGTAATATAGGATTTTCTGTGAATGCAAATTCTTATATAGGGCCGTCACAGGCTTGTTATTCAGCATATTTAGGTTCCACAAATGGTGGAAGTGATACTAAATTAGCAGAAATTTACAATTACTTTATTAATAACGGATTATCTCCAGATAATACAGAATACATATTTCATGTAAGTTGGGATGGGTCTGGTTCGGAACCTACTTCGTACAAGGTTATTATAGCTTTAGATTATAATTCACCTACACAAGCTTATTTCAGAATAGGAACTGTTTATACAGGGGATAACAACTGGCAAGTTTCTGGCGCAAATACATATAATGGTCTTGGTAATGGTGGGGCTGGTGCTATTTCTCTTGCACCAGGAACATATAATTTCCCTGCAACATTTACTTTATACAAACCTATTACTTCTTTTGGAGCTAATTGGTGTTAATTTAAGATATTATGATAACACATAGACCAGCACATACAAGGGGTAATCCGAGAGCTGATTGGATTAATTCATATAGAACTTTTTCATTTCCATCATATTATGATGCAAGATATATGAATTTTAGTCATTTACAAACCATCAACGATGATAGGGTACAACCTGGTGGTCATGTGCCAATACATGAACATAGGAATATGGAAATCTTTGGTTATGTTGTTGAAGGGGTTTGTAGACACACAGACAGTCATGGTAATATATTAGATATACCTGCTGGAGCTGTGCAAAGAATGAGTACAGGAAGTGGTATTAAACACACAGAGGGAAACGCTTCAGATAAACCAAATCGTTATCTTCAGTTATGGATTAGACCTAATGTTTTTGATACTGAACCGATACATGAATGGTATCAATTTACAAGAGAAGAAAAACTTAATCAATTTTGCGACATCACAGCTAAGTTACCTATAAAACAAGATGCAAGATTATTGGCAGGTATATTTAATCAAGATTATCAATATCAATTGAATGTGGAACGTAGATATTATTTATATGTAATATCAGGTAACATTATAATTAATAATGTTTCTTTAGTTGAAGGGGATGGTTTAAGTTTTGTGGGGGAGGAATCACTTGATATAATTGCCAGTGATGTTGAGTCGGAAGTAATTTTGTTTGACTTGGTTTAATTAATTTCCTTATCTTTTATAATAAGTTCGCCAAGTACTTCTATTTTTCCAACAAGTTTTTGGAAATCGATTTGTTTCATTTCAACATCTTCTGTTAACTTACAAAGTTCAGATAGAAATGATTTAAACTCTTCTTTAGATTTTTCAAGATCCAAATTACCTTCGGATGCTTTTTTATAATAAGGCAATTTCACGTTAAAGTGATGAAAGGTAAGCATTGCTGCACCACCTTTCTCCTTTGCATTATTTGTTATCTTTGTTGCGCCATCGAGTCTTTTCTTCGAGAATTCCATGAAAGACTCATCTGTTATTTTGGCCTCTTTGATAATATCTAATAGTTTCATATATTAATTAGTTTTCAAAACCGTGTCCTTTTTTTGCTCTAATTGCGAACATTAATTCGTGTTCTTTTTTCTTAAGAGCTTCTGTCTTATTAGTAGTTTTCTTTAGTTTTTCTAATTCAGCTTTCAATGAATCTAAACTTCTACCTTTGAACATACCTTTTTTGTTTGAATCAGTTTTTATCCATTTTTTTTCGTTCACATTTTCGCTATCATCATCTTCGCTATCATCATCTTTTTGATTATATGTTGTAGTGTTAAAACGATCTTTGTTGTTGAAGCTATCTGAATTATTGCTATTAGTCGTTACATTGTCCCAACTAAAGTCTAAAAGCTCATTAACACTTTCTTCATCTTTTTGTTTGAATGTTTCTGGGTTTCTATCTTGTTTATTTGCTGTTGCGTAATAAATTTTTTCACCTTTCTTTTTACCATATTGTTGTTGGAATTTCTTGATGATATCTTTCTTTTCCATTATATATGATTCGTTCATATTAGGTTCTGGTATTCTTTTATCAGTTGCAACATTGTGGAAAGATGATTTACCTGAAAGGTCAGTATTAACATATTTTGAGGCATCTTTTGGATCAATTTTATTTTTGTTATTCTGGCCATAAAACAATAATCCTTTTTCAGCCAATTTTTTCAATAAAAGTTCTATTGTTGTGTTATTTGGTAATTCTTCATCATTATTTAACATTTCGTAAACATCGGCTGGTGTTACCCCACCTTTACCCATTCTATGTCTTTTTTCAATAACATTTATAATATTTTTGATTACTTCATGATTAACATCTGGTAATCCACCACCACTATTGTCATATTTAGGTCCGTCCCCTGCTAATAAATCAGCTATATTAAAACCTTCTTCCATATAACCACATTCATCACATTTACCTTCTTCCATGTAACCAACACCGCATTCATTGCATTTTTGCTTACGTAGCATTTTGAAATCGTCAGCATCTATTTTACCGTTATGGTTAGCATCGATTTTATCTTGATCACCATGAAGAGCTTCGTCTTTGCGTAATAATTTAAAGTCGTCAGCGTCTATCTTACCATTGTGGTTAGCGTCAATTTTATGTTGTTTACCTTTTAGTTCTTCGTCAAACATACCACCAAAACCTTCATCTTCTATCATAGCTTTTGCAGTTTCCTTTGCTTCAGCATAAGCTTGTGAATATTTTTCATCATCTAAAAGTTCTTCGATTGAATCCAAACCATTAGCATAAGTTGCAGTATCTGCTAAATCAGAAGCTGTTAATCCAATCATTTTTGACAAATAACCATCAACCATTTTCATGGCAACAGGTCTTGAACCAATTTTATCAATCATAGCAATTGTTTTAGCATATTTTGCTTTTTCATCTTCTTGGATTGCACCAGACTCAGCTGATTCACCAGTTGGCATTGAGAAAAATTCGTTAAGTCCCATCATTGCTCTCATTCTTGAGACTTGTTCATTTAATATATTTTTTTTCATAATTTTTATTTAAGATATGTTAATTTATATATTGTTGTTGAGATAAGTTCGCAAACGTTATCAATTTGATTTTGGATCCAGGACTCTTCAATATCTTGTCTCAATTTTTGGATAATGTCATATAGTTCTGTGAAATAAGCTATTGTGGCTTTATTATCCACATATTCCATATATTCAAAATTTTTATATTTTTTGATCAATCCATGGGTTCCTTGCCAAGATTCTATTAATCCATCTATAAGATCAACTATTTCATCATAATATTCATTCAAAGCTTTATGTTCTGAGTATGATTTTGTTTGTCTGTGGAATATTTGAACTTGTGGATCTGAATGTAATAGTATTGAGATTAATTTATCAAATGTTGGTAATTTTTCTGATTCTACAATAGCTTCAGTTATAAGACTTGCTTTGGAAATTGTTTTGATTGATTCATACATTTCATCACAACCGCATGATGTTTCAGCCAATTGAGGATCCATTAATTCATCAACCAAATGTAATATTTCATCCTTAATATGTTCATACTCAGGATTTTCCATTTTAAGTACGATATTTTCAAGACCTTTTAAAACTTCATTTTTATCGTCAAGTTTTTTTCCAGACTTAAGTTTTAAAAGTTTCATATATAGTCCATTACTATACAATGTTTTTTTAATCAAATCCAATTCTGGATTCTCAGAATTTATAAGGTTGATTAATTTTTGGAAACCGAGTTGCTCTTCATATTCATCATGTTCTTCTGGTGTTGATAAATGTTTTTCATTGATATAATCATTTAATTCATAATTACCAGAAGGCATTCTATATATTTGAATATGTAGCATCTTTTTTTGAGGTACACCGTCTTTATATAAAGTCAAACTTCCTTTTTTAGTTGTTTCGTATGAAACTCCACCAGTTCCGAAAAGTCTAAACATTTCTTCAGGATCAATCGTGTAACCCTTTTTAGCAGCGTATTCCTCAGCTTTTTCAAGAGCTGCCCTTAAAGTTTTATGATATATGTCTTTAGTAAACGATTTACTTCTTGGCGCTTCTTCAACAAATTCTGGTGTTATAACTCCAGTGTCTTCACCATATGGTGTGCTTGCACCAGTTTCATCAAAATATTCTGAAACTTTGTTTTCATCATATGCTGATGGGATTACTTCCTCATTTTCATCTTCTTCTTCATATACAGGGTATTGTACAGCACCAGTAAATTCGTTGGTATCATCTTCACCTGGAATTTCATAGTTCTCAAGAAGACGCATATATTTTTTTATTTTTAATAACTCTTCATTGAGTCCCTTTTTATTAGCCATATATAGATAATATTATTACTTATAAATATATTAAAATGTGGCTAAATTTTTGATTTGAGGAAACTATTTATTATAAAACAAATTAATTATGAGAATCAAGAATATCAAGATTATAAATGAAGGAAAGAATGGTAGTTTGTTGTCTAAAAAGTCTAAAGTCAACGAAGCTGAAATGCCTGACATGGAAGATAAGTCAGAAGGTGATATGACCGATAGATACATGTTTTTTGGTAATTTGATGCAAATTCACAGACAAACAGGTAAATTATTGGAATTAAATAAAGAAGAAGTTCATGAGTTGCTTGAAAATGGTCATGATTGGGCTGAAGATCACATGGCTACAGCTAAAGAAAGTATTGATCAAGTATTTGATTTTATCATGAACGAATTCAAGGGTGCTGGTAACGATAAGGCTCCGACAAATATGGCTTTGGGTTTTACTAATGAAAATTTCTTTGCTCTGGTTGATGAAATTATCAAGGAAGAAACTGGTGAATATGCTATTGAGGATTTGGTGGTTACTAATGGTAGACTTTGTGAAGGTAAAATTACTCCTAATAAGTTAACTGATATGGTTAATGAAGCTTTGGCAGAATATTATATGATGACAGAAGAAAACCTAAACGAAGCTGAATATAAAGGTAGAAAAGTATCGCTTGGAAAGATTTCCAAAGGTGATGTTAAGAAATATAAGGTTCACGTTAAAAACGGTAAGGGTAATGTGGTAAAGGTTGAATTTGGGGATCCTAATATGGAAATTAAAAGAGACAATCCAAAGAGAAAGAAAAGTTTTAGGGCAAGACACCATTGTGAGAATCCAGGCCCTCGTTGGAAGGCAAGATATTGGGCTTGTAAGACATGGTCAAATAAACCAGTATCCAAGATGGTTGGTGAAGATAAGAAAAAGAAATAAAAAAAGGGATCAAATTTGATCCCTTTTTCATTTAAGCTATTGTTCTTCCTTTTTCGAATCGAGCTTGTCTATCTTCAAGTCCGTTGTAACCACCATTGATTTTTTTAGTGATTGTTTTGAAGTTAGTAAGATTTGGTTCATCAGTAACCTTTTTGGTTAAATCCAATTTATCAGCAAGTTCATTCAAATGAGTTTTGTTCCAGAACCAACCAGCAGACATTGTAGACCATTTCAATTGTTCATCAGATGATACCTTAGAACTTTTACCACCCAAAAGTGTTGGGTTGTTGACAAAGTCAGTTCCAAAAGATTCAGATAAAGATTTGTAGTTAGCTTTACCAGTGATTTGGATAAGACCTCTACCCTTGTATTTAGGGCCGTCACCTGGGTTGATGTTTCCAAGATCTTTTCTGTTATTATATGCTTCACCTGAAGCAAGTTCTTCAGTGTAGAAAAGACTACCTGATTCATGCCCAACTTGTGCTAAAAAAGCAACTTGTCTTGCTGGGGTGTTAATTTCATACTTAGCACATGTTTCTATGATATGTGGTAAGAATTTCTCAGCCAATGCGTCTGAGCAACCTGTTGTTTTGATAATTAATTCTTTTGTCATAAACTTTTAATTTATTTATAAATATTTATATTAAATCAAAAGAACATGAATTTTGAAGAATTAATCAGGAATATAGGCTGGAATCTGAATCAGGCCATGGAAAAAGCAAAAAACGGTGAAAAATTCACAATTAATATTGTGTCAGCTCAACGTTTTCAAGAAATGTGTGTCGAGGATATCAATAAAGTTTATAAAAATATAGATAAGGGTTTTGAAGATACTATGATTAACAAGCATGATGCTGAAGAATCTGGAAAATATACTAAAAACTATGATTTTCAAGGAGATATAAGCGAATCATCATGGATGAGTACGAGAGCTGGAGCTTTAGGTGAGGTATTTGGCGAAGCTCCAAGATTATCACAATGTTGCCAACAAGAAATTGTAAATAATGAATATTGTTCCCATTGCGGAAAGAAATGTAAGGAAATGCCTACTGAAGGCAGTTTAAATGAGGAAATAAATAAGATTAAAAAACTATTCTAAAAAATGGCAAAAGAAACATCAAATGCAGGAACTTTCGCAAGGAAAGAATCAAGAAGAAGACCAGGAATTCACTCGAAAAACAAAGCTGGTAGGAACAAAGGTTCTAAAAATTATTTGAAACGTTATAGAGGACAAGGTCGTTAATTAAAAAAACCCAACATTAAGTTGGGTTTTTCTTTTAAAATATCATGAAGTAAACTTCGTGCATTGGTCTTGTTACGGCCACATAGTGAACATTTCTTTCTTCTTGGTCAATGTCACCATCTTTAGTTAAGTAAGTGTAATCATCATCAACACCATATCTTTCTGCTAATTCTGGATCGAGCGAATTAACAATAACACATCTTGGGAATTCTCTACCCTTACTTTTGTGGATACTGGTAATAAATTTCATTGACTCTTTGTTTGCTTCAATAAACTGTACCAGTTTTTCAACGCTAACAAAATATGAGGTAATTCTATCCAATCTACGTTTCAACGATGGATTTATATTGTTTTCCTTAATATGCCTAAGCTCATCATTAGTTATAAAATTATTATATCTTATCTTAAGTTTACTTTTAAGACAATATTCTTCGAGGTCTTTAATAACATTATTGGTTCTAACAAGAATTGCCAATGGTCTATCATCATTTATCATTTCAATTAAATCAAACTTATCAATAAGATCATATTTAACACTACCATCATTTTCAGAGTGTGGTATAGCTGTGATTTTACTGTACTTATTAGCGTGTTCAACTATTTTTTTATCAGACCTGAAGTTTTTTGTTAAGGTCATTCTTGTGGTCTTATGTTTTGATGTAAGTAGTTGTTCAATCATATCACAGTTTGCACCTGAGAACCCATAAATAGATTGATTTTCGTCACCAATAAGATAGTATTGTTTGGCTTTTATAGCCAACAATATTTTTAGTTGTAAAGTTGATGTATCTTGGTATTCATCAACAAATATGTGGTCGTAAAGACCCTCAAAATATTTAATATATTTTGGATCACGTGATAGCTTTTCAGTGTCTATCAACATGTCAGCAAAATCTCTTGATTGAGTTTCTCTTAGGAATTTATCGTAATCAACGTAATGTTCAGGCTTTGGTAATTTGAATCCATCTGATGTTTGTAATTTAAACGCTGAGAACGATGCTGATACCTGATTTCCTTCTTCATAAAAGAAGGTTAACATTTGTTGATATTCATCTTTAATATTTTTGGGTGCTCTTGGAGCTGGTTTATATTTTTCTTTATACCAGTTCACAAAATCATAAAATGTGGCAATCTTTTTAAATCTGCCCATTTTGCCAAGTAAAGAAGCTGTGAAACTATGAATTGTTGTGATTTTAACGTCATGTTTGATACGGCGTTTTAATTCATCAACAGCGTCATTTGTAAAGCTAAAAAATATGATTTTTTGAGGATCCACTCCATCGTCAACCATTTTATTTAATCTACCAACAGTTGAATGTGTATTATGTGTAACAATATGATTATCTGTTACATAAAGATGATCGGTGTGATCTATTTCAATACATTGACATTCAACATTATCATAAAACTCAATTTTATCAAAAGCTCTATAGGGTATATATGTCTTACCCTTATCAGCTAATAAATCTTTTTTCCTTGGTAGTGTAAATGCTTTATATTTTAATTCTTTAGGAAGACATATAGACATTACATAAGCCTGATTACAATCTACATATATACCATTTTTTTTATATCTACCTTTTTTTAATGTAACATAAACAATTCCACCAATAGAATTAACCAATTCAACAATATCATCCGACATTTGTTTTGAAGATAATGTTATGTACACCGAATTTTTATCAACATAACCATCTGTATCTAATAAACCGTTTAATAACCTTAATCTTTGTTCTTTAGATGCTGTTAAATATTCTTTTGGTATAAATTTACCAACCGATAGATGTTCCATTAAACCTAATGATCTTAATTGATCGATTAATTCATTTTTATGATTAGGTATTTCTTTAGATATATAGTAATTTCCAGGATCACCTTTTTTTTCTTTTAATTTCAAATCATATTTTTCAATTAATTTTTTTATTTCATCTAAAATTAACTGATCACTATTGGTAAAAGTTACTTGTGAATTACGACTCATACCACCATCACCAAGTAAACAACCTAATAAATATGGGTCTATTGGTAAGTTTTTTTCTTTATATGCTATGTCAGTCAAGGGTATATAATAAAATTTATATTTAATACCTCTTGAATCAGTTTTAAACAATTTTTGTGCTATTTTATCAGTTGTTAAAACACTATAATTCTTACTATATGTGGATCTTTGGTTTCTGGTTTGAACTTTCCAAAGGTGTTCGTGTCCAGCATAAGTAAATGAACCATCACTAAAAGTTATTTTAAATACTTCTTTTATACCTTGTGGATATATATTAGTTATTTTACTAATTTCACCTGTTGGTGTTAAAACTTCATCGCCACATTTAAGGTCGCCCATTCTAACCCAACCATTTGGCGTTAAAACTTTACAAAATAAAGGTTGTTCTTTACCTGAGCCAGCTGTTGCGGAAAGAATTATTGAATCGGTGCCAGAATAATTGATAAAATCTAATTGTTCATCGGTGTAATTTGCCATGATATTTTTTCTATTTTCAACAAATGTAAGAAATATTTTCCAAAACACAAAAATAATGTTTATTTTTTTTGACCCATTATTATATTTATTGCTGGAACCTCGTGTTATTTGCCTTGAGTCCTTGTGGCTTTGGAGTTGTCTAACTGGCAACAAAAAGGTAGGTAAATTAAAAAAAGAGGAAAAATATATGTATCACACAACGTACACCTATAACAATGGGTCAACACCGTCTGCATATTTAACAGTCGGTAAAAACAGAGTTAAACAGTACAACAATACTGTTTACATGAATGATAAACAAGAATTCGAGATTGAACTGTTCAATCCAAAAACCACATCTGTTCTCGTAAAAATAAAATTAAACGGAAATTATATCTCAACCAGAGGTATCTATTTGAAACCAGGTCAACGCATATTCTTGGATAGATTTATTGATAATAACAATAAATTTTTATTTTCAACATATGAAGTTGGTGCTTCGAATGAGGTTAAAAAGGCAATAGCTAATAATGGTGATGTTGAAATCGAATTTTATGATGAATACATTGCCCCAATATTGACAACTAATACTTTCTGGTATTCAAGTCAACCAATATCCAATAACTTTCTAAATAACCCAACTGTTATGACTACCGCTACCAATACTTTGAATAACACGAGTATGGTTGGTCAAGTTAGCTCAAGAATATTACGTAGTTCAAGTTCTAATAGTTCAGCAACCATGGATTCATTAGAAAGTATTGAAACAGGTAGAATTGAAAAGGGTGACGTTTCAAACCAATCATTTACAGAAGTTAATGGTAGTTTTAACACCTATTACTCAACCAGAACCTACTGGAAAATAATGCCGCAATCACAAGAACCTGTGCAATATGCTGCTGTGCAGAACTATTGTACTTCTTGCGGTACCAAAATTAAGAAAGAATCCTACAATTTTTGCCCAAAATGTGGGAATAAATTAAAATAATAATAAAATCTACGAGGTTCCAAGAAAAAGTGATAGAAATATCACTTTTTTTATGTCTTTTAGCTAAATATAAACTATTTATTATAAAAATATCATTTATTATGGCAGTAAAATATAGAATTACAGAAGCTCAATTGATGAGCATTCATAAACACTTAAACGAATCTGTTGAAGACGAATCCATGATGGAAACTCCTATGGAAGATGAAGCTATGATGGAAACTGAAGAAGAGGAAGATGAAACAGTTAAGGAAGCTGAAGCAACTGCTTTACCTAAGAAACCTTATGCTCCAGAAGCTCACAATCCAAAGCACATGGCTAAAGGTTCTATGCATGAAGAAGTTGGTAAAGAAAAATTTACTGGTACAAAGGTAGCTGGAACTAAAGGTGAAGGTACTTGGGATAAAAATGTGAAGAGTGGTAAAACACCTAAGGATGGTATCAAATCTGGTGGTAAATCTACAGATATTGAGAAGGCAAAAGCAGCTACTGGTGTATGGGATGGTGTGAGCAAAAAATCAGCAGATGCTACAGCTCACATGGTTAAAGGAATGAAAGCTGGTGAGGTTAAAAATTCTATGGGTGCTCCAAAGAGTGCAACTAAAGATACAGCAAAAGCAACATCAGGTGTTGCTAAAGAAGCTACTAAGCACGTTGAAAAATCGTTGAAAAGTGCAGGTGGTATGAAAGATATCGAATCCGCAAAAGCTAAAACTGGTACTTGGGAAAATGCAAAAACTGGTACAGTTAATGAAGAGAAAAAAGAGTCTTTAACACCAAAGCAAATGAAAGACAAGAAAAAAGAGGCTATGGAAGCTATGAACGCTAAAATGGACAAGAAATAATATTTAATTGGCAATATCACAAAAAAAAGCGACTATTCTTAGTCGCTTTTTGTTTTTCTGGATAAAAATTTGTATTTTAATTGTTGTATACTATCAATATGTTCAAATAAGACATCCCTGGTTTTAGATATAAATTCATATTTTTTTGTTCCTAATGTATTGATCATGTCTTTAGCAATTTCAACAGTTCTGAGAGTTGTGTTAACATCAACAAATTCTTCTCTTGTGTGCATGTTGTGATATCCAACAGAAATATTGATACAACTAAAATCGTATTTATTTTTTAACACACATACGTCTGTATATGGATGATTACCAAGAGTGTATTTACCCATATATTTTTCAAGTATTGGTTGTATATGATTGTAGAATTCACCATTTTCATCAAACAATTTGACACCGTAGGAAACATGTGATACCCAGTTATGATATGGGGCATCGAATTGTATTGCATACCCAACATTATCAAAAAAAATAGGGTTGGCCATTCTTGCGCCATAACAACCGAATTCTTCACCTACCAGAAATACAGCCTTAATATTGTTTAAGGATTTGATAACCTCAAGACAAACAAAAACGCCACATTTATCATCTCCCCCAATACCTGTGGGCATACCGCTATCGTTGTATGCTGATAGACATAACATTCCATGATCTAATGTCTCTCTGATATTTATTGATTCCAATTCATGTACTGTATCTGTATGGGCAACAACACAAGGGTAAAATTCAGCTTCTCCTTTTGTTACATAAATGTTACCGACATCATCAACTTCATACGATACATCATTTTCTTTTAAAATATTACATATTTTCTCAACCAATTTTTCTTCATTTGCAAAATATGTTGGGGTTGATAATATATCTATTAAATTTTTAATTTGTTGTTGCATATAGGTAATTCTGTGTCTTAAATATTTTTCTTAAACTGAATTTGGTTATATTTTTTGAATACTTGTTTACAACAGGTTTACCTGTATTATATGCACCCAAAGCCAATTTCCAACTCCCATATTTGTCATGTAGAGTCTTCAGTAGTTTGAATGAAAGTATTACATTAAGTTCAGTATTATTCAATAGTTCTTTTCTCGTGATAGTTGAATCGCATACAGCATTGGCCGTCTTCAACTTTAGCTGCATTGCCCCATAAGCCTTAGATTTTGAGGTTCTTTTTGGGTTATATGTAGTATCAGTAGGGCCTTTATAATTAGTTTCATAATAAGGTATACCATAAGCAATATTTCTTGGAATACCATATTCTTTTGAATATTTCTCAATGTAGAAATACATTTTAACCGATTCTGGAAAATGGGTAAATTTCTCAGATCTGATAAAATTATTATATGAGAACCATGAGCATAATCCAATCGAAATAACCGACAAAACAATTACAAACAATTTCTTTTTCATATGTTATAGTTTTTAAAAATAAATATACCACTTATTGCTAAGTGGCACAAATATACTAAATAGTGTGTAAATATCCAAATTAAGTAGTGGTTATTTTGATATTTAGCTTATCATTTTTCTTATCGTAACCAACGGTAATATGTGCAAATTTAGGCATATGTTCTTTTAACAATTCCTCGGAAATAGGATCTTCGAGGTATTTTTGAACTGTTCGTTGAATTTCTCTGGCTCCGTAATTTTTGTCATAACCTTGTTTTAATACGTATTCTTTAACGTTTTTACCAATTTCAAGTGTATAACAAGATTCGAGTAATCTCTCTTCAAGATCGTTTAATTGTATATCGATAATTTTTAATATACTTTCATCTTTAAGATAATTAAAGTAAATTATATCATCTAACCTATTTAAAAACTCTGGTTTGAATTGCTTTTTCAAAGCTTTTTCTATGATATAATTTGCGTTTTTCAAATCATCTTCTGAACCATCGGCGCTAAAACCAATTTTGGTTCCGAAATCTTGAACTTCTCTAATACCGATATTAGATGTCATAATGACGATGGTATTTTTAAAGTTTATTTTTCTACCTGATGAATCTGAAAGATGACCTTCATCCAGTAATTGGAGTAGGATATTAAAAACATCTGGGTGCGCTTTCTCGATTTCATCGAACAATATTAATGAATAGGGTTTATTCTTAATTTTTTCTGTAAGTTGGCCGCCTTCTTCATAACCAACATATCCTGGAGGTGAACCTATAAGTTTACTTACATTAAATTTCTCACCGAATTCAGACATATCAAATCTGATTAAAGCATCTTGTGTTCCGAAGATTTTTTCAGCGAGAGTTTTGGCAAGTTCCGTTTTACCAACACCTGAAGGGCCTATAAACATGAAAGAACCAATTGGTCTACTTTTTCTGCTTATACCAGTTCTATTACGTCTGATAGCTGAAGCAACTTTTTGAATTGCTTCATCTTGACCTATCACAGAATCTTTTAATTCAGTGTCTATTTGAAGTAATCTTTGAATTTCGTTTTGTGAAACCCTACTTACAGGTATACCAGTCATTGATGATACAACATCAGCTATCATGTTTTCATCGATAACAACTCTATCTATTTCAAGACTTTTTTTCCAAATACCAGATTCTTTATCAAGTTGTGTTAATAGTTTCTTTTCCTTATCTCTAAGGTCTGCTGCTTTTTCAAAATTTTGTGTTTTAACAACATTTTGTTTCTCAACTTTAATTTCATTAATCTCGTCTTGTAGATCTTTAATGATTTGAGGTGGTTTTATATTAATGTGTGTGCGTGAGCCAGCTTCATCAAGTATATCAATAGCTTTGTCTGGAAATTCACGATTGGTAATATACCTATCAGCAAGTCTTACAATTTCATCAACAGCATCTTCAGTATAAGTTACTTTATGATAGTCCTCATACTTGTTTTTTATGTTCATTAAAATATCTCTGGTTTCAGTAATTGATGGTGGGTTAACCATTACTTTCTGAAATCTTCTATCAAGTGCACCATCTTTTTCAATGTGTTCACGATATTCGTCAAGAGTTGTTGCACCAATGCATTGTATTTCACCACGAGCAAGAGCTGGTTTGAATACATTTGCAGCATCAAGGGAACCAGATGAATTGCCAGCACCAACCATTGTGTGTAGTTCATCAATGAATAATATAACCTGATCGTTATCACGAACTTCATCAAGTAACGCTTTTATGCGTTCTTCAAACTGGCCACGATATTTTGTACCAGCAACCATTGAGGTTAGGTCGAGCGTAACAAGACGCTTACCTTGCAATGTTCTGGGACAATCGTTATTTGCTATTTTAATGGCCAATCCTTCAACGATAGCTGTATTATGGCTCAATATACCATTAGTGTAATATCTGTGGTTAGAATCGTCTGATAATTGCAAATCATACATATTCTCTTGATATCCAAGATTGGTTACGGATACAACAGAGGCACAACCAATATCATCATTAGTATGAACTAAGTCACCTGGTTTCAAATTTTTAACATAACATTCAATAGGTTCTGTCGATTCACTCATATTATCGAGTTGTCTTACCATGTTAACCATACGAGGTAACATAACAATATGGTTATCAGCGCATTTAAGTTCAAATCCATTATCCAATATTAAATGATAAACATTGTACGATATTGTTTCATGTAGTTTATCAATTTTTTGAAATCCATTGTCCGTTAAAACACTAAAATTTTCGATATTCCAAGTTTTGGTGAATTTTTTATGCCCCTCTTCATTTGGGTAATCCTTATCTAACTGAGCCAACGACTCTTGTTCATAAAATTCGTAGTAATTCATTGTCATTTTTTTGCAAATTTAGTTATTTATTCTCGGATTTCCAAAAAATCCAAACATTTTTTTATTGTTAACTCTTTATTCTTTTTATACTCCGATTCCCATATTGTTAAGAGCTGAAAACCGTTTTCAATAGCAACTTCCGTTTTTCTTTTATCTTTAGCCCATATATCTGATGCTGTTAGGTTTTGTCTAAACGGATTGGGCTTATCATTTTCATTATATTTAATTGGGTTTGCATGATAACAGTCACCGTTAAATTCGATAATTTTCATTTTATTCCTATCAACAAAATCATATTGATAAAATTCACCACCCTTTAAAGATATAAAATATTCTTTATTTTTTGTAGCAAAAAAAACGTCAATTTTTTCTTTAAATGAATATTCGTCTAATAGTCGATAAAATAATTCTTGTGATATTCTTGAAAACCCACATTTTAAATTCCCATTTTCAATTAATGAAGTTTGCCACTTAACTTGTCGTTTAGTATAGATAAGGTTACCAGTTCCTTCACCATGTTTATCAATACATTTTTGAAGTGTAAACGTCCTCTGATGATTAGATACTTCAACCTTAGCGTCATCTTCCGTTAAACCCCTTTTAATCCAATACTCAATATTTGATGGTAATAACCGTTTCTCAAAATCAACAGATTTAGCCGCATTCTTTTGGTTTTCAGACACTTTGATCTTAGCATCCTCCTCCGAAAAACCCCTATTAACCCAAAACCTAATTTGAGTTGGTGCTAAAGCCCTATCTAAAGCCATTTCATCAGTCAAACCAAATAAAATCTTATAATATTCATCTGACCCCTTTATTTTATTTTTAAGTGTGGTTTTTATCTCTTCACATTTTTTCAACGACTCATCATAAGTTAAACCAGACAACAACCAAAAATAAGGATGAATCCTCGATTCTATGTTAGTTCTCTTATTTTTATTTTTAAAAATATCAATAGGCAAATAAGCCAGTTGCCTTATGAAGTATTGATCTTGATTTTTGTGTGTTGGACAACCATCATTTTGACAATTTTTTATCACATACCTATCGGTTAAAACATCAAATGTTAAATCGGATTTACATAAATTACAAACTGGTCTACCATCAAACGTAAATTTAAACTCACCGTATTCGAATTTATTTACGTTACCACATTCCAAAGATTTAACTGGTTCAATATTTCTCCTTTTTAATAACCAAGTATTAAATTCGGTTATAGTATTACCACGCTCCAACCAAAAATCCAACTTAAATGCTGACCTATTCTTAAAACCAAGATAATAAATTAATCTTTCAGGTAAAACCGATGATTTTAAAGAAATATCTAATTCGGATAAATCATCATATAATTTACCTATCTTTTCACCAATACCTTCAACATTTACAAATTCATTATTTTCTTTGATAAATGTTTTTAAATCATTAACAGTTTTAAAATATTCTTTAAAATCAAAACTTTCTTTTTTTGTTACAATTCTCATACCACAATAAATAGTATAAAAATTAAGAAAGTAAATCAATTATTTAAAAAAAAGATTACTTGGCATCGGTAAGCGATGTTAAAAAATCATTGACTGATATACTAAAAATTTCACCAGTTAGGTCATTTCGTAAACATATATTAGTTTCTTTAATATAGCATTTACCAACACCTGGATCACCAATAAGAACTGGGTTGTTCTTTTTGCGTCTGGTGAGGATTTGGGCAACACGTTCAACTTCAGCTTCTCTACCAATTACAGGATCGAGTTTACCCTCAGTTGCAAGAATGGTTAAATCACGACTGAAGTTATCCAAAACTGGGGTTTTAGATTTTTGTCTATTTGAATTATTGCCATCATATCTCTTTTCGAAGTTTTCATCGAGTGGGAATGTAGAGGCAGTTGGTGTTAGTTGTTTAAGTCTTCTTTGCATAAATGATTTTGTTATACCGTATTCGTTCATTATTTTGATGATTTGATTATCGAGATCAAAACAACTCATAAAAAATGTGTTGACTGTAATTGCATCATTAGATTTTTGGGCACATTTTTTTACCAATACCTTAAGAGAATCTTCGAAATTAAGAACTTTTTCTGTCCTTAATTCTGGGTCAATATCTTCCGATATACTTCTGTTATGATCTTCAATGTCATTTATGAAAACATCAAAATCCTCAAGTTTTTTACTAATTATTTCACTGATGATATTGTTTGTAGTGAGTATACCGTACAGAACGTGTTCAATTCTAATTAGACTATCATTTAAAATTATTGCTGATTTATAACCCTTTTGAAAAGCTATCCTCAGCTCGTTGCTCATTTTTTCTTGCATCTATAATTTGATTTTATACAAATGTAATAATAATTTCCGAAACAACAAAATGTTTTTATCAAAAATTGTTTTTATCCGCTTTTTTTAGTATATTTGTAATAATATAAAATAAATATTGTTATGAATAAATCAAAAGCTATCTTAGGTACTAAAATCTTATGTGAATATGACTCTTCAAATATTCATAAAGCTCAATATGATATTGAGTCTAAATTACTCGAAATTACGTTTAGTAATGGTTCAACTTATGAATATGATAATGTAGACCATAAAACATTTACGGAGTTTGACATGGCAGAAAGCCAGGGTAAACACTTTAACAAAAATATAAATAAAAAATTTACATTTAGAAAAAAATGAAACTAATATTTCTTGATCATGATGGCGTGATGTGTCTTCAACCGCAATGGGGTTCAAGAGCGAAAAGACCAAACAAATATGATGTTGATTATTTTGATAAGGGTTGTGTACAAATATTAAATGAAATTTTAATAGAAGTACCTGATGCTGAAATAGTTGTATCTTCTGATTGGAAATACGATTTATCTTTACCTATGATGAGGGAAATGTACTCTTGGCAAGGTGTGATTAAACAACCGATAGGTTTCACAGGTACATTCAATAATAGTGTTGCAACTACCCTCGAATTTAATCGTGCACAAGAAATCAATCAGTGGTTAAATGTGCATAATATTAATGAACCATGGGTAGCAATTGACGACCTTGATATGAAGACATGGTTAACCGACCATTTTGTAATTTGTTCGAAAGATAATGACGGTATAAAACAAGATGGTATCAAAAATAAAATAATCAAAACATTAAATAATATTTAATATGATTAAAGATATTTTAAAAAAAATTACCCAACAGATTGATAATATCCTTGAACATGAGGACGGTTTGAGTAAACATGATAAAGAGGAACTTAATCGTCTTTTATTGGAAAAAGCAAAAATTGAAAAGGAATTGAGGGATTTGTCATCCGAATTGGATAAATTAACCCAATAATACGGATATTTATACATATGGATTATAGTAATAGAAATTTCGTAATATTTTCAGCTTCTGAGCTTGATAAGATTGATTTCAATCAAATTCTTGAGGACAGTCATGAAACTATAAGAAAATCACTTGATGGAACTTTGGTTTTGATGAAGTATGATGGTGATGTTCCAGGATTTTTATCTGATATGACAACAATAGTTGGCGTATATACATATGATGAAATTTTACCTATATTAGGTACCTCAGTTTGGAATGCTGTAATTTAATAATTTCATGGATATTTATTCATAAGATAAAGATAATTTATGGATAATGGTATAAAATATTCAACAACAACACCCTCGAATGCATTAAGAGCTAATAATGTTGCAATTGGTGCAAATCAAGTTCAGTATGGGCCAACAAGTACAACAGATTTTTGGACTGCGGTTAATCCAGGTTCAAATTATTGTATTTATTATTTTGTTGGGACTTCTGGTGCCCCAAGAATATATTATGTAGATTCAACTCAAATTGTAACTTTGGCCAACCAACTTGGTGGCTCTGGGATAACAACATTTAATGGTGCGTTAAATTATTTTGAAACGCAATCAAATATCCTTGTGACAAATAGATTATATGAAAATATTGTAACAAGCGGACTTGTTTTTAACATTGATTCAGGTTTTATACAATCATATCCTCAAAATGGTAATTCTTGGTGGGATATTTCTGGAGGTAATATTTCTGGTACTTTAACAAATTCACCAACTTGGAACTCTGGTAATGGTGGTTATTTATCTTTTGATGGTGCTTCAAGTTATATAAATTTTGGTTCAAATAATCTTGGTGTGGATGTTGCCAATAAAACAGCGTGTGCATGGATATATCCCACATCATCACCAAGTGGTGTTGCTGGAATTATTGATAAAGAATATGATAATACAGGTAGCGGAGGATCATCAGCTTATGGGGGATGGGGTTTTTGGTTAAACAGTAGTAATAAATTACAGTTCTGGCCTCACGCTAATAAAGATTTAGTTGATACAGGTACAGCATTAACGTTAAATACTTGGAATTATGTTTGTGTAACATGGAATACAAGTACCAAAACAGCCATATTTTATCTTAATGGGTCGACCACAACAACCCAATCAAATTCAGCAATTGTTGAGCAATCTTCAACTGGTGTTAGTTTGGGTATTGGTTTGATAAGACTTGGAGGCCCTGGTGGTGGCACATCCAATTTTTTTCCTGGTAGAATAGCAATATGTCAGGTATATAACAGAATATTATCATCAACAGAAATAAGTCAAAATTTCAATGCTCAGAGGTCGAGATTTGGTATATAAAGTTAATATTTATTAACATGGGTAATGCAGTAAAATATTCAGCAACTTCTTTAACAGGTACAATAAAAAAAGGTAATGTTTTATTGGGTACCGATACTATTGCTTATGGCCCAACTGTTACTACAGATTATTGGTCAGGTGTTGACCCAAGTTTGGTATATTAGGTAGATATAGTGGAAGTGGTGCGCTATATCAAGGTTACATGGGTGCAATACAAATGTATAACAGAGGCTTATCTGCCACAGAAATTTCACAAAACTTTAATGCTCAAAGAGCTAATTACGGAATTTAATTTGTTTTATTCAAAATTATTTCGTATATTTGTTCTATGAACAATGTTAATTCAAGTTATAAAGCATTTATTCAGGAAAATTATCCACAATATGCTGTGTATGAAAAGGTACCAGCACATGGTAGTGCGATAAATAATGTAATACTTGCACCATACAAATCTGAACAAGAAGCTCAAGAAGCCAGAGAAAAATATGGATATAACAATGATAACTATTACATAGATAAAATATACTTTTAATTATGAATAAAAAATTAGATAATACTGAAGATATTTTCTTAATTTTAAAAGCTTGGATCGACCCATTGGAAAATCGTGATGCCTTTGGGTATGAATATCACTCTTATACCAAATCAGAAGAAGAAGCAAAAACCTTTTGTAAATCTCAAGGGTATTGGACAACCAAAGATTGTTGGGCGCTATCATTTGTTAAAGATAAAAAGATGCCAAAATACAAATATAAAAAATTAGGTACTTTATCATCTCAATAATAAAATATAAATAAATGTTATATCATATCACTAAACCTGAAAATATATCCAATATTTTAATTGAAGGATTAAAACCAGATTATAAAAAAGGAATTGGTAGTATAAAATATAAAAAAGTATTTTTAACTAATGACATATGGAAAATAATAGATACCCAATTAGGTAGAAATCATTGGAAAGAAATTGCTATAATATATATTGACACACATAATGTTGAGCCTCACATTTATACATCAACTGGTATTCCAATTAAATCAGATTTTGAATTTGTTACAGATTATATACCACCGAATGATATAAAGAAAATTGAATATATTAAATTATGATAAAGGTAACATTAACAAAAGAAGAATGGGCTTCTGTTCATACATGGGTAGATTCCGCATCAAGAAAAGAATTTGAAAGAGTTTCTAAAGAACGGTTTATTGAATTAGCAAATATAATTAAACCATTTTTTTTTGGATTATACTTCACATCCAATAATCCAGAGGCGCAAAATATTCCATATGATTCGCCACAAACTTTAGAAATACCACGAAGACTTTTTAGATTATTACTTGTTTCTATAGGAATAATTGCTTATAATGTCGATGTTAAAATACCAACAGCAAAAATGGCATATGAAATAGTTACAAAACTTGAGAATCAAGCAGATGATGAATGGAAAGAAAAAAGATATTAAATTATGAATAAAAATAAATTACCTCGTAAACTGAAAAAGAAAATAATTAAGGTTTTTGGTAGAGGAACATATCAAGGAATATCAGAAGGTATTCTTACTATAAAAAGATATAATAAAAATAAAGGATGTATAATAACATATACATTTAATAAAGAAAAAGAAAAAAATATTATTAAAAGAGAATCTGTAATAAATAAAGGAATTAATTTTAAATTTATAATATTATGAATCAATTAGATTTAGATTATCAAGCTCTATTAAAAGACATTTTAGAAAATGGCGTGGAGAAAAAAGATAGGACTGGTACAGGGACGTTAAGTGTTTTTGGTAGACAAATTAAGTACAAATTTAAAGACGGAAAATTTCCACTGCTCACCACAAAGAAAATTCACTTTAAAAGTGTAGTAACCGAACTATTGTGGTTTTTAAAAGGTGATACATCAATAGAGTATCTCTTAGAAAACGATTGTCATATATGGAACGGTGACGCTTATAAGAATTATTGCAAAATTGCAGGCTCTATGGAAGAGCCAGATTATAATATTCATATAGATGACCCAAATCAGAATTGCATGAGATTAATGACAATGGTAGAATTCATCAACCAAATCAAAACTGATGATGATTTTGCTAAGAAGTGGGGTGATTTGGGTTCTATCTATGGACATCAGTGGCGTAATTGGAATGGCAATATTGATCAAATTGCAGAAGTAATTAATAAACTTAAAACAAACCCAGATGATAGGGGTATAATTGTATCAGCATGGAACGTAGGAGAACTCGACCAGATGGTACTTCGTCCATGTCATAACTTTTTCCAATTTTATACAAGGGAGTTAAATGATGATGAGAGATATGATTTATGTGCGGCAAAGAAAAGAAAAATGACTGCAATATCAGAAGAAGATTATATTAAATATAATATCCCAACCAGAGCAATTTCATTAATGTGGAATCAGCGTAGCGTGGATACATTTTTAGGTTTACCATTTAACATTGCTTCATATGGTTTATTACTTGAAATAATTGCAAAAATGGTTAACATGGTTCCTGATGAATTGATTGGAAACTTGGGTGATACTCATCTTTATTCGAATCACATTGAACAAGCGAAAGAACAAATTGGTAAAAAAATTAGTATAGAAGAAAGAACAGAAATGTTGAAAACAGCAATGGGTGAAGAAAAGTATAAAGATGCTGTTTCAGATTTAATGCCGTTTGGCGGTGGTATGAGTGAGTATTTCGAATCGTTTAAAATACCGTATTATACAAGAGAACCATATCCATTACCGAAATTAATAACTGGTAAAACTCCAGCGTTTTTTGAATCTTTATCAAACCACATATCGTTATTTGGTCATTTAGATCCTGATGATTTCAGAGTAGAAAATTATCAATCACATCCAGCAATTAAAGCGCCATTATCAAATTAAATTTTATGAAAATACAAATTAAAAAAATCGAAACTCCACAGGGAGAAATGAAACAATTAACTTTTCAGCAAACATTTATTGATGAATATTTGTCAGACATGAGAGCGATGGGTTTATTAGAAGTGATGTTAGATACAATAGCACTTGAATTTAAACAAATGGCAAAGGAAGCTTTAGTTAACGGTGCTGGACAGGAATGTGAGATAGTGAATCAAAAACGTGTGGTAACCAAAATAGAAGATGGTAATATAACTTTTAATATTGAATAATATAACAATATGAGGTTTGGTAAAAAATTTATTGGGTTTTGCGGATATTTTGCTATAAGTAGAAAATACTTTTTTGAGTATCAGTTATTAGCACCTATTAGGTCTTTAAAAGACGGTATCACATTTTTAAAACTAAATATTAATTGGGATCGATATGAAGATAACCGTAAACCTTCGTTTGAAATAACATTAGATATATTAAACATATATAATCATATTATAATCTATAAAAATGAGTAGAATTAATAGAAGAAATTTAGATCCTTCATATATGGGACTTTTATGTCGTGGAGGTATTTTTGATGCTTTTGATAATGTTATTAAAAGTTATTATCGTATATCCGATGATGAATATGATATAATAGCTGAAAAAGCATCGGAAGATGAATTGGGTATTTTTTTGGATGAAAATCCAAACTTTGCACAAAAAAGAAAACAAATAGAATTATTAAACAAATACGTACAATATTAATATGGAAGAAGTTACAGGAGATTTTATAGAAATCAAAAAGGAATCTTTTGAGCAAAAACTTGGAAGATATAAAAATAGGATGGAACTTGTTAGAACGTTAATAGGTCTAATAGTTCTTTGTATTCAATTTTTTATTTTATATCATTTATACAATCAGAGATAATACTTTACTTTGGTTGATATCTTTTTATTTTTAAAATAAAAAGATTATGAATACTAATGAGGATATTGTACCAGAACATAATAGTGGTACATCTAATTTAGATGAAATGCCTAAGGCATGGGAACCGAAAATGAATAATAGATTCTATTTTACATTCCCAGAATATTTTGATATAAAACCATGGATTGTAAAATCTGTTGAAAGACCTTATATAATGGTTGGTCAAACTATAGAATATAGTACCATGAGAGTTACATTATATGATCCATTAGATTTTTCAGTACCACATAGACTATACAAAATCATGGATAATATAAAAAATGGTAATCCAGATTACAATGAATTTGTGGTTTATTTGGATATGCTTGATCCTACAGGTATGTCTCGTGAAAAATGGGAATATACATGTTCCTTAGATATGATTTTATCTTCGGACTTAGCTTATGATATTGATAATATTTCCACACACGCAATAACATTATCAGTTCACGATGCCAAATTAATCTAATTAAGATAGATATTACCTATTTTCAAGATATTTATAGGTATGAATAATATTTTAAAAAGTTTCAAATTTAAAGATACACTATCACCAGAAATATGGGATAATGTTGAAACTAAGGATTTTTCTCAGATCAAGTTAAACCCAGAGGTCAGAAAACACATGTTGGAGGCTGCTCAGGTTTTCATTGAGTCTATCAATATTGAATTTTTGGATGTTCATGATATACTACTTGTTGGTAGTATTTGTAATTACAATTGGTCAAGTTTTTCAGACCTGGATATTCATATTGTTGTTGATAAAAGCAAAATAAGTGATAATCAAGATCTTGTGGATGAATTTTTAGATACCAAGAAAAAAGAATTTACTCAAAACCATGATATTAAGATAAAAGGTTTTGATATTGAAATGTACGTTCAGGATATTAATAGAGAAGATTTAAAATCTAAAGGTATGTACAGTGTTTTGTATAACAAATGGGTATCTGAACCAACAACATCTGGTGAGAAAATAGACAAGGAATCTATATTGAAAAAGGTCAAATCTTTTTATAAAGATTTGGATCATATAAAAGCTTCCGCAAATACCGATGACAAGCTTAAAATGATCGAAAAATTGAAGGAAAAGATTAAAAGGTATAGACAGTCAGGATTGGATAAAAACGGCGAATTTGGCACAGAAAACATGGTTTTCAAATACTTAAGAAGGGTTGGATTCAATGAAGAATTGAGCGATTTGAAATACTCATTAATTGATAAGAAATTATCACTTGAAAACGAAGAAATGAATACTTTTTAGTATTTATAAACTATTTATAATAAGAATAAGACTATTTATATTAAATTAATTATATATGAGACCAATTGGTTCAGAAAAAATTCAAAATGTTGATGATAAATTAGCAAGAATTAAGCAAATTGCTGGCATCACTGAAAGTTCTAACAAAAATGATGTTAGTTCAACCATCATCCATGAAGCTACAGCTTCTAATGGTGATGAATATGCTATTGTTCAAGAGAACAAATATGTTTATATCAAGAAAAAAATTAACGAATCATATGAGTATATGAGTGGTGTTAATAACATTAAAGAATTCTCATATAAAACAACTGCTGATGCTCTTAAACATCTAAATTTGATGTTTAAAGAAATCAACGAATTGAATGAACACGCTCAACAGGTTGATATTTTAAAAAAAAAAGTAGTATAGATGAACGTTTTGTGATCAAGGTTAAACAACCTGCACAAGCATCTATTCCTGTACAACCTACTCAAGAAGCAATCCCTCAACCAGATATGACGGCACCGACACCTGATGTTGGTGCTGTTGATTTTTCACAACAACCTCAACCTATGGCCGACCCAAATGCGTCAGCTGCCCCAGAAGTTCCGATGACAACACCTGATATGGGTGCTGGTACTGAAGGTGGTGAGGAAATGACATTTAATGAAATACAAAAAACAACTGGAAAACTTGCTCAAGACATGCGTGAGATTGCACAACAACTAACAAATAAAGAATATAAATATATAATTAATTCTGTTTTATCCGCTGTTGATGTTACTAAGTTAACAGATAAGGACAAGGAACAGATTATGAATAAATTGAATGGTAAAGAAGAGGCTCAACAAGATGCAAATCTTTCTGAGGTAGAAGGAGATGATGATAATGAAGACAACACTTACGCATGGGTTAAAGACTTCATGGCTGTACCTATAATTTCCAAAATAGTTAAAATGGCTGGTTTGGATAATTATGAAAATCAAGCAAGTTTAGCATTCGATATATCTGACGCAATAAGAGTGTATATTAATGATTATAATGAGGATATACCTTTTATCCACTATTTAGAATCTATTTTATACAAATTTAAGTACAAACCAAGTCCACTTTTGAGAGGTTATAATGATCTTGATGAAGATGGTAAAGATGTGTATCTTTCACTTGTAAAATTTGGTGAAATGGAAGATAGCCAAAAGATGATTAATGAGGAAAAACAGACTATTTATAGTAATATAATAAAAGACATTAAAAAAAAGTTAAATAAAATATAATGGAAAAGAAATTATCATTAAACGAATCCCTTGATAGACAAAGAAAACTAATGGGATTGAACGAAACAATGAGCTACGAATTTAAGGAAGGTGGCTACGCTGAATATTCTAAACCAATGGAAGAAAGTGAACATGACGAAGAAGAGGGTGAGTTGGATGAAATTTTTGGTATAAATACCGCTATTAAAGGTGCTATTGGTGGTGCAATGCAAGGTGCTAAAAAGGCCATAATATTGAGAAAGATTAACAACCAAATTAAAGTATTGCAAAAAACCATTCAACAAATGACTCAATTTGTGAACAAAAGTGATGGTCAATTTAATCAACTTAAATCGATGCAACAGCAAGTAGCTCAATTAGGTGCTAATGATCCAATCGTTAAACAAATGACAACAGTATTTGGTAACATGGGTACTACATGGAAAGCTCAAAAAGATTCTTTAGCTCAAATGTCACAATTTGTAACATCATTGAGCCAAGCATCTGCAACTGGAGCAGCACAAGCTGATAAAGAAGCGGCAACGCAATCTAACGCTCAGGGTGCGACTGCTCAAAGCGGACAAACTACCCAAACTGGAACGTCTACAACAACACAAGCTCCAGAAACTCAAGCATCAACAACACAGGCTCCAGAAACACAAGCAGCTCCAGAAGTTGATAAAAATGGTAGACCGTTGAATCAAAGTCAATTAAATGCAAGAAATGCTGCAAAAAATAATAAAGCTGCAACAACAACAGTATAATATATGAAAAAAGAACTATTAGAATCACTTAATAAGCAAAGAAAACTAATGGGTTTAAATGAATTTTTAGATCCATCAGTTAATATTGACGCTAAGGGTGCTCTTTCTGGTAATAAACTTGATCTTGGTATTATTCCTTTAGAGGAATTTGAGGAGGAAGATCCAGAACCAGAGGAACAACACGATGACATGGATTATCACGATGATGATATGGATTATCACGATGATGACCCTGAAGATTATCGTAGCGATGATGAACGTGATTTCTATAGAATAAAATCCAATGATGATTTTGCGGATAGGTTCGAAAGAGATTATCCAGATCCAAATGAAAGAGAATGGATGTACAATAGATATAGTCCTGATTGGGGGATGAATGAAGATTATTATAAGGGAGATGAGGATTATAGCAATATAACTGAAAATTTAATCAACAGATTAAACAATATCAATGAAGGTCTTGCAACATATTGGTTACCAAAAGGACAAAAACCTTTACAAAATATTGGAACACCTGATTGGGGTTTAAAAACTGGTTTCAAAACTGGTGTAAATGCTTATACATTTAATTTTTATGGTAAAAGATGGAGTTCTATAGCCAAAAGAATTACTAAAGATTTGAATAATAAGGTTATGCCAACGTTGAATAAATTAATACCGCTTGTTTCTGAGTTAAACAAATTATATGTTGATGTTCAAAAAAATGGTGCTGAGTTCGAAGAATTTAAACAGATAGAAAAACTACAGAATGATATAAATAATTTTTTCAATATCATAAAAAGGGCTCAAGCAACACTTTCATCAGATGAAAAAGGGGTTGACAATCCATCTGCTCAAGAACCAGAGGTTCAATCTTTGGCTAATAAAGCTAATCAAGCTATAAAGTCTAACGATCCGAATCAAAAAAATGATGTTGCGAAACAAACACAGAAGGAGTTACAAAAGGCTAATCAAGAAGGAGATACAATAAGTGTTAAAGCCCTTACAGATATATTAAAATCTTTGAATATAGGTTATAATATTACAAACGTTAATGCTAATGGTACAGATAACACAAATATTTTAAGTCAAAATGCTGATCAAAATAAAAAAGTTGTACCAGCAAAAGCGGCTCCAAAAAAAGTAGCTAAAAAAACTCCGACTAAACAAAAAAAACCTGATTCAAAAGCCCCATCTAATCAAACCAATACTGGTGTACCAAAATTTAATACTTCCACAACTACTGACGATAATACAAATACTTAAAATTAACCCACAGAAATGTGGGTTTTTTTATTTGGTTTTTTAAAGCTAACTCTGGTTGTTTTAAAAAAGGCTCAACATCTTTAAATAAAGATAAGAAATTATCAGAATTAACAAAAGAAAAAATTGAAAAACAAGGTTTTGTAAACCAGTTTTACAATTTACTAAAACTGGTTCTTTAATTAAAGAACACAGATCAATTGAGGATGCTATGAAATTTGTTAATGGGTGTGGAAGTGGTAACAGCTTATGGGTATATTTGGAAATTCAAATAATTTTAGTTATTATTGTAATAACTAAAAAATATAGATTATATGAAAAAAAAATTAATAGGTTGTATAGGATTAGCTCGTTCTGGCAAAGACACAATATCTGATTTTCTTTGCAAATATCACAAATACAATAAATATAGTTTTGCTGACCCACTAAAACGTGGTTGTATGGCCATGTTTGGATTCACCGAAGAACAAGTCTTTGGTGATGCAAAGGATACTATCGATCCTGTATGGGGTTGTACTCCAAGAGATATATTAAAGGTTATGGGAACTGAAGTTTCTCAATATGATTTACAGAATCATATACCAGCTTTTAAAGAAATAGGTAGATTGATTTGGGTTAAAAGATTTGAGCAATGGTATAAATCAAATACAGATAATAGTGTTGTAATATCTGATGTTAGATTTATGCATGAAGCTGATTCCATTGTAAAAATGGGTGGGGAAATATGGAGAGTTGATAGACCAGGAATGAACGTTGGTGATTTCCACGCATCAGAAAAAGAAATGTTTGATATAAAATATAATCATTTAATAATTAATGATGGTACATTAGATGATTTATATTTTAAGGTTGATAATATTTTTATAAATGATATTGTATCAAAATAAAAATGGCTGGAATTTTTTCCAGCCATTTCTGTATAGTGTATAGATAATTCGATTATCTAAAGCTATCGATACCAAATGATACCACATTTCTAACTTTGATCACACCATAGTAACGGTTGTTAACCATTTTCTTAGCGTACCTTGTCATCAAACCTTTCACAGGAGCGAAAGTGAATGGGTTATACATTGTTGGTGTCAATTGCATTGGCACGTATGGAGCGTACACATAACCAGTGTCTAACAATGATGTACCTTTGTGTCCCATAAGGATTGTGTCTGCTGGGAAGTAAGGATCACGATAAACTTGGTAGCGACCACCTAAAGCACCGATTCTTTCGATACCCATGTTATATTTATCTTGCTCAGGAGCAGCGTTAGATACGTGGAAATATTCCAAGTCATCGAAGATAGCTGAAATTTCAGCAGAGCATACGATGAAGTTAGCACCACCTCTTAAAGTTGCTTTATGGATTTGAGCAGAAACTTGGTTGATAGCAGTCATCAAAGTTTGGTTCCATTCTTTTTGAGTATAGAATGCAGCGCTGTTTGATGTATCGATACCACGACCAGTAGAACCTTTATAATCCCATGCCAATCTCCAAGCAGCACCTCTACGTAAGTCACGCAAGATTTCTCTGTCGATTTCAGCAGCAACTTGTTCAGACAATAAAGCTGTCAATTCAGCTTCAGCGTCAATGTTGTGGAATGCACTAACATCTTGAGCAAGTTCTGGAGACCATTGTGCTCTTAATTTTCTTTCAATAACAGATACAGTTACTGATTTAAGCTCGAAGCTTACTTCACCCATATCATCAGCAAGTTCCAATGATTTGTAGATTTTAGCACCTACAGTAACGTTAGAAAGAGCTAATTTAGTAGTGTCATAGTTATAAAGCTGTACATAAGTGTAAGCGTTTGTACCGTTATCAGTCATTAACTGTAATCCGTACTTTTGAGTAGCGAAATTAAAGTCTAAAGCTGCACCAGCTGCAACACCACCGTAACCAGAAGTAGCAGTCAAACTTAATGTTGACAAGAATTCTTCAGCGTTTTCGAACAAATACTGACCAGGATTTTCACCTTGATAAGTAGAAGTAGACAAACCTAATGATGTCAATACTTGGTTAACTGTAGAAAGTGCAAATTGTACTTTTACAATAGCGCTTGCTGGAACTGATGATGTACCACCAGAAATATTAACTACGAATGGAGCTATTGGAGCAAAACCATCGTTTGGTTGAGAGTGACCCCATGGAGTTCTTGTGTATGCGAAAGTATGAGCAGTAGCACCAGAGTAAGAACCTAAGCTACCAGTGATAGCTACAGCAGCACCCTTAGATTTATCATACATACCATCTTCACCATAGAACGCATCGTAAAGATTTACGTTATCGCTGAAACCGTTACCACTATCCATTGCCATTTGGTTAGTACCAGTAGCACTGAACGCAGATGAACCGATTTTAGGTATGAAGTAGAACAATTTACCGATAGGTAAGTTCAACGCTTGTACCGAAACGATTTCGTTAGCTAATAATTTTGAGAATACTCTTCTCACGATTGGAAACACAACGGTTTCAAATGAACCCTCAACGCCTAAAGCAGTTGATTCGTTTAACATCCAAGAAGCTTGGTTCTCGAATAATTGAGCGACGTTTTCTTTAGCATGACCTTTAAGACCTTCTAAAAGACCTAAGTCATCCCATCTGTTGATTACATCTTCTCTTACAAGTTTCAAGTGGTTAACGCTCACGTTACCAACTCTACCTGATTCTAATAATGCACCCATTTTATTTGGTTTTTGTTTTTTGTTTTATTGTTATTATTATTGTATTTTATTTATTAAATCTTTCATTCTTTCAACCTGTGGATTCTTGTACACTGTAGATTCGTTAATCGAAGCTGAAGTGCTGCTGAAAGCAGGTTTGTCAAGAACTTTATTTTCAAGAATTGTAGCAGCAGATGTTGATTTCTTTGATTTAAATTGTTCTTCCAACGTAGTTGCTATGTTTTGAGATTCATTCAAAGTTTTTGCTTTGTCTAAAGTCGATAAAATTTGGAATTTTTCTTCTTTAGTTGTAGTGTTCTCTGTCATCAATTTAACAGCATATGTTAAATTGGTAGTGAATAACGAAACTTCTTGAAGTTGTGTTTTAAGAACTTTGATAGCATTCTTATACTCTTTCTCATTTGAAACAAATGATTCTTTAAGAGTTTTGAAAGCATCTAATTCTTGTTTGATTTTTTTGTTTTCTGCAACAAGAGTTTGTAATTTTTTTCTTGTGTTAACAAGTTTTTCTTGTAAGCCTTCTGATTGACCAGCTGGAGCAGCAGTATGAGTTTTTAAAAACTTAACTTTGCTTGTAGTCTTTACTTCATCCATGGTGCTTTCATCTTCTTCCTCACCTTCAGCTTCTTTAACAGCTTCATCTTCTTCTTCATCACCTTCTGCGATTTCGATTTCGTACATAACACCCTCATCTTCTTCAGATGCTTCATCCATTGCTGGTGCCATTTCGTCTTCTTCTTCACCAGCTTCATCTTCTTCTTCGCCAGCTTCATGATCCATTTCTGGGCTCATTTCACCTGGTTCTTCTTCAGATCCTTCTGGGTGGAATTTAATTTCGATACCGTCTCCTGTGCGAATAACTTCGATTTCGTCTGTAGGTTCCATAAGTTCAAATCTCTTTAGAACTTCTTTGTCTGATTTATCAGTTAGATCAATTACCTCGTCACCAGGTATTTCGTCACTTGGGGTGTCTTCAATGTCTGGTTTATCGGTCATTTCTTCTGAGTCAGAACCCATTTCTGAATCTAAGTCCATGCCATCTGTAGAGTCTGGATTCATATCTTCGATGTTTTCATCTTGTTCCTCATCACCCATTTCATCTAAACCCTTGTGAATAATTTCTTCCAATTCTTCTTTCAAGGTAGATTTCAATACGTGATTAGCATTTTTTTCTATAGCTTCTCTAATTTGTTGAACCTCATTTAGAGTATCAGCTAATATACTTCTTTTGCTCATATTTTATTTGTTTTAATAAAAACTATTATGCTTTCTTAGATATAAATATATTATATTTTTCAAAAAACCAATTTATATAGTAAAAACAATAAAAAAACCCCAAAAAATGTTATTTTTTTTGGGGTTTTATAAAAAAAAGTTTTTAAACTTTCTTAATCGTTGATCTCAACACCTTCTGGAAAGAATACTTGTTCGATCTTTGATTCAGTAACACTGAGGATTCTGAAGTCATCACTCATATTACTAAGTTGTGCAATTGCTTGTGTTTCAGCGTCAGTAACAGATACAGCTTTAAATAAATTTGTTTTCTTTTGCTTCTTCTGTCTTCCATTATCATCCGTGTAAATATCCTGGGATGAAACTAAGTACCAATAATAAGTTTTCATATTAAATATCTTTTTTATTACTACAATAATAGTAAATAAGATCCATAAAAACAAATTATCTGTTCAAAAATTTCTGTAGGTTCTTAAGAAAATCATTACCGTTGCTTGATTCTTCAATCTCATCTTTTTTATCTGGTAAAACCTCATCATATTTACCAAAATCATTTATATCTTGATAAAGATAGGAACCAGGTGTTGATGGGCTTGAAACAGCATCCCAACATATAAGTTCAAAATCATCTTGAACCATGTTTTTGCCGTTAACTTTCTTCAATGTACCTATACCTCTTGAAGATATACCAACGGTCATGCCATAGCTTAGATAATGAGCCAAAAGGTCACCATTACATGATATAATACCGCTTCTTCTATAACCGTCTGATACAAGTACCTCAAGCTTACCAATTAAAGCGTTACCTTTCCAAAAAAGATCAACTATTCTGTATGGTGAACCACCTTTAAGTGATATTGTTGATGAATCTGGGTGATCCATTTCATGAAAAGACGCATTCTTTCTTATAACATCTTTGTATATCTCAACTTGACGTTTGAGTATGTCTTCAGGGTAGATTCTACCATTTCTATTTTCAACACCATATTTCTGAAGTGTTGAATAATAGAATATTGGTTTAGTTAAATCAAGAGTTTCGTTTATGGTTCCCTCTTTTAAGAATCCTTTTGTAAATTCTTTTGAAATGAAACCAGCATCATGTTCTATTAGTAGTTTGAAAACACCTAATTCATTGTTTTCATTAATTCCAATATCACTATATTTCATTATTTATATTTTTAAAAGCCCACTTGAAACCACCAGCAGTTTTCTTCCATTTTCTATTATGAAGAACATCGCCAATAAGTTGTCTACTTATTTTTAAATTTTCTGAAGCATCTTTTATTGATGCCCACTCTTTAATAAATTTATTATTTATATCCAATTGTATTATCTTTTTATAATTGGATATTATGCATCTTTTTTTTCCATACATTGGATTTTTATTACCCAATCTTTGTTTAGAAAGCAATTCTTTTGTTTTAGTTGATGCTTTTTTTCCTATTCGTGCAAGCCTCATTTTTTCTATTGTTTCAGGACTAAAAGTTCTATTTTTCAATTTATTTGAAATTTTTTTATTAACCATATCACCCAAATTCCCACCAGAACCACCTTTAGCTTCATTTGTTAAATTGAACCCCCATGATTTAAATTGATTAATCCAATATATTTCATAAAAATTAATATCAACGGTACTTACAGAATCAATTATTTCTATAATTGGTAATTGGTTATTTTTTAAAAGTGAATTAATCCAATTATTTTTATGTGTTTTTCCCAGTTTTGCTTTTTTTATATGTTCTTTGAACCTGTTCTCTATAGATTTGGCTTTACCAACATATCTAACCAAGTTGGTATTTGGGTCTGTTAATGTATATATAAATCCTTCTTCACCCTCTTTTAATAGTTTTATAGCCATAATAAATATAATATTTCAATTATAAATATTTAAGATTGTATTAAAAGATGGTTTCAGTCATCATTTCTGCCAAACCCAATAGATTTTTCTATTATATTACCCTTTTTTATATCTTGTAGACTCTTTGCATAATCATTCTTGAATATGTATAATGATATGAATAATTCTTTAAGATGAGCCATGCTCAAGTCTTTCGTGTCCTTTGCAAGTTTTTTAAGGTCATAGATATCCTTATCTTCTTCACAAACCATTCTGGTGAAATATATTAACCTATCTTCATCTGTTGGTTTTTTTACTTCATATTTTTTATCGAAACGTGATGGTCTATTCTTTATCCTATCTGGTATTTCCCTTAAATTATTGGTTGTTGCAACATAAACAATATTTGATACGGAGTTTAGACCATCAAGGAAATTTAAAAATATTTCTTCACCATTATTTTCAATTACACCGTCAATATCCTCAATAATGCACAATATTGGTCTGTCTGGTTCAATTTTACGAATAAGTTTAGCTATCTCAATCCAGGTTTTTGGTGAATCAAAATATATGGAAATACCATCATATTTCTTCATTTCTTCAATCAAAAGATAAATCAGGGATGTTTTACCACCACCTGGATCACCATGCAAAATTATTCCTCTCTTAGTAGTAAGATTGTATTTTTCATAGTTCTTTTTACTATCCCAAAATTTCTTGATATCTGAGATAATTTCTTCGTGGGGTAACGAGGGTAATACAAAATAATCTTCAGATTTATATTCCATTTTAGATAATCCAAAACCATTTGCTTCAGTAAATACGATAGAATATAGGCCAGATGGTAATTTAGGTATACTTCTATAATTGAAGAAATAATCTTTATTATTAATAGAAAACCAGGTTTCCATGTTTTCGCCAATCTTAGATAGATCTGAATGATTTTCAATTATGATTTCATTAATGAGATTTTCATTTAGATCAATGTCCATATAATCGCTATTTATTACGTTCATTTTTTTTGGAGTTAAAATTGAATTTATTTTTTTGTAGTGTATTGATTATAACATTTGTTACTTCTTCAACCTTTTGATTAAGTTCTTTTGATGTGAATTTAGGTTTGATTTTGGGGTATAAAGTAACTTCGAGCAACATGAATGATTTCCTTTTTGGATCCATTCCTGATGCTCTTAAATCAAGATCAACAATAAAGTTTTGATTGAAAAAATTTGAATCAAGTTCATTATTGAGCGAAAGAATAACTTGTCTTCGCATTAAACGAATATAAGATTCGTAGCTTAAGGGTTCTTTTGGCTGAACCCAGGATTCAATATCTATGTATATTGAATTGAGTTTAAGGGCATCTATAGTCCCATATTTAACTCTGAAATTTGTGTTAGTAAATAACTTTCTTTCTTTGCCGAATTTGCAAAACATTTGATTTTAATCATTTTATTTAAATTTTTATTATTTAAAATAAAAGTAATAAAATAAAATGATAAAACCAAATTTTTTCTTATAGGATTGACTTTAAATCTAAAATTAATTCAATATTATTTACGTTAGCTTCCTTGGAAATAGCTTTAAGTTTTTTCTTAGCCTCCACCAATTTAACTACAGCTTCAGTTTCTTTCTTAGATTCAATGATTTTGTTATCCAAAAGTTCTTGTGTTTCGTTAATCAAATTGGTATAATATTCATTAACTTTAGTTTTATCATTTTCAGCTAAAATACTTATAGCTTCGACTTGGGCTTCACTTAAGGTATTTAAATTTTCATTAATTTTATCAGCATTATTGATAAGATTGATCAAATTTTCATTGTTTTTGGTTTCATTAACTAATGAGTTAATTAACGCCACTTTATATTCAACTTTGTTCTTTAAAGATAATTTATCGTTGAAGGCCAATTCATCTAAGTAAAAATATCTTGAGTTTTTAGGTAAATTTTCATATGTTTCAGTCAAAGTCTTTAAGTCATTTAATTTAGACTTGTCATATGATTTTAACTGATTAATTGATTCATTTACAAATTCTCTTGCAATAACCTCATTATCAAAATGAATATTCTCATATAAAGAATATATGTTATATATTTGTTTTAGATCTTTAGATTCTTTAATTGTTTTCATAAACGCATTGAATCCTTTTTTGAAGTCTTTTTCTCCTTTCTCAAGATAGACTTTTTCTAAATTATTGATAATATTTTCTTTAAGTAGACCGAACATATTTGATTGTTTTAAATAAATATTTGTTTTTTTGGTAAAAGGTTTTATTCGTTTAACATTTTGTCAATATCATCCAAAGTTTTGGAAATATTTTCACTTATTGACTGTCTTCTATTCAATAACATCCTTTTTACCATATTTTCTTGTAATTGTGTTTCTTCACCTGGCGTACCTGGCATTGGGGTTTCAGCCGTGCCAGCCTCTGGTGCAGCACCAGCTTCTGGTGTTGTTTCCGTTCCACCAATTTCAGGGGTTGTTCCACCTTCGAGTGGTGCTGTGAAATCTTGAGCTACACCACCACCTGTTCCGCCGCCTGGAGGAGTTTCTTGTTGTTGGTTTTCAGCAGGCGCTTGTCCCATATTGTTAGGATCAATCTTGTATAATTTATACAAATCTCTAAACATACCTGTTTGTTTGATTGTTTCACCCAACATTTTAAGTTCTTCAGAGGCTGCTTTTTCCACAACTTGTCTTTGAACATCAATTTTAATTTCATCATCACTGAATCCAAGAATTTCTTTCTTAGCCCAAGTTTGTGATACAGGCCCAAAACCATTACCAAGATCTGTAACAGCGTCTTTGTAAAGTTGTATTTTAGCTTGCCAGTTAGTGATTTTAAGCATGTCTGCTTGGGTGGAAGGATTAGATAAAGATAGAGTAAAATTATGTAAATCATCCTCATAACCTTTAACATAAAGGTGGATGATTGCCATTTTATTTAACTCTTGTATTATAGATCTTTGTAATCTATAAACAGCTCTTGCAAAACGTATATCAAGAATGGATAGGTTTTTACCGTCACCAACAGCTTGATCAAAACCTAAGAACGTTTTAGGGATTCTTAGAGCAGCCAACATTTTATTTTGAATGTATTGAATATCAGCTATTTCCCCAAGATTTTGAGCTCCTGGTAATGTTTCAATTGGCATTGGTAATTGAGGGTCTCTGGTTGGGATAAAAAAGTCTTGATCCACGGCCATAGCATTATATCTGGTATCTTGTTGTCCGTTTGATGAGTTTACCAAATTTGATCTTTTGAAGTTATTAGCGACTTTATCTACGTAAGCATCGATGTCTTTTTCATCCATATTACCTACATAAACTTTGTAAACACGTCTTTCTGGGGCTCTGGTAACACGATAAACAAGCATAGCGTCTTCGGCTAAAAGTAATTGTTTCCAAATTCTTCTAACTTTTTCGAGCATACTTGTACCATAAGGTAAACGTCTATCATCACCCATGAGTCTGAAGTGAGATATCTCAAATGAGTTGAAATCAAGTTGTTTTTCCTTCCAAAAGAATTTAACATTCTTTTCTTTTTGGAAATCATCCATACTCATAACTTTTGAGAAACCTGGTTCAGCTCTTGTGATTTCGATGTTTGGTAATTGTGTTACACCCACAATACCTTTACCTGGAATAACCTTGTTATATAAAAAATTATCACCATATTTGCATAGGTTTCTTGCCCAGCTGGTGATAACTGAATTGATATCGATTACATTATCAAAAAGGTCTGTTAATTCGTCTTTGATACGATTACTTTCCGAATATACTGTTAGAATTTTACCACTTTCATTAGGTGTTGTTGCCTCCTCAGAAAATATATCAAGCGCAGCAGCAATTTCTGGAGTATTATGTGAAAATATTGTATCTGTTGCAAAATTTTTATACCCTGGTACTGTCAAATCATATACTGGTATAACTTTATATGGTTCAATAGATTTAATTTTATGATTCAGAACATATTGTTCACCTTTAACGGTTGCTGTTGAGTATTTAGATAACTCTATACTATATGCATGACAAAATGTTTTCCAGTCTTTATATCCAGCCATCATTATTTCTCTTTGTAATTTTGTGTGAGAAATATTTAACTCTTTCGCCGTACCTTTAAGTGTTTTAATTTTTTTTGCTGTTTCAATAATTAAATCAAAAGGTATTTTAAAATAAGCTGGATTATTCTTACCACTTCTTGCACCATTCCATTTGTGTTTATTATCTGTTCTTTTACTTATTTCAAGCATTTTTGCTCTATATTCCTCATTTACCCAAAGCTTACTATTATTTAATCTCGCATGGTATGCTCTATGCTCAGATATTTTCATAATAGATAAATTTTCAGGGGAATTGTTTTTACCATTAAAATCTATATGGTGAACCTCTTCATCTTCATTAATTTTAGTCTCATAGAACCACTCAGCAATTAAATTGTGTTCAGATACCCAACCATTATAACCTTCTAATGAATTACAAGTATAAACCCAATTATATTTTTGGTTATTATAAAAAGATTTTCTATAGAAAGGCATCATAGAATCCCCTTCTTTTAATTCTGAAATTTTTGAAAAACTACCATCTCTTTTCATTAATTTATGGTCAAAAGTACCAATAATATAAGAATCATCGTCAAAAATAACCTTATATGTCACTTCATCTCTTGTATGGTGTGCGTTTTTAGCCCATGCTGGTACAACTTTTTTAGTATTATGGTCATAGGAATAAACAATAAATTCATTCTCCCTACCCTTTTTAGCTAACTCTTCTATGGTTATGAATCCGCTTGGTGTTGCTATTTTAGTCTCTCCAGCCAAACAAAACTCCATTGCTTCGTAATCATAATATGATGCGATTCTGGTTGGTTCGTAATAAACAGCTTTTTGATATAATTCGTTATCAATTTTTTTCCACTGATTCTGTAAATAGATGACCTGCTGTGCCTCAAGTCGTTTCATTTCGAGTTCCTGATCGTCAAGATTCTTGAATGAATTTGGGTCAATGGTATATTTAGGTGATTCTAATTCATTACCTAAAACTTTATTTAATTTTTGAAATACTGTAAAATTTGCCATATGTTTAGATTATTCAACGTATCCACATTCGAATACTGGGTTATGTACTTGGCGTTGTAATTTAATATTCCATTGTGCGTCATATGCATAATTTACAAATGGGTCATCATAATTAGAACAAACCAAAGTAGCCTTTTTATTTACGTTTGTAGCTTCACTTTTTGTTGCACTATTAACGCTTTGTCTTACAGCACCTGCTGTGTTAAACCTTGAAAATAACTGTCTACTCATAGTTTTTAATTTTGAGGGTTATATTTATTAATATTACCAAATAACCAAGAAAAGTCACGAGTATTTTGTAATATTTCTTCTTTATTACTATAAATACCCTGATTATCATAAATTTTATCGTTACTGACTAACGTATTAATATCATTTATCATATTTGCGGCTGTTGATTGGATGCTATTAGTTTGAACTTTCCAACTATCTAACATAGCTTTTGTTGTAGAAGTATTTTCAGATAATCTTTTGAAAGAGGTATTTGCGACAAACAAACACATACCCAAGGCCATGATAAGGTCATCATGTGAACCTTTCATATGATCAGGTTTACCGTTCTTGAATACAAATTTTTTCAATTCGTTTATTAATCTAACACTTCTAATTTTAAACCCACCACGACATACAGCTTCTTCGAGAGCCTGTACTATTTGTACACGTCTATTTTTTGAAGCAAAGTTGATTCCAGGTGTTTTGTCTGAGTCCGCACCATAAAATAATGTTAAATCGTTATCATCATCGTAATGATAAAGTTTAGATGGAAAATTCATTTCCTTCAGCTTATTGATTGCGGCTATACCCATACCACCAGTTATATCGAAAGTGGTTAATGCATTATACATTTTACTATATTGCTCAACAATTATCGCAGCAACGTCAGGTGGAACCTTACCATGGTATTCAAGAACTTGTTCAAAAGTATCAAAATCGATAATACTATATCCAGTAGCGTCCTCGGAATCTCCTCTGGATACGTCAAGGGCACCAATGTATCTGTGACCTTCCTCAGGATATTTCCATATCCATAATGTACTATCCCATCTTGAATCTTTAATTATTGGGTCTTGTACATTTATTTGTAATTGTTTTTCAAGTATTGCCGCATCAATTACGTTATCACCAGAACCAATAAAAGCACAATTATGAGATAATATATTATTAGTATAATATATATTACCACCATCCACTTCTATTAAATCATAAACATCTGTAAATTCATCAACAGGTGTAATTGAGATTACTATTAATTCATCATGAATACCTTGTAATTTATCACCAATTTTAATATCTTTAGCTAAAATTTCAACATTGTTAATAACAAAAATGTGATTGGGTGTTATACCTATTTCTTCACCGTTATTAAATGATATTTTCAAATAGGTTTTTTTTATTTGTTTTATTGCATAAAAATCTTTAAAACCATTTGGTGTTAAGACTTCATATTCAGTATTTAATTTAATATTCATTTCTAATAAACGCCAAACATTTTTCGATTGTGTCTTCGTTTTTGTTTGTTCTATTATAATCTTTTTCGTTAAGTATTAAAAGATTTAATTTATTTTTTTTATAAAACACATTTCGTAATTCATCCAATTCTTTTCTATTTTTATGCCAATATTCACCATCATATTCTATGACAAAATCACCACATTTAAAATCAATAAAAAAACAAGAATTACCGTTTTTTAAGAAATATTCATGATTTAGTTCTTTAAAATAACATTTATTTTTTTCATCATCTGTTAATTCTTTATAAATTAACCAAAATATTTCTTGTGAAATTTTAGAATATTTTACACCAATTAAATTAGTTAGATTATTAATTCTGTTTTCTTTAACATTATCATATTTTAATGTACCATTTAACTCGCCATATTTTTTAATATACCAATCTTTACTGCCAACTTTTTTATTTTTAATTCTCTCACGATCCAATTTATAGAAATATTCCCAATTAGATGAGTACTTAGTTTTAAACCAGTCAATATTTGGGTATTTAATTTTTTTTGTATTAAAACAATTTAAACAGTATTCATTAAAATAACCTTTTTCATAATTAAATGATGTTAAATTATTTAAACATTTTTTACATTTTATTCTTTCTATATCACCACTATCTTTCACTAAAAATAAAATTCTGATAGAAAATTTATTATTATTTTTATTTAAATCATTCAGAGATTTGGTATACTCATATATAGAATTATATAAAACACTATCATTTTTTATTAGTGTTCTGTTTTTTGCTCGACCCAATAACGATAAATAAAAATCATTTTCTTTTAATATTTTTATTGTTTTATCTTTATCATAAATATCACTTGTTATTTTTGCTTTTGATGTTATCCAACCTTTTTTTGTTTTATTAATTATTTCCATAATAATAAATAGTTTAAATTTAATCAGAAGTTAGAGTCTACTATTTAAATCTTGAATCAATATATTCTCAATAATACCAGTATTTTTATTCCTAATAGTAACCATTGTTTGACCTATAACACAATTCAACTCTTGGTTGATCATTCGTTTATTTAAGTTCATATCACGACACATATTCTCAAACCATTGTGAATGTGGTTGATAACCTTGTGTTATATAATTCATGATTTGTTTATATAAATCAGGCTTAACGACACCATTTACTTCAGCTGGAATAATGTCTGTGAGAATCTCTTCATTTTTTTCTGCCTCAGGTTTTTGAATCCAGTTTATAATATCATCGGTTTTTATCATTTTTAAACCTTTGTTATATCTTGGATCTTCCCACCATTTGATCGCTGTAATTTTGAATTTGTTTGTACCGTCAACAGAACCTTCATAAGCTTCGTAGTATATTTCATCCATACCATTAGGTGTTGAGATAAGATATACTTTACCACCTGTTGAAACTGAGGCCAGACATGCTGACCATAATTCTTGACCACCCTCAATGAACGCACCCTCATCCAGAATCATGATTGTTGGTGTGTAACCACGCAAGGCATCTTTAGATGTTGCAACCGCTTTGATTTCAGAACCATTTTTAAACTTAACGTGTTTAGAGGCACCCTTTGTAAAATCAATTTTACCCTCTTTATTAAATGTTCCGATATTTGTCAACAACCAATTAGGTGATTGTTTAATAAAGTCGGTTATCTTTGTAAGAAACTCTATTGCCGTTTCTTGCTTATTAGCAAGAATCAATATTCTTTCAGGGTTTTCAGCGTTTGCCATTACCGCTTTAACCGCCGCATAAGCAGCAGTTACAGTTGTAATACCTGCTTGTCTGTATTTTAAGACAATGTTATACCTGTTAGCTTCATAGTTTCTTATGAGCTCTTTTTGTCTTTCGAATAATTTGAATGGGACATAACTTTCCCTTGTTTTATCGAATGTTACATAGTAATTTTCAATAACATAACATGGGTCAGCAACACATTTACTATACTCAATTAATAATTCTTTTTTATCCATATATTATAATAATATATAGATAAATAGTTAATGTAAAGACTAAATGTCAAATTGCGAGAAGTCGACTTCTGGTAAATCCTCGTCAGAATCTTTATTTAATTCATATTCTGAGATCTTTTCTAATATATTGTATGTAATATATTTAACCTTTTTTTCAGCAGATTTTGTGTCATTTAAAACATCATAGAAGAAATTAATAAACTCATCCGCTGGCAGTTTGAACACGTCACGTATGATTAGTTTTTTTATATGATAATCTGATGGATGAATTAATTCATGAAATTTAACCCATAGTTCAGGGCCAATTCTGATACCCCACATTTCGTCACGTACAACGTCACATGTTTCGATAACTTGTTTTGCAATATCTTTATCTTTTGGGTAACCTTGAGTTGCGAGTAATTCAATTACACCTTTAACCATTTCATGAACAAGTATAGGAAAAGAAAACGCTTTTGCTTCTATTACAGGAATATCACCATCAAAATTCAATTTAACATATGATGATGTTTGGTCGTTTTCAATGAAGTTATTAAAATCATCATCTGACATCATGTAATAAAGAATATCGTTAGATAGTACTATTTTTTGATAACTATCTACTATTCCTGGGATTAAATCATTCAATTTATCACCAGCTAAATGAAACATAAAGTGACCTTTTTTTGCGGCACCCTGACATAGAGAATTAACAATTCTTCTTTTTACAATTTCATCTTTTATATTATCTGGTATATCACTTTCTGATTCAAAATCAAATTTATCTTCAGAATTCATACCTTCAGGAAAATTAGTTGTTGGTGTATCCAAAATTTCAAGGTCAAACAATAATTCAGATTTATCCAAATTATATTCAGACCTAACAATTTCTTCAGCAATTTTGATTAATTCGGTTCTGTGGGATTGTTCTAAACTCATCAATTGATGACCACCTAAACTGGCTTCCATCATAATATTTATAGGTTTTATTTCATTAATTTGACAATTATGTGTACGACAATATTCGTCAATTAAAAACTTATATCTATCTGAAGCAAGTAATTCTTCTTGATGAGAATTTTTATCATTATCGGAATAGATTGGCAAATTACCTAAAGGATGTTTTCTTGATGATAGGTTTGAGATATTTTTAGGGTGAATGAAATTTGGGTAACCCTCAATTTTGATACCAGATTTACGCATAAAAAAAGCCTTGTTTTATTAGACAAGGCAAATTTAATAAATAATTTTGGAAAAACCAAATATTTTTAAGCTTTTGGAGCTGGGTCAACACTTGGTTTTTCAATGTTAATCTTACTCGGATCTTGTGTTGGTGTGATCGTGGGAGTAATTGTTGGTGTAGTAATCGGAGCGTTAGCTGTTAAATTTTTCATCTTTCTTTGATTTTAAATATGATATAAAATCACCTTTTGATATTGTTGGGATTTCATTTTCAGCAATAATACTAAACATTTTAGAATTTACCAAATTTTCAGATAACATTTTTTCTTTCATACGAATCAAAGCGTTTAATGCTTCAGGAAATTTATCAAAATCTAATAGTTTCATTACTTGAACAAACTCACGGTCACTTAATAATTCGTTTTTTCTATTATTACTCAAGTTGTCAAAATATGGGTATTCTTCTTTAGCCACAGGTTTCATTGGAAATAATGAACCTTGTATATCTTTCTTTTGAATAATTGTTGGTGGTTCTTCTTGCTCAGAGCCGAAATAATATTTAAAACCAAACATAGATTTTAATAAGTCATTGATATGGTCTTCAATTTCATATCTTCTTGTTGGTTCCTCACTGTCATCCTCATTTTCCATTACAGGTATGCTATCAGCAGCCATATCTTTCATTCCCATAGGTGTTGATGCAGCACCGATTGGAGGTACTCCAGCTTCAGGAACACCTTTAGGTTCATAGGCATGACTTTCACCTGTACCGTCAACGGTACCAGGGTACGGTGAACCTGTATTTTCATCATCCTCTGATATTGGTGCGCCAGAAGTCTGTTGTGATTGTTGCCCTTTCATACCAGATGCTGTCTGTACTAATGTTTGGTTCTGTTTATTTAAATTGTCTTGAGCTTGAATAACTTTTTGTAGACTCTGAGTTATTTTTGGCAAATTTTGTTTATTTACCGCATTCAAATTTAAAACTGGTTGTTTTGATTGAAGCTCTTTTAATATTTCTTGTTTTGTCATGATTATGTTGTTTTTACTGTTTTTTTATTGTTGAAGGCTATATCTCTTTCGTATAGTTTATCTATAACACTTCTTTGTTCCTCTCCAAAATGAAACACTAATCTGGTGTCATTATCAGGTGTTTCTTTTTCCCAACCCAAAGCTATGATATTTTCAACAGCCTCAAGCATAGAAAAATTATCTGAATATATAACTAATTCTAATTCGATATTTTCGTTTTGTAATACCTCAACATTTTTTATTTCAGAAATTGGTGGTGGTGTAAGTTGACCACTTGATGCTGGATTAACCATCCAATCTTCACCAAGTTCTATTTCTTTTGAGTCACTAAAAATAAATTCATATATAAATTCACCTTTGTAATTTCTACCTAATGGGTTGATATAAACTAAATACATAATTAATTAAAAATTTTACTGTTAACTGTGAATTTTAATTCCTCATTATAAATATTCACTTCGCCAGCTATAACAGTTTTGATGTCAATATAATAAGTTTGTGGTATCATCCAAGTTGTATTAATATTAAAAAAATGGCTATCATAAGACTTACCTATTTCTTGCCAATCTAATACTTCTACCAAATTATTACCTTGTTTTACATATAATCTATAGAATACGTTATCAACAAAGTCGTAATCATTTAAGGTATATGGCTTTCTCAATAATACATTAACTCTTCTAATATTTCCTTGGTCAAGAACTTCCCCAAATTTAATTCCACTCAATGAAACCGCATATTTAACTGGTTCTGAAGTGTTTGAACCTATCTGATAATAACTTGAATTATCCAGCGGTATAAATTTAAGTGAAACGTTTGGTAAACTAACACCATTTACAACCAAACCAGACCAAATATCGTTATATTGGGTATAAGTATCGAACATATTGCTTGTTGCAGCTGGTACCGTTACAAAATATACACCTTTATTCTTTTGTTGTACCGTATATGTGATACCACTTATGGTACATGTAGGTAAACTATCTAAATTAGTCGCATTACCTCTAACATTAACATATAAAAATAAATTATTATCCTTATTTGGGTAAAAATTTACACGATCATCTTTTATCAAATCATCGTAATAAGTTTCTATAAAAGGTTCGAAAAATGTTTGGGTATATTTTGTATATAAACCGAGGGTTCTTGTAATACCAGTCATAGCATTTTCGGTTTGATCTGTATATTTCAAACAAAAACCTTGGTAGTTGTGTGAAACTCCTGTATATGTTGTAACCGTAACACCAGTTGTCAAAATAGCATTAATATAATTAGTAATATCTATCTCAATATTTTCATCTCCGTTATCCATATGTTGTGTACCAATAACCATGTTGGTGTCTGTTGCACCACTAACATGAAAGCGATTATTTATTGTCGCTTGGTACCAATTAGATGCTTCGGATTTAAAACTTTGATCACCCAGAAGTAATACTGGATTAAAATCATAACCTGTACCCTCATCCCAAAATTGTGTCATTGGTCTGAGCTCCAGATCTATTGATGTTGCTCTTTCACCATCACCAATAGCAAGATTATTATCAATATTGAGATAATCTTTTACATCAAAATCAGATGTATTTTTAATTTTTAATATATGTCTTGTGTTACTATCTAAAATTACACTCTTATCGGCAGCCATGCTCGATAGCTCAGAAAAATTACAAAAGAAAAGAAATCGACTAATATTTGCGCCGCAATATAGTTCTGAAACAGGGTTTTTAGCCGTGTTTACATAACTATTCTTAACAATCGTATTATTTTTATCAAAATATGTTCTATAAATACCCATATTGATAAATAGTTTAATTTAATCGTATATAATGGTTAAGAGTTACACTATTTTTATCGTCCTGTAAATCTTTTTGTAGGTCTTGTATTATGCTTGCCAATTCTTGCCTTGATGTTTCATCTAAAGAATCGGATACATTAACACCAGCAACGTGACCATGATTTAATAATAAACCAATTAGACGTATTAAAATATTTAATAATTTGTCACCTCGAACTGCTGGGGATGCTAATTTGAATCTTTCTTCTTGTGAGCCAGAATTTTTGAATATTTCAGCAATTTTTTGTTGTGTTGTGCCGTCTACTGACGCTGTTTTTTCCACAAGTGGTATATCATTCTCTGTAGAATAAAGTAATATTTTATCTACATGTTGTATATGTACACTATCGGTTGTGTTTTGAAAACTATTAGTATCTGATGTTGTTGTTTCAACTTTAGACGTATTTTGTAATTTGGTTACAAAATTTTCATAAGTTCTTTGAGATACAAAATTTGCTATAGTGAGAAATTCAGGATCGTCAGAAATATTCTTAACACCGTATGTTGAGCTTAATGTGGCTTGACTCAATGTTGTAAAAGCTACTTGGGTAATATCACCTATAACAACAAAATTATTATTTACTATGGTATTAGGTGTTTCTGGTAACGCACCACCATCATTGGGTAAAAATCCAAATTGATTAACAATGTTAATATTTTGAGTGCTATCAGTATAGGTAAAATCTTCGATGTTATAGTTTGAAGGGTACTTGTATATTAACTGATTTTTCATTGATGTTAAAACATCAGTAAATGTTTCGATTAATTTATTAGCAGATTTAGTTGTTATTGTAAAAGTTATGACTGGATTATTTAATGTAGATCTAAAACCATCCGTGAAGGTAACCATAGATTTTTTTAGTCCAGACAAACCGTTTGGATTAATAATTTTTTTTGAGTCATAAATTTGTATATAACAAGTTAGATTTTTATCATCAGCTGAAGTTGCTTGTTTATAGTCAAATTTTACCGAAACGACAAAATCTATACTAAAATCTATTTCTTTTACTTGTGTACTTGTTACAGTATCAATAGTTGATTTTGAAGGAAATTCAACAAATTGTATAAAAGGATAATTATCTTTTTTTTGTTTTTGTGATGTAAAATAATCTAATCTTTGTATTATACTATTACCACCAAGTATAATTTGTTCATTATCTTTACCGTTTATTGTAAATTTAGAAGGGTCTGGAACAATACCAGATGCGCCATTATTATTTGGTCTGGACTTTTGAAGTCCCATGTAATAACCTTGCTTTGATTGTATTATATCCGTTGTGATAGGTCCAACATATTCATATTTTTCAGGTTGTGTATTGTATTTGATTAGTTTAACTAATTGGCCAGGATTTGGTACAATATTGAAAAATTTTGGTAAAAAGGGTTCTGACAGATATGGATCTGTTTTTTTGTTTCCTGTGGAATATCTCCACGGTAAATAGGTATTAGTATTATCATTAGTACCTATTATAGCTTCAATATCTTTAACTGTTCTTGTTGCATTTTCTAATAAAGAAACATCATAAAAACGGATCCTTTCTGAATTATCAGGATCATCATTAAAAACACATACACCATATAATACTTCAATATTAGCCATTATCCTTAAATTTTAAACGTTTTTGTAACTCATTATAAACCTTATCATAAGTTTCCTCAATCTCACCTAAAGCAATCGTTAATTCTAATAATGTTTCTTTCATAACATTAAAGTCATTATTCAAATTAACAGCAATTTTAGATAAGTCTTTGTTAGATTTATCTTTATATGTTTTACAAATTTCTTCCAATATTTTATTTTTCATATTTATTGAATTTGACCGTAACCAAATTGTAATACTGGGCTACCAGAAACGGCAACTGAAATATTAGCATTTGTTTTTATGTGTGTTATGGTTGCTTTCATGGTTTCTTCAATAGCAATCATCATATTATTTGGTGAGCCGTCTGGTAAAGTTGGTGCGGTCACAATTCCTTTTTGTTCTAAAGCAGATTTTATATCACCCATAAGTGCAACATGGTTCATACCAGGTTTCAAAGCTCCTGCAACAAGAATCAACGGTGGAGGAATTGGTGGCATTGGTGTTGCCAGATTTGCCAATTTTAAAATCTTTAATAACTGGTCAAGGATACTTGTACAGTTACTACTAAAACCGTTAAATATACCAAGTAAACCGAGTAATGATGAAAGACAAGCTAAATAATCTATACCTCTTTGTTTTAAATAATTCAACGCAAGATTTTTAGCGAGATTGATCAAATCATTTTTGATCGAATTGAATATGTTGTCAATAATAAGTTTTACAATTACTTCCCCAATTTTTGCAATAATAACAGACAATTGATTAACAACTTCAGTTGAAGCTTTTGTTGACGTATCACCAGATAAATAACCATACAATTTAGGTATAAGTAATAGTTTAGGTGAAAGCATCATTTGCATTGCTGCATATGGTATTGATTTTAAAATGTTTAATTGAAACTCAGCATTTATATTTGGTAAATCTACCTGTAAAGTAATTTCACCACCATTTAATAAATCTGTTAATCCTTGACTTATAGATGATGATAACAATTCTGTAGCCTGGTCAACATTTGGTTTAACATTTGTGTTATCGTATGCTGTTGGATCAGCATTAACTGGTAATTTTAAAGATGGATCAGATAATGCTGAATTACCTTTAGTGTAATCAACAATTTGTGTATCATTTTTTGAAATGTTGAACAAGCTATCTAATGCATTGATAACAGCCGCTGAATCAACTGGAACATCTAAGTTATCACAAGTTGAAAATCTTACTAAATTATCAGATTGTAATTGTGCTTGCGTATTAATTTCATCAAGTGTTGGTGCATCAAATGCAAAATAATCTGTTGTATCACCATTATTCAAATCATTTGTTTGTGTATCACCAAAATTTGTTGTTATGGCACCGTCATTATTTGAATTACTTAAATTACCGTTTTGATTATTAAGATAACCTGTAGGAGATCCGTTCGTATTATTATTTCCAGTATTTGATTCACTACAAAACCCAAAAATCTTTTGTAATGCCGCAAGTATGCTATTTTGTTGACTTAATTGTATTTCGGTTTTGGAACTACCAAATGATAAGGCACCAGTTACTAAATCTGTGATTGTTGATAAAAATAAAGCAAAATTAAATATTGGTGAAATTGCTGTTAAATAGTCTTCCAACCATACACCAAACAATTTATTCTTGTAAAAACTACCAAATTTAAAAACAAATGTTGAACTATCTTCTGCATATATTGTGAACAAAGTGTTATTATTATATTTAAAAGATATTGGTGAATTCTCGTTTGTAGTTTGTCCTTTATATAAAAAGAAATTTACATGTTTAGTTATGTCATTTCCTTCATAAAGATATTTACCTGGAGATTGATTAGGGTCTAAACTAAGTAGACCAAACAAATCTATTTCCGTTTTTGACAACTCAATACCATTAACAGATAATTCAGTAAGATTTGTGGGAATTAACAAATTGCTATTACAACCAAAATCTTGGATTAAAATATTAATTATTTCTTTATTAATCTCATCACCTTTTTTTAATTCGCTCATACAACCCTTCAATATCAAATCTTTGAATTGAGTTTGACCTTTGGTTGATTTGATTATCTCAAACAAAAAATCGACAAAGCTAAGGTTGTCAATTTTCTTACTTGTTGGACTTTCTGTTGGTTGTATTACCGAATCATCGTATAATGAACGATATCTTGCAAATATTTCACTTTGTGCACCCATTATTCATCATATTCTTTTGTATTTTCTTCAACACTACCGTTTTTAACCTGTGATTGAATCCATTTTTTGTCATCATCACTAAGGCCAAAATCAGAAGAAGTAGAATCAGAAGGTTTACCATTTTTATATAGATAATCGCCTTGTAGTTTGATTAATCTAAGTTTTTTCTCAGTGGCAGCATCCATTATTTTAAGAAGTTCGTTAGTTATCTTACCAACCAAGGCTATGTCAGTATTCTCATTAATATCCTTTGTGAACTTCTTATAAGCGCTTAAAGCTCTATTTCTTTCATCAACAATCTCATTATAAGTTTCTTGCATAAGATCTTTCAATGAATCCTCACTGATATCTACCTTTTTCTTTCTGTTAATCATGTTCATAGCTCTTTTAATATAAATATTACTCTTCTATAAAATCGTTTTTGAAAATAAAATAAAGAGTTTTGAACCTTTTCATGCTGTTTCTTATCTCTTTTGTTGATAGTCCAGTCATATTTCTAATATATAGCAATATTAGATTTTTATTGAATTTAGTGTGACTTTTGTTACTGGCATCAGCAAAAAGTTCTTCCCAATCCTCTAAAATTTTAATTAATGAATGGCCTACTTTGAACTCATTATCGTTCAAATTTTCAGAATTTATCTCTTCTTTTAACTTATCCATCAATTTTTCGAGAAAAACGCTGGTGTTAAATCCGTCATCATCAATTCTGTATTTTTGGTCAGCTCTCTCAAGTAATTCACTCTCAGCTGTTTCGATATCTTTATGTAACCTATTTTTTTTATATTCTTTAATCAATTCACCTTTTAGGTAATTTCTGCAAATCGTTCCAAAATATGAGTACGATTTTTTGTTTCTCTCTGGTTTGAATTTATCAAATTTGGTCATCAAAAATGATAAAGCGTCAGCATGAATATCAGGAAAATTTTCAGATTTTCTTTCCAGTTTATATCTTCTGATGATAATTTCAATCATTTTATTGATTGGATCCTGGAGATGTTCTCTATAGATTTTAGTTCTTTCTTCATTAGATTTTGATTTTAAGAATAATAAAACGGCCTGTTCTTGGTCGATATCATAATAGTTCTTGTTTTTTTTATTAACCATTACTTACTTCTGTGTCTTGTGTTGTTGGCGCATAGATAACATTTCTATCTTGTTTGTAGTAATATTCTTTTTGCGCTAATTCCATCCAAAATTTCGCTTCATCTGGTGAAATTTTTTCAACTGGATCATTTTTATAATTCCAAAACAGAGAATCTGTCCTCATGTTCACATGTTTGTAACCAATTTTTGGCACAACCATGATTTTATAACCATTCTTTGTAAATCTTAAAAGAAATTCGTAATTGAAACTTAATTTTATTGAAGGTTTTATACCACCAGCTGCTAAATATGATTCTTTCTTTGTAACCATACCATCAATATTGATATTAGGGAAGTTCATTAAAGTTTCGTTATCAATAACACCCATTTCTTCTGAGAAATTATATGCCCACGCAGCTTCATTTGTCATCATCAAAAATTTATTATTTTGATCAACATCAGATACGATAGGTAGGAACATATCGATATCAGGGTTTTTCTCCATGTATTTACCAACATTTTTGAACCAATTCGAAGCATACTCATCATCAAATTCAAGTAAGCTGAAATATTCGGTTGTAACCTGAGATACAGCGTAATTCATTTGATTCTGGAATGATTTACCAGTTATGTTTTCGATTACACGAGCGTTCAAGTTATATTTGGTGAGGTCAAACTCATTCAAAAATTCTCTCACATCTCCGCAGCCGCATCTAACAATCAAAACTTCTTTAGGTTTTACTTCATTAACAGATATGCTATTCAAAGCAATATCAAGGTATTCACCAGTTTTTTCATTTGCTACCGAATGTATTGGTATAATTACGGTAATGTCAAGTGTTTTAGTATTTTCTGCCATATTATATAGTTTTAAATTCTCTTTGTTTTATAGTTTTTTTTGCGTATGAATCATCAGATATTCTTACAATAATGTTTTTATTTTGTTTATAATTTGTACCCTTAGTTAGTAAAATTTCTATAGCCTTGTCCAATTTTTCATACATTTCTTTTTTGAAACTTTCGATCTCATCTTCTGTACTTGTTTTTGCGGCTATATCTTGACGTTTTTCTGGTGAAAATTTCAACCTGATTTCCCTGAAAGGTTCAAAATTAGTTGGGTCATATAATGATGGTGTAACCAATACATCTTCATATTCATGAGCATCAATTGGAGTATATGTTGTTGGGGTAAGACCTATGGAATAAATTTTAACTGTTTCATTCATCATTAAAATTTCAGATTTCATTGTTGAAGGATATAATTCAACTTTGTCACCATCAATAACTTTCCATTTCATTTCCATTTTGAGAGTACTACTTTCTTTATCAAATTGTTCTTGACTCATTAAAACCATAGTCGGTACGCTTGACGCTTCACCATCTTTGATAATAATTGGACTATCCAAAAAAATAAAATTTTTTGTATCTTCAAATTGTGGTAGTTTTTTTAATTCTATTAAAATTTGAGAACGTGTTTCTTCAGGTAAACTTAATAAATTAGGTAGAGGTTTTGTGTAATCGTCACCCCCAATAATTTTTAATATTTCTATTAATTTATCCATATTAAGCTGTTTTCATATAATCCTCTTTTATTTTTTCCAACTTGTCAATTCTGTTTTGGAAATAATATTCATAAACCAGCTTAGTTTTTTCTTCAAATTCAACCATACCATATTTTCCATCAAGAGTTGTTGATACGTTTTGTAAATTTTCAGGAATATTATCTTCCAACCAATTTTTAACATATGCAGAGGTTAAATCAACAATCTGATTCTCATCGTAAACCCACATACCATTATTATCATCCATCCACTCACCTATAATGTTTGGTACTTTACCTATAACTGGAACATTACATTTGATTGATTCAACTGGGAAAGTTCCAAATGATGAATCATCATCAACCCATATAGACAAACAACAATCTTTAAGGTTATTAGCGAAATCAACCTCGGTCATAGTATGCATATCTTTGAATGATACGAATCTGTAGATTGGGTATTTCAAATAAAAAGTTTTAATAATTTTAGCAGCTTTTCTCGCATCTCTACAATGTATTGCTACAATAGGTTTTGTAAGATTTTCTGTTGGTTTAAAAAGGTCAGGAATACCAATTGGTATAACTTGTACCGTATTTAAAGGTAAAACATCTGTAATCAATTTAGAAAGTGTATCACTTGTTGTCATACATTCAGTTACACCAAAATCAATAAAACTTTTACCTGGTGCATATGCGTCTAACATATATTCAAATGATTGTACAAATAAAATCTTTTCCATCGGTAATTTTTCAAGTTGTTCAAAAACATTACCAAAAATTTCTGGTACTATTAAGAAGTCTTGAGGCCCCATTGTTAGATTATTTTCTTCAATTGAAAAATGATCCAAAGTATCATACTCAGAACCCAACCATGTTGATGCATTTATAGAGTCTTTCTTTTCGTTTAGCATTGCAACACTATAACCTAAATTTTTAAGAGACATAGCTTGTCTATACAAAACACTAACACTTGCTCTCGCATTACCTTTTGTATCTGGTATTAAGAAAATTATTTTTTGTTCTTTGTTCTTAATTTTTTCTATTGACGAATCAATATTTTGTAGAACTTCTTGTTTTTTAGCCATTTTAACTATTTTTTAATGAATTATGTTTATTTTTTATTTCTTCAATTAATTCAAATATATCAGATACTTTAATAATAGTAAAATCTGATATATAATCAATATTAAATTCGTTTTCAACCTTAATTAATATCTTGTCTTTTGGTTTGATATCCATCAATTTAGGATTATCTGTGATAAGGACATCACAATACATGTAAAAATCTTCGTATTTGTCAGGAAATACTATTTGTTTCAAGTCGAAATTATTCTTGGACAAAAAGAATAAAGTTGCGTTTTTTGACCTTGTTGATTCTTTGTTTAAAAGAATAATATCTACATCATCAGATTGTAGTTCAGCAAGTTTTGTGATTAAATTGTTTTCTAATTGACCAGCCCTACCAAATACTTCAAAGGATGCGTCCATATACATAAACTCGATTACGTTGAAATTTGTTTCTTCAACATCCATTGGTGTCAGTTCATACTCATTATCTATATTAGATGCCGATAACTCAACAGTTTCGAATTCCTGTGGAGCTTTGTCAGGAAATGATTTTTCAAGATCATAAGGGTTTATAGGCATTATCGGTTGTTGTTCCGTAATGATTTCGTAAGCTTCACATAACTTAGAAATATGATCCCTAATTATATTATTTATTGTAATACCAATAACCATAAATTTATTATTTTAAATAAATTTATGAAACCTTTGTACGAAAATAAACTATTTATGGATAATTTATTTCATCAAAACCTTGCTCTATGATTTTGATGAGGTGATGTCTAACAATATCTTCTTCTCCAAAAGCAATTGTACCAAAAAAATCTTTTTCTTTAAATCTTTTAATGATAAATGATAATGAACTTTCTTGTGGGTTTTTCAAGTCAATTTGACCTTCATCACCTAAGAATATCATTTTAGAATCTTCACCCAAACGAGTCATGATAGTCTTCATGTTTGTTTTCTTGATATTTTGGGCTTCATCTATAATAACAATAGCGTTATCAATATTGATACCTCTCATATAAGTTAATGGCATTTCTTCTAAAAAACCATTAATTTTTAATTTTTCAACCATATCTTTACCAATAATTTTTTCGAAATTATGGATAAAAGAATACATAAATGGTTCCAATTTTTCCCTGAGAGTTCCTTTAAGATATCCAACCTCTTCATCTTTTAAAGGTGTAACAGACTTAACTATTACAATTTTCTTGTATTTAGGATCTTTTTTCAATAGTTCTAAAGCCATAGCACATGCGACATATGTTTTACCTGTACCTGGAAATCCAGAACAAATGATAATGTCTTTCTCACGAATTAATTTGATTAATTCCTTTTGATTTTGTGTTTTTGCCTTTAGATTAAAGTGAATTGATTTGAGGATATTTTCATTATGTGATGTTTCGATATCCACATACGCATCGTTTATTTCCTCGTGCGTTAGCTTCTTTTTTCTTGTTCTTGAACCCATAGTCCTAATTTGTCAATAGAATTGATTGTTTTATCATCAATAAATATATCAAAAACTGGTTTCTTAAACCTAAGTTCATGATATTTTGCACCCCATTCTTTCAGCTGAAACATAGTTAAAAAACTATGGTCAATACCAGACCCAGATCCTCTTGCAGTCCAATAGGTTATTTCATGCCCCTGATCAAAAAGATCATTAATAATATTTATTTTTTCATAATACGGCTTAGCATTTTTATAATCAGTACCTTCGGTATGACAAATTGTATTATCAATATCTACAAATATTTTCATATATATTTATTTTCTAAGCGTTTGTTTTTTTTGCAACTCTCCTCCTAATACATATCTTTCACTTGGTGCAAAGGACAAAGATTTTTCAATATCTCTTATCCCCTTAACCAATTTAAAAACCCCAGATGGCTCGATTGATGATGATTGGTCTGAACCCCACATATTACGGTCAAGCGTTATGTGTCTTTCGATCCAAGTAGCTCCCATAGGTATTGTTGCAAATGTTGTAACTAAACCATATTCATGGCCACTATACCCTATTTCTTTATCTCTATATTTATTCTTCAACCATAAAATATAGTTTAAGTTTAATTCCTCAACAGGACAGGGATATGTTGAATTTGTATGCATTATAACATCTGGATTACAAGTACGTACACAATTTTCAATTTCTTCTTCGGTGCTCATTCCTGTAGAAATCAGTAATTGATTACATCTTGTTGATGCGTATTTGCATAATTCGGTATCGGTTATAAGAGCTGATGGTATTTTCATTATACTATGATAGTTATTATCCAAGTTGATCTTTTGTATAAAATCAACCGAATCTTTGTCCCAAACTGAAGCGAACCATTTAATTCCAATACTTTGACAAAAATTATGTATTTGTTGATATTGTTCTTGATTAAACTCAACTCTCCATCTATAATCAATATAGGTCATCTCACCCCAAGGTGTTTGCCTTATTTTAGATTTTTGATCTTCAGGTACACAAACATCAGGATTTCTTTTTTGAAATTTAACATAATCACAACCAGCAGCTTTAGCAACCATTATAAGTTGTTTGGCGATATCTATATCCCCATTGTGATTAAGTCCTATTTCGGCTATAATTTTTACTTTATTCATTTATTAACGTTTTAATAGGTGGTCGTAATTAACAATTTTTTTCTGTATATCACTAAATCCTTCTTTTTGATACGTAAGGTGTGGCCTAAACGTATAACAATTATTATTTTTTTGATACTCTATACCTATAACATCTATTGGGTCTGTCATATTTTTAGCGACTAATAAGTTGTATAATTTTTTTGCACCTTCCAAGCTAATGAAATAACTATGCATAGCTAAAGTACCATTAGTTTTATATATGTTATCAGTAATTTTTTCTAAACTTGTTGTATGATTTCCACTCATATAAACAATATCCCAATCATTAGGTAATTGATTATAATAGTAATCAAATTTTTCGTTAAAATCATCGTTGAAAACAACATCATCCTCAAAAACTAAAATTTTACTATAGTTATTATTAATCATGTCTTTTAAGATTACCATGTGTGACATGTAACAACCAAGTTCACCTCTATAAATGTATGGACTGGGTTCCAATTTTTCACCATCAATTGCTACAAATTTTTCAACATTGCAATTAATTTTTTGAAATTCTTTACTAACCTCATTCCACCTATCTTTTCTTTTTTCAAGGTTTATACAATATATTTTTTCAAAATAATTATTGAGCATTCTGATTCGGTATATAAATTCTATTATTATTATTTGCTATCATTCTTTTTTGATAATCTCTGCTCCTTTCATTAGCTAACTCAATTGTACTCATTGAGCTTGTATAGGTATTTCCAGCTTTCATACCAATAAATTTTTTACAATCCTTTGGGCACCAAAATGTTTGTGGATTGTTATAATTGAGCCTACAACATCTTAATGAATAATCAATATGTTCAACACCCCACATACCCATGTTTTGATAATCCATGTAACCAACTTTTTCTAAGATTTCAGGTGTTATTGTGTAGAAATTACCCATAGATTCCATAACATTAGAAGCGGCAATTAAACCATCATTCTCTATTATTTTTTTATTTTCCCCTTTCCATCTACTATTATAATAACTTAGGTGTTTAAATCCAGAATTATTCATAGCATTAATATAAAGATCATCCCAACCATTATTCAAGAAAAAATTATCATCATCACTTCTGAATAAAACATCAAATCCAATCTTTTGAGATAAGTAAAAAATATTATTTGTTCCCCATGAAACACCCTTTCTGTTCTCATTTTTGATTAAATGATATTCACATGGAAAATTATAGTTTTCAATGAATTTAACTGTGTCATCTGTTGAACAGTCATCATTGATAATGATTACCCATTCATAATTTGTGTTATGAGTTGGTGTAAAACTATCTAAAAGATGTTCTAAATATTTTCTCCTATTATATGTTGTTATACCTAATATACATTTCATAAATTCCCATTATATTTTAATAAATCATTTTCAGTATCAACATCTATAACAGAGTTAATTGGTAAAAAAAATGTATCCTCGTTGTAAAGATTGTTATTCAAATTTTTTAATTCACCACCTTTAAAAATACAAATATAGTGTGAAATTTCGAATACCTTTGGATAATCTTGTCTACGATAAAGGTCGTGTGCAACAAGTTGTTTACCTTTATTTTTATCGATTTCAAGCATGTAAAGGTATGGGTGGGTACTTGTGATTTCTTTTTTACATAAAAGAGATCTTGAGCCATTTTTGACAAAAGTATCAATAGCATTTCCTATATCATCCCAATTTCTTTCAGGATATGTCAAATATAACATAACAACAATATCATCATTAAAAATGTAATTCTTGTTATATAAATCAATCATAACTTCTTTAGTTGAGGTTGTGTCTAAAGCTAAATTACTATCTCTATTAAGATAATTTATACTCTTTGATACACATTTTTCAATGATTGATTCATCATCTGTAGATACAATCAAAGAATGAGAATGAATTAATCCTGTTAATAGATTTTCAGGTGTTTTATCTAAAAATATATCAAATAATTTACGATTCTTAAATGGTAAACCTTTTGAATTTCTTCTGGCTGGTATAATAAATTTAAAACTCATATTACATGAAAAGGTTGTTTTCTAAATTTAATGAAACAAAAGGATTTATTGACACCACATTACATTCATAAACTTCAACAAGTTTATTTCTAACAGAAACAGTTTGTGACTCAATGATTTTTAACCAGGATTTATATTGGTTCCAATTTTGCCATGGTGTATCGTTGATTGAATCATAATATTTATCAAATGTCATTTTACCATTCAATGAACCACAATCATGACCAACAAGGTAAATATTGAATGCACCCATATATGCAGCAAGATGTAACGCAGATGTAATCGTTGAATAACTAACAACTAATTTATCTGTTCCAATAACAGATGTATCAACCTTATCATGTAGATTATCAAGATGTTCAAAATAATAAAGGTTTTCGTGATCAATTTTATTGGTGTTTAATTTAAATTGCCCAGTATCAAGATTACCGCTATCGTATTCAGATACAATAACTTTTGAACCAGTATTCAAAGCTTGTTTCAAAAATTTAGTTTCTTTTCTAACAAGATAATCACATTTAATTTTCTTATAAACTTGATTTGTACCTATTGTTATCTTACCATCAAAAAAAGATTCATTAATATAATCAACACTTGCTCCAGCACCGATTACATAAATATCTTCATCTCTATGGATATCTTTTAATTCTTTAATTGACTTGATCATACTTCTAAGGGTAATAAATGCCCATATTTTTCTTCAAATACTAATTTATTTTCTTCCCAAAGGTCGTTAGTTTCGCCAATTGAAAGGTGTGTAACACGTATATTTGTACATAATCCTATCTTAACACCATTAATATGATTGTCCATACAAAATGTTAATTCGTAGAAATGGAAACCCTTAACATTTTCATCAAAAGTACATCTAATTCTATTTTTATGTACAGCAAAAAATAAACCATCAATTGTGATCATTTTTTTGAGGGTAATTCCTTGTGGTTTAGAATATTCGCTAACCCAAATTTTTTTACCATCTGAGTGATTAACAATACCATGCATGTTCTCTTTTATTTCCCACCATCTTCCATTGACTAACTTATTAGTTCCAGCTATACCGATTATACCGAATCCAGGATTCCTTGTAAAATGGTCACCTATTGCCATTCCCCAATTTTCTGTATGAAATATTAAATCATCATGACAAAAAACAACAATATCATTTTTTGCTTTTTCTAAACCTTCGTTATATATTTGTGTTAACGATTTTTCACCATTATTCACAAAGGGTAAAATCTCAATTTTATTCCCAAGGCCAGATGTCATTTTTATATGATCAATATATTCTTCATCCAAAGCTCTGGTAGAAAAAACAACACTAATCTTCTTGCTCTGTATATTGCCTATTCTTTGCATCCGTTTTAAATTTTAAAACTGGTATTATTTTATTTTTGAAAGCAACAAAATCAAAGGTGTTTTGAATCAAACCCAACTCTCTATCTAACACAGATATTAATTTCAGAGCATCGTCTGTTGGGTCAAATACAAATGCATAAAGTACTTTATCCCCAACTTGAATCATATCTCCAGACCATACTCTTTTATACATTATTTGGTCGTATATATCAGCAGTTACGGCTTTATACGCTCTTATTTGTTGGTTAAAACATTCCATTATTTGACACCGCTACTTCCGAATCCTGTATCACCTCTTTCGCTTGATTCTAACGAAGAAGACTTCATAAATACGAGGTTATTATTTGTTTGAACTGGGGCAATAACAGCTTGAGCAATTCTATCACCGTTTTTGATTATGAAATCTTCAGAACCAAGATTAATTAGTATTACACAAATTTCACCACGATATCCAGAGTCAACTGTACCTGGAGTATTTAATACAGTAATACCATTTTTCAAAGCTAAACCACTTCTTGGTCTAACTTGTAACTCAAAGTTTTCTGGGATTTGAAAATACAAACCAGTTGGCACTAAAGCTCTTTGAAATGGCTTCAAAACAGCATCCTCTTTTAAGAATGCTCTCAAATCAAAACCACTATCACCTTGTTTAGCGTAAGCTGGATCCTGATTTGTTGACTGATTTACAAATCTAATCTTAAGTTTCATTACATTGTCAACATAAACCCAGTCTTTGACTAAATTATTTGCGTTTTCAAGTATTTTTTTGATATCTTGATCTAAGATATTAAATTCATCTAAATTATTTTCCATTTTTATTTATATACATTAAAGTTATGTTAACTAATTCATTAATTTCTTGAGGATCTTCAATATTAAGTTCAGTTTCAGGTAATATAAATCTTGAATCGATACCATTAATATACAAAGAAAAGTATTTATTTTGTTTATCCAATGGGTGCTCGAACTCTTTGACTTTCAATTCTAATTCTGGTCTTTTTTCAATTAAAGCGTTTAAAAAATTACTCATTTGTATTAGGTTTGGTTGAATCTTTATATTCTTTTTTTTCAAGCATAATAGCCCATTCAAGAGAGTGTCTCAATAATCTTGAAAGTGATTCAGAGTGCCATTTAACCATCAAATCTGAATTATCATTTTTATCAAAACTAAGTATTGCTTGATGTTCTTCCTGTGTTAGTTTATCGTTATTTCCACAATTATAGATATACCATAAAGATCTTTCACCATTTGTCATAGATACAAGATCTTCGTTAAATTCATACATTTTACCAAGATTCTTTTTGTGCCATTCACTCTTGTTTGGTGTGTATAAATTTAATTTACCTAAATCATGTAAAAAACAAACTTTTACAACGCTTTCTTTAGATGGTCTTAAAGGTTCTGGTATACCATTTAAAAGGTTTAAAGCAATTTTTGTTGTTTCTATTATATGATCAACAAGACCACCTTCATATGCATAATGCATAGATGTGGTTGTTGATGCTGGGCATTCAAATAAACCATTTAATTCCAAAAAATCCAATAAATCTTTTGAGCATACATTATATTTGTTAGCTATTGCTAAAAATGTTTTTTTATCGTTCTTCCTTTTCATATTATTTATTTAATAAATTTAAATATATTTCACCTCTTGTTTTAGTAACATTATTAAGGTTGTATTTATCTTTTACGGTTTCATATAATTTTTCACCAAGATCTTTAACCATTTGTGGGTTATCGATTAACTTCTTAACATATTTTTGCCACTGTTTATGATTTTTAGATGGGTCAACAAGTAAACAATTACCATTAGGGTCTATTTCACCACCTGATTTTATTGCACTTACTAAATCGATAGTATAAGGGCCGTAATTTTGAGCAATAATTGCTTTCTTATGGAATCCAGCTTCAATAACTTTAAGTTGAGATTTATATAAGTTGAATTTATTATCTACAAGTGGAGCTAATGATACATCAAAAAGATTATAGTTCTTAGCATATTGGTTGATGGATTTAGTCCAAACTCTTCTATAAGGCATATTGGAATCATCAAAAGATTTATCCTCTTTAAATTGTACAAGGAATTTTACATAATCAGGATATGACTCTAACATACGATAATTATCTGTCATGAATAACTCGTACATGAACCAAACAGTTTCTGTTGGATTCATTTGTCTTTCTTGTACTTGACCTGTTTGAGGGTCGATTTGCCTTACGCTACCTCTTGTATCAAAACCACATAAAACAATTTGTGATTTATTATTGTATTCACCAATTGATGATATACCTTTTATTAATTCTAAATCCTTGATATGTGAGCTACCACCTAACCAACCAATTCTTAATTTCTCACTTTCTGATGGTTTACTTTTGAATTGTTCCTCTGTTGGATCTAAAGCATTGGCTAAGACAACAACATTCTGGTTGAATTGTTTAACTTCGTTAGCTAATATACTTGTTGGTACAACAACCAAATCAGCTAATTTTAAACAGTTTATAGATATTTGTGGAATACCCTCTCTTTTCACTTGTTCATACAAACCGTGAGAAGGGTCAAGATGCCAATAGTCATCAATATCAATAATAACTTTTATGCCAAGTTTTTTTAAATTGGTAATGATGTTGATAGCATCTTTATAATTGTGTTGGGGAACCCTGTGTATAAACACAGCGCTAAATTGTTTCAAATATGTGAAATCACTGAAATCAACAGCGTTATTTATTTCTACGAAAAAATCATTCGGAAATAATTCTTGTAATTTAATATGTGGGTCTACACATCTATATTTACCAGATCCAGCATTATCGCCAGGGGCAACTAATATTTTATACGTACTCATAATTACTTTTAATAATAGTAATAAAAAAATACGTAAAAAACAAGTTTTGTATAAAAAAAAGGAGCTTTAAAGGCTCCTTTTTATTAATTTACATCTTTTACAGCTTCATCGAATTTTCCTTCTTTGGCGGCATCGATAAAATCTTTAAATTGTTTTTTTGACCAGGTTGTTACGCCTTCAGGGCCTTTTTCGTCACCAAGTTTAATTTCATTTTCATAAATTTCAACAACTGGGCAACATTTTGCTTTGCAAAAAGTGATAGTCTTACTCATATTATTTTTTTATTGTTTTTAAACTTTTTATTGTACCACCAAAGGTTTTTTCTCCGATTTTAATTTGAATATTTTCATTGATATTGGTTTGCTCACTCACTTGTTTCAATGTTTCTTCAACAGTTTTTTTAATTACAAACTCAAGTAATTGCATATCCATACCGCCCCCAGATTGTGTTGTTCTTTCTTCATATACTGGTTGTGGTTTAGCTTTTGGTTTTTGTTCATATGATGGTGCTGGTCGAGCAGATTGTTCTTTTTGATGAACCTTTTCAAAAATTGTTTCCATACCAAGTGGTTGAGTCGGATCAATCATTGGTTTCTTGAGAAAAGACTCTACTATTTCTTTTGGCATGCTTGTGCTATTTAAATTTTTATAAGGTCTATATTGTGCGTTTTGTTGAGATGATTGTTGAGGTATCATTGGTATTTCTCTTTCGTTATCTTCATACAAATCATATCTTTGTTGTTTAGGAGCTGGTGCACCCATACGTCTAACTTGATCTTCAGTAAGATATTGTGTATTATCAACATCCATATTATCATACTGTTCTTCAGTATATACTTGTCTACCACCACCAATAGATTTATTACCTGTTGGTGAGATGGTTTCAGTTTTTTCCATAACTTTTTTTGCTTTTGCTATACTTTGAGCAATAAAATCTATTTTATCTTGTCTTTCCATACAAATTTTGTACCCATTTAAAGAACCCTGAGCTATAGCTTTCCTCTATAGGCTCATAGCTATCAAGGTTTTGTTTTATTTTTTGAACCTTTTTAATTTCATCTGGTGTATATAAACCTTGTTTCTTTGGTTGATTAGGTTTTTCAGGTTCCTTCTGTAAATTAGGTTCTTGTGGTTCTTTTGGTTCCTCTAATGATTTGTCTTGTTGTCTTAATACCTTAGCTTTATTTAAATCAAAATAAACTAAAGCTTTACCGCCAAGCGCATTTATATTACTTTGTCCAGTATAATTTCCAACAGGAAAACCACTTGACACATTATTTCCAGTAGCACCCTTTTTACTTGGAACATCAAAATAATCAAATTCATTATTACCTTTATATCTCAACTGAACATTACTCATTTCGTCAAGTCTGAAACTTTTCCAGTGTGGTTTACCACCTTTGGTTGTACTACCAACAGCTTTTGTATCTGTATTTGTAATACCACCCCACTGAAAAGCAGATAATAACATATTTTTACTATTTTTATGAATAAACAATTGTGTGGGTTGCACATATCGTAAACCTTGTTCTTTTCGGTCAGCGTTTCTTTTCTGCCTTTGAGCAAAATCAACACCTTTATAAAAAAACACAATTTCAATACCACGTTCTATGGCAAATTGTAATAAAGCCTCTTTATCAGTTGGTATTGTATTATTCATTATCTATAATATTAATAGTTTTTATTAATTTGTAAAGTTATTCTGGGGTTTTATATTCGTTGTTTGCACCGTAATAATTGATAGCTTCGAGGGTGTTTCTTTGTTGAATATCAATTGGTGTACCGTTACCTTCACTAATTACCTCATTATTTGTTGCACCATACTCATTTGAGTTTGGCTTGAATTTATTTACAGCTTCAAGTGTGTTTTCTTGAATTTTAGCGGTATCTCTAAGTTGAGTTGACGCTGGTGTTCTATTATCCATAATTAATCAATTAAATATATTATTTTTTTTATTTTATTAATTTGCTCCATCAATGCGCTATTAGTCATTATATCTGGATAAGCTCTAACTTGTGGAGGTTTTATAGCATTTATTAATTTATTGTTGTCTGAATGTTGTCTGAATTGATTTGTTAATCCAGCATTGGTATGGTGAGTTTTCCTATCCTTAATTTCACCTCTTGCATCTGCTAAGGTTCTTTCAACCCAATTCCTAAAATTCTGGCCACCATTTAATTCGTATTCAACACTGTTATTTTGGTCAGGAATGAAATGGTCAAAAAAGTTTTTAATCCTTTTCATTTGTTCATAAGTACAGGAACGATTTTTCAACAAAAATTGTAATCTTTTGTAACCAGACGTATCTTTTCTGTCTGGATATTTGTTGTATATTCCAGTCAATTCTAAGTATATTTTTTCAGGTATGTTGAAAACCATACCTCTTAACTGAGAATTTGCCATTATTTTAGATTTTCCATAATATGAGATAAAATCAAATGTTTTTCACCTGTATCCATATTATATTTAATAAATTCTAATATTTTGTCAAGTTGACCAAAAATTAGTTTATTATCATTTTTGATTTCATCGATACTTTTTGTGTTTTCAGCTTGTTTAGCAAAAACATCATTATATATTTGTCTTTTTGTTAATATGTCTTCGATAAGATCAATAGCTTTTTGTTTTCTAATGTCTTTTAAAGTTTCTTGAAGGGATTTTTCGTCTTTAGTAAAATATTCTTCAAAGGTAGCTTCAGCACCTTTAGTTTTCAAAAACTCGTAGAATTTTTTAGGATCTTTAGCGTGTTTATCAGCCTCCTCATTATATGGGAGTTCAGATTCACCATAATAACGTCTGTAGTTAACGAACACAAATGGCTGTGCAACCATCCTCATCATCTTGTCAGATGTTATATGCGAGGTTGATTTAGCATTAAGTCCTGGCGGTATTTTAGAGTCTGGAATATTACCATCGCCATCTATAAACTCTTTTAAAACCTTTTTTTGCATTTATAAATATATTTATTATAAATATCAAAGAAAAGGTAAAAATTATATATTTTCTATCTCAACCACCCTATCTAACCCTGGAACAGTAAAGTTTATTTTATCATTAAACCAGAAATTTGGATTATAATTCATTTTTTTCCAGTAAACATTTTCAAGTTCCGATGGTGTAAATAAATCTTGTATAGTATCTTGGTCAGCCTCTTTATATGGTATACCATTGATTAGCTTCAACTCATTTTTTAAATAATCCTTTTTATCTGAAGGGTTTTTTAATAGTAAACCAGCTCTAATATCTTCACTAAAGACAACTAAAAGCGGTTTGATTCTCTTGTTGAAAGCATCCAAATATTTTGCTACATTGTACTCACCTAACATATCTGGTTTATCTTCCAATTCTTTGCTATCTAACATATAACAATTTAATTTATTTATCGATGTTAGACCCACTGGTGATTTACCATAATGAGTTATATGATCTTCTATATCTTTTTCTGACCAACCTTTTTTTGTAACTTTTACTGTTTGAATATCGCCTTGAGTTAATTTTGTACCATTATTAACGTAATATAAAGTATCTCCAAGATTAATATTTAATTTATTGATTATGGCTAATTCCATATGAGCTTGCTTTGGTAATGGTTTACCGTTCTTGTTAAGCCCACGATTTTTATAATCTTCTAAAGTTTTTTTAACTCTTGCTTTTGTTGCAATTTTTGAAAGTGGAATTTCTTTATTATATATTTTTTGAACGTAGGTATTGTAGTAGTTAACAAATTCAGAACCTTTTTCATTTAATAGTAAAACCAAGGCTTTATCCAAAAATTCTTCAATATAGGCTGGCATTTTTTTAGATTTGATACTATTACCAGTCAATTTTACTTTACCACTATCTTCAAGTAAGGCATAGTTTTTACGAGCAAGATTTATGGTTGACGGCCATGTACCATCCAAACTTAATGCCATTTCACCTTTCATGAATAAATCATTAAATTCAGCAATCACTGCATCAACTCCTGTGTATTCTTTATCTTTAATTACAGCTTCATTATTACCCAGACCAATGTATCTAAAATTTTCCTCTCCAGATTCTGGTGCCATAAAGTTAACACCATCCGTATCAAGTACTAATGGTTCATAACCTTTAGCCATAAAAAATTTAACCATTATCCTTAAGTATTGTCTTGCTCTCGCAGTAATACCTTCAGCAACATCCATTTCAGCCCAGTTAAATGCTGTTGGTGCTCCAAGGGCACCGAACATTGAGTTGATGAATATTTTCAGAGGTAATTGTTTACGGTCATAAAAACTTTTCATTTGTTTATCACCAGCTTTACCGTATTTCTTAGCGAGATTCTTTGCTTTAAAACGTTCAGAGTGAAAATATTTAAGTAAAGATTTCATTACATGTGTTATATCACAAGATGGGAACACCTCATGTGCAAGCTGTATAGAAGGATAAAGAGATGAATAGTCCATCTTTCTTAATTTCTTAGAAAAACCAACTTTAAACAGTCTTGATAATCCACCAACGAAATCTCGTTTTTCATCATTTATTGGAATTGCTAAATCATTTTCATAAGACCATGTTAACATCAACATTTTCCATAGTCCAGCAGTACCCATTGTAGATACTCTTTGATAACTTGTTGGTATTAATTTAGCCAACATAAATGATGATTGATTGTAAATATTATCAACTTCGAGTGTTTCCCAAAGGTCATCCATCAAGTATCTGTTAACAATATATTTACCATCACATTCTACAAAACTATCACAATAAACCTTTAATAAGTTTAAAGAATTTTGTAAAAATTTGAAGGTTTTTGGAGCTTTTTCCTGTAATTTAGCTAAACCTGTACCAATACCAGAAGAAGGTATAACAATACATTTACCTTTCTTTATTTCGTTAATTATAATTTTTAGGTCGAGATTTATTTTCTTTTTATTTAATTCAAACTCATCATCATTATAATAACAATCATCAGTTGTACCTGGCGCTTTTTTTGTGACAATACCAATAGAGTTTTTTTCGTTTCTCATTTCTTTGGCCTGACCACCAAAACCTTCTCTTAGATCATTATCACCGAAAATAAATATTTTGTCTGGATTATCTTTAACAATCTGTCTCGTGATAAAATCCATATACTCAACTTTTGGTTTAATTTCAGAATATGAACCACTTTTATCATCAAAATAATATTTCTTGTCGCTTTTCCAATATTTTCCAATATTTTCACCAACGATGTATACACGATTTGATTTAGCAACATCATTATATTTACAAACATATTTCAATCTGGTAAATTTCATATCAGAATCAATAGCTTGTGCTCTTCTGGTTGAGTGGTTAATATCGATAATACTATATCCGAACATATTTGTTTGGATATATCTTTCAACCTCGTTACCAAGTTTTAGTATTTGTTCAGTAACGTATATTTGTTTATCTTTTTTCAGAGTCTTTGCGATATTTTCAATATCAATACCAAGAATTTGACATCTTTTGAATATGAAATACCAGTCAAAGTTTGCACTATTGTAACCACCAATGATAGTTGGTTTTATTGCATCGATTTCATTGAAGAATTGTATAATCCCATTTTTTTCAGATTCAGGGTCGTTTATGTCGATTTCAATCAATTTTTCATATCCTTTATTAGTTTTACAACCAATCAAAAATATTTTTTCTATATTTGGATCCAAGCCTGTTGTTTCCAAGTCAAAAATAAGTTTTGTCAACTCATTATAATCTTCAATACCTTTATATAAACGATTACCAGTACTGATAAAATACTGTTCAATTGGGGATAATATTGTAAAATATTCCTTTAAATTAATTCTCTTTTCAAACTTGTTGTAGAAATTTATACCACCATCAGCAAAAAATGATAGCATTCTTTTGTGTCCTTGTTCACATGTAACTAAATATGTGTAACCATTCACTAATCTTGGGTGGTCATCGTGTCTTAGCTTTTTAATTTGGATGCCATACTCCTTCATTTTGAGTTTAATGGTAAGATCGTTGTTATGATAAAAGTTGCAAATCTTTTTAACTTCATTAAGGTTTTTAATCCACATGAAAGATTTTAAGAATTCTTTCTCAATAACAATCCCTTGTTCTGGTATATCTTTGATTTTATATATTGTATTTGTGTCAGATTCATATTCAATATTTACAATATATTTCTCTTCACCATGACCAGAAAGAAACTTTTCCACAGACTCCATTGGGATACTATATTCACTCATAACACTATTTTGAGCACAAATATAATAAAAATAAAGTCAAAAAACAAATTAAATATAGACTACGTCAGATTTGACAAAGTTATCTATAACATGAATATATAATTCTTCTCTAATTGGGACTACCAATTCACCGTATAATGAATTATCTGAATTAAAACAATTTATCTTAAAACTTCCAGTATAAACTCCTGGTGTATCTGTATCTTCAGATGTAAATTGATAACCTATATAATATTCCTTTACACCATCTGTAACTGAAGGGTCTTTGAGATATATCTGAGCGGCTCTATTTGCAACCTTATAGATACCAGTAATATTATCCTTCATAGCAAAAGTTATAGATGCTGTTGGCAATAAGTCCATCAATTTATAAAAATCATTTCTACCATCTTTATATACTTTCAATTTCAATATAGGTAGAGTCGCATTTTTTCTGATTGTAAAAACCATTAGTATAATTGTTTTAATTTAACATATCTACCACCAGTTATTGTTGGTAAATTATATATATTTTTTATTTTATCCACATTTGATTTTATTTCTGTCACATCAAGCGGCACCATTAACATTTGTATAGATTTGACACCACCAAAATATGTACCACTAAAAAATTCATCAATTATAAGTTTATTATATGGACTTGTATAATTACCTAAAATATCTACGGAGTTTATTAATCCTTGAGTACCACCCCCAAATGATATGTTGAATGGGACACCTTCTTGGTAAAACGAATCGGTATCTAACTCATGTGGGATAATTTCATTACAATTTTTATCTTCGAAAACTTTTTTACCGTTAATGAATATACTCAAAGTACCATTTTTATACTTTCCATATTTTAACATACAATCAGTGTCATAAGTAAAATCTCTTTCAAAAATTGTTGTCAAATATATAAATCTATTCATTGTATCACCAGTATTTATAATTGGTGTTTTAGAAGTAACCTTTTTTATCGAAAAATACTTTGTTCTAATTTCTTGAATTTTATTCGTATCTGAATCAGTTGTGTAATCTATGAAACTATTATTAGTGATTGTTAATGGGTCTTGACATGTTCCAGTATAACAAGGATCTGTAGCATAAATCAACTTATATCCTATATTACCATGTTTATCTAAAAAGATTCCAAATGAATTATCAATAACATCTTTATAAAAATTAATCTTCTTTAATAAACCATTGCCTGTTCCGTCATATGTTCTACCAGAATAATATAAACCATTTTTACTATTATAATATCCAGAATAAGGTTGATTATTTAAGGTGAAAATAGCGTCAACGGTGTACATATTATTTTCATCAATCAAACCATGGTCAATTTCGTCATTGATTTTACTAATTGGTTCCGTGATTCCAGTTATAACATTATTTGAAATATCATTTGGTACTTCATAGTAGTAAGTGTTCTGATAATCTGTATTATTGTAATTATTATTATAATTAAAGACACTTGCAGTATCACCACTTGTAGGTAATTTATATTGGGTTTTCATTACATTTATTGCGGAACCTGTAACTGACCAATATTTATTTTCAGCTCTTGTTCCGATATAAAATATAATTCCGCTATTATCAGGATGTAAAAAATTCAAGTAATTAGTTGAACCAGTTACAACAGAAGGATTTGTTATCAAAGTATTAATTGTCCAACCTTTATTTGCTCTCGTTTTGAAGTATTGGACAGGGTAGTTGTATAGTTTAAAAGCACCTTGATAGAATCCACCATTCAATTCTTTGTAATCATATTGAGGAATTATATCATATTTTATATTGTTATTTTGCCCAATATTTAAAGTTGAAACAGGTAGTAATTTAAATTTGGTTTTACCCCAAGTATAAGTTGTTCCTGTTAATTGAGGATTTAAGTCTGTAATATTGTTTGATGTTCCAGTATAAATTATTCTTTGTGAATATATGGAAAAATCATTAACTGTATACGTTTCACCGCTGACAGTAGCTAATGCGCCAAATTCAAATCTATAGTCATTATTGGTATTTGGGTTATTATTTACCCTAATTGTTGTACCATTAACTTGCACATATAGTGTGTTGTTGCTGATATAAAAAGATATAGTATCACCTGAATTTATTATACCATTTAAAGAACCATTATTATCATAGCAAGTATAAAAATTTGATATACCATCTTCGTATGCAAATGGTATATATTCATAAAAGGAACTATTATTATCATAAACAACAAAAACTAATGAATCGTAAGTATTTCTGATAATAGGTGGTTTAAATTCTATTAATAAATCTTTTTGTCCTGTATATCCTGTATAATCATATGTATAATCATTAAATATATATGCCCAATTCATGTCACCAGAAAGTGTATAAGATGTATAACTATTTGCAACTACAATTCCTTGATATTGTTTGGGTATATCATCACCCAAAAATCCATTATCAAAACCAGTTAAACTAATATTATTTAGTAAAACACTTGTTTGTTGAGTAGTTCCGCCTGTTGAATATAAAGATTTTGTCACATCAATATAAAATGCTTCATATGAACTATAATCACGACTGTATTCTGTAACATCGTCCGCAAGTTCAAAATCGAAATCATTTTCAACTAAAAATACTTTATACATGTTATATCAATCTAATTGGTCTTGGCATTGGTCTGTATTTAAGACCAGTGTTAATAAATTCAGCCTCTTTCGACATTCTTTCTAATGTTGCTGTTGGGTGGAATTTAATTAATCTATCTTCCAACTCTTTTTTAAGTATACTCATTTCATCTTTAGCTTCAGTGTATAAAGATTGGTATTCAAGTTCTAAAGCTTGCTGTTCTCCTGAAGGAATTTTTCCGTTTGCATAACCACGAATTCTACCCAAGGTTTCTTTACATAATGCAACAAAATAACGTCTTATCCAAACTTTAGATGGATCATTTAAATCATCAAAAGATAAATTATCAAGAGGAACGTCAGACGGTGTCTTAATAATATCTTTATTTTTTTCCAGGCAATCTTCTTTATTTCCATTAATATCGTAATACCAATACCAAACCCTACCATATTGTAATATTTCCTGGTTTTGGTCATATTGACCACCAGGTGTATTTAAAAGGTGTAAATATTTTTTTCCATTTGGTGCGTTTGTGATTTTATATAATAATTCACCCTTAACCAAACGGTTTTTTAAATTTCTGTCTGAAGCCCTCATTAAAATATCAAATGCAGGTAATATATAATATGAACCTAATCCAATATATTCTGCGCCAAATTGATTGTTCCAAACACCTAAAAAAGGATCAATAACCGATTGATCCAAAGTTGCTGGGTTATACCAAAGAACTTCGTTAATTTCACGATTAGCTGGAATTTCATACATTTGTACACCAGACTGTAAAGTCACATAATCTTTTTTTAATATATATCCACCTTCTCCAGCCCCCAAACCAACTATTTTTGAGTAGGAGTAAGTGTATTGTGTCAAAAGATCATAATTTCTGCTCACAAAAGCTCTGGTAAGATCTGCTTCTGTAACATTTACACCAACAAGTGAAGGCCACTGTTGTTCTATTAAATAATTTTGTATATATTCGACATAGTCTTCAGTTGCAATTTCCAATAAACTATCCATAGTTTCGGTCTCCAACTGTATTTTTCTGGTTGGTGCTCCTAATCTATGCTTGGCTTGCGTGTATATTTTTTGCCTTTCGGTTGGACTTATTCTCATGTTTATTATATTTATATCTATAAATACTTCTATTTATAACAATATTATATGAAAAAAGCTTTATCTCTTCAAGAGTCAATTGATAAAATCAAAAAAATATCTGGAATTCAGATAGATGAAATTGATTGGAAAAAGGATTTCAAGGATGTAAAGGCTACATGTATGCCTTTACCAGAAGTTGTTAATTATTTAAATCGTGTAATAGCTAACAGAGAATTAAGTACCGCAGATAGAGAAAAATTTAGTACAGGTATGCCATTTGTACACGCAAAATCAAGATTGATTGGTACAGAATTTGAGGAAGTGGATATCCCAACATTTATTGAAAGAATGACTACACCACCTAATAATTTGGTGAATACCAACGATAAAATGTTAAAAAGTGGTGGTAGAAATGATTTTGTTTATAAAACTGGTTTACCAGCATTTAGAGGATTAGCTTATGATATTCAAAGTAAAAAGTTCTATATAATTAACACTTGTCCAGGCGCTGGTAAATGCAGGCAAGGTTGTTATGCATTATCTGGAAATTATATTCAATATCCAGCGTCATATGATAGTATGACAAGAAGATTAAATTATTTATTGAACTTTCCAAAAGAATATGAAGAAAGGTTATATATCGAATTAAAGGAAAAATGTGTTGAACATAAGGCTGTCAAAGGATATAAACATAGAGTTATGTTCAGATGGAATGATTCTGGTGATTTTTTTACTGAAAAATATGTAAAAATAGCAAATAACGTAATGAATCGATTGAAATCTGAGGGTTACAATATTATTAGCGCCGCTCATACTAAAATTGCTGCTGTTACTAAAAACCCAGATTTCGATTCAACCAGTTTTTCTGCTGACGCTAACAAAAAGGAATTAAGTAAAATCAATCCTGAAAAACAAAAAATTTCTGATAGATTACCTTATAGTCAATTCAGAGATTTAGATTTATCGAGATTAGATGATTTTGAAATCTTAAAGGAAAGAGTTGCCGAATACTATGGTATAACTAACATAGATAATATACTTTCTTATGACGAAATGATGAGTACAAAAGATAAAGGTGTTCCAAAATATTATGTTATTATAACACCAGATGATGGTGACGATGCTGTTTATAGATCAGATGTTAAGAAAATAATACATACTGAACACTAATCTTTTAAAGACTTTATAACATCAGAAATCATAGATGTATCATTGAAAATATCATTATTTTCATCTCCCATTACAGTACTAATATTTTTAATTTTCTCCTGTAGTTTGTTGTACATAACCGTATCTAAAGTACCATCTATTAAAGGATAAATTATGTGTACTTCATTCGTTTGTCCCATTCTATGTGCACGATCACCAGCTTGTAAGTGATTTGCTGGTGTCCAATCAACATCGTTGAATATCACCACAGAACCTTCAGTTAAAGTTAAACCAACACCTGCCGCAACAATGTTACCACAAAAAACTTTGATTTTATCATCGTTTTGAAACTTTTCAACGGCAATATCTCTATTTTTAGCGCTTACAGCACCATCAATTAAAACAGACTTTTTACCAAAATGGTCATGAATTGTTCTAATACTATTAGAAAAACATGAAAAAATAATAACTTTTCTACCACTTTCAATTATATCTTCTACAAGATTGATTGTTGTACTTAATTTGTCTTCAGATAGTAATTGTCTAACCTTTATCAATTGTGTAAGATGTTCTGTTGGTTTAGGTTCAATCCCATTTTCTACTTGTTCATCATACCAATTTTGATATTCTTCCATATAATCCTGATATCTTCTTGAAGAGGATAATGGTAAATATATTGGTTTTATTGTCTTTTGTGGTAAATCAACAGCATCTTTTTTAAGCCTTCTAAGGATCAAATCGTCTGTAAATTCTTTTAATTCTTCAAGATTTGTTGCACCATCAGTTACCCAATATTTTTGTGTTGACCCTTTTCTTTTGAATTGTCTACCAGCACAATAACGCCTAACATACCCAACCCAATTTGTACTAAGTGGGGATTCACAAAGATATAATAAATTATATAAATCAATTGGTTTATTAGTTATTGGTGTACCAGTTAGTAACCATCTGGTACCAATTTTCATCGCAAAATCATTAAATAATTTTGTTCTATTTGCGGTAGCATTTTTAAGGTAATGTGCTTCATCAGCTATAACTAAATCAAATTTATAAAAATCGATTATTGATTCTTTTACATCTTCTGGATCTTGACCTTTTTCTTTCAAATTATGGAAGTTTTTAAGGATATCATAGTTTACAATAGTCCATTTTTTGAATGTAAAATCAGAACCTTCTACAATACTAATATCGTTTGGGTTATCATACAAACTTATTTCTTTTTTCCAGTTCAATTTAAGAGATGCTGGGCAGACAACCAAAATCCTTTTATATCCACCAGTTATCGCAGCAAGAATGGTAGATGTTGTATTATGTGTTACAATTGCGTGTTCTGTAACATATAATTTATCTGGACTATCTACTGATATACAAACAGCTTCACCAGTACCACAAGGTTGGATATCCTTAATATATCTACCAACTTTATATTTTTCAGGTTCTTTATATAATATAGCTTTACGTTTTAATCTAAAAGGATTAATACCTGTAGGCATCTTTATATTTAAACGATAACATTTTTTACAAATAACCTTAGTTCCATCTGGCTTTCTATAGGAACCAATTTTACTTTTTTTACGCACAATACCACCCAAACTATGAACTATCTCAGCAATATCGTCAGCTAATTTTTCAGATACCGTAGCGTATTCCGTACCAGCAAACAAACCTTTTTTTGATTTCATGCAATGACCATCAGTATCCATCAAACCTTGCAAAATCGCAATTCTATTAACTATTGAACTATATTTATATTTATCTGGTATAAATTTAGTATCTGAAGTTTTATTATTAATATTTAATAATTGTAATTTATTACCGAAGTTTAAATTACATGATCGTCTATTGCCAACAGGTGATAATTCATTAAATTCAACACCTGTAAATAATTCTTCAAAATCATCTTTATGTATCTCAAATTTTACTGATGAATTTTTTATGTTACCATCACCCAAACAAACACCTAATAAATATGGTTCAATAGGTAATTCATAATTATTGTAAAATTCTATAGGTTTAACGATAGGTATCTGCCATTTAGATGCGCCATTATTTTTTTTATAGTATGTTGAGTATTTGTAGGGTCTTTTTTCATTCCAATCCGAACCATTTTGTTGTAAAATCAAATTTTTATCAAGCATTTGATTTGTACTTAATGTAATATATCTATTTTTTCTATTTTTATTATTTTCACCATTACAATTAGTTGAAACAGACCAAAGGTGTTCACCACCGACTAAAATAGAATAACCATCATTAAAGGTTACCTTAAATAATTCTTTATTACCTTGTGGAAAAACACCAACAACATTATATGGTTTACCATCTGAACCAATAACTTTATCACCGACAATTATATCACCAATTCTTTTCCTACCAAATGGTGTAAACAATTGGTTATCAACAAATTCCATTTTACCCAAACCCATATCATCAGCCAAGATAAATTTATCATTTTCCAATAAAGTTTTGATTGCTGTTAATTGGTGTTTTTTTGGCGGCCTATCATACTGATCAAAAGAAGGTAATTCAATAGTTTTACTATTTTTGATACAATTTTTATCCAAATAAACTGAAAAATAGTATTTACAATCTTGATTAAAACAAGCCCAAAGGTGAAGGTTATCGACTTTTCGTGTTAATAATTTATTAATAAAAATTTCTTCAGGTATAAAATCTAATTTATATTGGCTTTTTAAAAAACCTCTAATACTTTTATGTAAAACATATTTTTTATTCAAAACAATAGGTTTTACTTTCTGATTAGATATTATGTATTTACATATATTTGAAGTTAACGGAAACGCTTTTTTGCTTAATAAATAACCTTTTATTTCCAGTAAATAATCATTGGATCCTTGGTAATTTATTAGAATTTCTTTAGCTTGTATTTCAATTGGTATATTATTCATCAATATTTGTTAAAAAACATGGAGTGTATTCACCAACATATGCACCAGTAACATTATATTCCATATGTTCTATAGCATCACATTCTTCCATTTCTCCGTCCGATTCAGCTAAGATAGAATCTATACATCTATCGTAATCATAAACCGCTATATTTTTATTTTCATCAAAACCAAATCTAACACCAATAAGTGCTTCATCTAAACCATCGCAAAAAAGCATTTTATTATCATATTTAGCAATTTTCTTTCTGGTTGGGTTTTCTATAATTTTAACAAAAAAATTATCTTTATAATTATAATTTTTATATATGTAGTTTAAAACTTCGTTTTCATCCCAATTTGCGTTCAGTTTTTTTCTAAACTTTTCAAAATCATAGGTTAATGACCAAAATTCACCAATTCTATAACATGTTTTATTCAAAATACAATCGTTATAACCTGGTATTAATTCCAGATATTCAATAATATCGGATAATTTTTTTAAATCTAACATAATTACAATATTAATAATAAATGTTGATAAAAGCAAATATATTATACTATTTATTAGTATGGAAAGAAGAAATAGGATTCCAAATACAAGATTATCCAAATGGTATGATCAGGCTGATTTTGACTTAGATGTTGGAATTGGTGACGATATTGTTAATGAAGATAGTAATTTCAGATTAATTCTTTATAGAATAGATAGGGTTAATACGAATTACGATGATGTGTATGGTGAAACAAAAAAAGACCAAATAATCTATCTTCCACCAGTCGAATTAAATGTTTTATTAACTCTTGAACAAGCTGTTAACAAAGCATACAACCAAAACGGTACCTTAAGAACATCAAATTTTGGTAACCTTGACTTTATCGTTTATTTGAATGAATTGAAAAGAAAAAATGTGGATATAACATATGGTGATATAATTGGTTATGTACTTGATAATGATAGTATTGTATATTTTTCTGTAACAGATCCTAATTATATACCAGATACCAACCAAATGTTATATAATTACAAAACGTATTATAAAAAAGTTAGATGCATTGTTATAGACAAAGCAGATTTTAAAGGAATATAATGGCAACACCAAGTACATAATTTCAATTGGTTTTAAATACCCATTTAAAACCACCAGCGGATTTAGATCTACCGTAACAACAATTATTAATACTTGTCCTTAATATATTAACATCTTTAGATGCTATTTTAGCAGATGGGTATTCCTTAATAAACTCACCATTTAATTTATATTGTAATATTGGTTTGTAATATAGTTTATTAAATTTTTCTAATTCAATATCAGTTAGTTTTTTACCTTTATTTACTGGTATACGTCCTTTCATAGATTTGGATATTTTATCTCTATGTTCAACAGTTATAATTCTACCTTTCTGAGCTTTAGACATTTTCTTTTTTATATCATCAGTAACAATAAAATTAATTTTACCCTCACCACCATTTGTTAAATTAACTAAGGTACCACTATTTAAATCAATTCGACCATATAAAGTAATTAGCCTTTCTTCTTCCAAACAAGCATCAACCCAACTAATATTACTTTTCAAAATTAATACATTATAATCTACTTTATTTATAATATTTAACCAATGTTTATTTCTATTAAACTTAGAATAAGCCCTTTTTTCGGTTTTACCTATACCAACATAAAAAACTTCATTATTATCTTTTCTTGTATGTATATAAACGCAACTCATGATATATTTATTATAAATAGTTTATGAGTTTACCAAGCACATATAAAAAAAATGTTAATTTGTATCATCCAAGACCAAATGTGGAATATCCGCAGTCTGAGTCTATGGCAAGTTCTGCTGCTGATGATATGAAAAATTTAATTGTGGATAAAGATGTTTATCTACCTAAAGGTGTTCTTCATTTCGATTTAGACAAGGGTTTTAAGAACTTTGTTACTGAAAGTATGCAAACGGTCATTGATAACAAAAAAGTGCCTGTAATCATGCTTAGTTTGCAAAAATGGAATGAGTTTACACAAACATGGTCTTTGTTAGATGAATATAAAAATATTGAGATGCCGTTTATAACAATTGTTCGTAAACCAAATACACGTCCAGGAACAAATGCAAATCTTTTACACAATATTCCAGGTAACAGAACATACACATACTCTGAAGTTCCTACTTGGGATGGTAACAGAAAAGGTGTTGATCTTTATAAAATCCCTATGCCAACACCAATTGATATAATTTATGAAGTTAGATTATTTTCTACAAGACAAGCTGATTTAAATGAATTTAACAAAATAGTAATGAAAGAATTCAGAAGCTTACAAGCATATACAATGGTTAATGGGCATTATATCCCAATTCTACTGGAAGATGATTCAGATGAAAGTCAAGTTCAAGACTTAGACCAGAGAAGATTTTATGTCCATTTATACAATTTTACACTACAAGGGTTCATTCTCGACCCAGCAGATTTCCAAGTGGTTCCAGCCATAAATAGAGTGATAATTCTTAAGGAAGGAAAAAACGGCTAAAATATAAATAATTCTCAAAAAGTAAAGTATTTTGGATTATTTTATAATATTTATCATTAAGATAATAATATAAAACGAAAAAAAGACAAATATGGCAAATATAGTTTATGCGTCACCTGGTGTTTACACTTCAGAGAAAGATTTAACATACAGCATTGAGACGATTGGTATAACGACTTTAGGTGCGGCTGGCGAAACCGTAAAAGGCCCAGCATTTCAGCCAATTCCTATTGCAAATTATGACCAATTTTCTAAGGTTTTTGGTGGAATTAATCCTGAAAAATTTAGAAATACCCAAATTGTTAAATATGAACTTTCATATATAGCAAAAAATTATTTGAGTCAATCAAACCAATTGTACGTAACTCGTATTCTTGGTTTATCTGGTTACGATAAAGGAGATGCTTGGGCAATTAGAACGCTCGGTGCGGTTGATCAAACCACAATGGTACCTACAACAACATCTTATACTTTTGGTTTCTCAGGTACAACAACTGATACTGTTTATAATGTAACAGGAACATCAACATCAGTTCTTGCAAATATAGCAAGTTTGGTAGGTATTGACTCATCACTGATTGTGAATGCTTATAACAATTACTTTGCAAAATACACTACTGCTACAGGTACTACAGGTAACTATTGGAAGCACGATATAATGAAATGGGGTGTTAACCCTTCAGCAACAGTTACAACTGTAACAAATGCAGCTAAAACGACTGGTGGTAATACTTCTACGTATGTGAATAATGCACCATCTACTGTTGATTCTTATGTTTATCCATCAACTGTACCTTCAAGCGATGAAGATGCTTACTTTATAAATGATACGTTTGTATACGATACTATGACTGAAACATATAGTGGTGTTTCATTCATAATGACAACAGACCATGTATATGAAAACGGTACATCAATCTTTGGTAAAGTTAAAATATACGTTACATCATATGCTGCTGATCCATATGCAGAATATCATAATATGTTGGTTTCTACAATTAGAGGAAAAGGTCTTTATGTGAATGATACATTAGACTTTTTAGTTAGTGGTTCAACTGTAGGATATGGTAGTATTGTTAGCGCTGAATCAAATCCTTATGCTGACATTACAATAACAGGTAAAACTACAACAAGTACTACATTCACATATAATCTTTCTTTGGATGAAACAAAAAGAAATTATATCAAAAACGTACTTGGTGTTACAAATACCGATAAAACTACTGAAATGTATGTTGAAGAAACATATGATTCAACACTTGCAAAAGGTTGGTTAAATGGTAAAATAAAAGGACTTCATCCTGAATTGAAATATATCCCAGCTGGTGCAGGTGGTTGGAATAACTTTATGTTCCAATACCAAGCCCCTTCTACTCCGTTCTTTGTTTCCGAGTTAAGAGGTGGAAAAGCACAAAATCTATTCAGAGTGGTTTCTATATCTGATGGTAATCATGCAAATACTGAAATTAAGGTTTCTATTGCAAACGTAGATCTTGCTAAGGGTACATTTGACCTTTTGGTTAGATCGTTCTCTGATACTGATGCTGTGCCTGTTATATTCGAAAGATACTTGAATTGTACAATGGATGAAGCAAGTTCTAACTTTATCGGAAGATTAGTTGGTACACTTGATAACAAATATACATTAAATAGTTCATATATCATAATTGATGTTGATCCAAACGCACCTTCTGATGCTGTTCCAGCTGGTTTCGAAGGTTATTCTTTCAGAACATATTCTGATGTGGCTATACCAGAAATTGCATACAAAACTAAGTATTATCAACCTGGTGATGTATGGCAAACTAATCCTTTGGGAACTACTTTGATATCTTCTGGAGATAAAGTTAGAAAAACTTACTTAGGTTTCAGTGACTATGATTATGGTTTTGACGCTGATATAACATCATTCATTGGTGCTGAAAATATTGGTACAATTACATATAATACAGGTAACCCTTGGGGTGGTATGACAAAAGGTTTCCACCTTGACGTAAATGCTGATACTTCTTTATATGCTGTTGGAGATGGACAATTCACTGACCCAGTACTTTTAGCTACAGATACAACTCAAACATATTACGATATCAAAACAAGAAAATTCACAGCGCTTATGTCTGGAGGATTTGATGGTTGGGATTTCTATAGAGATACAAGAACTAATGGTGATTTATACAGAATTGGACAATCAAGCTTTGTTAATGGACATTTTGCTTCATTCACTAATGCTGAATATGACGAAACTTGGGGTTCTTCGGATTACTATGCTTACCTATATGGTTATAAAACATTCCAAAACCCAGAAAAAACTAATATAAATGTATTAGTAACTCCAGGTATTGATGTTGTAAATAACAATGAATTAGCACAAGAGGTAATAACAATAGTTGAAGAGAAAAGATTAGATTCAATCTATATCGCAACAATACCAGATATATCTGTATATAACAATACAAATCCAGCAGATACAACTCAATGGATGTTCCCTAATGATATCTCTGATATGATGGATAATTTGAACTTAGATTCAAACTATACAGCTCTTTTCTATCCTTGGTTACAAATAGCTGACGTTGAAAACAATGCTTACCTATGGTTACCACCTACTCTTGAAGTAGTAAGAAACTTAGCTTATACCGATAACGTTGCATTCCCTTGGTTTGCTACCGCAGGTTATAATAGAGGTTTAGTTAACTGTAAAAGAACAAGAATTGTTCTTGACCAAGACGCAAGAGATATTCTTTATCCTTCAAGAGTTAACCCAATAGCAACCTTCTCTGATGTTGGTACAGTAATTTGGGGTAATAGAAACTTACAAGAAAGAGATTCAGCTCTTAACAGATTGAATATCAGAAGATTATTACTTCAAGCAAGAAAACTTATTATATCTGTTTCTAATAGATTATTATTCGATCCAAATGACGATATTGTAAGAACACAATTCTTATCATTAGTTAATCCAATATTGGATAATATTAGAAAAGAAAGAGGTCTAAGTGATTTTAGAATCAAATTGGATCCAGCTTCTGATACAGATAGAAATACCTTAACAGGTAAAATATTCTTGAAACCAATTGATGCATTAGAGTTTATTGAACTTGAGTTTGATGTAACTCCAACAAGTGTTTCATTTGAAAATTTGTAAAAAAATATAAGGACCTAATATATATTAGGTCCTTATTATTATATTATATATTATATTAGGACCAGGTCCTTATTTATTATATTATATATATTATATATTGGTCCTATTATTATATAGGACCTATATAAAATTAGGAAAAGAAAATGATAAAAACAAGTTTTTTTAAAATTATTTTCAAATATTTTTAAATTGAATGCGTAGAAATCATCTTTTAAACTATTTATAAGTAAGAAAATAAAATTAAATTTTAAAAAAATATATTATGGCTAATTTGTTGATGAAAATGCCTGTTCCGTATGAACCAAAGAAAAAGAATAGGTTTATATTAAGATTTCCAAGTTCATTAGGAATTAATGAGTGGTTTATCAAAACGGCTTCAAGACCTAAAATTACAGTAGCAGAAACTGAAATTCCTTTTTTGAATACTTCAACTTGGGTTGCTGGTAGATTTGTATGGGAAACTATTACAGTTACTTTGAGAGATCCAATTGGTCCTTCAGCATCACAAGCTATCATGGAATGGATTCGTCTTTGTGCAGAATCTGTAACTGGTAGAATGGGTTATGCGGCAGGTTACAAAAAAGACGTTGAATTAGAAATGCTGGATCCTACAGGAGTTGTTGTTGAAAAATGGATTTTACAAGGAGCATTTATAACTTCAGGTGATTTCAAAGATTTAGGTTATGATTCTAACGATCTTGCAGAGATTGACATAACCTTACGTTTTGATAGAGCTATATTAGTTTACTAATATTTTAAATTTGAAATACTTAAAACCTTCAATTTATTCAATTATTTTTGGATATTTGAAGGTTTTTTATTTATTTTAAGAATTTCAATATTATAATTGTATTAGTAAGTATCATGATTAATTTCGTATAAATTAAAAAAAAATATATATGGAAATAATAATAGCTACAATATCAATCACACTTGGTGTGATATTCTTAGGTTTAATGACTTGGGCAATTGTAAAGTTAACACGTAAGGTTTCAAAATTAGAAGTTTTGCGTAACGAAACTGAAAGTATAATTGACGGAATTTATCGTCATTTTGATGATCAGGATCGAAATCATGGTGATAAAATAAAAGAGCTCAATACAGAGCTTGCAAGACAAATCGAAGATGTATTCAGGACTATTGAAGATAGATTCAATAATACTGATAGAGACTTCGAAAATCGAGATAATTCTTTAGAAACAAAATTAAATGAAATATATCGTTTAATTGAAGATGAAAAGAAGGAACTTGAAAAACAATTAGATAGACGTTTTGATACTGTTTATCGTAAAATGAACAAAAATAAAGACTAAAAATAATTGAAATTAGTCTTGGTACTTACTACTTTTTTTCAATCAATAAATTTTTACTATATTTTCCAACAAAGTTATTGATCTTCTCAGTTAACACTTTCTTGTCTTTCATTTCATGTTCCCATACAATTAATAGATTATAATCTTTATCAAATTTAACTATTTTACTTTTATATTGATCGTTTTTTATATTTTTTCTTTGAAAAGCATATTCTGGTTTAAATCCGTCTTCTTTACAACAATGAAAGAAACAACCATGGGTTTCAACCAATATATTGTGCTCTAACAGAAAAAAATCATATTCCCTATCCTTAAAGATATAATGTGTAATATATTTGATATTCAATTCGTCTAATAATTGACTAAATTTAACCTCAAGTTTTGAGGTACCATTCATTTCTTTCATTTTTTTTCCAAAACTACTGATTTTTTTCTTTTTCTTCATATAAACTTTACTTTAATGTATATTATGTATATATTATATATATGTCAAAAAAAATCATTTATTTGATTAGATCAGGTGATAAATACAAAATCGGTGTATCAACGACAAAAAATATTAACAACAGAGTAAAAAATTTACAGACTGGTAATAGTGAAAAAGTTGAAATATTGAAAGTATTTGAATCTGAATATGCTAATTTGATTGAAAAAACACTTCATAGAGAATTTATAACAAAAAAATTAATTGGGGAATGGTTTGAACTTTCTATTGATGAAGTATTGACTTTCGAACAAAGATGTGTTACTATTACTAATAACATAGAATTATTAAAAAAAGAAAATAACTACTATATATTAAAAAGACTAAAAATATGAATGATTTTCAACAAATTATCGAACCAGCACATGATGTAATTGCTTTACCTTCAGGTGGTTTATTTTACAAAAATAAAAAAGCTGCTGTAAAAGTTGCATATTTAACAGCATCGGATGAAAACCTTTTAACTTCACCAAATCTTATTCAATCTGGAAAAGTATTGGATATGTTATTGGATAAGAAAGTATTGGATAAAGATTTGAGACCTAAAGATATGCTTGCTTGTGACAGAAATGCTATCTTATTTTGGTTAAGAGCTACTGGGTATGGTGAAATGTATTCAGTTGAATTGGTAGACCCAAAAACCAAAGAAAATTTTGAAACAGAAGTTGACATCAGTACTTTTCAAGCTAAAGAAATTAGTGTTGAGCCAGACCAAAATGGTGAAATAACTTTCCAATTACCAAAAACTAAGAAAGTTATAAAATATAGATATTTAACATCTGATGAAGAAGATATTATTGCTAAAGAAGATGAAGCTAAGAGAAAAAAAATGGGTGTGAATGCTGTATCGGAACTTTTAACAAAGAGATTGCAAGCTCAGGTTATGGAGATTGATGGTATTAGAGATAAACAACAAATAATTGAGTTTGTTAACAATATGATGCCAATTGAAGCTTCCCAACTAAGAAAATTCATTGTTGACAATGAACCAGGACTTGATACACGTATCAATGTTGAAGCACCGAGTGGTGAGTTTTTTTTTGGTGAACTTCCCATCACAACCAAGTTTCTTTGGCCCTACCTCAACGTATAAGTATGATATGATTTATGAGTTTTATCTTTTGATAAAACATGGTAGATTTTCATATTCAGATTTATTGATAATGCCAGTTTATGAAAGAAAAATAATGTTAGATCATCTTATTACAGAAGCGGAAAAAAGACAAGAAAGAGCTGAACAAGCAAGTAAAAATACAAATTAAACCAATTATAATATGTAATTGGTTTTTTTTATTATAAACTATTTATAGAAAAGAAACGATTGTATGGCTGACAATACAAATAATGATAAAAGTAATGATATTGTAAATTTATTACAAAAACTTGTTACACAGGGTGAAGCTAAAATGCCTAAATCAAAAGGTGGTGGTGGTAGCTATGGTGAGAGGGGTAAAATTAAGTTACCAGATTTAAGTACAGGTACTAATACATTAACAAGTCAGTTAAAAGGTAGTGCAGCTTCTTTTGGCGAGTCATTAAATAAAGTTACACTTGGTATTGGTCCAATTCTATTAGGAGGTATGAGAAGCGTTGCAATGGCAACTGGTGGTTTATTTAAAAGTACATTTACAGGTGTTGCAAAATTATTTTCAGGTGATATTTTGGGAGGTTTGAAAGACATATTCGGAGGTATTCTTGATGCGGCAAAAAATATTGTTGGCTCTATAGCTGGAATGGTTAATAGTATTCTTGGTAATTTATGGTCTTTAGCTAAAAGTATATTATCTCAAGCTTTTGATAGATACATGGCCATGCAAAAAGCTGTTGGTAATATGGCAGCTGATATTGGTTTAACAAGGGCAGAATCCAAAGGTCTTCTGTTAAATATGACTGAACTTACTGATGTTGCTATAAAATATGGTGGTTCAATGGAAGATGTCACCAACATGATGCAAAATTTTAGTGATACTACAGGTAAAAATAAAATTTTTGATAAAGAAGATGTTGACTTGATTGAAAAAATAGGTAGGTCAACAGCGTTAGGTATAGATGGTGCTACAGAATTGGCTGCACAATTCAGTAATATTGGTGTCAGTATCAAAAAAGTTAATGATATAACAAATAAAGCAACAAATGAAGCGGCAAAACTTGGGTTAAATAGTAAAAAAGTTCTCGATAGTTATTCATCGTTAGTAAACGGATTGACAGGATTCGCTATGAAAAGTGGCCTTGAAAATATGACTAAATTAGCAACACAAGCTGTACAATTAAGAATGGATTTAACTGGTATTGCAGAAAAAATGTCGGATGCATTTTTTGATCCAGAGGGTGCTGTAGAAGCGGCAGCAAAAATGCAAGTATTAGGTGGTTCATTTGCTGATAAATTTGGTGATGCATTCACGTTAATGTTTAAGGCACAAAATTCTCCAGATGAATTATTGAAAGACTTGATGGATATGACTAAGGGTCTTGCAACTAAAAACGCACAAGGTATTTTCTATATTCCACCAGCACAAATGAAACTATTAAAAGAAGCTGCTGGAAATCTCGGAGTGGATTTTGAACAACTTAAAAATGGTGCGCTTGAACAAGCTAAATTAGCTGATAAGATGGGTGCGTTAACTAAAGCTGGTATGAGTGGTATGTTTTCTGATGAAGACAAACAAGCATTAGCTAATTTAGTAACATTTAATGATAAGGATAAACAATATTATATCAAAACATCTGATGGTGCAAACAAATTACTTACATCATTAACAAGCAAAGACGAATTCGAAAGCATTATTGAATCAAGAAAAAAGGATGAAAAAGCAGCACAAGATCGTTTGAATTTCATGGAAAGATTAAAAATACCTTTAGAAAGGATTTATAATTCATTCAGTCAGGTGTTTGCTGAAATTTTCAATAAACTTGAAGATAGCGGTTTCATAGACACAGTAAGTAAATTTACGGATGATTTTATCAATTTTATTATACCGAAAATAAAGGATTTATTTGGGGATAGTGGAAGAATGGGTAAAATGTTAAATGATGTGATAGAAAAAGTAAAAAGTATTTCGAGTACATTAATTGATATATTTTCTGGTAAAGCTTCTTTTATGGATAAAATAAAAGAAGGTATTGTAGCATTACTTAAGGGTGTATGGGATTTAATTGCACCATATCTTGAGCAAGCTATGGGTAATTTATTAATGTCAATTGGTAAAGCTACAGGTTTTGATAGTATAAGTAGAATGGGTGAAAAATTATTATTGGATGTTGATAAAAATTATAAAAATAGAAAAGGTTTTGAAAATGTTGTAAACCCAGATGAAAAAAATAAATATCTTGGTGATATAAAAGAACATGAAGATGATTTATCAATAAAAAGTATTTGGGATACAATAAAAGGTGCAAAAACTGGTGCAATAATTGGTGGAGCTGCTGGTTTAGCTGTTGGTATTGGTGGAGCAATTCTTTCAGGCGGAGCTACAATAGGAACAATATTACCTCTTATGCAAGGTGGAGCTGCCGTAGGCGCTGGAATAGGCGGAGCTGTCGGTCTCGCAACATCAAAACCAGAACCAACTAATGATGCATTACCAGAACCAACTAATGATGCATTAATGACACCAGGAGGAAGAGTATTTAAAGGTGGAAAAGGTGATATTGGAGTCTTATTTGACCAAGCTGGATTAACAAATAATAGTGGTAATAGTTCTGGAGAAATAAAACATAGCGGAACAATAACCGTTAGATCTGAGGACGGTAAAGAAATAACAATAAACGATTTAGAAAAGATTGGTAGATACACTTTGGGAACATACATAAACAGTATAACCGATGGGGTAAGTAAAGGTAACTCAGGATATAATAACCAAAAAATGCCAATCGCACCAATAGCAAGATAATATGAGCAGTCAAACACCAGAAAGTTCACTTGGTTTAAAGAACACATCGCAACAATTTAGAGATAATATTCTAAAATTGAATTTAAAAACACCACCAGATATTGTTCTCGGTTTGGTTAGTACTGAAGGAATCGGAGCTTTACAAGCTTATGAATATTCTTTAGGTAGGGATACTGTTATTGATAATTTCAGCGTAAAAAATCCAGGGGATATAACCAGTGAAGCTGATAAAGTTAGAAATAAAATTTTGAATAGAAATAGACCTCTAAATAAAAGTGATTTTTCAGCTATAACTGAAGGAAACGATAGTTTAGGTTATACGTACCAAGCTTTGGCCGATGGTATTGGTAAACTTGCTGTGATTAGTGACTATTCAATACCAACATTACAATCTGTTTCAAGTTTATATGATTTATCTTCAGATTATTCATTAAAACTAAATGCTAATTTAAATAAATATATTCCACAAACATTTGATGTATTTAATACAAATACATTAAAACCTAATGCACCACAAACACCGTATGTTGACGATAATGGTCAATTAAGTAGAGATTATTATGTTACGCAATATACACCACAAGATATCCTTGGAATAAATGTAAATAAAAACTCTGCTATTGATTTCACAATTGACCCTGTAAGTTATATAAATTATTCTGGTAAGGTTCTTCAAAACGAAACGTTATTGATGAATATTGCTGCATTAGAATTAAAATCTGCTTTCGAAACAAGAATACAACAAAATATACTTTCAGATTCTCCATTAACAAATATTAATGATGCGTTAGCTGACCCAGCACAAGCAATTAATATATTAAAAGACCCATCAAATAATCTTATTGCTAAAAACTATAATATAACAGTTCCAAATAATCCAATCGGATATGCAGCATTATTTACAAGTTCGTTAGTTGGAGCCACAGATATTATAACGTATTTGAATTTAAAAAGTAAACCTACACTTACACCAGGATGTTTTAATACTTCAGATCAAAGTGTTACAACAACAGATAAATCAGCTTTAGGTAAATTGCTTAATGATGCTTTTGGTATGTCCAAACAAGGATATGATAATTCTGAAGATGTAGCATTTTTGAGTAATACTGGTAGTGGGCAAAAATTCCAATTATTTTCAAACATTTATTTCAATAAATATGCACCCAATTATGACCCACAATACCAAAGTGGTATTTTCCAAGCGATAGATAAAACATTGCAAGCTATCGGTGGTGTTACAGGTTTCCTTGGTATGACTGGCGGTAAAAAACCGCAATCAAGATATTATTTTGGAGATATTAAATCAGCACCATTTTTTGCTTTACAAGATTCTGAGGGTGATCAAGTTAAGAGTCCTGAAGAAATTACAAAAATTATATCAACAAACTATCTTGATGGAACCACATATTATGAACCAGGGTTGAATGAAACGGCAAAATATGGTTCATTAAATACTGATTTTATATGGCACAAAACAGATTATCAAGAAACATTTTATGATCCTCAAACAGTATCATCTGATTCTAAGGGTAATATAAATTACGATACGGTAAGTAAAATTGACAGTAACAATAACGATGCTGAAAGAATTCTTTCGAAAGCTGGTAGTGATAATTATTATGACCGTTTCAGAGAATGCTCGATATTATTTAAAACACAAAGACTTCTTGAAAAGGCAGATGATAATAGTAATCCAATAAATTTGGTGATAGACCAAACAAAAACTAAATTGTTTGATGGTTATAGTCTATACTCTAAAGGTAGTGGTGTTTTAGCTACTGCAAAAACACAAAGAAAGGATGATGCTGGTAATGTAATAGGTAATAATTATTCTGTACCTGGATTATATAATGGTACCAGAGATGATGTTAATAATATGCGAGACAATGCAGAATTTTGTAGAACTTGGACTAAAGTAAGACCTTATTCTGGTACGTTAAATTTGATGAGATTTACGGAATTATTAAGACTTGAAAGAAATTCTGTTTTGGATAGATATAACAATTATAGTATTTTCCCATCAGAAACGAACATAAATTATACAAAATCAGATAAATCAGCTGGAAATGCTAAAAAATATATGTTCTCAATTGAGAATCTTGCTTGGAGGGGACAAAATAAATGGAAAGGGGATTATGACCTCAAACCATTTGAAGTTGGGCCTAACGGTGGTAGAATAATGTGGTTTCCACCATACGATATTAAATTCACAGATGATACATCTGTGAATTGGACTTCACATCAATTTTTAGGAAGACCAGAACCAATATATACATATAATAATACTGAAAGACAAGGTACCCTTTCATTCAAAATTGTTGTTGACCATCCATCAATACTAAATATATTAACTCAAAAAGAATTAAAGAATTATCCAGACACTGTAGTGGATGAGATACTTGATTCATTCTGGGCTGGTTGCACGAATTTTGATATATTTGAATTAGCAAGAATCTGGGGTGTTTTTAGTAATAAAGATATTGCATATTTTGAAAGAGTAATTGGTGAAATTCAAACAACAAAAGCTAATGCTGATATCAAATCAAAACTTGATCAAAGTGATGCTAAAGAACCCACAGCACAAGTAACTCAGGATACAACTACGCCACCAATTATTCCAACTATCCAAGCTGATTTATTTTTCGAAAATCAAACACCATTGGATACTGAGGATGCTAATGTTAATACATACGATACATATTTTGATACTTATTATAAACTATCTATTGCTGACCCATCTGTTCAATCTGCTGAATCTAAAAAAGGTAAATCATATGCTTATTTCGTAAAATATGATCAGGTTATAGGTTCTAATAGTGAAGACGGATATTTTAGCCAATTACCGAAAGGTTCTGCACCATATTATCAACTATATCAAAGTTTTACAAATTTTAGAGATCAAATAACAAGTTATGCAAACAACAGAGGTAATAATATAACAATTACTGTTGATTCATTCACAAGTGCTCTGGATAGTCAAGATGTTGATTTCAATACAAAACTTGGTATCAGAAAATTTAAAAGTGTTATAAAATGGTTAGCATTTAACATTTTTAAAGATTTGACTGTTGAAACTACCAACGATGTTTTAACACCAGATAATATTGAAAAATACTTGACTGGTACAAAAGTAAGTTTTGTTAGACCTTCTAATGGTGAGAATAAGAAAGATAAGGTGATATTTGTTTTAAATTCGCCAACACAAATAAGTGCGATAGATTCCATGAAAGCTGTTAGTACACCTGAAAATGTATTGACTGCTTCATTTACTACAATACCTATGGTAAGGATACCATATGGTAAAGCTCCAAATACAGTTACATATTATTGTACTGACACAGAAGATAATAGAAAACTTTTATTAACAGCTATAAATTTTTTCGGTGGTAATATAACTACTGCTGAGGGTAAAACATATAGTAATGTTACAAGTGATCTTGTTGGTTGTTTGCAACCTAAAATACAATCATACAGTCAAGCTGATATAGTTTGTTCTGTTTTGTCAATACAAGCTTCGTATTCAAGAAAGGTTAACCTAAAAGTATCATTGGAAGTTAATCCAGATCCACCAAAAACTGAAACAAAAACTAATGCAAATCCAACGCAGGTATCAAGCCAACAACCGACAAACGCCACAAATATAACTAAAAGAGAAATAGCGCAAAGAATTCTTAATAGGTTAATCACTGAGGCGGATTATTTTGAATATTTACAAGCGAATACCCCAACTGTATATAATTCGGTGAAAGAAAAATTGAAATATTTTACACCAGCATTTCACTCTATGACTCCAGAAGGGTTGAACTCACGTTTAACTTTTTTACAACAGTGTCTTAGACCTGGTGATACAATATTAAATTCACAGAATGAATCATGTGACGCAACAAATACAGTTTTTGGTAAACCACCTGTTTGCGTATTAAGAATTGGCGATTTCTATAACACAAAAATTTTGATAAATTCTTGTAATATATCATATGAACCTTTGGTTTTTGATTTAAATCCAGAAGGTATAGGTGTACAACCAATGATCGCTAACGTCAGTTTAAGTTTTAAATATATTGGTGGATCAGGTTTAAGAACACCTATAAATGAATTACAAAATGCATTATCATTCAATTATTATGCAAATGCTGATGTATATGATTCAAGAACTTCCGCTAATATTGATCCAGTAGAAAGACAATTAGTAAATCAAGAAACATCATTTTTTGATAATAATACTCTCGATTTAATACCGATTGTACAAAAAGCTAAAGAATACCAAATACCAGATTCTACATACGATGTTCCAAAAGGCACCATTGGTGTTCCAGATACAACAACAAAAGATTTGATAGATTTGTCTGGTAATAATTATTCATTGGCTAAGAGTGTTGGTATTATTTATGATATTTCTATTGTATTTCAACCATATGCATTTTCTTACGACCCAACGGAAAATCCAGGTATTTATGGACAAAATTATTATCAAAGACTATTCGATGATAAAGTTAATAATAATGCACAATTAAACGTTGCTGGTAAACCATTAATTTATACCACAGCATGGACTTTATTGACTAACACAAATTTTGGTGAAGCGAGTTATATATCAGAATATGGTCAGAACGCATCAATTGAAATATTTAATGTTAATTATAAAAAACTATTCACTAACTTTTATGATTCGTTTATAACTAATGTTTTGAATTATTCTGATTCATTAGTATTTGATTCATCAAATCAATCATCATTTTTATTATCAAAAATATTGAATATAAATTATACTGGAGCGACAGATAATGATGATAAAACATTCATGGACAATATAATTAAAAATATTGTTACTGGTGGAACAACGGATACAACAACTGTTAATAGTTTTTTTGGTTCTAAAGCAAAATATAGTAACTATGTTAATGTAAAAGATTATTGTGATTATAGCCAGTTTGGTGGTTCAAGTTTTAATAATCTTTATGGAACTCAATTACATTTATACCCTCAGATGCTGTATTATACAACACCAAGATTTAACCCAACAGCAAAAATATCTTCAGTATTTACTGGACAATCATATAATCCAGGATATATGACGGATGGTGAATACGATTCTTCAGATGTAGCAGGTTTGTATTTGAAAAAACCAACAAATTATGATTACACAAAAGCTTTGATCACACATTTTAATATAGATATAACAAATAAATTGTATAATGATTTACTTGTATATTGGTTTATAGACACTGGTTTATTTGATAGATATAATAAGGAATTGAATTCTAAAGATTTAAAAATAATCTTTCAAAATTACATTTCAACACAACTTAGTAATTATACAAATAATTTATTATTAACCAAACAACAAAAAAATATTGATCAAACAAACAATATATATTCATTTAACACCTATCTTTCAGGAATTAATGCTGTGTTGTCAGGGTATGATGGTACAACAACAAATAGTAAAGTTAATCAATTATATGAGATTATTAGAAACGAAAATAAAATAAAAACACCTGTATCACAATTGTTTGGTTATGATCCTTTTTCTCAATATTTAACAATATATAATTACACTGGAACATCATCTAACAGTATTATAGATTTGAGCCGTGTTTATAATTATAAATCGGACGATAATACTAAATTTATGTTAGGTAATGGTTACTACTATTTTAGACAAATTTCAAATGATAATACGTTTATTGATTCACCATTGTTATTGAATAACACAAATTTCAAAACTATAGATGCAAATATGGTTTTACCAAAAAATGATGATATTGATAATAATATTACTACTACAGGTGATATAACGAATTATGAATTAAAAAGTTTTGATCTTTCAATTACCACACCTCAAATCCAATTTGACCAACAAACTAATGTGGTAGATTACCAATTTCAAGGGTTGATACCTTCATTAAAAAATGTTAATAGTCAAGGAACATATTTACAAAACAAATACCAGTTGACTTATGTTTTTGAAAAATTATCACATGAATTTTTGGAATTTTCAAACAAAACTCTGGGTTTAATTTTGAATGATTATTCACAAAATTACCAAATTACAATCAAAAGTACTCAAGATTCTTTAAAAGTAAGAATGGAAAAAAACACACCAAGTGTTACTGAAGATCTTTATAATTTGCTTTTTCCAGCAAACAGTACAGCAAATGGTGTATCATCCTATGATTATTATAATGTAATATCAGTTAATTCAAATGATTCGGAATTCAATACAAATGTGAATAATTTATCCAGTGTGTTAAATTATACAATCAGTTTGACTGATTCATATATTGATTATATTTTGTCAGGCACAACCCCAGATATAACAACTAAAATGAATTTAAATTCATTGAAAGGTCAAGTAAATGGTTATCTTATGAGTTCATTATCCGAAGCAAGCATGATGGATTTTTTTAATACATTATTTGTAAACAAAGATACACATGTAAATGCTATGATGACATCGTATACAACAAATATTAATAAACTTGATTTAACTGACAAACAAAAATCTAAAAAACTGGATAATATTAAAAAAATATTAAACGATTTTTTCAATAATGTTGATAAATATAATCAAAGTATACTGACTGAATTTAATAATTTAAATGCTGTTTATTTGAATAAATTAACAGCACCATACACAACATATGCAAATACAGCTTTTAATTCATTGGCTAACTCAAATCCATCAACACCACAAAAATTAAAATTATCATCTGGAACAATGTTAAAAGGTGGTGATTCTGATTATAGTGTTAAGGTTAGATTGAAAAATTATAGTCAAATAAATACCAAAATTAATAGTTCTATTAATAATAGTCCATCAGGTACTACAATTAATGCAATAAATAATGCTACGAATAATATTTTAACATATCAATATTCAAGTATTGTTCCTCCTGTAAAATAAACTGTTGATTTTCTATCAAAATATATTTATATTAAATAACTTATATGAGCTCATATTATAACAGATATAATCAATTCACAAATAACGGTAATGGTATTACCGTTCCATATGTACATTTACCTGAAAAAGAAACAGATTTATTTGTTGTTTATAAGGTAGGTAGATCAAGAATGGATAAAGTAAGCCAAGATAAATATGGTACACCATATTTTGGTTGGTTAATCTTGTTAGCTAACCCAGAATATGGTGGTTTGGAATGGAATATACCAGATAATGCTTCTATAAGAGTACCATACCCTTTAGACCAGAGTATGTCCGATTATAAGGCAGTTATGAAATTGAAATTAGCATATTATGGCGAATAATTTATTAGATACCAGTGAAAACATATTTATTGATAAGTATATTGTTACTGACACTACCACAAACACTAAAAATAATGATGGTGTAATTATTATTGATCCAAATAAAATCATAAAAAATGGTCAAGTAGCTGATAGATATGTCGCACAAGAAAACTTGGTGATGTATGCTAATTTAAAAGCGTTTAAAAGACCAGCAACATCTGTTTTTTTTGGTGAGACACAAAATAATGGTAAACCAATAACAGTTGGATCTATCAATATAAATATGCTCAACCCCATCAAATCATTTGGGTCAAATTCAGATGGTAATTCAGTTGTTATATATAAAAATAAATTAACAACTGATTATACTGATTTTTTTTCAAGTAACAAAACACTTGATGCTGCCACTGGAGAATTTAAGAGTACAAGTAATATACAAGATCCAGAAACATTTGGTATAGATAGTATTTCTATCAGTCAAAATCCAAGTACATCATCTATTGTAAAAATACAATTTACTGATGTACAAGGTAGAACATTATTTGAAAGAGGTAATGATATTGATAATCCTTATAATTTATTTTATACATTTCCATACCCAACATTTGTATTAACAGTTAAAGGTTTTTACGGTAAAGCTATTGATTATCCTTTGAATTTAGTAAAATCTAATACAAAATTTGAACCAGAAACAGGTAACTATACTGTTGATGCAGAATTTGTTTCCAGAACCTTTTCTATATTTAATTCATTCTTATTGATATATGCTTATGTGGCACCATTTATGTTTAAAAAGAAAAATGGTAAATACCTTGGATATGAAATTTTAGAACAATTATATAAAACACAGAATGATTACTTTACTAAACAATACAGTAACGACCAAAAAAAACTAAATAAATATATAATAGATTTAAGCAAACAAGCACCAACATTACCTTATCTATATAAAATTAAAGATAATTTAGATAAGAATATGTTTGATTCAACCAGTTTATTAGGTATCAAAGATATAATAAATTCGTTAGATATTCTGAAAACTATTTCTGATGCTGAATATGCCAATATTGTTACTAATGAGATAGGTAAAAGTCAAGAGATACTTAATAATGGTTTACAACATATTGATAATTCAATAAATGAAATAACTGATACGGATACACAAAACAAATTAAAATCTGCGTTATCTAATCAAACATTTATATCACTTTATCCTACGAATGTTTCGGATCCATCGGCTACATTTTATGATACAAAAATAAATAATAATGGGTATACACAGTTTACCGAATTATATAATAAGTTGATTGATAATATAGCAAAAATTAAATCAGATAAAAATAATGCATTGATAGATGAAGAACTAACTGTTATACAAAACAAGATTGGTTTCCAACCTAACACATATAACATATATAGAATATTATTCAACAATATTCAAACATTTCTTATATTATTGAATATTGCTGGTAAAAAAGCTTTACATGAATTTGATACAAACAAAGATAGAAATAGTGTACAAAAAGAAAGTGGTGAGTATGAAAATGTAACAACACCGCAAGGGGTAACACAAAAATTTTATCCATTTCCAAACTATTTCTTTGTTTCATATGATCAAAATGACACACAAAAAAAAGTTTTTGAAAGAAAATATCCAGGCTTGGTACAATCTAATAAAAATTGGTCTGAAGTACAATTTGTTGATGAAATATATAAGTCAATTGATGCTATCAAAAAAATAGTTGAACCTTCAACCGAAAACACACAAATAGGTACAATCCCAGCTGTAACATCTAATACTTTTTATAGTGGTGTTAATAATATATATTATAATTCAGATAAACAAACACAATATGATATTATATATAATATGATTAATAGTTTTAATCTTAATATGATATATTCTGGTTTGTTATTCAAAAACTATACTACAAATGATTACGTATCAATTATCAAAAATTTTGCTAATTTTGAATTAGATATTTTTACAAATATAGGTTTAAAAACAACAGATCCTAAGTTACAATTATCGATATTTAGTAATATCAAACAATTGTTGGACACATCTGATAGTAATGGTTACTACGGTATTATAAAAAGTAAAATTATTAATAATGGTACTGTAACTACAACTGACTTGGATAAAGTAATAACTAATGAAATATCCTTAATTAATGGTTCTTATACGACAAAACAATTAACTAAAAACATAAATAAAATTAATTCATTTATTACAAATAATAAAAATTTTGCGCCAGGTTTAAATATAAAATTTTTACAACAATTTTATAATAATAATTCACCTTTGATTTATAACAATATAACCCAAACACCCTATTATGATATAAGTGCATATGGTAATCAGTCAAGTTTTTTTGTACCACCAAACGTAAAAGCTAATATTTCTAAAATAGATTATAGTACATTAACTAAAAATATAGTTATATCTGGCGAAACAAATTGTTTCATATATGGCCAAAGATTTGACGAAGAAATAAAAGTTGTAAGTAACACTACCGTGGTGAGCAACATAAACGTTGATTCTAATTTAAAAAGTTATACAGATATTACACCAACTTTAACATATACAATAAATAATAAAGACACATTATTAGCATTGATTGGTTTTAAAAATGATGCAAATAATGGACAAACAAGAAACGTAAATCTATATAATTTTTAAAATGGATATTAAGAACATTACAAATGAATATTTGACAAATCCGAGTGTAATAGATAATTATACTAAAAATCAATTTAGTGATTATACAGATTATCAAAAAGGTTTATTTTCAACGTATTTAGAATACGGTATAACAAGTAGAATTACAAAAAATACAGATAGAATCTCATATTATGCTACTCCACTTAACAATATTTGTTTTGCTGAATCATTTTCTATTGGAACAAATAGTGATATCACAGGTAATTTTAAAGAAGCTGCTCACTATATAATTTCATCTTTACAAACAGAATCCAATAAATTTTTATTTTCAAAAGATAATATAGTTGCACTATTTAAATCTAATGTTGGTATTACAGAATTACCAATGCCATTGATTTTATATCTTGGGGCATTATATCATTTTCATTCGGACAATTATAATAATAGATTATTTGGTAAAAACACATATACATTAAATATTGATTTAGATAAAGTATTAAAAGTTAATCTAAATTTAAATTCTAATACATCACCAATCTATGGGGGTTATGATCAAAAAAACAATATTGTTGAGTTTGCAAGTATACCAATTATCAATGATAAATTTGTAACTGGTATAAACAATACATTTATTCCTAAATTTGGTTACGGTACATTTTCTAACTTCATGAAAGATTATTATAATTTCATGATTGATAAAAATGGTGTAAATAATCAAATAGGTGCAACTGAAGGATATTTTTCAGACACAAAATATGATACTAACACATTATTCCACCATTATGGTGCTGAAAATGGGTTTGTAAAATCATTTAAATCATACAATGACGGTATTAATTTCATGGGTCACTATAGTATTATAAAAGATTCATTAGGTTCATCAACATTAACAACAAGTAATAATATAATTAATTACTTCAAACAAGTTAAAAATATAACGTTTGATAAGAACGATCAATTTATGTATAAATTCTACATGTGTATATGTAGAATGAAATATTCATATTTGAGAGGTGGTTTAGAAAAAGCTGATATTCTATCAATTTTAACACAAATGAATACACTTATGTTAGATATGAGTATATCATTTGTTGGAAATATACCGCTTATAAAGCTATTGAAATTTACTGCGAAAAATAATGCTCTATCAAAAACTCAAGATATAAGTCCAATATCTTATTTTATTTATAAAATTTTATTTGGTAGATTTTTTGGAGAAGAATCGGTTTCAAAATTTGGTACAAGTATAACAAATACATTAGAATCCGTTGTTTATGATGATCTTACGAATGATTTTGGTGCAATTATTGGAAATGGTTTATTTAATAATGCATTATTAGATAGTATATCTGTTGTAACAGATTTTTTATTAAAATTTTGGGATTCTGAAAAAACTTATAAAGATACTAATGAGTTCGATAGTAATAATGTTAGTGGACAATTGGTGGTATTATTATATCCATCTGCTGGAGGTTTTTTTTACCCAAATAAGTTATTAACTCAAAACAAAAAAGAGAATAACACTAAGATTATAACAAATAATAAATACGAATTAATCAAAGGTTATAATGGTGAAGAAGCAGCATATAATAGTAGTGATAGACAAAAAAATATTAATGAATATTTACCTATAAATTATAAACCTAAAACATATGTTATTCAAAAGTATGCTTTTGAATCAGGAAATTTGGCAAAAAAATATATAAATTTAGATGTTAATAATTCAGATATTTATGATGCAGATAATCTTTATTTATTTAACAAAAGCGGTAATATAGATAGTATTATTTTTGATAATAGATCAGTAATGATGAACACGTCAAGGTTTTTGTGGTACGATACTGGTATGGGAGGTTTACAACTTGGTACAAAAGATACATATATAGGAAATGGTGAAAATCGTGATAATTTGACATCTGAATTATCAATAAGTGAAATTGGACAAAATTTGACAACCAACATATATAAATCAGTCGATGGTTATTCAAATTTAAATACATCGAATGACCCATTAAGATTAAGATTATATGATTTGTATGACGCAATAGATATTCAAAAATTTAAAACATTTGAGTCAATATTTTTAGATTTTGCATCTTCATATAAAGTCTATCAACCAAACTCGACACAAGATTATTTCAAAAAATATGATGGTAATTATAACTTTGAGACTTTGATGAAGGGTATAATGACATTAGATGAAAATGACATACAAGGTTACAAAACAGATCAATTCGAACTAACTCAAGAAGATGCACAAATGTTATTGGTAGGTTATTCGAGTTATAATTATTATTTTTGTGACTATTTTTATATCAGCGCAAAAATCAATGCGGTATTAACAAATGCTCAATATATACGCAATAAAAAAGTATTAGAAGAATTTTCTGCGCAAAAATTACCAATCAATAATTACAGCACCGTTGGTTCTGTTGCAGTACCTGGTCAAGAGGATTCTTTATATACAAACTATCAAAATTTTATATTTAGACCTGATGTTATTTTCAAAGTTAGTCCAAGCGAGTTAACGGTTTCAGATTCTTATGCTGGTGAAATATATGGGATTAAACCATTGAGTATATTAACTGATGATAATTCTAATCCTGATGCTGGTCAGGTAAAATATTATACCAGAAAACTTGTATTTGGGGATTACATTATTGACCCAGCAAATAATGCTGATACGTCAATCGAAACAACAAATTTAGTCAAAAAATATTTCTATGACGATGCTTTCAAATACTATAGTGATTCAGTTGCAGCTAAAGCAAAAAAATTATATTATGGTGAAAACAACAATTATAATTTTGGTGTATATTACTATAATTTTTTGATTAATGAGTTTTTCAACTACTTGAACGTTAAATTTGACGAGGATAATTTAGTATTGATGTTCAATTTAATTACAGATTATTTAAAAAGTATTGTAAATGTTTGGATATTTTCAGATTCTTCAGATTCTTCCATTGTGAATGATCCTTTTGGTGATTCCGTAAGTAATCTTCATACAACTTTGAATTATAATAGTAGTAATGATTCATACTTATGGCAAATAGTTGGTGCTGGTCAATACTTTGAAAAAAATAAAAATTTGCTTACAAAAGAAATTACTAATTATTTGACAGGATTTGTAAGTACGTTTTACTATAAAAATGTAAAATATATAAACTTATATCTTGATACAATAAAAAATTCTATAAATTCTAACTTCCTTAATTCTAATGCCGCATCATCTTTACTAAAACAAATTCAGAAAGAAAATACTATTGATGAATTAAAATCTAAAACATATTATAATGTAAAAAATCTTTTTGACAAATATATAGCATTCAATAATAAATCAAATAAAATATTAGAAGTCCCATATGATTCTATTAATGTTTTAGATGAATTGGGTAAAATTAATAATGGTTTATTTTATAATTACTTGTTCAAAGATATATCCGTTTGTGATACAACAATTAATTCTTATACAGGTGAAAATAGTGTTTTTGATAAAGATCAATCTAAACATTTAATAGAATATATTAATATAGTTGACCGATCTAATAACGATATTGGTAGTGAAATATTAATTGATTTGATAGCTTTGTCTGATAGTTTACAACTTAAATTTTCGACAACAAACAATTCAGATAACGATGTAATAAATTCAGAGATAACAAATAAAGCTGTATTCGGTTTATTCAGTGATATTGCACAACACAATGATTTTATTTTACATCCAGTGAATACATATGTTGATTATTTATCACCAATTACAAACGTTAACAATGAACTTGATAAATATGCAAATAATATTTTTGGAACACATTTAGATATAGATAGAATAGATTCAAACCCTTCATTTATTTTACAATGGATCAATCATACATCAAGCGTTGATAGTAAAAAATTAACGAGCAACTCTAAACCATCATATTCAGGTTCATTTCCATTGGATTTACAACCAATCAAACCTTATTTCAATGATAATAAAAATTTAGTACCTGATGATGTTAAAACAGGTAAAATAACATCATTTATTGTTGATTTTGGTAACAAAAACCAGAATATGTTCAGTAAAGTTAGATTAGATACGAGTGAATTTAGTAATACCGAAGAATCAATAAAAGCTGCAATTAATTTGACCAATAATGGTTCTGAAACATCACAAAAAGTTGCTTCTGGTAATTTATTTTCCTTGATGGAGACACGTTCATATACTTGTCAAGTAGAATCAATGGGTAATGTTATGATACAACCTCTCACATATTTTTATCTTAAAAATGTACCTTTATTTTATGGTAGTTATTGGATAACTAACGTTGAGCACAATATTACGGCGAATAATATGACAACCACATTTAAGGGTGTAAGACAACCATTTAATAAGAAAACAACAAATAAAAGTGATATTCTGAATAGTTTACAATTAACTTTGACAGGTTTAACTAAAACTTCGGCACAAAACACATCAAACAATACTACTACTGGGCAAATATATAATGATAGAAACAATGTTGGTTCTGGATTTGGTACATTCTATCAAAAATCGAATGCTAACAGAACGTATGTGTCTTTTGATGGTATGCAAATACTTTATTCTTGGCTTGTATCTCATTTTTCATTAACAAATGAGATTTATAAGATTGTTTTAATTATGGTTTATAATAGAGCAAAATATTTTGCTAATGGTGCAACTGCTAATCCAGATCCTTCTGTGATAAGGATATATATGGTTGATATAGTATTACAGTTGAAAGCTAATTGGGAAGGACAAGAAACAACATATTTTTTCAACCCAGCAACTGACTCATTACAAGACCTTTTAAATGCTCATAAAGATGATTTATCAACAAATGAAATAGGTAAAACAATTACAGCCTTGGGTTTAGCTAAGACTAATGACGATGTTTTGAAATTGTTAACGCCAAGTAATAAATTAAAACAGCAAAAATTATTGGTTTCAGATGCCGCATCAACATATGGTTCAGATTTATTTGACCCAAACAAAAAAACAACCCCTAAAATCAATTTTATAAATGATTACACCGATGCTATAGATTATAGTAAGAGTAATATATGGCAAGCATATTATATGTTGTACTATAAAAACGTATCACAAACTGCAAGTGATACGAATAATATTTATACGATAACGGTTAATAATGAAAATTCTGAAGAATATGTTTTTCTAAATGTTAGCTCAAACAATGATTTAAAATTTGATACACTTGCTGGGGCAAATTATAGATATTTAGGTTGTTATGACCAAAAAAATGGAATTGTGTTTTATGGTATAAATAATAACGAAAATAATATTAGTTATGGAAAAACTATTGCACCGAACATGAAAGAACTTCCACCATTTGCAGGTGTACCACAAGATACCAATGTTTCTGATGATAAAAACTCAGCTATATTGGCATATAATTTTTATATCCAAAATGGATTTAGTAAAGAAGCGGCGGCATCATTAGTTGGAAACTTTAAAGTGGAATCTAATTTCAATCCGAAAATTGTAACAAAATATAATAAAAAGTTAAGTTATAATGACCCAAAACAAACTTATGCTGCTGGTATAGTTCAATGGGTAGGTGCTGACGGTAGAAGATCTAAAGTACTTATCTATGCAAAAAGTAAAGGTATTGAAATACCTAACTTTGAACAAGCCGCTGGTACATATTCTAATTGGAATCCAAATAAAGATAAATTTTGGCTTGATTTATTAAGTAGATGTGGTGTTAGTAAATTAGTAGAAATACCTAAAACAGAAAATACTCAAAACCTTATTACAGCCGCATTTTCTAATATGACATTGCAGGTACAATTAGAATATACCCTTCTCGAATTACCATCATATAAAAATTTTAATACTTTTAAAACAAGTACTGATATTAATTATACAAATGATTGGGTTTTCAGAATATATGAAGGGTCACCGCAATCAGGTTGGGCAGATAAAGCAAAATATGCGGCAAACATATTAAATACTAATACTAATATAGCCTAACTTTAGTTAAATTATAACTATTTATAGTAAATAATACTGTTATGAACAATTTTGATAACAAATTAAATAATTTCATAAATCAAACTCCAGCAAATAATCAAGTTGGTGAAGAGGTTTGTGATGCAGTTACTGGTAAATGTTATATCAGAACACAGGACGGACTTATAGAAAGAACCGTTATTGAAAAAAAATTAGTGGTAGAAGATGGTAGAGAACTTCTTAGAGAAGATATGCCTATAAGCCACACAAGAAGAACATATATTAGATAATTTATAATATGAGAAAGAATATTTCGGAAAAGTTACTTGAAAATGAGGTTAAGAGATATAAGCAAATTCTTGGTTATAATGATAATCTTTTGAAGGAAACTGTTTATAAGTTTTATGAAGCTGATGAGGAACAACCAGCTGAACCAGCTACTGATCCTAATGCAGCTGGTGACACAACTGCAATGGCACCAGATGCTTCAGCAGACCCTAATGCTGGTATGACAGATCCAAATGCAACACCTATGCCAGATGCTGGTACAGCTGATCCTAATGCCGCAGCTCCAGTAGCTCCAGATATGACTGCTCAACCAGAGATGGGTGGCGAACCTGACGTTGAAATCGATGTTACTGATATTGTAAATGATACAAAAGAACTTGTAAAACAAACTCACAGAAGTTTGAATAGATTACAAATGGTATTTGACAAGATTAACGACATTGATGGTAAATTAAACAAAATGGATGGAATTATTCAGAAAATGAATGATCTTGAAAAGCAAGTTGAATTAATGCGCCCACCAACAGAAGATGAAAGAAGAAAAGCAATGGCTGCAAAGTCATATCCTTATAATTTAACAGATGATGATTATTTGGAAGGTAATGGTTATAAGAACCAAACCGAACTTGAAGGTAAGCCAGATAAAATGTCCATGATGGACGCATTAATGTCAAATTATGATAGAAACGATGTTAAAAAGAGTTTCTATATTGATAATGATGATGAAGATGCAAGAGAAGCAAAAACTTTTTAATAATGATACAAAATTTTATGCAACGTTTGACTTTGGGTCAAACTTTAACAGACAGTAATACAGATTCAACAAATAGTTTCCTACAAGGAAATACACCCCAAAATACACCATATCAAGGTTCCTCAACAACACCAAAATGGAATATTGGTTTAATTGGTTTTATCGGTTGCGGTACTGGTAGTGACATTATCAATGTTACAGTTGACGGTGTTACTTTTGATCTTGCTTGCGGTAATATGATTTCAATGCCATTTAGTTCAATAACATTAAATCACTATACATTATTAGGTGCTGGTGGTTCATATGTTACTCAAGATAGTACGAGCGGTTCTGTATCACAAAATCCAGGTGTTTTAGTATTCGGAAAGGCTTACCAGACACAAATGTTCTAATAAATTTTTTAAAAAACTTGACTTTTGTTTTGATAATGCTTACTATTGTAGTATAAAATTAAAACATTATGTTAGACTACAAAAATTTAGACTGGGGCAAAGCCACCGAAGACGTAACAACAGATTATGCAAAAGCAAAGGACAATTCAAACTTTTCACAAAGTAAAAAAGTTGATTTAACACAGTACCTTTCATTAAGTTTACCAGAAGGTGTAAACGAAGGAGAAGTGATTGTTAGGATTCTACCTAACCAAGATGATCCGTACAAATTCTACGAAAAGAAAAGATTCAACAACATTAAAGTTGGGAAAAATTATGTAAAACTCTATGATCCTGCTCAGGATGGAGAAGAATCACCACTTAACGATGCCTATCAGTTCTTGAGAGGCGGTGACAAAATCGACCAAGAAAATGCAAAAAAATATAGAGCTTCTGATTATTACATCGTTAGATGTATCTTAAGAGGAAAAGAAGCTGAGGGTGTTAAATTCTGGAGATTTGCACACGTTAGTAACGGTACAGGTGTAATGGACAAATTACAAGCAATCATCAAAAGACAAGAAGCAAAAGGTCGTGGCGCTGGCGCTATATGGAACCCTATTGCTGGTCGTGATATCTATATCAGTCTTGTAAAAGACACATCTAAAGGTAAAGGAAAAGAATTTACCAAAATCGCTTCAATCATGGTTGAAGAAACATCACCACTTTCTACAGATGAAAACCAAATGAATACTTGGTTGAATGATTCTAAAACATGGAAAGATGTTTATTCTAAGAAATCTGTTGAATATTTGAGAATTGTTGCACAAGGTTCAGTACCTGTATGGAGTTCAGAACTTAAAAAGTTTGTTGCGCAATCAGATGATGAAAGCCTTCCAACACCAACACAAACTACTAACTACCCAACATCCGCACCTACTGCGAATAACAACGTTGATGTTGAAGACGAGGTAATGAATATTGACGATTTACCTTTCTAAGTAAATAATAACATACCAAAACCCCCAAGCAATTTGGGGGTTTTTTAAACTAATACAAATTATAAAAAATTGTTATGGCTAAAGGCATTAAAAAAACTGAATACTCACTTGATGATTTAAAGAAAGAACTTGGTGTGAGTACAACTAAATATAAACCAGATTTATTTCTTGAATGTGGTGAAGCATTCTTAGAAGCAACAGGTCTCCCAGGCCCTGCAATGGGACACATTAACATGTTTATAGGGCATTCAAATGCTGGTAAGACAAGTGCACTTATTGCTTCAGCGGTGGATGCGCAAAAGAAAGGTATCATGCCTGTGTTTCTTATAACTGAAAAGAAATGGTCATGGGAACATGCTAAATTGATGGGTTTCCAGGTTGATTGGGATGAAGAAAAACAAGATTGGATTGGTGACTTTCTTTATTTCGATGAACTTGATTGGATAGAATTAGTTACTGAAAAAATTAATAAAGTTCTTGATGCACAAGAATCAGGTAAATTAAAAAGAGATGTTTGTTTCTTTTGGGATTCTGTCGGTTCAGTACCATGTAAAATGACTTATGAAGGTAAAGGTGGTAAACAACATACCGCTGGTGTTCTTGCTGAGAAAATCAATATGGGTATAAACCAAAGAATCAATAAAACAAGAAAAGAAAATTCACCTTATCTTGCTGGGTTAGTTGTATGTAATTTACCTTGGGTACAAATTCCATTGGTTTATGGTGCACAACCTAAGATGAAACCAAAAGGTGGTGAAGCATTATACCAATCATCTACACTTGTTTTCCGCTTTGGTAATGAAGCTGAATCTGGTATTTCAAAGATTGATGCAACTAAAAACGGTAGAACTATTAACATAGCTGTTAGAAGTAAAATCACTGTAGATAAAAATCACATCACTGGTCTTGGATATAAAGATTCAAACATTATAATTACACCACAAGGTTTCCTAAAAAGTGACAGACGTGGTAGTAAAGAAAATAATGAGGGTAAAGAAGCAATCGCAAAATATAAATTAGAACATATGAATTATATCGCATCTCAATTTGCAAAAATGGGTGAGGTAATTGATAATGTTGATGATTTAGAAATTATTGAAACAGAAGATAGAGGAACAATTGATTATGAAGATTAAGAAACCTAAGGTTAACAGTTTGTTGATTGATGGTGAGAATTTGCTAAAGATTGGATTTCATGGCACCAAAAATACCCAAACAGAAAATGGTAGTGTTGGTGCCATTTTTCATTTTATAAACACCATAAAAAGATTTTATTCCGAATATGGGATAACAAAGGTTGTGGTGTTTTGGGAAGGTGAAAACTCAAAAAAATATCGTCAAGGATATTATCCATATTACAAACAAAATCGAAACTCACAATATACTGAAGAACAAATTTATGATCTTGGTAGACAACGTATTCGAATTAAACAATACCTTGAGGAGTTATATATTCGCCAAGTTGAAGTTGCTGAATGTGAAGCTGATGACGGTATTGCTTATTACTGTAAAAATTCACCAAACGAAATCAAATTAATATTGAGTTCGGATAAAGATTTATTACAATTAATATCTGAAGATGTTAAAATATATCTTTTGAATAAAAAGGTTGTGATAACAGATAAAAATTTTCATACTTATTTTGATTATCATCAAGGTAATGTTGGATTAATAAAAATGATTGCTGGTGATAGCAGTGATAATATTTCTGGTTTACAAAACATTGGTGAAGAAAAAACGTTGAAATTATTTCCAGAATTGAGAAAAGAAAAAAAAGATTCTGATTGGATAATTGAACGTACAAATGAATTGTTAAGTGAAAAACCTGACAATAATATGTTGAAAACAATTGTTGAAGGTAAAACAAAATGGGGTACATATGGTAACGATTACTTTGCTGTAATGAACAAGATTATTAATCTTGAATCGCCGAATGTAACTGAAGAGTTAATGGAAACAATAAGTGTTATGGTTAATGAGCCAATGGATCCAGAAGGTAGAGGTGGGATTAATTCAGTAATGAAAATGATAAAAGAAGATGGAATTATAAATTATATTCCAAGTTATGACGATGAATATTTTGTTTTTTGGAGTACGTTCATAACTATAATCAAAAAAGAACAAAATTATTTTAAAACTAAAAAAATCTAACTTTTAATCTTTTACTGGTCATCTTATATTTATAATAAATTATAAATATGAAACAAAAAATATATCTTTATATTAAAACAAGTCCAAAAGGTTTAAAATATTTGGGAAAAACCATAAAAGACCCCTTCAAATATATAGGTAGTGGTTTAGTTTGGCTAAATCATATAAAAAAACACAAAATAAAAACAAAAGATATTATAACTGAAATTTTATTTGTGGGTTATAATAATGATGAGATAAAAGAGAAAGGTACTTATTACAGTCAATTATATAATATTGTTGAATCAGAAGAGTGGGCAAACCTAAAAATTGAAAATGGTGATGGTGGTTGGAGTGGATGGCATAATGAAGATACAAAAAAAAAGATGTCTGAGGCAAGAAAAGGTAAGATTGTTTCTGACGATATTAAAAAAAGAATGTCTGATGGTCAGTTAGGTAAAAAACACTCTGAAGATACGAAAAAAAAGATGTCTGAATCTAAAAAAAAGATGTCGGATGAAACTAAAGAAAAAATTAGATTTTCCGCTTTGAACAGAAGTGAAGAATATAAAAAAAAGATGTCAGATATTAAAAAAGGTACTATCATAACTGAAGATGTTAAATTAAAAATTTCTCAAAGTAATATTGGAAAAAAAAGGAGTGAAGGTACTAAAAGAAAAATGTCTGAATCTAAAAAAAATATGTCTGAAGAGACTAAGAAAAAAATGTCTTTGAAAGCTAAAGAAAGATGGGCAAAAAATAAAAACAAATAATTTTGTTTTTTGGTCAACTTTTATTACTATTATAAAGAAGGAACAAAATTACTTCAAAACTAAAAAAATATAAGATTATGGAAGAAAGAAAAGAGCGTAATTTTGAGTTTACGTTGAAACTCAACGAACATATTATTGTTCAAAGATTGTTTAATGTTTTCGGTTTTAATAATAAAGCTGTGAACAGTTTAGATTTTAAATATGTTATTGACGATAACATAAGACTAATTCAGGAATCCCTTAAAAATAAGACTCTTGATTTTATGAATGAAAACAGAAACAATTACACTAACAACCCATCATTTGAACAAAATGAACATAGTGATATGTTTGTTTTTACAATAAAAATGAATGGTAAAGAAATTGCTCACCGTGAATTTGATGCACGAATATATCCAGCTACTGTAAGATATAGTGTAGACATCAGAGAGCATATCTATAAAATAATCACAAGTGTACAACGAGTGTTATGTTCTAAAACAGAAAATCTTGAATTGAATTATTTAGAATATAAACTTGGTTAATTTATGGTTGAAAAGATATCAAATTTAAGTGATCTTGGTCCTGAATATCAATTACAATTATTTAATGAAATAATAACAGACCACAAATTTGGTTTATCAATTATTGATATTATTGATAAACAATATTTTCAAAATGAGGCCTTTTCAAAGATAGCCCACATTATTAAGGAATATTACAAAGAACATAATTGCCTTTTAAATTTCCCTGCGTTGAGAACGGAAGTCAATATGAATATTCCGATGAACGCAGAAACATTTAAACAACAACTTTTAGATACCATTGATAACATACAAAAATGTAAAATCAATAATCTAAATGTACAAGATACAGCGCAAAGATTCTGTAAAATGCAATCTTTGAAAAATGCTGTAAACAGTATCAAAAGCAAACTTGATAAAGGTATTCTACAAGATATTGATAATATCGAGGAAACATTGAAGAAAGCTTTAACTTTCAGACAAGTAGATGAACCTATCGATCTTGAATTTGAAATAGATAATGTTTTATCTGATGATTATAGAGAACCTATTCCAACTGGTATCACTGGAATAGATAACATTACAAATGGTGGTTTAGCAAGGGGTGAATTAGCACTTATAATAGCGCCACTTGGAGTAGGTAAGACAACAATGCTTACCAAAATAGCTAATACTGCCTATAGATCAGGTAGGAATGTATTACAAATATTTTTTGAGGATAGTCCTAAAGATGTTCAGAGAAAACATTACTCTTGTTCTACAGAAATTCCGTTACCTGAATTATCTTTGCGTAAAGATGAGGTTAAAAAGAAAATCAAGATTATCAATAATCAAGAAGGTATTGGTAAATTATATATACTTAAATTGTCCGCAGATGGTTGTACCGTTGGTGTAATTAAGAATACAATCAAAAGAATCAATTCTAAAGGCGATAAAATAGATGTATTAATTCTTGATTATCTTGATTGTTTATCAGCAGAAAAAGAATTTGCTGGAGCAGAAGATTGGTCTAATGAAGGTAAAATTATGCGCCAAGTAGAATCAATGACAGCAGAATTAAACATTGCCAGTTGGGTAGCTACACAAGGTAATAGATCATCCACAAGTGTTGAGGTTGTAAAAACCGAAAATATGGGTGGAAACTTGAAAAAAGCACAAATTGCTCACCTTATTGTAAGTGTTGGTAAAACTTTGGAACAGAAAGAAAATGGTAGAGCGACTATAACCATATTGAAAAATCGTATGGGTTCTGATGGAATGATTTTCCAAAACTGCCTTTTTGACAATAAACGTATGCTTATTGATACCGAAGATGTCATATCTATACATGGTTTCGAGGATAAAGATAAGCAAAATCGTCAGAAAAGCTTGAACGAAAATTTAAGATCTAAATGGGAAAAAAATGGCGCAACCCAGTAAATAACAAACTATAAAAAAATATATATAAACCTTGACAAAAATGGTTATATTTATTTTTAAAACCGATAAAAAAAAATGGATATATCACAAAAAATTTTAAGCGACATTACGGTATACATGAAGTATGCCAAGTACTTACCAGAGAAAGAAAGAAGAGAAAGCTGGGAAGATTTAGTAACAAGAAACATGGAAATGCATATTAAGAAATTTCCTATGTTAAGAGATGAAATTATAGAAAAATACAAATTTGTATATGACAAAAAAGTATTACCTTCTATGAGATCACTTCAATTTGGCGGTAAACCAATTGAAATTTCACCAAACAGAATATACAACTGTTTTGGTAGGGAAACTGAATTTATTACATCGGAGGGAACAAAATCATTTAAGGATTTTGAACATGGAGATATTATAACTGTTTTAACACATACTGGTAGTTGGAAATCAGCCGTTGTTAAAAATTATGGTAAACAGTTTCTATCAACAGCCACCTTTAGTAGGGGTAAAAGTAAAAAAACCATCAGAGTTACCAAAAACCATAGATGGATTTTATTTGATGGTTCTGAAACAACCGAACTTGAATTGAATAAACCACTCTTTCCAACACAAAAAAATGAAAATTTTGACTATAATGGTGCAACACCTATGGAAAGATTATATTGGTGTTATGGTTATGTATTTGGCGATGGTACACTTCTTAAAAAGAATGGTGAAGCTAAATATTCTATGGTTAGATTGTGTGGAGATGAGGCAACTAAATATCTTTACAGATTCAAAGAAATGGGGTTTGAAACATCTACCTCTAATAGTTTGGATGGGGATATTATGGTTTATACTGGTAAATATTTAAAAACAACACCAGATATAAATATAGATGGTTTAAATATGATAAAAGCCTTTATGGATGGCTATTTATCCGCTGACGGTGCTAAAAACCCAGATTGGTATGAAAATAATACATTATCTAAATATAAATCTATACAATCTTCACAGGAAGATCATATAGATTTTCTTAAAAAATATTTGGAGGTTTGTGGTTATTATATTACAAATATTTCTGATTTAACAGGTGAAATAACAAATTTTGGTGAACGACCATTAACTAAAGATTTTTCAATAACAAATCACATTGGTAGTAGACCAAACACATCTTGGTCTATGACTGAAGTTAATGATTCATTTGTATCAGAAGATGTGTGGTGTCTTGAAGTTGAGGATGATAAAAGTTTTGTTTTATCTGGTGGTATTGTGACTGGTAACTGTTGTTATTTACCAATAGACTACATTGATTGCTTTAGTGAAGTAATGTTTTTATTGCTTGGTGGTACTGGTGTTGGTTACTCAGTACAAAGACATCACGTAGAAAAATTACCAGAAATAAGAAAACCAAACCCAACAAGAAACAGAAGATTTTTGATATCTGATTCAATTGAAGGATGGGCTGACGCTATCAAAACCTTGTTAAAATCATATACAGGTGATATTTCTTCAACACCAGTATTCGATTTTTCAGATATTAGACCAAAAGGTGCAAGATTGATTACATCTGGTGGTAAAGCTCCAGGGCCTCAACCACTTAAAGATTGTATTCATAATATTAAAAAAATATTAGATACTATAGAAGATGGTGAAAAATTAACGCCAATTCAAGTTCATGATATTGTATGTTATATTGCAGATGCAGTACTTGCAGGAGGTATCCGTAGAGCGGCACTAATTTGTTTATTCTCCGCTGACGATGATGAAATGATTTCTTGTAAATCTGGTGCATGGTGGGAAAATAACCCTCAAAGAGGTAGAGCGAATAATTCTGCCGTGTTACTAAGACATAAAATAACTAAAGAATTCTTTGATGATCTTTGGTTGAGAATCAAGTTGTCTGGTTCTGGAGAACCTGGTATTTATTTCACAAATGATAAGGATTGGGGTACCAACCCATCGTTAAGGGCAGGTACAAAAGTGTTAACAACAGAAGGGATTTTTCCTATTGAGGAGTTGCAAGATAAAAGTTTTAAAGTTAAAAATTTAAATGGTGAAATATCTGATGCAAAATGTTGGTTATCTGGTAAAAATCAGCAACTTGTTAAGTTAACACTTGAAGATGGTACCGAATATTTTGCAACTAAGGAACATGAATGGCCCGTTTGGGATGGTGAAAAGTATGTTAAAGTTAAAACACCAGATTTAACAAACGGTGATAAATTACCAATAATTAGAGAGAATAAACTTTTTGATGGTAATTTAGGTGGGTATGATGATGGTTTCTTATGTGGTTGGATTATTGGTGATGGTTGGGTTTCAAATAGAAAAGAACATTCAGAATATGGTATGATAGTATCCGACACTGATGATGAATCTAATATATCCGATAAATTATTAAATACATTAAAAACAAATGTTATAACATTTAATGGTAATTTTAATCGTAGATTCAAAAAGGAACACCAAAATATTGAGGAGGAGATGCAAATAGTTCTTGTTGATACACACACAAAAGAGATATCTATAAATAATAAAGAGGTTGATTTATATATTAAAAAGTTTGGTAATGTGGATAAAAACTATGGTTTACCTAAGTCGGTTTGGGTTGATGGTTCAGAAAATTTTAGAAAGGGCTTAGTTGATGCATTATTCAGTTCAGATGGAAATGTAAGTAAAACACAAAAAAGAATAACATTTACATCTTCACATAAACAATTAGTGGATGATTTATCTGAATTATTAGGTTTCTACGGTATAAAATCTAAAATAAAAACATCTAAATCTAAATTAGATGGTTATGATAGTGAATTTACAAGATATGATTTAAGAATATGTGAAACAAGTTCAATAAAACACTTTATTTCCTTGTTTAAATTAACAAATAAATATAAACAAGATATTTTAGATTCTTATAAATTTAGATATAATATTCATGATGATAAACAAATAAAGGTTGAATCCGTTGAATTAACAAATATATATGAGGATGTTTGGGATATTTCTGTATTTGATTCAACACATTGTTTTCAAATTTCTAAATTAATTACAGGTAACTGTTGCGAAATTGCACTAAGACCATATCAATTCTGTAATCTATGTGAGGTAAATGTTTCAAATATTGAATCTCAGGAAGACTACAACGAAAGAGTTAAAGCTGCCGCATTTATAGGTACATTACAGGCTGGTTATACAGACTTCCATTATCTTCGTGAGATTTGGAAAAGAACTACTGAAAAAGAGGCTCTAATTGGTGTAGGAATGACAGGTATCGGTTCTGGTATTGTATTAAACTACGATATTAAGGGAGCAGCTAAACTTGTAAAAGAAGAAAATGCTCGTGTTGCGGCAATTATAGGTATAAATGCTGCCGCAAGAACAACAACAGTTAAACCATCAGGTTGCCAAATACCATCTACTGAAATTAGAACAAATAGGGGTACGTTATCACTTGATGATATATTCAAATTAAATGGTGTTGACTTGGGTACTAAACTAAATGAATATCGTGAATGGTACGATGTTACAGAAGATATTAAAGTTTATAATTACCTAAATGAAGAAAAAACTATAACTAAGTTGTTTGTAAATGGTTATGAGGAAACAATAGAATTTGTTATGGAAGATGGTACTGTTATTGAATGTACACCAAACCATAAATTTATGATGGTTGATGGTACATGGAAAGAGGCTAAGGAAATCACAGAAAATGATGACTTTTTAATAAAAATTTTCTAAATTCAGTTCGTTTCACTGTTGTTAGACTATTTATATAAAATGAATAGTTATGGCATCAGTGAAACAATCTTGGATTAAAAAGTATGGTGAATTTGAGGGTTTAAGGCTCTGGGAAGAACGTAAAAAATTATCAGCTATTACAGAAGATAATTTAATTAAAAAATATGGTTTAGAAGAGGGTTCTTTGAGATGGTTAAGTTACAAAAATAAACTAAAAATTCGTGGTACTAAGAAATGGTACGTTGATAAATTTGGTGATAAAGATGGTACAAGCAAATGGTTAGAAAAAAACTCTAAATTATCTGTTAGTGAAGATACGTTAAAAAATAATGGGTTCTCTAATGAAGAAATAGATATTATTAGAACTAAACATCAAGTAAAATCCATTAGGTCGATTGATAATTTTGCTAAAGAGTGTGGTAACTACGATAAGGGTGTTGAGAAGTATAATATTTATCGTGAAAAAAATAGATTAACATCTTCCTGGGGATTAAATTATTGGATTGAGAAGTGTAAAGGTAATATCGAAGAAGCAAAACATAAATTAACCGAACACCAAAGTAGAAATATTGAATGGTGGAAAGCTAAATATGGTGAAGTTGATGGTGTAATTAAATATAATGATTGGGTTATACAAACAACTAAAGCCATAATGTGTGGTGATAATGTTTCTAAAGGACAAATATTATTGGAAAATGATATAAGACAATTCTACAAAGGGACTATTTTAGGTTATCAAGAGAAGTACGGTATAATATTAACCAACTCAGAAAAGAAAAATTATAAAATTAAAAATAGTATATTATATCCAGATATAATATTGCCAGACATAAAAGTAATTATCAATTATCACGGTGATTTTTGGCATGGTTCGGAAAATATCTTTAATAACGAAAACCTAATAATACCAAGAGTTAATAAAACAGTAAAAGAAGTGAGATTAATTGATAATGAGAAAGACAACCTATATATCAATCGTGGTTATGCGGTTATCACTGTATGGGAGAATGATTATCAAAAAAACAAAGAAAATATAATAATTGAATTAAAAAATAAAATATATGAAAATAATTAAAAAGGAAATTAAGAAAAACTTTACGGTGGATATTGAAGTTGAGGATACACCAAACTATCAATTAAAGAACGGTATTGTATCGCATAATACAAGCTCATTAGTTCTTGGTACATCTTCAGGTATTCACGCATGGCACAATGATTATTACATCCGTAGAATCCGTGTTGGTAAAAATGAGTCAATATATAATTATTTATATATGTATCATCCAGAACTTATTGAAGATGAATATTTTAGACCACACGATACGGCTGTTATCAGTGTTCCTCAAAAAGCACCAGAAAACTCAATTTATAGAACTGAATCAGCTATAAATTTGTTGGAAAGAGTTAAAAAAATTAGCAAAGAATGGATTAAACCTGGCCATAGAAAGGGTGAAAACACACATAACGTATCAGCTACTATTGCAATCAAGGAAGATGAATGGGATACAGTAGGTACATGGATGTGGGATAATAAAGAATTCTATAATGGATTATCTGTATTACCTTATGATGGTGGAAGTTATATCCAAGCCCCCTTTACTGACATCACTAAAGAAGAATACGATGAAATGATAAATCATTTAACAGCTATCGATTTAACAAAAATAATCGAACATGAAGACAATACTGACCAAAAAGGCGAGGTTGCATGTGGTGCAAATGGGTGCGAAGTAAGATAAATTTTCTTAAGGTGTTGGTATCATCTACCAACACCTTATGGAAATACTATACTATTTATTAATATGGGACGTAAAAATACATCTAAATATTCAAATAAATTTACTATTGGTCAAAAATATGGCGAATATTCTATTATTGATGAAAAAATTATAATTGAAAAAGAAGCTAAAGTAACATGTAAATGCTCTTGTGGTGAAATAAAAAAAGTATCGTGTTACTCTTTAATCAAAGGTACATCAACAAAATGTTTAAATTGTGGTAACTCATTAAAAAAAGAAAATAACCCATCATGGAAAGGGTTTAATAATATACCTGGTAAAGTTTTTAGTAAAATAAAAAGAGATGCTAAACTTAGAAATATAGAATTTAAACTAACAATATCTTATCTAAACGATTTGTTTATAAAACAGAATAAATTATGCTCTTTAAGTGGTTTGTTGTTAGAAAGTACATATAATAATATGACAATGTCTTTAGACAGAATTGATAATAATAAAGGTTATATTGAAGAAAATGTACAATGGGTACATAAAGATATTAATATGATGAAACGGATTTATTCACAAGATTATTTTATATACATGTGTAAATTGGTTGCTGAATGTAATTCAGGAATATAAACTAAATATTTAAATATTTTAAATATGAACCACTCAGTTCTCTGGGTGGTTTTTTTTATTGACTATAATTTTATTTTGATTACTATTTATATTAAATATTTGACATGAATTTCAGGCAAAAAACAATAGGTATAAATTTTCCTTTCCAGGATTCTACAAACGGTGATTTTTTGGATTTAACAACATATCCTGAGAAAGAAATAAAATCTGATTTGGTACACCTTTTATTAACAAGAAAGGGATCAAGATATTTTTTACCAGAATTTGGTACAAATTTATATCAATATATATTTGAACCATTGACGGATAATGTAACAACAGCAATCCAAAATGAAATAAAGGATGCTTGCACAGCATTTTTACCAAATTTAAAAATTAATACAATTAATATAAAACGATATGATACTGATCCAGCATATGTTAATGATCAACAATCACATCATAAAGTAACAGTAACAATTGATTATACAATAACTTCCAGAACTTTTGAGGTTTCTGATGACGTAACAATTACATTCTAATTATGGCAACAACAAATACAATATCATACGGTAGTAGAGACTTTGCTACTTTAAGACAAGAGCAGATAGATTATATAAATAAATATTATCCTGATGTAATCCAAAACTTTAATGATGGATCAATTATGTCTGTCTTTCTTGACCTTGGAGCGGCATTGGCGGATAACCTACATTTTAATATTGATAGGTCATTACAGGAAACTGTACTTGATTTTGCTCAAGAAGGAAGATCGCTGTTTAATATAGCTAAAACTTATGGTTTAAAATTACCAACATTATCAGCAAGTATAGCCGTATGCCAATTCTCAGTTCAAGTACCAGTTTTTGGTGATGCTGAAGACACAAGATATTTACCTGTTTTAAAAGCTGGTACCCAAGTACAAGGTAATGGCCAAACTTTTGAACTTTTGTATGATGTTGATTTTAGTAGTAACCTGAACTCTTCTGGTGCTTTAGATAGAACAAAAACACCAGTTTTCAATAATGGTATATTAACAGCATATTTGATTACCAAAACAGGTATAGTTGTCGCTGGTACAACGAGAATATATACGCAAGTATTTAACAATACACCACCAACACCTTTTTATCAAATAACATTACCAGAAAATAATGTTCTTGATATTGAGTCTGTGATTCACAAAAACGGTATAAACTTCACAACTAATCCTACAGATAACGAGTTTGCTTCACCAACAAACAAATGGTATGAGGTAAATTCATTAGCTGAAAATTCAGTTTTTGTATACGATACAACTGTACCGCCAACAAGTGATGGTATTTACAAAGGTATATGGTTAGATACAAACTATAGATTTGTGAGAGAATTTACACCTACAGGTTTTTGTACTTTAACATTCGGTGGACAAACAAACCAAGCATTCGATATACTTGATTCATTTCTATCTGGTAATAGTATTTCATTAAGTAATTTATTGAACAATAATAGTTTAGGTTATGCACCACTAACAAATACAACAATGTATGTAAAATATAGAGTTGGTGGTGGATCCTCAAGTAATGTTGGCGCTAATGTGATTACATCATTTGGATATTTGAATATAACTTTGAATGGCCCTGATGCGCAGCTTAATGGTATCGTACAAGGCTCTTTGACTGTTACTAACATTACACCAGCTGTGGGTGGAGGTGAAGCTCCATCAATTGAGGAATTGAGAAATTATATATCATATAATTTCGCTGCTCAAAACAGAGCTGTAACATTAAATGATTATAAAGCAATATTACTGGGTATGCCAAGTAAATTTGGTACCCCAGCAAGAGTAGGTGTGAGACAAAATCAAAATAAAATAGAAGTTAATCCAATAACTGTTGATAGTAGTGGCGCTTTCGATTCACAAATAACAAGTGTTATACTCGAAAATATAGCTACATATCTTTCAGAATATAGGATGATAAATGATTATGTTGTTGTAAAACCTGGCGAAGTTGTTGATTTGGGTTTTGAAATATCTGTTGTTGTAGATTCAACATCACAACTTTCAACAGTAACACAAATAATTTCTGCTGTAACCAATGAATTTGTTTCAACTAATAGACAAATGGGTCAAAGTTATTATGTTTACAACTTGAATAAAATAATTTCCCAAATACAAGGTGTTCTTAATTTAAATTATATCAAGGTTTTTAATGAAACAACTTCAGGATATTCACAAAATACTATTAATCAAAACATTTTAGACACCTCAACAGGGGAGATAGATATAACAACAGGTATATTAAATTGTGACGAAAATCAAATTCTACAATTAAGAAACCCTAATAGTGATATAGTTGTAATACCAGTTGTATCAACACCAATTAGAACATTAATATAATATGAGTGATATAAGAATACCGATAAATTTAAATAATAAAAATGAAAAAGTTGTAAGAGTAAACTTAGAACAAGAGTTTGAAACTCTTGATGTTTTGAGTTTGAAAATTACAAGTACCGATGCATATAGAAGAATGTGTTCGGATTTTGGTGTTATTGTCGGTAGAGTTACATTAACAAATGGATTTGGGGTTCAAAATGCTAAAGTTACTGTATTTGTACCAATATCTGCTGACGATCAAGAAAGACCAGAAATAACACAACTATATCCATTTACATCATTGACAGATACATATCCAAATGGTGTAAGATATAACTTGTTACCAAGAGTTAGAGGTGCGAACCCAAGTCATAGAGCGGTTGGTAATTTCCCTAATATAAATGATTTTGTTCATTATCCACAATCTGTTGAGGTTTTTGAAAAATATTATAAATATACAACCATAACTAACCATGCTGGTGATTATATGATATTTGGTGTACCATTAGGTAAACAAGATGTTGTTATGGATTTCGATGTTTTCGATACAGAATCATTTGATATTTCAGCTAATGATCTTGTACAATTAACAACAGTTAATAATGCGTTAGATAGTCTTGGTACATTAATAAGTGCATTTGGTACAACAACAAGTCAAACAGTAGATCCTAATAAAATACCAGATTATACCTATTACGGTAATAACAACTTTGCTGTGGAGATAAAGTTGGACATATCATCTATGCCAAATATATTTCATGGGCAAAAAACAATTAACGTTGCACCATTCTGGGGTGATGATAATTTTTGCGATGTGGGTATAACAAGATGTGATTTTACAGTCAATTTTAAATACACGCCGTCAGCAGTATTTTTTGGTTATCTTGATTCTTTGTCAGGTGGATTTACTATTGATTCGGCAACATACAAGATGGCACAATTACAAGATAACACCAAAGCATTTCCAAATCAACCACAGATACTTGCAACAGATTCATCTCTTGGATATATGAATGGTGATATTTATCCATTCCAAAATCCTAAAGTTGTTGTCTATAAATTGGCGGATGATGGGGTGAGTAGACAAAGAACTGGTGTATATGAATTATCTGTTAATAATGGTATATTTAGATTAGCATTACCAATGTATGAGGATTATTATTCCTATAATGAGTTTGGTGATCTTTTACCATCCAAAGATAAAAAGACAGGTATTCCTACAAAAGGACATTATACATTTGAATTTTATGAAAATTCCGAATCATGGTACGGTAGAAGACAACCAGAGGGCTGGTATTCCAATCCAATATTACCTGGTTTTAGAGTTCCATCAACAAATGATGGAGATCCGAATCTTGGTGGTTGGAATGATATATCGACTTCTTTATTCGAATATGATATACACGATAGAAAAAGAAGGTTTTATACATTAAAAACAACTTATTATAAACATACAATTGATGATGTTAGGGAATCAGGTAATTATGTATCGTGGTTTCCGTATACAAGTCCGTATAAAGTATCTAATGACATCTATTGGAATTATCCAGTTGATTTCAGAGATATTCCAAATATTACAAATGATACAAATAGTATTGATATAATTGGTTCGGTTTTAATGCCAAGGATAAAAATTGATTTACAACCAACAGCATATCCATATCCTGCACCAAATAGTACCGATGATATAATATCACCAGCTGCAATTATTAACATACCATATATTGATGGTTCGGTTACATATAACACACCAATAAAAGAATACGAAAAATACTTGGGTATTGGTGTTGGATTGAATGGTGTTAATTCAGGGGATGTTTTCAGAGAGCTATATAGTGCAGGTAGTTTTTTTAATTCTAATGGCGTATCCACATACGGTCAAAACCTAACATGGGATTATGGTGACAATACAACATTACCAGCACCATTTTTGACTGGTTATGCTTTGGAACTTCAAAATGTTGTTGGTTCCACAGCGAATTCTTATGGTATACAGAATCCATATACTCAAGCCGTAAATTTACAATATACATACGGCCCTTTTATAAATTCAGTTGAAGATATCTTCTTGACAGAATTTATGGATTTTAATGTTGTTGATATTACAGATGATCTTGATGTGTTAATATCTAATGGTGTTTATTCTTCATTCAGAAAAGGTGACATTACTCAGGCAGAAACCGATTATTCAAAATCAATCAATTCGTTTTCAACAACTAACTATAAAGCTAACTTATTCAATAACAATTTCTATTATTTTGGAAGATTTGAACCAAATAATGCATTAAAAGATATTGAATTATATTATAAAGTTAAGAAATAATATGGATAATTTAACAGAAGTATTAGGACAGTATAAAAGCACGGCAAACTCAAATGTTGATTTGAGTACAAGACTTATATTGGAACAACCGTCATCTAATACTATAGAAACAAATTTATTTCTTGAGATTAGTCAAGACAGCCAATTTATATTAGAAAAACAATCCTCTAATAATTTTAGAATATATGGTAAAATTAACCCAATCATTAATACCAATCCTGTAAATAAATCATCCAAACCAGTTGCGGTAACACCAATAACTATCAATAGAAACTTATTGGATTTTACAAACCAGAATTGGAGTGTTGTGTTGTTACAACCTATTCAAGATAACGGATTTAAAGGTCAAAAAATATTGAATAATGTTAAAAATGATGTCACATACGATCTAAATAATGGTTTACCTGCTTTAACAAAAACTCAAAGTCTTAAAGATAATACAGCTGGTTTTTTATTATATCTTGGTCATAATTTTTCCCAAGGTGACAGTGTGTATATAACAAATACAGATCCAAATAATGCTCAATATTTAGGTTCAGGTATATATGAAATAACAAGTGTTAATGGTAATCTTATAACGGTTAACGCATCATTTAATTATAATAAATTTATTACACCAACCAAAGTATATTCACCATTGAATAATGTTGCTTTGATGAATGCTGAAAATGGTTATAACAATATAAAGGTAAATGTTAGTCCAAAAAAGCTACAATCATTTTTAATCAATAATACTCAAAAAGTTTCTACTACAACAACTAACACATTAAAATTTAGTATAAGAAATATAGATTTTAATTTTACACCTGTAGATATAGAAAACTTTGTATCAAATAGACCAAGTATATATAAAGTTGCAAAACCAAGTTATTTCATAAGAAAAATACAAAACAATGAAATATTAGAATATTATGTGAAGAAAGCACAGGTTTTGGCGGTTCTTGATAATTTTGATGATTGTGCATTTTCCCAATCAACTTACGGTAGTATTAATAAAAATTTCATTTTTAAGCAAACAATAAATACAGATTTATTAAGAGATAATTTAAATTATCCATTAAATAATTTGTATATAGGGGTATTCAAAAACGGTAGTACAAGCGATGCAACTTTTGGTGATGTTGAAGCAAATTTTTATAATTTAATAGAATTCACAACAGATTCAGATGGTTTTGAAATGGTATCGCCAGCTAAAACCACGTTATTAGCATCAAAGCCTAAAGTTGGTGATATACACATGATATCATTATGTGAATACAGTCTTGAAAATTTAACAGAAACCGAAATAACACCTATGTATCATAGATTTATACATAATGATGTTCTATTTCACTATAATCCGTTCACAAATATAACAATAAAACATTTATCGAGCTATGTTGAAACTGGTAATAATGTATTGAATATGCCAGATTACGCATCATATAGTTTAACCAAAAAAACATATTTATGGAGGGATCTTTATGATATTGGCGTTGCTGATGAAAATGGTGTTACTGTTGATTTTCCATTCATGAATAATTCATATTATGTTTTTAATAATATTAACTTTATTTTGAATATTGAAAAAAATAAAACAACAAAATACGATTTGAATATCAACGATATTAGCCAGGCCGATTTATTGAACAATGGCGGAATAAATGATTTGAACAATCTTATAAATGATTTAAATTCTATAACTGATACACTAATTGGTGATACAACAAACCAACAAAACCTTGATAATAATCCATTCCAAACATATACAGATAAACCATGCTAACATCAGTATTAAATAATATAGATTTGAATGTTGTTGCCAATATAACAAATCAAGATCAAAGTTCGGATACGGATTTTTATTACCAAAATCTTTTGAATAAAGCTGGTGATAAAACAATCAATGCTATTTTTGACAGTGAGATATATAATTTTAAACCCAAATCTAACACTATAAATTTATTTACATATTTTTTGTCATTTAAAAATATGGATTTGAATCCAGATATAGTTAAGAATATTGAACCAGCATTCTCAACATATTTGAGTTCAGCTAAGAGTATATTAGATACTAATATTACTATATTGAACCCATATGAAATTAAACAGGATAACAATAATTTGGCACCATTAACACCACTTGATGCTAATTTAACACCACAACAAATCAATATCACAAGACCATATTTAGTTACTAATCCAATCGAGGAGTTTATAAAAATTAAACCATTACAGAGTGGTTTACCATTATTTTATGATTCTTTTACATTTCCATTTTCTCAAAAAATCGAAACGTGGAAAAATGATATAAATGGTTTTAGTAAATCGGCTTTCCTATATAACTCTTTTTTGACTATGGAATTCTATACAACACCAATTCCAACAACTCAAAAAAGAATCATGTTTATACCAATTTTTGTTAATGATAGATATATGTATCATGAACAATCTGTAAATGGGATTTATCAAGCAAGACCATCGTTCTCTTTAATCGATGGAGTGGAAGGATTCTCAATTAATTTTTTGAATAGTTATACAACACAAAGTTTTTATGTGAAGTTCAGTTTTTGGGATGCTCTTTCTGGTAATAAAATTCCATTAATCCCATCTTCAATACATAGTCCGCAAAAAAAAGGTGTACAATCTCAAACAACTTTTAATCACAAAAATGAATACTTGAATTATAGCTTCAATTATAATAATAAAACATATGGTATATATGAGTATAACGAGGCTATTGGTGATTATATAATTGAGGCATATGATATTGATCTTTACCAATTATATTACGATGATTATTGGGCTGGTAAACTTGTACCTAATACAAGACCTATAAATTTAAATGAACCAATAATTACCACTGTTGATAATACACGAATATTCAAACCGTCTGTTAATAAAACAAATATTCAAATACCAGATACTAAGCAGTTATTGTATTTAGATAATGATCAAATAAATAATTATTTTTCCCAAATATCTGATTTTGATTATGATGTTAATATAGCAAACAGAAGTATTGGTAAACATACTGTAATTAATGATGATAAAACATCTGGGTTCATAAAAACAACATTAAAGAATAATTTGGTGAATAATCAATCATGTATATCCATCAAAAAAATGTTCCCTTTTACAAATAAAATTATTAGTTATCAAAATCTTGGTGAAACAACTATAGATGTAAATTGCTATGAACATTTGATAGATAGTATAAAAATAACAAATAATGGAACTTCAGATAGTTTTTATATAAATAAATTGTCACTTAGTAATTGCACTATAAATCATAATCCATTACAATATCTTGATAATTACCAGTTTCCAGGTAACACCCAACAAATTGTTTTTAATGATAATAACGTCTATTCAATAGACAAATACAATAAAAAAAGAATTATTGCAGAATCATATATTACATATTCTGATATATATACTACAAAAAATAATCTTTTTTCAGATCAATTTACTGCTTTCATCTCAGACGATTCTTTGATAAATACGTATAGAGAAGATTCAAGTGTCTTGAATGGGTTGGCAGATTATATAAATAAAAATTATTATAAGTCAAATGATGAAAATTATAATTGGGTTTATTATGTAATCCCAAATGGCCAAACTTTACAAAATCTTATTGATGATGCAATTCAAACCGCAACAATGGATAATGAAACTTATTATAATAATATCTTTAATATTGACCTAACAGATTTGAATGATTTGAATCGATTGTTTGATTATTATTTAAGTAGTGATAAAATGTTGCAGAAACTATTTTTTCTTGTATATGGTGGTGATAATATAATAGGGTATAGTGATTATATCTTAAATAAATTTAAAACTAATTTTCCTGGCTTTGTTAACTTGACACAACATTTGTCAAATGATATCGATTTTACATCGCTTAATACTAATTATAGTAACTCTGATTTGACAAAATATTATGAATTCGAATATAGAAATTCAGGAATTACAACTGGTAGTACGTTACAAGGTCTTACCGATTATATACATGGTAGTACGTTACAAGGTCTTACCAATTATATACAAAACAATATAGTTAAAGATACCAATAATTATTCAGTGCAATCAGAAATTGGTAATCTTAGAACTTTCATGTTGGGTATAACTGCGGAGTACGAATTCGAAAATACCACATCAATAAAACCAAATGATAGTATAGATATAAACCTTAAATTTTTTCTTGGTGAATTTGCTGCATACTTTATTTATAACCCATATAATGAAATTACAATAACAGCTAATCTTAATTTGGAATTGAAAGATTCGGTTAAAAATAAAATGGAATATACCATCCCAATAAATTATACACTTAAATTGAGCTAAGATATGCAAATATTAATAGGAAATACAGATTATAATATCTTAATTGGTTTGGAATCAGTTGTATCAATAACTGGATCATATATTAATGCTAATAAATTGACAATTGATACAATAGAAAATATGCTGGATAAATCATATAATACAGCAATTTCACCAAATAGATACGCATTAGATAAATCGGTTTTAAATAGTTATACAACAACACAAAACGATAGTGCCACATTAAACGTAAAAGTAGTAAACCAAACTACCGTACCAGCAAGTTTAACAACAACACCTGTAGACTTAAAATCATATGAATATATTAAAAATTATTTTAATACAACAAAGTATGTTTTTGTTACTGGTACAACCACAAGTAAATTTAGTAACCTATATAATTCTTATTCGGATATCGATTTGGATGTAAATAACCGACCAAATACAATTTTGATAACAAATTCTTCTGGGGCAAATTTTTATAATTCTGCAAATGTGGTAAAATCTGTTGATGTAAATTCACCATATAAATATAATACTAATTCTGTCAAAGGATTTTCTTCTATAAGTCAGTTGAATAACGCTGTAAATTCATCCAAAACCCAGACAAATACAAATACGACATCAAATTTGAAAAAAATACATGTTCCTATCAAAATATCTGGTACCGACCAATATGGTATGATTTTGAATATTGGCGATTATCTTGAATATGTTTTGTATATTGATTCTAACTATCCTATAAAATATATTGATTTTCCTGATGGAACAACTACCTTTATGTATAGACGAGCTGACGACACTCCGCAAAATAATGCAAATGTTGTTTTATATCCTGGATTAATTGAGGAACCTAAAATCTTTAATCAAGTATTTATTGATAGAGGTGTAAATAACGCTTTCGAACCAGTTATAAGACTGAAAAACGTTAAATCGGTGTCAGAACTTATGAAAATTGGTATAAATTATTATAAAATGAATTCGCAAGGGTTCAATTTTAAAAATGTAAAATAAAATATAAAAAATATTTTAATATGGCGATAGGAGTTTATGGTGTAAAAAGACCAGCAGATGTGGATCCGATAGATGTTGAGGTTATAGTAATTTACACGCCAACCAGAAATGCTACAGAAAACCAAATAATTACAAAATTAAATGGTAGTGATGTTTTGACACCAGTTTATAGTAATTCAACGCTTGGTGGCACAAACGTTGAAGTTTTAGGTGGATTATACAACCTTAAACTTCCAGTAACAACATTCAATGCTAAAGGATTTTATACAATATATGTAAGACCAACTCAAATAAGGGTTACAATAGCTGATTGTGCCCAACTTGCAACATATTCGGATGTACAAGGTTTAGTTTTCGATAGAAACTCTGTACCAACTGAATATATTAGTAAATTTACTAATAATGGCCTTGATGGTTATAGAGTAGAATATTTAAATGCTGATGGTACTAAAGTTAGAAATCTTTATAGAATTATAACATCCTCATTTATATCTGAACCAGTACAAGTAAATACAGCTAATTCTTCTCAAAAAAGCATTAAATACATTTACAATAATACAGGTAATATGTTATTTTGTACTGTAACACCTAATGCAGCCCCAAGTTTTAAACCTACAGCGACCCCTTTTATTGGTAAAAAAGGTCAAAGTGTTATTATAACAAATACCAATTTTGCACCAGAAATATTTGAGGTTGAGCTTGTAAATTATGATCTTGAGTCATTGGCTATCGCACTATACGGCGATCAAACAAAATCTATCGATGATGGTATTTACACGTTATATGACTCAAATAAAAATATATATGCCCAATACGATCTTTATGAAATTAGAGACAATTTAAATAATAAATTATACGAGGTTAGACGTAAAAGAACAACTATAGATAATTCGAAAGCTTATAACAATATTATACAATAATGGCTGACTTGAGTTTTAGTAGTACACCAATAATTGGTGATTTATTTGATACCGCACAAGAGGCGCTTACACGTTCAGCCGAATTAGGTTGTAGCGGTTACAGAACTTATATAGTTAACGGTCAAACAAAATATGTACCATGCTCAACATATCTTGAGTACGATAAAACATTAAGATATTACGTTCAACAAGGTAAACTTGCGGCGTTCGGTAAAGACGTTTTTGGTGATAAATTGGTTGGTTTACAATTTGCTAACTCAACAACTGAGGTAGATAAAGGAGATCCTTTTTTTACTCTTGGCAATTTTACACTTGGTAAAAGTTATATTGTTCAAAACACAACTGCAACACAAGTTTCTCAAGCAGACCCAACTCAAAAGTTCACAGCCAATATTATAAGTCAAAAGGCTGGGATAAATTCATCACAATTAGTTGATTTTGTAAACAACAACGTTCAAAGTAATCTTACCGCAACAATATTGTTTGACAAACGCAAACTTGAAAACTATGTTTTATTCTCATCGTTAAAAGAGAGAATAAAAAATACAATTATTGAAATCACACAAGATTTCCCAGGCGGTATCAAAGCGTCACCAATTTCAATATTATATCCGTCTGTAACTAATTATGTTAATTTAACAGCAACTAATAGAGCAACATTCAAAGTTAATATAGGTAATCTGTTTAACCCATTTGGAATTGATTACACATCAAAATCACTTACAAAAGTTGACGATCCTACGCTTACCCCATTGAGAAATTTCGGTAAAAATTACACAGATTTTGTAATTTATTACAATGGTACAGAATACCCAATCATTAGTGTATCACTACCAACATCTACATCTGATTTAGCTAATGGTTTGGTGATTACAACCAACGGAAGGCCATTCTTAGATAAATTAAACACAAACAACGAAGCAAACGTTCTTTTTTATATAAAACCGTCAGCTGAAAAATTTAATGAATTTTTCCAAAATATATCAGATCTTGGACAATTTTTATTGAATTATGATGAAACAACACAAGCATACAAATCTGAATTTGTTGTGCCTGAAACAAATGATAATGGTGATACTGTATTGAACAAAAGAGCAATATATTTTCCAGTTTATGATGAAGTAAACGTAAATTTATTTGATTCTAAGTTTGATGATTTTTTAACACAACTAAATACAATATCAGACGACTTCGATGCATATAAAACAAATTTAATATCAAGATTTTTAACAACGGACTCTTTAAAAGATTTTGATACAGTAGATAAAAAAGCACAAATTATTTTCAACTTATATGGTAGATACTTTGATGACGTTAAAAGATATGTTGACGGCTTAACCTATATGACCAATTTAACATATGATAAGGTTGAAAATATCCCAGATGTTTTAGTAAAAAACTTTGCTCATATGTTAGGTCTTGAAACTTTTGAAATAGAAGATCAAGATACATTAATACAATCATTTTTTAACACATCGGATTATAAATTAGTTTCAGATATCACTCCAGTTGAATTAGATATTGAATTGTGGAGAAGAATTGCTATTAACGCATTTTATTTATTTAAATCAAAAGGTACCAGAAAATCGATAGAGTTCATTTTAAAAATAGCTGGTATCCCTGATTATATAACAGAAATAACTGAATATGTTTACTTAGCGTCAGATAAAGTTGATCCGATTGATAAATTGAACAAAATCTATAATTTATCAGATGTTGTAGATCCTACATATTTACTTGGTGTATATCCTTTTGATGGAGATGGTTATCCTACAATACCATCAAATGTTGCATTTCAAGAATCTGGCGGATATTTGACACAAGATTCCCAAAATGTAGGGCCTTATGACTTTGGTAAGAAATATCTTGATGCGTTCAGAAATTTTGATAGTGTAAAAGGTTTTGATATATTTAGAACCATTGATAACCAAAAATCATGGGTTTATACTGAAACGCCATTGTATAGAGAAAATGACTCTGATGCATACTCAACTTATTATTACGAACAAGACTCAAGATTGTCTATCAATACAAAAGAACTTGAGGTTTATTTGTCAAGTGATAGAATTATAGACCACACAATATACAAATATTATGCGAGTAATAATATTAATATTGATTCAACATTGAGCACTGGATATACAAATCCAATAACACCGAATTCAATAACATTTAATCAATATCTAAGAGAGGTATTAGAAAAATACATACCTGTAGAGACAAGAAAAACGATTGTTACATATCCAACTTTATCAAAAATTTATTTTGATTTCTTGAAATTAAGTGGAGATTATGTAACAAATGCTAAAGCTCTTGAGTTCCTTGGGTTGTTTGATACTCATTGGGTTAACCTTATACAACAGTTTATTCCAGCAACATCAATAATTAATACTGGTAAAAAGATAAGAAATAGCTCACATCTTGATAATAAATTTGTTTACAAACACGGTGAAAATAACGATTTAGCTTGGTTAGGTACTGAAGGTTCAGAATTCCAAACGACTGCTAAAAAACCAGTTTATGAAGGATCTTCAGCTGTAAATTCAGTTGGAACATTAAGACAATCAATCACAGCAACACCAATTAGTGTTGGTTTGGAAGGTTTAATCGGTAAAAAAATTAAAGGTATCGATCCAACAATCAACCAATATTTCGGTGTTCAATATTCCAATTCAGAATATTGTGGTACAGGATTTAATTTTTTCAAGTGGATTTCAAATAAAGATTACACAACATCTGATTACAAAGGTAACATTACAAGTCCTTCAGGTGCCACAACATCAACAAGTTTATTGTATAATTTAGATACAACAAAACTTAGAAGATATGGTGTATTTGTAACATATCATGGAGAATTATATCGTCTGAACACGGTTGCTGCTATAAGAACTTATGCGGCAAATTATCCTTTTGGTACATCATTTTATAATAGTGTCGGTACAATTGAACCATTAACAACTATTGTTACATCAGGTACAACATATTACCAAACACCAGATCACTCACATTTTATTTATAAAAACAACTCAACAAATGCTGTTGTTTTAACTTATAGTGGTAGTCCATTATATACACACATACCAAGATATACTAATGCTAAAACAATAACTTTCCCAGATTGTGATGGTGTCAATAACCCATTACCAAATAGTGATGAACGTGAGTATTTCTTGAAATCTATTAGTATGGGGTTTGCTCATATTGATATTGGTATTAATTTTACATGTCCATCACCTCCACCACACGTTTGTTTTTATGATTACTCTGGTAGAACAATTAGTTTAAGTTCATTCAACTCACGTACTGGAACTACATACCCATCAATAGCAAATTATGTTGATGAATACGGAACACATAGAACGATTAGACAACCCAAATATTATGGTTACTCTAAAAATATCGGAACATCTAAACCTTCAGACTACGTTTTTGGTAAGTCTGGTAATTGGATTACACCATATAAAAAACGTAAAATATGGACTTTAGGTACTACCTATTATAATGGGGATTTAATTGAATATTTACCAACACCAAATACAACATATGTTGTAACAGGTACAACCGTAATTACAGGAACATCAACAACACCTGTGGTAAGTCCAACAAGTGGTTTGAAAGTTAGTACAACATATCTTGGTGATATGTATCAAAATTATTCTGGTAGAACAACTACAGACCCTTTGATGCATATAGATCCAGCTTATATTAATAAAATCAACCTTGACCCAACAAAAAATCTAATTTCGATAAATTTAAATAAAGCATTTAACTTACAATATGTTTATTCTGGTGCAACATCAGGAACAACACTTGTTGTAAAAGACACGGTTCTTGACCATGTTCTATATATGAATGATAATTTTATATTCGATTTTGATGGTTTTTATACTATTAATCCTGATAATGTAGGGCCGTTTTATGAACCTCGTGCTGATGAAGCTTTAATATTAACATTAAATGATAGTCTACCATTGGTTGCAAATGAAAAGAATTATGTGTCGATACAATCATTGAATACCAATTTTTCAACCGTATCTGATAATATAGCTCTATCTGTTTCTAACCCTGGATTTTTTCTTGTCAAATATAATTCATATTTAAAATTTGATTTCCAACTTTATTTTGAATCATCGTTAAATATATCACAGACAGTGAATTTATATTTACTTGACTCTAATGGTATTGCTGTAGAAGCTCAACAGTTTTCTTTTTCTGGAAATGATTTACCTGATAATAGAATATATAATTTTATATACGAAGGTGGGTTCCAAAAAAATCAAAAGTTATATTTTGCAATAGAACCAGTTACAAATGATTGTACATTGTCAAGATATGAGGTTATTGATTATGTATATAATGAACCTGATAGAAATTTATATAACCCAGTTGATGACGGTAGATTTAGAGTAGCTTTCAACACTGGACGTAAAGTGAATTACGGTACGGATATAGAATATGGTTTATCGATTGCACCATTAATTGCTAAATATGATGCTCAAACAGGTACAACTACAACAAATTCTATTGTTGGTGTGGATAATTACACATATAGTGATAGTTCACCATATACAAATTATTATTTCTTAAATACACCAAGAGTTGCATATAATCACTCAACAGATCCTGTATTGATGTATAATAAATTGTATGTTGATTACTATAAAAAACTAACAAATGATCCTGTAATTACTGATCAACAAAAAACATTATATGATAAAGATATTAAATATGATAAAGTAGATTTCAATTTTAATATTATAACGAAAAAATTACCATATAGTATACCGTCAACTAAAGGATATTATGCCTCTGATAGCGTTTATAATATAACAGCAGCTGATTATTATCTTGGTAATGTACCAGAATTCTACGAAGGTGGTTCGGTTACAAATAATATCATAATTGGTAAACAAATTGGTAGAAGATACTTTACAGTTGATAATTATAGCACATACGAACCGTCTAAATCAACTTTAAATAATAAAACTATTATTGGTACTGGTAACACTCAAAGTGTACAACTTTTTCAAGCATATGATTCTGGTATTTTAGATTATACAAGACTTGACTTGAATAACACCAATAATATTTATGGTACAAGAAGAGTTCAAATTACAGGCACAACTTATGAGTTGGAAAATGAAGTTTACAGTACAGATATATATCAACAAATGTTATCTGTAGCTGAATACTTCAATCCTGCAATTATGAATTATAATCTCAATGACATTGTTAAAGTGACAATTAACAATTACAAAACGGTTGTTGTAAGTACAGGTGGGACTTATAGTATTAAAACAGTAAACGTTGATAGATTATATGTTTGCGTTGAAGATATTACACCATACCATTGTTATAAAATTACATCTGGAACTACGGTTGTACCATACAAGATTAATGAAATATATCAACCTAATGGTTCACATTCATGTTTTGAAGAATTAACGAAATTTGATCCAAAGAATTTTAGTCCTTGGGGTTATGAAAGAGTTTTTCATTATCATGTTAACCAAACTAATATATATCCATTCACAAACGATAATACAATAAATTATATCGAAACAGGTTCCACACTTAATTTATCGTTTGGTAATTTAGTTTTATATGCTGGTAACATATATAGGTTTATATATAATAAACCAATGATATATTATACTGGTGTAACTGGAAATTCAAACGGTAGAATATGGAATAGTCATGATACTGTTATAGCTTTGAATGTAAATGATTATAAATTGTATAAAAATATACGTAGTTCTGTACCATTTTCATTTTCAGATGATCCTATTACTAACACTTACGGCCACTGGACTTCATTAACCACTGGTGGTACAGTATTTAATGCAACAAACCCTTTCAACAGTTACCCTGGGCCTTACTCTGGTACACCACGAAGAGATTTTAATACAGCAATACGTTTACCAAATTTAATTCCAGCAGACTCGTTAGGAAATTTGAAAGGATGGAAATTACAAGAACTTACTAATGTAGGTGGTTCAGATTACGATGCTCAGGTACCGACAGGTTCTACAGGAACAATTGCATCTTATTCCACATATATTGATATAGGTGAAATTAACCAAATTAACGTACTCAAATATTATAAATTCGCCAATTCATCAACTTATTTTAATACACCTTTCGTGGTAGGTGATTATATCATGAACAATTCTGATATAACACATGCTGGTTTTACAACTAATAATAATTTAATAACTGGTTATACTGAATCATCAATACCTAATAGGTATTACTATAATATAAATGCAACCTATAATAGAAGTTATGATTATGATCCTTCTGGGTTGCCTGGATGTTTTGTAAGTGATTATTATAATGAAAACTTTTCACCAATATTTGAATATTTATGCAACGGTAGTGCTATAAATTGTCCGAGAGAGTTTTCATTAACAAGAACATATAATCAATATTCTTTATATCATGTTTATAAATATGCTGTATCAAGAGGTGTTCTTTATAGTTACATCAGTAATGTTGCTTCTGTTATGACATTATTACCATTCCAGGATACGGCAAATTGGTCAAAATCTGATTTCTGTCTTGTTGAATCATTCAAATTCTATAAAGATAGAACTAAAGTAAGTGTTTATGAATCAGACAATTACGATTTAACTGATGCTGTTAAAAATAATTTGTATATCTACAGAAATAATTTAACGTTAAAACCAAATTTCACTAATCATGATTTTACAGGTACCACAATAAATGGTGTGGTTAATAATGGTGTAGATGCGAGATTAAAAAATGCGTTGGATAAATATTATGATGCAAAAGATAACACTTTAAATGGTGTCAAGAAATACGGTTCTGTGGGTTACAGACTTGCTGGAAGCGATATTATCTTGGATTATTATTTTGATATAGATGTTGTTGGTTTACCTAAAACAGGCGAATTTATCGCTAAATTAAGTATAAGCGATCCATGTTCTCATAGTGCGTCCATAATTTTTGGTATTCTATTCCAATCAAACGTTGCTTTACTTTCTACGTTAAATTCGAGCTTAATGGCTCAAAATGTTGTATCCTCACCATCAACATTTGTATATGGTTACAACATCAGAGTCATCGTGAATCAAAATGGTGCTTCACCAGTTTATGCTGTGTGGACAAGTTCTTCTGGAAGTGTTTCAGGTTCATCTACCTTAAATAGTGGTTCTGTATTTGACCAGGTAATCAACGTGGCACCTAATGACACATTGACATTAACCTTTACTTATAGTATTTTAAATTCTTCATCAATATTTGATAGTGCATATTACAATTCGGTTTCATTATTTGATAAGACAACAAACAATCCTATAAGTACAGCTCAGGTGGTATCATCATCAAGTATAAGTGGTACAAATGAAACAAGAACTGTAATATTACCAAATGTTACAAGAAATGAATTAATAACATTAAACATTAATGGTTTGAATGGAACAAAAACAAGCCATTTTACAATACCAAACCAATTTACAATATAATCAAAAACAAAATATTTATTATAAAGATATGAGCTATATTTTAAAAAGAAATCAACCGTTAGTGAATGTAAAACTCACAGATTTGGGTAGAATAAACCTTGCATCTGGAGAGTTGGACTTCTCAACATTTAGTCTTGGAGATGGAGAAATGGATTATACGAATAGTAATATTCCATCTGTAAATATATTGAGGCCAGTTGATAATAACCACGATATATTATTTCCTGTAAGTTATAACGGTTCAACATATAAAGTACCTATAACAACAATAACACCATATCCAATAATATCAACAGCAACAGCTAAGGATAGAGGATTTTTCAGTGGGTCAACTCACAACTTAATTGACTATACATTAACATCATTGTATAACCTTACTGGTATTATATCTGGTAATACAAATTCAATAAACTTAAAATACGTTGATACCACCATATCTCCAAACTTTGTTGATTTCGGTGTTGGTACAGGTTATACCACAAGCCTAATGAATACTGGTTATACTCAAAATGTAAAACAAGGTGATTATTTATTTTTAAAATTCTTACAGCACGATTATTATACAGGTCATACCGCTAATCTAACACCATATATAGATGCGGATCCTATACAATATTTGATGTATCAGATTACAAGTGTAAATTCTGGTACAGATTTAGTTTTAACTGGTATAACAAACAACCAAATGATTAATTTTGGTCTTGATAGAAATTTACCACCATTTGCTAAAAATTGTCGTGTCAAAGGTTTTATTTATCCTGGTACAAATACGATACCAGATTATTATGATAAAACAACACCAATAGCTTATTGGTCAAATGGAGTATTAGATTTCACAAGCGATCCAAGCCAAAGAACAAAAGTTGATGTTCCTGTTTGGAATATGAACATTGTTAATATAAGAGATTTAGCAGGTCTTGATTTAACCAAATATAAAGATTCTGAGTATTCCAACGGTAAAAATTATGAAGGTACTGTAATTGAATATCAGTATTTATCGAATGTGTATTTAACAGTTAACCCTCTTACAATAGTTACAGGTACAACAAAAGGTAACTCACAAGTTACAGGGTATACACAAACAATAAATAAAGTTGGTATAATTCACTATACAAATAACACAATTGATAATTTTTATGGCGAGGGTTTTTATGAAAATTCATTGACGCTCACTTTACCATATTTAATGTGGCATAAACAACAATTTGGCGGTACTGGATTGGGTAATACTATAGGGTATACCTTCATTTGTGACTCAACACTGAAAACAATAAACGGAACTGTTCAATATTACGATTTGATTGATCAGGAAGCTGATGCTAATGTTGTTGGTAAAGTTTTAATTAATGAAAAAATTATTTTGATTGAAGATCCAGAATTAATAACTGCGATGTCATATAAAGCAAATAGAAACTGGACATTACCAACTCCAAAAGTGTCACTTGTTGACGTTGGACATTGTGTGGGAGCTAATATAGGTGGGGCTTTACAACCAAATGAAGCTATACATTTGAGCTATTATTTAACAAATTCAAAAAATGTTACTGGCATCCAATGTGAGAATTATCAGACAATGGAAAATGTTTATACTAAAGCTCAAGATATATTATTCCAATTCCCTAAAAAGGCAACAACAACCACATATTCTGAATTTTCATATTTGAAAGATTATGGTTCTGAAAATGGGTTAGGCTTTAGCGCTGATAATATTTATTTATTATGGCAAAAAACAGCAATAGGTGAAGTTCCAGATCCAACAGAATGGAGAAAATATAATTTAGGTCAATTTATTGGTACAAATGGATGTTTGCCTGTTGGAATACCTTCACAACAACAATTTTATTTCAGAAAAGATACAATTTACTTACCAAAAAGTCCATCAAATATAACAACAACATATCAACCAATAGGTGATGTTTTGGTTTTTATAAGTTCTATTGCATCGACAGGTTCTTTATTGAAACAAGCATCATCAGCGGCAAATGTTGGTGTTGATGGCGATTATTGGCAGTATCCATTAAGTGTGACTGGTTCTACAAACGGAACACCTATTTTCAAAATTAATCCAATTTTTAATACATCTGGTTATTACGTTGAACTTGGTTATTTATATGGTTCTACAACAACAGCGAGTACAATTACTCAAAGTGTTACAACACCATCATCGTTTTCTGGATATACATATTTGAATGGTATTTATTTAAATGGTTCTGGTAATGTTTGTCTTACATTAGATTACCAACCTAATAATAATACGGTTTATTTATTCAAAAATGGTAATTTGGTATCGGATAATAACTATGGTGTTTTTACTACAGGTACAACTGCTAATAGAAGGGTTGAGCTAACTACTTTTACACCATCAGCTGGTGATGTTCTTACGCTTTATTACCTCGATAATAGTGGAGCTTATACAACAACCGCTCCAATGACGGCATCAAATATAAATAATTTATTAGCATATATTGATAAATCCATAATAGATAATAGTGTAAATGATTACTATGATATTGGGACTATTGTTTCTTTACCAACACCAACAAATATTACAGGATTAACATTTGGTGATGAGGTATTCTTTTACGGTAATGTGCAAACAGATATTAAAGCCACAACGTATAAAACAATCTTTACATTTAATGTGTTACCTAATACATTTGTAACATCACAAAACCCTACTTTTGACTCTAATAGAAATAAAGTAGCTTTTACGGAAGTCGGTATTTATGATGCAAGCGATAATTTGGTGGCTATTGGTAAATTTAGTCAACCAATAACAAGAAAATATAATTCGGATATTATTTCATTACAAGCAACAATAGATTTTTAAAATGGGTTATATTACAGGAAATACTAATGAATTTGTTGTGTATCTTACAGATGCAGGTAAAGATGCTTTATATCGAAATAATAATGTTGGTGGATTGGCCGACCTTATTACCCAATTTTCTTTATCGGATACGGAAACAAATTATAATGTTTTAGCGGATTCTTCTTTTGATCCAAATTTAGTTAATCAAAATGTAATTGGTATTACCAATTCAAGTGGTTATACTAATGGGTTTAAAGAAGTATTCACTGTACTCAAAAATCGTGGAGATATTATTGATAACAAAAATGTAAACCATGCATTGTTGGGTATAAACAAAACTAATTTCAGAGATTTTATATTATATAATCCAGAATTAAATATTTACAGTAGTTATGCCGCAATGACATATAAAGATGTTGATCCGTATAGACAATATGATTTATCTGGATTAAATGGTATATACTTAAGAACAGCCTACGGTTCCTCTGTAACTTTAAGTGATTTAATTCAAAATTTTGACTTATATCCTGTAGATAATATTGCGGTGAACAAATATCATTATATCAATTCTAAGTTGCAACAACAAACTAATATATTTGATTTATCCTTTATAGGTTCAAATGCATTGGCTAAATCTACAGATAATTTGGCATATAGTCAAATTATAAAGGGTGATGAATTAGTAATGGGTGAAAATTATCATGCATATTTTGATTTTTATTTCAGGTTTTATGGTGCCGAAAATTTGGTTTATAACCCAACAGGTACATCTGAAAATTTGACTATCAATCTATTTATCGTTCTTGGTACTAATAAAGTACCTATGACTTTGAGTAATTTGCAACAATATAGAACTACTGGTACAACATATAATTTCACAAACGATATATTATATAGATGGATACCAAACCCTTATACAATAGGTACTGATCCACCTTATAGACAACCATTAGTTTACTTGTCAGGCTCTAATCAACAAATAACATTAAATTATTCGGAAAGAAGTTATTCGTATCTAACGAATTCATATATGATTAAAGACCATTTTGATGATTACAATAAATCACCTATTGGATATAATTTCAGAGTCAAAGCAAGTTTGGATTTATCTCAATTTTTCTCATTGAATCAATGTAAAAATACTAAAGATTTTTCAATACTTGTACAGTATTCGAAACTATCCGATAATTATATAAAAAATACGTATGTAACACATACATACACATTATAATATATGGCAAAAAAAAGAATAAGTGTTGGTTTGAGTTCAGTTTCAAGAACAACGACAGGTGGCAGCAGTTCTGGTGGTACAACATTACCGACTGTTTGGGGGTTTACGCCAATATCATTCCCATCAACATATACTATTACAACATTAGTCCAAACAAATATATTTGAACCAGTATTTGAATTTTATATTCCTAATTCAGAATTTTACTTGAATACTCCTGGCGTGAGTGTTGCCAGTGTCGCAAAATCCGCAACAAATATAGAGGACGGCACATTAAATATTATGAATAAAACTAATCAAATAATATATTATAAAAGTTTAGTTTTTAATAATGCCACTGTTAGGAATCCAAATTACGTTAGCTACAACAAAAATCTTATAGTAACAAAAACAGATACAACATATGATGATAATTATGCATATGAAATTTATAGTGTGTCAAAAAATGAACAAAGAACAACTATAAACACACGTTCAATAAGTTCACTTGTAGCTCCTACATCAATATTGATTGGTTATTTACAAGTGAGATATCCAATAGAATATTATAGTGGAAGTGTGTTAAAGATAAATCCTTTTGAGTGTGTACCTATTTCGGTGAATTACCAGGTTTCTGGAGTTGGCGATCTTACAACACAAATTTATGGGCAAACTTCCGATGCACCAAATAGAAAAGTTGGTACATTCGATTTCAATTTTTCTGTACAAACATATGATAGTGATCCAAATAGTATAACATCAACACCTAATATTTCATCACAGGATTTGGTTGTATCAATAAATCTTGTAAATACTGGATATATACCACCAGTTTACAACTATACGTTTACACCACCATCGACTGGTACTGGATACTTACCAGCAATTAGTGGTGTACCAACATTAAGTGTTTAAAATTAAAAACTGTGATATTTATAATAAAATATACTTTAAATAAATAAATAATTAATTAAATTTAATAGAAATGGGCTTTATAAACATTAATAATTTACCTCAAACACCACCAATCCCTGGTGGAGAAATGACGGTTTACCTCACAATGGCAGGTAGGGAAGCATTGTTAAACAATGGTTTTAACCCAACACAATTTTCAATATCTGACATGGATGTAAACTATTTGGGTAATCAAACATTAAACCAGGTTACGAATGATTTAACTGGTGATTATGATGATATTATATATTCATTATCTAATAATGTAACAATAAGTAATCCAATAATATATAAATAAAAATTATTAATATGAACAATATATTGAAATATAGGCTTCCATTTTATAGAAGAAAATTAAATAGTGATGGTACCGCTACATTTTATTTAAAAACTGCGCCAGCTAATTGGCCACAAAATGGCGATACTGTCTTAGTTTCCCATACTGAGGTTCCAAGTAATAGTAATCTTGCGAGTAGACTATCAGCTTTGTCAACAAATACTGTTGGAGCAATAGTATCATCAATTCCTCCAACAACACCAGCATCTGATACATTCACATTACAAACAAATGATTATTATAGTGTATTCATAATATTGAATTATCTTGATAGTAAATTGGCTATTGATGTGTATGGTGGGGGTGATTGTGCAGGCTTCATCGAATATGATGTTAATCCAACAACTTATACAATATTGAAAAACGTTGAAGCTACAGCAGTTGTTACTGATGTTGTTCCTTATGATTTGGAAGAAGGTTTTAATTCTCTTTATGCGTCTCAAAACGGATTTACTGGTTCAACAGAAAATGTTGCACCAATGTTCTTTATTGAAAGAGATGCAACTAATAGTATATTTGCAAACACTTTGAAAGGGTTAAACTTACCTGTTTCTGATGCTGAATTGATGAAATATACCAGAACTCAGTGGGGTTATAAAACCGCTGGTGTTGGTACAACAAGCAATACATTTTATGAAAATGGTATTTCATATGTTTGGAACCCAATAACAACAAGCACATTACCATCTGGTGTTTCTGCAACAGATTTGATAACAAACCCAAATATATCAGGTTCTACTGGTGAGCACTACGATACTGTATTACAAACGATTGGTTCTTATGAATATGTTACTGATTATGGTAAATTACCTGTACCAAATAACCTATATTTGGTTATGGAAATACAACCAAATCAATATGGTGAAATTATTGATGGTAAATCTTTGAAGATTACATTACCATATTGGTCTGGTACAACAACAAGTCCAACAAAACAATACCTTGGTATATATGATTCATGGGCAGGTTCACCTAAAACTATTGAATTGTATGGTACATACAACAAATCAGGTTTGATTGCTGGATACGATTTAGATACAACCACATCTGAAAAGGATTTAACAGTTAAAGATCTTGGCCAAAAAATAGATTTATCACAACCAGTTTCGAATTATCAAAGTAATGTTTGTTTATTATTCTCAGACACTTTTGGTGAACCATATGAAAATCCAACTGGTAGTTGGTCAGATGGTCACCTTGACGTAATCGATGGTGTTAGAGTATTCAACACAACAACAAGAGCTAAAAGTTTGTATGATAACCTTAATGACACATGTGTTGGTATAGCATATCTTGACAAAGGGTTTATTGTTATTACACATCCAAAAATTGTGGACAGTTTCTATGTAAATGCGTTTAATGGTGAAATGTATACTGGTGGTACTTTAACACAACCTATCAAAGAATATGATTTTTACGGAAATACAGCATTAAATACAAACAAGTATAGACACAATAGTACATCTGGGGCTGGTCTTAGAGTATATCCTTCAGGACATACAACTACAATGATATTTACTGAAGATAAAAATAGAAACACTCAGTGGGAAAATACAGAATTTATATACACAGGTGTCACTGGTTCCGCTCACTCAAGCTCAATACCGTATATAGAATACTTAAGTTATAACACAGAAAAATCTTTAAATATTGTTTGCTTAGCATCAACAAATGAATTTTATACAACAACAAACGATACAGCAAAACAATTATTGAATGTTGATCCTTCTACAGATGTTGTAAGTTTTGGTAGTACACAAACACCAAATTATCCTGTAATTATCTCGCAATTAGGTTTGCATGATGCTGACGGTAATCTATTGGCTGTTTGTAAACCAACACAACCAATAAAAAAATATTGGTACGATGTTGTGAGTTTCAACGTCAAGATAAGACTTTAATAGAATTTATGAATAAAAAAGAATTAATACTGGGATTAGACGTATCGACAAAAACTATAGGTGTATCACTGTTAGATATAACAGGTGAATTATTGGAATTAACACACATATCCCCAAAAGCTAAACCACTTCCAGAAAATAAGACTGAGGAGTTAATAAAAAAAGCTGATATATTTTCGGTTTTTATCGACAAATATGTTGGAATGAATATAAAATATATTGTTATCGAAGAGCCTCTTCTGAGATCCAACAACGTAAACACTGTTGGTACTTTGTTACGTTTTAATGGTATGGTAACTAAAATATGTTATGATAAACTTGGTGTAGTACCAGAATACATTAGTACATACGAAGCAAGAAAGAATGCTTTCCCAGACTTGATGCAACCAAACGCAAAAGGTACAAAAGTACTTTTTGGTGGGTATCCTAAGGATATTGATAAAAAAGCTGTCATTTGGAAAAAAGTTGCTGAAAGAGAACCACATATTGAATGGCAAAAAGACAAAAAAGGTGACCTTAAAAAAGAAATGTATGACGCAAGTGATGCTTATTGTGTTTCTTTAGCATTTATGCGCAAAAATAATTTTATATCCGAAACGGTATAAAGTTTGGTTTTGTCATTTATTTTTATTAGTTTTGGTGAAAACCATGCTATCTCACGATTTACAAGAAAAGGTCGATGAATTAATCGATTTATTAGAGCAGTTCCTTGGGGGGCCAAGTAGGCATTACGCTACAAGGGCACAAATATCATTTGATTGCCCTGTTTGCTCTGCAATGAAGGGTGTTACTAACGATGGTAAAGGTAATCTTGAGATAAACTATGAGCTTGGTGTGTATAAATGTTGGTCATGTGGAGAGATTGATGGTACCAAAGGTTTTTTATACAGATTGTTTAGGGAACATGCTAATTATGATATTTATAGACGTTTTAGGCAACTAAATTTAAGTTTTGGTGAATCTGAGTATTATGCTAATATTGATGATTCATTTCAAAAAGAAAAACTTAAATTGCCAGATGAATACATAAAATTACACGGTAGACAAAGCATGAAGGTTTTTACAAATGCTTTTAAATATCTCTATAACCGTGGAATTACAGACCAGCAAATTGAAAAATATCAAATAGGGTATTGTCTTGAAGGATTGTATCAATATAGAATTGTTATACCTTCCTATGATGCTAATGGTGAATTAAATTATTTTGTAACCAGAGCCGTATCACCAAAAGTAAAAAAATTTAAATATTTGAATTCTCAAGCGGATAAAACAAGTATTATCTTTAATGAGAATTTAATAGATTGGAATAAACCTGTATTCATTGTAGAGGGTTGTTTCGATCATATTCCTGTCCCAAATAGTATCCCATTACTCGGAAAAAAACTATATGATAAAATCTACGATGTTTTATATAAAAAGGCTAATAATTACGTTGTGATTATATTAGACCCTGATGCCTGGGATGATGCAAAAAAAATTTATCATAAATTAAATGCTGGTAGGTTATTTAATAAAGTATTAATAAATAATTTACCTGAAGGATATGATTTGTCGTTATATAATCAATTGTATGGGCAAGAAGAAATAAAAAAATTATTAATAAAAAGTTATAGATTAAAAGAATAATATGATAAATTTAAATCACGAAACCCATACATATTTTAACGATGAAAAACCAAATGTAAAATATACTTCGGTAACTACTGTACTTGGTGAATACAAAGAAAAATTTGATGAACACTTTCATGCGCAAAGGGTCGCTGATAGGAAAGGCGTTGAAAAGGAGCAAATACTTGCGGAGTGGAAAGAAATTAATAGAGTTGCCAATGAATACGGTACTAACTTACACGCAATATTAGAGAAATATTTACTTGCTAAAAATAACATTTATACACCAAGAGATAACTTTGAAAAGACTGTTATCAGGGCGTTTAGGGAATGTTGCATGGATGAAAAATTATCAATAATTGGTTCTAATAGCGTACATCCAGAAAGAATTATGTCTATTGAATTTAATGATGAACTTGGTATTGCTGGAACATCGGATATTATAGAAGATATTGATAAGGACAGATTTAATGTTTGGGATTTTAAGACAAATAAAAAGTTCAATTACGATAATGATTTTGCCCAATACATGTATTTTCCTGTAGATCACCTTGTATATTCTCAATACACAACTTATTGTTTACAAATCTCAATCTATGGTGTAATGTACGAGAAAGAAACTGGTAAAAGATTCAACAGAGGTGGTTTATTTTATTGGGATAAAAATCTTGAAATATTTAAATTAATACCTGTTCCATACATGAAAAAAGAAGCGGAATTAATTATTCAACATTATAAATTAAAATTAGGTGTATAATCATGATTAACAAAATCGTACATTTGGCCGATATACATTACAGAACGTATCAGAGGCATACAGAATTCAGATCAATTGCTGAGTATTTCATTGATAAAATGAAACTACTAAAACCAGATAGAATTGTTATTACTGGTGATATAGTACACTCTCGAAATCAACTAACACCAGAGCTTGTTAACGAAGTTCAATGGTTTCTTGATTCATGTTCAGATAATTGTGAGAAACTCATCATCATTCCTGGCAATCATGATATAGTTGAACAAAATAAAGAAAGATTAGATGCTTTGACACCAATCTTGTCTGCTTTGGGTAAACCAAATATTTTCTACTATAAAGAAAGTGAATTGTACCCAGATGATAATGTTGTTTGGACTGTATATAGTATTTACAATAACAACACACCGCCAGTGCAACTTTATAAAAAACCTTACAAAGATAAAACTTATATAGGTTTATTTCACGGTGTTATCATGGGCGCTAAAAACGACAATGGTTTTTCATTCAATCATGGAACTGAACCAAACAAGTTTGATGAATGTGATTTAACATTATGTGGTGATATTCATAAAAGACAAGTATTTTTTAACAAAAATAACCAACCTATTATAATGGTAGGAAGTCTGATACAACAGAACTATGGTGAATCAATTTCAGAACATGGATATTGTGTTATAACATTAGATCCTAAAGACAAATCTAAATGTACATACCAGTTTGAAAACATAGATAATCCTGTGAAATACTTAACTTTTAAAATATCTGATATGTCTGATATTGAAAACGATTCGGAGGTACTGGTTAATGGTTAATATCAATAAAAAAATATATAAAGAAATTGAGGCATATTGTGAATTAAACAATATAGCAGATGTTGAATTCTTCATTAATAAAATTGTTGTAAATGGATTCAACATAGAAAAATATGGTATGTTGAAAAGTGGAGATAATAAAAAATTGGAAGAAGTTAAAGTCGAAGAAAAAACGCAAGAGCAAATTGTTAAACAAGAAAATATTATAGAAACAAAAATAGATAAAGATGATGATGACAGATACAATGAGTTATATGACAGATTATAATGTCGATTTATATAATGAGAATAATTACATAAGAGTTTATTGGGAAGATACACTTGATAATTACAATAAATCAAATGAAAAATTGATTGAAAAGTATTTTCAGGATAAATATAATACCAATAAGGTTAAGGTAGTTTTTAAACCTATTGCAAATAAAACATCTGAAATAGATGTAGATCTCGAAGCACATGCTGATGCAAGTGATGTGATTCTTGACGATAATTACCAAGACCAATTAATTGATAAGTATCTTAAAGATAATAATATTGAGGTAAATCGTGATTTCCTTAAAAAGCTTGACGATACTATCAATTCAGAACTTACCGATTACAAAGAACAAAACGGTAAGTATAAGAATTTTAAGATAAAGGAAATCGAATTTTCAAATTTCCTGTCTTATGGTGAAAACAATATTATCAAGATTGATAAACCTGGCATCACATCCATAATATCAAATCCAGCAAATTTTTCTGGTAAGAGTACTTTAACTGTTGATTTATTGTCGTTTTTATTTTTTGGTGTAACAAGTAAAACAGATAAACTCGATGGTATTTTTAACAAATTCACCAACAAAGATTTGGTTGTGGTTAAAGGTACTGTAGAAATTGAAGGCGATGAATATATTATCAAAAGAACCATAAGTAGAAAAGAATCTAAAGGTAAGGGTATGGTGTGTAAATCAGAAGTTGATTTTTACCAAATTTTACCAAAAGGTGGTACCAAGCAATTAAATGGTGAACAAAGAAAATACACTGACGACTTAATTAAAAACTATGTTGGTACTTATGATGATTTCTTACTAACAATTCTTGCCACTGGTGATAATTTGGATGATTTAATCAAAACAAAACCAACAGAAAGAGGAAGATTGTTAACCAGATTTATTGGTCTTGAATTTTATAGAGAAAAAGAAAAAATTGGTAAAAAACATTATGCTGAATGGAAAGAAAAATCTCATTTAGCTATAACAAATGTTGCTGAAGTCCAAACCAAAATTGATAAAGAAAAAGATAGGATTGTTCAAAATAATAAGCTTAATGATTCTAACAAACAATCACTTATCACAATAAATGCAAATATTCAGGAGTTAGAAAAAACTAAAGATAATTTGTTGAGTATGCGTGTTAACAATGTTGACACAGAACAATATAAAATCAACGAATCGACAATTATTGAGGGTATCGATAAATTGAATAAATTGATTGCTGATAAAAACGATGCACTTACTAAGCTTGAAATTGCTGTACCACAACCATCTGAAAATTTTGATGTTGATACATACCAGAGTTTGAGTATGCAAGCTAAAGAAATTGATACAATTTTATTAAAAAATGAATTTCAAATTTCTTCAAAAAAAGAAACAATAAAAATGCTAAAAGATAGTGAACTTTGCGTAACTTGCAGTAGACCACTTGAAGGCGTTGATAACTCTGATAAAATTGATTCAATTAATAATGAAATCAATGCTTTAGAAAATGATAACAATAATAAGAGAGTCGAACTAAATGATTTGAATGCGAAGATTACTTTGTTTGAAGACATTAAAAAACAATGGGATGACTTCAATAAAAACGAATTACTTGTTAGTAAAGCTAAAGGTGAACTTGCAACCTACAATGAGAGTTTGAGTAGAGGAACCCAAAAACTTAATGACTATAGAGCAAATGTTAAGAATATTGAAAACAACAAAAAGATTGACACAGAATTGACAAACCTGAGAATCAAAATAACTAACGCAAATAATGAAAGAGATTTGTGTATGTTACAGATTAAGAGTTTGGAAAAAGATGTAGAGTCTTCAGAAAAATTGATCAATGACTATAACTTGTTGATAAAAGAATTGAAGAAGGATGAGCTGATTGATAAAATATATAAGGTATATCTTGAGTTATTTGGTAAAAACGGTATATCAAAGATGATTTTGAGTACAATGATCCCATTAATTAACTCTTACCTACAAATGTTATTGGTCGATACTGCGGAGTTCGTATTGGAGTTAAGAATGGATGAAAAAGGGGATGTTGAATTTTGGATGGTGGATGCTATAACTGACATTGAAAAACCTTTGTATGCTGGTTCTGGTTATGAAAGAACAGTTAGTTCTTTAGCTCTAAGATGTGTTTTAAGAAAAGTTTGTTCGTTACCTAAACCAAATATCATTATCTTTGATGAAGTTACTGGTAAAGTTGCCAATGAAAATCTTGAAAGACTTGGCTCATTCTTTGATAAAATAAAATTATACTTTGAACACATTTGGTTAATTAGTCACAATCCATTGGTACAAGAATGGGCTGATAATACCATTAAAGTTGCTAAGAAAGATAACATATCCAAGATTATACATGAAGACAATTAATTTTGCACTATTTTTAATGAGATATCATTTATATATGACAATAAAAAATTTATTTAAAAAGAAATCTAAAAGATACATGTTAATGTTTCTTGGTAGATATCCAGAAAACTTTAAACATGGTATCAAACCAGTTGTGGATAATGAACATGATTTAAGATTCACATTCGGCCCTGCATCTTTAATAGTTATATTTAATTCAAAACAATCATTAAAAGACTTAAATCTTGTATTCAATAAAGTTTATTCTGAATATATAGACCTTTTCTATCTATTTGATGTAACAGAAAATAATTATGGTAGATTTTGCAATGATTTAATTAACAAAAACCTTTATGATGAATCAAATGTTAAAATAACAAATGAAGAAAAACTTCAAAAAATACATTTTTTCATTGGTTTGATACATAAGATGAGGGAAGAGATTGCGCAAGAAATTCTTACGCATATCAAATTAGATAATGACATGGAACAACATTCGAACTTCAATGAAATGTCTATGGAAAACATAGATATGGAACAAGTAGATGTTATTATAGATAAAATAAAAGAGGTCGGCTTCGACAATTTAACAGAGGAAGAAAAAACACTTTATAACAAAATTTTTAAAAAATGAAATTAGACACATCACATTGGATTAATCAGAGCGAACTTTTAAGCTACCTAACAGACATTAAAAGATTTAACGTATTAACAAGAGAGGAAGAAAACGAAGTTATTAGACAAATAAATAAAGGTGATGAAAAAGCCAAAGATTTATTGGTTGTCAGCAACCTAAGATTTGTCATCTCAGTAGCTAAACAATATCTTCATAAAGGGATGGATCTTAAAGATCTCATATCAGAAGGTAATTATGGCTTGATGAAGGCATTAGAAAAATATGACACAAATCAAACAGATGTAAGATTTCTTTCTTATGCTGTTTGGTGGATTAGACAATCAATCCTACAATCCCTTAACGAACAATCACGTTCAATAAGATTGCCTGTAAATGTCATAAACGACATGTATAAATTGGATAAACAGGCTGATAAAATAGGTGAATTTAACCCAGACTTTGTTAAAATAACAATACCTGTTGTTGAAACTCTGGATAAACCATCAGATGATGAGGGATATGCATTACATGATGTTATAGCCGACCAGGATGCGGTTCTTGCCGATAGCACACTTGAGGTAGAAAAAGAAAATTTGAATTTTGCTTTAATTTCATTACTTGATTCACTCAATGTTGATGAAAAACAAGTAATTACCAGGTACTTTGGGTTATATGATAAAGAAAGTACTTTACAAGAAATAGCTGAAGATTTGGATCTAACTAAAGAAAGAGTTAGGCAAATCAAAGAAAAAGCTATAAAAAAATTGAGATTTAATTCATATAAATTATTTGAATTACTATAATATTTATATAAAACCATTTTTATGAAAAATTTAATCACGTATCTTAAAAATACTAATATTTGGGTGTTAGTATTATTTATTTTAGTATGGTTCAAAGGATGTTCTAATTCATCTGATATAAAAACCTTAAGAAAAGAAGTTGTTAGACTTGAAGCTAAAAACGATAGTTTAAATACAGAAATGATAAAAGCTATACAAGCCGAAGGTCTAAGATCTGAAAAAAGAATGATTCAATCTACAGATAGAAAAATGATGGATGTTAACCGTATGTCTGAGATTGATAAAGAACTAAAAACAATCGGTAAATAATGGAAAATAAGTTAACAAGAAATTTTATTATATGGGTATTTGTTACATTGTACGCTTTAGTAAGTACAATATCCACTATCCATGTGGTTGAATTTTTTAAACTATCAAATCCAGATTGGTTAGCTATAACATTGGCAATAGCCTTTGAAGTAGGTGCAGCAGCATCATTAGCTTCAATAATAGCGTTAAAAAAGATGAACAAAGGCATAGTATGGTCTTTGTTCATTTTGTTAACATTAATGCAAGCAATGGGTAATACCTATTATGCATACATGCACCTTGCAAATTACCAAGGTTGGATAGAGTTATTCGGTATGGTTGATTACGAAGTTATCGAACAAAAAAGAATACTATCTCTTGTTAGCGGTGCAGTATTACCTCTTGTGGCTCTTGGATTCATTAAATCTTTAGTTGATTATTTAAGACCAGAAGAAAACACAATTCAAATTGAGGTAGATGATGAAAATTATCCTGAACCATCTTCAGAATTAGTTGAGGCAAAAAATGATTATGATGCAATGATAAAAGCTGGCCAAGAGGTGGAATTTGCAAAAATCATGGAAACTGTTGCTAAAAAAAGAGCTGAAAGGGATGCCGTTGGTGAAACATATGAAGATGAACCAACAGCTTTAGCTAATTCTCAATATGCTGACCAAACAGAACCAGAAGAAGAAAATGAAGTTACAAATGAGGTTGAGGGACAACCAATCATAGAAATTGAAAATTTATCGCCAGAACAAATAGAAAAAAATAAAATATTAGATAGAATCAGAGTTTTTAAATGATTAACTTCAATATAGATTATGATTTTTCAAATTTATTTGATACAAAGCATAAGAAGAAACAAATTATACTTTGTAACACATCTTCTATATTAGAAAACCATTTTATCAAATTACAGTCAAGATTTAATGGTAAATACGATAGAATACCTCATTATACCATTTCTCGTAAAGGTGATGTTTATCAACATGTTAACCCAGAATTAGTGACCAATTTTATGTCATTTGAGGATTCTGACAATTATTCGATAATAATATGTCTTGAAAATATTGGATGGGTTGAAAAGGATATCAAAAAGAATGTTTTTATTGATTGGAAAGGTGATGTTTATGATGATGAAATAACTGAACGTTCTTGGAAAAATAAAAAGCACTGGGCGACCTACACAAAGCCACAAATCGAGGTTTTATTGCAATTATTAAACTATTTATGTGATAGATACTCTATTGAAAAACAATTTACTGGGAATAACGTCACAATAACAAGACCAAAATCCTTTAAAGGAGTTTTAAATAGAAGTAACTATAATAAAAATTATTATGATCTAAGTCCAGCAATGGATTTTGAATATATAACAAATAATTTAATATCTAATGAGTAGAGAATACGATTCGATGAAACATTTTCTGAATATAACAAGGAAAATGAAAAATGGTTTGAACGAGGGTATAGAATCTCAAAATCCAATGAGTGGTGATCAGAGTTCTAATAGTGAAAGGGTTGCGTTTAATGATGTAAAAGCCACAGGATTTTTGAAGAATTCCACTGGTTCCAAAATGTCTGATGAATATAGAAATCAGGTTATTGAAGGTGTTGGTGCTTTTCTTAAGGCATCTGGCCTAATAATGGATGTTGTTAATGTTGAGGTAATGAATGGTAGAATTATCATAACATCTGCAACTATTAAAAACCCTGGTGTTGATTTCATCAAGGATATTGTTATTGATACAAAGTTAGAAAGTCCTAAACTTGAATTAATTCCTGGTAATGTCGAAATTAATCCAGATTATATGACATTAATAGGTACACTAATAAAAACATATAATGATCCGCAAGTTGGTAGAAACAACTTGGTACAAATTTCGCAAACAAATATATAATATGGGAATTATTACATTAATCAATCTTTTATTAAAAAATATCAAAGTCATCATGGTGGTTGTCATGGTGGCTCTTTTTGCTTTATTATTACAACAATGCAATAAAGCAAAACAACTGGAAAATAAGTTTAATGAGGCAACACACATTGCTGATCAAAACTTAGCGGCTATGAAAGATAGCACAATTCAATTGAAAACGACTAAAGAACAATTGGCAACAGTTGATTCTGAGTTATTTAAAATGGTTGACAAAGTTGATGCATTACAAGAAGCAAAAACAAAACAAATAACTGTTGTTAAACCACAATATGTTCCTGTTGATATGACGGTTTTAAATAAATTAAAATATGATTCTATCAGTAAGAAATATGGTTTGGAATTTCATTCATGGGATAGTGTAAGAACAATCGATGGGGTTTCATTTTTCAAGATCAATAAAAACAATGATGTTTTGGATATTTCTCCAGATACAACCTTGATTAAAAATTTTGGATTCAATTTTACTTTTGTAATTAGTCAATACGAAGATCCTAAAAATAAATTCACCAGAACTAAAATAGTTCCGTTTTATGTAGATAGTACAGGTAAAGCAACTAACCCTATTTCAGAAAAAATGATGAAATTTAATTTTAGAAACGCTGAAATACTTGATAAACCATGGCAAGAAAACAAACCTTGTCCTCCGCCAGTTAAAGAAAAATATCATGCTGGATGGGGTCTTTGCATAACACCTTTAGCAGTTGGAGCGGTTCAACAAAATAATGGAATAGGTTTTAAGTTCACACCAAGTATAGGTGTAGGATATTTTATCACTTTCGGAAAAAAATAAATATTTATATAAAATAAATGTCATGAAAGTTAAAGTAACAGACAAACAACTAACCGAATGGTTTTCAGAGGTTCTCGAAGGTAAAGAAGTTATAAACGAAAGTTCAAATGTTACAAAAGATGATGTAAAGTCTATTGTAAAGAAGGAAATAAAAGAATTTTTAGGTATGACAAATACCAGCGATATAAACGAAAAAGTTAAAAAAATGGTTAAAGAAGCCATTAAAAATGACAAAGATTTGGAAAAACATATGGTTGATATATCAAAAAATGTTCTTATCCAAATGTATAAAAACCTATGGACAAGAAGAAATTTCTGGTCTAATGATTTAAAAAATTCTTCTAACTAATGAATAAATTGAATGAAAATACTACTATAAGTTCTGTAGGTGGATCTTTCGAGGTTCCACTTATGGGTGTTAGTAAACGTGCATTCAATTCAAGGATTATGTACCCCAAAAGAAAAAATTCTCCTGGCGGTAAAATAGTTACCCCACCACAAGGATATTTGAAAGAAAGTGAGGGTTATAAAAGTCCAGAATTTCTATATAAGACTGATGGTACAAAAGTTACACAAAAAGATATAAACGAATGGTTCGATGTTGATAAAACTGTTAAACCATCGTGGAACGGAGGTAAATTGATACAAATTAAATCAAAATGTCAGTCTTTTCCATATTGTAGCCAAGGTGCAATCGATCATCCTGTTAAATTGATAGGTGAGTCGAAAGAACATATGTGTGAAAGCTGCTATGAGCAAATTTGTGAAATCGCTAATATTTCTAAAAAGACACCAGAATATATTGCAGAAATTATAAGAAAAGAATATTTATCATACGAATATTAAAATAAATAAAAATATAAATTATATATAATATGAATTTAGAAACAATGAGACACTGCATGAGTGAAATGGCTACAAATGAAGCTTTGAACGAATGTATGTATGAAGTTATGCAACAAGAGGGGTTTTTACCTGAATCTCTTGAAGAAGGCGATACCTATGAAGGTCATTGCGCAGCTATGCTTGAAGATGATGATATCTGTAAAGATATGTACGAATCTATCATGTCGAGCCAAAATGAATGTGGTTCTTACTTAAGAGAATGGATCAATGAAAATTGGAACGAATCTACTGAAATGGATGAGGACATGGCTGATGAAAATTATAGTCCTTTTCTTGAAGAAGAACCTATGGATGAATTATCACCAGAAGTAAAATATGCTGCTCACAATACCGCCATGTTAAAGTATCCTGATCAAGAAAAAAATGGCGATGATATGGGCCGTATTAAATCAATGAATCAGGCAGGTACTTTTGCAAAACATGTACAACCTGAGATCAAACAAATGGTTGATAAAATTGCTGATGCTTTTGGTAATAATACAAAGGGTCATATTGAAAAAAGTGTACAACATGGTGGGGAAAAACCATTTCCATATGCTATGTTGAGTTTTCATAATTATGGAAACCATATTAAAATAGCAGTAACCAAGAAAGGTAATAAAATTATGCATGGTAGTATACCTGATAATGTAAAACCAATGATTGGTCGTTTAATTAAAGATATCCAGACTAAAGAATTACCTGATGAATCAATGGCTATGGCACCTATTAAAGAAGAAGGTACAGATGAAAGTCATGTACATACAGTAAGCGCACAGCATATGCGTCAATCTGATCCATTTGCTAAGAAGTTTTTAAATAAAGAGGGTTGGGAAGGTTCACCTATGTTAACACAACAAATAGATGAAGAACCAGAAGGTCATATGTCAATAGCAAAATTGCATGAAATTCAAGAATTTGTTGAAAAAATCTTAGATAAAATTCAACCAGATGCTGATCTTGAGCCATGGATTCAAGATAAAATAACTATGAGTTATCAAAACCTTGCTGGGGTTGCTTTATATTATGAAGGTGAAGAAATATCTGGCGTTAATACACCAGAAACAGCTGAACATGACGTTATGGTAAAACCTGAGTTTTCATTGTTAGGTTTGGCTGAAAATGAACTTCCTAAGTTCACACCTAAAAAAGGAAAGAATGTTGACGCTGAAAACAAAAAGTCTTCAAAAGAATCTAAAGATGGTATGAAAGCCGCTGAGGATAGTCAAAAGACTGTTCAGCAAAAAGCTGAAGATAGAGTAAATTATAAATTCAATCCAGACATGGAAAGCGATCACCAAAAAGATATTGACAAACAATATTTGGGTGCTTTTAATAACTTGAATCTTGATTTCCAAAATGATGTACCAAAATCATATAAAGATAGAGTTGAAATGGAAGTTAAAACTGGCCACTCAAGAAAACGTGACGTATCTAAGGTAGGTGAAGAAGCTAATGTTGATCACGAAAGCACTAAGAAAACAGGTGAAGCTATAATAAATGCTTCTATTGCTAATCAAGGTCAAAGAGATTCGTTCTTCAAACCAAATCCACTTATTGTTACAGATGAGCCTTACGAAGAAACAAGTATTACTGGTAAATCAAAAGGTGGTAAAAAGAAGCCAGGTGGTGGTGATTTGAACGAAAAAATCGACAGGCAAATAGAAAGAATGAGAAAACTATTCTAAACCTAAACATGTTTATTTAAATAATGTGGACTTCTTGAAAAAGAAGTCCATATTTATTTATATGGACAATCATAAACCAGCAAATAAATTTATTGATTATTTCTCAAGGCCATTGACTTATGATCAATTAAATTATTTGAATAATTTAAACGGTGTAAGCATAGAAAAGGTTGAGTTATTTAGAGATTTTACTATCTCTTTAGCTAAACTTATCAATGAAACATACCTCGGTGATGATATAATCATAAATGATGAACTTATATCAACACATTTCAAATGGTGTTGGGATAAAACAATAAAAGAATTCGAAAAGGAAAAATTAATGTTCAAAGAAAAAGGAGAACATTATTATTATCACCTAAACTATTTTGTGGATATATTCTACAATTCTGAAATCAAAGACGCTATCTTACTGGCAAAAATTTGTGATTTCTGGTCTGACATTATATCTATAGACAAAATTAAAACAAGGTCAGAATACGACATATTTATCGAACTCTACAAGATCCAAAGTAAATATTTTAATATCAAAACTTGACTTACTGGATTTAATTTCTTACTTTTAAAATAAAAATATGGTACAATTAATATTAAATAAATTACTATATGTAATTTTTTTTCTTTCTTGTTTTGTTATATTTAGGCATGGTTTTATATTCATATCTAATTTTATAAAACCAGAGCCTGTGAAATTAAAGTATACGTCAAAAGATTTGGTGTATATTGCAATATCATTATCTATTATAATAACATCACTAATAAAAGGAATTGGAATATGAGCATAGATGAATTATTTAAAAAATATCCAGATAATATTTTTGGTTTGAGAATCAATAGCTCAGAATTCAAGGTTATCGACTTTATGATTAAAAAGGATTGGGCTATACCTGAGGATAAAGTATCTTCAGAAACTATCCTTAAAAAGCAAAAGGATAATGATGATGGTACAATATATTATATACTTTATTCAAATACAACCACATTTGTTGATTTGTTCAATATTGTATCTAATATAATTGAATACAATCTTGAGATTGAGAAGAAACAAGATTTGTTTGCACAGAAAATGAATGAGTTAAAAAGAATATTTCTGGAAACTGAGTTTAATGATTTGAAAACATTAAAATTTGATTTAACCACTGATAAGTTGATTAGCAAAAAAATTGATAACGCACCAGTTACGGTTAATAAAGATGATGATAAATAAAATGGGTTTGATCATATTTTATATCGGTTGTTATGGTTTAACAACATTAATAGTACAAAGTAAAATTTTTAAGCCATTAAGAGATTATTTTAGTAATGGATTTTTCCATAATTTACTTAACTGCATGATGTGCACAAGTTTTTGGGTTGGTTTATTTAGTGTTATTTTTCTAAAGTTTTCACCATCATTAACATATATTATTTCAGAACCTAATATAGATGATATTAGTCTATTTCAAATAATATACTCAATATTATTTGATTCTTTTTCTGTTGTAGGTTTTGTTTGGTTTGTTTATCTAATACAATGTTTAATAGAAGATAATTTAAAAAGAGAATTATGAGTTCAATTGTAGATTTTTATAACACATATTTTAACATAGATACAACCACCGATCCAAAGAGTTCTTTAAAAGTTGGATGGACTTCTAAGGAAGAGCAATATACAAGATTTGCTATTTTATTAAATGTCGGTGTAAAAGATGGTGATAAAATACTTGATTATGGTTGTGGTTTAGGTCATCTTGTGGATTATTTAGAATCTAAAAATCTAAATGTGAATTACACAGGTATTGATATAAATCCCAAATATATACAAAAAGCTTGTGAGTTATATAATAACTATTCATTCATAACAAATGAAATTGAAGATGTTGATGAAGAATATGATTGGGTTATTGCTTCTGGTGTTTTCACTGTTGATTTAGCTGGTGAAGAAATATCAAATAAGATTAGTAAAGCTTATTCTTTATCAAAAAAAGGTTTTGCGTTTAATCTATTATTATATGATGAAGAATTTGAAAAATATGGATTTAATTCTTTTGACCCATACCAAGTATTAACGGAATTGAAAAAAGTTTATGATAATGTGTATTTAATCACAGGATATCTGCATGATGATTTCACTATTTATATTACAAAAGAACCTTTGAACTATGACCTCAAATGAGTATGAAAAACGTGCTTTTGAAAATGAAATTGCAAAAGACAAATACCAAGACGTTATGTTAAGAAAAAAATTAGCATCAGAAATAAACACTAATTATAACTCTGAAATGGCTAAAGTGTATACACAAATAAAAAAAGATAATAAGATAAAAAGATTCTTCAAAAAATTATTCAGTGTATTATGAGATTAGATGATTTATATCTTGTTGCTAAAAATATAAAAAAGGTTAATAATTTTTACAGACCTGGTATTGAAATAACATATTATCTGGAGCCAGTTGAACACGAACAACTACAACAAGAATGTTTTAAAAAAATAAATAACACATTTGCTTTAGATAAATATACATCAAGAAAATCTTTCGAATTACTTTTGTTGGATATTAAGTTTATCTTTAAAATAAAATAATTATCTTGTTGATATCTTTATAAGATAATGTCTGTCCAGACCAAGTTGTTCCTGAATCTTATCATATAATCTGATTTTATTATCTTTACTTGGTTCATTGAAAAACATAAAATTTCCTAAAGAATTACTTTGAACAAAGTTACTTGTTAAGTCATTTAATCTAATAGAATCTGAATTATTTTTAAGGATAAAAAGATCTACATTATCATTCTCATAATATTCTATAACCAATTTATTATTTATTGTTGTAATTACTTTGGTTGTATTATCCTTCAATATAAAATTTTTGATAAAAGACTTAAAATCATGTTTTGTATCCGAATTCTTATGCGTAATTTCTTCTTCAACAAGATATGGTTGAATTTTTTTTATAACAAAATCACCTTTTGGAACTATGTGTACTAAAGCACCAAATTCATTTCTAAAATGTTCAATCTTTTTATTATTGGTATTCGGTGCAGTTAAAACTAATTCATAATCAGTTTTAACACCATTCCACATATACTGTTTTGGAAAAAAAACTTGGTTTTGATCCAAAATCTTATTATATTTGTTCAAAGCATCAGTATAGAGTCTAAATGACCCCATACATTTTTTTCGGTTACCGTTATTATATAAAATTATTTTATACATATGAGTCGTAAAGATTATTACAATATACTTGGAGTTGATAAAAAATCAAGTAAAGATGATATTAAAAAAGCTTATAGAAAGCTTTCTATGCAATATCACCCAGATAGAAATAGTGAACCTGGCGCAGAGGAAAAATTTAAAGCAGTTGCAGAGGCCTATGAGGTATTATCAGACGATCAAAAAAGACAAAAATATGATAATCCACAATCACAACAAGGTAATCCATTTATGGGCGGTTTTAGAGGCTCAAACCCATTTTCTGGTGCCAATATGGGTGGATTTGATATAAACGATCTTTTCGGTTTTTCTAATAGACAACCAGCACAAAAAATATATTATACGTGTTCTTTAAAAGATCTGTATTTGAACAAAACTTCAACATTAAATTATGAGAGATTAATATTAACCAATGGTGGTAGAAAAAAATGTCCGAAATGTAATGGTGTTGGATTTGTAAAAACACACATCAATGATGAAGATGGTAATACAGATTATGCTGAAATGTGTGGTTCTTGTTTTGGTAAAGGATATACTGTAGATTATGTCAGTGAAAAGAAAAGCATTGATTTTAACTTAACCATAGATCAAATATTTTTGAAAGGTAAAGGTAACCAATTAGAAAATGGTAGCTATAACGATTTAATTGTTATATTGAAAGTTACTGACGATCCTAATTTTAAAATTGTTGGCCAAGATTTATTATATCAAAAAAAGGTACCACTTGTCAATTTTATAATTGGTAGTGATACAATCATAAATCATTTTGATGGTGATATTAAAATGAAATATAAATCAAATGGTGAGTTGAAACAAAAATATAGAATTCCAGGAAGAGGTTTGAAATCTATGTCTGGAAAAGGAGATCTATTTGTTGAAATTATACCAACAATGCCAATAGGTGTAAACGATAAAGAAATTGAATTATTGAATAAATTATCTAAAGAAGATAATTTTAAGAGTTAGTGTACTATATTAAACTCTTTAATCATTTCTAAACACGTATCTTGATTTTTTTTGTAGTGGTGATAAATTCTTTTTTTCACCTCGTCTTCAGCGTGTTTAGCCGCAACCTTACTTAAAATACCTCTTGCTTCTTCGAGCTTGCTTAAATACTCAAGTAATTCAGGAATAGGTTCTTTTAACTCGAATTTAGTTTTTTCACCAGACCCCTCTGGTTTTTGAGAGTAATCTATTACACGATCCTCATCTGCACCGAGTCCACCAGCCATATCTTCTAATTTTGGTCTATAATGGTTTATTTCATTTTCGATCAACTTATTTATGTCGCTTTTATTTACTGTCAATTTTTCTTTCATAACTCAAGTATTTATATAAAGTCTTTTATTCTTGTGCTTATGAATAAATAGTTGATAAAACTTAAAAAGATGAAGGACTTTATAACAAAACTAAAAAAGTATGAGGGGTTATTTCTATACAATTATGCATCATATGATAAAAATTCACATAAGTTAAAAGTATATTATTTTTCACCAGATCAAGATCATCACTATCTGAGTGTTGATTTGGGAAAGAATTCTTCCGAATGTGAAATTGGTTCTTTGATTTTGATGAATAATAGAGTTTTCGAGGATAATCCTATAAGTAAATTTGAATTGAGTGCAAAGAATAAAAAGGATTTTATCGAGTATCATAAAAGAAAAGAATCCTGGGAAAATAGTTTTATTCAAGACATCAACACAGTTTTTTCAAGCAAAAATTTGACTTTATAAATAGTTTTTAATACTATTGTTTAAAAATTATAATATGCAAAATATTGATATAATCATCTACGCAAAAAATCTAATCCAGGAATTGGATAATGATGGATTTTTCATTCCAAATATAAACCCAATGATGGAAAAAGATATTTTTGAAAAACATTTATTTGTTTTTTGTGAAGAAAATATGAAACAACTTGGTGAACCAACAGTTGATAAAGAACAATTAGAGGAAGTTATAAATCGTACAACCCATGATGTAATTTTGGCTACTATAAACTCTCTATACGATAAAGGACTTATTGATATTGTTGGAATGGATGAAAGTGGTGATTGTGTTTATGCACCTACGGATAAAGCGGTTGAGGCTATTAAAAGTAATAAAGATATTAAATAAAAAAATATTTAACTTTTTTTATCAAAAAATTTGGTTTTAGAGAAAAAGTTTATTACTTTTGTTAAATAATTTATTTCTTATGTCACAATCACAATTATTAAACGCTATGCGTACAAGAGACAACCGTACTGAAAATGGTATGGTTACAAACAGTTCTACACTTAATTCATGTGTTGATTTATTCTTCACTATTGGTGCTATGAGAGGTCAAGATAAAAATCTCTTAATTGCAAATTTTTCTAAAGCTTTTGTAGAAAATCCATTAACAGCAATGAAAATTTTGTTTTGGGTGCGTGATGCTCGTCAAGGCGCTGGTGAAAGACAAATCTTTAAAGATATTATGTCATATCTTGCAGAAAATAAAACATCTACCTTGGCTAAAAACCTTGAGTTAGTTCCGTTTTATGGTCGTTGGGATGACTTACTTGTATTGTTTGGTACAAAGCTTGACACTCAAGCAAAAGAATTGATCCAAACCGCATTAAACAACGGTGATGGTCTTTGCGCTAAGTGGATGCCACGTAAAGGTAAAGAAGCTATTGCTTTGGAACGTTTTATGAAGCTTTCACCAAAACAATATCGTAAATTGTTGGTTACAAATACAAAAGTTGTTGAGCAACTTATGTGTTCTAAGGGTTGGACTAATATTACATACGAACATGTACCATCATTAGCTATGGCACGTTATTCTAAAGCTTTCGCTAAAAACGATAGCACAAGATTTGACATGTACAAAAATGGTGATACAAAGATAAACGCTGGTGCGGTATATCCATACGATGTTGTTAAAACATTAAGAATGGGTGATAAAACCTTAGCTGTAAAGCAATGGGAAGCGCTACCTAATTGGTTAGAAAATAACAATGAACGTTTATTGCCAGTATGTGACGTATCTGGTTCAATGTCAATATCTGCTGGTGGTAATCCAAATTTAACATGTATGGATGTTTGTATATCACTTGGTCTATACATTTCTGAAAGAAACGAAGGTATCTTTAAAAATGCTTTCTTAACTTTTAGTGATCATCCAAAATTGCAATATCTTACTGGTAATTTATCAGATAGATTCCGTCAATTGGAATGTGCTGAATGGGGAGGTTCAACTAACCTTGAAGCTACATTTAGTTTGATTTTGAATAAGGCTCAAACTAATAATTTACCACAATCAGAAATGCCAACAGCTATTTTGATTATGTCTGATATGGAATTTAACTATGCATGTCGTAAAACAGCCCTTGATATGATTAAGCACAGATATTCACAAGCTGGATATGAAATGCCAAAAATTATATTTTGGAATATTCAAAGCAGACATTCTGGTAACTTTCCAGTACAAATTACCGATAATGGTACCGCATTGGTGAGCGGATTTTCACCTGCAATTTTAAAATCACTGTTATCTGGTGAAGATATGACACCAGTAGCTATTATGAATAAAACCGTATATAGCGAAAGATACGAACCAGTAACAGTCTAAGATATAAACGTTGGGAATAGATTCGGCAAGATTAACTATACAATTATCATGGCGATAGGAGTTTTTGATGATGTTTCTTCACCTTAAAATTGCTAACTTAATTGTTAGTATAAAGGACAAAAAAATCATTATAGTTTAGATAATACTATTCAAAAGTTCTATAGTTTAGATATTCACTATTCAAAAAATCAACTATTCCGAGAAACGTTTATTTGTGAAAGGCTTCAGCAATTCTTTTATCTTTTGACATAAGAAAAACAACCTTTCAGTTTTATTTTATCCTTTTAAACTGACTGTTATGCAATATAACGGTCAGTTTTTTTTATCCACATTTTATCAAAATAATACTGGTTAAGTATGTTTATTATCAAAAATATTTCTTAATATTGTATTACTAAAATAAATTTAACGTAAAAACTATCTATTAAAATTATGACCTTAGGACAAGAATTTAGAAAATACGCTGTAAAAGGACAGGGTATCAGTAGTTTAACACTACACAACTTTGAAAGCTCAATTACACCGTATATTATTGAGGAAAGGCAATTGAATGTAACCCAAATGGATGTTTTTTCACGTTTAATGATGGAAAGACTCATTTTTATGGGTACAGGAATAAATGATCAAGTATCAAATATTATCCAAGCTCAACTTTTATTCCTTGAATCAACAGACCCCACAGCAGATATTCAAATCTATATTAATTCTCCAGGTGGTGGAGTTTACGCTGGAATGGGTATTTATGACACAATGCAATATATAAAACCAGATGTATCAACTATTTGTACAGGTTTAGCAGCCTCCATGGCAGCAGTTTTACTATGTGCTGGTGAAAAAAATAAAAGATTTGCATTACCACATTCAAGAATTATGATTCACCAACCACTCGGTGGTGCAGATGGTCAAGCATCAGATATCGAAATTACAGCACGTGAAATTGTCAAATTAAAAAAAGAATTATATGACATAATTTCTACTCATTCAGGACAATCTTATGAAAAAGTTTATGCTGACAGTGATAGAGATTACTGGATGACAGCCGCTGAAGCGAAAAAATATGGTATGATTGACGATGTAATGGGAAATAGGAAAAAATAAGTTAGGTCTTAGGGTACGGTTACCCAATTTTTAACTATTTATCAGTAAGTATTATATGAAAAAAAAGCTACTGATAGATGTTAATATTACGACAGAATTTAAATAGACCCCTTACAGCACATGAGGCAGATGGTAACTTTACCTTTTTGCACATTACAGAATGGGTTCAACAGAGTTATTTACAAGGTGAATTTGTATATCATACAGATTCATCAACACATATTACATCATTATATGTATGTTTGATCGATCACGATCAAACTGCATATACTGGTGGATTTTCTATTTCTGGAGTTGTTAACGGTAACACGGTATTACTTTGGAAATTAATTGGTGGTGGTGGTGGTACATCTATTGGTAGATCGCCTCTCACAGGTAGATGGCAACTTGATTTAACTACCGTACCACCAGCTTACAATCCAGGTTCGTTTTATATTGCATCGAATTTAGCACAAACCGATTTTGCCTCTTTAGAAAGATTAAAAATTAATAATTATGATTCCACATCTGCTGATTGGGAATCATTTTTTCAAAATATTTCAAATAATACAAGTTCTGGTTTAATTCAAGTAACTGACACTAATAATCCTGGAAATTTCGGTATATATCAATTTACAGGTGGTACAGTTTCACGTTCTGCTTATAGTACAAATACTCTTACACCAGTTGTAACGAATGGTAATTTTGTTGACACACAAAATTATGATATCAGTGTTATCACAGTTGGTAATGGTGGTTCTGGTTTAAGATATTTTATACAAGCTCCTCCAGCACCTTCGCCAGCTCATAATGGTGATAGATGGTATGATCTTACAACAGGTAACGAATATGTTTTTATAAATGATGGTAATAGCTCACAATGGGTTTCACCATTTCAATCAGGAACATCAGGCACATCTGGACAATCAGGTACATCTGGTGTTAGTAATTTTGGTTCAGCATTAATATGGAATTATGACGGAACCGCAAATCCAACACATTTTAATTATTCAATAGCAGGTAGTTCAATCTCTACAACAGTATCTTATGATGCTGTTAACGGAAATGCCAACGATTGGATTGATACAGTACACACATTATTAGATTCAAATCAAAATGTTATTATAACATTAGTTGATAAAAATAATGTAAGCAATTTTATAACATATCTTTTAACATCCGATAATTACGGAGCAGGTTATTCCCTTAATGGTAATATAATTGCTCAAAATGGAACATTTAGTTCTGGTACAGATGTATATTTTGCATATTCTTTAGCCCCATATAATTCAACATCAGGAACAGGTGGTACTTCAGGAACATCTGGTACATCTGGTCAAGATGGTACTTCAGGTTCTTCTGGAACCTCAGGAACAAGTGGAACATCAGGTATTGATGGTGCTGATGGTGCATCTGGTTTAAGTGGTTCTTCTGGCACATCAGGTGAAGATGGAACAAATGGTATATCAGGTGTTAGTGGAACATCTGGCACGAATGGTACTTCAGGTACAAATGGTAGTTCAGGAACAAACGGAACATCAGGTACAAATGGTAGTTCAGGAACAAACGGAACATCAGGTACAAATGGTAGTTCAGGAACAAACGGAACATCTGGTACAAATGGTAGTTCAGGTACATCAGGTTCTTCAGGTTCTTCAGGTTCATCAGGAACAAGCGGAACAAATGGAACAGCTGGTACAAGCGGTTTAAGTAATACTTCAGGAACAAATGGTACTGCTGGAACAAGCGGTACTTCAGGCACATCTGGTACGAGCACAACTGCTGGTACATCAGGATCAAGCAATACATCTGGTACATCAGGAACGAATGGTACAAATGGTTCTTCAGGTACATCTGGTACATCAGGAACTAATGGTATATCAGGAACCTCTGGTTTAGCTGCAAGTTCAGGTACATCAGGAACCAGTGGTAGCCAGGGTACATCTGGTTCTTCTGGCACATCAGGTGAAGATGGAACAAATGGTACTTCAGGTCAAGATGGCACCTCAGGAACAAGTGGTAGTACAGGTACATCTGGTATTGATGGTACAAATGGTACTGATGGCGTTGACGGCACATCAGGTACATCAGGCTCTTCAGGTTCATCTGGTTTGAATGGATTAAATGGTATTGACGGCATTTCTGGACTTAGTGGAACATCAGGAACAAGTGGAACATCAGGAACAAGTGGCGAAGATGGTACTTCTGGAACTTCAGGTTCAAGCGGCACAAGTGGTACTTCTGGAACTTCAGGTATCGATGGTGTTAATGGTATTTCAGGTATTAGTGCAACATCAGGAACAAGTGGTGAAGATGGTACATCAGGAACAAGTGGTGCTTCTGGAACTTCAGGTACGAGCGGAACATCTGGTATTGATGGTACTGATGGTATTTCTGGACTAAGTGGTAGTTCAGGTACTTCAGGTACAAGTGGTGAGGATGGCACATCAGGGCATGATGGTATATCAGGTTCTTCTGGTACTTCAGGCACAAGTGGTACGACTGGTATTGATGGCGCTGATGGCATTTCTGCAATTAGTGGTTCCTCAGGTACATCAGGTTCGTCTGGAACAAGCGGTGAAGATGGTACAAATGGTACTGATGGCGTTGACGGCACATCAGGTACATCAGGTTCTTCAGGTACATCAGGTACTTCTGGGACAAGTGGTACTGATGGCGTTGACGGCACATCAGGTACATCAGGTTCGTCTGGTGAGGATGGAACAAATGGTACATCTGGTGAAGATGGTACTTCAGGTACATCAGGCACCTCTGGAACAAGTGGTGAAGATGGTACTTCTGGAACAGATGGTATTGATGGTACATCAGGCACCTCTGGAACAAGTGGCGAAGATGGTACTTCTGGAACATCTGGACAAGATGGAACAAGTGGTACATCAGGTACTTCTGGGACAAGTGGTGAAGATGGAACAAATGGTACTGATGGCGTTGACGGCACATCAGGTACATCAGGTTCTTCAGGTACATCAGGTACTTCTGGGACAAGTGGTGAAGATGGAACAAATGGTACTGATGGCGTTGACGGCACATCAGGTACATCAGGTTCTTCAGGTACATCAGGTACTTCTGGGACAAGTGGTGAAGATGGTACAAATGGTACTGATGGCGTTGACGGCACATCAGGTACATCAGGTTCGTCTGGTGAGGATGGAACAAATGGTACATCTGGTGAAGATGGTACTTCTGGAACAGATGGTATTGATGGTACATCAGGTACATCAGGTTCGTCTGGAACAAGCGGTGAAGATGGTACTTCTGGAACAGATGGTATTGATGGTACATCAGGTACATCAGGTTCTTCAGGTTCATCTGGCACGAATGGTACTTCTGGTACAAATGGAACCTCAGGTGATAGTTCGAGCTCAGGTACAGCTGGTACGTCAGGTACCTCTGGTACAAGTGGTGCAAGTAAAAGTTCAGGTACAAGCGGTACATCAGGAACGAATGGTTCTAATGGTACAAGTGGTACGAGTGGTTTAAGTGGTACGTCAGGTACAAACGGTACATCAGGAACAAGTGGTATTTCTGCAACAGCAGGTACATCAGGAATTTCATCTACAAGCGGCACCTCTGGTACTTCTGGTACTTCTGGTTCAAACGGAACTGCTGGTACAAGTGGGGTGAGTAATACAAGTGGTACCTCTGGTACATCAGGAATATCTGGTACTTCAGGTACAAGTGGTACGTCTGGTATTGATGGCGCTGATGGCATTTCTGCAATCAGTGGTTCTTCAGGAACAAGTGGAACATCAGGAACAAGTGGTGAAGATGGTACAAATGGAACGTCTGGACAAGATGGAACAAGTGGTACATCAGGTTCTTCTGGTACTTCAGGTACAAATGGTACGTCTGGTATTGATGGTGCTGATGGCATTTCTGCAATCAGTGGTTCTTCAGGTACATCAGGTACCTCTGGTACATCAGGTGAGGATGGAACAAATGGAACATCTGGACAAGATGGTACTTCAGGTACAAGTGGTACAACAGGAACAAGTGGTGAAGATGGAACAAATGGAACATCTGGACAAGATGGAACAAGTGGTACATCAGGTACCTCTGGTACATCAGGTGAGGATGGAACAAATGGAACATCTGGACAAGATGGTACTTCAGGTACCTCTGGTACATCAGGTGAGGATGGAACAAATGGAACATCTGGACAAGATGGTACTTCAGGTACAAGTGGTACAACAGGAACAAGTGGTGAAGATGGAACAAATGGAACATCTGGACAAGATGGTACTTCAGGTACAAGTGGTACTTCTGGAACAAGTGGTGAAGATGGCACATCAGGGCATGATGGTACATCAGGTTCTTCTGGCACTTCAGGTACAAGTGGTACGTCTGGTATTGATGGCGCTGATGGCATTTCTGCAATCAGTGGTTCTTCAGGTACATCAGGCACCTCTGGAACAAGCGGTGAGGATGGAACAAATGGAACATCTGGACAAGATGGTACTTCAGGTACATCAGGTTCGTCTGGAACAAGCGGTGAAGATGGCATTTCTGCAATCAGTGGTTCTTCAGGAACAAGTGGAACATCAGGAACAAGTGGTGAAGATGGTACTTCTGGAACAGATGGTGTTGACGGTACTTCAGGTACATCAGGCACCTCTGGAACAAGTGGTGAAGATGGTACTTCTGGAACAGATGGTGTTGACGGTACTTCAGGTACATCAGGTACCTCTGGAACAAGCGGTGAAGATGGTACTTCTGGTACTGATGGTATTGATGGTACATCAGGTACAAGTGGTACAACAGGAACAAGTGGTGAAGATGGTACTTCTGGAACAGATGGTATTGATGGTACATCAGGTACAAGTGGTACAACAGGAACAAGTGGTGAAGATGGTACAAATGGAACATCTGGACAAGATGGAACAAGTGGTACATCTGGTTCTTTTGGTACATCAGGTGAGGATGGAACAAATGGAACATCTGGTTCTTTTGGTACATCAGGTGAGGATGGAACAAATGGAACATCTGGACAAGATGGTACTTCAGGTACATCAGGTACCTCTGGAACAAGCGGTGAAGATGGTACAAATGGAACATCTGGACAAGATGGTACATCAGGTACATCAGGTTCTTCAGGTTCATCTGGATTAAATGGTTTGAACGGTATCGATGGTATATCAGGTGTTAGTGGAACTTCTGGAACAAATGGTACATCAGGAACTTCAGGTATTAATGGTACATCAGGTATATCAGGAACTTCTGGAACAAACGGAACTAATGGTACATCAGGTTTATCAAGCACATCAGGTACTTCAGGAACGAACGGTAGTTCAGGTACTAATGGTACATCAGGTTTATCATCAACATCTGGCACAAATGGCACATCAGGTTCTTCTGGTACTACTGGAACGTCTGGTAATACTGGTACATCAGGTTTATCATCAACATCTGGTACAAGCGGTTCTTCAGGTACAAACGGAACATCAGGTACTAATGGTATAAGTGGAATTTCTTCAACATCAGGAACGAGTACAACAAATGGTACCAGTGGGACATCTGGTACAAACGGCACAAGTGGTATTTCAGGACTTTCTGGTACGAGTGGCACAAGTGGTACATCAGGAACAACAGGATCTAATGGTTCCTCAGGTTTAGCTGGTACCAATGGTTTAAGTAATACAAGTGGAACTTCAGGTTCGAGCGGTACCAACGGTACAACTGGTATAAACGGAACTTCAGGTAATAGTACAACATCAGGTACGTCAGGTTCTTCTGGTACTTCAGGTACAAATGGTACTTCTGGTATTGATGGCGCTGATGGCATTTCTGCAATCAGTGGTTCTTCAGGAACAAGTGGAACATCAGGAACAAGTGGTGAAGATGGTACAAATGGAACATCTGGACAAGATGGAACAAGTGGTACATCTGGTTCTTTTGGTACTTCAGGTGAGGATGGAACAAATGGAACAGATGGTATTGATGGTACTTCAGGTACATCAGGTACCTCTGGAACAAGCGGTGAAGATGGTACTTCTGGAACAGATGGTATTGATGGTACATCAGGTACAAGTGGTACAACAGGAACAAGTGGTGAAGATGGTACTTCTGGAACAGATGGTATTGATGGTACATCAGGTACATCAGGTTCTTCAGGTTCATCTGGATTAAATGGTTTGAACGGTATCGATGGTATATCAGGTGTTAGTGGAACTTCTGGAACAAATGGTACATCAGGAACTTCAGGTATTAATGGTACATCAGGTA
>Ga0214192_1000004_pt1 | contig 220366 bp, 219 predicted proteins | sample TroBogEpilimnion_44_FD_153030 | JGI IMG/M metagenome (GOLD analysis project Ga0214192, IMG submission 153030) | Freshwater microbial communities from Trout Bog Lake, WI - 29JUL2008 epilimnion | ecosystem: Environmental > Aquatic > Freshwater > Lake > Epilimnion/Euphotic zone | place: Trout... | reverse complement strand
TTAATGCATTTACGCCGATGGCAGTATTATAGTTACCTGTAGTATTGTTTTGTAAAGATTGATTACCATAAGCTGTATTGTTACTAGCAGTCGTATTATACTGAAGTGATAAGTTTCCACATGCAGTGTTATACTGCCCGGTCGTATTGGCTGTTAAACTATAAGCGCCCACTGCAGTAATATACCCAGATAAATTTACTAATCCGGCATTATAACCTAAATAAGTATTATTAACTGCACTAACCTGTGCAGCGCCAGCGTTATATCCAATGGCTGTATTACTAGATCCCGTAGTATTGTTTTGTAAAGATCGATTACCATAAGCTGTATTGTTACTAGCAGTGGTATTATACTGAAGTGATGAGTTTCCACATGCGACATTCCAGCTACCGGTTGTGTTTGAATAAAGCGCATTATAACCTATAGCAGTATTACCACTACCAGTCGTATTACTATACAGACTTTGATAACCTACACCCGTTAAGTTAGCTGCAGTGGTATTATAACCGGCTTGAATACCTATTAAAACATTATTGCTAGTGGTAGTTATTGAATATCCGCATTTATAACCTATTGCTATATTACTAATGCCTGTGGTTAAAGAATTTAGTGCATATGCAGATAAGGCAGTGTTCCAATAACCAGATGTTTGATTTGTTAAAGCACTCATACCAACTGCAGTGTTACCATCAGTGGTGCTTTTTGCTCCTGCTAAATTTCCAATATAAGTAGAATCATTAGAAGTAGTGGTAAGTTGTCCCGCCATATAACCAAAGGCTACATTGTTAGTTCCTGTACTAACATTTAATAATGCACTGATACCAAAAGCAGTATTGCTGCTATTACTAACAGCAGACCCTATTGTTAAACTAGTTAAACTACTTCCACCTAGAGTTAATGTGGCCACTGATGGAAATAAGATACCATTTGTCCTTGTAGTGGCAATTGTTGGATTAGTTCCTGTTAATGTTAAATTACCAGTTAATGTACCACCGGTTAATGGTAAATAACTAGCTAAAGTAGTACTCAATGTAGAAGACGTAACATAACTTGCAATAGAGGTATTAAAATTACTTATGCTTTCATAAGTAGTCGCTAATGCTCCGGTAATACTAGATAGGCTATTTAAAGCAGATACAATACTGGTAGAGCTAGAAATAGATCCAGTTAATGCACTTAGTAAACCAACGGCACTATTACCACCTGTTTCAAACACTGCTATTCTATTACCCAAAGCAGTATCTGCAGAACCACGAGTGCTAATTTCTGAATTTAAAGAAGTAGTCGTAGCATACCCAGCAATACTCGTATTAAAACTAGTAATTGTTAGATAGTTAGATAAAGTAGTCGTTAAACTACTGGAAGTTACATAGCCAGCTATTGTACTATTAAAACTAGATATGGTTAAATAATTAGCCAAATCTAAATAAGTAGCTATTGTTTCCTTAGCACTTACTCCGCCAATGACTAACTTATTTAAAGTGCTATCAAAATACAAACCAGCATTTACAAAACTAGGTGCACCACTAGTAGTATATTTTGGAATATGCATTAAACCAAAATAGTAATTATCGGTAATACTGCTATTACCAATCACTACAGTATTGTTGCCCATACCCACTGCATTAGGACCTAATACGACTGTATTCGTATCACCGCTAGCAGCAGTATTAGCATTATAGCCAATAACCACATTTAAGCTACCTGTGGTCAGCATAGTACCTGTATTAAAGCCTGATGCTACGTTACCATACCCTGATGTAACACTACTTAAGCTACCATATCCAAAAGCCTGATTATAAAAACCAGTGGTGTTGCCAGCTAATGCATTATGCCCAAAGACAGTATTATAACTACTAGAACCAATACCTACTGATATGCCATTAATCAACATATCACCTGATTTATTAATAGATACTTTAGTGACTCCACCGACTGACCAATTTTGCAGCATAGACTCTGCGCTGCTACCGTTATCAATAGCATTTACAGTCAGAGCAGTAAAAGTATTTGAACTACTGTTCCAAGTACTGGTAATAGTACCACCCGTTAAAGGCAGCATTAAAGCTACATCATCCATCCCAGCTATGGTATAGTTTTTATCTTGGAATGTATAAGTTCTGCTAGCAGTAGCACTATTAGTTAATACAGAGGCAAAGGTATTAGTGGTATTTAAAAACTTAATGTTATAGCCACTTAAACCAACATAGCCATTATTAGCATTTTTATTAGCTGCATTTTCTGGCGTATAATTTAAATTACCTTCAATGATATCCCAGTTAGCTGTAGTTTGTCCGGGATTATTAACAGCAGCTATGACTAAATCGCCTTGTATTAAATTAGCTGAGCCAATAGCGCCTGCTACATTAACCACAAAGGCATTACCCGTAACAATGCTACCTGCCGTACCATTACCACCGGTTGCAGGATATGATCCAATACTAGCATCCATGGTACCACAGTATGTCAATACACCTGCTATCTTGCTATTAAAATAAGTTAAGGTAGGATAGTTAGCCAGTGTGCTTGCTAATGTATTATTTAATAGAGTAGTATTGACAAATGTACTTAGTTGATTACTAATGTAATTAGCAACACCTTTAGTTGATGGATATAATGTACTACTGGTTGTATTATCAGCAATATCATCTGTTTTATTAATTGAGTTTTCTTTTACTGAAATAGCACTAATTACATTATTTTGGAAGGTTTGAAATGAGCCTACTGGCCAAGTATTAACTACTTGTTGCAAACCAGCAATGGCTGCACCAAAGGTACTATTTTGTGCTTGTATTAAAGCCAGTAATCTATCAAAACTACCATTAACATTATCTTCATCATAAGACATATTGTGTTTCCTTTAGTTTACCAAAAATTTAGGCATAATGAGTAGACTAGCGGAATATTCCGCTAGTCTACTCTAATGTTTAGATACCTGTTTTAATTAGGCAGCCGCTTCAGGGTTTTTAGCCGCTTCAATAGCAGCAGTACCTTTAGCGATTGCTGTATTAAATGGGGTTAGATCTTCAACTGTCCAGAAGTCTTTTGCAATCATAATTTTTAAATGCTCAACATTGCGATCAATCTCATCAATGTTATCTTGGTTTAATGGTTTAACATCTTTCAATCTGTTAACCACAGTCACCGAGTCCATAGTAGCTGAATATTGACGTGCAATTTGTTCTGGAGTAAGAGTATTGTTTTCCGACATAATATTTTCCTTGATCTTAGTAATTGAAGTTAAGATAGTGTTGCTATCATAAAATAGCAACACTATAGTTTTTTATTACGTTACATTAGTCCAACCAGTATTACCAGTACCTGTTGTTTTAACCCATTTAGTGTTTCCTATACCACCACTTAGGTTAACATATTCTGAACCAATAGCACCGACTTGATTAGAATTAGGTGGTCCATAATTTTGATATCGACCAGGCAATGTATCACTATAGAGCGTTTTATCACCCATCGTAATTTTAACATTGCTACTACCTGCTTTAACATCATACATTCTGGACATAGTAAATCCCCAAACTGTAATATTGGATACATTCTGAACATTGTTAATGGTAAAGGTATTAGGATCATTATCAGCACTGTTGCTAACAATGTAAGTACCATCTAATAAGTTAATACCATAGAGCAATTCATTGCCCATTACAACACCAAATTCAATATACCCTATACTAAGAGTACCCGGACTCACTATCGTTGTACTAACCGTATCCTGAGGCGTATCTAACACCCATGCTAAACCATTAGTTCCAATAACTTGAGTATTAGCGATTAAGTTAGAACCTGTTAACACTTCACCAACAGCTACCGTACCAGTTGACACTGTACCAACTGTTAATAAAGGAACAGTCGATTGTACAGTTACATTAGGCAGAAAGTTACTGGTTGATAGAGTATATTTGCCTGCTCCACCACTTAACTTAGTGCTAATTAACATACTGTATTGAACAACAGACCCATAGGTAATATTGCTAATAGTAATAGTACTGCCCGTACCACTACCTACAATGCCTGTACCCAACATATTTAAGTTAGTAAAGGCAATGCTAATATTAGAAAATAATAATGGGCTACTAATAGTCCACACCAATGGATTGCTAGTACTGCCTGTAATCGTAATACCTAAATTAAGCTTATTGCTAATTAAAGTCATTCCTACAGCAATACCTGTTGTTAAAGAACCAGTCGGTAGAGTTAATGTAGTTCCAGTAATATTACAGCCTGAAATACTATTAACAGCAGGTGATATAAAACATGCAGTAAAAGCAGTAGTTGCATGGGATATAATATTGCCTGAAGGTGAGCTCATGGTGTAAACGCCTGCACTGCCTGGTGTACCCGATACCTGATTAGTAATAAATGTTCCATATGGAATATTAGGTCCACCAAATACTAGATTACCTGTAGCTATAGTACCATAAGGAATTGACCCATTAATATAGAGTAAATTAACATCTGTACTATTAGTATTTAATACACAATTTGTAGCTACTGCTGTGGTGGCAATAGTCCCTACTGGATCAATCGCATTAGCAGTAGCATTTTGACTCAAGTTATACCCGCCACCATTAGCCGTACCAATATAAGTACCATTAGTAATGTCTGAGATAAATCCAGTAATAGTGCCTGTACCTACAATATCCCCATTCCCATCTAATGCATTATAACTCGTACCAATCATTAACCGACCAGTAAATCCACCTGATGGAACAGTTAGCGTATAACCCGCGGAAGGTGTGCTAAATCCATTATTAATACTACAGCCTGCACCATTAAAATAGTAAACAGAACAGCCTGATGCATTCAGTGAACTAATATTACAGTTCACTGCTTTAAACATTGGATAGATACCTACCATATTTTCTTGGTAAATATTAGCAATGCTATCAACCATCCAGGTTTGATTACTATTATCTAATCCATCATTAATGATAACAGTGCCTCTAGGTATATTTTTGCCAAAGATCATTTGGTTAATACCTGCAGTGCCAATGATGTTACTAATCTTTAAATAATTGCCCTGTGACAATAAGGGATTAGGATTACCAATAGTAGCTTGTGAGCTAATCCAATCTCTATTAAAAGTCATCATACTAACCGCAGTACTTACAGTCTGTGCAATATTAACTTTAAAGGTATTGGTTGTTAACTGAGTGGTAATATAAGTGCCAAAGGTAACGCCAAAGCCTATTAGGATTTGATTAATAGTTACTGTATAGGCTACACTCACCACACCTGTTTCACCTAGATTACCATTTCCCGTTGCAGTAAAAGTAGTACCCGCATTATTAGAAGTAGACCCTAACAATAACCAGTTAGTATTACCGCTGGTACTAATGGTGTAAGTATTACCTACTACTAATTGACCGACAGGAATTAATATAGGTGTAGTCGTTAAAGTACCTGTACCATCGGTATTAGCAACGATTGTGCCGTTAAACCATGCATTAGGTATAGAGGCATAAATCCTACCACGATAAGAAATACCCCCCGTATTAAGCTGATAAATCAAACCATCACTAGACCAATCATTAATCATTGTACCCAGTGTTACACCAATACCAAATAAAGCCATTCCTGTTGTTAATGGACCCGATACATCAGTGCCCACTATTAATAAGTTATCATTAATAATAGAATCTGATAAGAAGGTAGTTGGTTTAAATCCCATTAATAACTGAGCAGTGTTTAACTGATGAGCAACTGTTGTCGCATAAGTACCACTAGTTCCATAGCAAACAGTAGTCCCTGGAATTACATTTGGACCCACTAATAGCTCGCCATAGATAGGTGCTGTACTATCGGTAAAGGTTAATGTATTGCCGGTCACTGCATTGTTAATAGATGCATTGCTAGTAATAAACGTACTATTAACCAAATATAGGGTACCACTAAATTTGTATTTTTGATTAACTATCCAGTTACCTGAGCTATCAGTCCCTACTATATAAGTACCATAAGCTATACCTACACCAAAGACCAACATGCCATTGGCTATTGTTCCAGTATAGCTACCAGAGATAGTAATCGTTCTGCCCACAGTACCTATACTACCATTGCTAATACTAGCATTAATAACTACGTTTGGCGTTACTAAATTAATAATAGTGCCTGTTACTAAAGTAGTCGTAGAGTTTCTAGGTGGATTACTAATCTGCCATGAGTTACCATTAGCCTGTGTAATTACTGTACCCAATGGTAAATTAGCAGTTAATACTAACTGACCTGCACTAACACCAGAGTTATTATCCAATGTCATTAAGTTACTAACTATAGTACCTGTAACAATGGTATTAGCAATATACCCTAAGATTGGGTATGGATAACAGGTAAAGGTAATAGGTGATCCACTAGAGCCTGCCGTAATGTTACTATTAATTCTGTACGTTCCAACACCATCACCAATACCCGTTAACTGCTCGGTAACGGCAGTACCTGGATTAGTACTGGTAGAATTAATCATAGTACCTACCATGTTAATCCAAACTGAGGGTGTATTACCTGTTACAACATTTAGAACACCACCAATAGAGTCTTGTGTAATATAACCGGTAATGGTAAAGGGTGTATCAAATATACATTGTACAGGCGTATTCATGACATAAGAAGTCATGTTACCAGTAATAGTATTTGTATAACTATTATTAAGTACCCAGGTATTAGCTACAGTGCCTTTAGAAATAATATAAGTTACATTAACGACACCACTACCCACTACTAATTGACCAGCCTTCATAGCACCAACTACTTTAGTAGCGGTTAATACATTACCTGTAATAGAGCCACTGAAAGTAGTATAAACAGATGATTGTACTTGATTAACCATAACAGATTGTGGCTGCATGAAATTAACATACCACTCTGTGCTATTAATAACTGAATTAATATAAGTACCTACAGTAATCGCATTATTAGCCAGTAACTGATTAACTAAGGGTGTAGTACCCGATTCATTATTACCAATGGTAAAGATATTACCTGCTGACAAGTTATTGATTCTACCAGCCGTTGTTGTAAAGGTAGGTAGTATACCGGTCACTGTATCGGATACCGTTTCATTGCTGCTTAAAAACCATTTATTTGAGGCATTGCCTGCAGATGTAATAGTAACACCACTGCTGGTTGTATTACTAAAGATCATCTGCCCTACCATAACCATACCACCTACTACAGTACCTACTGTTAATAGAGTGTTAGAGCTGATATTAACATTGGTTAGATTAAAGTAGTTACTTAACGCATAAGTTCCAGCTGCACCCGTACCGGTTGTCTGATTACTACCAAAGGGCATAATGACAGCTTTAATAGCTTGTGGTGTAGTTGTCCCATAGACGTTGCCAGTGCCGGTAATAGTCATTCCAGCTACAATAGTACCTGTAAATGATCCCACAGGCAGCGTTAACACAAAACCATTATTAGGGGTTACACCAGAGGCCGGATTGTTATTAATAGTGACTGATGCATTTCCAGATACGATAGAAAATGATTGAGCAGTACAGCCTGTCGCAACAAATGTTTGACCTACATAACCTGGATTTAAAGTAGTCTGGAGCGGATAAGAAGGAAAGGCATCATTGATAATAGTTTCTGGCAATTCAATGGTAATCTCGTGACTATTTTTATCAACATAATAAGCAGGTATACAGGTTCTAGCACCTAAGCAGTAATCAACCACTTTAACCTTCTTATTAACGGTAGCGGTATCCGCGGCTTTAGCATTCATTAACGATACATGACGCCTTCTAGGCACGTTCATTCCACCACCATACTGACAGTTTAATAACTGAGTATTCGTTGTGCCACGGCCATTTCTAGTGCCAATTACAATATCTTTATACGTATCATAATTGTTAGTAGATGATACTTCAGCTAAAAAGAGTACACTATCAAATTTTAATTCAGATTGGCCCTGAAATAAGGCACCCATAAAACATCCATTCATGTGGCTATCTGCAATATAGAACTGGTCATTACGACCTGCAGGCACACGAGTGCTAATCATAGCTACATTGTAACCTGCATTATCTGTGTTATGAATATAGCCAGACTCAGTAACCGATACGTTAATATCCTTTATACCAAAGTATCCTTGTACTGCACCAAAGTTACAATGATCTATATAGTAACCATAAGAACTAGATGCCTCAAGTCCTGCCGTCATCCATGTAGTCGCTTGATGTCCTTGGTTAACAACCACTCTCCAAAGAATAGGGTTACAAGTACCTCTAATATCAACGCCAATATTAAAACTAGTATTGGTAAAAGTTGTTAAAGGACCCACTACTACATCATAAATTCTAAGCTGACCATAAGGAGATCCCCCTGCATTATTAGCATTTAACGCGGGTACATCAGAGTTAGGCTGGAAGCTATAACCCAGTCCTGTACCAGCGCCATCTACCATAGGGACTATTGCCATACCTTCATAATTAACAGTAGAGTATCTATCAACTTTTTGATTATGCCTAGTATTAGTCTCTGGATCTAACCAAGAAGAAAATCCTAATTGCAAACCACCATTAGTCGCATTTACCATTAAAGTAGTTTGTCCAGGACCTGCACCAATTACTTTTATTCTCTGCCCTTGACCTGTTAAACTTAAGATACCTGTGGTAAAACCAGAACCTGCAGCTAATCCTGCTAGCGCACCTGTTAATCCAGTAGTGGGTAACCCCATTACCATACTTGTATCTACATAGCCAGAGCCAAAGGTAACCATCGTTACTTGACTTACTTGACCGCTTGAATTAACTGTAATATTTACTCTAGGTAGTGTATTAGAAGTAGTTCCACTAATGTAATTTAATCTAATGTTACTATAAGTACCTGGCGTATAACCTGATCCCATTGTAACAGTAGATAATTGTCTTATGCCTTGTGTCGCATAACAGGTTAATAATCCTACAATACCTTGATCTAATCTAAATTTTCCCGCAGGTATTTTAATTAAAGCACATTCATATTGCAATGCTTTATTAAAGGTCAATAAAAAAGCAGCACTATCATCTACAGCCTCTCCAAGGCCTGTAGCGCCAAAGTTTTTTACATTGAACTCTTCTGCGATGATATCATTTAAAGCTCTTAGAAAGCCATTAGCGCCGTTTTGAGCATAGTTAAACAACTGATTATTAAATTCATTGTTCACATAAGCAGTTGTTGCATAATTAGCTAAAGCTGCCGTTAATTGATCACTGGTTAAAACACTGGACATTTCATTAACAATGTAATTAACAACTGCATTAACACTAGGATATTGTACAGTACTGGAAATATTATTACTATTAATGACTTGTGTTTTATTACTAGCCGATTCTTTAGAGGCATAGGTGGGTAATTGAATAGGATTTAAATTAATGACATTACCTAGGATATTAATATCATGTCTCATAGAGGCAATAACTGTTAATACTCTATCAATCTTATTATTTAAACTTTCACCACCTAAAGCAGGAATTCTGTTATTGTGTAAGCTTTCAAATATTTTAGTTAAAACATTATTTAAAGCATTTAATCCGACTAAATCAGTAACTGGATTATGAACATGAGGTAGTGCTGGATAGAAGTTAGGTTTATTAATAACCTCAGCCCAGGTAGGATTTTGTTCTGCTAACAAATTAACAGTATCTCTAAGCTGTTTTACTAATGCACTGTTTTGCCCTTGCATACCACCGACAGCTTGGTATTGCAAACTGATAGTACCCGAAATAATGCTAGGACTTAATGAAATAGCTGATGCACATTCATAACCTGTTAATGCAGTTGCCTCACTATCAAAGCCTGTGATAGTATAATCAGTATCTCTTACTAGTATTCTATTAGTAGAAGGCACTGAAACAATTAAAGTTTTAACATAAAACAAACCAGCATTGGCTAATAATATACCTGCAGTGCTATCGGTTAAAGCATGGGATTCATTTGTAACTAAGTTATTTGAATTACTCGCTGAAGGATCAAATTGAAACGTTATTAAGTTCATGTATTTTTGTCCTGTAAATAATAGACATTCAGGGTATAAATCCCTGAATGTCTATATGTTAAGATTTATGCAGGTTGGATATTAAAAACAGGTAATGCAGCTTCAAGAGCTTGTAAATCTGGATAGGTTACATGACCTCTTTTAACGTCAAACTGAATAGATAAACATTCTTGAACCCACTCTAATACTTCAGTAGCTTCTTTAGCAAAACGACTATTATTTAACCAAAGAGATAATTCATGATAACTATCATAATCAAACTTTGGGTCATTAATATAAATATTAATATAGTCTTCAATAAAGGCAGCTTGTCTGGCTGGGTTGTTTAAAGGTAAGCATTTAACAAATACGCCAGTAAACTTTGAAAACAACTCTGCTTCAGTTTCAATAGTAGTCGTATAATGACCACTATCTGCCCAGGCTAAATAAGTAGGATCAGTAACTGATACATAGTCAGCTTTAGCCGATGAATACACTGTATTAACAGGGTCAGTAGAGTCTTCTACTGCCCAGTAATGATTATCCATCTGAAATGGAATAATGAGTTTATTAAACATAGTTTCCTCCCACATAAGTTGTTGCAGTATCTGCAGTACCTGCACTATTACCAGGTAAATAAGTTCCACTTGCACCATTGGTGATAATAATACCATGGTTATCCACGGCGTAGTACTTACCAGTAACATTTGATTTATTAGTAAAGGTATTAGAAGCAATATATACGGTACCACCATGTGCCCAAATCCATTGACCCACAGTAATGGCAGCAGTAATATTACAGATATTACTAATGATGTTATTGATAACACCAGAACCTAAACAGTATTGATGTGAACCACCTGCACTGCCTTGTACATTATAGCCGCTTGAAGTTGCTGCTACCTGAATAGTAGATACACCATCACAATGAATATGGTTATTTAAAGCAGTGCCAAAGGTTACGCCATCTGCAATCGTTACATAAGCGCCTAACATTGCAACTAAACAATGTGATTGACTGCCTGATAAAGCATTGGGTGCAGTAAATAAAACATTCTTAAAAGTTACAATAGCATTGTTAATAAAGGCGGATGAGCCTGCTGCAGAGGTAATTACTACGTTAGTAGGTGATGCACTATTACCCTGTACAATGATGTTATTATTTACAGTAGAGCCATGTAAGTTACAATCATCTGTATAGGTGCCATCTGCCACCTGAATAATGATTGAATAACCACCAGTTGATGTACCTGTATCATAGTTATTATTAGCCGCATTAAATGCAGCAGTTAATGTTCTATAAGGATAGCTAGCTGATAGACCACCATATAAATTACCGCTATCGCTGCCTGTTGAACCATTGACATAAATGGTAATACTGCTAGTTAATTTAATACGAGTAGCCGCCTTTAATGCATTGTTATCAACAAAACCATCAAAGTTCATAAAACCAGTAATAGCACCAGTAGATGAATTGTAACCAGACGCGCCTAATATCAGAGGAGTAGTAAAAGTAGCTAAGCCTACATTACTACCAATCAATAAGCTAGTATTAATTTGGAAATGTGTATTGGCGTCAGTAAAGCCTGAACCGCCACTATTTAATACTACATTAACTACACTGCCATTAATAACTGTTAAGTTAATAGAAGGATAGTTTCCATTAGTAGTCGATCCATTACCTGTACCCCATAGATATTGCAATGGAACAGCAGCATAATAACCATCGGGATAACCTGTACCTGGTGCACCTAATAATAGCCTTTGTACCCAAACTTGAGAAGCATATTTATAAAGCTGTGCTACGCTATTAACGGCTGTATTTAAAGCAGTCGGTGAAATAGCAGTGGCTAATGTATTATTATCGACTAAACCGTCAAAGGGTAAGAAACTAGTGATTGCACCTGGATTGTTTTTAGTGGCGCCAGTAGTAACCGCATCTGCGCAGCATAAAAAGCCAGCACCTGCAGTTCCTAGAATACCGGAAGAGATAGTACCAGAATCAGTAACATCAATAGTAAAGCGAGTATTGGTATCCCAAAATCCTGTTCCACCTGATACCAAACTAATATCAGTAATAACGCCACTAACAACTTTTAAATTAACAACCGGATAAGTACCTGCGCCGTTAATATTGTCAGTAACGGGTCTGCCTGATGAATAGCCTAATCGTACATTGTTGTACCAGGTTGGTGTACTAGAACTAGGATTAGTACCATAACTTCCACCGCCTGTACCATTAACTACTCTCTGTAGCCAAGTGTGGGTTGGATGAGTATAGAAATAACTGTTGGTATCAATAGCCTGTGCTAATGCATTAATGTTAGTCTGGTTAGCCAGTGCATTACTAATAGCTGTTGTAACTGCAGCATTGGTGGCTACACCACCTGTTAATAAACCAATGTTATTAAAAGTAGTAGTCCAAGAACTTAATTGCCCCTGAATAGTCGTTACTGCAGTTTGCATGTTAGCGAAGTCATTATTAATAAATGACAAATAAGTAGAAGGTGTTCTCATTGCTACCGCAATAGCGTCTAATTTAGAAGCAAAAAGATATGCAACAGATACATTCTTTAAATTGTAATCAACACCAGCTAAAGCTAAATTAGTAATATCGCCTTGGATAGATAACCAGTTATTAATATCAGTTCTATCAAAACTACCCATGTTAGTAATTTGATTTAATAGAACAGTATCTGGATCACCACCAGTAGCTTGATAGGTAATAGTAACTGATGTCCATTTAGTATAGTCAGTTAATAAGAAGAAGCTATAAACTTCTTTACCGGTATCACCTGATCTTTGTGCAAATAAAGGACCCCAGTTATAATCAACAAATAGATTTAAACTAACGGGTACGGCTACGTTAGTGTGCAGTGTGGCAATAGGTACAAGCCAAGTAGCCGTTGGTGATCCACCACCTATTGAGTTAGCTGGACAAGTTAATACAGTGGTTGTGTCAGTAAAACCATAGCCATTAGATGTTAAAGCAACTGTTGTGACTACACCACCGCTGACAGTAATATTAGCTGTTGGATAACTGGTAGCCATTGTACCGCTGAATAATGTTAACTGAACATTATAATAAGTAGTTGTAGTTTGTGTGGTATAGCCTGAACCACCTACAATAGTGCCTAATGTATTGACTGTATTTGTTAAAGCTTTTAAAATACCAGTAATGGAAAACCCATTACTATAAAAGGGTCCCTGGTTGGGAAATATATCTGGTTCAGTAATCGGTGTGTGGACTTCTGCACTAATTAAATTAGTAGAAGCTGAACCCGTTGGATCATATGGAACTGTCATTATTAAATTCCTATAGTAGAGAGAAAGAAAACGTGTCTATAATAGCGTCATCCATGGTCATATTATTTCTTTTAGCTAATAAGATTACCACTAAACCATGTATATAATTGATTAGCTGGAATACCCCAGTTTTTACTAGTACCTGATACCGTTAGATAAGCTGTAACAATATCGCCTCTCTGCAAAGAGAAGCTATCAGATAAGGTTAGATTAATTGACGTAGCACCACTATCAATATCTGCAGTTGTTTGAATAGTTTGACTATTAGAGCCAGATTGTACTAGCTTTAAAGTGGCTGAAGTAGCACTGGCTAGTCCTGTGGTTAAAATAGAAATAGAGAAACTATAAATAGCTGTTACTTTAGAAGTAAAAAATCCATTAACTAAACTATAAACACTGGTAGTATTAAAACTAGCAGTATCAAACATAATTTGCTGAGTTGTACCATCGCCCGTCATATTACCTTGAGGATTAGATAGATACACCCTAAAGGAACTATTAATACCAGACTTAGGATTAACACCACCGATGTTATAATCGAGTATAACAGCATCAGTACTATTTCCTGATAAGGAATTGCCCGTACACCCTGCATCAACTTTGATATCATAGTTAGTATTATTTCTAAATACATTAGCTGCCACCACACAGTTCTTAGTGCTGCCTCCGGCAGTCATTAATTGTGAAGAAACAGCTTGAGAATTGCTGACTACGTAAGTGCCTACACCACCAGTACCTGTAATGGATTGAGTATGACCACTACCATCTACATAAGTGGTATCAGTTAAAATCTTTGTTCTGTCCAAAATGGTTGTTCCATCAGATACTAAATATCTAGGACTAGCAATAGAAATAGATTGTCCATTGGGTACATTAGTAACCGTTAAAAGACTGGTATTGGTATTTGGAATAGGTGTAATATAGCCAGTAAACTGAACCATATTAAATTTGAGCCATAGTCCACCATTATTACCATCCAGTACATTGCCATTGATGGTAACACCTGTTGTATCCCCTACATTATTTTGGAAGGTTAAACCAGGATAGCCATTAGCACAGTTAAAAGATACATTACTTGATACTGTACCACCTAGCGCTCTATCAATACCAATATTACCCACACCGCCTGATAAACAACCTTGTTCGCAATAGTTACTATTAACAATCGCATCATTGGAAGGTAAGTCACTGGTAATACATTCATTGCCACACTGAATAATGACATTGTTAGCTTTAATATTAGCCCCAGCAGCATTACTGGTTAATCCACCTCCACCTACTTGATGGATATAAGAGTTAACAACTCTATTGCCTTTACAGGTAGTATTTTGACCATCCAATGCAACACCATGAGCACCGCCTGGTACTACCCAAGTACCATCGTTAAGCTGATAAGCACTGCCATAGATCTCACAACCATCTATTAAGTTGTATGAGCCGAATACAAATATACCAGCACCTGCATAACCATTTGAATCAACTGATACGCCCAGTAATTGCCATTTCTGTCCAAATATTTGAAATCCAATGCATGTATTTAATTTCCTAATAATAGCTTTAGGTGATGCAATAATCTTAGAGCCATTTCCATTAAGTAAAATAGATCCAGAGATATACCAGATACCTTCAGGAACATAAATATCTAAGCCAGAATTAACAGCTTGTTGCAGATAAAGTGTATTATCAAATAACCCACCAGTTCTACAGCCAAATGATACAATAGAGGTAAAGCCTACTGTAGATAAATCAGGAATATTAGCGAGTATATTACCTAATTTATTAATGTCAGCTCGTTGTGCGGTAATAACGCCTAAGATTCTTTCAATCTTATTATTTAATGATTCCCCACCTAATGCAGGGACTCTATTATTATTAAGACTATCAAATATTTTATTTAACGCATTAGATACTGCATTGAGCCCTATTAGATCGGTTAATGGACTATGAACATGAGTAGCCGGCGGATAAAAATCTGGTTTATTTAAAACCTGTGTCCATGTAGGACTCTCTAGTGAGAGTACATTTAGAGTATCTCTAAGCTGAGTAACTAGAGCATTATTTTGTCCCTCTAATCCACCGACAGCTTGATACTGAATACTAACACTTTCAGTTAAGTTAGTATTATTAAAGTTAATAGCAGAAGCTGTTTCAAATCCAGTAGCTGCTGTAACAACGGCATCAAAACCTTCTAGCGTATAATCAGTTCCTTTGACTAAAGTAGCATTAGTAGATACTAATTTAATAACTAATGAATTGGTATAAAAGAGTCCATTATTAACAACAATAGTTCTTACAGTAGCAACCGATAAATTCCAAACCTCACCAGTAATTAAGTTACTATTGGCTATAGAGGTCGGATCAAAATTAAGCGTAATGAAATTCATGTATTTTATCCTTTAAAAAATATTAGTAATCAGGGATACCTAAATCCCTGATTACTAATGATAGTTAAGGTCATTTATAGTTATTTGCCAATAACAATATAACTCAGTAATCGCATACTAAGTAAATCAGTTTGATCGTAGTTAGCCAGCATAGTAACATTTGAAGTCGTTGGTTTACCAAACAATACTTGATCATTTAATGGCGTAGCACCATCTGTGCCTATATTTAAATTACCCATTATAAACAATGGATCATTGGTAAAATTAGGTAACTGAAAATATAGAGTGGAAGGCTCATTGCCTGGTGTAAAATATAATTGTCCTATTTTTAGTTTAAAACCAAAAGGTAGAGGAAAGGTATAGTTTTGTAAATTACCAGGAATAGATGTATTAAACATAGATAGCTGATCTTTTAAAGAAAGCACTAAACTACTTAATCCTTCTACATTAGAATGATTAGAACTAATCATGTCTAAAATAGGCTCTACATTAGATTTTACATTAACCGCTTCAATGTCGACGATATCGTCATAGTGAATACCTGCTTGGGGTGAGGTAATTGCTACTGCAATATTATTCATTGCTTGATAGATCTGGGTCATCCCAGCTAAACTATCTAGTGAATGGTTATGCGGAATGGCTGGAAATGATACAGGGGCAGTAGACCAATCTATTGTTAAGAAACTGCCATTAGCTGCTGCAATACCATCTGCAATAACAGTAGCAGGTGCGGTTACATAAGCACCACCAATGGTTTGATAATTAATTCGGTATAAACCAACTGAATATCCGGTCAGTAGAGTAATACTGCCGTATACATCTAGACCAGTATAATCACTGGCTTGTTGCCAATGATGGGTTAGATAATAATCGACATTTTCTGTTAATGTCATTCCAGATGCATTAACTATGCTAAAACCATTTCGATAGAAAGGACCAGCAACAGGTGCAATCAAGTATGCATTAATACCATTAGCTTGTGTTACGCTGTGCGGTTCATTTACTATTTTATTAGCACCCAGTAACCCAGTAGGGTCAAATACATAGGTCGTTGTCATGTTTCCTCTCTTATTAATTAGGCTAAACTCATATGATATGTGTCTAGCCTCTCCCTATTATGGAGCAAAAATATGTACACTTTAAATGAAATTTTAGTACGCAAAAACAGAGATTGGAGCTTAGTGACAACATTTATTACAGTCCAAAATTGTTTAAATAACTATGATTTGACGTATGTTAAATTAACCGACAGTAATGGTGTTTTAAAACAATATCGTTTAAATGATTTTTATAAAATTAGATTAGTAAGCACTACTGTATTAATTAGCGATTACTTTACCAATTATAATGGTGTAATGCCAACACCTATTAATCCAATGAAGCAGTTTAATAGTCCAAACTATGTAGAGATGATGAGTGTTTGGCATTATGGCTTTGATGCTAATAGATGTCAGTATAATGATAGGAATACGTTAGTTAATCCAAACTTTTTACCAGACATTATTATTACTCAGTCTGAAGGATCTACTAATCTATTCGGTGCTCAAACTAATGATTTGCTCTTTGTATTAAATGGTGTTATTTTCCCCTACATTATTGACAGTAATAAAGTCTATATTAAAAATGGTGGAATCTATTTAGATTATTTTAATTTCCAAGCAATTAATGTTATTGACTTTACCTTAGTAGGTGGTTTTAACTTAGCACCTATTAATGCAAGTAATGTTAGTGTATTCCACAGTGATAATACCTGTGCAGTGCTCCATGTTAATGTTCCTAAACAAAAGGGTAAAACACCTTTAGTCATGTTAAATGGCAGATTAAGGTTATTGGATAATACTTATAGTTTTATTGATAATAATACACTAACTATTAAATTAGACTATAGCAAGATGATAGAAGAAACAGTGGGTATGCCCATTAATAATTTAAATTGGGTAGCACCAGCGAGTACTAATGGTACTGGATTAGTGGTAAGCAGTATTAATCCCATTACTTATATTAGTAGTACCTACTGTGCAATCATTTTTGTTAATACAGATCAGTTGAGTATTCATGTAGAGCCATTATTACGTTCTGGATTTGCAGGACAATATAGCCTATCACATACTCCCCATGGATTAGTTTATTTATCCGATGGATCTTTATCAGATTACGCAGTGACTTCAGTGACTCAATATGGTTTAGAAGTATCTACGCAATTACCTAAAGCTTTAAATATGTTAAAGGATACTACCCCTTTACAAGGAACGGTTGATACCTCTAATGTATACCACCCTTCTGATTATACATCAGCTAATTTAATCACTCTTTATACTATTTAAAAGTATATAAAACAGCAATGGTATATACTAATAATAGTCTAGGGAATAACATGGCAATCGAGCAAACAATTACTTTAGGTAAAAAATTAACCTTTTATACTGATGGCTCAGCTATTCCTAATCCAGGTTTTGCAGCCTATGGGTTTTATGGAATAGATGAAAATAATACAGAGATTAGTGGCTATGGTCCAGTAGGTATTAAAGAGACTAATAATGTTGCTGAAATTATGGCTATTACTAATTGCTTAAATTATTGTAATAGTATTAATAATGAATTAGAGGTTACTATTAATGCAGATAGTGAGTATGTATTAAAATGCATTAGTAGCATGGATGAATGGGAGAAAAATAAATGGATGACTAAGATAGGGAAAGTCGTTAAGAATGTCCAATACTTAAAGGAATTAAAAAAGGCTATCAATACCTTTAAAGAGAAGAATGGGCTGGTTACCTTTAAATGGGTCAAAGGACATAATGGAAATTCAGGTAATGAAAAGGCTGATAGATTAGCTGATACGGGAAGAAAGGCTTTAGAGAAAGGTGAGTTAGGCCATGTAGTATTACTAGAGCCTTATAATCCATTAGATATAGTAACTACTGAGATTGTTACTAAAGTTAAAGAAAAGAAAAAGAAAGTAAAGGTTGAACCACTACTGCCCTTGATATCAGGCAAAAGATGGTTCTTTAATACTAATCAATCTTTTCAATTAGAAGATGGCCGATTCTTTTACCCCACATCTACTTATATTGATGATAAGAAAACTAAATACAGGAATGTAGGCAAAAGAAATTCAGATACTCATTACTCTATTTTAGTGACTAAAGAGCCTATAAAAGAATTAGAGCTATTTAGAGATAAATTAAATCAGCATTATAATGGATTAATGCTGCCCATTGAAATAGATTTAGCAGCAGTAACTAAAAGTAGTCAGTGGGAAGAGATAAACGAAAAACAATCTGATGCTATTTTAATGAAGGGAAACTTAGTGATAGCCTCTAATACGAGTCCATTAGGTACAGTACTCTCACCACCTAAACTCGTTTACAAATTAACAGATATCCATAATTATGGCTTTACTCTATTAAATGCCTATGAAACCCAATCCAATAGATATCAGTTTGTTGATATTACTAACAATATCATTGTCACTAATAGCAAAGGTATTCAGTCTATTGTACCAGAATTTACAATACCTGATAAAACCTTAATTATTAAGAGTGTTAAAATTAATGACATTAATACTAATGTTAAGATTAATGTAGGGATTGATATACCCCTTAGAAATAACTTTAGTAATTTATTAAAGGTTAGCAAAGAGCCTATTAAAGTCACTTTAATGATTTTTGAAATTACAATGCATAGCTATAGAATAGCAACCATCATAGAGCACAGTAACCATAAGTGTATTTATTATGGCATTGATGCTAATTACAGAATTCTTTCACCCCTTTAGAGGATAATAAAAATGATTCAAGGTTTTTATACGATAAATAGCTTTATTAATAATACCCCAGGGGCTATTAACCCGGTGGGTGAACTCTCTGAGATTGGTACTACTTATGCTAAAAGCATTCAATATTTTACAGGTAGTAATGGTACACTGAACGTCTTTGATGTAGGTGGTCTATCAGGCAGCATATCATCACTGGCTGCTGTAGCAGTCACTGCACTGAATGGTGTTCCAGGCTATAATACTAGCTCTGGTACATTGATTAACAATATGCTGGCAGCCTTAGGCAATGGCACGAGTAATGTATCTATAGGCAATGGTGTATTAAACCCTATTGATAACTTATTGTATCCTGAATGGATACAGTTTAATGTAACCGCATCGGGTAATACAGTATCGTTTAAAGTCTGGTTAGTCAATGCTTCTTTCTTATCCCAATATCCATTGGGGCAAATTCAGTTAGTTTATCCTATTAATAATTTACAACTATTATTTACCAACTATACTGCATCGGCTTTTGCTATTAATAGCTTAAACCCAACGAGTTTAATTACTGATGTAGCAACTCAAGTTACCGGTGTGGTAACAGGTATTACTACCTTTACTGTTAATGTATATAATGCTGCTGATACTACTCAGTTTTTTAGCATGCCCATTGCAGTAGCCTACAATGGTGGTCCTGTATTTTGTAATATGGCTAATTATATTCTGAAATTAAAATCAGATTTATTAGCCAGTGGTGCACAAACACTTAATCAATGGTTAAACATTATTCCTGCGTTATTACCATTAAGTAAGTTTTACTTTGTACCTAATTGGGGCAATGCAGCTATTAGCAATTCTGCTTTAGCTACGCCCATTATTAGCCCTACTATTACAGTTACTGATACTACAAGTTTTGCCAGTACTTATTTCCCAGACTATGCATCTTCTCATATTGTTGGTTTCCTAGACTATACAGTAATGATGTATAAATCCATTGGTTTATTTGTATTGCCAGATTTTACTAACTTAGATGGTCCATTAACCTTTAAGGCAAAATTCCCTGATTACTTTTTAGTATCAGTATCTGATATTAACTTAGAGCAAATGTCTCAGGTTACTGTACAGATGGCAGTTGCTTTAGATCAAGTTGTAAGGTTTGCAGAAACCTGGACAACCAGTACAGTATTACCTGCAGGTTATGTACTAGAGACTAGAAATAATCAAACCTATGTTAATGTTAATGTAACGGGTGCTACTCTATCAGTATTAACTAGACATTCAGCTTTAAATTTAACCTAATGGCTTTTTATGATACCCCAACTTAATACCTATGGATTATTTACAGCCTTAGCACCTTTTACTCTACAGACAGTAAATTATAAAGTATCACAGTTACAAACATTTGATTCATTAGTTAAAGAAGGTGTTAATATATTTAACACCTATTATACGCCCAATGGATTAACTAATACTAACTATGAAACTGATTATAACAATGGTGAAGTCATTGTTACTCTAACTTCAACTGAATCGCCCACTGTTAGCATTCCTAGCAGCTACTTAAATAATGCACCCATTGAGGTAGCCGTTCAATATAATCGAATGGTTATTTCTATTGACTTAGGCAATCTACCAGAAATGGTTAATGTGGATGCACTACTGCCTGAGTTGCAAAACTTAGCCACTGACTGGGTAGGTCAAACAGCTACGATGAGATTACATCAAATTCCTCTAATAGGGGACGTAAGCTATAGTCAGTATCTAAATAAAGAAGCTGTTAGAATAGCAGCTATTAATAAACAGCCTACTTTCTATACGGCTATGATTGCGGCTGATACTCAATTACAGGCTGCTAGAGAGAAAATAGCTAATTTAGAAGCTGCTTTAATAGCGGCAAATACCATCATTCAAAATGCTCATTTATAATAATTAAGTACCTAAATCAAAGATAATGTGATTGAGTTCACATTATCTTTTTTTTTTCGCCCATTGGAAAAATACATGAAAATTATTTCTATTTACTTAAAAGGATTTAGACCACTATTATTAGCCAAAATAGATTCAATTGAATTATCAATTGATAAAATGACTACATTGATTATTGGTACTAATGGATGTGGTAAATCGAGTCTATTAAGAGAGGCTACTCCTTTTCCAGCCCAGCCTTCTAATTACTTAGAAGAAGGTGAAAAAAGAATTAAAATAGAGCATAATGGACATCTATACGAATTGATATCTATACTGAGTAAAAATGGTAAACACACTTTTATTAAAGATGGCATAGATGTTCATAGTAATGCTAATGCCAGTGTCCATATGGACATGGTAGTTAAAGAGTTTAATTATACGCCATTAGTTCATAAGTTATTAATAGGGGAATTAAAGTTTACTGACATGTCAGTTAGTGAAAGAAGAAACATACTCACTGAAATATCTCCTTTAGAGTTACAATACGCTATTACTCTGCACAATAAGGCAAAAGAGTCATTAAGAGATAGTCATGCTGTATTAAAGCATTTAGTTAATAAAAGTACAGATGCTCAAACTAAATTAAAACAATTAGATATTCCAGAAGATACTGATAGCAAGCAACAAGAATTAGAACAACAATTAAATTCTTTAATTCCTTTTACTACTCAAAAGCTACCTAGCAGTAATGCTACTTTCTTAGTTATAGAAAGTCTATATGCTGAAATGAATCAAATTAAAAATCAGCTATTAAAGTTTGATGATACTAGAGTGCCTACAGAGGGTATTAATAGTGTAGATGAATTAAATGAGTATATAGGAACGTGTATAGGAAAGTTATCTGCAATACAAACTCTAATCAATGACTTAACTAAAGAAGCCAGTGAGCTATCTGATTTAACCCATTCATTTGATGGTACAGTACCTAATGCTAGTCACCTACAAAATGAAATAAAAGAAATAAAAGGATCATTAAATAGTATTCCTGTTATTGAATTAGGCAATGATGATTGCTTAGAATATATTCCTAACTTACATTTTTTAGCTAATGAAATTTCTAATCTATTTCTATTTAATACACCGATTAGAACGTCGGAAGAATGCAAAGATATTTTAGACGGATATAATTACATTGAAGCTAGGTTAACACGAACTATTCAATCCATTAGTAATCTAACCGATAAATTAGAGCATTATAATAAAGATCTAGAAACAATAACATGTCCTAAATGCACACATGAGTTTAATCTAAAGGGAATTAGTATAGAAGATACTATTAAAGAAATAGAGCAGTCTATTATTAATGTATCTAAAATTAAAGCAGATTTAATGGCTGAGTTAGAGATACTTAGACCACAAGCTGAAGAAGTTAATGAGTTATATCGACTATTAACTAAAATTGGTCGAATGAAAAAGGAAATTAATTTACCTTTTAGTTTTTGGGATAAGTTTAATTCTAATCTAGAGATATTAAAAAATCCTAGTCTCTTTTTAAATCATATCTGTAAATGGGAACAAAATATAGATATGCATTCTAAAAGACTAGAATGCACTAAACGATTAAAGTATCTAGAGACTTGTTTAACTACTTATGATAAATATAACGGTCAGGTTAATGAAAGGGTCATTACTATTGAAAATAGTATTAATCATTATTTAAATGAAAAGAAATTACTCAATGAGCAAATTAATACTTGTAAGTTAATTCTAAAGAATGTAACTAACTATAGTAGACTACAAGAACAGGGCAATAACATCCTTAAACGACTATCTGAGCAATTTAAATTAGCAACTGATAGTTTGATACAAGAAGACGCAAAAAAGCAGTGTGAACAATTGTACAATGATCTAGCCACCATTAAAGGATTGTTAAATAAACGAAATCATTTAACCAATACCATTAAAGAATTAGAAGATGAATATAAAAAAGTTTTATTTAAACAAAAAGGCTGGTTAGTAGTAGAGGAAAACTTATCACCCAAAACCGGGATAATAGCTGATGAAATGCTAGGTTTTATTACTAGCTATGTTGATAGTATAAACTTAATTATTAAACAAGTTTGGGCTTATACGCTTAAAGTAGAAGCTTGTAATATGGATAATGGTGCATTAAGCTATACTTTTCCTTTTAAATCAACTGTTAATACTATTAAAGATATCGCTTTAGGCAGTCAGTCTCAGCAAGAAATTATTAATCTATCTTTTATGATAGTTATGCGAGAGTATTTAAACTTACATGATTATCCAGTCTATCTAGATGAAACAGGGGCTACTTTTGATTACAATCACAGAACAAGTCTATATAGCTATATTAAAACCTTTATAGACATGAAGTTATGTTCACAAGTCTTTATGGTTAATCACTATAATGATATCATTACAGGATTAAGTAACCATGATATTGTAGTGATTGATAATAGAAATGTAATAGTCCCTGATGTCTATAATGAAAAAACTACCATTACTTATTTATAGGAATAATGAATGAATAATATTTTTACCTCCATTAAAGCCATTGTTGCACTAATCTGTTTAGCAACAGCCTTAGTGTTTATGATGGTAGTCCCTTATATATTACATTACTTTGTATTTATACCTTCCTTTACTTATATTAATTCACACATTGGAGTATAGACAATGCCTGTAACTCATGCTATCATTACCTTTATTATTGCTGTCTTTGCAGTAATACCTTTTGTAAACATGGAAAGAAATATTCTGCAACATGTTAATATTTCATGGATTAAAAATAAGTATATTAAAAATGTAGTTTATTTACTCTATGCTTTATTTATAGTCTGGTCAGTCATTATATTACTGGCAGCTATAGACATCTTTTCTGGCAGTTTAGTTAGAGTTTTAATGGGGTTAAAATAATGGAATACTTTACTACTATAATGACTATTATTGGTTTTCTATCTATTTGCTTAGTGTTTGGGAATATAAGTAGTTGGCAAGAAAATTTCTTATATGGTTGGTTAGGTGAGACTTGGTATTATTTATTAATAATAAGATTTTTAAATTTATTTTACGTACTTATTATATTAGTTTTGGCATCATTGGCAATTGACGTTATTGATATCCTTTTCAAAACCAGTTAATAAATACATTATCTAATTGATATTAATTTACTTAGGAGAAAACAATGTCACAAATACAAGCAGTTATGTTTATAGTAGTTTTATTAACTACAGAGGTGGTAACCCTTATCTGGTTAAAAGATGCATTACTTTCCTTTATTCATAGTCATAAATCTTTAATGGCTACAATTTGCAATTTAGTACCTGTTATCGTAATCACAATACTAGTGGAAGGCTGTATTGCTTTTATATTTTTAGATATACTGCCAAAACTTAAAGAGGCACTCAATGTTTAAGGCACATTCTGAATTTAAGTTAACTAGTCTGGGCACTGTTGCTGCTGATAAGAATGATGGTAGTAAATTTATCTCAGTGTACTTAAGGGAACATTTACCCTTTACGGAAGGTGATGTTACAGACCAGCACATTATGGTGGAAAGAAATGTAACAGATGCAGATGGCAATCAGTCTAATGTAAAACTATTTAGAGGGATGGCTATAAAGGCTGAATGGTATGGTGAGGGGAATAGAATAGATTCACCTCCAGTTAGAAAAGGTGAAACTGTTGAGGTCTATGAGCTGGGTGAAACCGGTCAATACTTTTGGAAAGCAACAGGTAGATCTACTCATCTTAGGCGAGGTGATAGAGCTACTTATGGGTTTAATGCATCGGATACCAATCAAGAAACTGATGAAGCGCCGACTGCTAAAAATCAATACACCGTTTCCGTGGATGGTAAAAGTGGTCATATGACCGCTAGGACAACTATGGCTAACGGTGAAATAGCTGCTTATACCTTTCAGCTCCATGGGAAAAATGGTGCAGCGACATTAGCAGATAATGCTGGAAATACTATTCAGATTGACTCTGCTAATAATCAAATTACCATGACTCAAAGCACTGGTGAGACTATTGCCTTAAAAGACGGTAGATTGTTTGGCAATGTTAAATCATTTAATATAACAGCATCTGAAAGTGCTAATATTAAAGCACCTAATATTACCTTAGATGGTATAGTAAATACAACCAGTGATCTTACCATCGCTGGTAAAGTAACTGCTGATGGCGGTAAATTTAATTCAATAGATGAAGGAGGAACAGCTTAATGGTTCTTGTTACTATAATTGCAGAAATACCAGGTATATTGGCTTTAACTTGGTGGCGTACAACGGTTAATAAAATTTATACTGAATACTTAAAATTAGTTAAGAAAGAATCTAAGAATATAAAACCAATTATAGTCATTCTTTATTTATTTAGTCAACTAGGTGGGCTTGCTACCATAGTAAGAATCTTTACTTTACCAGAAATCATGAACCCACTTATCAGTCTATCCAAACACTTAGTCGGAGTAAATTAAATGCTTAGTTTTATTGAAGTTCTTTTTTTAATATTTAGTTTAGCTGCGTTACTTTTTGGGTCTATCTTTTGCATCCTAGAATTGTCTTTGAAATTTCAAAATAATGTGATCTTAATGTGGACAACGGCAGCTTCTTTGATATCTGTAGATGCTGGTTTTTGGATAGCAGTTTTCTATAAAGGTTCTCACTTACCCTTTATTGTTAACATATTAAATGAATTTGTTGTCTGGCTAGGTTAAAATGTTAGAATTTATTTTACTATTACTCCTGACAATGGCTATTTGTATTGCCGAAATATTCTTAATAAATTATTCTTTTAAGTTAATAGACAAATTAATTTATAAAAAAGTAGATCCATTTTTAGTTGGTGGCATTCAAGCCGTATTAATTTTTGGAATATTTGTTTTTTCAGTTATAATGATTACTAAGTTACTAGATTCTGACTTTACCAGATCTTATCGCACAGCGGCAGTAGAATGGTTATACCATTAATTTTAATCATTTTATTATCTGGATGTACACCTTCATTAATTGGGTATCCAGATAAACTCACTAGTAATAAAGAAGTTATTCAGGAGATAACCATTAAGTTATCTCCTGAAAACATTAAACTATGCTCAAATAATCCATCAGTTGATTGTAGAAATGATATTGCCTATAATAGCATCTATGGTATTGATTTAGCCTTTAATGAGTTCCAGCAGAGTTTATTTAACGAGGATAGGCATTTATCTTTTATGTCTTCTATAACTTCTATGGGATTAAATGCTGTAGGTACGCTTTATGGCACGAGTGCACTCTCTGGTATATCTGGTTTTATTACTGGATCTAAATCAGCTTTTGATTCTAATCTTTTATTTGATAAATCAGCTCAAGGTATTCAAGCTCAAATGAATGCTAATAGAAATCTAGCTAAGATTAAGTTACTTAAAGGGATGAAGAAAAATATTACTGATTATCCTTTAACATTAGCTAGAATTGATTTAGAGCATTATTACCAAGCAGGTACTTTACTAAATGCTTATATCGCGTTATCTGAAGCAGCTAGTAATAAGAGTTTAGAAGCAACTAATCAATTGAATCAAGTAGTTGAAACGACTTATGTGGAAACATCAACCAGTAAAGTATTGGAGCAGTATATTTTTGATAAGAATAGAAATATTGTTTTAAACAATATAAGGACATTAGATGCTTGGTTGGTATCTAATAAAGTAGATATGCACTCTGCAAGCTTTATTAATGCTCAGGGTGATAATTTTGAAAAGTTAAGAAGTAAAGCAATTGGTGATTTAAATATTAAGTAGGAGAATAAAGATGACAGCAGAGGAAATTAAAGAGATAGACTCAAACCATGGTAATTTTTAAAACAGTTATATAAACAGAGGAGTTTAAAATGAGAACAGAAATCATTGATAATGTTCCAGAGCCAAAGATCCATGAAATCGTGGAAACCTTTAAGGCTAGTGGGGCAATAGAAGTAAAAGTAAACACAATTCATCCAATTAATGGATTGTTTAAAATCACAGCATTTTTTAAAGATTAGGAGAAATTAAAATGGCATTAGATAAAGCTACTTATGAGACTATATTGCAAGATTCACCGGGTATTCTTATTGCTAAACAAACTGCAAGCAATGTAGAAAAATATGTCTTCATGACTAAAACTGGATTTTTAATTATTAATCGTGATAAAGATCAAGTTGAATATGATAAATTTCTAAATGACTTTTATATTCGCACTGCTATTTTCGAGTATAAAAGTCATGAAGATTTTTATTGTTCTATGATTTACGGATATATTGCAGGTATGTATAATGATGCAGGTGATGCATATACGCAGTTTGAAAAATCAGTCACATCAATACCATTGGGTGGCACTTATTATTTAACACATCATGATGGTATATTAGAACAGCAATTCAATCTTGAAAAGGTGCCATTAAAATCACGTGGTAGGATTGTAGAAGAATTTGGGGTGCCAATGTATAAACATTTTCCTGAATTTAAAGAATATATAACAGGTCGTTTAATAGCTAGAGCTTTGGCTCTATTACCAGAAAGTAAATTTGTGCAAAAACCTACAGAAGAAGTTCCAACTAAATCTGTAAACGAGAGTCTAGAAAAACTAGATGTTGTTATAGAAATAGTAGATGAATTAGCCGATGAAGACTTTAATGAGGATATTGATATTATTGACATTAAAGATATTCTTGGTAAAACCATTAGTAACCGTGGTCATGACTTAGGCCATTGTACTGGCTATCCTTATATTGCAGAAACTCACTCAGGGAATTATTGTTACATTCCCTATATCAATGTATTTGGTGCTAAGATGTCTGAACCACTAAAAGAAGTAGATATTGATGGAATATCTGATGAAGTAAAGGAAAATACGATTAAAATGTTATTTTCAATAAATGGTGTCAAAGAATGAAACAATATTTAAATCTGTTAGAAAAAATATTAAATGGAGGTATTCCATCTGATGACCGAACAGGAACTGGAACATTATCTATTTTTGGCCATCAGGAACGATTTGATTTAAGTAAATCATTTCCTTTAATTACTACAAAGAAAATGTGGTTTAAAGGGATCATTCATGAATTAATTTGGATGATATCGGGTGATACCAATATTAAGTATCTAGAAGATCATGGTGTTAAAATATGGTCTAGTTGGGCAGATAAATATGGTGATCTTGGTCCAATCTATGGTGAGCAATGGCGGGATGCAAATATGTTAGAAAGTTATTGTCCAGAGAAAATGGATCAATTGCATGAGTTGATTATCAACATTGCAAAAAAACCATACTCTAGAAGACATATTGTCAGTTCTTGGAATCTAGGTGATCTACCCCTTGAATCTATTTCTCCGGTAGAAAATGTTCTTTCAAATAAAATGGCTTTAGCTCCATGTTGCACGCTATTTCAAGTCTATATTAGAAATGACAAATTATCGTTGCAGCTATACCAACGTTCTTGTGATGTCTTTTTAGGCGGTCCATGGAATATTGCTTCATATGCTTTATTTACTGTTTTACTAGCTAAAGTAACGGGTTATGAACCTGGTGAATTTATTTGGACTATTGGCGATGCACACATTTACAAAAATCACATTGAACAAGTAAATGAACAGTTATCAAGAACGCCTTATGAGTTACCTACAGTAACTGTGGATAATATTGATAATCTGTTAAAATGGAAAGATCCAGATAAAGTACATTTACATGGCTACACAGCATGGCCTTCTATTAAAGCAGAAGTTTCAGTTTAATTAATCTGAGCATAGAGAGCATGCTCTCTATGCTCAATATTTATAGTTTAGGAGATTTAAAAATGATGATGAATAAAAGACAAGTAAAGGTAATGATCTGGAAATTAGAAACATTAATTTCCTTTTTACCTTTTAGCTGGTGTATTAAAAATAAACAGCAGATAATAAACTACAGAAATGTAGCTGAAAGAGGTTTGGAAAGTAAAGAATATAATGACCAACTCATAACTGCAACGAAAGAAGTTACTACTATTTTTGAAGATCCTAAACTTTGCTCAGGCGTTAGTTATTTTGATAGCTTATATCAAGTAGTAGCTATGGTTGATGTAATTGCTAATATTAAATTAAAATTAATTGCAAAGTATGGCGATGAATATGAGTTTTTAATGGATAAGCCAGACGTTGGCACTTTAGACCGTGCAATTGCTGGAAATAATTGGAAAACAAATTTCGCCATTGTGCCAACTTCAACCAATGAAGTGGTTTATTTATTGGCTGAATTTCTTCGATTAAATTATCTTAGTGACTATGGCCTTAATCATCGACCTGAAAATACTGTGACCGAAGATTATTTAAAATCAATAAAGGATTATGATTTTAAAATCGGAGAGTTAAATGAAGATGACTTAGCAAATGTTGCTGAGTTTGAAAGAAATAAATTAATTCTAGCTGCTAAACTACATGCACCTTCATTTGCAAATAGCTCAGTGAGACCTTTCTTTAGCCATAAGAAAATTAAGTTTAGTTATGGGAAGTTATATAACTTATTATTAATAGCATTTCCAGATTTAAATAATATGCTAAAAAGAATAGATGGTAAAATATCTTTAGACAGCATTAAGACTATTAATAAACATTATCATAATTTTTTATATCGAGATTAATCATGGAAGTGTGCAAACAGAAAATTTAAAACTGACATTAATGTTTCGCGATACACCATTAGTTCTTTACAAAACTGATTACTATGCTTTTAAGCTATTGGGTTATCTTGATCGAGATGGCGTTACTGAAGTTGTTGGTGAACTCTATGATAATGACTATATAGACGGAGAATATAGATCGCTAAATGTATATATGGTTATTGGTAAATTAACTAACTTTACCATAGAGCAAGTACTCTATTAATTAAACATAGTCTCTAGGATAGCTATATTAGCTATCCTAGAGTATTTATGTCAATTCAAAAAAAATTTCATGTATATATTATTTTAATGGATTAACTTATATAAGTAATCCAACTTACTATAACTTTTAAAGTCCTCATAGAGGCAGGAGATTTGATATGAAATATATAAAAATCAAAACAGAATTATTTCCTTTTTCTGAGAAGGGGTACTATGCTGGATCCGATAACGCGGTCATTGGCTGTATCCATATGTTCACGGGCGAGGGGAACAATGAAAAGATTTTAACAAAAACTCTTTTCATTACAAATACGGGGGGGGAGGATCAGTTCCAGAATTCATTCGTTGATTACGACAATGTAATGAACGAAAGTAACTTTAAACCTGGGGATCTAATAATGGATCTTCGGGATAGTGTTAATGCTGGAATTACCTACAACATTTTAAAGGTTGTAAGTAATATTTTCATTGATGACGGAAAACGTCAAGTAACGGAATTAACACTTGAGCATCCAAATGGCGGTAAGGAGGTCTTAACCAACCTCTGGAAAGAAGGAGATCGGGAAGTAGGTTTTGAGGTCAGTGAGGAAAATTTAATAGAATGGATATATTAACCCTTACAAATCAATTTAAATGCTATGGGGGGGGGGATAGCATTTAACAAATAGAGTAGTCAGAGCATATGCTCTGACTACTCTATGTATCAATCTTTTCTTTTTTTTTTATTTCATTTGCACATTAATTTTAGTCAATGTTTCGTTATATGCGTAACTTACTGTTCTGATTTGAAATAAACAAATAGCTAATAGTTCTAATTCTCTAGCCGCTTGAATAGTCAATTCAGTAATAGGTTTTAATTTATCAGCAGTGACTTGAGATAGTGCTGAATCTACTCTATTATCATTAGAGAGTCTATGGATCATTTTAGCCACTGAGTTGGCCCTTTCAATTAACTTTCCATTTAATGCTCTGCACGATAAGGCTACTAACTTTTCCAACATGACATCGGCTTCTTTTAAGCCTTTAGCATCTTTATAGACATTAATAAATAATTGACCGTTTAAGCCATCACCTGCTGCATCACTAAAGTACTTATGCAATTTATCACTATTAACTTCAACAATGTTAGATTTCTCAGGCATGTTAATCCATACCTTATTAACATACTCTTTATCAGTAATCATGTTACCAGCCCATTGTTCTAAATGGGTTAATAGTCTATCATCAATTGTCAGTAATTCTGTAGTTACTTCTTCTAATACAGTTAAATAAGGTACTATTAAACCAACAACATATTCCGGTGTAGGTACAATAAAGTGCTCTAAATCAAATACTGTACATTTTTCAATATTCTTTACCGCATCATATACGTCGGTTTTCCCTTGCATTAAAGGGATCAATCTTTTTGCATCAAATACTTTAGTTAAGCTATCTATAAAACCACCAAAGAAGTTATTAAAAGCTTTTAAGTCTAAAATAGCTTCATTGCCTGGGATTACTTGATGCTCTTGATTTTCCATTAAATCACTTAATAACATAGCTTGTGCCCATAGAGTTTAAAAATTATTGGTAGCCTTTATTTTATACGAAGAACTACCTTACACAGTATAACACTTTGGAGCATTTTTGTTATGAACTTTTTATCTTCTTTATCTTCAATACCACCCTTTAGACCTGCTTATAACTGCGGTAGTATGCTAGATATACCCACAGGAACTTATCACTTTGGTGAGTATGGACAATCTATTTTATCAGGCGGTATGCCTCATATTTTATCGGTAGTAGGTCCTGGTAATGCAGGTAAAACCAGTATTATCTACCACATTGCATTGGTGGCTACTGATAGAATTACCCCCATGGGTACGAGCATCTATGATAGTGAAGTATCTTCTAATTATGATAGGGTTAATACTTTCTGTAAACGATTACCTAATTTATCTAAAATAGATCACTCTGACCAATACAGTGATATAGAAAACATTAAAGTAAAAATAACGAGCAGTGCTGAAGAGTTAGGTGACGTATACTTTGATAAGATATTAGAAATTGCTGAAGCTAAAAAAGATAAAAAAATAACTAAATTAACTACACCTTTTTTCACACCAGAACATAAACCTATCTTAGTCATTCCACCGACTATATCCGTTATTGATTCATTATCAGAATTAAAAGTAACCAATAATGAAGAAAGTATTGTTGATAAAAACAGTATTGGTGACAGTGGCATGAACATTTTATGGATGAGACAAGGCGGAGCTAAAAAGCAATTGATTACTCAGTTGCCTAATATGGCCGCTAATGCATCCATGCATTTTTTGATGACAGCCCATGTAGGCGATGAATTTGAAATGGGCATGATGGCTCCCAAAAAGCATAAACTCATGTTTGCTAAAAAAGGTAGTAAAGTAACGGGTACTACTAAAGCCTTTGAATTTATTAATAATGCATTGTATGAAATCTTTAATGCCAATATGCTTAACAATAAAGATTATGGCACAGGCGTACTCTATCCTGCTATTGAATCCGATAGACTACCTGATTGTACTGATTTAACGATTGTTACCCTAAAACTAACACGTAATAAAGGTGGTCCATCAGGTGCTGTAGTTGATTTAATTCTATCGCAAAGAGAAGGTGTACTGCCTCATCTTTCTATGTTCCATTATATTAAAGAAAGTGGTCGTTTTGGATTTGAAGGTAATAACACTAGTTATTCATTATCTTTATTACCTGATGTAAAAATACAAAGAACAACTGTTAGAAACATTATTGATAGTAATGCATTCTTGCAAAGAGCATTAGAGATTACTTCTGAGATGTTACAAATTAAAGAATTGTGGGCTACTCTTCCAGATGACCTCATGTGTACGCCTCAAGAGCTCTACACTGATCTAAAATCATTAGGCTATGATTGGTCCATACTTTTAAATACTCGGTCATGGTGGACGTTTAAAGAGTATGAACAATTTGAATTACCTCAATTAACGACTTTAGATCTTCTTAGAATGAGAAAAGGTTTATATCATCCCTATTGGTTAAATGATGATAAAGTAACTTATAAAAAAGAATTTAAACATAAACTTAATAGCTAGGTATTTTATGAATGACATTGTTGAAGAGAGTTACCTTGTTATTAATAAGGTAATGGGGCTGGAAGCTGCTGTTAATTTTAATGCATTGCTAGACCGTGATGCAGGTGGCAGAGAAGTCACCATGGATGGATTAACGGCAAGAGAGCAAATTAAATACATTAATAACTTTTGGCGAAAGCATTTAATTCATATTGAAAATACAACCGAAATTAGATGCTGGTTATGTGAGGCTGAAAGTATTGAAGCCTATATTCAAGCCTTTGAAAGTAATTGGATTTATTTACTAGCGGATACAGGAATGTTATCATGAGTAATCGAAAAGAACTGACTGAGTGGTTTTTAGGTTTAATAGAAAAACTACTCCCAGGCAATAAAAATACTCAAATGTATAAAACACATTTTAACTCACTGTCTGATGAAGCCTTTGGTGAGTTAATGGATAAATTAGCTGATGAAGAAATTGTATTGCCATATTACTCTGCCAATATATCAGCTAAAGATGTACCTGTTAACAATGCATTAAAGGTAGCGGATGAATTAGGATTAGATTTATTTCAACAATTATGGATGATTGACCCAGTAACAGGTGTAAAGTATTTAACGCCTGAAAAGTATCTAATATTAGATTTACCCTGTAGAAGACAATCTCAACATGTTAGTAAGGGTAAGTCTGTGGTAGAAAGTAGTGCCTTTGTAGATGCATTAACGGGACAGCCAGCAGGTGCTAGTAAATCCAGTCGCCTATCACTACCTGAAATTATGAACTTAGAGTCTATGGGATTAAAACGAGGTATTCAAGAATTGATTAATATTCGAGGTGGCAATGAATTAGCCTTTAGAGAATATAAACGATCAACTCTAGATACGGGTGAAGTCAGTTTAAAGAATTTAGAAGAATTAAATTCTAGACCAACGAGTACAGAAACTTTAAAAGCTTTATTATTAGGAATGCATTTAGACTCTAACGTTTAGGAGAATAAAATGGAATTAAAGAAAGGCAATAATGGGGCAGATATTGTTAGACTGCAAAAACTATTAGGTATTGCACCTTCTGGTTATTTTGGTGGTGTAACACAACGTTTAGTAATACAGTGGCAAAAAGAAAATGGCTATAAACAAGATGGCATTGTTAGCAATGAACAATGGCTTAAATTAATATCAGAGGAAAATAAAGTGGGTAATGATAAAGTAGATTTAACTAAATTAAAAGGTGTAGTACCTGATAGAGTATTAGAAGCTTTACCTAATATCTTTAAAGATAATGTAATGACTAATATTAGAGTCAGTCATTTCTTATCTCAATGTATGGAAGAAACTGGAAACTTTTCTTGTTGTGTGGAGAATCTTAATTACAGTGCTGAAGGATTAATGAAGATCTTTCCTCATTATTTTCATACATTAGAAGTAGCTAACAAATATGCTCATAAGCCACAAGCCATCGCTAATTTAGTTTATGCTAACAAGTATGGTAATGGCGACGTATCCAGCGGTGATGGTTATAAATACCGTGGTAGGGGCGACATTCAATTAACCTTTAAACATTGGTATGAATTATTAGGTAAAAAACTAGGTGTAAACTTAGTAGCTAATCCTGACTTAGTAGCCACTAAGTATCCGTTAGAAGCGGCTGGTTTCTTTTTTGATAAAGAAGACTTATGGAAGGTCTGTGATAAAGGCAGCACTATTGCCGTTATTAAAGAAGTTACTAAGATCACTAATGGGGGTGAAAATAATGTTGACATGAGAATTGCTAACTTTAATAAAGTTTATCATTGTTTAATGAAGTAACCTTATGGAAGAATGTAAACTATTGATTAATATTGATTGTTTATTTGACACTTACTTTTCTACAGTTATAGATATTAATCCAGATTGGGCTATACCACTGGCTAAAGCTGATTACTTAGAAAGAAATCATAATTATTTATCTTTACTACATCCAGCAATAGATGATGATAAAGTTAAAGAAAGATATGAGTCTAGGGATCTATCTATTTTAAAGTCGAGTAAAAAAACAAACATTGTTGATATTATCCGAGATAGGGTTGCCATGTCTAAAGCTAATCCTACTCATCCTGAAGCCATTGATTTTGTTATCACTATTAATACCTATCCCTATGTTTTGCCTAAAGAAGATCTATTAGAGCTATTTAGTGGTTTAAAATACATTTGGGATATTAAAACATTATATCATGTTCATTTACACTCTAAAGACTTAAAGCCAGAGTTTATTAAAAAGACTTTTGATAAGTTTATGCTTTATGACTTTGATGAATGGTTTCAATACCATCAAGAGTTATTTAAGCATTTTAGAATGCCTAACGTTGGCTGTATTATACCTTATAAAACAGTTAAAGAACATGTAGATAAAAGGTATGATAATGAAAGTATTAAGTTAATAAAAAGAGCTTTTAACATTATGTTTGATTTAGAAATAATGCCACTGGGAGATATGTCATTTAAATTACCTATTAAACAGGAAACGACTGATGCAAATAACCCTACTTAAGATATTATCTTATTTTGTTAATAGACTTTCTGATAAAGACTTTAATACTTTAATAAGAGATAGGCGATGGTTTGAAATACAAGTCGCTAGTAAGAAATCTAGCTATGTAGAAAGACATGGGTTTAAATTACCACAGCAATCAGGTGAGTATAATGTTATTTTAAGTGATGGATCAAAACACTTTTTAACCTTTGATTATAATACTAAACAATGGTTTAAAGAAAGTAAGGTATTTGGCAATGTTGTTTACTTTTTTAATGTAAAAGAAAATACTAAATTATACTTAATAGAATGGAGTGTTGCATGAAGACCATTATTGCCGGTAGTAGAAGTTGTGATGATATTAAACATATTGAAAATGCTATTAGAAATTCAGGGTTTAATGTGACTGAGGTCATTTCTGGTACAGCTAATGGGGCTGATAAATTAGGTGAGCAATGGGCTACATTAAACTGGATACCTATTCAAAGATTTCCTGCAGACTGGGAAAAACATGGTAAAAGAGCTGGCTATATAAGAAACGATAGAATGGCTAACTTTGCTGATCAGGTGATTGTGATCTGGGATGGACGATCTAAAGGCTCAGAGAGTATGATTAACATAGCTAAGCGTAAAGGTTTACCTATTTATGTGCATAACTTTAAACCTAAAATGATTAATGATGATAACTTTAAAGGAACAATAAGAAGGAGTGTACCCTGTGTCTATTGAGTATATCAATGATGGTGAAACTGATAGAAAAGTATTAGGAAGTGATGGTTTAATTTTAGTCTTCTTTACAGCACCGTGGTGTAGTGCCTGTAAGAGTTTTTCTCAAACATTAAATGAGATAGCAGAAGAAAAGGAAGGAAAATTAACTATTTATAAAATGGATATTGATGAGAATGCTACCTTTGCTAATAGCTATAGTGTTAGGAGTCTACCAACTACTTTAGCTTTTAAAGATGGTTTGGTACAAGATACTAAAATAGGTGTAGCGACTAAGCAAGATTTTCTTAAATTTATTAACAAACTTTAGAAATAATAGGATAGCATACATTAGTATGCTATCCTATATTAATACCCTTTTTTGGAGGAATCTATGAAACATTATCAAATTAACATGCTTTTAAATATTTTAGCTAACATCATTTTACACGACGAAAGCTATTATTTCTTTTACCAACATTTTAAAAAGGTTTTAGCTAGAGGCAGTAGCCAGTATGTCCAAATCAGTAAAGGTGGAATACATGATCTGATGTTAGTGCTAGAAGAAACTGGCTATACTTTACCTAATGGAAAAGATAAAAACAGTGAACATAAGTTTCTTGCTATAGACATGTTAATAAAACTAACAACTGATTTTAGCGTACAGAGTGGGCTATCATCAGAAGAATGGAAAGACTTAGCTAAATATCTTTACATATCCTTTAATAGAGTACACCATGATATTGATGATGGTATTATTAATCCTAAAGTGGCTGATCTAATTGTAGATGATTTACTTAATTATCCATGGGCCATTATACTGTTATTAATGGAAATTGGTCATATTCAAATAATCTCACTACAGCGCGATTTAAAGCTTAAATATCCTCAAATGTTAGATCAGCCAGGGTAGTAGAAGTTTCATCCGGTACGAGCTCTACAGGAGGTAATTCAGGCATTTCTAGATCTCTTCTAATAACTTTTTGCGATAGAAAAGGATTAGCTGATAAATTAGAAATGGCTGTAACCATAGCCGCAGCAATATCTCTATCGGCTGCAGCATTTCTATCATCAGTGCTAAGGCGTTTAATAGTCAATGCAGTCGCTGATAAATCTCTAAGCAGAGTGACTTTATTTTGCTCCTCTGTGCTTACATCGGTAATCATTTCAATACGAGTTTGCTGTGCAAACTCAATGACCTTATCAGGTTCTAAACTAATAACTTCTTTAGTGTTTGTTTCCATAAATAAATTCCAGTATTTCAAATTAGTAAGATGTATATATTATCTATTAGATAATATCATTTCTTAGGAGAAAAAAATGTTAAATAAAGTTAGATACTTTATTTTGTTTATAAAGTGGAAATTAACTTTATACAAAATAAAGAAAGAACAACTGATGCTATTTGATAGCTGTGTTCTATTTAAAGAGTTCTTTAAAAAGAAAACTTTTAACGTAGAACCAAGAGTTTTATATCATTATCAAATTGAAGCGGCCAGCTATAGTCTACATACGATGTTAGCTGAGTTGGAAAGAATTCTAGAAGAATGGAAAAGACCAGGGGGTAGAATTACTCAAGATAAGGATATTGGAAAGCCTTCTATTTATAGGTTAGATCAATGGAGTGATATTAAACCTGACTCAAAGTTTTATGGAATGGATTTATTTGATGGGTGGGTAAGAGCTACTGAACTCATTAATAGGTTATATGAACTAACGCCAAAGGATGATAAAGGTTATGTTCAAAGAAGGTCATTTAAGCCATTAAATACTTACATGGCTTTAACAAAACTATTACTGGAGGTAAGCTATGGCTGAGAAGAAAGTTCCTTCTAATAATCCAATGGTAAAGGTTATTGAAGAGGGAATGATGGGTATCTACGAGACAACTAATGTCTTGGCTAGATTATGGAGGATTTTACTCTACGATAATAATCTAAAGGCTCATCAATGGCACACACTTATCAGTAAAGCAAAGTTTCATCGTAAGGGTGAAATGACTGAAAAGGCAGCAGCTACTGATAGAGGTAATGCCACTAGAATGTTAGCGAAATCTAAGATATCCTGGGGCATGTTTATGAGAGGATTAATAATTCTCGAATATGATAAGATGGATATCAAGGTAACGCTATGGCGTAAAAACAAACCACAAACCTTAGAGATATCAGTTGATAATCTAAGAGATATTAGCAATGAGGATGATGGGGAAGAAGAATGATTTTAGAGTTAAACTATAACTTAACAGAGTCATCAGCTAGATTAATTCTTGCTTGTACACGCATAGACAAATGGTATTCTAAATATCTTTGGGATATCAAAAAATTAAACAAAGGCATTAATCTTTGTGATATTAATATTGATAGTCTTAAATTATCATCAGCTAAGCATTTAGAAAAATTACTTTGTGCTGACGTGCATTTGGAAAATGTTGAATATGATAACATTAAAAAATGCATTATGATTAAATTAACGGTTACTGAGCATTCTACTTATAGAGTAGACATTGAACTAGCTAGATTGACTTTCCTTGGTCAACTTATTAATATCATTTTTAAAAGAAAGTATTGGGCACGTAACAATATTCATTATTCGTTAGGTGGATATGCAGAGTTATTAAGAACTTATTGGGACTTTTAATGGATAAAGATCTTTTATCAGCCATTGCACTGCCACTCTATCTTTACCTTTATGCAGGTCTATTAACTATTTCATTTATGAAAGAAACTAAAGATTCTGCAGTTGTTTTAAGAAAAGAAAAGAGTTGGAAAATGCTATTACTAATAGCTATTACATGGCCTATATTTCACATCAAGAGGAGATTCAAATGATTTGGTTAGTTGGTGGGTATTTTATTATATCAGTTTATATGGCTAAGTTTATAGCATTAGCCTTTCATAGAGCGCTTAGTAACACAGCGCTGGAATTAACAATGACTTTATTAGGTCCAAAAAATGTAAAGAGTATTGAGTTTAGATACAATACTTATAAGTGGTTAAAGGAACATAACTGTATTGCCTTCGTTTTATACATGGCATTCTGGCCATTGTTAATAGTGCTGATAGCATGTTATGCCATTTATGAAGTGCTCTTCGTTTACAATAAATAACTTAGCTAAATTTTATGTGGGTAGATAGCCTAGGCTATCTACCTAATCTTATTTTTTTTTGTTTAAAATGGAGCTTTAAGATGCCTGTTATTAATTCACATGGTTTAGATCTTTCAAAAATAGATTTATCTTCACTGGGTATAAATACTCAACCTGTCACTACACCAGTGCCGGCACCATCACCCATCAAAGATATACTCCCTACTGATTTTGAACTATCCCCTTTTTTAGAAAAAGTAACCGTTGATCCTTATTCTACAGTAGAATTAGGTATTTTAAATCAAGCAGAGTTAGCTATTGATAGTGTAGTAGATTACGTAGAAAGTGTTTTACCTCCTGAACTAATAGATGGTATTAAAGGTTTACCAGGACTAGCTCAGCAGCTATTGCTAAAAGGACAGAATTTAGAACAGTTTCTTTTAAACTTACAAAACAGAATACCTAGGAATTTAAGCTTAGTTAATATACTAAGAATGTCTGGGGTTTTAAATACTGTTAATCATTTAGAAACATTTCTTTACCAAGCTCGTCAAATTGGAATTACTGTAGAAAACTTACCAGCAGTCTTTACTACCAATGGATTGAGTTTTATGGGGCAAATGAGTCATTTCTTTGACATTAGCTCTATTACTAATCAAATTAAAGGCTCATTGGATTTTAATGCGGCTAGAGGATATCCAGCTAATCATGGTGGCGGGTATACTTATAGTGGCAATCCTATTGCTAAAGCAGGTGTAGCTTTAGCGACTGTTAGTTTATCGACTACTACACCTACCTCTATTTCTAATACATTAAGAAATTTAGGTATTACCAATGCTACTAATGCATTGCCATTGCTTAATAATTCTACTAGTACTCAGGTGAGTATCATTGCAACAGCTACTCAAGCATCGAGTATAACGACAGTATCTAACTTAGTTAATACAATTAATAGTTCGGGCTATACCAATACCTCTAATTTAATTACTGCTATTGGTACGAGTACTTCACCTAACATTTATAAAAATGTAGCCAATATAGTCACTCAATTAGGAAAAACTGATGCGACTACTTTAATTGGTGTTATTAATAGTAATCCTACAGCCGCAGCTACAGTAGCCAATGGCATCAACACGTATGGTATTAGTACTGTTACTAATCTCGTAGCTCAATTACAAACGTTAGGCTTAACTGTACTGACTCAATTATTTAATGATATTGCTGGTATACAGCCTACTATCATGCTAGGCATTATTACTGAAGTAGAAGCTACTAACATAGCAGCCTATATAACGGCTCATGGCAGTACTAATAATGGTACAGTACTCACTGACATTCAAAATCATGGAATTACTTTAATTGCTAATTTAAATACATTATTAGATACTATTGGTATAACATACTGTATTAGTTTAATTAATGGTATTAATACCTTGACTATAACTAATGCTAATACCTTATTAACGCTTGCAACTACCCATGGTGCAAATACTATCAGTACTGATATGGGTCTAATTGGTTTAGAAACTACTTCTAATTTAAATACTGCATTGGCTCAAGTCACCTTAATGGGATCTAATAATGTAATATCAGTATCTGATACTATTAATGCATTGAATGCAGCTAATGCTACTGTACTTACTAATAATTTAAATGGATTAGATTCAACAGCCGTTATTTCAGCATTACCTATCTTATCTAATTTAAATAGTACTCAATTAACAACATTATCTACACAGATAAATAGTAATAATGAGCCTACAAGTATATTAACGAGTGCTGGTTTATCAGGCGATTATTTAATCTATGCTACCAAAAAGGCAATGGAAGTAGGTGCTAAAGCAGGTAACTATAGAATCGTATTAGACTTAATTAATAATTATGCGGGCACAATATCTACTGATTATCTTTATTACATTGTAGTTACTTTATTGAGTAATTATTCTAATAATGAAGATGATGCAGCGATGGGTAGACAAACCGTTTCTAGATTCTTTGGCGGTGCACTTTATCAAATTTGCCCAAGCTTTGATATGGTTATTAGAAACGGAGAGAGTATTTTTAATCAATCTCCTTTTATTACGGCCTCTATGGATAGTCTAAATACTCTAGTTTATTATCCCTTAACAGCTATTGCTTGCCAGTTAGAATTAGATAATAAATATACTTTAGTCCATGTTTAATTTTATGTAAGTACATTCTTAATAACTTCTTCATAGGGCTAGTAAAATGGCAGTTTTAATAGATTGGTCACATCAGAGTATTGGCTGGTTATATGCTTTATGTATTGGTTATTATGCACTTAAACCTAAGCTTAGGTTTAAAAGACGCAAAGCTAATACAGAATTAGTCGATCGAGCATTGTCTTTAACAGACATGAGTGTAAACAAATTAATTGTATCTAATTCAAATGCAAGTAAAACATTAGCTAGACCACTGCAGATAGCTAATGATAGATTCCATTTAAAGATGTTGTTTATGTGTCCAGATCAGTTTGAAAACATTTATCCAAACTTAACAGAAAATGGAAAAGAATTATACAACTTAGGGAAAACATCCAGCAACATAGTTAAACAAGCTATATTAGGTTTATTAGCTATACAGGCTAAGATAGCCTCTTTAGATGAATGTATAGGTGATATACTGTATTGTAATAATGCAGTTACTAAAGTACCTAAAACTGTGTTAGAATTATTTACGAGTTTATTTATAGTGCATAAATTTTGTGATGACTTTAATATAAACCATAATGTTTATGGTGAGGTGAGTCCTGATGATTTTATTTATGATTTAATGAAAGATTTAGACATTTAAAATAGAGTATAGGATAGCCTAGGCTATCCTATACTCCAATATGTTTTTTTTTATAAACCAAGATTATGTCTAGCAGCTAATGATAATAAACTACCCACATTTGAGGTTGGGTCTAATTGGAAGAATAAAAAGTTATCTATGCTGCCAAAAGAATCAAAATTAGATTGTATATTAGCTAATTTTAACTTCCATCTACTTAAAGCATAGTATTGATCTACATAACCTAATGCGGCTAATGTAGCCATATAGTCTGTAAAATTATTATCTTCATCAAAAATTGAGGTACCTAATATATCAGATACTGTAATATCTGCACTAATAGGCATATACAGCATCTTAGATAAATTTGTAATAGTACAACTTATATCAATGCCCAAAGGCTGACCATGTATGTTCCATCCCACATTTCCAGTACCTCTTTGGATATTCATTTGAGTAATCATACCTAGACTATACTGCACCCTACCCTTTTGCCATAACTTGCAAAGATAAGGACCCGTCCATGAATTTCTACCTGTAGCTCTAGGTGCAGCACCTGCGATTAAGGTTGCTAATGGCAGTAGAAGATCAGTATAAATAGCAGCTGGATTACCATAAGGTGTTCTTAATTGAATCTCATAGTTGGCACTAGGTAAGTTGGTATAAGATTCATCCCAAAATTCTGGTATGTCAGCAAAGCCTCTACCACCTAATGCTGCAAGACCACTAAAGCCTGTTGCTTTAGCCACTCCTGTAAGAACTGCGCTGCCGGCACTAACGACCGCATCTAATACATCGCCTATAGGACCATCAACGAAATGCCCGTTAGCTATATTAAATAGTTTATCTCTATTTGACTTACTAAAAGAATTCATTGTACTAGCAATATCTGATACTCTAGCACTATTAGTAAATGATTCACTAACATGTTGATCAAATTCCACACTATACTGAATAAAAGAAGAACCATCTCGCAGCTCAGCTAATAGAAAATCTTTTTTAGCAAGAAAATGTTCTGCAATCCCAGTCCATATAGAGCCTACTCCACCAAAGGTATTGGCCACCGATGCAGTGGCTGCTGCCCGAGCAGCTGAACTTAAATTATCAGGCGATTTATTATCCACGCCATCTGATTGTGAAGGCGGATCAGGATATACTAATTGATCCATTAAACTCTTTGATGCATTTTCAGACACAGTGGCGTAGGCCTTTAATAGGTCATTTAATCCCATACCTGTTTCTACTTTTAATTCACTTTTATTTCCTGAAATATATTCTTGAATTAAAGCAAAAGCATGATCATCATCAGTCGCTCTATTTCTGATATCAGTTAATATTCTGGTATGGGCATCGGCAAGTCTTTGATATCTAGTAGCCACTTGTTTAAAATCTATTCCAGATCCATTGGGCAATAGAATATCTGGTAAATATTTTTCATAAGTAGAGGCTAGTGCATTATTAGTTCCGGTAGCCCCTTCACTGGTGGTAAATCCTAACTTTTCCCAATTAATTCCTGTTTGTTCTTGACCCACAGGCTGAGTTAAAACATCGTTAGATAAACCCTGAACTAGTTTCATATTAACTGCCAATGCATTGGCAATGGTCTGCACGCTACTCCAGTATAATGGCATGGTAGGTGTCATGTAATAAAATTTACTTGTTGGCCTTTTATTAATATTATTAATCACTGCACCAGCCGTACCTACTATAAAAGAAGATAGGGCTAATACTGGTACCATGTAGTATACGGTAATTCTAGCAGCCCATTCTATTACGGTACTCATCCATCCAATACCTACTTCACCTGTTGTTGCAGTTTTTGCAATATTAGAATCATAAAAGGTATTCATGTAGTTGGAGACTGAGTTAAAGGCTGGTACACCATATTGTAGGGTTATTCTTTGGGCATTACTATTAATGGCCTCAGCATAATACCTTCCCATACCCATAGATTGATTTCTATTGGGTTTACCATTAGAAGTGGTATTATATAAAAGAGAAGGTAAATTTTGATCTGCATAACTGGTAAATTGATATTTAGGATTAATAGATCTATTTCCACCCAATGACGTATCTTCAAAATTTAAAGATTCTAAACTATAGGTTCCTGCTATTTGTATTTTTTTAGCTCGAGCATTTACAAATAATCCACCAGGGTTTCCAGAACCATCCCCTCTAATGGGTAAAAATAAAGCTTGTCTTACCCATGAATTATTTGTTAATTCATTAAGTAAAGCGGTATTAGTATTCATTGTCATTAAAAACTCCTTTAAAGTATAGGGTTAATTGGATATCCAATTAACCCTATATTAATTATTAAATATTTCTTGCTAAATTAATAACAGGATTTACTTTTTGTTTTACTACAGGACTTTCTGACGGTTTCATCAATGTAGTGGGTATATTCTTATCATTTAAACTAGCTGTTAAACTATCAGTGAGTTGAGCTAACAACATATTAGTTTTTTGCTGTTCTGCTATTTGAGCATCACGCTGTTTATTGGCATCGGCAGATGTACTATTAATAGCTTTACTAACATGTGTAAGATCTGGATAGTTATTAGCTCTAGGACCAGCGGAAGGTGCAGGACTAGAATTATTAACGGCCACCGTATTAGTAGATTTGGCATTGTCTGCCGATGCAGCTTCTAACGTCTTAGATTTATCTACATTAGGAGCAGCAGCGGGTGGTGGAATAACATTACTAGCCACAGAATTATTAGCGCCATTGGCTAGTGTTGGTGCAGCTATTTTTGGAGGAGTAGCTTGAACCATTTCACCATTACCAGCATCAGGTTTAGCTGCAGAGCCTGCCAAATTAGTTAAGGGAACATTAGTTCCATCAGATGCTACTGCTTGCTGGAAAGCTTCATCATCTGATAAACCCATTTCTTTAAATGAAGCATACATAGCCCTAGCTTTATCAATAGTTGCTAATGCTTGATCTGCGGTAACAAATGCTTTATTGCCAGCACCGCCAGCTGTTTTACCCGTATAAGGATCAGCAATACTAGTCCATTCTCTGGCTAGATTTTTCATCATCTTCATTTTATCTACATCGCTACCTTTTATATAAGCATTAAGGAGCTTAGTATTTCCTTTAATGCCTAATAAGTATTTAGCAAAAATATACTCTTGAGTCTTTTTGTCAAATACAGTGGTCATTGGTAAATTTAATTGTTTAGCAGCATCAGCTAATGTAGGTGTAATTAACTGATATTTACCAGCAGCCAAAATTCTAGATGGGTCACTAGCCGATTTCTTATTAGCGGCTAAGATATCGCCAATAGTCATGGTACTTACTTTAGCAGTTGATATACCTAAGTTATGACCATTAATATTACCACGATTAGCAATATCATAATTACCACCCGATTCATGTCCAGATATTAATCCAGCTAATGAATTTTTAACAGGCTGTACTATCTTGGTATTAACAAATCCACCAATTGCACCTGGTAACTTTTTAGCGCCCACAGCTAAATCTTCACCCACTCTACCAACAAAGTTTTTAACATTATTAGCCGCCGCAGGAACATCAACACCAAATTTATCTTTAACAAAATCTGATATCTTTTCTAGAGTAGATTTCTCTTGCTCTTTCTTAGCTTCTTTTTGTTCGGATTCATTAACCGCATTAACCTTCTTTAAGTTTTCATCAGCTACTTTTTTATCTTCGTTTTCTTTTCTTTTACCAGGTGTACTAGTAACTGCTTTAGATAATTCTTTTGGATCTAAGTTATTTTTAGAGGCATCATCTTTTCCCTCATTAGCTTTATCGCCCTCAATAATTAACTGCTGGCAATAGAGACTTAATGTTTCGAGTCTATTTTCCAAAGAATAATATCTAAAAGGAGAAATAGTAATGTTATAAGGATCTAATTTACCTTCTTTATCTTTAGGTCCAAACTGAATAGCTTTAACATAAGCAGATAGATCTTCATCTTTAAGTGTTGAATCTAATTCATCTAAAGTAATTTTTAAGATACTAGCTACAGTTCTATGCTTAACATAAACTGGTACAAATCGTCTAATATACCAATCCATAAAAGCTTTAGCCCCACGTTCATCTTCAGCTCTCCAATCAAAATCTGAATAATATTTTTCCCAAATTTCTTGTAGCTTTAACTTTAATTTAGCGGCTCCATTTGATCCAAAGGTATAAACGTCATCAATAGTTTCTTCTAAGAATCTAACTTTACCAATAGCTCTTCCATTATCTAATGGAATACCATATTGCATAAAGCGTATTTTCTCTAATCTATCTAAAGATCGCCTTCTATTTAATGCTTCATATCCTTTATAGGCCGCATAAGCTGTTGCACCCACAGCAGCTACTGTACCCGCTATCATAGCTACTTCAGGCATAGCTAACGTAGCCATTGCTGCAATAGCACCTTCTGTAGCCATTGCAACTAAACCACCTAAAGCTTCTGTAGCACCCACTACAGTTCTACCTATATTAGTAGCACCAAGAAATGCGCCTACACCACCTAGTAATTCTGGTATTCCTAAACTACTAATAAAGTCTAATCCTTTACTAAGGATGTTATCCATAAAACCGCCTACTTTACCAACAGTATCGTTTTTTGGAGCACCTTTCCATTTAGAATCTGATTCTGCTTTTTCTTCAGCTTTCTTTTTCTTATTTTCTTCCATCTTTTGCTTGCGATGTTCTTGTATACTTTTCCAGCCACCTTCACGCATAGCTTCTTTTTCTTCAGAATCTTTTCCAGGTATAGCTTGTTTTAAATAATCTAAAATAGAGTGCAGTGTAAAATCTATTCGATCATCTCTTCTTTCAATTATTTCACCTATTGTAGCCGATATAGAAGAAAACATACTGGTAAACATGCCTGTTGGATCTAATACCTTTTTAAATACTTTAATTGCTGCATTATCAATTTTTTTATTGATATATTTTTTAGCAGGCATTAAAGCTTTAAAATAACCTCTAACTCCTTTTCTTACTAATCTACCTGTACCTATAAATAAACCTGCTAATCCTTTACGAAGTTTTTTTACATTTTCTTCTTTAGTACCACCTTTAGCCTTGGTACTAGAGGATTTAGGTTTTTCTTTGTCTGCGGGAACAAACTTTTTAACTAGCTCTGCATCAGGCTTTTCGATATCCATCCAAGGTTCATCGGTTTCAGAATCCCTAACTTTCCACTCACCCGTTAATTTATCATGAAGGTATAGATATTTCCCATTAGGAATTTTATAAACCTTAGGCATTTCTCTATCATTACCTTTACTAGTAGACTCTTTAGTGCCTGTAGTAAAGTCATAATTAAATTGATGTTGTACCGGAGTAGCCCATGTTTTTCCCATAGCAGGATGACCAGTGGCATTAAATGCATCTGCCTTTTTCATTTCTTTAGCAGTGGATTTAGTAACTCTTTTTAATAAATTGCGAATAGTTGTACTAGAGGTATTTAAATAACCACCGGCATTTGCTATCTTATTCATTAAACCAGTAGCATCATGCAATGACATTTTACCACCATAATCTTTTACCATTTGCATCATTTCATAAATAGAAAATGGTGTAGCTGGTGCAGGTGTAGGCTGATTAACAGGAATGGTTGTTCTTTGATTATTTTTTCTTCTACTAGTTCGTACAGTTACTGAACCGTGGGAAGCATTAATATTTTCAGATGACTCATGGGGTGGGGTAAAATAACCAAAATTTAGTAATCTATCATTAATAGATTCTAATAATGCTAATTTCTTATCATCATTAGTTTCTGTTAATTTGTATAACTTACTTAAAGTTTCTTCATGCGTTATTTTATCTATTTTTTCACCTAATCCACCTAATTGGAATCCTGCAAATGTTTGTGATGGCTTTGGTGGACCCATGGTAGTATCAGTACCTTCATAATAGGCTTTTGCCTCAGCAGTATAATTACCTTTATTACCTAATTTTAACCATTCTCTAATATCTCTATTTTTATAGTCATTATTAACATGGAGTGTTCCAGTTTCTTCTTTTAAAATACCTAACTCACGCAGTAATGATTTATTGCCTGTTTTAAAATATTCATTTAATAAAGCATTGTAGTTCCCTAAACTACCTCTAGCCTCACCATATAGTAAAGCAGCATTTTTATGTTTAAGATTAGCTTCCCCCGCACCACCTACTTGTAGTTTAGATGTTAAAAAGCCATCTTCTTCTACCATCTCTTCAGTTATATTAAAAGTATCCCTAAATAACTGAGCATATTTTTCTGCTTTAGGTGTGTCTAAATTATAAGGATCAGCAAAATCTCTAGGATCAAAGTTATTACCTTTTCTTAATTCCTTTACAATGATACCACCTAATTCTACTCTTTCACTTTCAGATAATTTAGTGCCATCTGGATCTACTATATCAATAATAGCATTAATCTTATCTTTCAATCCACTGCCTATTGTGCCTCTAAATCTTTTTCTTATTTGTTTTAATGCTTTCTTTTTAGTAACAAAGTCTTCAAACTCATGGCTATAAACTACTTCATTGGGCGTTTCTTTACCGGCTAATAAAGCATGTATGCCAGATATTTCATTTAAAGTTCTTGACAAATAACCTGGAATAATTTCTACTAGAGTTCTTCTAGATAATGTATCCCAAGGTGTAGCAGTAGTAGCATCAGCTACTAAGCTATTATTAATAGTGTTTGTATCGCCAAACTCAGTACCTGTTAGAGTACCTATTTGACCTAGTATTCCTTTACCTTCACCAAACTTTCTATTTAAATAACCTGGCCATTCAGAATGGTATCTTTTTAGAGTATTACCAAAGTTTTCAATAGATCCCCAAATGTTTGGATTTACTTTATTTAAATATTTAGGTATAGTATCTCTAAACTTTTTACCAATTTGTGCACCTAGATGATGTCTGGCAAAATCCCCACCCTCCATCTTAGCCATTTCACCTAATGGCAAGCCAGAGAATTGTTCATTTAATGAAACACTACTTTCTGCAGCACCTGAAAAACCTTCTACTATCCCACGAATAGTTTCTTTTAATCTATCACGCGTTCTAGTTGGTAAGTTTCTTAATCGAGTAGCTAAATCATCATGTACTCTACCAATTAATCTATTTCTTAACTCTGTTTTAAAATCTTCATTTAATCTACTTTTTACAATATCTGGTAAACCAGTATTTTTAATGATATTATCAAATCGAATCTTATTAGAAACTACTTCATCTTTCTTTAGATCTAATAATGATCTTAAAGCAAAGTATGAACGGTATTGAAGATCTAAAGATTTTCTATAGTACTTATCTAATACTTCATCTTGATAACTAACAATACGACCTATATTGTTAGCCATATGGGTTTGCAGAGTAGCACTGACTTTAAACTGTTTTTTATTTATAGTCCTGTCAATATTCCTATGTATATTAGCCTTACGTTCCCTAACTTCTCTTTCTGCTACTTCAGCACCAAAGATAGTTTGAATCGTATTACTAATTTCTTCACCCTGATAATCCTTTTTACTATAGTCAGAATAAGGTTGTTCATTTGCAGTTTCTGCAAACTTTTTAATCTTTCTAGCCATTCCCGCAGGCAGTATCTTTTCTATAGTAGGAAGAGCACCTTTAATGCCTAATTTAACATTATTAATAGCAGGCTCTAACTTATAAACAGTATCGTCATAAGTATCTTTAACATCCCTGGATACATTCTCAAGTGTATCCATGGTATCACCATAGCTATCTGGCAATGCTCTTTTAATAAGAGACTTAGTTACCTTTAAGATATTATCCGTACCAGAGAAAGCATCGACTATGGTATCTTTAATAACTGTAGTCGGTTTTCTATTATCTTTAATTTCTGTATCAAATAAATCATCGTCATCACCAAAGGCAGCCTCTAATGCATTGAGTAATTTATCGTCATCCATTTCACCCATTTTTTCTAAATCAAATTCTTTATTCTTAGCCATGATACCACCTAGCTCTATTTAAATTTATAAAAGGAAACACTATGGCACTCAAGCGATTACCATTTAATTTATATCTACTCTCTCCTGATAAGAGTCGATTAGCAGGCTTACTGCCTACTCAGTCAATGGATATTTATACCATTGATGGATCATTTAATCCACAAGGTTTATATTCATCTATTATCTTTGGTGATCTTGGATCACCTACTAGACAAAGAAGACTGTCTTATATAGACATGCGTACTGAAGTCATGCATCCTAAAGTCTTTTTAGAACTCACTAGATTAAAAGGTTTATATAAACTTATTATGTCTGGAGCAGCTTATGCTACTTGGGATAATAATCTAAAAGACTTTGTAAAATCTAATATCATAGATGGCAGAACAGGTTATGCCTTCTTTATGGAACACTTTCATGATATCTTACATGCTGAAAATAATTCACCGATTAGAGATTTAAGAATTAAGTTTCTAGATAAGTCTCATGAAAAATGTATGTATCGGTATTTAGTCGTTATTCCAGCAGGTCTTAGAGACATTGAAATAGATGAAAATAAAAGAACTGTTGAAGATGACATTAACGCGCTTTATAGAAAAGTCATGCGATCTGCTAATACTATTTCTACTTTCTCTACCGCTAAAAATGATCCCATCTTAGATACTGTTAGATGGTCTCTCCAATTAGGATTTAATAACATCTATGATTACATAGAATCTATCCTTGAGGGTAAAAGAGGATTCTTCTTATCCAAATGGGCAAGCCGCAGTATTCATGGCGGAACACGAAATGTAATCACTGCAATTGATCCTGCTCCTAAGAAATTAGGCGATATAGATGCAGTTACTGTTAATGATACAACCTGTGGTTTACACCAGTATTTAAAGGGTACTACTGAGCTATCTATCTATGGAATTAAAGCAGGTCCAATGAATAGAATAGTCAATAACTTACCTAATGATATCTGGGTAGTCGATAGCAAGACATTAGAAGAAAGAATGATTACACCTTCTACTTTTGTTAAAGATAATTGGGGCAGTGAAAAAGGTATTGAAAAACTATTAACTGGTTATGCTAAATTAGATGCAAGGCATAAGCCTATTATAATAGATGGTCATTATGCAGCATTGCTTTATAGGGATGATAAATACTTTAGGGTCTTTTATGACATTACTGATTTACCTAAACGTTTAGATAGAAAGAATGTAGCACCTATTACTTGGACTGAAATGTTTTATATTTCCGTTTATCTACAAAGTAAAGAAGTAGCTACCTATATAACAAGATATCCCATTGTAGGTACAGGCAGTATTTACTGCAGTATGGTTTACCTGCAAACAACAGTAAAAACAGAAATTCTGCAAAGATTGGATGATAATTGGTGTCCTGTAGAAAATGAATCTAAGGCTATAAACATGCCTATTAAAGGACAACCTTTTATAGATTCAGTATCGGTACACAGTTCTAAACCCGAAGGATTACAAGCAGATTTCGATGGTGATTCTAGCTTATTCTAGTTGTACTTATTTTTCTGAATACTTTTTATCGTAATACTTATAAATAGCTGAAGGTGTTACTCGAGTAAACCGAAAAGCTATTATTAGGAATCTAAATGGAATACCCATTAATTCAGATTGGCATTTTAAGTATAAAATAGTTTAAGTATCAGTGTCCTACTCAGTAGTAATACTGGGATAGATTCTTCTTTAATTGCTGGAACATCTTGTTAGACTAATAGACTACTGTATTATTGAAAAGTAATACCAATGTTTGAAAACTATTAGGTAGAGAAAATCAGCAGCGAAGCTCCTAAATATTCTATAGAATACATGGAGAACGTTCAACGACTAACCGCTAACCACGGTGTAAAGCCCAAGTGGGAAGAAATGGGAAGCTGCCTATTGGTATATTAATGAATATATTAATAGGTAGAAGATATAGTCTGGTCTATAACGAGAGTTATAGCTGCAGGTAATGCTGCGAGGTGAAATTAACGACTTCATCTGAACAAATCGAAAGTCTCTCTAAATTTTGTAATCTCAAAAGAAGCGGTAGAGGAAGCTAAAAAGTTTATGAATAATAAAAAATCATTTATGAATCCTAGTGGCGGATTATTATACGGAGTTATTGATAAAGTTAGTCCACTCGTGCTCAATAGCTTTACTAAAATATATGAATAGGAGTAAGTAATGTATTTACCAATAAAAGAATGGGATAAAAAGTTTTTGACTTATCCCATTGGTAAGATAGTCAATGGTGGTAAACATAATCCATCGAGTCAGTTTTTTCTACCCAGTAATAGTGTTATTCACTATATTGGGGAAACTGATCAAACAGTAGGGATAGACAACTCCTATTGTTTAATTAGAAATGGAAATAGTAGCCCAATCTATATTTATCACATGCTACATTTAAAGGTAGGTATTGGCAATGTAAGTAGCACCAATATACCTATTAATAATGTTATCAGACGATATCAAAAAACACATCTAAATATTAAACCATTGACTAATCTAGATAGGTCATTAAGTAACAATAGTGCCCCTATTGTTATTAACTATGCTCTATTGCCTAGATTAAATAAGTATACTAATAATACCTTAGTCGTCTATCAAGAATGGTATAACATTCGACTGACTATGTGGGATATGATTAATCAGATTGGTGGTAGGAGAGAGCACTTTATTAGATATCTACTGCCAGAGATATTGCCTACTCGATCTGACTTAAGTAAATATACTAAGAACTTTACGAGTAATGGACTAGCAGATTTTCACACTAATGAGAGTTTTGACTTATTAGAATTATGGAGAATCATTAACCCTAGTATTGAATCAGTTATTACTAAAGTATCTGATGAAGCGATCGAACATGTTAATCTAGTCTTTGTAGAGTTAAATAATACTATTATCATTAGATTAAAGGATCTATTAGATTGGTCACATGAAGATCCTGAAGTCTGCATGAATAGCTTATATCACTTTCTGGATGGTATAGTAGCTTTAAGAACACCTAACAATCCAGACATTGTAGATATTAATGATAAGGACTTAGGGGAAAATGATTTAGTATCTAACGAAGTCATTGTAAGGAAGATTAAAGAAGCTGGAGAAATGGGTGCTCTATCTGAAGCTGAACAAAAAGGATTATTAAAACTCAGTCAAAAGTATAAGACAATATTAGACCCTCATGGCTCTGGCAAGACACTAGAGGAAATGGCAATTACCGATAATGATTTAACTATTACTGATACTAAATTATTAGATGAAAGTATTACTATTCATGATGAGAGTATGCTACACTCTACCATGAAAGAATTTACGAGTAAATACGTTACTGAAGTATTGCCTAAAGATATTATAGCCACAGTGTTAAATTTACACAAAGGTGGGGTAATAGTAAAGGATATTAAAGTAAAAAGAAAGAATAATGCAGTTACTAAATCTGATACCTACAGTGTATCACTGCAACCTATTAATGGGGAGGCGAGTACTATTCATTTTACTATACCAGTAGTTAATGCTGATGGTACTTTCGTAGCTGGTGGAATACGCTATTCTTTAACTAGTCAGCGCGGAGAACTTCCAATTTTTAAGGTAAAATCTAATACTGTTTCTTTGACTAGTTATTATGGAAAGATATTTGTTACTAGAAATGAAAGTGTAGCAAGTAACTACAGTAAATGGATTTTAAAAGAGATTATAAATAGATTTACTAAAAATGATGGAACTATTGGTAATCTACTCTATGGTATTAATAAAATAAAGAATCTGCAATTACCTAGAGCTTATACGGCTATTTGTGAAGCAATTACCAGTTTTGACTGTGGAAGATTTTTAGTAGATGGAATTATTAGATTCCAATATCATTTAGACTTTGCTATAGAAAAGAAATTACATGAATACGATCATTCTTTATATGAAAAAATTAAGGATGAAGACTGCGTGGTAGTTGGGGAGTTAATTGGCGGATTAGGTTTATTAGGAATGGATAATGAGGGGACTGTTTATACATTCTGGGGTAGTGGTATTAGATCCACCAAAGCTGATTCAATTGAGGAATTAGGCACTATACCTTATTTAATAGATCCATCATTAGGTAATGGACCTATTGAATATTCTGAAATGTCAGTCTTTAATAGACGTATTCCATTAGGCCTAGCTTTTTCTTATCTCTTTGGTTTAGATGAGATGTTAAAGAAATTACAAATACCTTTTACACTCTCAGCAACTAATGTAAGATTAGCTTATCATCCAGATGAAGTTAAACTAAAGTTTAAAGATATCGTCTACGTTATTACAGTAACTAAACCTGCAGATAAATTAATAGTCGGTGGATTACTGGCTATTAAAAATGATATCTCTAAATATAAAGGAAGTGACTTTAATAGACCTAATATTTACAGTAGTTTAATGAGTGGATTAGGTGTCACTAATTATCACTTAAGAGAACTAAAACTAATGTTTGATATGTGGATGGAACCCATTACTCTTAATCTATTAAAGGAGATGGGAGAGCCTACTGATTTTTATCATTTATTATTAAGAGCTAATAGCTTATTAGTGGATGACTTTGTACATGATTTAAATGCAGTTAGGTATAAAGGTTATGAAAGACTATCGGGCTTGTTATACCATCAATTGATTACTGCTATGCGTACTCACAGGGCAGGTGGTAGTATGAGTAATGTGGGTGTGACTATTAATCCTAAATCGGTTTGGCTAGATATCATTCAAGATCAGTCAGTATCATTAGTAGAAGAAAGTAATCCACTGCACAATCTAAAGGAGCATGAATCTTTTACTCATGGCGGCGCAGGTGGTAGATCTGCTGAAACAATGGTAAAGGAGACTAGAGCTTATAATGAAAAGGATTTAGGTGTTATATCGGAGTCTACTCCAGATAGTGCTAAGGTAGGTATTAGAGCATACTTTACAGCTAATCCTAACTTTGTCAATTTAAGAGGAGTTACTAGAGAATTTAATCATGAGAAAGATGGGGCCACTAATGCATTAAGTAGTACCACCCTAGCTGGTGTTTCATTAAGTCACGATGATAGTAAACGCGTAAATTATAAAGGCATTCAGGATAGTCATACAGTTGCCTGCAATGGATATCATCCTAGTCATTATAGAACAGGTTATGAAGAAGTCATTGGTGCTAAAGCAGATGATATCTTTGTTGTTACTGCAGAAGAAGATGGTATTGTAGAAGATAATAAAAAAGATGTTTTAACTGTTAAGTATGGTAAAGATAGACTGGTTAATTATGAATTAGGTATTTATCATGGTACTGTATCGGGTGTTACTATACCTCATACTAGAATCAGTGATTTAAAGAAAGGACATCAGTTTAAAAAAGGTGATGCATTAGTCTTTAACTCTGGATTCTTTCAAAGATCAGAAATAAATCCTAGAAATGTTGTCTATAAAGGCAGCTTAATTTGTAAAGTAGCTTTAGTAGAAAATATGGATGTTACTGAAGATGGATCAGTTATTACTAGTGAACTGGCTAGTAAATTAGTAACGCCTACAACGACTCTGCACGGGGTAATAGTAGACTTTGATACCATCATTCATAACCTAGTAAAAATAGGTGATGTAGTGGACCCTGAAACAATATTATGTACTTTAGAGCAGGCTATTGGCGAGAATGTGGATGCTAAAGATGCCGCAGCTATTAAGGCTTTAACAGCTATTAACGCTAATAATCCGAAAGCTAAAGTCTATGGTAAAGTAACTGATATTGAAGTGGTTTACTATGGAAAAATAGATGATATGCATTTTAGTTTGCAAAAGATTGCAGAGTATTATGACTCCAATAGAGCTAAGCGTGTAAAGCGATATCAATTAGATGAAGCTAAGACTGGACGAATAGATGAGACGGTACGAATAGCAGGTAAGAAAGTGGTAGAAAATCAATTGGCTATTAAAATCTATATAGATGGTGAGCTGCCAATGAATTGCGGTGATTATTCCTTTTAATAAACACAAATTTCTTTAAGATATATATTATTTATACACACATTCAATCATTTATAGGTTAAATAACATGTATAAAAAATTTTATCTTAATGAAGACCATTCATTTGATATTAATGGAAATTATAGATTTAAGGGAAAAGATATAGTTTTAAACGATCAATTTATTGATATAGAAATTTCTGGTGAAATAGTGCAATTGGATAAAACATGGGTTAGTTTATTATGCCATTATGATGTAAAGTTACCCCTTAATGAATTAGTTAAAATAAAATTTATGCCAATAACTAGCAGGGTATTAAAGGTTAGATGTGGTATGGTAATGTATTTTACTAACCCTATTCTTTATAAGAATGGGTTTAGAATAATTCCTGGTTTTACTAATTTTGCTATAAATAAGAATGGTAAAGTTATTTCGTTATATAAAAATAAAGATTTAGAAATGAGTATAAGACTAAATCCTTATGGATATCCATGTGTTAATATTAGGGATCCTGATAAAAATAGATGGCGTCCCGTATGTACACATTTGCTGATGGCTAAAGCATTTATATATAATAGCGATATAAGTAACAAAATTTATGTTAATCATAAAAATGGTAATAAATTAGATAACCGTATAATTAATTTGGAATGGGTTACGCCAAGAGAAAATAATAATCATGCCTTTATTAGCAATTTAAGAACTGATAATAAGCGCTGTGTTATACGAGATTATTTAAATAATACTATAACTGAGTACCATTCTCACACTGCTGGGTTTAAAAGTATTGGATTAAAATTCCATAACAGACCATTTAAGAAATTAATTAATGGCATTTTAATACCTAGACTATTCTGTAAAAGATTTGAAATTAAAGATATCAATGACACTACAGAATGGTATTACACTACACCAGAAAAACGAAATCAAATAATTGAGAATACAAACGGATATGAAGCTAAAAATATTGAAACTGGTGAAATAATACATGCAGAACATGCAACCACTCTGGCTAAAATAACAAATACTGATATTTCAATGGTACGTAAAGCTGTTTATTCTGAACGGCAAACTGCTATTGGTAATTTTATTTTTAGATCTAAAAGTGATAAAGAATGGTTAGATAACTTTTATACAGTTAAACATTCTGTTCCCAGAAATTTTATTATAACTAACATAAAAGATAATGAAATTTTAAAATTCAATAGCTCGGCAACATTACGTAAATATTTAGGTTTAGATAAAAAGACCCTTAAAAATAGATTACATTATAAAATGCCATATAATGGCTGGATCATTGAAGAGTTGTTTAATTAAATAATTAGTCCGGTATAATAGTAATATTATATTCGTTTTTCCTTAATTGCTGGAAATCCCTTAGAGCTTTATTAACTACTGTATTTTTGAAAAGAAATATGAATGTTTAAAAATAATAAAGATTGGGCAATCAGCAGCGAAGCTCCTAAATATTCATTAGAATACATGGAGAACGTTCAACGATCAAGGGCTTACCACCCTGTAGACCCCAAGTGGGAAGAAATGGGAAACCACCTACAAATAGGTGGATGATATGATCTGCTCCCTTATGAAAGTAAGGGCGGGTGTCTTTGCACACCGCATTAATCTAACGAATTAATGGAACAAAAAGGAAAGTCGTGTTTGCTAATCAGTTAAAATCTACTATTAGCCGAGTTTCTACCTCACCCATTATTGCTAGAAATGGCATTAAAGTCGATGCTTTATTTGGATTTTATGCCGTTGCTGCACGTATCGTAGTTTCTCCAGAAATTATGGGTGTTATGAATACCGTACTAAAAGAGCTTTCTAAACAAATGGGTTTAAAATATAAAAGAGGATAAATGATGGATGATCTAAATTTAGTAGTAGAAGAAAAGTTACCAGAAAAACAAATCATTACTAAGAAAACAATCGCTTGTGCAGTCTCATTAGGGACTGCTATTTTAAAAGAAATGATTGGTGATAAAATAGGTAAATCTCCTTTAGCAGAAAGTGAAACTGAAGAATTAGTAGCCGCTGCTTTATTATCTGAACTAGCTGTTTAAAAGGAGTATACTAATGATTACCAGAAAGGTTTTAAATGAAACAAGTCATATTGTCAGTGCAGCTACTTATAGTGGTAAAGCACTGATGCCGGTACAAGCCTCAGCATTAGATCTTATCTTTAAAACATTAACTTGTATTAATGATACAGGGACTGATGAAAGGATTATGGATTTATCAATTGAAGGCAATAATACATTTGGTACACATTCAGGTTATGAAACCGCCTGTGTTAAAAAGATTGCTATTGTGATGGGAAACATTATTGATACAGCAAAGAATGTAGTCAACCCCCATTGCAGAGCAATTGTTAAAGAAGTTGAAGAGGTTAGAAAAGAAAGTGCTTTAGCTAGCGTAGGGTTACTGGGCAATATTAAGTTAATTGAAATGCCTAGTATTTTAACTGATGAATTATTTACTCAGTTATTAGATCCTTATAAAGATACTATTCCTTTTGTATCGTCTGAATGTTATGAATTATCAAAAAGATTAGCTGAAGATTTTACCTCAGCTGAAATTGAAGATCTAATTAAAACAGGCTCTAACTTACTGGACGCTAAGGCGACTGAGTATCTTAAAGATATTATCTCTGAAGCTAGAACGATTCCAGATGCTATTGATACGGCGCAGTTAAGCCTGCCTAGATCTATTTTGTATTTCCTATTATTAACTGGAATACAAAATGAAAAAACTGATAAGTGTTCAGCTTTAATGGAAGATACTGCTTTAAGAGCATTGGTCGCTAAACTGCGAGCTGCTATTGCCGGTAAGATCTATAGAGATACACTAGCTTATGATAGATCTATTTCTAATGGTGAAATCTTAGCTAAAGTAAGTTTTAACGATACTGATTACTTAGCTCGCAATTGCCTAATGGTTTATGGTCCAAACTACAGAGAATGGATTCAAAACAAAGGCGGTAGTCCTGAAGCTGCTTTAGGTTTCTTATCTACCCATGGCAATACATCAGCTATAGATAGAGATCTGGATTTAAGAAATAATCCAGAAAAGTATTCAGATATCTATACCATGAAAATTAATCAATTAAAGGCTAAAGAAACACTGGAAGATATTACTCTAGTAAGACGTGTAACCAGAGATTACATGGCTACACTAATTATGGGTATGGAAGGTGTTGATAAAGCTGCCATGCAATTAAGATTAACTGCTGCATTAGAGCATGAATATCATGGTGCTAAATATCTAGTACAATATGTTATTAAAGTAGTTTCTAGAACATTAACTGAAGGATCTGATGTAAAAGATATTTTATTAGAAATTGATAATATCTTACATGAAATGAAAGAGCCTGATCTAGATTATGCCTTATACATTGCGTGCATTAGATTAATTGCTAGATGGTTAAAATCACAGATTGTAAGTATGTCGGTATAAACGATGAATGTTAATCACTTAATTCGAGATGCTGCTAAAGTTCATGCTGCTTGTAAAGAAGTAGGTGATTCATTAGTAGCTGTTCATCCTTGTAAGATATATATTCCTGAACATTATACAAGTGCTAGTCTATGTACCATTGATGATGTTATTAGAATTGTAGGTATCTTCGGTATGACGGTTGATGACAAGTATTATGCAACTAGTAATGCTTGTACCTTAATGGAAATTAAACCAAGTACTACCAATACAGTGGATATCCATGGTGAGAAATATTTAGAGTTTGGTTTTATTGCAGGCGATACCATTATTAAGAATCTTAATCTCATTAGAATTGGTACCTTAGTATATCGTATTTATAATGAGATTATTTCTAAAGGTAAAGTGCCTTGGTACATTACTATGGAAGATCATGCAGTTTTATTTGAAACTGCATTAAGTCATGGTAATGCTAAATTAGGTGCTGATGCTGCACTACTAGAATTATTAACTGTGGCTATGTGCAGACAAAAAGAAGATAGGGCTAAATTCTTTAGACACGATCCAAGACTTAATGATCCTCATAGCAAAATTAAACCTATCTTTGTACCATTAAAATCCGTAGCTTATCAAAGTAGTAATACCACTGCTAAGTTACTAGGTGCTCATTTTAATGAAGGTTTAACATCAGCCTTAGTTAATAAGAGTGAAAGAAATGAATCTATTGAAGACATCTTAAGACAATAGGAATTAATTATGGATAAAAATCATCCAATTAGCCATATATTAACTGGCAAAGATAATGAAACACATGACCTAGTAAAGTGGTTGGCTTTATTGTTTTCCTTTGCAGCGATCATTTATGAAGGCTACAATGTTTATACTAGTCAACATTTTGACGTATGGAACTTTTTAGGCGCAGCAGGCGCATTCTTAACTGCAGTCGGTGCTGGCCTGAAAATTAAAGAATCGACAGAACCCACTCCTGCAGTAACTGATACTACCGTACCTGCAGATAATAGTGCTGATGTAAAATAATAATTTAATTAATTATACAGGGATGAGGATTATAATCCTCATCCCTGTATATTATTTCTTTTTTTTTATCTAAAAATGGATTCAAAAAAAAATTTCATGTATATATTATTTTAATGGATTAACTTATATAAGTAATCCAACTTACTATAACTTTTAAAGTCCTCATAGAGGCAGGAGATTTGATATGAACATTTTTGAAATTTTGATGCAAATGGTTAATGAGTTTGTTGCCACATACTCGCACGAGTATGAGGAAGAGAGCACCCCCAGATGGATGCTGCTCTATATAGAGAACATGCAGCGGATAGTAATATCCGCTGCTTTCAGCTGCCCAGAAGGGCAGTTGCAACCAATTTTAGATCTATTAAGAGACATAGAGGCCATATGGTCTCTAACGGCCTTTGAGGGACAGATGTTATATTGCCCCAAGGGGCATAAGTTCATTGTGAAGGGAGTCACAATGTGCAAAAATGACCATGACGATGGCCGTCACCCCATTGTTATGGGGAAGTATACTGACCCCGATTACCGGGGGGAATCCGGTCAATGGACCGGAATAGTCGCATTAAGCGACTGCGAATACGTGACAAAGCCACGCCCAGTATTACTTGAAGAACCCCACTGGGACCTGATCTTCCCAGTGGAGGAGGAAGATCAGGTTAAAGAAGATGATAACGATTGGACGGCATAGTCCAATCGTATGGAAATGAGAGCTATAGCTCTCATTTCCATACATCATTTTTTATTTTTTTTTATTATTCTATATTTTTTAATATTTATATTATCTATTAGGTGTTAATAACTAACACCTTTAATCCAATAAAGGAGAGGCAAAATGGATAGAATTTACGAGGAGAACAATGAAAATTAAGAGTCTTAATCATGAGGAGTTCTTCAAGGACTTTAGATTTGATATTGGAGATACTGTAATATCTCTAGAAACTAAGCATTTAGGCGCTATCGGTAAAGTAGTAAACCGATTTATGACTGAAAGCAAAACAATGGTATTTAAAGTTGTGTATCATGGGTCAGTTGAAGTAAAGACTGAAACTGAAGACAGTATTCAGCTGTATGCGCAGAAATGTGATATTTCTAAACTATCAGTAATTGAAGACATTGAGGGTGAACATTATAATAAGAAAAACTTTAAATAAGTAATAACTAGAGATAGCAGGATATCCTGCTATCTCTTTTTTATTTGTAAAAATTTAGGAGAATAATAATGGGACTAAGAGCAATAGAAAATAAAGGATTAGAAAGGAATAGGCACAGAGTAGATGTCTGTTTTAAAGATCCAAAATTAATAGATACCTTAGATGGATTTATGCTAAGCCTACAAAAGCAAGATCCAAAAGCTACCTATCCTAATAGAGCATCTATTATTAGCCGATGTATTAAAATAGCCATTTATCTTTATAGATGTCAAGAAAATGGGTGGTCTATTAAATTACATAAAGGAGATGTAGTTAAAGAAGCAGAGATCTTTAAAAGGAAAATTAATAGTAATGTCTGTTAATACAGGGTTAATTGCTAAGGAACTCATTAAGCAAGTTTCTTTAATTAAGCAAATAGATAGTTTGCCAAAGGATAGACAAACTATTTTAAAACGAGGGAGAGCTATTCTAAAACTATATTTAATGGTAGATAATCTTCATAAAGAAGGTTTTTTCTTTACTATTAAAACTAATAAAAGTTCTAAAATGATTATTGACCTTAGAACTAATAAAGAAACTTATTTATCTTGGATAAGAGATTGTTATCCGAGTTCAATTTTTATCGTTAGGAGAAACAAATGAAAACCAGTGTTAAAACAAATGTCGCTAGATGGAAACTAATAGCTGCAGTAGGGGTTCTTGCTAAAAAGAATAAAGAGATTCCACAAGAAGCTGAAAGCATTGTAAAGAGTCTAAAAGAAGGTTATACTGTATCTAATGAAGCTATTATTGAAGCGTATCATTTATGCTTTCCTGATAGAAAAGTATTTGCAAATAAGGTACTTAATCGTTTAGGGATATTGCGAGGCGAAATATTATCTTTATCTGTAGATATTGGTAAAGATGGATTTACATTGCCAGATTATTATCCTCAATTAAAGATAGTAATGGATCATGCCATAGAAGCTTACCCAGTGTCTACTAGAGAGCTTTTAATGGCCGAGATAGTGTATCGTAACATTATCAGAAAAATGATGCCAGCGCAATTACATTGCCTTAGAAAGGCTATCTTTAGCACTACCGCTATTCCCTATGGGACAATGTCTAATAATACATGGAATTTAGTACGACTAGGCAGATCTTTAGTGGCTAATTTTAATAATTTATCACCAAAGGCAATAGATTGTTATGATATTTATAAACACATTGATAACTATTTAACTTATCAAGATAGGTTACTAGATGAATTAGTATCCAGAAAGGAATTAGATTTGGATATGATTAATGGAGTATTAAAAATACTCAATTACATACCTAAAGATTTGACTAACATTATTGTTACCAATGAAGATATGGTAAGTATTCTGTATAACTTTGAAAGTGAAAAACCACATACAAAAATGAAGTATGTTAACGCGGAGAAAAAATAGTGAGTTTAATAGTTGGAAAGAAATTAAAGAACTTAGTCGATACTGGTTTAGTAACTGGTTTACCATTAGATACTAATGCAGTAAAATCAGTACATGTTGATGTTAGATTAGATAGTTTAATCTATTTAGAAACTGTACCTGATATCTTTCATCAAACTATTATTCCAGGAAAAGATAAACTACAGTTAACAGAATTTGATTTGTTTAAAGAAAATCTGATTCTAAAACCAAATCAATTTGCTTTAGGTGGATTAAAGGAGACTATTAGTCTTCCAAATAACATTACTGGATTCTTTTATCTAGATAGTAGTCTTGGGCGCTGCGGTAGTGATCATGGTGCGGCTATTTTAATTCAGCCAGGATGGTCTGGTAAATTAGTATTAGAATTAATGAATGCGGCACAGTATCATAACTTAAGATTTTATGATGGAATGAATATTGGTAAATTAATGTTCATGGAACATGAAGAGGTGGAGGGCTACAATGGCAGATTTATCAACCAACAGGAAGTTCGAGGTAATTAAGCCAGGAAACATTAAATGGTTTAATTTACTGTGCAGAGCTGGTTTACACAAATACAGAGTATCTAGTTATGAAGATAGATACGGTATTAAACGCTGGGATTGTAAAATCCATTGTCGTACACCAAAGTACAATCCTCATGAATTTCACTATGTATTTGAAGGTAGGGCAGAATGTGTTTTATGCGGTGAAGAAATGGCCTTTAAAAGATTACTGACTCACTTTAATGCCTTTACCGCAGTAGAAAGATGGAGAGAGGGGCTGTTTAAAAGTAAGTATTATTTAAAGGATTGGATGTGGAGATGATTAAGCTATTAATATTAATTAGTTTATTTATATTCAGTACAGTATCTTACTCTAGTTACAATGCAGCATTATGTAATGGCTATGCTGTTAATTTAAGTAAGAAAATTAATGAAGGTAAACGAAAAGAGGCTAAAGACTTAATAATGAGTCTTTATTTATATTGCGAGGGAAAAAATAATGAAACGTCCATTGGGAAAGCCAGTGTATCTGGTAGTAACAGAATCAAAAGAGATAGTAGGGGTGTTCACAAAGCTGGAAAAGGCTCAAAGAGCAACTATGGAAGTAACCGAACACTGCGACATAGTTACAAGACGGTTAGACAATCTAGAAAAAAGAGGTGAGTGATAATGATCTATTTTAATGAAAATAAATATCAGATTGTTATGCCTGATTTGATGAAGTAATTGCTAAACTAAAATAACCCTGTAGGGATAGTTATTATACTATCCCTTCCTTTTTTTTTGCCTTTAAATCCTTTAATTTCTTATCATATAGAGGAAACTTACAATAATTAGAGGATTTAATTATGGCAATAATCGCCAGATATGAGGCACTTTCAAAACCAGGCTTAAACGCCTGTAGCAAATTAAGACCAGATGATAAAGGCTATTATAGAGTCATTTTAGGTGCCTTTAATACCTGTAATCATAGTGGAACATTTTATCCACTACTGCCTGCAGTTAAGCAATTGTTTGAAGAGGGCGGTATTGTTAGGCGAAGAATTGATGGTGGATTTTGTAGAGGAGAATATGGGCATCCAGATATCTCTAATATGAAGTTACCTGAATTAATTGCTCGTCTACTAAAGACTGAAGAAAAGTTATTATCTCACCATATTAGAAGAGTTGATTTACAAACTTGGAAAGATGAGTTTGGTAAAGAGATTGTTTTAACTATAGGCTGGTTAAGACCTTGTGGACCTTATGGTCCAACATTGGCTGATCATTTAAATAATGATGAAGAAAATGTAGCTTTCTCTATTCGTAGTGTTACAACCGATACTATGATGAAGGGAATGTATACCAAAATAGTAAGAGATATCTGGACATGGGACTTTGTAAATGAAGGTGGTATTAAACAAGCTAATCAGTTCCAAACTGCAGGATTAGAATCTATTATAGATAGCTTTCAATTTACACCTGAGGATCTAGAAGCTACTAGAAAATTAATTATTCCAGTAGCTGGAATGGAATCGGATATGTCTAGTTTTACTATGGTAAAAGATGCATTAGGCTGGCATAAAATACAAGTCTTTGGACTACGTGCTATTGATTGGAAATAAACTATGTCTAAAATAGTTTATCATGGATCAACAAATGGCAAGATAGAACTATTTGAGCCTAGACAATCTAAAGTTTTAAATGGTGAAAGTGCCGTATTTGCATCACCTCAATTATGGACTGCACTAACTTTTACTGGTAACTGGAATGATGATACTATTAAACAATGGACTCATGATGGTAAACCTTTTATGCAGGAAAGATGTTTAAATGCCTTTAAATGGGTGTATAAAAACGGTGGCTATCTTTATACACTGCCCGCAGATACATTTAAACCTGATGATAGGTTATGTAAGTTTGAAGTTATATCTAAGGTACCTGTTAAACCTGTTAGTGTAAGATTTATTTCAGATCCAGTAAGTGAAATGATTAAACAAGGCGTAACATTGTATAAATACGGTGAAGGGCTTAATAGTATTAAACTTTAAAGTATAGATACGGAGTGCCTAGGCACTCCGTATCTATTATGTTTTCTACCTTTTTTAACATATACATTATCTAATTGATATTAATTTACTTAGGAGAAATGAAACATGAGTAAAGATGTTTATGCAATCAAATGTGCTTTTGATGCACGCCAGACTAGATATGGACTTAGTCTTGTAAAAACAGAAAAGCTAACAAGAAGGTCTTACGTCGCTTTATTTAGAGTATTAAGATACAATAATTTTGGTTACTTGGCTAATGGCTGGTTAATTGTAAAAAATTCAAAAGATGTTGAAGCAGATTTTGAAAGAGCTAAGAAAGCTTTTCTAGAAAGATATAAGGTCATCAATGTTTATGATTGCTATAGCAATGTATTATACGTTGGTATATCGCAGAGATTAATAGCTGCAAAACTTGGGATATCCCATGCTGTTATTAGTAGATGTTTACTAAATAATCATTATAGCTCTTTTAGCTTTAATATTTTTTATCCAGGCGATGAAGATGAAAGTATCTTAAACATAGAAAAATCTATTTCTTTAAAAACTAAAAGGGTCTATATCTTAGACAAGGAATAAGTTATGGCTTACAAAATTACATTAGTTGATTATAAGACTAATGAGGTCCATAAGACTGTTAATCTAACGGATACAAAAAGAATAATCCAGTACAGTTATGGTGGGGTGATGAAGTTATTGGAGAAAAATAATGATGGCTTTTCTCAAACAGGTTTTATCGTTAGAAAGGATAGTCTATCCTTAGAAGAAATAGAATATCTGAAGAAAGAATATAGCAAGAAGATGAAAGTTATTTGCATTTATGATTATAATGCAAATGTAATTTATCGAGGTCTTAATATTAGATACCTGACACCAGGATTAAATATAGATCCTGTTAGAGTATCTGCTTGCCTTTCTTACCATGTTTATAAACAAGATGGCTATATCGTCTACTATGCGCATGATGAGAGTAATGCATTAAAAGACATTTTAAGTAAGTATGACTTTGTTAATGTAAAAACTATAGATATATTTCCTAAGAAAATAAAAAGGAGATTTATTTCTGGAAAAAGTGTAATTCATATTTACAATGTTTATACAAAACGAGTAGTCTCTGGAAAGCATTTAATTAGAATGGAAAACAGATTAAAGCTTAAACGTCATGTACTTACTAGTGCTTTAACCAATAACAGACCCTACCTTAAAGATGGATATATCATTTCTTTAGAAAAGAAGAAAACTGATTGGTCTAATGAAATAAAAGAATGGAATAGACTATATCCTTTAATCTATTTATTTGATTTAAAAAATGAAGTATTATATTCTTCTTATTGCTTAAAAGAATTAGCATTACATGTTAATGCGGATTATAGTAGTTTGAAGTTTACTAAATATAGGAACTATTATTTTTCTTCAGGCTATATTGTCTTTACCAATAACTGTAGTGGTGAGAGATTAGAGACTTATAAACAGGTTTATAAGATAGATATGGCTAAAGCTATCTTTATTGAATCAAAAATGGTAAGAGCTGTAAAAGGTAAAGTAAAACTGCCTTCTAGAAAGAAATCGCTGTATGCTGAAAGTATAATGGCTTATGACATGAGAAAGAAAAAACTCTATTCGTCTCAAGTTAGGCAGCGGATAGTGGAGACAGTGGGCGTTAGTGCACATAGACTAAAGAAAATGCTAGAGGAGAAAGATTACATTAGAAATAATTTTATCTGCTATTTTGACTCTGATACAAGTGAAGAGATAGTAGATTTAAAACGGCAATTTAAACATACAGGCGTGGAGCTAATTTAATGAAATACAAAATGGCAATAACACTCGAAGAAGAAGTTTTTGTTGATAGTAAAGAAGTTACTATTGAAGTAACTAATCAGATCTTTGGATCTGATTTAAGTAAGTTTATTTTTAGCAGTTTTAGAAATATTAAACGTATTTCTATTATTCAGGTTGATGAAAGTACTTATGGGCAGGGAAATAAATTAAATTATCCACTTTTTAAATTTCCACCACAAAGTTTTGTAACTGGTTTTGGCGGAATGTATTTTTTAGGCGCTAAACTAATTAGATTTAAAGCATCTGTGCTAAAGGGGATAAATTAATGAAAGAAACATTTTCAATTAATAAAGAAAGAGAAGAAGATATTAAATGGTTAACTGAATTAACAAATGTTAGCAGTGAAGAATTATTTAATTTAAGCGTTGCTTTGCTTGGAGCCGTAGTTAATAAAATAAGCAATGATCCGGATACAATGTTAGCTTATGTTAATGAAAAAGCTGAAGAGTATACGCCAATAGATATGGATATTTTTGATACAGTAAGAGCATTGGTTAATGCAAATAAACATAGTAAATAAACATCACAAAATAGTTTCTCCTTATCCAACTGTTTATTGCGGCAGAGGATCTCCTTATGGAAATCCTTTTAGAAAAGATGATAAGATTGGGGAAACTAGAGATGTCATACAGAAACAATTAAAAGTTTCTTAGAGTATATTTTTAATAAACAACAAAATAAGGAAGAATAAAATGAGTGATAATGAAATTTTTGACGGCACTGATAGCATAAGAGCAAGATTGAAGGCAAACTGGGATGCACAGTTTAAAGCCATTATAAAGGATCTTGTAATTGTTAAAAAGATGTACACATACTGTCGACTGGATGGTATGAATAAAGAACGGTTAGTATTTAATTTAATTAAATTAGTGCTGGAAATAATCAATAGTGGGTTGGTGGAATCTATTACATTGGTTATTGGTGAAAATGAATATATGTTAGACTCAAGAACTGTTGAAGGTCATGTATTATCGGCTATTGCAGAAATAGCTAAACATCCAGATATAACCGAATATCAAATAAACCATTATTAAAAGGAACTTAATGAATAAGGTATACGAAACTTATCATCGGACTAAAGATGCTTATACCGATGATAATAGCTTGGAAGCTTGTTTAGCAACTGTATTAAATTTAAAATTACATGAAGTACCCACCTTTAGTAAGCAAGAAGGTGATTGGATAATTAATGTAAATAAATGGCTAGGTGAAAAAGGTCTAGCCATTATAATAGGCCCTAATTTACTAAATTTTTTAGCAAGCGATTGCAAAATTAGTAATCTAGAATATTTAATCATAATGAAAGATAGGAATAGTAAGTATGATGATTATGCTCATATTTGTCTTGGTAACGACGATAAAATTACTTTTGATCCAACACCAGAAGAAGTAATAAAACAGCGTAGTGGTCCACTGGAAGCCTTTAAGTATGGTTTCTTTATAAACACTAGCTTTAATAATATAAATTTTTAAAAATAACTAATAGATACATTATCTGTTAGCAAGTATAATTTATTTAAAATGGAGCAAACAAAGATGAGTAAAATAGTAAAATTTGATGATAGCAAAATGATCGGTAAAGTAACTGAAAAGAGTTTCTTTAAAGATCTTCCAGATACATTAGCCGCTGAAGTATTTGTGGCGGTCGATGATTACCGTGAACAGCGATTGGCGGCTATCATGAATGAAACAATGGATTATGCAGAAAAGCATGTTCCTGGCGATGGAAGTGGTTTGGGCGTATTTGTATCTGATATCCCAATGGGCGGTAGAGCGGTCGGTGAGGTCTTTGTAGACCCTTCTATGAAAACGGTATCGGCTATCAACTATAAGCATTCTGATGTCATGACGAGTGTTATAGAGCGCTCTGGCACATTGTTTGCTAAACACAATGTAACACCAGATACTGATAGCAACTAAAATAGAAGAAATTCCAGATGATATCATTATGTTTGATATCGAATAATAACAATCTGGGTACTAGGACTTCCTAGTACCCTTTATTACTGTTTTTTTTTGGAATGATATATGGCTACCGCACTAGCATCTCCTAGAGAGACTTCAGATAAAATAGATTTAATTTATCCAATAGGTTTATTACTACAAGGCTTTTTGAAAAAAGAAGAAAATAAAGAAGTAGTAGTAATGTTAACCGAACAAGTCAATGATTTATGTCAACTATTTCTAGATGAGTTATCTGTTAATTCCAAGCCATCTGATATTGTTAAAATGTTAGCTGAAGATTTAAGATTAAGTAAAGTATCAATAGGTTTTACTTTAAATGATTTTGGCATTAATACATTGTGTTTGACATTAGATCCATTAGGTCAGTTAAATGGAACATGGGTATTGGATGATGATACTTATATTCCATTAGCTGGAAATGTTACTGAATATAACGATATCATGATTTATCCAGCCTTTATAATTGGTGGGTTAGCGAAATGGTTAGGATTAAAATTAGGGTACTTAACGATTACTAGAAATTGTGTGTCTTTTGGTTTTACGAGCGGTTATGGCATTACCTTTAAGTATGCCGATTTAAGTCAGGAAACAATTAATTAAACATAGTCTCTAGGATAGCTATATGCTATCCTAGAGTATCTATGTAAATTCAAATTATTTTCATGTATATACCATTTAATTGGAATTACATTAGTAATCCAATTTATTATAACAACTTTAAGCCCTCTAAAGAGGCAGGAGATTTGATATGAAAAAATACAATTTGACAAAGGCTTAATAGCCGATGGTCTGGTAAGATTGGTTGAAAACTCTTCAATGTCATTTGACCCATACGGATCAGATGAAGTAGAAGAGTTTATGCTCCACCTAGATCAGGTGGCAATCGCCGCTGAAGATTTAGGGAAAGAAAAGTTTCTTGGACTTCTGCAGTGTACTGCAGAAATCTTTGTGACAAGTTACACCCTTTCAGAAAGGGTGTTAAACTCTGTCAGAAAAAAACTAAAGACTAAGGATGCGCTTAGTGGCAATAACGCCGGAGTAGTAGTTGAGAAGTTAATTGGTAAATTCCTACTCATTGCTGGAGGATGCCCTCCAGCAAAAGTTGAAGAAGTAACCAGCTGGTTAGTTGACGAAGTATTAGAGGTCTTAGAACCTCTTTTAACTTCTTCAGTCATTGAAGAAAAAGACTATGCCATCCCCGATGGCATGCCGTGCAAAATCCTCTTAAATGAACTCCCAGAATATGAGGGAGTTTGGGTTAGCGGTGCAAAGGTGTTAGAATCATCCCAGAACAAAGCTGGGATATGGTTCTATAAGGTGGAGTTAAACGGAGCGCAGTATCGCGTTCCACAATTTAACTTGATAGGGGAAAACGCCTCATTCCCGTCAGTGGATGACATGAATGAAGTGGCGGACTTTATTACCCGCAGATTGTTCTAGTATAGTAGAGTACATAGAGCCTAGGCTCTATGTACTCTCTTTCTATACTTTATTTTTTTTTATCCATTTACTACTGTATTAACAATTTCTTGTGCAAAACCAGCACCAGCGGCCAATACATCACTATTAACACCGCCTGGTGAACCATTTTGACTATACTTTTGTGCTAGATCTAATGGTCTTAAGTCAGTTAGTTTCAAAGATGCTAAGTAACTAGCTGCTAATAACTCTACTGGTTTACCAATAAAGGTTAATGCAGTAAACTCAATACCTACTGTAGGTATCTCATTACTGCCACCCATTTCTCTAACACCAATGATTTCACCAGCGGTTCTTGGCATCATGTTAGTGCATAGCCAAGCATTGGTTACATTAGTCATCGTAACATCAGGCTCAATAAATAGCATAACCATAGATTGAGATTCTGGTGTAATAGGTGGACTACCTGCATTGATATACTCAGGTGTTTGAATAATAGCAGGTACTTGTAAATCTGGATCAGCGATAAACATTCGCATGTAATCTGTCCAGTAACGAGTAATGGCCATACCATATTTATCAACCCACTCATAATTTGGAGCTGATACTTCACGGGCCACATGAGTAACTGATTCCATTTTCTCACCAGCATGGCCGACTGCTTGACCATCATAATCTGCTGATAAACTGGATTTTAAACCATCAATTTTTTGAGGCATTAATTCCATTAATGATTTTAATGCCGCCATGCGATATCCTGCATTAGACAATAAGCCCATTAATCGAGGTGCTGATACTAATACAGGAATTGTTTTTTGTCTAATGTAGTTAGCATTATTGCCCCACAACATTGGGTTTTGCAACATTCCTTGTTGACCGCCTTGTGACAGGTCAATAGAGGGGGTACGAACATCCCCACTCATCTGTATTAATGTTGGATTGTTATAAGTTGCAACACTGGCCATAATTATAGTCCTGTAGTAGTTGGTAATAATCGTTTAGTGATAATGTTCACTGTTTGTACAGTTTTAGCTACATTACCATAAACAGCTATGTCTAGAGTCCACGAATAGCCACGGGCATTATCGGCTGGTGTAAAATAAGTAGTAGGAACAATTACTACTAAACCATCATAACGTCCAGCAGTTAATGAATTAACTAATTCATTTGTTTTATCAACCCATTGACCAGGTGTTAAATTAGTACGACCAGACATAATGCGCCATACCTTAGCTGCAATTTGTGTAATGTCGCAGCAAATAGACATAAACAACTCACTGGCTAAGACAGAGTTTTGAATGTTATAGACGGTTTGTAAATCAGCCCAGAATGGAGTACGACGATCCATCATTTGAACATAATTTAAACCTTCATTCCATGCAGTAATCTTAGTTGTTTGACCTAAAATAGTGTTGGTAATCTTGCGCATGGAAGTAACATTGTTCTTTGGATTAATGGTATAGTTTTGACCCGAGGTCATAATGCCTGAACCTGCACCCATATAACCAGCTCGTTTAATGGCTAAGTCAAAGGTAGTCGGTACTGGACCATTAAAGGTAGAGTTATTCAATAGGCCTGAACCCATAGTAATCACTGCTCTACAAGTAGGTGTGCCCCATAATGCGCTCTCACCATACATTAATGCAGAGGTAGATAATACCTTACCGACTGATAGTTCTTGAGCTACAGTCAATTGAGGAGTGCCTACGATGTATGTTCCAACAGTAGCATTCATGTCTTTACGATAGCCAATCCATTTAAATAAGGCAAGTTTTGTCGCCATAGATGGATAGCCTGCCATTTGACCTACAGGGAATTGACCAAAACCTGAGTCATAAACGTTTTTAAAGGGATATACAGCCATATCCAGTAATGGATGTGAATCATTGGCGCCCACGCTGGTAATGAAATCACAAATAGCTTGTTCATAACCTAAGTTATCTACACCACCTGCTGTTCCATTAACTAAATAAGTAGTTACACCTTCAGCCATTACCACGCCAGTTTTGTCAATCTGGAATGACATATGTGGGTTGCCATTAAAATCAATACCTGTTAAAAAGTCTAACATATAGCCAGATGAGATTGGACCTACATCAACTGGATATACAGTACCTGCTACACCGCTAGATGGACTTGATGCAATACCAGTAGCTACAAAGATTGTGCCGACATTATTGTCAGTTGAACCAATAGTAGTAAAGTCAGTAGCGCCTGCCGATGCAATGTAGTATTTACTACCAACAGTTAATGCAGTGGCTGAAATAGTATCAGCAGCTTGAGCAATTAAGTGTGCAGCATTTTCAGTAGCTAATAATGCATTTAATACAGTGTTTAGGTAAGGTGTACCAGTACCATCATTGATTAAAGTAACTGAACCGACTGGGCTATAAGAAGGTGTATTGCCAGAAATAACACCATCATCACTCCAGTTATCTACAAACTGACCAATGTTTAAGTTTTGGTTAGTTTTATAGTTATATGCATTTGGTTTAAAGCAAAATTGCATATTAGTAGAGCCAGTAAGATCAGCTACTAACTGAGGTGTAGAGTTAGTGGGTTTAAAAATAACCTGACCATTAAAGATCAATGCTTTTTGATCAATGATAACATCTCTATCACCTGGCAAAGAAGTAGTATTGCCAGCAGTCCATAAACGAATACCTGTTTGATTGCCTAAGCCGCCTGAGAAAGGTGCAGTAAAAGTAAGAATAGGATAAGTCGTTACGGTTAAGCCATTAACTGTACTAACAGTAGACGTTGTGGTTGCTGGAGTAGAGGCAGTACTTGCAGTGATAGTATACTTTAAGATACTACCAGTAGTGGCTGGAGATACTGTACCGGTACCTACAGTTTCAGCCGCACAAGTAAATGATTGACCAACATTAACTGTGGTTTGACCACTAGCTAGTACAACACCCGCAGTTACCCATTGAGCAGTGGTTGTATTACCTAAACTAGCTACAATGTATTTTTGACCGACTGTTAAAGGTGCGGTTGTTGCAGTAGTAGCAACAGGAACGCTCCATGCAGTAGTAGGTGTAGCAGTTCCGACCAAAGCAGTTAATACTGTAGTGGTATCAACACCAACACCGGGCGTCGTTAATGTAACGGTAGTTACAGCACCACCGGAGACTATTACTGTAGCAGTAGGTAGAGTAGTCGGTGTTGTACCAGAAACTCTAGTTAAAGTAACATTGGTATAAGTACCATCGCTATAGCCTGCTCCGCCTGAAATTGTTCCAAAGGTAGCAACACCAGTAGTTGCACCAACGGTAATGGTAGTTAGAATAATGTTTCCATTAGAATCATAGCTAACACTGTTATCAGGATTACGAGCATAGGTTGGTAAAGAAGCATTGGCAGTTACTTGACAGTTTAAAGTAAAGTTAGCTTTATTAGGCGCTACATTTAAAGCACCATTTACATCAGTTCCGGTATAGATAATTCGTTTAACAAAAGCTGAGTTGCCAGCAGCCAATGTTTGTGTCATCAATTCAGTTTGATGATTATAATAAGGTGCTCTTGGATTAACAACATCAGATCCAAAAATACGCATTAAATCATTTGCAGAAGATACTGGAATAGCATCAGCTATACCTTCTGGACCATAAGGTGCTTTAATAAAATAGAGTGCTAAATGCTGGGGGGTTTGTTCTGGCTCTGCTACTAACTGGGTAATAGATTCATCTCTAATCCCATTTAGATTCACCATAGGTGTACTATTGTTAACTGTTGTCATGTTTTTTCTTCCTGTAAATAAAAAAGAATTTATTCTGTAGTAGAAGCCTACCTTTACACAATATAAGTGACAGTAGGGGCTATTTTTACTGTAAATATAATAACTTTTATTAGTAAAACTATAGGTTTATCCTATGACTCAACACATAGAAAGGAACTATTTATGAACTCAATACCGGCACATACAGCTTATTCCGCTAATGTTATTTCTGGTTTAAATAACAAAATGACAGGTATAGCTAAAGATATCGAAAGTCTTTTAACGATAGATAAAGAGCGATATGAATTTAAAATCATTAATGATAATGTCATTGCCATTGTGGGCGATGTAGGTGAAACAATTCCATCTTTTTTTCATCCCATTATTCATAACGGCAAAGCTTACATTGACTTAAGAGCCATTGTTAATAAAGAAGGTAAGATTAGACTCTATAACGAATATGTTTTAATGGTTAGAAGAGCCATGCTGGATTTACTATGGCTAACTGATAAAGAAGTCTTCTTTGCGCAAGAAGCTTTTGTGGCTGATACCTTTAGTACTTGGGTAAGCTCTGGTATATCTAGAAAGCTAGATAATAACTTATTAATTACTACTAACTTTAGAATCATATCAGCTATTTATTACATGGGCTTATTTAGTAACGAAGCTTATGCTCATGATGAAGATATCATTATTATGTTGTTAAAAAGATTACCTAGAATCATTAATATTCCCGCACAAAACATTCATGATTTAATTAATGTTAATGAGGAACTAATTATTGAGTTATTTAGAAATGGATCAGTGCATAATTGCAAAATGCAAAAAAATAAAATATTTTTATTTGCCCATGCTTTAACTGAACTCAATAACAATGCCTATGACATTGATCCTAGTATTGTCTATAACAGTACTGTAAGAGGTGCTTTTATCGCGGCGAATGCAACAGAAATTAGTAGCATTGGATTAGAGCATCCACCTACCTTTATCGCAATGATGAGTTGTGCCATTCAAAAGAGTATGCAAAATACCACTGCTTTAGGTAAATCAATGATGGGACTACTTAAGAAGCATGATGTAGAAGGATTTACTAAATTCATTTCCATGTATGCGGACGTTAGCTAATGGATATAAATAACTTACTTTTTAACATGGCATTAGCTGATGTATGGAGTAATCCTGGGGGAGATAAAAACGCTGTATTTAAGTCCAATAAAATTACCAGTAATTTAGGGGCTATTAATACCTATCCTCTGCCATATAATCAAATAGATTTACCCATAGCTAATCAGCTCTATATGCTGATTGAATTAGGTCAAGTAGAGCCTATTAGTATTGGGATTACTTCTAACATTTATGGATGGGTTTCTTTAAATGCCATCATTAGTACCTTTCAAACTTTAACTATTATATTTAGTCAAGGAAGATTCTTTTCTTTATATGGCAGTTATATTAAGATAATGCCAGATAACAATATTATCTTAGCATTAAACTATACGTTTAATCAAAAGGTATTGAGTTTAAATGATGACATTTATGTTAGATTTTATACTAATATCTTTTATGAAGGTAATGCAGCGACCTCGGCTCAGACTGTAAAGACTGGATCATTTATAGTCAATAATAACTACAGTGATTACTTAACCTTTACTGCTTTGATTGCAAACTATGCTATTCATGGAACATTAGATGCTAATGGACATCCAATACCACCTTTATTATTTAAGAATGGATTATTAATGTTAGGTGGTTTGCCTTTATTTTCTGCATTGCATACAGGCGATGTAATAGACTATATTGTTGATCCTTTTATTACCATGATAGATTTATTTCCAATAGGGATGTTAAATAACTATTTATCTACTAATGATAACTGTAATAAACTAATCTTATCTGTTAATGCTTTAGATAATCAAGTCTATGTGGCCGATACTGAAATATTTGTAGTCGGTACAAAATCGGATGGTTCTATGGTAGGGACTTACTTTCCAAGACTATCACCTTCTATAGTCAGGATGCTAACTTATAAAGATTGGTCTATTAATTCTCAGTTATTAACAACTAGAATTGGTGAGATGGAAAACTTTTCTGATATTAACCAAACATTAACCAATGTCATGGTCTTATTATTAAGAAGAGATAATAATCAGTTTAAACCTACTTTGCTAGATAGTAATTATATTCCAGACTTAATGAATTTACCTAATGGAATTAAAGAGCAATGTTTATCTGGGATTAATGCAAATCTTCCAATATGGAATGCTAATAATCTAGAAGTCTGTCCATTTAATAAGTGGATAGCTGTTGAAGAAAGTAATTTAGCTTCAGCTCCTTTTTACGGCGTGTATTCCAGATATGGTGCTATCACCTATTTAGAAAGAGTAAGACAACTGCCTGGCAATACAGCATGGTCATTGCCTGCAATAGCTAGTAACTTAGGTGGTCATTTAATTACCTATAACATTGATGGTACGTATAATGCCCAAACAACCTATCAGGCAATTGACTTAACTAACATTACTTATAGTAATGGATTTGGTTATGAAGTCTTTTTGCCTAGCTTAGTGACTTATAGTAATTTAGATACGGTTATTGCCGCTAATAGCACTACTGTGGTAACTATGCCTAGCGGCTTTGGTATATTCTGTTATTATTTAAATGGTAATACCTTAGTTTATGCAAATCATAACAGCGATTATACTTTAACAGAAACAACTAATGGTACTACAGTTACCTGGAATCCTACTTTAATTCAACATGAGCGATATGTTAGAACATCATTAAACTATATTAACTATACCAGCAATATAAACCAAAGTAATATTGAAGCAGGTATTGACATATACAATGGCATGGCTATGGCCCATGATATTGGCATGGGTAATTTGTACATTTGGTTTAATGGTCATTATTTAATAGAAGGTTTAGATTATGTAGTTTATAACTCTAGAGCTTATATTTGTTCTAATAATAACTATTATACTAGCAGTGGATTAATAACAGTTGTTTACTGCGGATTACCTGATCCTAGTCTACAACATGTTAATAGTGCTCAGTTTGGGTTTGTTAAACATGGTAAGTTGTTTAATAACAATATCTATGAATTATTGCTCTACAGAAATAATCAATTCTTTGTAGATGGCAGAGCCTTTACTTATTCTGAATTAAGAGAGAAAGAAGCTTATACCGATGTAGTTAATACAACTGCTAGTTTAGGGTTTAACGATGGTAATCCATTTGCTATTATTAATTATCCAAGCTTTGTAAGATCTGAAACACTGGATGTTATTACACCCACACTAATAGCTGAACAAGCTCAAGATCAATTAGTCAGTCAGTTCTTATCTCAAATAGATCCACAAACACCAATATCAGGTACGGTTACAATTACCCAAAAGTATGTATTAGTTTCTACATTAATGAACAGACTGATCGAGTTAGTATCTAATAATACAATTGTTATTACTCAATCTAGTTATACTAATGATCAGGTTGCTGCAATGGTTAATCCTTATATTAGCATTATTAATACTGATCCCTGTTTCTTTGGTTTAGATCCTAATTATGTAACGATTACACCCACATGGGGTACTGCGCCAGTTACTGTTAATTTAAATCAATATAACTTTTTAACACAAGCCAATATGGTCCTTTTAAATAACCTAGTTGAAGGCTTGCATCTTTATCTAACTATCCAATAGGAACTATTTAATGACCTCTCCAACAACACGTGAATATGATCCTCTAAGAGGATTTAGAACATGGAATATTAATGAAATCTATGGTATTGGTAATTCTGGTACAATAGTTCCTAACATTGATGATTTAGTCATAGATTATCAACATGGACTATTTAGAGTTATTCAAGTAGATACTACTTCTAATCCACCGACTTATGTGCCTACTTTATTATTAGTAGATTTTTCTCTATTGGCACAAGCTCAAGCTGGTTCTTCTAACTCTATTAACCTACCTAGTTATCAGCCCAATGTATTAGAGTTAGCATTCTTAAATACTGCAGTGACTCCCTTTACTATTGACATTGATGATAAGTACAGAGCTTATGGCAGTGAGATTAATTATGCTAAATTATTTCTAGGTACTGACATTAGCAATACAGGGACTGTAATCTCTCAAACCTTTAATGGCAGCGGCAGCTTTGTTAGTGAAAATATAGAAATGGTTACAGTAGATTCTACTAACCCAGCTATATTAAGACCACCTACATTTAATACCAGTACAGCTATGTATGATGGTCAGATTGTTACCTTAGTGACCTATACGCAGTCGGGTGGTCCAACAGGTGAGCATCAGTTTAGAATTAAAAACTCTAATGTCATTAAAGGTTTAGGAAATAATGTAGTCTATATAGTCGATGTAGCATTATCGAGTAACCTATTAGACCCTACCATTACCGATACTATTAACATTCCGGCTAATGTACCCTTTACTGGCGGTGATTTCCAAGCTAGATTGATTTACAACAATGGTACAAGTGCTTTAATTAGTGTAGGTACTAGCAAATGTAAAATATTTGGCATGGATGATTTTAATACCTCTATTGTCGGCAGTAAGAGTAAGATAGTACTGACTTATTATCCAGACAGTACTGAGGCTATTGTTAATTCTAGTAATCCTAGTAACAAAGCCATTAGCCATATCTATACTGTAAATACAGTTAGCTATAATAGTGACTATTCCTTTAAAGTGTTTATAGTGCCTAACTGGAATGGGACAACGAATACCTATACCAATGATTATTACTTAACTAATTTAAGTCATAGCATTTTAATTAAGTTAACTAATAATCAAATTACTGTAACTAGACCTAATAATGGTACTGTTAACTATGGTCCTAGTAACCCTCAAGAATTAGTCTTGAGTATTATTATGAGTCGTGTTTTTGTATCTGGGTATACTAACTATACCTTTACACAGATGGCTACTATAGCCTATGGTACACCGACTACTACACCTTTTATTATTGACTATTTAAACAATAATGAAAGTGTATTCGGTAATTTAGCCTATGCAGAATATTCTGTATTGGGTCAGCAAGTGCTCAGTATTAAATCAGGTGCATTAAGTCTACAACAATGGCTAACATTATTGTATTATCCAATTCAACCTATCTATGATCAAACGGTTAGTTTAAGTCCTCCAACCCCTGATAACTTTCAATTGATTTATGCAGGTGCTACTGGACCTGTAAGAGATATAGCAAGTTATTGGAATATATTATTGCCTAATGATTTTAGTACGGCTTGGGTCAATGGAGCAACTGTATCTATCGTGTGGCTACAATCCACTACAGATGCAGGTGTATATAAGACTTTAGGTGTAACACCCGTTTGTTTAAGAAATACTCTATCATAATTTATTCTGTATAGATTGCCCTAGGGCAATCTATACAGGCTTTATGTCAATTCAAATTATTTTCATGTATATATCATTTAATTGGAATTACATTAGTAATCCAATTTATTATAACAACTTTAAGCCCTCTAAAGAGGCAGGAGAATGAAATGAGAATGTATACAAAAGTTGCACCGTTCGATAACGGATTACTTTGCTCTGTGATTATCGAAGAGCAAGACATGGAAGATATAGTGGTGGGAAACTATATCCTAGACCCTAATACCCCAGTAGTCAGCATCTTCCCAGGCGCTGAAATCTGGGGATTGGGATACAGAAACCGTACCAAATCCCCACTGCCCGCTGGCAGTAAAGTAACCAACCTCAGAACGGGGTTAGATTATGGGAGGGAATTAGAGGTCTCTGACTTCAGATATGAGGAAGAGGTTGGCCGTTCAACCGGATGGTTGACATTAAAAAAGATAAATGAGGTTTATGAAGGGGAGTTTGTTGACGGTGATACCGAATCACTGTCAGAAGTGGTGGTTGAAGAAACCACGGAGGGAAGCAAAATCTATCACTATGTGATAGGCGATACGCTGGTGCTGACCTATTATCAAATAGGTTGGTAATAAGTTGGGGGGTTCTTAAATGACCCCCCCCCCATTCTTTTTTTTTTGCTTTCATTTTATGAATCTAACTAAGAGGCTTAAAATGAAAAATAGTATTGTTGTGTCAGAACAATTTTTATTTGATGTTAAAGAGCAATTAATTAAATTAGATAACTTTACTCATAAAGTACATAAAGGTAAATTGCCTATATTGATTAAAGATATTGAGTTAATGATAGAGCATTTAGTTACTAAAGAAAGTAGAGTATCTAACTAATCGAATTATTTTCATACCTATATTATTTATAGGATATTAATTATCCTTTAGGAGAAAGAAAATGCAAAACATTATAGGTGCAGTCATGTTAATGACTGCTATGAATAGTCACGCATGGCAGGTTAAGGAACAGCCCGTCAATCCATTTGTTGTCATTCGGCAGATAGAAGCCTTTGCCGAATGACAACAAATGGATTTCAGGACAAACACTAAAGTGCTCTGTTCTGATGGGCAAGAAGGAATATCTTTTTGAAACCAAGAAGATATGACAATCTTAATCAAAATGCCTAGGGTGTTTACATGTGATCCAGTAGTTCCAGTTAGTGAAGTCAATAATGCTATTAAATGGCATTTATCACAATGCTTCTGGGGCAGCAATATCGCAAAGTCATACAAATTTTTATTAGACAAAAACAGGAGAAAGAAAAAATGGCTAAAATGATTATTAGAAGAGAACCCTTGAAAGAGGGTTTGATGAACAAGGTGATCCCCATAAAGGATCTTTGTAGAATCTTTGCGGGTGGCGTTATTATGCTAACAACCGCAACCATCTTAGCAATGGCCCTTTTAGGCATTGCTATCCCACTTTAATTGACTCTGTTAGATAGACTACCTATGTAGTCTATCTAACAAAATGGATTAATGTTTTTTTTTTGGATAAAAAATTATGATTTTATATTTAGAAGATTGGGACAAATACCCAACGGCTATACCTGATGTTAGGACAACTAATCAGTCCTGGGTAAGATTAGCAGGTGTATTTAAATCCATGGGTATTAAAAACTATTGTTTTCATTTAGCTTTATTAAACCCAGCATTGCAGGGAATAGATCCACATTCTCCCAATTTAACATTGGATGAAAAAACAGCAATTGCATTAGAATGTCGTTTTAACCCATGGTACTTCTTTAGAGAGGTTTGTCTTATTGATAGTGGTAGTAATCCATTAAGGTTTGCAGCCAATAGACCTAACATTGCACTACTATGGTGTTTCTTTTCCACCATAGACTTTGTATTAATTATGCCTCGTCAGATTGGTAAATCAATTACAGGCGATATGCTGGGCATATGGTTAACTTATTTGTATTATGAAAATACTGCGTTAACTATCTTAACTAAAGATGATGAATTAAGATCTAAAACAGTTAGACGTATTAAACAAGCTCTAAACTTATTACCAGCCTGGTTAATACCTAGAAGTAAAAATGATGCAGATAATACTGAAGTCATTGAATGTAAAAAGAGAAATAACTTAATGACATTCTTAGTAGGACAAAGAGATATCTTTGGGGCTAATAAAGTAGGTCGTGGTATTACAGGCCCTTACCTGCAAACTGAAGAAGGTCCTTTTATTTCTAATGTTCATATTTCTTTGCCTGTAGCTGCTCAGTCTACTGGTGCTGCTAGAGAAAACTTTGAAAAAGATGGTACACTCTATGGAAACATCTATACGACAACTGCTGGTAAAAAAGATACTAAAGAAGGTAAGTACATGTATGACTTCATTAACAGTGGTTATTACTGGAATGAAACGCTTTATGATAGGAAGAATAAAGCAGATGCTAAAGAATTTATAATTACTAATTCTAATGGTGGAAGGTGTTTAGTTAATGGAACATTTAGTCATAGACAAGCCGGAAAAACTGATGCTTGGTTAAAAGGAAGACTCTCTATTGTTCCTTTAACTAGAGAAGAAATAGAAAGAGATTATTTAAACAGATGGACTTCTGGTAATACGTCAGGTGCTTTGCCTACACATATTTTAGAGATTGTTAATAAGTCCGAATTAGACCCTCTATTTGTCTCTGTATCGGGTGAAAGATACATGATGCGATGGTACATACCTGAAGAAGAAATACTCTCTAGAATGAATACAGGGCACTATCTGTTAGGTCTAGATAGTAGTGAAGCAGTAGGACGAGATTCAAATGCATTAGTATTACTGGATGTTAAAACGTTAGAAGTCATTGCTACTTCATCCATTAATGAGGCGAGTCTTTCTAGATATGCTAAATGGATAGCAGACTTTCTAATTAAGTTTAAAAAAGTTACCTTTATATTTGAAGCTAAATCATCAGCTAGAGGGGGTATGGTAGATATGATCTCTGCTATGCTAACTAATGAAGGTATTGATCCCTTTGTTAGAATGTATAGTAAAATAGTCGATCAAAAAGAAACAATGCAAGAAGAATATAAAGAAATCTGTAAACCATTAATGTCTAGATCTGAATATGACTATGCTATTATGAAAAAGTATTTAGGTTTTATGACGACTGGCAATAGTAGATTATTCTTATACAATACAGTTCTTAATGAAGCTGTTAATTCTACCGCTCATTTAATTAGAGATCAAAGACTATCCTCTGAATTAAAAGGATTAGAAATTAAAAATGGTCGAATAGATCATCCTAAAGATGGACACGATGATATGGTTATCGCTTGGTTACTCTGTCATTGGTTTATTAAGCATACTAAGCATTTACAGCACTATGGTATTAATCCACTAGAGTGTTTGAGTATGGTAGCTAGTGATGGTGCTACTATGACAGATGAAGAAATGAATAATAAGTTAAAAGTCGTTGAAATTAATAAAGAAATTAATAAATTAAAAGATTGTTTATCTCAATCTACGAGTGCTATTGAATCTACTCGTTATGAAAAGATGCTGGCCTGGAAAGTAAGAGAGGCTCAGCAGTTAGGTGATACGGCCATTAGCTTAGATAATATCTTAAAGGATATTGAAACCAGTAAACGACATGTTAATAAACTAAGAGCTAGTTTAAATAAGATGAAACTGAATAGAAATATGATGGGTAACATGAGAGCTAGTAATTATTATTGATAATAATTTAGTATATACATTATCTATTAGCTGTAATGATACTAAACCTAACTAAATAGGATAAAGAATGGATAATCAAGAAGTGGGTAAACGATTAGTAGCAATGGGTGTATTAGCAGTTATTGAAGAACTCGAGTTAAAAACGGGCAGTATACCTTCTAATACAACAATGGATTTTTATAATCTGTTAGAAGATGGGACTATTAAAATTAGTGCTCAAATTGCTGAAAGGATTGGTCATCATTTTGAAGATACTATTAGTCAAACTGGTACTAATTATTTAATGTCTAAAAACTATTGTATTTACCTGGAAGCTGAAATAAAAAATATGATAGAAAAGGAAAAAAATAATTTACCTGCTAAGTATACTAGCTATACCTTTAGGGATGTTAATGAAGTAGTTGATATCTTTAGATATGCTCATAAGCTAGAGCGTAGACTAGCTAGAATTAATACATGGCTATTAATGTTAAGCTATCGAAATTCTGCTAATAAATTACCCTTAGAAGATATTTCAATTAATGTCTTTGATGAAGATAAAAAACCTTCCACTAAAGGTGAGAAAGTAGTTAATCTTTTTGATAAAAAATAAAAAGCTGACATATTCCCTACCATCCCCGGAGCTAGGATGGTAGGGAATGCCAATGCTTTTATTTCTAGACTAAGCGCATCTTTTAGTCTAGGCTATTTTAATCACAGAGGAGGATGATGTAAACAGCTTAGTCTTCAACACAGGAGGAGAGATAAAACATGAAAGTAAAAGTAAACTAGTTTTTCAACATATTATAATAATAGTTGTAATATTTTTTTATTCTTTCATTAAAGCTCTGAGTACAATATAAAGTACTACAGCAATTTTAGTAGAAGCATTATTGACTTCAGTAATGCGATGGTTTGCATCATCAATGATAATACCCATCTTTTCTTTAATGATTTTAAATTCAGGAGAGACTACTCTAGAGGATCTGAGCATGTTTCTCATTTTAATAGCAATTGATGGAAGATTATTTAATTCTATTTTATCTTTTCTAATCACATCAAAAGCAAACATTAAAATTTCATCTATTAAGTCAGATATATTAACTGCTTTATATTTAGCTGAATAGTTTTGAGAAATAAAATAAAGTGTATCTTTTAAGTAGTTTTGATAAGCTGTATTAACATTTAGCATAACTATCTTAATTAACTCATCTTTAACAAAAGAGTTTCTATCAGGCACTATATCATGCATATGTGTTTTTATATGTGCGTATTTATTAACTGAATCCTTTAAGATAGCCTCACCATCTACTTGAGTAAATTTATCAGTAGAAGCTATCCTAGCAGTCGTATCTCTAATAGTATAAAAGCTATCATTTAGTATTCTAAAGATAGATTTCATTCTACTCCAAATATCATTAAGCATTTTGACTACTTGATAGTCTGTTTGTAGTGTTCTAATGGTATTTGCATGCAGTCCACTAGGACCTAAGATATCTGCTGTTCTAATATCAACTAATCCCTTCCAAGAACCTGCTCTTTTTAATTGAGATTTATTATCTAAGTTTTCATAAACTGCCATAGAAATCTCAATATTAGCTCGATGAGGAAATGATCTTGTATGAATGGAACTAATAAACTTATACTGTAGCATGTCAATCGCTGTCTTAGCTAAAGCTTCTCTTTCTTTTAGAGTTAGTGTGGTGGATATTAAAGCTTGATAAGCTACCCAGCAAAAGGATAAGTTAACTGCATCAGATGATACATTAAATGTTTTATCAATATCAGGTAAATCATAGATATCATCTCTTAATTGATCAAAGTCATTAATTTGTAAAACATCTTCAATCCATAATAGTTTATCTTCAGTAGTGAATTTTACTGGATAAACGCCCAATAATGGGCTACCAAAGAAAGAGATAGAATCTTCATCCTTCCTAACAAAATTCATTGTGTAAGTCAATACAGCAGCTAATAGATTTCTGTCTACTGGAACACCTACATGATGTAAGAAAACCTCAGTTAAATTTTTAAACTTAGTATGCATAATACTATTCCAACATAGGAGAAATGAATGGGCAATCAACATAAAATAACAATAGGTCATACAAGACCAATACTCGTGGTGGTTAGACACTGTGGAAAAATGTTGACTATGGAAAGAGAACTTAAACGTCTATTAGAAGAGAATAATGAAGTGATCGTTATTTCAAGTATAGCACCTGATGGATCGTATTATAAAAATGGTATTTTAATAGAAAATGTTAATACTACTAAATTAACAAGGGATGAAAATGGCACTGTAACCAGTATCTCCGTTACCACTGGAATGATTCCTGAGCCAAAAATAAATGAACTTTTTGAAATTAAAGATACTAGTGCGGAGTTAAATATATCTTTAGCGGAAGAAGAAAAAGCTCATGATGTTAAACCATATTATCATCGTTTTAGAAAGTCTAAATATTAATTAGGAGAAGATTATGAAAACAATGACTATTTTTGGTAAAAAGGTAGTAAAGTACTGTCAAGCCATGGGGTTTACTTTACCCTGGGTGGCAGAAAAGATGGATATCGCTACTAGACAATTGAATATGTATTTAAGGGGTACTAGTCTTATGCCTCATGAATTATTTAAAAATCTTTGTGTAGCTATTACTGTTAGTCCAATCTATGCCGAATATCTATTAGGGCTCTATTCTAAAACAACTAATTCTATTACTATTGATTTAGTTAGCTTATCTGATGAAAAAAGATATCTGATTGCAAAGATGGCACTAGAGATAGACAAAATGTCTGATAATAAATGCAGAGAAATATTGGGGAAAATCAATGGCTAATGCTAATGAAGAAGTTTTTACCATATGCTATGATAACATTCCTGTAGTTATTTCTATAAAAGATAAAAGTTTATTTTGTCAAAGTCTTTATCTAGCTACTGCAGGCGCATATCCTGATGGAATAAATTCCTTTGATAATGTAATATACTATATTGAATATGTTAAAAATAGATTAGCTCTTGATAATCGTTTTACTATGAGTCATCAGAAACGTGGTGAACTTATGGTAAAATATAAAAAATGTATAGAGGTTCGTGACAAATTAATTTTATTAAAAAATCAAGGAGAAATAGAATGAAGTTTAGAAAGAAAGTAATCGTTTATAAAAGATCTATTGTTCTGGGTGCTGCATCTAAGCGGTTTAAAGAACGTGAAGAGTTATATAAACGATTCCCAAGGGATAATAGATATCACAAATGGCATTCCAGACTTTGGTTAAAAAGAGATTATAAATACATTGGAAGGTTTAGAGGCAATCGTGCTATAATCAGTCGTGCTACAATGAAATACCTTGGACCCTTTATATACAACTATGCTATAGGTTTAAACCAAATGGCTTATTCGCTAAAACAAATGCAGTAATTGCATAAAGAGTATACAGAGCCTAGGCTCTGTATACTCTACTATGTTATTTTTTTTAGCTTGGTACCATTCTTCTAATCATTCTATTCAGCGTTACTCTATCGCCAAACATATTAGCCTTGTACCATTTCGTATCTAACAATTCTTTATACTTTTCCTCGGCATCAGAATAGCCATCTACGATAGATTGTATTTTAGGCATATCCACACCGCGCAATACAATAGCACTGCCTAACGATACATTAAATTTATTAAAGATAATAGCTTTACAGGCATTTAAACACATATCCGCTAATAGCCTTAAGTTTCTAGTATTAACATTATTAAAGTTTTCATCATTCTGTAATACTACTTTCATATTAGTTAATCTAACACCAATATATCCTTCTACATAAACTACATTATGTCCTACTAATTGTATTCTGGCATCTGATGTTTGCAGAGGCTCTGTTAAAGCACTGGCTATACCAGGCTGACCACCTGCCATTGCATTATAACTATAACCAACAGATAATACTGAAGTAATAGTCCTGCCTGCAGTAGGACCTAAACCAATGTGGTATACCATACCCATATTGACCCAATCGGCTCTACAGCTAGTGATATCAATAGTGGTTTCAATCCCTGCTACCATATCACAATCTTTTAATACTCGATTGCGGATAACTTCTTCTTGTATTTTCCACTCTAGTGAATTATTTAATTGATTTAAAGTTAATTGAGGCTGAAATGCTAACTCTAATATTTCCTTTGGAATATAAGATATTATATTCCCTATTAAGTACTGCATGCTACTATGCATTATAATTATCCTCTTATTAAAATATAAGTCAAGTTACAATGTTATTGTAACAATAAGTTTAAATTTTAAACATATATACATTATCTAATAGCAGATATTGTATATTTGCTTAATCATAAAATAAAAGGAGAAATAAAATGAGCAGAATAGTCTATGACCAAGAAGAAATAAGAAAGTTAGTTAATAGTAATTTGCACAATGAATTTAAATTAAGGTCTTTAAATGATCTTAATGAAGAAACTATTGACTTCGACTATGAATGGAAACCTCAGCAAAATTCTGTTTTCTTTGATAAGGAAATAACAAATGATCCTGAACGAGCAATTGATTTTGTCTTTAAGGTAGCTACTATTAAAGCGGAGCGAATGATAGTTTCAGAAAGACTTGGGCGAATTCTTAAAGATAACTCTAAAGTTAAATACTTTAATAAATATTTTGATCAAAATAAAATGCCAATAAGAAACTACTTATCCGAGGAGGTGGTGTGTCCTAATCAAGAGCAGGTGGAGTTATTGGGTGGGATTTTTAAACCAGGTGATATTGTTAGAAAACTAGATGATAAATTATTTTCTAATCGATACCCGTTATTGGTTAATGATATTATTCATCAAGAAAGAACTGACACAGTGTCTTATGAATTTATCCCTTTAATTAATAATAAGGATTCATTCGGAAGATATTACATTTCTATTAAAGCTATTAAAAAGATTGAAGATAGCTTTAAACTCATAAAAAACATTCACAAAGAAGAGAAAGAAGTCATGCAAGAAGAAATTAATTTAGACACATTGATCTATACGTGGGAACCCGACATTAACACTGTTGTTACTAATGCTAGTCCTGATGCGCAAACAAACATAAACGTTTATAAAATAACGGGAAAGGGCGAAAGTGGTCTTTTTTCGTTAGATTTAATAGCCATACAAGTGCAAGAGAAGATTGATTTAAATGCTAGTACTGAAAAACTCTCTTTTATTACACAACATTTAAGTGCAATTAGACCACTTAATCAAAATGAAATAAAATCATTGGGCGGATTTTTTACAATTGGCGATGTCATTCAGATGAGTGAGCCTTTTGATGACTTAAATAAATATCCATGGCTTATTGATGATGTAATAAGTGACTATTCTCCAACTGGATCGGCATACTGTTATAGATGTATTGTACTCAACGGCAATGAAGGAAATCCAACTATTGTATCCATACCATTGGATCAGTTGCGTGCATATCAGGTTAAATATGATGTCATTAAAAACCTTTATAAGCCAAATTCAAAAATCAGTAAGTATTCTAATGGTGAAGACATTAAACCGGGCGATCGTGTATTCTTCTTGACCGAGGATTGTCACTATAAGGTTGGTAAGGTGGTAAAAACAGGAAAGGCTGAAGGCATACATGTCTTTACTGAAGATGGCCCCTTTGTAACCAATGAAGAAGATTTAACTAAAGTCTTTGAACCCAATACCTTTCTAATAAATTAGGGTAATGCACACTTTAGGGTTATTTCGTTTGCAATGCCATACAGTGGCCCAATTTACATTTGCGAGCAATTAAGCGATAATAATATATTATCTATTTTTGCCACTGACTTAACTAAGGTGGACTTTAAATTTAAGATTGATGAACAAGTTAAACCTGATACCTTTTATGGTCAATCAGCTGAAAATTATATCTTTACTGTACGTGAACAACGTTATGAAGCTTATGGCCCTGCGTATTTGTTAAGGGTGGAAAAGCACGGTGAATATACAAAACTCGAAGACATTCTTTATCCCGAAAACGAATTAAAGGAGGTGTAAAATGAATATAGTTTCAAGATTAAGACGGGCAGCTACCAATTCAAAGTCAAAAATTTGAGGAATTAAACAAATGAAAAAACAATCAACGGTAAGAGTATATGGAGTTGGTGGGGCAGGTGTAAATGTAGTACAGTCTGTTAACATTCCAAGTGATAGCGCAGGGTTTCCTGAAACGTTTTTTAGCTTAATTGATACTAGCCGCAGTAACCTGCATAAAGTAGGAAATAAAGGCGATGTATTTATTATTCCAGGTGTTGATGGTTCTGGTAAAAATAGAGCTTTTGCACATCAAGTAGCTAAACCACACATTGATGATATTTTGTTAAAGCATCCACCTAAAGCTTTTAACTTAGTGGTCTTTGGTGCATCGGGCGGAAGTGGTAGCGTATTAGCCCCATTATTAGTAGAGGAATTATTAAAGCGTAATCAAACAGTTATTTGCTTTTGTATTATTTCTACAGCTTCTGCCAAAGAAGCTAATAATGCCTATTCTACATTAAGTAACTTGCAAACATTAACTGCTAAGTTAAACAAAGCAATTACTGTAGCATTTTACACCAACTGTGAAAGCACACATATGCTTATGGTGGATGAAACTATTAATGGGGATCTTAGAGCCATTTCAATGTTACTGTCAGGTACCAATAACCATTTGGATACTAAAGACATTGACAACTGGTTAAACTATGAAAGAGTAACTGCTGTACCCGTGCAATTAACTGATCTAGTATTCTCAGTATCTAATACGCCGGTTACTACGATTGAAGGTTTAACTGCTATTTCAGTAGCTAGTTTATTAACTTCAAAGGCTGATCCTGAAATTAGCTTAGGTCAGCTCTATTCAACTGTTGGTTACTGCGATGAAGCGGCTCAAGATAGCAGTAAACATGCCGTGCCCGCAATGCATTTTATCATTACTAATCAATTCTTAAATGATCGTGTTGCCTCATTAAAGAAAATAGTTGATGATTATGCAAGATCAAAAACTAATCTATTAGCAGTTTCACAACCTGTTTTTGATGATGTCGAAGATAATGATTTATTTTTGTAATTAAGACGTAAATCGTGTGTACCCATAGTAACCTATGGGTACACACTTTTTATTCAGTCAGAGGAGTTTAAATGCAAAATAAAGGCATTGTAATGTTAGACATAGCCAGTCTTTCTAGGGAAGTATTATCTTACATTATAGCCTATGTAAATCCATATCGACGGGAAATGGATAATAATGCATATATAAAGGATTTAGAAAAACTGCTATATGAGGATTTCTTAGCCACAATAGAGTGTAATACAAACACATGTATTAGAGATCATTTTTTTCTTAGTAAAAGTGATCCAGTAGAATGGTTTACTGAAATCTATAAGGATATAGATCAGTTAACATTAACAGATACATTAGAGGATTTATACAGTGTTCAACATTTCCATTCCATTATCTGCGACTGTATGGGTAGAGATACCTTTAATGTATGGTCTTTAAAGAAAACTAAAACGGGCATCTATAGATTAGAGAATTTTGGTGACTTTAGGATTAACATGTGGGAAGAGGAGCATATCAGAAATGGAAAGTTTGTACCCTAAAGGAGAATTAGAGAATTTAATTCAAAGTTCACCTGACCCAATCTATGAAAGATATCTCGTTGACTTATTAGATCTAAAAAACCTATATGAGGAATACTTAGAGCCTCATATAGGGGCTTATGGTTTGGTAATAAATAAACCGAAAGTAATTATGGCTGAGTTCTTTAGGTTATTAGAGGGTTATGAAACTGAAGAGTATTCAGCCATTACTGATTTAGTAGAAGACATTATACTACCTACTGATGTAAAGGATTGGTTTGTTTTTAGATTTAATCAAATTATGTTAAATCTAGCGAGTTCTTTAAACCAGCAGATGCAGGGTAAGATAATAGTAGATTATTCATACACACTAGATTATAAGCTAGTGGTCAATGTTGTTAAATATAATTATTAGGAGAAAATAAAGATGAGTGAAGAAAAAATAAAGATTTCGGCAGGAAAGCATTACCTGTTAGAAGAGCCTGCTATTATTGGTCGTTTTGTCTTTAATACCACTTTAGCACCCATTTATATTAATGCAGTGGAAGAACTAGATGATGGTACTCAGCTTTTTACCTACACAAATTATTCAATGGCCCCGTGTAAGACTTATACCACAAGAACTACTCTAGGTGTTGTTGCCGAAATAGATGTGCCCTACCCTTATGGTGCTATAAAAGAATTACCCAACTACATTAAAGAGATTACGAAAAAAGTCTTTGGCATTGTTCAAAATGTTTATTATAGAGATAAAAAATTAATCTATGTACTGGAGCCAACAGATTTAATTAAAGCAGAGGAAGTAGCTACCGGCATTAAAATTTTATAATAATAACATAGAAGAAAATAAACTTGGCTAATAGACAAGAATTAATTACCACAAAACAATCTTCATTAGATGCATTAAAAAGAGTAACTGCTAAGTTTAAAAGTAAGACAGGTTATGCTATGTCTGAAATTGAAGCTAAATTTTTAAGCCATTTAAATCATGGCATTGCTGAACAAACAAAAGAACTCAAACAAATAATGGAGGGCACTTATGTCAGAAATGGTCGAAATAAGTAAATTAAATATTGGTGATACTGTCACCTTTAACTGCTATGGACTCAATGATGTGCCTAATGTAGTTAATGGTATACTACAAGGCATTAGCTCTGGAAATAATTTAAAGTATCCGTCACTGGCTGCAGTTAATCATGCTAACATCTACTCTAGTCTGCCTAGTCAAAATGTTATGCCAGTGCCTAATGATTATACTAAGTATAATTATTTAGTCATTAGAATGCCAGATAACTCTATTTTAGAATTTGGTATTCCATGGATACAGCCTAACTCAGTTAGTCGTTTATTAATGCAAACAGCTACTGTGGTCATTAAAAACTTTGATTCTAGTCTAGTTAATAGCCTATCAAATTTGCTCATGTCTAATGGGTATTCCGATATTACAATCTCTTTAAGTTAATAAAAAATTCAGCCATCTTATCTTGTACTTATAGTACAGGGTAAGATAGTTGGAGCTATTATGGATGTTTTTTTACTAGATAAAAGTGAATATAAAAGAGATTTAGATATAGTCGGTAATGCTAGAAAATTATCAGCGAGTTATCTACATTTAAAGACAGGAAAACCTCTGCAAGATTGTGAAGACTTTGTTTTAAAACAAACGTCTGAAGGTGGTTTATTTGCATTAAAACCAGTATTAATGCATGTATTAAAAAGACAGCCTAATCAAGATAGAGTAAAAGGTCAAGTTACTTTTGATAAGTTAATTGAGAATGTAACTAAAACAGAATCTATCTTAAGTCCTAACTTAATTGTCTATGATAATCCTAAAGTCAATAAGTCTATTACAGGTAACTATATTGATGGGAAGACTAAAGCTAGAAAAGTTATTAAGAAAAGAGGAATTGAAGCACAGCAACAGGGTTTAGATGATATCTTTGCAATTTGTAACAATGCTGAATACTCTATTAAGTTATTCATCAATAGTATTTCAGGCGCTCATTGCTCTCCTTACAATCCACTATTTAATAAAACAGCTCATAGTACCTTAACCTCCACCTGTAGAATTATGGTGAGCTATAGTAATTCTTCTAGTGAGTGCTTTATTTCAGGTAATAGACACTATTGGTCTAAGAAAGTAGTTATTGAAAACATACTCTCGATTATCAATAATACTGATTATGATCAGCTCCATGAAGTTATTACTAAATATGACATGGTTATACCTACAGTCATTGATGTGGTTAATTTAATTAATCGCTGTACTAAGTTCTATTGGATTAACCGAGAGCATCAAAAAGATATTTATGATTTAGTCAGTAAATTAAGTGGTTATCAAAGAGCTGCCTTTGTCTATACGGGCGATCTTTATCATATCGCTAAATTTAACGATAGCTTAGTTAGAAACTTATTAGCTGAGATTATTGTTAGGCCTGAAGAATATCCAATAGATGCAGATGATGTTATTAAAAATGCAGATGAGATGGTAGCAGCGTTAGTGGGTATATTCTGCAGTGATTTAATTAGAGGTGATAAAATTAGTGACTTAAAGGGTAGGGGCAATAAGGATTATGAGACTTATGCTAGAACTATTGATTATGTTACTAAAACGATTATTAAATATAAAGACTTCTTTAGAACTTTCTTTATTACTAATAATGCACCGCCTTCCATTTATGAATTTCCATCTAGCATTAGACGTAATGTAGTCGGTAGTGATACTGACAGTACCATGTTTACCGTACAAGACTGGGTAGAGTGGTATTTTGGTAAATTATCTTTTGGTTTTGAAGTTAATAACATTACTAACTTAATATGTTATTTTAATGCCCAGGTCATTGGCCACATGATGGCTTTAGCCAGTAAGCAAATGGGTGTTACTGAGGATGAGTTATTTACGTTGCAAATGAAAAATGAATATGCCTTTGCTATCTACATGAGGGCAAATAGAGCTAAGCATTATGCAACAATGATTACTAGTCGAGAAGGTGTTGTTTATAAAAAACCTAAGATTGATATTAAAGGGGTGGGGTTAAAAGACTCTAAGATACCTAAGAATATCATGAATAAGTTGGAAGGTGCTATTGAAATAGCCATGGATGGTTTAATGAGTGGGCAAGGCATTGACATTTATCCTCTTATGCAAAAGATTGCTAATCTAGAGCATGTTATTACTAGATCTTTAGAAGAAGGTAAAATAGAGTATTTATCAACCGTTAACATATCAGGTATTGGTAGCTATAAGAAACCAATGAGTAGCAAGTATATGCATTATGACTTATGGGAGAAAGTATTCTCTAATAAATACGGTCAGATTGCACTGCCCCCTTACAGAGCCGTTAAGATTACGACTAAGATTGATAATAAAAGAGAATTTATTAACTGGGTAGATAGTTTAGATGTGGTTATTTCTACCCCATTAAAAGAGTGGATGGCTGTCAATAATAAAACAGGTTTAGGTGGCAATCTATTATTGCCTTATGAATTATTTGAAGGTGGATTACCTAAAGATTTTGTTAACACCATTAACATTAGATCAATTGTATCAGAGTTAGTAGCAGGCTTTTATATAGTACTAGAAATGACGGGTATGTATGTAAAGAATAAAAACAGTACGATGCTACTGCATGATGATATTCCCTATAGAGAAGAATTTGGATTACCAGGAGATAATTAGAGTGAATGCGACTAGACAAATAGAAATTAACATTATTGCAGCCGTATCTTACGGCGATGTAATAGGTAATGAAGGTAAAATACCCTGGCACTGCAGTGCTGATTTAAAACGATTTAAAGAACTCACCACAGGCTATCCTGTCATTATGGGTAGACATACTTTTGACTCTATTGGTAGAGCCTTGCCCAATAGAACTAATATTGTTATTAGTCGATCTCAATATGGTGAAAAAGAGGGTGTAAAATATACTAATAATCCAGATATGGCATTGCATTATGCGATGAATACCGAGGCTGATAAAGTATGGATTATTGGCGGTGCTGATATCTATAATTACTTTATAGACATGGCTACTCACCTATATTTAACCAGTATTAATACCTTTATGCCAGGAGATACTTTTTTTTCTAATTTCTCAATGGATAATTGGGAATTAATAGATGATAAACTAATTCTTGATGATAAAACCGTTAACTTTAACTATGCATTTAAAATATTTAAAAGGATCGCTTAATGACCACTAAAATTACTAAGAAAATTGTAGGCTTTGCAGTAAAAAATAAAAATACAGAAACAGTCGATGGGGTTACTGAAACAGCTCAGTTTGATACCATGAACGAAAGTATTAAACGTCCTGAAATGCTTACGGGCTCTACTTACAAAATTAAAACACCTCAGTCTGAACATGCTCTGTATTTAACCATTAATGATATCATTCTTAATGAAGGTACTGAGTTTGAACAAAAGCATCCCTATGAGATATTTATTAACTCTAAAAACATGGAGCATTTCCAGTGGGTAATCGCATTAACTCGACTAGCTTCAGCAGTCTTTAGAAAAGGTGGTGACATCTGTTTCTTAGTAAAAGAATTAAAAGATGTATTTGACCCTAAAGGTGGGCATTGGGAGAAAGGTGTTTTTGTGCCTAGTTTAGTGGCTAAAATTGGTCTTTGTATTGAAGATCATTTAACTAAACTAAACATGATCATTAAACCTGTCCTAGAACCTCATGTAATTGCCATCATTGAAGAAAAAACAAAAGGTAGTACTAGCACCAATAAATTATTATGTCCCTCCTGCGGAGAATATGGAGTGGTTGTGATGGATGGTTGTAAAACCTGTTTAAGTTGTTCATGGAGTAAATGTTCATGATTTGTAAAATTAAACAATGGCTAATAGATAACAAATTTATTCCGAGATTTAAAGTAGGTCAACCTGTTTATGTTAATGTCTGTGGTGATATCTTAGCAGGCACTATTTTAAAGGTTAAAACTGATTATTACTGGCTAGCAGGTAGCTATAAGAAAATTAAATACTTTAGCTATGATGTTAAAGTAATAACCAGTGATGGTTATTTAATCATTAAAAATAAAGAAGATTGTAGTATTTGGTTAACAGATACGTGGGCTTCGGTAAACACTAATTAAATTTATAGTAGAATAGAGCATTAATGCTCTATTCTACTATTTTTAATAAATATATTATCTGCATGTAGTAAATACAATAAACTAATCTTAGGAGAAGCAAAATGTATTCATTAAGAGTACAACGCCATATCGAAAGAATGGAAAAGATGAATAAAGAAGGTAGAGAACTGCCAAAACGTTCAACCCCATTAACAGGAGATGGGAAAACATTAGGAGAAATACTGGCAGCTATGGAGGCCCAGTATGAGGATGATGTTAAAACTATTCAAACTGCTTCAAAAGAACAAGTTGATGAAATGTACAACACTATAGGGGAAATAAAATGAGTAAAGTTGAATACCCTTTTAACCCGCCTTTAGTCCAAGGTGATGTCGTTCAGTTTAAAGATGGAATGGGTGCTTGGTATATCCATTCCACACTTAATAAACTGGCTATAATCCACTCGATTATTTACCATATCGGCACACCTAGAACGTCAATCAAACAGGTGAACATAGATAGACTAATAAGGATAACTAGACCAGTGGCTGACCATGTAAAAATGAAGTGCATTGTTGGCAATGTAATTCGGGTTGAAAACAATGTTGGCTATCTTACAGTAATTGGGCATAAAGTTAACGTCTTCCCATCTCACTACTCCTTTGAGTATATTTGTCAGCCTTATGGCAATCCAAACGGTCAAAAAAGATTTGTTAAGGATGACGATATCGTTGAAGTGTCTCCTGTTTTGCTAAAAACTCTAACCGAGGCATCTGGTCCAAAGTTTGTTCAAGGTGAAACTGTACTGCACCATGATAAAAAGAGCAAACTAGGCCTTTGTACAGTTGTTAAAACAAAGCTGGAAGAAATGGCAAATAAAAGCAAAGGGTGGGTCTATTTACTAGAAAGAGGTAAAAACACATATGGTAGAATTTCTGAACAGTCTTTAAGAAAGCCTACTAGGGACGATATTGAAGTGGGTTGTACGGTTTGGCTATTCCCAACTAATGGGATGCCAGAAAGAAGGATTGTAACTAATATGGTTGCCAATACAGTTTATTTGGACTTTGCCGATAGTAAGGCAGAAGAATATAGCAAATCGGCCGTTTGCTTAACACTAGATGGTGATGAGTATCCTCTCTTTAATATTGGGGATGAGGTTAATATCGCTAAACCTAGTGGGTATACGCCGGCCACTATTAAGGCTATCTCCGATATTGGTGCTGAACCTAACAGATGGAAATATTCTGTCATCTGGGCTGGCGGGATTGATAGTGTATATCAAGATGAAGGTATTACCAGGGTAGCCATTGCTGCCTTTGTGGATGAAGAGATAACTGATGTAGATAAACAATTGGCAGAGGAATTTATGAATGAAGAAGAAGAAACTAAAGAAAATGCCTTTCATGGTAAAATATTAGCTCAAGGAAGCATAGATAGATTAAGCGAAGATAAAGAACCTGCTTTAGAAGTTGGAGATAAAGGATTTATCTTCATTTTTAAAGAATCATTTGACCTTTCTGAATGGGATGTAATAAGTTTAGATTTAGCCAGAAAAAAGCTGGATGACATTAAAATGCAAAACAAAACAGATAACGATTCTATTTCTTTAACGAAGGAAGTATATCCGGTTAAGTGTCTAATATTGCGTAAGGATGAAAAGAAGTCCATATCAATGATTAAACTCATTGATAAGGTACCAGAATTAAGTCTCTTAGGTGACACCTATAGTGTTAATGACTGGTTAATTTTCCCACAAAGTGAAGAGGTAATGGATGTAGTGAGTAAACTTGAAGCAAAAGCTTCATGTCATAAGCCTATGGAACACATAGATTCTTTGATTAAAATAGACGATGAAGTAGTCTTCTTTTTAGTAGAAGATCCGGTCACTGGGAATAGAGTTATAGAAGACATATTCGCCTATCTACAAGCTCAACACAAACTTAAGATTCATCCCATTAGAGGAAGGGTTACTGACATCTATCAAACCAATGGTATTTTGGTAAAACCACATTCTCGTCCACCCAATATGATGGTTGTGCCACCCTTACTTGTAAGTTATGAAAGCCTTACTGTAGTGGAGCCAATGACATTAGATTTTATAGCTTGGGCTGCGACCCAATGCGAAAAGATTAATGATGAAATTAATTCGACCTTTAGGCCATTGCCGCTGACCAGTTATAATCCTGTATTTTCCCCAATTCCTCAATGTCATCCTAGACAATCTCGTTACGTTCCAGGCAATATAGTACTGTACAGAGGTCTTCCTGTAAAAATAACTAAGATTGAATATTCATCCCTACAGCATAAATTTTTCTATGCTATTTTAGATGTCTTTAATAACAAGGCTTTGGATGGCTGGTGTTACAGTGGTATTGCAGAAGAAGAACTCTTTCCCTATAAAGATCCTAGAGTCGGTAAAGAAGTCATGTATGGTAAAAGAAAAGTAAAGATAACCGATATTGACAAATCTAGTCTTAAATATGCCTTTGAATATCTTTATCCGGCATCGCTCGGCGATTTACAATTCACTGATTTTGCTTATGAAGGTCAGTTAACAGCCATCGTTCCAAAGGATACTGTAAAACGCGATACAAGGCGTTCTACTGAACGTTTTACTCTACCTGAAGGGTTATCAAGGATAATCACTGAACGTTGCTTAGAAGAAGATATAGACATCTTAACAGGTCTTTTTAATGTATTAAGAAGAGTTCCTGATATCACCCTTATTCTTAATGCAGTAGAGGATGGTATCAATACACTAACTGAACGACACAGAGAAACTAATGTTTTCCTTTTTGAAATAGATTCTCAAGTACTCAATAAGGGTAAGCAGGAAGGTACAATTATCAATAGAGGTACATCAAAGTTCAAAGGCATTGATGCAAACTGGTATGATGTAATGGTCATGCCAATGGGCTGTATTTATAGATACACCGAAGATGAACTTACTAAAGCCTAAAAAAACTAAGAAGGAAATTATAATACTCCCTTTAACATGTGATTTATGTCATCGAGAAGTTTATCTTTTAAAACCAATCATTAAACCCATTAAGGATGAACAACAAACTTTAAATGTTTGTGAAGACTGTTATATGGCAGAAATGTATTGGTAAAACAACTGGAGCACTGAGGATATCCTCAGTAATCTTAGACTAAAATGGAGTAGGGATAGCCTAGGCTATCCCTACTCCTCTATGTTCTATTATTTTTTATATTTATATTATCTATCTGATGTTAATATTAAATAGGAGAAAACAATGAGTTCAAAACATAAAGTAAATGATGAAATACTCTTTTACGAGAATAAAAAAGAAAATAGTAATGAACGAATATTATTAAGAGGGAAGATAGAAAAAATTTTCTTTAGCGATTTTTTAAATAAATGGATTTATTTAGTAGCAGTAAGACTCAATGGCAATATCACAGCCTGTGATATAAAACTTAAAGTATTGCAAGAAGATATTTACATGGCTACCGATAACTGCTTTAAACCTATCTTTAATAAATTTGTTAAAGGTCAGTTAGCGACCTTTAAAGGAAGTGGTGTTTTACCCCAAGATGTCACTTATGAAGGCGTTGTTACTAACATAGAAAGAATAGGGACTGATTTCTACTATGATGTGAATTTTACTCTATTGGATTGTGAAAATCAATTAAGATTATGGCATTATGGGGGACTTAAGGGGGAATTGCTATCTGAAAACAATTCCCCTATTAATTTATCATTTAATTTAGATGATAAAATTTGGTACTGCCCGGATGATAAACACCAATATGCTGGTAAAGTGGTGTATTATAGATATTCTGAATCTGATAATGCCATTCTTTATAGCATAGTCACTAACCAAATTACCGCAGTAGAAGATGAGTATGTTTTAAATATTCCTGTTAATCAATTAAAGGTCTATAAAACAGGTTAGTACTTTCATGAATTAAAGGAGAAATAAAAAATGAAAAATGCAATTAAACTTTTGGTCAATCCATTAATAACTGACTATGAATCCGCTTTCGGTCTTTCATCTAACATTGATGGAAGAGTAGAAGAAATACTAAAAGAGGTAACTAGTGCTCAAAAAATCATTTATCTAGTCACCCAATTACAGTATTTCAATACAGCTCTAGTGGTCACTGAAAGTAGGTTTAAAAATACTTACAATAAGTCACCTAACTTAATCAAAGAGTTAAGTAGTCCTTCTAAAAACTTTACTCGATTCTGCAATAAAGCTAATCTTTACTTAAGGACTATTGAAGCTTACCTTAATAGAGCCTATTTACCAGGCATGTTAGTAACATGCTCTAAAACCCAAAAAGAAATGATTGTTATTGAAGTCATTAACCAAGTACCTATTACCTTAAAGTGCAGGCTTTATCCTAGAGGTAAAACTACCCTTATTAAATCAACCACTGAAGTTATTTACCCTGAGCTGGAGTACCTTTATGACTAAGCTATTAAGACTCACCATTAATAAAATCATCAAAAATTACAATGAAATAGATGACATTAAAGTTGTTAGTGAAATCTTCATTGAAAATATGTTGGAGGAAATAGAAACAGCCAAAACATTAGTATCGCTATTAGAAATCTGCTCTAAGCCTAATGTCTCTAAGCGTCTATCGAGCCAATTTCATAAAGAACTCATTTCACCTAATAAAAAGTTTTTTAAGACGATTGAAAAAGCTAATGCAGCATTATTTCAAATGCATTGCTTCTTTACATCCACCTACATGCCAGGTGTAATGCTCCGTCATAATACTGACTTTTCTTACCTTAAGGTCATAGAAGTCATTAATTACAATGATGGCTCTACTGTGCTCACTTGTCTTAAATCACCCAATGGCAAAAAGCAAATTGTCATTGACTCTACTGAAGCAGACTTTATGTTTCTAAACAATATCTAGGAGATATACAAAAATGAAAGAACTCATCCTATTATTAGTCAATGAACTAATAAAACGTTATAACGCCGATAGCTTTAAAGTATTCGATATTGAAACAGTAAGAAGTAGACAGTTAGTCGAACAGACCTGTGTCCTTTTAACACTACTGATTGCTATAAAAACTACAGTCCTTAGAGAGACAATGGGAATCATATTCCACCGTACTGTACTCCATTACTTTTTCAACATTAGTGATAAGAGCTTAGATTTCTATACAAGAGCTAATCTTCTCCTAATGCACATGAGCTGTAGTTATAAAAAAGAATACATGGCTGGACTACCACTAAAGGATAAAGTAACCTCAGAGCTAGTACTCGTCTTTGACTACAACTTTGATTTAGATAGATCGGATATCATTCGGTGTAAGCCTATTGATGATCCTTATGCAGAATACTTTGAAAGAAATAAAAGCGATCTTTCTTATATAACAATCTTTCCTCCTTTCGAGTAATCATACATAGAGTAGAGTGCCTAGGCACTCTACTCTATTCATTGTATTTTTTTTTATTTTTTAATCTAATAATATTACACTTTATTTTTCATACAAATTTTTAATATATCATTATTACTATATTAAATACTAATACTAATAATGACTGATTGATATTAATACAAGAGATTGTTATTATCTCTCTATATTACTATTATTACTTTAGTAGAGAGTGTGTTCGTTTCACTCACACACTACCCCTCTAATACCTCCCCTATAATCCCCTCCACTCAGAGAAGATGTCTAGAAAGACATATTATAATACTAGTAGTAATAAAATAATACTCTATTCTTTCATACTCATTAATACTTCTTTTAGTCTTTTGTACCTATTAAAGAAATCTCCTCGTATATCAGATCGACAATATCTCATACAGCCCGTTCCATAGATAAATCTATCAGCTCTAATTAATATCTTCATTATATCCGTATTACTGGTTTGATCTCCTTTTACTATTTCTATCCAGGGCTCTATCCAGTCGAGTAGTATTAATGCCATAGCCCAGTATGTATAGGTATTTAATCCATAGAGATCTTTAGGGATAGCTTCAAAATAAGTTTCAGTGAATACTAAAGGTATTTCTTTTAAAGCCTGTAAATAACGAGCTCTACTGGTATCTATGACATTAAAAATCATTTTCATAGGATGCACTAGGGCTTCTTCATAAGTCTTTACAAAAGACCTCTCAGGCTGTTCTAGAGGTACTTTAGAATCAGTGTAGATAAACATCATTCTATTTCTTAAACTAATATCTATTTGCTCAGGCAGTAATCCAGGTACTACAAATCTGGATAGAAATAAATTAATAGATTCTCTTTCATCGGCTATAGTCTCTACGGCTATATTGTTTTCAATTAGCCATTGTTGTAGCATATAACCTAATAGTCCTAGATCTATTCCTACGGCTGATATTCCTTTACCTAATTGGGATTTAGTAACTTTAGGTACATGCAGTTCCATACTGGTAAAAGGATGAGTTAAACACCTTAAAGGCCTCATGGTCTTCCAGTCTGTTTTATTAAACAATTCTGTTTCATAAGACTGAGCCATTATGATACAGGTATCCGTATATAGGGCATCGGTGTGAATAACGCCTGGTGTAAACTCACTAGTAATTCTAAGCACTGAACAGATTTGATGAACATGCTCATTAACCGCTCTATAAACGTCTTTGCCATATGAAACATAATCAGCTAATAGATAGAGTAACTTTAGTAAAACATGGTTACTAGGGATCACAGAGGAGTCATTATAGTAAGCTCCATATTCATTATAAAACTCTAGCTGGTATTTATAATGATCAAAAATTAAATTTCTAATTCTAGGCATTAATGGAGAATTAGTTTTACTCAACTCAAAAGGTTGGTTAGGAAAAAGTCTATACATTGATTATCCTCTATTAGTAGACTGCTATACATACGGTAAGAATGGATTCAAATTATTTTCATGTATATACCATTTAATTGGAATTACACCAGTAATCCATTTAACTATAACATTTAAGTCCCTATAAGGGCAGGAGATTAAAATGACTGAATTAATTTATTTGGTTATTGGCACTGTATTACTTATTCTTTTTTTTTTCTTTATTTTTATATTACTATTACCAGTATAGTATGTCTTAGTGAATAACTAATACATTACCCGCGACTAGAGAAATCTGGTTGCGAGGGGTTGATGGAATCGTGGTCTGGAGTGGGGGTAAAAACAATATATAAACAACCTTCCTTAGCGTATATAATAGACTACTACATTAACGTATATAAATAATACTTCTTTAATGTATACTAATAGTGATTAATACACTTAAGTGTATTAATCCTCATTTAGGTAATAATAGGTACGTAAATATATAGCATAATAGAAACGTATAGTTTCTATTATTCATTTAATAATACTAGTAATCTTTAATACTAGTATTTATAGTAGATATTAATAATACTAATATTAATCAATATATAGTTATTTATATATTATCTATTAGATGTATTAATATCAATAGTAATATTAGGGGAAAATAAAGATGGCTATTTTTGAAACACAGTTTGGGATAAATGATTTTGTATTAGTAGAAACTAATGGTGACCATCTGTCTTTAGGTAGGGTAACACTGATACGGTTAAGTGAAGTGATTATGTCTGATAATACGGTAAATAAAGTAACTGAGTATTATATTCAGCGAGTAGATCGTGATTTGGATACGATTGAAAAGTCTGTTGTGGGCTGGGTTAATGAAAAGTTTGTTTTTGATCCTAAAGTGTTATTACTAATGGGGAGAAGAAAGATGTAAAGTAGAGTTAAAGTTTATAGATAAATACCTGATAATGATCCTGAAATGCTCTCTATTGAATTATTATTGGAAAGTGATACTAAGCCTATGGTAATTGCAGAAATACCCACAGAGACAATTTTAGAGGCTTTTGAAGAGCCTTGGTTTCCAGATGACGAAAGATGTTAATAGGAGAAATTAAACGTGTTAAAAAGAAACAAAGAAAGGTTTAATAAACATAAATATTTTATTTATTCTGCTGATACTTTTTATCTTCGCAATAGATTCATATTTAAATTAAATAATGATAACATGCGGTATATGTTGACACTGCAGGATTTACGGTTTATTTTAGCTAGACTAAAATATGCAATTGAAAGGAAGCAGATAATTCATGCTGAGGAAAGTATAACTAAATTACTACTTCTTCGTGATGAGGTATTAAATGCATTATTTGAACCCAAAAAGCTCTATTCATCTGCAGATGAAATAGAACATTTTAGCAAAAGAGTTAATGAAGAATTTCGATTGTTACTTATTAAATGTTAACCAAGATGGAACACCTGATCTTGGCTGCTGTGCAAGAACAATCACCTCAGAAGAAATAATTTTTGTATTATAAGTTAGTTTTAATTTAGGAGAAAAAAATGAGTAAGAAAAAAGATATTGATGTAGCCTCTATAGCCCCAAACGAAAGGGGAATTAAAGTAGGAGATAATGTATTTTATATACATTGTGGTATTTTAATAGCGGCTGAAGTAGTGTGTGGTAATCCTGAAGAAGGAAGACATTATGTATATGTTAAGCCTTTACTTAACCAAGGTATTCCAGAAAAAATTATTAATGGAAAATCATGGATAATTCTGATAGATGATGTTATCACTAAAGAAGAATTTGGCTTAATCTTTGGCGCTAACTCTACTCGTTTTAAATATCAGTTAGATGAAGCCGTTATATTTAGACACACGTCTAATGGTTTTGTGGAAGTTGGTTTTATTGCAGGTCAAGGACTTTCTAAACGATGTAATGGTTCTATACGTGAGCATTACTCTGTAGCTAAAATGGGTAATCGCGGAAAACCAGATTTCTCCCACATTACCACAGATTTAGATGTTAATGATATTGCTAGAATTGAAAACTATAAAGATTTGTTTGAAACAGAGGAGAAATAAAATGAATGAACTTAGAAGAGGTGATGAAGTTAGTTTTATAGAAAATGGAGTTTTCTATTCCGGCTCGGTAGAGTTAATAAAAGAAAGAACTGTCAAAGTTAAAATTTCTGATAGAAAAAGCGGCGATGTTTATCACGTTATATCTCCCTTAGCAATAGTGATGAACTGCTTCTTATTTATCTGTATCGTATACATCAGGCAGAAACTGTTAAATTTGATTATAGATTAGGTCAGATTGTTGTGTGGAAAGATGAAAAAGGAATTTCAGCTAAAGTTGGCATGATTGTTTCAGCTGCTATTAGTCTAGATTCAGAAGGCAATGAATTTACAGAATACTCTATTACTTGTGTGAAGAATGATTTAACACGGGAGAGTAATAGTAATCCATATAGAAACATTAAGTTAGAAAACATTATTTCTGTTATAGACTAAACTGCTTTTGTGGATACTAGGGAGTACTCCCTAGTATCCACACTTATGTTTTTTTTTGTTTAAAATTGGAGTTATTTTAATACTTACATTATCTATCTGATGTTAATATTAAATAGGAGAAAATAATGTTTGAATTTTACGATAATGCTTTAGTTAGACTATTCGGGGGCATGACTAAGTGGTTGGAATCGCCCATTAGAGCAGCCTTGGTTAATGATGAGTATTTATTCTTTAAAGATAGCTATGTCTATAGGCAGATATCTGACTATGTCATTGACTGTGAGGGCGGCAATCCTTTATTGGTTAATAAACATACTGACAATATGCTTCAACCCATACTGGGTAAGTATAAGGCTAATGATATTACCTTTAAGTTTAAAGGAGAGGGTAAAAAGCCAGGCGGAATAGTGCTCTATCATCATTATTACCATCACTTAAATGATAATACATCTACTGACCCACTTAGCCATTTACTGACTTATTGTAAAATTAGTAGTAATAGACTATTCGGTGATATTAAAATGAACGTTGGTCCTGAAAAAGGATATTACTTTGAAGTTGATTTTTCAGACTATGGCGCTTGGCGTGAAGGATAAATTTATTATGAATATTGAAAATATTACAATTGATTCTAAGTATGGCAATGTAATAACTGAAAATATAATATATGTAATTAATGGGAATAAAGATGAAAAAGAAGATTGAAGAATTGTTATTTCAAGAAGAAGATAAAGCCTTAATAGGTTTTAAAAATAATCTAGTATTGGTGGAAATTCTTGGCATAGAAAAACGTAAATTAACTTTGGTTACAAGCTGTCAAGAATTTAAAGATCTTAAAGATTGTCCAGAAACAAAAGTCGTTGAAGAAATCTTGGTTGATGTCTATGACGGAATTGAAGTAAGTTTAAAATGTAAGGCAGAAGATATCATACCTTTAAAACAAACAGAAAGCTCAATGAAAAGGGTAGATAGATTATTCCGTACTAAAAAGTTATTAAACTGTATTTTACGTGAATGCCCAGACCAAGAAGCAGATATTAAGCTCTTAAAATTTAGTATTGATTGTCATCTGCGAACCGCCTATCATCCGCTTACAGGAAATACTACTGAGGAAAATGATATAATTATAAAAGGATTTATTGAAGAATTAATGGATCTTTGTCTACATTCGGTATAAATAACAATTATGAGGTAAATAATGCATCCAATACCCAATGGTCATAAAGTTATTTGGATTACACGAAATTGGTTAAGTAGCATACAGTTATTAACTATAAAAGAATTTGTAGAAGCTGATAAAAACATTGGTCTGTGTTATTATTTGGTAACGGATCCTCATGAAGGGGAATTTAAAATTTGGTATTTTAATGAGCTCATATTGATTGAACAAGATGAAAATATCTTTTACCATATTAATAAATGTATATTTTTACAAGATCAGTTTAATAATTTATATCATCGCCTAATTAAAATTGATGATAATAAAGATGAGCTAGGTGAAGTCATGTCTGATTTTAAAATGGCAATGATGCACTTTTTTAATATTGATAATAAAGTTCCGTTAAAAATGTTTAAATCCTTTTTTACTGAATATAAAAATCAATATATCAAATGGTTTAATAAATTAATTTAAAGAGGTATTAATGAGTATTATTAAATGGTTTAAAGACGTTATTAAAGATTGTTTTAATTCAGCTATGCTAGATGCTGCGCTGTACAGATTAGGGTTTATCAATGTTAGTGATTATGAATACTTCATTGACTGTAGCAGTAATGTAGAAAAAGCATTAACCTTAATGTTAAAGACTAGATTACTTATTGATAAGTATGACCCTTCTTATACCTTAATTATTTCTAGAAAGCAAGATGAACTCTCTACACCTTTTGATTACTTAGTTATCAAAGATAAGGAAGAGACTGTTATGACTAAGGATGAGTTTAATCTTTCTTTAACTACAATTTTTAATGATGAAACAAAAACAATAACTATTGTAGTTATTGATGACAATTTAAAGGGGCTATTATGCTAGAGGAAAGAGCAAAGATATTAAAAACTAAACTCATCTTGCAAAGGAACTTCTTATCAAATGCAATGGGTGCGATGGATAACATTGGGGAGACTGGCTGGAAAGAGAAATTAAAAGAATTTCTAGGATCAGTTATTACTACTTATGATGAAATTACTCTAATGGAAGAGGAAGGTTGTTTAAATGACATACAGTTAAGTATTGGTGAGGATGTATACATTAATTACATGGTTAATGTAAAAGATCTATTAAAAGACATTAATGAAGCAGCAGTTAATCTTATTTCAACTCTGCAGTCATTAATAGATTTTGCTAATAAGTACCTTAATCTAGACCCTAGTGCTGTTTATCAAATTAATAATGGATTAATGACCTATGAGGAAGTCGTTAATTCAAAAAACCCTTTAACTACTTTCTATATACTAACTTTAAAGCATCATGCTATTATTAGTTTTATAGCTGAGTACTTAACACATGCTAATGAGAATGATGAAGAAAAGGTTAAAGTATTAATCACTTTAGTACCAAATTTATTTGACTAAATCCAAAAATATCTAACAGATACATTATCTGTTAGCAGTATCTAGATATGATGTAAAAAAGTATTTATTGTAGATATTATGTAGCTACAATAAAGTAGTCTTCGTACTCTAGTCTTATTGACTAGGGTATAATACCCTTAAAACGTTTTAAACAGGAGCAAGAAAATATATGAATAATACTACTAATCGCCCAGGCTTTGAGGAAGATGAAGTAATTCTAACCACAGGTCGTGGCAATCAGCAACAGCACAAAACTAATGATACGTTTGAATCTCAAGCATCAGCCTATGTAAGTGGCAATGCAGGTTCAGCAGCTACAGTCGGTTTTGATGCCTTAATGGGTTTATCTTCAGTTACTGCATCTGGCAATGTAGGTTCAGGTAATACTACTGAATTGCTGAAAGCATTGGCGGATGTGCAAAAACGGGTTGAAAATAATCCAACCATTCTACAAGTTAAAGTCCTTCCAGTTGAAGATCCACGCATTCCAATTGCGATTGTTGCACTTTGGTTTAAATGTAGCAGAACAAACTTAGTGTACTATAGTACATTAATGTTTGAAGAAATGGCTCGCCCACTAGCTAATAAGCATGCAAACATTGGTAGAAATAATCGCTCGGTTGAAATTGACATGTTTCCAGCTCTATTCTGGAACAAACAAACTCGAGAAATCGTTGAAAATGTTATTGGCAATGTATCGGGTAAATCAAATGGCAGTGTTTGTGCATCTAACATGGTGGTGCCAAAAACGGTTGAGTTGTTGAATATTAATTCACTCGCTAAGTTCTATGACCATGCCTTGGCTGCCATCAGCGCTACTATGCGCAGCAAACAAAACTTACCAACCTCGCCAGTCACTGTTAATGTATTGGCTAACAATACTGTACAGTTGGTATCTAAGTTTGATGTCACTCCAGGCGGCATTTATTTATCATCTGTTAATCAGCCTTATGTCGCCGATGTTAACGTGGTCCTTTATGCACGCCAAGCAGGTAAACCAATTAGCACTGATGTTCGTGCTATTAGTAATCAACAAGATGAAATTGCATTAACGGCTATTGCGGGCTATATGGATTTCTACCGCAGAGTACCTACTCAGCAAGCACCTTATACTGGTTACCCAGTACCTACTCCAGGCTATGATCCAGTGTTTGTGATTACAAACACTTCATCTTTAGGTGCATCTAGTCGGTCTAATGATAATTTGTTGACTCAGCTATTAGCGCTGCCATCATTATTACCATTACTAGACCCTACCCAAAATAAATGGGCTACTATCTTTGAACCTTTTGTAGGTGATAATCAGTTGAAACCTAACTTAGGTATCTTAGGTCTTGAACATGATCCATTGCCAATGCCACAAAAACAATTTGTTCCTAAAGAACTAACTGTTGTTAGCGGCTCTGACCCTATGGTGGGTGAAGATAAAGTAACTGCTCAAGCGATGGCAGCTATGTATTGCACTCGTACTGTGCTGGTCGCTATGGATATCATTAAAGGCAGTCCAACTGAATGGTTACAAACTTTGTTTGCAGGTGCTGTACCGGGTTCTAAAGAAGAATCTATTATTATTAATGAATTGGATGCTTATTCAGGCGGTGTATTCAGCAAATTATGGCTGCCAAAGAATAAACCTATCATGCAATACGATCGTGCTACTAATTCTACGCTGCGTGTGGATTTACATGCCGGTTATTACACTGATACAAATGGTAGAGCACGTGATGGTCGAACTATTGATTATCTGACCTGCTTAAGTTATTCAGCAGGCGACATGACATTCTTTGATTCATTTGCCTTAGGTTTCTATCCAGGCAATAACTCTTTAGAAGACATGGATATCAAACGTAATATCCGTAAACAAATGGCGCCTAACTTTACAGTGACTGGATTGATTTCACGGTTCTTCTTCAATAATGATTTCATCAATACTATTGAAGAAATGCACGCACAATGCGGCATTGCTGTAACTATTGAAGGTCTATCTGATATGTCTTCTATGGTACAACGTCAATCATTTAATAGCGAGTACATTACTCCGCTGCAAGGTCATGGTGTTTCTTCTTACTACCAAAGAAATTATAACCAACCAGGTTATAATCCACAGCACTATGGAACAACATCACCTTTGGCTTCTACTTGGAACCAAAGATAATTAAGTAAAATAGGGATAGCAGATTTAAATCTGCTATCCCTTTCTTATGCCCTTTTATTTTTTCATTTTAGGAGAAAACAATGCTATTTATACTCAGCTATGTGCTGGTAGTAACAACAATTATAGCTATAACTATATATAATTTTTATCCATCTAGTGCGGCTAAATTACTTTCTTTATTTGGGCTCACTCAATAACCCATTTAAATCTAGTCAATAATTTTGGAGAATTTTTATGATGTATATTATTTCTTTGATGTTAATAATAATGATGCTAGGATTAACCTACTTCATTAGAAACATCATTCGTTTAGAATTAAAGGATTTAGATGCTAATAATAAAGTGCCTTATGTTTCTATTCCTTTATTAGTAGGGTTTTTATTAACGGTTATTATTTCATCTATTTCTACTATACTTAACATTTTACAAATAGGACATTAATGATAATTGATCCAGATTTATTGGCCTTTATATTGGCTATCATTTTCTTAATAGTAATGATAACATCTGAAAAATCTATTGCTAACTTTATCGCTAAGCGTTTAACAGTTCTTTTCTATAAAAGAAAGGAGTAAGTCAATGTATCATTTTATCAGGGAGTTAGTCTATATATTAGTTATTTTTATTACAGCTTCTGCCATAGGAAATTATCTATTTGAACATTTATTATAGGAGATTATAAATTTGTCAAACTACATTGATATACCGGACTTTGATACTGTTTTTACTAAGGTAGTCAAACCAGTTGTATTAAATGATGTGCCTTATCAAACAGAGGAAGATAGAGCTGCCTTTAATTCATTAATTCTAACGACTTATGAATCAGATGTATTGGGCTCTGTACCTACTTGCGCTTGTGGGCATACTAAGTATGGATTTAAAGAAAACAAGTATTGTGATAATTGCAATACCCCTGTTACTTATCCTGCTGAAGGCAATATAGATATGCGAACATGGATAAGAGTACCGGATGGAATAGATGGATTTATTGTACCTGAAGTCTGGGTACAGTTAAATACTCATCTAGGAGGCTCTTATTCCATCATGGAGTATTTAACAAACTCCAGAGCTAAAGTACCTAGTAACTTAACAAAAGAGTCACAAAAGAAAATAAAGTATTTAGAATCCATAGGTTGGGAGCGAGGATTAAATTACTTTATTAGAAACTTTGATAAATTCTTAGAGATATTGCCTATATTAACTAAGAATAAAGCTTTGGATTATTGTTACTTTCTTAAAGCCATTAGAAATAAAATATTTCCAAAGTATTTACCCGTGCCTACCAAGGCTATGTTAATTGTAGAAAATACCCAAACAGGCGCATGGGCAGATAAACGATCTATTACAGGCGCTATTGATGCTTGTAGAACAATCGCTAACATTAGCATGCCTAGGTCTAAGCCATTAACGGATAACCAGATAGAAACTAAAGTAGTCTCTGTTATAGCTAATCTAGTAGCTTATCATGTTGCAACGATTAAGGGTACATTCTGTTTAAAGAAGGGATGGTTTAGAGGACAGTTATATTGTTCTAGATCACACTTTTGTATGCGGGCGGTGATCACATCTTTAAATGTACCTCATTCATATAGTGAAATACATGTACCCTGGGCCCAGGGTCTAGAGATGTTAAAGGTTCATATTGTTTCTAAATTAATGCAGCGAAATTTTAGTTCTAAAAGAGCCTATGATTTAGTTGAAAATAGTGGCAATATGTATAATAAGTTAATAGACGAAATTATACAAGAACTAATTAATGAAGGGCCAGAAATAAAACGAGTTACAAAATTTGAAATAACGCCTTTACCATGCAGAGGGATTATGGTTTTATTTCAACGGAATTTATATAAATAATTTATAGTTTAATATCATCAGATTTATTTCTGTAAACTATTATTTCATATAACCATAAGTTATTGGGTTCCCCTCAATAGAAATATTGTTGATTAAACACATCTAATTGCTGGAATCACTCGTTAGGTTACTATACTACTGTATTATTGAAAGATAATACCATAGTTTGAAAAATAGTAAATAGAGTCAATCAGCAGCGAAGCTCCTAAGTCTATTATCGAGATAAGGAGAACGTTCAACGACTATCGAAAGACGATTGAATAAATTGAATCGAGTAGAGTAGAGATTAAGTAATCTCGAAGTGGTGTGTGCCTGAATGCTTACTTACAAAGTAAGTAAAAGGTAATGATATAGTCTCAACATCTTACGAGAGTAAGAGCTACATTAGTAGAAATAAGATTAACGACCTTATTTAAAGATATATGCCTAGTCTTGGAAGACTATCTGCACAATGTTTTTATATAACTAAAGTAAAAAATGATTTAAAGGATAAAACAATCAGTTTTTCTACTCTAGTGCTGCGTGGATGCAATGCAGATATCAAATGCTTATATAATTCCTATTTTATCTAGCATCTTTTTTATGATGGTATTTAAATTAAGTATAAGTGAAATTAGAGTCCTTTATAGTCGTAAGGTTATAAAGAATCCCATTGAATTGCTGGAAACCCCTTAGAGCTTTATTAACTACTGTATTTTTGAAAAGAAATATGAATGTTTAAAAATAATAAAGATTGGGCAATCAGCAGCTAAGACTCTAAGTGCTCTACTGAGCATATGAGTAAAGTTCAACGACTAACCGGTTGCGTGGTGTAGAGATTAAGTAATCTCGAAGTGGTGGGCTACTAATTAAATCTAGTTAGTAGAAGATATAGTCTGGTCTAACATGAAAGTGTTAGCGATGCAGGTAAAGCTGCGGGATAGAATTAACGATTCTATCTGAACAATACGTATGATGGTATGCAAATGCCCTACTTAATAGAAATATTAAGATAGAACCCTCTTTAATTGCTAGAACATCTTGTTAAGTTACTATACTACTGTATTATCGAAAGATAATGCCACAGTTTGAAAATATAGTAAATAGAGATAACTATGCAGCTAAGTTCCTAAGTACAGTATTTGTATATGGAAAAAGTTCAACGATCATCCGGTTATGCGGAGTAGAACCCAAGTGGGAAGAAATGGGAGGTACCTTCATTAGTATTTTAAAGAAATACTAATCGGTAAAGACATGATCTGGTCTAATACGAGAGTATTAGCAGTAGTTAATCACTACGGGATAGAATTAACGACTCTATCTGAACAATACGGACGAAATGAATATGTTCCTTTTAATGGATAAAAGGCATCAAGAAGCGGGTAGATTACTAGAGTCGCACTATGGTATTCATGATTCGACTAATCTAGGGCAATTAAGTAGTGTTATCAATTTACCCGATGTAACAACAAGTATCTGGAGTAATTTTATTAACAGATAAATCAATGAAAATAGATCAATACATTATCTATTGGCTATTAGTATTCACAGGAGAAAACAATGGCTCAAGCCAATGTAATAATGGTGGATGATCTAAATGCAGCCACTGACTCGATCTTTTATAGACCGAGTCAATCTATGCAGGAGTATATCCATCAGGGTGTAAACAGCTACATGAGTGCAGTTAAAAATGTAGCGCCTAATTTTGCTAGAATAGTAGGAGAGAAATATGCAGAGATAAAAAATAGTGCAGCTATCCAATATGTTAATAATTTGAAAAATAGAATTAATAGCATATGGCAGCCAGATAGCATTCGATACTTGTCTGATGTAACGAGTATTCAAAATGCATCAGAAACCATGAGGCGATGGATTATGGCTGAGCCTATCACTAGAGAGAGGTATTTAAATGGAGCTATATCTGGTTATGGAAATTGCTACACATCTAGTGATCGTATTGGCGTGGGTAATAGCCATTATGATTATCGTAGGGTAATGGATGGTGTAGTTGCATTAAATGATGATGGAGTAAGTGAGTATACTGTTTACTATGAAGAAATTATCAATAGTGAAGATATACTGAGCTTAGTGGATAAAACGAGTATCTTAGGTTCTTGGGATACTATTAAGAGGCATATTGACAGTGGTGATAATCATGATCACACGAGTCAGTGGAATGAGTTATATTAATCAGGGGAGATTAAGATGAGTAGAGATTTAGATTTTTATTAGATCCAGGTAACAGAAGTAATAATGAGCCTGTAGTATTACTAATCAAAGAAGAGTCTTCTGAAATGGTAGTTAAGGATTTATAGTCTAGTATTAAAATTAAACCATTAGAGTTATCTATTGTAGGTAACTCTAATTTCACTTAAATGTTTAAAAGAAGAGGAAAAATATGTTTGTATTTATGAAAGGTGGTCGTGTACTCGCTTATGGTGATAATCAGCCTGAAGAAGGCCAACAAGATGCGTTAGCTGCAGAACACGGTGAAGGTGTTGAGCTTATTACTATTGAAGGCAGAACAGTTGAAGATACTATTCAGCAAGTAGTTCGCCCTAAAGTATTAGGTGATGCAATTGTTTCTGGTCGTGCTGGAAATGGTGTAGGTAATATTACGCATGAAACTGCTAATACATTGTTTAACTTGATTAATAGCTTAGCACTGCTGCGTTATTTGTTTGATACATTGTGGGCATTCAGCGGTCGCAAATATAACGAAGAAGCTATGCAGGAATTTAATGTTTGGTTCATTCGCCAGGTCAGATTCTTGCAAATCTGGAATGATGAAGAAGTCGCTGCTAATGGTGAATCGGTTAATGCTGATATTATCGCTAAACAAAACAAAATGTTGACTGATGCACAGGCTTATGATGAAGAAGTCGCTGCTAATGGTGAAGAAGCCACGGTAATGCCGTCTGATGCTACTATGGCACCTATTGCCACTGCGGCTGACATAGACAGCGCTATGCAAGAGCCTGCTATTGAAGGTGAGCTAATCCCTGCAAATGCTTAAAATTTAATTAATATACTGAGACTAATTAATTAGTCTCAGTATATGTTATTTCTTTCCCTAATTTTTCGGAGCAACAAATGCATATTGTATTTAAAGATAAAAGAATTATGAGCGCACAAGATGGCGTGCCAGACTATGAAGCTATTACTAAACTTCAAGCTGAAGATGCTAGTGTTACTCTATTTGAGTTAGATCGTTCTATGGAACATGTTTTAATGACCTATGTTAAACCTGTTATGGTTGAGCGTGAGGTCTATGCGTTGCGTGAGCAAAATGGTTTTGGTGAAATCCTAGATAAACGCTGTGAAGAGATCATGCATTTCATTTTTGGTAATCTAGGTACTTTAGCTTTAGCCTATGAATCAGAGTGGGTTAATAATAATCTACATTGGGAAAAAGGCAATCAATTTGTAGACTGGAATAAACTATTTCTTCAAATGCTTTCTATGGCTACCGAAGAAGAAATCATTGCCAGCTATAAAGATTGGTTAGCCACTATTAACGGTTGGTTAAATATGCTAATCAATGATTCTTACCAGCAAAAAGAATTAGATGCCGGTAAATCCATTGAGCAAATCAAATATGAAAGACGCTTAAATATGCCTTTCTGCATTAACTATGACGAAATTATTGAAACGCCTAACAGTTATCTTAATATTTACATTTTAAAGGGATATGAAGGTATTCCAGCACTTAATATGGAAGGTGTTACTATCAATGCTGCGGCCATTGAAGATGGTTGGCCAGTGGCCCTGCCAGTTCCAGAAGAGTATAAAGGTAAAGTATGGCTACATAAAGACTCCTTTATTACAGGTGTAGTATGTGACCTACTCTACACTGTTACTGACCCATCGTCCGGTGAGTTTGAAACAAATGCAATTCCATTCCATGTTTGGGTGCAAGATCCTGTTGTTCCGCTTAAAGTAGAACAAGCTATTGGTGAGGTAACCACACAAGAAACTATTAAAATTACCAATATCATGGCTCGTCCTGAAAATATGGAGAGTCTAATAAATTCATTTAGTCAAATTAATGATGTGTTGGGTTTAGATAGCGATACTAGCGATGCCTTAGGTAATTTTAACTTTGATTTAGATCTTGTAATTACCACAGGTCATGATGATACTGGCAGAATGGCCAGTGGGACAGAATATGGCATTATTAGTCCATATATCGTAGTAGAAAGATTAGCGGCTAGTAATATTGTTTTGGTTGCCAAAAATGGCACCGTAATTGAAAATGATAAGCTGGCTAGTTTAGTTCTGGCAATTGATGTTAATGGTTATATCCCCATCTACAAGCTGCAATTGATTAACCCTGAAGAAACCTATGCTCAGTTTACTGACGTAAATGAAGATACTGAAGAAGTGGGCCAGGATTCAGTTGATGAATTAGCTAAAGATTGGGAACATCTTGAAGAATATGCTCCTGGTGAAATTGACTTAGATCAGTATGACTTATCAAATGCTGTTAAAGAAGAGCTTAAACATATGTCTCAAGAAAATGTTAAAGCGTGGCTAGAAGCACATGCTCGTGGTGAAGTTCTACCATTATCCGATGGTATGTCGTAATTAAGTAAATTATTAGATACTACCAGCATATGAGCTGGTAGTATCTCTATTTCTAACCTTTCTTTTTTAGGACTTAAACTAACCTTATGTTATCAACAATTGGGAGGTTAAAATGGCATCTGTAATTCCAAATCTAGGAAGTGATTCTTGGGTAAGTGATCCTAATAAAAAACTTACTTTAATGTTTGCTCATGCATTATTGGCAGACAATTCGCAGTCTACTATCTACAATGGTAGTATTACATCAATACCTTACATAATTGGAGTCTATCAAAATAATACAATAGAAATGACTAACCAATTAGAAACAGCTTTGAGTACTTATTTTCTAAGAGGATTTGATACCGCTGACGTTACTATTAGCAATACAACGCCTACTGATGGTAAGTATCAGTTAAATGTTTCAGTTAATGTTACCTGGAATCAAATACCTTATTCTTTAAATCAAGCCTTTACTGTAGCTGGTGGGGTATTAACTAATCTATTTAAGGCTATTAACAAATGAGCTTTGAAGATGATTGTAAAAGACTCATTCACGGGTCTGCACCGACTATCTTTGAAGATAAGTTTGTTAGATTTTATCTTCCTTTAATCTTTAATGAAGATCCAGGTTTATTTAATCATAGATGGCTAAATGAAGTTGCTGGTAATCCTCATGCTAGAGTCTATGTGGTCGATGGTAAAACAAATAAAGCTTTATTCAGTGTTCCACCAATTAGGAATTCTCCATTAGCAGATACTAACAGTGTAGTTAGTCAAACACTAGGCTATATTCAGTTAGAGATACAGGCTAAATCTGTTTATGGATACGCATTGCTTGAGAAGACTCTGCCAAAATTAATTAAATTTACAGTAGATCGAGATAATGAACATGTTAAAGAATGGCAAGCTATACTCGATAGATATGGCTATCAAGAAGTCTATGAAAAAGAAGCGAGTGCTGATATAAAAGATCAAAACTTTTATAGTGAGGATATAGATGGTTGGTAATAAACTTAACATCATTTCTATATCTGATATTCACTTAGGTCATCGCAGGGTAAAGGCTGAAACCATCATTAAAAGGTTAAATAAGTTACTCCCTTTTAATGATTCAATGAATGAAGTTGATTTAATTGTTTTGGTAGGCGATGTATTCGATGCAGATCTTAGTCTAGGCGATAAATCAATTGCCTATATACAGATATGGATAGTTAGATTATTGACGCTCTGTAAGCGTTATAACATTGTTCTAAGGGTATTATACGGAACACCTAGCCATGATAGGAAGCAATCTAAACAATTTAATATTTTAAATAGAGTAACTAAGTTAAATGTAGATCTGAAATATGTAGAAACTTTATCCATTGAATATAATGAACAATTTGATAAACATTTTCTCTATGTTCCAGACGAGTGGAGAGGGGATACTAACCAGACTAAATTAGAAGTCATTGAGCTATTAAAAGAAAACAATATAGATAAAGTAGACTATGCCTTTATGCATGGCTGCTTTAAGTATCAGTTACCTGATTTAAAACATTTAAGCTACCACGATGCAGACTTTTATTTATCAATCACAAGAAAATATATTTTCATTGGACATCATCATCACATGTCCAGATATGATAGAATATTAGCTCAAGGGAGTGCGGATAGATTATGTCATGGCGAGGAACATGATAAAGGATTTTTTAATGTTGTCTCTTATGACGATTCTTTTGATCAAGACACCATTATCTTTATTGTTAATAAAGAAGCTACTATTTTTAAGACACTTAATTTAGTAGGCTATGATAAGGAAGAAGTAGAGGATATATTAAACCAGTTAATTTTAGATTTAAAACCTAATTTAACTGAAGAAGAAATGCATATTAAATTAATCTTAGAGAAAAATGGAGGATATGATGATGTTATCAACGCCTTTAAACGTTGTTTTGCTAATATCAAATGGACTACAGAAGTTGAAGAAGCTGATTCAAAAGACAAAAAAACAATAACTTCATCTTTAGTTTATAAACCAGTTCCTATTAATGAAAATACTATTAATGGAATTATATTAAATAGATTAAATTCATTAGGGATAGAAGAGGAATTAATAGGTTGTTCAATGGAGTTACTTAATGAAATAAAGAGATTATGAAAATAGAAAGACAATTCGGGGAAACATTAGGAGTTTCTATTGGCACAGCAATCCCTCTTGAATTAATGCTAGCTGATAATATTCATAAAGGCTATGAGTTCATCTATCTTAATTTAAGAACGCTGTATAGAAACTTTCATGGTGCTTATCCTAGAGATCAATACCCTACTAGTAAAGTAATGGCTAAAGATTTTCTAGAAGAGCTAATAACAATACAGTCATTAATTACTGAAACTATTCCTGGACGATTAAAACCCATATTTTATCTAGCCAGTTGTTCATCCCTTCCTTCATTAATTACTGATGCTAAATTAAAAGTCATTCATACGCCTAAACAAAAAGAGTATTACGACTTAGAAAGAGTTGTATTTGCTCTAGCATTAAAGGCTAATAAAGATATTAATGTACAAAATTATAACTGTTTAGTTAAAGGCAATAATACATCTTCATTAATGGTTAGTCATTTACCCTTAGATCTTATTAGCAGTCATTTATTTAGGAAATTAGGATTACTAGAATCTCATACCGGAGCTATTAAGTTAAAAACGGAATGGATTACTAAGTTAAATAAAAATGAAATCTATAGAAACATCCCCTTTAATATCTTATCTATTCAAATTTTAGGGGATAATAATAACCAGTTTCAGTCAATGGGTACTAAGTTTACTAAATATTTAGTTCAGTTAGCAACTGATCATAACTGGAATGCGAATACTAACATGGCTAAAGTACAATATGATATTAGAAAGTTAAATGATAAATATTTAGCTTCTATTCTTTTAAATATGTCCCATGTTAAGCTAATTTGAATATAATAATATTATACCTAACTAATTCATTCTATATAAACTACAGAGGAATAATAAAATGGCACAAAATGATTATCCAAAAAGAAGTTTCCCAAAACCACCATGGGATATTTTTGATTTAGCAAAATTAAAGCTAAAGGGAAAACCTTGGAGCAGAGATGATAATGCAGCACCTAACTGTACTGTAAAGGTGCACAATGGTAATCCAAGATTTAGACTCTACATGAACAATACGCCCGGCTCTACTAACAGCAAGACAGTTGCAGTAGCGCCTTTTATCTTTTCGCAAATGTTAGAAACTGTAAAGTTAGTAGCTGAAAATACCGCGACCGATAAGTATACTTTTGACATTAAAGAAAGTTACATGGGTGGGCAAAAACTAGATAAACCTATGGTTACTTCTAGAGTAACGATTGGCCGCGATACCGAAGGTTATGTTTACTTAGCCTTTTCATTTAAAGGCGAAAAAGACCCTGCAATCTTCTTATTCCAAGATGATTACTTTGCATCACTACAAGATGCCACAGGCGAGTCATTAAATGTTAGTCTATGTTCTAGCTTAATGGCTAAAGGATGGGCTAGATTAATGGAAAATATGTTTGCAATTTTCTTAGTTACACAAACTAAAGATCCAGAAGCCGGAAAGGAGAAACAATCTAATGCAGGATCTTCAAATTCTAGCTATTCTAAAACCAAACCAGCCGATGCAGGCTGGGATGATGATGTAAGTTTCTAATAGACTAAATATTACTCCTATAGAGCTATTGAGCTCTATAGGAGTGTTTTAGTTTAAATAATATTAGTATATACATTATCTAGTAGATCTCATTATTTAAAGGAGCTTAAATGAAGTTAGAGTGGATACCAACCCTATCTGCTACCAGAGCATTTCTACTTGATGGAACTGTACTGGAGTTTAATTGTAAGATATGGAGTAGATCTAAAATAAAAGATAAGATTATTCTTCATGATAGTTTAGATGAAGAAGTTAATCCAGATCTTTATAATTGTATTAATAAATACTGGGGGATGCAAACACAGCAAGAATTGTTAAAGTTTGAAGCTCTTTATATAGAAGCTTATAATACATTAGATTCTGAATTGGAATTAAATGAATTAAACATAGAGCTTAATAGAATCATATTTAATCTAATGAGTTTATTTGATTGGAATAGATTTAAGCTTTGGTGCATTATTCATGGGGACTTTAATCTAACGGTCGGAATTAAAGATGAACTCGGTGAGAAAGACTCAATAGAGTTTACTTATTTTACTAAAGACTATGAAGATTTAGTTTTCTTTAGCATTATAATGAAAGCTATTATGCCTATTTGGGGAATGTATTATAACAACCTCAATAGATTAGTAGGTAAAGAATATGTATTATTATCAGCATTGGAGTTAATCAGAAATGATTATACTGATAGTAATCCAGCCTTTACTAAACTAGAGCAATATGTTAATACGATTGCTAGTGAAAAGATTAAAATTACTGGCTTTAGTATTACCAATGATATCGGTAGTGAAGAGATACCTGATTATCTGTTAGCCTTTGCTTTATGGAAGAAAGTGTGTATTTTTGATCCTAGAGTTTATAATGATTCAATCATTAGAAACATCCATGCATTACTTAAAGATAGATGTGATAGAATTAATGGCGGTGGGCCTAATCAAAAGAATATCAATGATGAAAAAGAAGCTGAGCGCAGCATTGTTGATACTTATAAAATAGTCCAAAGAATTCCACCCTCAGTTGAGGTAATTACCTCTTATTTTATTCAAAACAATTATGCTAGGTATGAAAACATTAGCCCTGATGAGTTTAATAGAGTAAGATCTCTTTTACCACCCAGCTTTGATATTAAAGAATATCATACACCAATTCTAGCCGCAGTCTGTGGCAAAGAAATAGGTGGTAGAAATATTCGATTGATTCGGTATGAGCCATTGATTGATTTAATTACAATAGCCCATATTAAATTAATAAGATGGAATTTATTAGCACTGGCAGAACTAATAATATCCAATCCAAAACAAAAGAATTTTAATACCATGAGCGTTAATAATAACAAAAATCAGAATATTCTGATGAGTCAAATTAATGCTCAGTTGCATTCTATCTACAGATATGCGGGTAATCAAAATCCTGGCTTAAAATTAATTGAAACCATTATCAAAGAGGTGAGTGGTTTTGATTATCAATTTCAAATAGGTGAGTTTGAAAACATTGCAATAGAAATTGCACAGTTACTCATCTTAATTGCACAATAGTTTTATTAACAAAGGAGAGAGAAATATGGTTCCAAGAATTGAACTAACCAAAGCTATTTTATTACCATTACCACCTACTCACGATGTCTTTTATAGACCTTTTGAATCTAATCTAAATGGTGAGACATTAAACCAAATAATGGAATCCACAGGCGGTGGTAGAAATTTATCTTCAGCCTCTATGGTTGATGTAGCCTCTACTATATTAGCGCCGGCTAGTACGCCTAGAGATAGAGTAATCATTACTAATGGTCTGGAAAACTGGCGTTATGCATTTTATCTAGAAATCACAACGACTACTCCATTAGGTAACGAGCGAGAAATTATTTCTGGGTATACTGACTATGAAGGTGTATCAGCCAATGGTCATATTGATCCTAATATGCGCTTTTATGTTAATAGTAGAATTACTGTACGTGGCACTAAAACGGTTGGTCATCGTGGCCAGATCATTAATAATAGAATCGAGCAATCGAATGCTGTTTTAACTGAAATTCCTCAGTATCAAGAAGCCGTTGCTCTTCGTCCTGAAGATGCTGTTAGATATAAACAAACTGAATTAGTTAGATCTAATGATATTCCAGTCTATATCACAGACTCAATGTTAATGGGTATTGCAAAAACAGCTAATACAGATCATAATGTTCCAGCGCAGTATTTGTCAGATATCTCTAAAGCCTATGTAAGGTCATTAAATCCATTTAGCAATGATCAAGGCTATAGCGATGACGTTTATGATGGGTATGAGACTGTAGTTGAACATGTTAGAGCAAAGTCTATGAATACATCCTTTTTGTTCAATAGCTTGTCTAGCAATAATCCAACGACTAGTTATACTTTTACATTTGAGGAATTAAATCGCTGTTGGCCTAGAGATGCTGGTTTTTGGACAGTATTAAGACCTGATAAAACGAGAGTATTATCTATCATGGATAATAACGAGCACTGGGGCGGCGCCACTGCTGAAACTAATATCGCTTTTAGTTTAACCCATATCATGCCAGCTATTATGTCCCGTTACATGCTTGCAAAAATGGTTGTGAGTATTACCAATGAAACTATTGGTGGACAATTGCAAATACAGGTTATGAGTTATCATGAAATGTTTGATGAGACTATGGATGAAGTCTCTATGCATGGATTGATTGGTAGATTAGAATTAGATGTTGTTCGTGGTCTATTGGCACAAAAGGCTTATAGCTTTAGTGTATTATTATCTATGGATTTAACAACTAATAGCCATTTTGTAATCTCTATTAATGGTAATCATCAGATTCCTTATTCAGCACCAATGTTCTGCCACAATCGCTATAACCCAATGATTGGATTAACAGCAGATTCTATTGTTAATATTAGCCATGATATTGAATCATTAGCTAATAGCTTCGTATCTGGAATAGCAACGCCGGGAATGCATACTGGGTTTAGAGGCAGTAATCCATTTAACATTCAGCCAATTCAGCCCAATACAGTTACTACACCTGCATTAAATAATCCATTTACTACACAGCAGCCTCAGCAGCCGTTTACTCAAACACCTATTGCCAAAAATCCATTTTCTATAGGATAAAAAATGAATCCAGTCACCGAATATTATAAAGAACTGCTAAGGGCAGTAGATTGTAAAATTGATAATGATGATAATGTCATTTATTCTCATGACATTAACAAAGATCCAGAGATCGTTACAGTAAAGCTAGAAGGTAAAGTTAAGCGATTAGTATTGCCTACTAGAAGAATATTAAAAGATGGTAACTGGAATGAGATTGTAGCTTTTCATCCAGCTTGTGAAAGCATTGTATCAGGTCAATCTGAAGTACTCAATGTATATCAAACTTTAATTAGCTGTAAAATTCATGACAGTATCCAAAGAGCTGTGGGTAGCATTATAGCTTTAAAACTAAATAAAGAAGCTCACAGTAAATTAAATCAAAAACAATTAGAATTGATTGGACGATTTGATGCCGTTGAAGGCGGTGCTGAAAAGCTCTTTATGGAAATACAGAAAAAGAATACAGGTATTTCTGGAAGATATCCTATTATCTCTATTCGCTTAGAGCGTGGTGGTAAAGTAAATGATGAAGTCTTTAGCAGAACAGCTACTTTAATTCCTCATATTCTAAACAGTAAAGATAGTTTTTGTGGTATTAAAAATTCTTCTGAAAAAGCTAAAAGAGTAGTAAGGAGTTTATATGAGTATGTTATTCCGGCTGAAAATACATATGGGAGTAATAGCAATACTTATCCATATCTTGAAGCATTATTAGAGTGTTATTACCATACAGCTGTTCACTTAAATAAGATTAGAAATATCCTAGGTAAATATTCAGTGATGTCTGATATTCCTGTGAGCTGGTATGAAAACTTATCTGATTTAGCAGCATTGGCAAAGCGTCATTTATCTCAGTCATTGCCTGGCAATGTAGGTATTAAGGGCAACATTAATAAACCTGCTGAAGATGTTTCTGAAGCTTATGAAGAGCTATCTAATGAAGGTGCTTATAAGAAAGTAGTATTGAGTTCTGGTTTAGTAAAAACCGTCCCTATTGGCAGCAATGTAACTCAGCAAAGACCTGTAGAGCAATATCCAGCCCCTGCCCCACAGGTTAGCAATATGGTAAATAATACACCGTATTATGCTGCTCCCCCTCAGCAACCAGTTTATCAAAATCCTTATAATCAATATCCACCTATGCAAGTACCACAGCAGCAGTATGCTGCACCACCCGTCAATATGACACCTGAACAAGCTATCAATGCTTATCTAAGAAGTCAGCAACCACCACAATATGGTGTTATGCAGCAGCAAGGTATACCCTCTGCTAGACCTGCAGCCTTTGGTAGTGCACCTATGCAGCAGCTACCAGTTTATCAAACTGGGTATCAACAAACGCCTATGCACAATGGCATACCTCAGCAACCATATCCTTATAATCCTTATCGGATATAACGGCATAAAGCGAGTAGATGCAGTTGCATCTACTCACCTTTATTTTTTTCTATTTAACAGTAGCTGTGGCTAGGTATCTAGACAATAGTGTAGTAATGTCTACAATGCCTGGACTATAAATTTGTCCTAGATCACCTGAATAATCAACAGGAGAGTATAGATTATTTACCCTCATTGTAATCCACCACATATCTTGGGTAATACCCAACTTATTAAGTAATCCATAAAAATCACCCTGCCATTTATATTCATCGGCAGGATCTAAAATTAATATTTTAGTATTAACACTTGTTTGTAAGTATAGGACATGGTTCTCTATTAGGTTTCTAAACCCAGAACTGTTTACATTAACCTGACCCATTGGTAATTGAAAACGACTAACTGAAAGTGTCATTTTTGCTCCATATTTAAAAAAGTTTTAATAAATACATTATCTAATAGCAAACACTAAAAATAAGGAGAATAACTAGAGTATGCTAAAAAGAAGAAATACGTTGGTCACCTATGGTGCTATGGCTGCTGTTAATCCTTTTATTAGGTTTAATAGTAGTAGTCGACTAGCTATGCTATCTCATCATTTAGCACAAGCTGTAACGCCTAAGAAATCTGATATACCCAGAATATTAACAGGCTTAGAAACTCAACTAGAAGCCTTTAATGTAACGATGCCAACAGATGGTATTGTTATTTCTGTTCATCAAAAGTTTAAAAAGACATTAGATGAATATCAGATAAAAGAAAACCCATCTATTACAATTATCTATCAATGCCAGATAACGGGCAAATATGATTGTCTAGACATTAACACATACGATACCAGACATCGAACATATGGTAATCGAATGGTATTAAATCCTATTGTCAAGCAATTAAGAGCAGGCTCTCATATAGCAAAGGATACTATATTGGCTAAATCACCTAATGTTAAAGACGGTGGTATTTATAGTAATGGTTTAAGTTGTAATGTAGTTAATCTATCAGTACCCGCCTCTATTGAAGACGGCTATGGTGCATCTGAATCATTTTGCGAAAGAGCAAGTCTATTAGAATTGCCTTCAGTAGTCGGTGAATGGGGTAAGAAAATGTACCCTAAAAACACATATGGGGATGAGAATCATTTTAAGCCCTATCCTGAAGTCGGTGATAAAATTAGAGAAGATGGATTAGTCTTTGCCTTTGCTGAATATGATGATGCATTTGATGCAATAGAAATGAGTAATAAAGCACTCATGGAAATTGACATGGTGCATGATATTAGAATCTATGGTGTACCAGGTGCTACAGTCTATGATATTATCGTAGAATCTGGTATTGGTGAAACTAAAGCTAAGCCATTAACACCACCTGCCATGGCGGTACAGCCAGAAAGGTATATAGCTCATGCCAGTGAGTATTATGCCGGTATAGTAAACATCTATGAGAGTCTGGTACGATCAGACAAGAATTTAAATATATCACCTAGATTAACTCAGCTAATAACTAGAGCGATTGCAGATAAACCTAATTTAACTAAGTATAAAGTACCTCAAGGCGGTATCATAAGACGTACTCGAAAAAGGATACCATTAGATGAATATAGAGTAGAAATATTCTGTTATAGAGAACAGCCTATCAGTCTTGGATCAAAGATGACCGGAAATTGCGGAAATAAGGGAGTCATTTGCTATATCTTTAAAGATGAAGATATGCCCGTTGACGCCTACGGTAATAGAGCAGATTTAATTAAGTTTTCTAAATCGACAGTGTCTAGGATGAATTATGGTCAGCTCTATGAAGGCTTTATCGGTGGAGTTTCTAGAGACTTAACAACGTGGATTAGAAACAATTATCAATCTTTACCCTTCGATACTGTATTTGGTAAATTAATGGAGTTTTATGAAGTAGCATCACCTTTAACATTTAATACCATTAATTCTAATTACAGAACATTTGAGCAAAGAAAGGTACATTTAGATACTGTTATTCAAGATGGGATTTATTTATATATTCCTGTAGACAGTGAACACGTAGATATAGGTATATTAAATAGAATACTCAAAGTATTTAAACCTTGCTATGGACCTGTATCCTATAGAGATTTAGCAGGGAATATGGTTACCACTAAGGATAATGTCTTTATTGGCGTTGAGCAAATCATCATTCTAGAAAAGACTGACCAGCATCCAATGTCGGTATCTTCTGGTAAACTACAACATCATGGGGTTTTAGCTGGCCCTAATAAAATATCTAGATGGGGCAGTCCTAGTAAGGTACAAGCTGTTAAAGTATTTTCTGAAACTGAAGTAAGAATGTATGGCGCGTATATGGGAGGAGAAATTATCGCAGAATTATTAACCATGTCTAATAGCCCAGAATCCCATAAAAATGTAGTGGCTAATTTATTAGCCTCTCGTACACCCTCTAGACTTGAGCCTATTATGGATATGAAGATGGGTACTTCTAGACCCCTTATGTTTATCAACCATGTTTTGTTTTCATTCGGCTTAGAGATTAAAAATGCTTAATAGAGGAATAAATGAGTATTGAAGCTAATGATCTAGTTTATAAATATAGTTTTAATGATGTATGGAATTTACCAGATCATGAACATTTAATTAGATTCTCTGATAAAGAGATAGTAATGACTAGACCCAATATTATTCTTAGCTGGATATATTGGGAACTCTATCGTTGTTTTCCAGGTGCTGAACTAATCTCAGAGACTGGTTTAGTGGGTGATTTTGGAGCATCTACCCATAGAAAAATAGGCTCTAGAATATTCTGGCACATATTTAATGATTTAAATAGTAAAGGTATTAGAGCTGATGTATGGGATCTTAGTAAAGCTTTTTACGAAGTTACTAATGAGATCTATAATGTTAGCTGTTTAAAACTATCTGAATATGTAACAACAGTTTCTTTGTTTGATCTAATAGAGATAATGGAAGAATTTACTATTGTTGAAGCTAAAGATAATTATAGAAAATTAGCAGAAGAATCAGATTACGCAGAACATGTCTGTGCAGAAGAAATTGCTAAAGTACATTCTGTTGTTAGTAAGGTTTTATATACCGATAGAGAATACCTAAAACATAATGGTATTAAGAAGCTGACGATGGCTGGATTAGTTAATAAAGGTCAGGTTATTCAAATGGTAGGACCTCGTGGCTATGTACATGACATTGATGGTTCAGTATTCCCTTATCCAATTGATGTAGGCTATGGTGAAGGATTAGATAACTTATATGACTCTATGATTGAATCTAGATCAGCCTCTAGAGCTTCTATCATGAATACTGATCCATTGCAACAGTCTGAATGGTTTAATAGAAAGGTGCAGTTAGCAGCTTCTGTTATTCTTAGACAGGTCTATATAGAAGGAGGATGTAGTAATTATATTACCGCTAAAAGATTAGTCAGTAAAGATGATCTTACTCTATTAAAGGGTAAGTACTATATGGACGAGCAAACTGATAAGCCTGTATTAATCTGGGACAGCATTGATCATCTGATTGGTAAAGTCATTGAGTATAGAACAATTACTGGCTGCGGATGTCATGATGCTCAAGAAGTCTGTCAAGTCTGTTTAGGTTGGATTAGTTTAATTATTCCACCTAAGAGTAATCTAGGCTTTTCTTTATCCACACCACTGTGTGCTATGATATCCCAAATCATCATGTCTACTAAACATTATGAGGGATCTTCCATATCCAAGAAACTAACACTGGATTCAAATTCTAGTCGATGGTTTAGGATTAGTCCAAAACAGCCTGATAGGTTATTCTTAACTGAATTTGCTAGTAAGGGAAATGTATTGATTAGAATAGATTCTGATTATGTAAAGTATCTATCTCAAATTCTACACATTGATGCGACCGAACTATCGCCTAGCCGAATTACTCGAATACCAGAGCTTGGTATTAGTTTAACTGATAAGTCAGGTATGATGTCTGGATCTTTTGATATCTTAAAGAAATTAGAAGTATCGGGCATGGGCATTTCACTGTCTACCCAAGTACTAACTTATCTTAAAGAACATGGTTGGGGTTCTGGTAAGAACTATGTAGAATTTACTTTAAAGAACTGGAATGTAAATACACCTGTATTTATTATTCCAAGAAAAGGTGATAACATCATGTCATTCTTTAATGATGTTAAATCCTATATTGAACCACAAGGAAAATCTAATGAAAAGATAACAGACTTTAAAACAGTAACAGGTGCTATTGAAGGATTAATTACTGTTCTAAGAAGACGATTAAATAAAGATAATGGTCAAGAGTTTAATATCACTCAAGCTGAAATATTTGTTAGATCACTAATGGTAGTAGCTAATAATCCAGAAAGGTTAAATGAATTACCAAGACCTGGTGATGATTTTAACTTTAAAGTATTACCCTGGGTTATTAATAACAGGACATTGACTTCAATGTTAGCCCATCAAGAACAGTATAAATCTTTATTAAGTATACACTGGCGTACTGGTAAGTTAAAGACCAAACATATGCTAGATGATATTTTGAAAGTAAAGTAACCAATACTATAGACTATGGGATATCCCATAGTCTATATTTTTAAATGTAATCAGGAGATTGAGAGTATGTGTATTAAAGAAATGTTTGACAATGCAATGGAAAAAGTAATTAATGTATTCGAAGAAAAACAAATACCATGCAGGTTTCATGAAGGGATTAAACAGATTAATAAAACAGTGGAAGAAGTACTAGAAAAGGTAGAAATTGTCTATACAGAAGCTGAACAAGCTATTGCTGCTAAACAAAAGGAATTTGTGGAAAGATACCCGCACGGTGATTATAGGGTAGATCTTGAGAATGCTTCATTTAATAGAAGTGCGCCTAAAAAACAAAAAGGTGTGACAATGTTTACTGAAGAGCCAGCCTTTATTTCTGGTGTTGGATCAGACATAGCTATACCTACAGGCACAGTGATGGCTGATAAATCAGGTGCTGGGCTATATGACGGTTCTTTTGATTACGTGATAAAAACGCTTAACCAAGTAAGTTTTGATTTCTTTACAGCCAGTGAAATATTAGAAGGTCATAGACCTGGTGTCATTACTGATTCCGAAGGTTACTTAATTGCCCTAGGTACAGTGTGTACGCCTGCTGGTTATCCGGAAGCCTTTTACATTGATACTGTTGGTGCGGATAGAATTTGGGACTATAATGGCAGGGCTTTACTCAACGGCTATAAAGATTTAAGATTATTTGTTTGGAAATAATCTTAAATAAGGTATAGTGATTATTCATTTAATCACTATACCTATATTATCTATATTGATAAGCACTTAATAGGTGAATAGAAATGACCCGATTTAAACTAAATGTTTACACCCATGGTTTTACCATCAGTGTAAATTTTCAGCAAGATAAGAAGATTATGTCTAGTTTCACTGAGAACTTAAATGTTTATGAATCTAGATTTGATTGGCGAGCAAAACGATCCATTAGAAAATTTAAACTCAGCTATAGCATTTATATCCCTAGGACAATGACCTATGGATTGCATAAAAACCTTATGCCTTCTTTTTTAGATCATTTAAAGAAATCTCATGTATCTGAATCTGAAATAGAAACCATTCATCATAGATCTTGTAAAGGTGAAGATAATAAATTAATCTTAGCTGAAGGTGTAGAGCCTAGAGACTATCAGCCCCCCATTATTGATTTTATTAATAAGGCAGATGATACTAGAGTATTACCACTACAAACAGGTAAAGGAAAAACCTTTTGTGCTTTATACTCTATTTACAAGAATAAAAAACGAGCAGCTATAACGCTGGGTGCATCTCATGTAGAAACATGGTTAAAGGATGCTAACTGGATATTTACTAATGCGGGAAAAGAAGTCGTTGTTATTCGTGGTAAAAAAGAATTAAAGAATGCAATATCTTTGGGTAGATCTGGGGATCTAGATGCCTCTATATTAATCTTTACTACAGGCACTATTAGGGATTATTTAACAGATCATGAGAAAACTGGAAAGTCTACTTATGGGTGTTTACCTAAAGATCTTTATAAAGTATTAGGCATTGGCTTTAGAGTTGTTGATGAAGCTCACGAAAACTTACACTTTAATTTTAGGCATTCGATAGAAACTAATATCTCTAAAGTACTCTATCTATCAGCTACTATTCAGTCTAATGATAGCTTTACTAACAGAATGTATGAGATTATATTCCCTAGGCATCTTAGGTATGAAGGTTTAGATTGGCATAAATATATTGCAGTTAAAGCTATTGGGTATAATCTAATAGATCCAGAGAGTATTAAGTATAATGGGTCTATGGGCTATAGCCATAACTTATTTGAGCAATCTATTATGGCTAAAAAAGTCTTATTAGAAAACTACATGAATATGATCACTAATTTAGTCGTTAAGCTATTCGTAACTAATTACTTACCTAAGCAGAAACTTCTTATTTATGTATCGAGCATTGATTTTAGTGAAAGACTCGCTAAGTATATAAAAAGAGATTATAACTGCAAAGACTTTAGAATCACAGCTTATAATGGCAAGCATGAAGATGAGGTTTTACACTCTCATGATATTGTAGTTTCTACGCCCAATAAAGCAGGTACTGGTAAAGACATTAAAGGATTAGTGGTTGTTATATCGACTGTAGCCATTAATGCGATGGAAAAGAATATTCAAATGCTAGGAAGGCTTAGAGACATTAGTGACCTATATCCTAATCTAGATCCATTATTTTGTTATCTAGTCTGTATGAGCATACAAAAGCATGTGGACTATCATTTAGATAAGGTAGCTATTTTTACCCCTAAGGTAAAAATAATCAATTGTATTAAAACGAGTTATAAAATTTAAAGGATATTTATGGACGAGGACATACCCCTATCAGCTATTAAAATTATTATTCCGTTGGGACATACCGACATGCTGTATTCAATCTCTGATATTGAGTATATGATTGCCGGTATTATCCATTTAAAGTTTGATAATAATAGTTATATTTTTGATTGTTTAGTCAGTGAGAGTTTACTATTTAATAAAAATATCATGGATGATAAAAGTGTTATTTATGCCATGCAAAACTATTATGGTGGGATGGCTAATGTACTGGAAGCCCATCTAATGCGTGCTGGTATAGATAAGTTTATTAAGAAGTATATAGATACTCACTATGTGCACGATGTATTAATACGTGGCACAAGTATAATAATGGAGATGCAACCTAAATATGGGCACAATAACAACTGGTGATGTACAGTTTGTAGTAGACTTTTCTTGGACGAAAGACCTTATACCAGATGATCTAATAGAAGCTATCATTATATCATTTTTGCAAAATGATGATTCTGTTATTTTTGATGTGACTGAGGGAATGTTAGATCCTACTGATGAAAAAGGTAGAGATAGAGAGCTAAGTGAGCTGTACGAAATAATAGAACAGTTTTATAATAGGATTCATTGTAACTTACATTTCATTAAAGCAAAAATTAATACATTCCATTACTACTTGGAAGATGTTACGATTAAGGGGAGAGGTGTATGGATTCTGACATTCAACAAATAATCAAGTTTCAAATACCAGTTGATACCAGAGATGTTGAGTTTGATATTTTCTTTATCATGTCCATTATGGAAGGTATTATTAGAAATGATGAAGATTTTATCTATGACGAAATATTAGATATCACTGATGATTTCTTTGAGAGAGAAGATGACTTACTGGTTGAGCAAAATAGATTACATGAAATTTATGTAGCTAAACGAAAAGTGTTAATAGCTCATATGCGGCCTGTATTGTATTCTCTGAGTAAATTAGAGAGGAGGTATACCTTAGACTCTATTCAGTGCTACCGTGGCAACACGGTCCTTATATTCAGCAGAACAAGGATAGTTAATGAACATATTAAGAAATGAACATTAATGTCCTTGTAAATTTCAATTATCATCTATTACACTGCAGGTTTAATGTCCTGCAGTTAATGATAGAGGCTATTATAGATGATTGGTTTACATTAACTGAATTAGAGTTAGGCATCAGTGAGTTAGTAAGAGATGATCCTAATGCGGACACTCAATACCTGATAATAGAAGGTATGATAAGATCTAATCTTACTAATTTATTAATGAATACTAAACATATGCTACAGAGGCTCTATAGAGACGGCTATATATTAACCGATGCCAAAGCTATTAGTAATCAGACTATTTTAACATTGTATAAAAACAATGATTGGCAAACACCTTACAACACAGTAGAGGAAAGTTAAATGTTAGAAACAAACAATCACTTGAAAGATGTATTAGTGGAATTAGAAGGCTTAGATTTAGCTCACAGCTATTATTCTAATATCACTGATGGAATACATGGGTATTTAGAATTCATCGCTACAGGCGATCCTGTAACGTTTTATGACACCATTGATGAACTGAGATTTCAAAGAGAAGTCAATGGTATTTCAGTAGATTACAATGATTTAGATTTAAGAAGTGCAATGCGAGTTATTGGTAAGGGTATTAATAACCTTACTAGTAACCCAACTATTGTTAAGTTACTAAATGAATATGAAATTTACTCAGTTAATAAACGAGGTAAAAATCATATCTTAATTCGTTTTGTTAAAGCAGACAAAATGAATGAGTTAACTCAATTACTACAAAAAGAACGAGCTAAGAAAGAAATTAAAGAAAAGGAAAAGTTCTTTAAAGATATAACTGCTAACAACTATGAAGGATCTAGTTATCCTTTAGTCATTAATTATGGAAACTCAAAAGACTTAATGAATGACATTATCAACAATGGAGTTGGTGATGTTGTAGAAGGCATTGTTAATAAAGCAGTTTTTAAAAGCATAGATGGATTAAATAAATTAGAAAAAGCTATTTGTGCAACAGGTTTGGTGGGTGATGATAACGATGCCAATTACAATGAGTCTATTGCTTTAACCTGTGAAGAAATTGATGAGCTTAATGAAAAACGGCGTCAAGCTATTTGCCAAGTTTTTGTTAGTTATTTTCCACAGTTAGAAGGTGTTACCAATTTCCTATCTAGGCTAGAGTTAAATGATATCATTGTTGAATTGTTTGAAGGTTACTATGAAGGTAATAATGATAAGGATGCATTGGAGTTAATTAGTATCGTTATTAGCCATACATTAAAAGTATTGAAGAATAAAAATATTGCTAATGTTAGCTTTAGTCGTCCATTAGCGTTAGAGTTAATTAAAATACTTGAATCTAAAGGTGACCCATTGCCGTCTAGAATAGTAGACATTGCAGAGTTTTTGATTCAGCAAACTTTAGACATAAGAGGCTTTTGTGCTAGAATGGAAAGACGGGTAAATAAGGCATAGGGGAAAATAAAAGAATCTCAATAAATTCAAATAACTTGAATATATACATCATTGATTAGATATATCCTTTAATCAATGGAGTAATAAAATGATAATAGGAACAGCCTTGCCAATCTTAGGTTTAATATTCTTAGCCAATATACCATGGTATATTGGTAACATAAGAAAGAATATGCCATATCCTGACTGGATGTGGAGTATAAACGTGATAGTTGTTTTACTGTATGTTTATATAGTAAAACATTAACATAGTACCATACGGTAGCCTAGGCTACCGTATGGTACATTATGCCTTTCTTTTTTATTTTATTAATCCATTAAATGATAATTCTTTATTATTAGGAATATATAACCCACTATACTCTTCAGTAAATTCATAACCAAAATATTTTATAATCCTACTGAATTCATTTATTTTTTTACTAGATATACTAAACAAAGGCTTATCTTCATTTAATATATCCATGCTATTTATAAATAAATCAGTTCCTAATCCAAATCTTCTATATTTTGACAATACGTAAATAGTACATATTTTCTTTTCTACTTCATTTTTAATTATGGATATAGCAGCTATTTCGTCATTTACAATATTTATGATTAATGTTCTATTACCACTCAATAACCCATTAAATACATTAATCGTATACCATTGTTTAAAATTTGGATAATCTTTTTTTAAATTAGAAAGAATGGTATAAACATTATTAGCTATATTAAATAATTTATTTAAATCTGTAGTTTTAGTATTTATTATTTCTGTTTTAATAATCATTAGTCATAATGCTAAATGGGTAAATATTTACCCATTTAGCATACCATATTTATGCTTTACTATTTAAATAATCTCTTATTTGTTTTAAACTATTTAATACTGTAGCACCATTTCTTTTAACCAAACCAGCCACCGCTTTTAATGATTTTAATTGACTATCACTAAAATGAGTAATTTGCTGAGATACATCATCTAAGGTATCCGCATTAATAATAGCAAAGATAGTTTTTTCAGGTCTTTTAATACTATCTTCTACTACCTCAGCAATGCTGTATACGCCAGACATTCTAGGTGTAATAACATAGAGAAAGTAATCACATTCTTCTCTTTGCTTAATTTCTTCAGCCTGACATTCTGGTTTCCAATCATCAATGACAGGATTAAAATAGTCTATTTCTAATTTAGCGCCCATTGCTTTATTTTCAATGAGTAGATCTCTCCATTTACTGTGCGAACATGTACCACCTAGAAATACTTTAGCCATTAAAATACACCTTCTGCTTCTTTTATTTGTGTTGGGAATAACATAGTTGTATTAGGTGCAGTTAAGATGGCAGTCATGCCAGTATGTCCAAATCCACCAGCACCTCTTTCTGTAGTAGATTCAAATTCTTCAACGACATTAAACCATGCTCTTTTAACAGGCATAAATAGTAACTGGCAAATACGATCACCTGGTTTAATTACTTGTTCTTCCTTACCATCATTTTGAATTAAAGCTTTGACTTCACCTTGATAGTCTGAGTCAATAACACCTACACAGTTTCCAGCTCTTAATTTTTGTTTATGGAACATACCTGATCTACCTGTTAATAAACAGACAATATTAGGATCTTTAATATGCAAAGCAAAACCTAATGGAATCATTGCATGTTCACCAGGCAATATAGTAATCTCTTCTTTAATACAGGCTATTGCATCACAAGCTCCCGATCCATCGGTAGCATACTTAGGTGTACAATCTAACCCAGTGTCTAATGGATCTAATACCTTTAAGTCAGTATAAGTATTATCTCTACTTACTTTTGTTGAGTTATATAAATCAGAAAACATTATTTACTCCAAATCTAAATTATCAATTATTTTATCTTCTTTCTTTCTCATCTTACCTAGTATTCTAAGAATGATATGCAATTCATAATTAGGTAAGTTTATTAGTTCTGATAAAGACATCCCTGTCTTCTGTGGTGCTTTCTCATAGAGCAATCTAGAGTATACCGCCTCTAAATAACTATCCTCAAAAACATCAGTAATAGACTTCTTTGTACATAGGGCAATGGGACTATCATAGTCAGTTTGTATTCCAAAGGCTTTTTCATATTTCTCTAACAGCAGCATTTGATTACTAATGCTATTATCAGTTGAATCCATTGTAAGAAATGATGACCACAATGGATCTGTTATACCTTCAGAATCTGCTATGAAGTTAGGTGCTTTAACTATTCCATCCCCTGACGGGTCGACCCTCTCCACACCATTGTAGACAAAAAATAGCTCACCACATTAATTGGGATTAAACTGGGAGTAGGACTGTGTTCATGGACTTGAGTGCCACCACATTGAGGACACACATAGTTGTTTACACCTGTATAAGAAAGTAAGCTAATTTCTTTAAAGGTTTGTGCAGCTCTCTCAAAGGCTGGTGTAAATCCATTGGCTTTAATTAGATCTTCTAAAACAGCTTTAATTGTTTTATCATCACTGATAGTAATTTCTCTACCAGACGAATAAGTAATGGCAATAAACTCTACCCAGCATAAATGTTTAATTAAGTTACTAACTGCAATAGAGGTATTAAGAAATGCACTTCTTTTTTCTTCTCTATTTTCAGCCGTTACAGTTTCATCATGCATAATAGCATCTTCTACCATTTTCTTAATAGAGTTTACCCAGTTATTACTGGTCATTGAGTATTCAGCATAAGAAGGTACTTTAAAGCCAATGCTAATTGATTTGTCACCAAAGTCAATTATCTTTACTTTATTTTTATCACTAATAATTCTTTTTTGCAATGCCTTTTGCGCTTTAACAACATCTTCATAAGTTACCGATCTAGATGGACTATCCAGTAGGGTTATTTGTTCGGTAGAAAGATGTTCCCTATTAGTCCACACTACTTTGGTAAAGTCTAATAAACTATCTGGCTTATAGTCGCCATTTTCCTTTCTTTGAGGCATGATGTTGTGGGAACAAAGTCCTTTAGCAACATTGGTGCAAACATGCCAAATGGGATAACCTGATGGATAGATAGCCGATAGTGCTGCCGCCATTAAAACTTTAATATCATTCGCACTAATTATTTTTCGCAAATCTATTCTTTCGTAACCTTTAATGCTACAGTCTTCAACATGTGATAAAATAAATTCCACGATGTTTCCTACAATGTGGATATCTTCACCTGTTAAACCTGCACCTCTAGTATTAATACCTAAGTTAACATTAGTCTGTTGCAAAGACATTGTTAAATTAGCCATTTCTAATTCAGTAAATGGGGTTATGTTGACCCAAAAACAAGATGAAAATAACGGAACATGAGTAGGCTTACCAGTTTTAGCAATGGTTCCAATAAACCGAACGGCCATATTACCAGTTAAAGTATCTACATCATCAGGGATTGATATCTTTGGATGATTAATACAGATCTTTCTATTTCTATCCCCAATAACATACTGAACTAAGTTACCCACATTCTTGTTAAAGAATGTTAGATAGTCACTACCATGGGTGTTCAGCGATACGTTAATAAATGCATCGACTAAATTCCTTAAATCACTTCTTTTATCATCATCTTTTGTTTTTCTAATTTCTTCTTGACAGAGTTTAAAACAAGTGTTTAAATCTTCATCTGTAGATATTTCCATAGGAAGATAATGCGTACTATCTAATGGATTTACATCTTCCTCTTCAAAAGAAAGAAAGGGTGTGTAGGCAGTATATTGATGTTCTGGCTTTTTAACTTCAATAATTTCTTCTTCTAATGAAGCTTTAACTTCATTAATAATTTCAGTCGGATCAATAGGTGTGTAATTATGCATTTGCTTCCTCCACTACTGCAGTAGTAGCTCTTAATGTTTCTACGATTTCTGTTAAAGTAATAGATGGTTCAGTTAATGTAGTGGTAAAGTCTACTCTTAAAGCATCTAAATCTTCATAGATGGAATAAAACTCCATTAGATCATCAGTCGTTGTTTTTTGATTATGGGGTTTAATTCTTCTAAAGATAGCTGTTAGTTTGTTTGAAAAAGCAGTAATATCTCTATAGAAGCTAGTTAAAGTAGAAGTCATTAATTTTTGTTTTTCAGCATCTAACAATGACATAACTGTTTGTGCAGCTAATCCAATATTAGAATATTCAGCTAATCCACTAAATAGCAGTCCATAGAGTTCATGTGCTTCGGACCAATTAACATTAGTTTCCTCCAATGCTTTTTCAATATTTTCTAACTCTATCTCTTTTTCCCTTTCTTTTTTTCTAGCTTTTCTTTTAGCAACATCCTTTTTTAAAGAAGATGCTTGTTCTTCAGTAACGGGCTCAATGGATACTAGATTGCTATTAGCAATGATAATGGCCATTTGCTCTTCAGTAATCTCACCACCATCTTGAGGCATCGCTACTTTATCTTCAATATAGTTAGATACTTTTTTTAGTTCTTCTAATGTAGCTACCATATCTGAAGGGGGTAAATTAACGATACTGGCATCTGTCCAAGGATTTTCTTCTAAAGATTGATTGTCTGAGTCTAAATTCATTATTATATTCCAACTAAAAATGTTATAGTAAGTATACGAGTTTATCGTATGGTACAGCTAATATATATTAGCTATTTATTTATATCTAATTTGTAGAGGTATTAGAATGGCTACTTTGCCAAATTACTTTAATCATTTTGTGGGTATTTATCCTGAAGAAGTTATAGAGATGTATACTTCTATAGAGAATAGTTTTGCAGCTTTAAATTATGAAGCTCATCAAGATGATGTAGATTTTGTTTTTGAAGATACAGGGGATCTAACCAGTAAAGATATTACTAATATGATTGATAGTATTTATAGAGAACATTTAAATACAGTTTTATCCATGCAAGGAATATTTTTAACCAATCCATTTGCAGATAAACTATTTCCATTAGTAAAGATACTCGGTGTAGTCGTATTACTAGCCACTCAGCCACCCCATGAATTATTTGCAAGTACTACAATAGATTTAAATAATTCAGAGGAAATACAGTTTGCTCATATCTTATCTGTTTTATCAGATTTATCAATTACTGATAGTCTATTACATGTAGAGCGAGTCATACCTGAAGTCATTCAGTACTTAACTGAAGATAAACCTATTATGCCTATTATTAAAGAAACTCAAGCAATGGCTGAAGCTCGCTTTAAAAATAGTAATCTGCCTATGAAAGGTGTGGTTGTAGATACTATTAAAGCTATTAATCATTTTGGCTATAATCTAGATAGTTTCTTAGTTGCGCATGCAGAAATTATTTCTGATATTAGAGAAGAAGAATTAACAGGTAAATCAACTATTGAAAGTCTGCAGTTAATTGCTAATGAAATTATTCTAATGGTATTAGGTAGCTCTACGCCTAACAATGTTCTGTATATTACCATGAGTGAAGTCACTGAACATATACTAGATAATCTAGCTGATATCATCAGAGTAACTGGTTTGATAGATGCTTATAGGGAGAATAAAAATGACTAAATTAGAATACATGATTTATTCATTAAAAACAGAAAGGTATTTAGAAAGAGCTTGGTTACTGTCTTGTTTTGGTATTTTACCTGAGAAAAATCATGATGATAAAATATCCCATGAAACAGGTATAGTAACGGACGGACATCATCTAACTGTGCATTTAGATAATGGCAAAAAAGAAATCATTACTGATTATGAGTTCGATAAACCTTTATATGATCGCTATGAAAAAATACAAATAAAAGCTCATACCTTAAAGTGTATTAAGGAAGATATAGAAACTATCTATGGAAGACTATTAATGAATGCTCTATTAATAGAGTATCCTTATCAGGGATTAGTGCCTTATTTTAATGATGAAATGACACCTAAGATATTAAACAAAATAGCGTATGATGTGTTGCAAAAGGATGAATGTACGACAGCTATGCATCATCGTTTTGAAAACGCCGTCTGTATGATTACTGTTTTATCTATGGTATCGGTACCTTGTGCTACGCGTAAAACATTGACTCTAAACCCTGAAGCTGAAAAACTAAAAAAAGAATTATTAGAAAAACATAAAGATGAATTACATGACCCATCTGTTGTATCTGATATTCAAAATCAGTTAATGGATTTAGATAAACAGTATTTAAAAGGTGATCCATCTGAGCGGTTTTATATTTCACCTAAAACATTAAATAGTCGTTTAAGAACGCACGCTATGGTTGGAGCTGAACAAGACTTTATTGATGAGTCTAAGATATCAGTCATGACTAATTCTTTATCTGAAGGCTGGGGTATTAAAGAGATACCTGCTATTGCTAATATGATTCGAGGTGGATCATTTAATAGAGGTCAATCAACCGCTTTAGCAGGTGTAGAAGTAAAGATTACTGGACGTATCTTTCAAAATTATAATATTAATAATGAAGATTGCCACACGCCTAGAGGCTTGATTATAGTTATTAAATCAGATAATTATGATAACTATATCGGCAGATACCTATTGGGTAAAGAAGAGCCTATTAAGCCAGGTGAATTAAAGCATTATATTGGCAAACATGTTATCATTAGATCACCTACTTACTGCATTACTCAGCATACCTCTTTTTGTAAAAAATGTATGGGCGATATTGTATCAACGTCTGAAGTTGGTATCAATGCTCAGATGACCTCTATTACTTCTACCTTTACCTCTATCTTCTTAGCACTAGTTCATACACAAGCTTTAACAACCCATCGTTATAACTATCTTGATAGATTAACCTAAAATATTAAATAAAGTAATTATAATATTATTTGTTTAAATTAAGAGACATTTAAATTATGAATATAATTATAACCGGTCATAAACGACATGGCAAGGATACTGCTTGTGACTATATTAAAGAACAGACTGGATTAACATTTACTAATTCTAGTTTTGCAGTAGCAGAAGAATATATCTTTCCTAAACTAAAAGAGTTATATGGTTATCAGACTTTAGAAGAGTGTTATAACGATAGAGTTAATCATCGAAAAGAATGGTATGATTTAATCTGTGACTATAACGAAGAAGATAAAGCTAAAATGGGTAAATTGATCTTTAGTCAATCTAATATCTACTGTGGCTTAAGAAACATTGAAGAGCTCAAAGAAATGCGTAAGATTGGTTTAGTCGATACAGTTATCTGGGTAGATGCTTCTGAAAGATTACCACCTGAAGATGTAGAGTCTATGACCATTACTCAGGCAGATTGCAATATTGTTATTAACAATAACAGAGGTATTCAAGAATTTCATAATGTACTCGATGTATTAATTATGAAATTAAAACTTTACACTATTAAACCAAAATAAATATTTATCATATAGAGAATTTACTCTATCACTTTAATATCCTATTAAGAGGAAAATCCCATGTCCGATAGTACAGAAACTATTACTGAACAAACTACAGCGGTTGCTGATATAGCCCCTGCTATGCCAGAAACTAATGTACCTGCTCAACCTGAACCTGTAGTTAATGTCTTTGATACACTCGCTAAAGAAGTAGCCCCTGTTGTAGAAGATGCAGTGCATCCTGCTACTTTGGGTAAAGATATGTGCCCTAATGATGCTCTAAACTCATCTCGCCTTGAATCAGCCTTTGCACTGCTTAGAGGTATTACTCAAGGATCACCTGCTGATGTAGGTGCAGCTCAAACTACTTTCTATAACTGTATCTCTAGAATCTTATCTAAAGGTTCAGAAGAAGAAGCTATTGAGTTTATGCAAAATTTATTGAAATACATTAATGCTAACTTCAACACTCACTTTACGACAGAAAACATGTTTGCATCGGTTGATAAAATGCCTATGCTCACTAATGAACAACAAAGAGAGTTTTTCTCTTTAGTAAAGATCTTTGTTGATTGTGCACATGAAGGGTCTCGGTTTGCTACTGCTAAGAGTATTAGCTGGGAAACTATTAGAGGTACATTAGTCTCTTCTACTTCAGAAATTATTTTAAATCGAGTAAAGAAATTTTTTAATATTCAGTAAGTTTATTATTTGAGTGAATTCAAGATAATTTGAAATATACATTATCTTATTGCAGTACCTACTAGTAGTTGCATGGGATATGAATCCCAGTGAAACATTCTTAGTTAGCCTACCATTTTATTGGCGAACATTTGGCGAAAATGGTTTGTTGAGAAAGTAGATTATGATGTTCCGTTTTGTATGGTTTACGGTCTAACCCATAGTGGAAATCTCCAGTAAAAATGAGTATATTGATTCTTTGTTTTAATGTTAGTATTTCTTTCTCCTAGTACGAGACATTAAACAAAATATTTCGGCGATGAAATTAACCTCAATCATTGATGTCGAACAGCAATCAATATATTCACCAGCGCTTTTATAGTAAAGTAGCTGGGGTTCATAACCTATGTAATTATTAGTGGCTCAGCGGCGTCGGTGATCAGCACTTAGCCTATCAGTACTACACTACTCGTTTGGGTAGTGTAGTACTACTTATGTTCAGTTTTTTTTTGTACCTAATTACTTAAATAGTATGGACAGATTCAAAAAATGTTGATAACTACATTATCCAATGGATGTCTTTCATAGACATGACTATTTATTTAGAGGAAATATGAACAAATTACAGTGGGAAAAAGATAAAGCTGACTATGGTACAACAGCTCATGTCTTGTGGGAAGGTTTAAGAATAACGCATGATCCGGTAACCGGTGATGCCGGAATGAATGATTTATATTGGTATAGATGTACGAGCAATGAAGAAGTAGAAATGCTTTTCAATAACAACATTAACATTAGAAGACTATCAGGAATTAATGAGTTATGAAACTAAATGAACTAGCAATTGACAAAATAAACTACGTTGTTTCAGTCTTCTATACCAATAGTAAAGCTGATTATAATTGCAGAATGCCTATTGAAGAAACTAACTTAAAAGAGTTATTTCAAAGACTATTGCAATTAACTAAAGAAAACTCTACAGTTATTGATAAATGCTTTAGTGATGATCTAATTACTAATTACATTACAAACCTCTACAATGCTGTTAAAGACAATAAAATGAATACCGATGTAATGGTAGGGCTAATACAATATCTCTTTAACAAAGAGGGTGTAGTAGCTTATATGTACAGTTTAAACGGTATTAATAAAGAATGGTTTGAATGTGTTAGAGAATGCTTTAGCTTAATAGCCAATATCATTCTATCTAGGATATCATTAGTGGATGCTTATGAAGCAACTGAAGAAATTCTACAAATAGCTTGTGTAGAGTTACTAGACCCTTTGTTTAAAAAAGAAGAATAAGAATAAACATATTTCCATACAGTAACATAATGCTACTGTATGGAATACTATGTCTTTTTTTTTACATTTGATTTATAAAAGCTTGTAGTAAAACATCTACATCAGGAAACTTATAAGCTTTTTCAGCTAATGATAAGGCATTGACTTTAACATTAGTCATATTAATGCCCAATGACTTTTGCTGTTTATCACTTAATCCGCTAATCTTACATAATTCTAATGCTCTAGTCGTTTTAGAAACATTTAAAGCTATTTCTGTTTTAGGATAGGCCGATACTACGTCAATGTCAAAGGCATGGGTAGTAATGTTAGTATGCATCTTTGGATATTCATTGATTAATGCTCTACCCATGTGATGTTCTAACTCAGAAGGTAAAGTTATTATCCAATTTACAAGGGATGGTGTAAGAGCATCGAGTTCATCACGCATACAGTTGCTAGTACCCGTTAATACTTTATCTTCTTTTAATAGTTCAAAGTACATGTCATCTGATAGTCTTTTTGGATTACTTTTCATATTACTTAATTCAGATAATCCAATCATTCCTCTAACAGAGTTACTAGCATCCTTAGTTTTTTGATCTAGCTCTATCGCTGACCCACCATCCCATGCCATATAGACCATGTATTCTATCTTATACATCCTTTGCATTTCCTTATGCCAATCTAACTCTGTTAAACCTTCTTGTAGATTTTCAAACTTTAATTTCCCACCCACACCAAAGTCTTTTAATACAGCATCTAATTTATAACTAGATCTATAAGGATCTCTGGCCCTTACTGTTCTATGGACTGCCATTAAGCAAATAAAATAAAAACTAGCAGGGCAGGTTGCTGTATGCCATTTATCAGCTATATGTTTAGGGGTTACTTTACCACTGGCTGTTGATTTTTTATCCTTATCTTCTCGCCATCTAAAAAATCTATATTCAGGAGGTACTGATGGATCACTAAAAGCAAAAGCAGGGTCTATATCATCCATCGCTAAAGCTTCTAGCATTTTATTCATATCAAACTTAATATTCCAGCAAGCTACAAAGTCAGGTTGCCAAGTATGAGCTGATTTAATTAAAGCTAATACTACGTCAGAGGGCTTATCCACTATAGTAATAATAGGCTCTATCTTATTTTTTTCCATGTACTCAGATAGATACTTATTTAAAGCTTGCTTAATCAGTTCTTTAGCATCTTTAGCTAAGTAACCTAAAAACTCTTTAGATACAGCAATATGTAGTTTATCTTTCATAGCTAATACACCAGAAATGATATATTCTTTTCCCATGACTACATCAGTTTCATAGTCCAGCACAGCCAGTGTTGAAGGTGTTAATAAATCTGGATATTTAGTTTTATAATCATTAGCTATCAGTACTGGTGTAGCTACATCAGTGCCATAGACATAAGGTGATTCATTCATATCCTGAATAGAAATATAATTATTAGGTCTATAGCCGTTGAGTACTTTAAAGATACTTTTAGATAAATTAGCTTGATTCGTATAGTAAGTATCTAATTTAGCTAAATGTTCAAATTCTTTCTTTTGCTGATGATCTCTGTAATTTGGTTTAGTAATATAAAAAGGTCTTTGATAGTTTTCTATCATCCTTAAGTTTCTTTTTATCATACCATCTTTATGTAAAATCTCTTTAACAAAAACAGCATCTTTATTTCTATCTACTCTATTAGGGCAGTAAGTACCAAATACAAATTCCCTTTTAATACTAGATTTATTTTCATTCATTATATAGAGTCCCTGAAAGGTTTAGACAAAAGATATTGAATTTAGATAATAAATAATGGATTCAAATTTTTTTCATATATATATATTATTTTAATGGATTTACATGTATAACCTAATAAGGAGGATATCATGTTTGAGTTCTTTAAAGTGGTAGGGAGATTAACCATCTATATGGTTATCCTAACCACCATAATTGAAGTAATAACTAAACCACAAAACCAGCCCGGAGAATAAATAATGAATTATAGAACAATTATGGTAGCTGCAGGTGCAGCTGCCATGGTCGCTGGCGCGGCCAATGCCTTTATTCAGTACATTATTGCAGATGCTCCAGTAGCATCTGCTGACAACCAGTCTTCATCCTCGGATGGCACTGAATCTCCTACTGAAGGAGATGGTGAAACATCCTAGGGATCTCCTGGGGAATCTTGACTCATTGTAGTCAGGGAGGATAACTTAATGTTATCCTCTTTTTTTTTTGCCTTTATTTATCATATAGTTAAAAACCCTTTTCAGGAGTATTATAAATGCCTTCAAAATCTCAAGCCCAGCATAATTACTGGCTTTATAAATTACATGATAAAGACTCTACCGATGAAGAAAGAAAAACAGCTAAAGAATTTCTAGATGCTGATAAAAAAGAAGGTCTTTGGCAAAGTACTAAAAAGAAAGAAAAGAACTCTCATGGTACCGAAGACATTGATGAAAGGATTATCAATCTAGATGAACAGGCTATTGGTAAGAATGTCATTAGTTGTATGATTAAAAAGGATGGAAAGTTTTTAATTGTAGAACATTTAAAAATGAATAAGTTTGTTTTTCCTGCGGGGAAAGTAGATGCTGAAGAAACTTTTAGACAAGCAGTTACTAGAGAGATGTGGGAAGAATTAGGAATAGTAATTAAAGAAATGGAATTAATCTATAGTGGAAAAGCAGTAGTCTATAAACCAGATACTAACTTTGTAGTAATAAAGGTTACTGATTATGACAATGAAGTAACTAATAAAGAACCCCATAAACATCCACAGATGAGATGGGTGAGTTATCAAGAGTTATTAAACCTAAGTAGATTAGAACTATTAGGTGAATTAATGGATGTATTAATAGCCAATAATTTATTGCATTAATTTAGATAGACTAGGGCTATATAGCCCTAGTCTATCTATTTATGTTAATTCAAATTATTTTCATGTATGATTACCTTGCTTAATTATGTTCTATCTGCCAAAACGGCAGAAGAATTAAAGGTGAATATGCTTGATTATTTTAACTGCGTGTCAGAAGTTATTTCTGGCATGTAATAATTAAGAGGGGCTTCGGCCCTTCTTTTTTTTTTATCTTTATTATCTTATAGAACTTACCCAACCATTTTTTTTTGGATATAAAAGCTATGAGACCTAAACTAAGCATTAAAGACTTTTATGCCATAGAGAGTATTGTACATCAATTTAACTCTACTCTAGGACCTGATTTAGAAGCAGAAATTACTAAGGTTAGAAATAGTCTAATTATAGAAAAAGATACATTAGAGAAATCAGCATTATCTAAAATAGTATCTGAACATACTGGACTATCTATTGTGTTTTTTAATAGACCTAACTTACTGGGTGCCGGTATATACATGCCTTCATTAGTAAATAATCACACCATTTCTGAAAACTATGAGGTGCGTAATCCAACCTTTTTAAATATTTTAAATGAAAAGAAATACTTTGAAGGAACTATTAATTTACAAACTGTTAAAGTAACAGGTGATTATTCTAAGATTAAAACATATTGTGAAGTAGGTAATTTATTTCTATCTAATAGCAGTATGTATACTGTAAAGGAAGTGGTTGCTGTATTACTCCATGAAATAGGCCACTGGTTTTACTACTTTGTAATTATTGGGAAAATATTAAAGACTAATCTGTTACTCAATGAAGGTGTAAAAAGATTAGCCAATGCCACTAAGGTAGAACAGAAAGTAATTATCCTACATTCTTTAGAAAAAGAATATGATATTACTTTTGATGATAAACAATTACTGGCTAATCAAAATCTAAATGAAACTTCTTATAGAGTCTTATTATTTAATGCTGCCGTTGAAGAAAGTAAGAGAGAATTAGATTTAGATATTTATGATGCTAGAACATGGGAAGTATTAGCCGATCAATTTTGTGCTAGATTTGGTTATGGTAGACATTTAGCTACTCGCTTTGATAAGCTATATAGAACTCAAGGCGCTAGAGAATATGTATCTCCTAAAACTTTTTTCTTTCTAGAAGTTGTAGGTCCACTATTTGGTATTACTGCAGGCTCTGCATTTTTTGCAGTAGCAACAGGATTGAGTACACTAGGGATTGGTTTTTTTGTAATATTAGTCATGCTAATAAAACATTCTCCAGATATCCCAGAGTATGATCCATTAGATAAAAGAATATTAAAATTAAAACAACAAGTCAATGATGCTTTAAAGGATACTACTCTAGCTAAAGAACAAAAAGAAAAGCTATTGCTAGATTATAAAGGTATTGAAAAAGTACTGGATAAAATGCATGAGAATAAAACACTAATAGAGTTAATGTATGGAATACTAACATTCTCTGGTAGTAAAACAGAAGCTATTATAAAGTTTAATCATGATATTGAAGCACTCTACAATAATGATTTGTTTTCAGCAGCAGCAGCATTATCTTTAAAAACAAATGAAAATGTTTGATACATTATTTACTAGAGTAATACAATGCCTGTATTGTCCCTAAGGAGAAACTATAAAATGAATGATAATAAAGTAAAAGCAGTATCCGGAATTATAAAAAGACATGGTAAAATATTACTATTAGATCATGTCAAATGTAATTCCTGGATGTTTCCAGGAGGGAAGGTAGAAAATAATGAAACCTTTCATGATGGAATAGTTCGTGAACTGTTTGAAGAATTAGATATCATTGTAAATAACTTAAAGGTTATTACTAATGAGACTATTGATTATAATGAAAATCGTGTAATCAAAATCGCTAACTATACCTACTTTGAGGTGGTTAATTTTAGTGGCACTATAATCAATAAAGAACCATTAAAACACAAAGCAGTGAAATGGTTTACGATTGCTGAATTAAAAGCTTTGAGTAAACTCTGTAAGTTAGATCAAACAGTCGAACTGCTTTTAGAAAAGAATTTACTTTAACATAGTCTCTAGGATAGCTATATAGCTATCCTAGAGTATTTATATCATTGTTTTTTTTTTGCCCTTAAAGAGAATCTTATGATTAAGTTTTCTTAATATAAATTACTTGAGGAATGTACCTATGAGATTTATGTCCGACGATCTAGATGATGCTCCAGAGAGAGCAGAGTCTAAACTGATTAGAGTATTGAGGCCATTGACACCAGATTTTAGAAATGCTGCTCTAGCATTAATATTTGGTTTTGGCCCTAGAATTGTTACTCAAACTGGCTGTGATGAAGAAGCTAATAAAGTTTGGGATATGAAATTTGAACCTGATATGATGAAAGTCTTAGCCAGACTAAAAACAGCTATCGCTATTAACACACAGGCTATTAACTCAATGGCTGAAAATGTATATATCAAAAGAAATACTTTAAGATCACATCATCTTCATTATGTCATTTTTAAATCTTTAATAGATAAAGATAAAATTGATATTGAAAAAGATAATTACAGTAATTACTGTGCGGTTTTAGAAACAATGGGCATGGTTTGTGATCAGCATAACTCAATAAGTGAATTACTTTCCAATAGTGAAGAAATTCATAAAGGGATTACATCAGCTATTGAAACTATTGCAAAAAAACACGAAACAACTCTACCTCCGTCTAAATGGAGAGAAGTTTGTTTTTCTTTTATTAATAACTGTAATGCTATTTTAGATAATAAATATTGCTCCGACGATAATGAAGTGGTTTCTAGTTATTTAGATGATGTATTCTTTTCATTAGTCCTACCTGAACCTTTACTGGCTAAATCTGATATAAATCTTAAACCAATATTAGAGATTTATCACACCTTTAAATGGTTATCTGAACAAGATATAATGCATGAAGGTATAGCGACCACAAAGACAGAACCTGTACCTTGTTTAGAATCTATTGATCCCAGTGCTTATTCTATTATTGATACTGAAGCTGTTTATTTCGGTCAAGAAGAGAGATCATTAGAAAAACAGCTTGAAGCATCTCTAGAATCTATCAGCTATAGTTTTAGCAGACTAGAGATGCTTACTACTCTTTATAGGGATATTGAATCAGGAAACACTTATAGCTTAGAAGCCATTAATGACTTTGGCATTAATTGTGAAAATGTAGATTATGCTTTAGAAGGTATTTTAGATACTATTAAATCAGTAATTGAAACATTAATTGCTCGTTTAAATAAAGCTATTCCACTTATCTTTATTATCATTGGTGGAATATTAAGTTTTATGTTAGGCAAGCAATTAAGTGCTAAAGCGCATAGAACCATGAATCAAACTCTAAAGGAATTAAAAGAAAGAGTTGAGGAAATGCATTTATTAGGTAGGAGACTCAGTGGTAAAAAGAAAGCAACACCTAATATGTTAGGTATGGATCAATTAGCGCTAAACAGATTAGGTATCGAAATCTCTTTAAACTTTAAAACAAAGTTAGATGAATTGATTGTTTATCAGATAGAAGGTTATAGATGGAATGATCTAATGGCCACTGCTGATGCTCATATTAAAGTCATTGAAGAAGTCATGGTCGAAATGGGTAAAACGGTCGAGTTATTAAAGAAAGCAGCTAATAGCTATGGTGCAGAAGTACCGTTTAATAGCACTGTAGCTGCCATAGAGCAATCTTATTTATTTAAGGACTATTACCTATCTTCCCATACTAAGTTGCCTATACTCGATTCTGTTAAGCAATACGGTGGTAAATTACCACATCCTTCCGATGTTTTAAATAAATGTACTATTCCTTACAGAGTCATTGCTAATAGAGCTAATGCGTTTTGGACTAATTATGCAGTAGATCACAATAACAGAGATCTTCCTTTTGTATCCAATGATATGCCATACTCATGGTTTAAACGATTAGATAATCTAGAGCCCATTCATGGATTTGCTGATAAATTTAGCAATGTTTATTTCCATTCTGAAGAAGTAGAACATTCTATTAAATATGCTATTAGTCAGTGCAAGAAAGCTGAGAATAAAGGAAGAAATTTAGTCCATGAAATAGACGGACTTTCTGTTATTACTAAAGCCTTTATTAAACAAAAACAACCTGATTCAATTATGAATACGGAAGTCATGTGGCCAGAACATAGTGCCGGAATACCTTATCAAATGCAAGAAGGTACTTATAATGGAACACACGTTATTAAAGACCTCATTATAAAGAATATTCTATCTAAACAATTTTCTGCTTTATCAGGTACTTATCAATCCATGAAAGATTTAATGGTTATCGGTAAAAGACTCAGTGAAATGCAATCAGCCTTTCTTAGATACAAGAGTGCAGAGATATTATTTACTAGAGAATATTTAATGAAACTGAGAAAATATTATACTACAAAGTAGGAGAATAAATAATGATGGATTTTGAAGAAAGATTAGCTCGCCTTAGAATTAGACGACAAGATTCAAGACTGGGTCTATGTGAGTTAGAAGAGCAGGTACAAAACCAAGAAGTAGAAGAAGATCCTAATCTAGATCTAAGCTTATTAAAAGCCGATATAGAATTGAATGGTGTAAATGCTATGGTTGCTAATTCTATTGAAGAAAGAGTACCTGGATTATTAAGCATTGAAATGCCTTTATATACCTTTACTAATAACTTAAGTGCTGTTAACAAAGAAGCAGTATTAACTTATTTAGATAAAATATTAAGAGGATAAGAAAATGGGAAAACGTAGATCAATTTATAAAGCAGCTATGGAAGAGTTATTAGAAGACGCTAATAACGCTGAAGATGTGTATGATGAAGAAGTAGATGTTGATGAAACATTGCCTGAAAGTTTTGAAGACGGTGTAGATAGAGAGCATGAAGAAGTAGAAGCTGTATCTGACATTATCGAAGATGCTGGTGAAACTATTGAAGGCTTAGAAGCTATTAAAGATCTAATGATTAAATCATTGGAGAAAGGTGGATTAGATAAGCATGCTAACGCTATGTCTACTTTAGCCATTAAAACTTTAGTAGGTGATAATTATAAAATAGACACTGCAGGATTAGAGTCTTTGTCTTACGGACTAGAAGATACTAAAGAAAAAATTCAAGCAGTTGGTGAATGGATTAAAAAGATTTGGGAAAAGATTTGGATTTTTTTAAAACATTGGTCATTAAAGATCTATAATTGGATTAAATCACTATTTACAAGTGTTGAAGTTACTGAACAAGTAGCTAAAGGTACCGAAGAAATTGTAAAAAGAAAGAAAGCTAAACGTGCAAAAGTAAAAACAGAACAGCCCGTGGAAGAGGGTAAACCAGTTATGTTTACTGCAGGTGAGCATGATGCAGGTAGTCAGCATTCTCAAATGGTTAACCATCAACATAGTTATAATGCTAACAATATTAAATCTCAAACACATGAAATACATAAAAAGCCTGAAGTTAAAGCTATTAAAATTAGTGCACAGACTTTAAAGGCATTAACATGTATGCTAGGGGAAACAAAACCTAAGAATATTAATTCCGAAATTAAAGAACTTTTTAGAATTTTGAATTCTAGTGTTAAAAATAAATTTGGCGAAGAGGCTGTTGAATACTTTATTAAACATGCAGATCATTATGGACTTTTAGATATTAAAACTCTTGTAGCACGTATTGGTGGAACTCATTTCCGGAATGATGGCTATGATAAAACTAATTTTGATACGGAACTTAAACTTATAGGTGGTTATGGCGTTTATGTTTCAGCTTTAGGAATATCTAACACTAATGGTAATGGACTTAAACTAGTATCTGGGTTTTCTATTAAAGTTACCCCATTAAAAATTAAAACTGCTGAAAAGGTTGAATCTTTAACGATAGAAGAGGCAGAAAACGCCATTGAAATGGTAAATAAAGTTTTTATTGCTGATTTAAAAGATGCAACTAATTATGTAAGAAATACTAGTAGTTTTTCTAAAATAGAGTCAAAAATAAAAGCACTTGAAAAAATAACTGAAGAGTATGAGCGTTTGGGTATTATGAATATGGACTCCGTAACTGAACTTAAGAAAAAAATAGCGGTACATGCTGGACAAACAGCAATAAGCTCAGTACAGCCTGCCATGGGTTTATTGGGAGTAGCTTCTGCGGCGTGTAGAGCATATACTTCTTATATCCATAGTTCAATGAAGTGTTATGAGTAATTAATTAAACGTTGCATTTCTGATGGAAATTTAACAGTGGAGTACACAGAGCCTGGGCTCTGTGTACTCTCTTTCTATACTTTTTTTTTCTACAATAGTGATTCAAATACTAAATTTACTGAATCTACTACGTCTAATGTTCCATCACTTAATAATGTTAATGTTTCTGCCACTGAGAAACTTACCCCAACATCTAATATAGTTAATATGGATGCATTATTTGGCAAGAAACTCACTATATCAAAACCACTTACCAAAGGGGATTTATTATTGTTTAGCTCTGCAGTAAATTCACTCATTGAAATAGTTGTTTTAGATAAGTATTTACTAATCAATGATCTAACTAATATAGTCGTATTATTAATTAGATTCTGTGTTTCCGCCGTCTGTTTCTTAATACTATCTGCAGTTACATTTAAGTAAAAGATAATATTAATATTTAGTAAACTATTTACAGTGCCTGTAGTACCATTACCAAAGTTTACCTTAATGCTATTAGCCTCACCCATTGGTTTAAAGTACAGCTCAGTTCTTTCATTTAGAGTATCTATATAGGGCTCAATATCATAGTTTAAATAATTGATAATTTGAGTCGGTATAGATAAATTATAACTAGCTGTACTAGCTGTGGTAGCAAATCTATATTTAGCATCTACAAAAGTAACACCAAGCTGTCTTAAGATTTGATTACTAGCAGGCTCTATTGGAATAGAATTACCATTAGCATCCATCACTGGATCGCCTACATTATGTAAAATAACATTATGACCATTAGCATCGAGTACTGGATCACCTTTAGCGTGTAGTAATTCAAAACTAATCGTACCATCCGTATTAACAGTATACAACTTACCTAGTGGACCTTCTTTATAAATGTTTTCAGCATAAGTTGCATTAACCACTTGAGTGTAAGTTACATAATTAGTCGTTGCTAATAACTGTTTAGTAGGACAATATAAAGAAGTTAATCTATTGCCAAATTCTAATGTAATGGTTTCATGCGTAGCACCAATGACAGTTATGCCGGTAGGTGGCATATACTGGCTATCAAAGTTAGTGCCATAAGGCGTTATTTCTAAGTCAATAGCATTAGCTTGTACAAAATAGTATACGCTAAATTGCTGAGTTAAATTAACATTGATAAAGTCTACCATTCTATTATCATCGTAGAAATTGATCATTTCTATATCATCTTGCTGATTGATATCAAATTCAGTATTTAATACAAAAGTAAAAGTAGCACTCGCCTGATTAATAATACTTGTACTATCTAGATAATAGCTTTTATAGCTACTAGGATCTGTATAGACTAATTGACAATAAATGTTAGTTAATCCGGTAGGTATCTTAGTCGTTAGACTTAATGTATAATTATTTCCCGTTAATGAAATGGTAGAAATAATGGTATTAATACCATAAGTCCTGTATGGGTTATTAGCAATATAGTTATTATTAACAACAATTGGACCACTTAAATAATAAGGTCTCACATTAATCGTTGGAAGACTATAATCTATTACATAATGAAAAGGTGTATAGAAGTACAAGTTATTGCTTAATGCAACTGCTAAACTATCCATAGCTAAGTTATTAATGCTATCTAGATCAGCATTAGTTAATAGGTTTATATTCCCATTACTCATTAAAAATAATGCATTAGGGAGCAGTGTAGCTGCATTACTATTATGGTTAATAATAGAGTCTGTATATGCTGCACCTACATCGCCCCAATGTTCATTTAGATTAACTGCAATGTTAGCGATTAATGGATTAGTGACTAATCCATCCACTACTCTAGATTGAATGTTTTTACTAGCTACAAATATTCTATCAGTAACGGAGTCTACAATCTTTTGAACTACATAACCTAACTTACCTAAACCTAATGTAAGATCACTGAGTCTTACTGGCGTACTACTAGAGTTTGATCTATAAATCACTAACTCTCTTATTTGCTCTAAAGTTAAACCATTAATACCATTAGTTAAGCTATCATTAGAATAGATAATAATATCACTGACTTTACCAATAGCGGCTGTTGTATTCTTTGAATTAAAAGTATTAAAATCCATCCACTTGCCAGAAAAGCTACCTGCATTTAACTGGGATAGATCTAAATCCATTAATCCTTTACAGGTATAGATATCTATCCTAATAGAATTACCTGTTAGATTTAGACTATTATAAATATCTGGTAATGCAACTGATAATGATCCATTATTAACACGCATTTTTAATGTGGGTGAATTAATATCATAATTAATCACACTGTGTGTGGTGAGTATTTCAGTCCATTGACCAGGACTGGAAGCTAAATTAATATAGGCTCTAGCATAACAAAACGAATCACTAAAATTAATAGTCTGTCCAAACGTAGTTGCACTATTTAAAGAATAAACTGTACTCGTATTACTAAGCTGTTGTACAGGTAAATTAAACTGTAAGTATTGACTACCATTGTAAGCAACAACGGCATTACTAATGATGTTTGTTTTTAATTTAACTAAAGGATTAGTAACTGTAGTATCTAGAGTGGTTAATATGGTTGTTGAAGTACTCCCTAGATTAGTTACCGTTTGAATAGTAATATTAACTGGATAACCAACAACTAGATTAATTCCATTAACAGTAATTTGACTATTGGCAGGTATAATGACTTGTTTAATATTTAAATTACTAGCATCGGGTGCAATTGCTGCAGCTATTAATTGCTGATAAGGAATCATCATGGTTATGCTAGTGCTGGCTGGGCTAGCAAATAACCCAACATAATCGGTATCTGATAAATGATTAAATAAATCAGATTGAGTTAAACACAGTGCTGGATACATTGCTCTAGTTACCGCTTCAGATTTAATAATGCTGGCTGTAGATGCAGTGGCTGCAAATTCTAATAACTGAACAAAAGGAGATGTTGGATCAACGATATCATTTCCATTTAATCCTAATTCTAGTGTATCTAGCATTCCCTGCATTATACTGCTAGGATTATAGTAATATTGATTTATTCGACTGAGTAAAAACTGAGTAGTGGTGGTTGTCATTGATAGCTCTCCTTAGACTATAAGTGTAGTAGGTTGTGATGGGTAAGATACATCATTAGGATTACCATTATCTTTAGTGATTGTATTAGTCCAAGGTGAATACATGTATTCAGTACTGGTAGTATCGGTAAAATCAGATCGCTGGGCAGGTGATAAATTGTTAGAATTTTCCATAATCAATTGATAATCGTTGGGATCCGCATACCATTCTAATTCCATTGTTGCAGAAATCCTTGGATACATTCTGTAATTCATTAATGCTTTTTTGCTTAATCCAATATCTGTTAATCCTTTAATCTTTACCATACCACCATAGTTACTTTCTGACATAGCAGGATTAAACGTAGCTACAATGTTATTAAATTCCTGTATTAATATTGGATCATCATATTCTGCTCCAATACATCTAAAGTTTACTTGTATAACATCATTCTCTGGTGTAATATGAACTGTATTATCGTAGCCCATCACGCCACCTCTTGGAACTGAGGTAGGAAAGCATGCATCAGAGACTGATATCTTTTGCACATATTCTTTATTTCTATCCATAATCAATCTATAGATTCTCGTTTGATAATCTACTCGCCTTTCTATTTGATTTCTAGGAAAGGGTAGCATAGTGCCATCAAGGACTCGTTGTGCATAAATGATCCAGCTATCAAAAATGCTAGTAATGGGATCACCCTCCATATTTTGGAATTCAGCTGTTAAATCATAGGCATTATAGATACCTGTTTTACTATCAATAAAGCTAATCTGCTCTTTATTATAGCCTTCACTAGAGGTATAAACATCAGCAACAATATCAGGTGGTGCGCTGAGTTTTCTAAGTAAATTACTAATGGGTAAAAAAGCGCATTTATCATCTACTATTAATGATCTATTGTTTTCATTACCTTCCATTAAGCTAGGACTTAACATACAGCGAATAGCATTACCCATCGAGGTAGGTCTAGTATCCGCCAAATATACTAATTTTCTAAAAGGTATAACATTATCGTATGATAAGTTTAGGCAAGGTTTTGTAAAGAATACATAGCCTTGGTTGTCGGTGTTAGGAAGAAGAGCAGGAATACCCCCTAAAGCATTCAGTCCTCTAAAGACAGAATAAGTGGATATGTTACTGCCCCCAAAGGGTTGGCTTCTAGATGAGATATCTATTAGTCCGCTGTCTATTTTGCCGATATCGCTCATAACGTGTCCAAATTAATATTTATAAAAGGAAAAGTAGTATGTCTAAAATTTTAAGTGCTATTGCAGGTGCTGACCTTAGTTTATTATCTATTGCAGCTCAGTCAGCTAATCAGTTTGCCAGTATGTCTAATGGCTCATTAACTGAATATACTAAACCGACTCAACTCAATCCAGTTGTCTTGATCGACAAAAGAGTTTTAGGTTTAGATCCAAAACAAGTTTCATCTTTAATGCAAACTCTTTTATCTATTTATTGTGGATATTATTTATCTGCAGTAAATATTGCTATGTCAGTAGATAGTGTTAGGGTTATGCAGGTTTTAGACCAATTTTCTACTGATAGAACAGTTATGCATGCCGCTGAGTTATCGAGATGGACTGGATTAAATTCCATTGATGATACGGCTCATTATCTACCTTCTTATGGCACCGAAGCACTAGGTGATCAATCTTCTTCACAGAAGTCTTTTGAGTTTGATAAGACTATACACAATATCACGGAAGAGAGTAATTTAGCAGTCGGCAAGCTATTAGATGTAAAATTAAGAGAAGGTAATAATACAGTCAGCATTCCTGTGGTTTGTCGTTTAAACCCTAAATCTATTGAACCTGATGATTTTTTATTCATTGCTAAATCTAACTCTGCTGATTTAAACTTTGGTACTCGTTATCACCAGTGGCGCTCTGGTGAGATTTCTTTCTTTAGAGATTTTTTATTATGCCAGGATTTAATTGAAGCTGATAAAAAAGCTATCTTAGCTGATAAAACAGGTTTATTATCTAAAGCACGTAGTAAAAAGATCAATGATGCATTAGCGTCATTAGCTTCTGGTTATGGATCACCTAACTCTATTTCCACTATGGTCATTATCAGTAAGCAAACAGCTTCTGATTTAGAACTCGTTTTAAAAGGTAGTTTAAAAGATACTCATGTTAGAAATAAGTATTTTGAAAATAACTTTACTATGATGTTAATAGTTGTTGATACCAGAATGGAAAGATTCACCATGTATCAAAGAGGTATTGATCATTATGGTGAGTATACGCTAGATGATATTAAACAAAATTCTAAAAAGGCTAATGGTGTTAATATTGATGATATCATGAGAGCTTATAATCTAGGCAATGCAGCTCAACTATAAACTACTATCAGGAATTAAATTATGTTTAAATTATCAAACTTAGGGAATTATTTTAAGCGATTAATTCCTACCTTTAAAAGAACAGATATTTCCATTGATGCTCAGCATGCCTTTGCTGAAATTAATGGCACTATTGAGCCTATGTACTCTATTTCAGGCGTTGCAGGTTTTGTAGGTAAAACACTCGATAATACTGAATTTGAATTAAAAAAATACATTCATGGCTATCATGAAAGTGCGTATGAAACAATTAAAAAAGTAGTGCAAATGATTCAAGATAATGAGGATCATGTCATCGCTTTAATTAAGCAAGAATTTACTGAAGAGAATTTAAAAATTACTTCGGACTATTACAGGCTTAATATCATTAAATACATCGAAGGAATTACTTTAATTAGTGATTATGCTAAAGCATGGCTAACTGCAGTAGCATGTGAGACCGTATTATCTAAGCATTTAAAAGATGGTTATAGCCCTGAAGTCTTCTTTAGTCCGACCATTAAATGCGACATTGAATATGTTAATGAACTAGAAAATATAATGGCCTTTGCAGCAGCAGTTAATATGCATATGCAGCCATTAACTCATTTCTTAAATAGTATTAAAGATCTTAAAGGCCATACCTTTAATGAACAAGACTGGGAATCTAGTCATCCTACAATGACTGATAAATTAGATCCTTATAAGGCCTGTACAGCCTTTGTTACATGGAATCCTTGGTATATTTGTGGCTTAGCTATGAATGGTTGGAGAGCTGAACGCCATGAAAAAAATAAAGCTGAATTAATTAGAATACAATTAATTCTAAAAGCTTTACAGGCCGATGCAATAGCTACTGAAGATCCTAATAAGGTACAATCTTTAGAAAAACAAATTGCTTATTATAGTAATTTGATTAATAAAATTTCTGCTAAGATTGAAGACATGGAAGAAAAAGCTCATGATAATGTTTAATGAAGAGAGAGCTAATTTACTGCACACCATTTTTAAACAATCAAAGAATGCTCCAGATCCTAAAGTAGTTAACATCATGGAATTAATGAGTATGTTTAATACTTATAATGTCAATGACCCTATTTTAGGAAAGAGTTTTACTTATTGGGATTTACTCCACGATTGCTTAGAAAATATGAAAACAGGTAAATGGAGAACATTACCTAGATTCTGGTTAGAGTGCATTGAGGGCAATAAGGCATCTCCCTTAATGGACTATCAAGCAGATGCAGAATATAGAAAATATTTAACTCATCGTAAAGCTGTTTTAAATGAATTAGGATTACCTAATAATGAAGCTTATGATAAAGAGGTTATTTTACATTGGGTAAGAATGAAAAAGGGTGAGCAATATCTATTAGGCATTGCACATACTCTACTTAGAGCCCATCTATTCTTTACAGAAATGCAATTAAGCGGTATTAGTAATAATGTTACTAAAGGTGGAACATCATTTGATAGTGCTAACCAGTCTATCTGGCCTTTAGAAGGAGGTACTAAGATGGAAGTAACAGCCAATGCCTGGCGTCGCCCAATGGGTAGACATGATAAAATGGCTTAAGTTCTTTAATATATTTAATAGGTAGAAAATTATGAGCACATCGACTCTAGAAACAAGTGGTACTCAGATTAAACGTGGTAGCAATGGTAGAATTACAGCAGCCTTTAAAAGAAAGGTGATGGTTAGTTTAAGTCATTATAAAATTTCAGCGGTTAATAAAAGGATTGTACAACAATGGTGGACGGCTAATCCAGTAGTGGTTGCAGGATCATCTGTTGAAACAGCACTCAATGATATTAATGCAGTTTTTCCTTTATGGTAGAAACTAATACTAGAGAGATAATCTATATAGACTATCTCTCTATATTTTATTTGCCCTTACTGAAGAAAAGCCTGAATCTTTAAATAAGACTTTAATTTTAATTTTTGGGAAAAGTCAATTAACTTATATTAAAGAAATTAAAGAAAAAACAAATTTTAATGAGAGTGATTATGAGACAATAAAAAAAAATATGAATGGTTTTGGTATGGTAACAAAATGAAAAACCTGCTGAAATTTCTCATGATGAAAACGGTAATATGTGTTGGTTACAGCTTAATATAAAGTTTAACAATAAGTTTGAAATAAAAAAATAGATTAGATTATATTAAGTTTATTGATGAGGTCAAAAAAGGATCAGCAGTTATTGAATAAATGAAAGTTGGTGGACCATTTCATCTTGCTACTTCTGGATTAGGAAGCAAAGGTTTTATCAAAGCATAGAAAGAAAATAACTTTCTAATTCTATGTATCTATTAGATACTAATTAATTAATTAAAATTTACACTATTTAAATAGGAATACAATTATGTCAAGAAGAATATATGGTTATAGAGCTGGTTTAGAAGAATTAATGGAAGAAGTAAATGCAATGGAAGGGCAAGGTCCTGAAGAAGTAGGTGAGCCTATTCCTGAGTATGAAGAAGAAGAAATTGAAGAAAGTTCAGATGCCGATGTTGTTGAAGAAGCAGTAGAACGCGTTGAAGAAGTTGCTGAAGGTTTAGAATCCATTAAAGAATTAATGATTAAATCATTAGAAGATGGTGGTCTTAGCAAACAAGCAGCTACTTTTGCAGCTTTTGCCATTAAAACAACTGCTGGCAATTTCATTAAAGTTGATACTACTGCGGCAGGCCTTGAGTCTTTAGAAGATGATATTGATAATGTCGCTGCAACCTCTATTGCAATTGAAGGCATTAGCGATTCTATTAAATCTGCCTGGTCCAAAATTACTACCATGGTAAAAACATGGATCACTAAAATTGGTGAATTCTGGGAAGGTCATAAAGCTGAAGCTGCTCGCCTGCAAACTGGTGCTTTAGCATTAGCTGGTAAAGCTTCTGGCCGTGTTGGTAAAATGCAAAAAGAAGAGTTATCAATTTCTAAAACTGAATTCCGTAACTTAGTTTCTAATGGCGCAGTGGCTGCACTACCAGCTGGTTTAAAAGCTTTGACCACAGTTATTAATAAATTAGGTACTGAAAATGCTTCTTGCAAAATCATTAAAGAGTTTTGTGGTAAAGTAGCAGCAATGAAAGTTGGTAAAGAACCAGATATTAAAGATCTTAAAGGTATTGGTTCCCCAGAGGCTTGGGCTAAAAAATATAGCTCAGCATCACCTATTAAAATGAAAGAAGTTAAATCAGGTGAAGATGAAGTTAAATTAGAAAGTAATGAAGTCTTCTTGGGTGAAACTGTTGTAAAAGCTGAATTTCTTGGATGGCATAGTGTTTTTTGGTGCGCAGAAGTTTATACTGGAACACCAGAAGGTGTATCACTTCCTAAAGTTGCTTCAGCAGTTAAAGCATTGGATGCGGGCGAAGTTGCTGAAATCGCAAGAGAAGTTGCCGAATTGGCAAAAGCCATTAAAGAAAGCAAGTTAAATATTACTGAAAGAAAAACAATTATAAATGAAATTTATAACATGGAAGAACGTTTGGACGTAATTGGCCATAATGATCCATCAGCTAAATCTGAGCCCTATAAATACATGAAAGAAGTTTTATATGGATCTAAAAATTTATCTTTCTCTTTGATGGAACCAGACCTTTCACTGCATAAACAAGGATTGGCTTCTGCAAAAGCAGCTTATAACTATGCTTCTAAATCATTGAAGAATTTAAAAGTTGAAAAAGCTGGAAAAGAAGAATAAGCTTCGGAATAATACTAGGAGTAATAGGTCTATATAGACCTATTACTCCACTATGCTGATTACTATGACTACTATTCCAACAAGAGGATATATTAATGGATATTGATACCGAAGAAGAATTAGGCCCTATCTTAGAAACAACTGGTGATGTACAGCCTAGTTTATCAGATGAGAGTCTTGATTTAAGAACAGAACCAGAATTAATTTCATCTGCAATTGATGAAGCTTATGAGGTTACTGAGGGGTTAGAAACTTTAAAAGAAATGATGTTAGAATCATTAGAGTATAATGGATTAGATAAGAATTCATTAGCCGTGGTTCAATTGACTGCTAATCAGCTAAATAAAAAGTTTGGAAAACCATTGCCTGGATTTGCTACAGAATCCATTGATGCTATAGAATCTACAAATTATGCTATAGAAAGTGTATCTGATTCAATTAAACATCACTTACAAAAAATAATTGCTTTTGTTATTAAATGGTACAACAGAATTAATGCCTTTATGAAGAACTATATATCAATGGCTAAACTTTATGAGGTACATTTAGGATCAACCATTGAATCTTTGGCACCACGTTATGAAGGCTATGTTAAAGAAGATGAGCAAATTGAATTAAGGGAATCAGACTTTATTAATCTATCTACTACAGATACTGTTGTTAATAAAGTATCTGAGCGAGTTAAAGAATTTTATACCGCTTATAGCCTAGTAACTGAACGCCACCCAGCTATAGAAATAGCAAGCAATGTGGTAGATATTTTAACAGTTCATCACGATATGCTAGATACTGATTTTAAAGATAATCTATCTTTAATTCATGTGGGTAAAACTTTAATAAATGCTTTTCCAACTAAACTTAAGATAACTTCGGATACTATTCATAATTCTACAGAAAGAGTCGTATTAGCTGGAGAGGAAACTCTTTTGGGCAGCAGAATAATCGTTTGCTTATTAACTGGCCATATTTGTAAATCAAGTAATTTTAGATACTTTACTGGTTTTCAAATAATGACTAAACAAGAAAGTATTATTGCCTCCTTACCTCATAAAGAGTTACATGCAGTGGCTCTAAATAAAAAGGAAGTAATGGATTTATTTATAGAGTTAAAGAAATTAGCTAAACTTTTATATAGTAAAAAAGTAGATTTAAATAAACGTGAAGAATTAATAAAGCGTTATATAAAAGAAGCTGAAGACTTTGAAAAATTAATGGCAGGCAAAGTACAAGGTTCATTAACGGCAGAACAATTAGATAACTATAATACATTTAGATCAATGATATCTAATATGGGGCATATATCTTTATCCCTAGCTCAGCCAGAGTTAGATTTATATAAGCAAGGTATTAGATCAATTCATGCTGGCTATAATTATGGTTTAAAATGCTTAGCTAATCTTAAAAAAGTTTAATTTAAAACAGGAATACAATTATGTTAAGAAGAATATATGGTTACAGAGCTGGTATTGAAGAATTAATGGAAGAAGTAAACGAGCATGAATTATATAAAGTAACTCCAGAAGAGGAAGAGGAATTTGGAAATGCTGTTGATGAAGAAATGCCAACCTTTCCGGAAGATGAACTCATTGCTAGCAGCGATTTAGAAGTGGTTGACGATGCATTATCTCAGGCAGAGGATACTTCAGAGGGTTTAGAGGCTATTCGTGATCTAATGATTCAGTCATTGAACAAAGGTGGTCTAGATAAACAATCAGCTATTTTTGCTTCCTTTGCAGTTAATAAGCTAATGAGTAATACATTGCCTGAAAATAAAGAAATCCTATTCCCTTCATTAGAGTCTATTGATGAGGTAGATGGAAGAAAGAAATATACTGAATATGCTATAGAGTCTTTAGGTGAAAGTATTGAAAATGCTATTAAAAATGTTTTTAGATTAATTAATACATTTATAGAGAAAGCTAAAGAATTTTTTAATAAAATCATTACTAAAAGTAAATTTGATAAAACCTTAATAAAGGGAGTTCTAATATTTGCTAAAAAAATTGATGAGAGTAAAGGTGCTGCTGAAAAAGAAGTCACTGTTTCAAAAAATGATGTTAAAAACCTTACTGCTGGACATGTATTTTTTCCGGATGATGGAATTACTAAGTTAATTGGAATGTTAGCTGGTATGTCAGACTTCAATACTAAAATTTCTAAAGTTATTGAAGAAAAAATATTTAAGCATTTAAAAGAAGGTTCAGTTAATATGGCTTCAGTTGAAGCTAGTGACTTTTCCACCTATGGTATTAAATTTACTTATAATACTGCGACAAAATTATTTCAATCTGAACAATATTTAGGTGGTATTTTTATAACTATTAAACTCCTAGAATCTTCAATTAAAGAAGGCGAGTTTATATCAGGTATTTCTGTCAGTCTTGGAAAGGCGCATACTGATGCTTCTGAAGAGAAATTACCAGCCAGTAATAAATCAACTATAATTAGAGAAATAGAAAGTTTATTAAAGCTATTAGATTTTATTTACGATAGTAATAGCATGATGGCAAAGACACTGGAGGCTAATAAGAAATTTATGTCTGAGCTAAAGGTAGAAATGTCACAGGCCAGCACTAATAGTGTTGATGAAGCTAATACAAAGGTAGAAATACTTAAAGCAATCTCTAAACATGCTGTTGAATCGGCTACATCTGCTTCTAAAACAAACATGGCTGTAGTATTAACTGCATTGGCAGTTACTCGGTCTTATAGAAACATTATTTGGGCTAGAGTGCGCAATCTAAAAGGAAAGGTTAGTGATGTTGTATCAGCTAAAAAGGAAAAATAAAATGGAAAATATTTTATTAAAACAGGAATACAATTATGTTAAGAAGAATATATGGTTACAGAGCTGGTATTGAAGAATTAATGGAAGAAGTAAATGCTGAAACACAAGGAGATACTGTGAATCAAAATGTTAGTTTAGATGATCTTAAAATGATACCAGATCATGAATTATATACCTCACTTACTGAAGAAGATGTTTTAAACGATGCTATTTCTATTCTGGTAGATACCACTACCAGAATAGAAGCTTTAAAAGAAATAATGTTAAAGTCATTAGATCATGATGGAATGGATAAGCAATCAGCCATAATGGCTACATTAGCTGCTAATAAAATTATTAAGCAATTATCTCCTGATGAAGAAATCCTATTCCCTTCATTAGAGTCTATTGATGAGGTAGATGGAAGAAAGAAATATACTGAATATGCTATAGAAAGTGTATCTGATTCAATTAAAGAAACGTTTAAGAAAATATTAGCTTTCATTAAAGCATTTATGGATAAGATAGGTACTTTCTTTGAAAAACTATCAATTAAAGCAGTAGCATTAAAAGCTCATTTATTAGTGCTCCAAAAAATTAATGAGAAATTTTATACTGATGATAAAAGGCCTAAAGAGCGTTTAATTTTCTTATCCGAAAAGGCTGAAGAAATAATAAAAGTTGATGGAACGAGCATTGATAAGCAATTATTAGATTATCATTCATTTATTCATGGATTAATTAATTATGAAATTATACAAAAATTAATAACAGATATATTAGATAATGCTAAAAGATTTGATCCTTTAGATAGTGAACATGTTATTGGAGTTTTAAAAAGTAAAATTTCTAATTTATCAGAAAATACATTAAAACCTCTTAATGACGGTAATGGGGGTACAACATATACTTTCTGCTCATCCCCACTGTTGGGGGGCGCATTTATTATGATTAACGTATTCTCCTATAAAGAAAAGGTATATTATTTAACTTGTAAGGTAATGAACGAAGGGGTGGGTAATAAAAGATTAGTTAAAAGTTTTGAGGCATTAACTAAAAGACAAATTGACAAATATATAACAGCGATGCTTAATTCTTTATATTTTGTCATTAATGATAAAAATAATGCTATTAAAGGTAAACAAGCCATTAATACTTTATTAAAGGAATGTGCCGGTGTAGAAGATGCTTTAGCTAAAGGTGATAAACATACGGATTCTTATTATGTACTTAAAAAGGCTGTTACGTATATCCATTACTCTACAGCCTCAGTTGTTCAGCCACAATTAGACATTTATAAACATACTTTAAGTCTTTTTTCAGCAATCGCCAATTATTGTACGGCTAGTTTACATAATTTAGAAACTGTTAAATAACATATCTATACCACTCAGGATTAATCCTGAGTGGTATTATGTCAGCCTTTTATTTAATACATTCTACTCATCGTATAGACAGATTAACCCCTATTAATAGGTATTAAAACTATGACTACAGTAGTCGTTAAAATAGATGATATTGATAATACAGTCACTCGATCTATTGTTAAATCAGTAACTGAACAATTAGTATATTCTACTGAAATGCCCATCATTAAAGATATCCTCTATGTTCAAAGAGGAGGTATTTCCCCCATGCAACAAACTAATACGCCTGATGAAGCTTTAAAGCTAACAGTGGATAATTATGCTGAAGTAGAATACTCTGAAGCGCCTGATCCAGCTTTCTTTGATATGAACAAATATCAAACAGAATTTCCTGCTATTTTTAATCATCCTAAATTAGGCATAGCTTTAACACCTATGTATAATAGGATGCAATTAACTATTAAGTTTACTTATAGAAGTAAAGGCTATGATGTATTAACTTCTTGGTTAAATGCTTTAAGAAGACGTTTAACATTAGCTCAACCTTTTTGCTATGTTGATATTCTTTATAACTTTAATATACCCACTGACATTACTAGCTATATTAATAAAGTTTATAAATTATCAGAAGCTGTAGCACCTTATGGTTTAACATTAAAAGAGTTTTTACAAAATAACTTTTCTACTAATGGCTTAGTCGTTAGACAAAACTTAGATGATAGTCAACGATCATTAGCCATGAATGTAAAAAATGTCGGTGTATTAGGACAATTTACCGATTTACCCGATATTCAAGAAACCAGTAAAGAGCCTCCTATATCCACATTAGAATTTACTTTCCAGATAGACTATGATAGACCAGGGGCTATTTTATTAGAATATCAAAAGTACATTCATAATCAAGTAATTGATTTAAGTAATATTTCTAAATACCATGATAGAAGATTTCATGGTAATAACAGAGATGCGCCTATTACTTTTACTCAATCTGTACAGAAAGTAACTAGTAACTTACATGGTCATACTTGTATGAAAATACCAGACCCTATTGTATCAGATGGCTGGATGCCTAAGATAAATTTACCCTCTGTTTATACGCTCGCTATTATCCCTGTACAGCTAGAAGTAGATAACCTAACCTATCTATTAGATTTAAATTTATTGATTAGCTATGGCGTTCCTGAGTGGCTTATTTCGCTAATGAAAACATATAGTAGTAATCTTTGTACTTTATTTAGATGGCCTATCTATATAGACTGCTTTGAAGTCGACGATTTTGAAAACTCAGTAGCTCTTTATATTGATAATAACTTTAGATTAATGAGTCATGTTAATCTAGATTTAAGAAAAAGAAATTATGTAAGAATATCTGTTTTAACTGACTTATCTAAGGTAGATTGGGGAAATCTACTCAATGATCCAACTAGTTTAACTAACCTACTACAATTTATAGACCCTTGTGTTTCTATCGCCACTATTGGAAATGGTACTCGTGTTAATACTAATAGTTTAACCGACGCTATTAATGAAATAGGAAATACAGATTACAAAATTGTTAATGGACTCGCTGTTTTAAATGCTAACTTAATTGCTTATAGGAACCAACAATGAAATATACTAAAGTAAAAGACTTTTTAAAAGAATTTAACGTGGAAGAAGAAGTTAAACCTAGTTTAGAAGAACTATTTGAAGAAATGGAAGTAAAAAAACAAGAAGCATTATTAGCAAGAAAAGAATATAAAGAATTAGAAGATCAAGCAATTAAGCAAGAAAGGGAAGTAGGCATGGAAGGTATTGGTGATTTTATCAAAAAGATAAAAGAATCATTTGCTAAAAATGCAGAGAAAAAGAAAGAAAAGAAAATATGGGAAACAAAAACAATTAAAGCCTTTAAAGAGCATTTAGAAGAATTAGATAATAAAGTACATGGACATGAGCTACCTAAGGAAAAAGAAATACCTACTAAGAATATGCACATACCTGATTTAGCTTTAATTGATTCTCATGAATTAGAAATAATTAAAGGTTTGGAAGGTTTATTAGCGGCTTATGAAAAACATCCAAAACCAGTTAATGCCTTTATTATTGATGAATGCTATCCAAAATTAAAAGTTATTATTAGCAAAAATGGTGAAACATTATCCGGACTAGCTAAAAGCTATAAGGAAGTTAGAGAATCTAAAGTATTAGACTTTGGTAAAATAAGTAAACTCTACTTAACTAATGCCAATATATCTATGGCAGAAGTCCCTAAAAATGATTTCCCAGAAGATGCAAAAGAAACTACTAGTGGAGATATTTTTTATAGAAGTAAAGAAAGTTTTATTGGACAATGTTATCTTTGGGATGCTATGGAAAAAGATGATGAAGGTTGTGTAATAACTTCCCTTTATGATTATGCAGCCATTTGCAGCGATAATCATCCACCATCTACTTCTAACATTAAAGTAAAAGTTCTTTCTGGCATTGAAATTAAAAGTTTAATAAAGTCAATGATTTCTTTAATAGATAAGTTTTATAGCATAGCTACACCAGATCCTTATAAAACCATCTATGAGTTTAATGACCATTTAGATAGTTTAATAAATAAAGTAGAATTGATAGAGCATTGTCATAATAAGAAAATAGCCATGCCGTCGGGCACCGGTGCTTATGATAAACAAGAGTTTGAAGATGCGAGTAAATTAATAACTCATGAGATGGGCAAATTAGAATCTGAGCACTTATATGCTTATATTTTTGATGATCATTTATCAGAACAATTTTATAATACTATTAGATCAGCTTATTATTATCTGAATGCCTGTGTTAAAAACTTAGATTAGGATTAGTTAAATGCCTATTTATAATGATAACTCACCTGTTATTCCACTACCGCCTACCTTACCTTCTGAAACACCTATACCTATCATTGATACAGCATCTTCTTATTCTAGTTTTCAATATCAGGGTGCTTTAATAACACAGCTTGATGGTACACCTTGGCAATGTACTTACTTTAATCAGTACTTAGGTAAAGATGATCCCATTATTAATAGCAATGATGTTCAAGACCCTACTCTAAAACAATATCTTAAGATAGAGAATTTTGAACTCAGAGCTACTTCATCTTTAGAATCCAATCTAGATACTAGTTTAGGCATATCTGTAGTGACTGGTGAATCTAATGTTTATCCAGTTATTACTCCTCAAGCGGGTGATATATTCTTTGCCATTATCCAAGGTAACACTTATGGTGTATTTGAGGTTACTGCAGTCTCTAGAGCTTCTCAATTTAAAGAATCTGTTTGGTCTATTACCTATAATCAAATTAGTTATTTAAATCCTGATAAGCAGGCTTACTATGAACAGTATGTGGTTAATAGACTTATTTTTGATGTTAGTCTATTAGATTATAATACTAATCCTCTAAAGACTGAATCTGAATATAATCAGTATACGACTAAGAATCAAATAATCTTAGATCTAATACAAGAGTATTATTTACAGTTTTTTGATTACTATTCATCCACATTTATATTACCTGAAAATATCAAGAGTCCTGCATTAACGTATGATCCTTTTATCGTAAAGTTTTTTAACAGCTTTGTTAAAACAGAGTGGTTACAAGGACTTAATTTTCCAATTGAATATGATTTAAAATGTTCATTTCTTTATCAGCCTTTTTCTACTGTTTTTGATGCCATTACTAAACAATCTAATGCGGTATTAAAACATGCTGTTAAACAGATGACGACTCTTTCATCTAACTCATTTTCAGCTCCATTTCAAAGACATAATCTACAGGTATCTCCTATTGATTATGTTATTTATCCAAATGTATCAGGTGGTATAGCTGATAATACCTATCCTGATTTAACAGTATCTGAAGCTCTGGTAGAAGAAGTCAGTGCTATTCAGTCTATGCTGTCTGACTCTATTTTAAATGATCAGTTAAATACTGCTTTTCAGAATGCAGCCATTACTGCCGCCAAGATAGATGCGTTAACTATTTCAATGCAAATTATGGCAGCCTATCAGGCTTATTTAACTAATGATACAGTAACTTTAAATACTACTTTAGATAACATTAAAAACCTAGTTAATAACTATCAAGTTCCAACAAGTACTCCATTAACTAATGTATCCCAATTAGTCGATACTAGTACAGTAAGTTACATCTTTAGTAGTAACTTTTATAATGGATTATCAGGTCAATCGCCAATTGAATTTAATGTATCTAATGTAATAAATAAATTACCTATTTTATTAAGTGATATACTACCTATTGCTACTTCTTTAGATAGTTTAAATCCAATGGATAGGTTTTATCAAATTCCTATTATTATTGCTCTTTTAACCATTGCTAGGTAAACACTAATATGCCCTATGATGCCGGTGCTGCTTTATTTGATAAATATTGGCTCTGTGAAACTACTAAAGTTTCTTTATCAGTTATTCATAATGTTCCTAAAGAACATGAAGTCTTTAATCCTAAACCAATGGGTGCAGGGTTTGGAATAGTCAATAGAGAAATGTCTAGAATAGAAACTTGTTCTAATGAACAAGGTGTGCTTGATATGCTTTATGGCACTTCTAGATTCTCTATTGGTGAGGAATACAATGAGAGCATTGGAAAAACTGCTGCTGAGTTAGTGAGTTTAAATACAGCAACGCTGGCTAGTATGATTTATAAGAAAGGTACTGTAGGGCTATTAAACCCTATTAATTCAGTAGAAATATATTCTGATCTTTGTACTTATCTAGAAGAGATTAAATATAAAGGCTTACTAGAGCCGTTTTATGAAGGACCACCTGCTGAAGATATTGAAGCTTTAAAAAACTTACAATCTTTATTAGAGGATTTAGCTAATGGTTATACGGTTAATAATCAAGGTGATTCTGCTATGGTTAAGTTGCAACAATTATTAGGTGGCAATACGGCCACTGGAAACTTAACCACTAATCCTAACAAAGTATTTCTTGATGGCTTTAGCAGAACAGCTACTTTTGGTCCAGATTATACCGATGAAACCAATCCTTATAAGTTTAGTCCTAGATAAGAGATCACTATGATTATTGATGATGCAGTCTATAAACAGTTATTTAATAACATAAATAACAATCAACAAAATCCAGTTAATTGGGATTATACAGCCACTTTTATTGATGGTAGCACAAACGATGAAATACCCGTCCATAATGTGGTCTCAATTCATCGTATATCGTCGTATATGACAGAAATATCAGATCAGTTATATGTGAGTATGCAGGTTTATAAATCTATCTATATGCAGCTTATAGCGCTTGATAGAAGACTATTAAAATGTCAGTTAATTAGAACACTCACTGGCATTACTGGAAAGAAATCAGTGATAGGAAATGTAGTGACAGAAAACTATAATGCATTTCTAACCGATAATACTTCAGAGGCTATTGAAACTAGATCAGGTAAATTATCTGGTAATTATACAGATGACTTAGGAGAGTTAATTACTATCCATGTACAAATGGTGGAAAAAGGATTATCTGAATTTAGACTCTGGGATGTAGGTGGAGTCTATAGAAATTGTACAATGAAAGAATTACTGCAAGGATTAATGAGTCAGCCCTTAAAGGCTTTATCTGAGGATATGACAAAAGGATTTAGTGTATCGGTTTATGAGCCTAATAATACTGAAAGGTATTATCAACGACTAATACCTAATGGGGTTAGATTAGCAGATTTGCCAGCTTGGCTACAAAAGAAATGGGGAGTATACTCAGCTTCATTAGGCTACTATCTTACTCAAGGAATATGGTATATTTATCCACTCTTTGACTTTACACGGTATAGTAATTCCAGTACACGCTTAACTATTGTTAATGTACCTAAAAATGAAATGATGGGTATCACCAATAGCTATTATCAAGATGGTAATGAAATCTATATCTTTGCAACTGGAGATACTAAACACATTGACTTTGCTGATAGTCAAATAGATAGATCAGGTCAGGGTTTTAAACTCGCTAAAACAGGTAATTTACTCGATCATTTTCATGATGTTAAAGGTGGTCAAGCTAATACGCCGAAGGGAAGAAACTTTGTTAATGTAAGCTTTGAGCAAAGAGAAGGTGAATTAGATAACATTAAAGCTGTGCCGGGATTATTATCTTCTAATCCATGGGAAGCAGCTAGTCAGGCAATTGCTAGTTTAATTAATATCGTTAAAGTAACTTGGGAACACTCTAACCCTTATTTACTCTATCCTGGCATGCCTGTTAAGTTCATCTATAAATACAGAGATGTTCCTTATAGTCTATTTGGTATTCTATCTTTCACAGAAACCACAGTGATGACTTATAAACCTAATGTTACTGATACTAACTATGTATCTAGCACTAATTTAACCTTAAGTATAGAAAGAGCTACTCGATAATAGAAATCTTTTAATAGATACATTATCTATAGGACATTACTTTACTTAGGAGAAAACAAAATGTTATCATTAATTAAAACAGCCACACTGGCAGATTTAGAAAGTCTAGTTAATTTAAGATATTGGTTAAAGGATGAAACACCTTACTTACCTTATAATAACTCCCATTGGCTGGCAGATAGTCGTATTTTAAAGAAGGGTAAAAAGACTAAGGAGTTTATATTATTGGCTTATGAGAATATTAATGATAATATTCCTATCGGCTATTTAATGCTTCAAAACAGTAATGAACTACCAAACATTAATTTCTATAATCTAACTGGATTAATTAGTTTAGGTATTAAGGAAGATTATAAAGGAAGAGGATTTGCATCTAATTTATTGGACCTGGCTATAAAAGAAGCTATTAGTTTAGGTTATGATAGTTTGTTTTGTACAATACAGGAAGAAAATAAACCTTCTATTAACTTCTTTACCAAAAAGAACTTTATAAAATCTAATACCGAAGTTAAAGACTTTGGCTACATTTGGAGAAGGTCTCTATGCGACCAACATTAAAAGTAAGTGACTTCTATGATAAACCTGATCAAGTAGAAGTTCATGTAAGAAAAGCAGTTATGGAAGATAAAGATAATTTAATTGAATTGCAAAAGCAATTAGTTAAAGAATCTATCTTCCTAAGATCAAATAATGTTAATCCCAACGATAAAGCACGGTTTGAGATCAATAGACTCAATAAGTATATTGATTTACCTAACTACTATCTAGTACTACAAGTCAATGATATATTAGTAGGTGTATTAAGATATAAATCTTCTACTGACGTTATTTCTGGGGAATTTGGAATTGGTATTTTAAAAGAGTATCAAAGGAAAGGATATGGACGATTAATGATTAATACATTAATTGCTTTATTGAGAAAAGATCAGGTAGCTAAATACCTGTATCTTACAGTGGATAATGGGAATTTAATAGCTAAGAAACTGTATGAATTAATGGGCTTTAAATTCTATACAAAACAAGGGGCTAATAAGTCTCGTATGGTATTAAACTTATCGGAGAAAGCTGCATGAACTATCTATCGGAAATCACTCAGTATATTCAATATGCGTATGACAAAGCAGAGTTAGTAAAGAATAAAGAGAATATTATTGAACCTGACTTTATTAAAGGTCAAAAACAAATGGCTCTTTTTGCAAGACCTATGGGCTTTTGTAAAGATCTTGAATACTTTGGTTTTATTGGCACCATTGGGGATGCTGATTTCATTATCTTTAGAGGTACTGATAGTGTAGCTGATTGGATTAGTAATGCAGACTGTGAGTTAATAGATTTCCCTAGGGGTGGTAAGGTCCATAAAGGCTTCTATAAGCTCCATGAGCAAATGATTCAAGACATTAAAGCCTGGCGCCCTAAGAATCCATTATTTATTGCAGGTCATAGTCTGGGGGCTGCTATTGCCACATTAATGGCAGATGAACTCGCTTATTTAAATCCTACTCTTTATACATTTTCATCCCCTAGAGTAGGTAATATTGACTTTGCTAAAAACTTTGAAGCATTGCCAATTGATACTTGCAGGTTCTTTAACACTGAAGATGTAGTGCCTACTATACCGCTGCCTATTATTGAATATGAAACCTATCAGCATGTGGGTAAATGTATACCTGTGTCTATTAATACAGGCTCTACCATTAACAACCATGCAATGACTATTTTTAATAAACTGATTGAGAGTATATAGCATGGCAGAATGAATTAGATGATGATGAGATGTATGAAATTGTCCATGGTGATGCAGATATAGACTAAGTAAAGAGGGTATAGAATAATTCTATACCCTCCCCAAATCTTTTTTTTTTGCTTTCATTTTATGACCCTATATAAACCCATTATTAATTAGGATATTATAATGTTTAATTTATTCAAAATACATGTAGAGGAATCTAATCGAGGTATTGTTACCATTAACAATATTAGAACTAGAGATCTATTAAGAGACATTGATAAAGTCTGGTGCACGAGTGTTATTAGAAAGTATATGTTTAATACAGAGAGTGCTAGATCAGTTACTTTCCATTCTTTTTTTGTACCTGATGTTTATTACTCTATTGCTAAGATTTTAGAATATAAAAATAGAGATAGTAGAGACAGTGATATTGTTAAGATACTGCAATGTTTAAAGAGTCAAACATGGTATGCAGATTACTTAAAGGAAAATAAAGAACATACGCTAGATTATAGTCAGTTATCTAAAATGACCTATACTCTATTACCGGCTCAGCTGGAAGCTTTAAATGCCTATGATCAAAAGGTAGTATCCTCTCATTTAAACGGATATTTATTAGCAGCAGATGTGGGTACAGGAAAAGCTCAGCCTTTACATTGTAAAATTAGAGTGCCTAATGGTTGGACCACTATGGGTGATATTAAAGTAGGTGATACAGTAATTACTCAGTCTGGTGTATCCTCAGTAGTTATTAACACTACTGAGCCTGTTTATAAACCTACCTTTAAAATAACATTAGCTGATGATAGATCTACAGAAGCTGCTGATGATCATTTATGGAAAGTATATACCAATAAATGCCCAGATGGTTATTTAGCAACCACTCTAGTACTTAAAGATTTATTAGAAGATAAAACAATAGACTATGTTTTTCTAGACTTACCACTACCTGATGTAATCTCTAAAGATATTCCAGATTTAGATATTCCTAATATTAATATTACTGAAGTCAATAATGCTTTAAATGGATCTCATAAACAAAGATTTCAATTAGCTAGTTTACTAATAGAAAAGTTTAAATCTTATAGTACTTCAGGTTTTCTAATTATTGTTAATCATGATATTAGAAGACTTATCATAGAGTTATTTAGATCAATAGGCTATATAGCAGATGATTTTAGTAATGGTGTAAAGTATTCTATTTCTTCATTTAACAAAATAGGCATTAAATCTGTTGAGTATAAGGGTAAACAACTAGTTAAATGTATTTCCATAGATCATCCAGACCAGCTCTATATAACAGATGACTATATAGTTACTCATAACTCAATTATGGGTCTAGCAATTGCATTATGCCTACATGCAGATACTACAGTTATAGTTTGTCCTAAATACATTATTAATTCCGTCTGGGCAGATGCTATTAACGTACAGTATAAAGGAACTAAAACAATATGGAAGTCAGATATGGAAACATCGCCTCCTCCAGGAATGGACTTTTATATATTTCATTATGAAGCTTTATCTAAGGCTGTAGAGTTTTTTAGTAGAAAAGAAACTAGATTTAAAAACCCTTGTATTATCTTAGATGAGAGTCATAATTTAAATGATGTAAAATCTTTAAGGACTGAACTCTATTTAGAAATGTGTAAATTATCTGGATCTAAAAACATAATACATGAGTCAGGGACTTCAGTAAGGTGCATTGGTAACGAGCTGGTGCCTTTGCTAAAAGCTATTGACCCTATGTTTACACCTAATGTTGAAGAACGCTTTAAATGTATCTATAATCGTTCTGCCAATAGGGCTTTAGAAATATTACAGCATAGATTAGGAATGTTAGCGCACAAAATCCCACAATCAGTTGTTATGGGAGATACTAAACCTATTAGTGTAGAATTAAAGATTAAATTACCTGATGCTACTCGCTATACGGGTCCTTATCTAAAAGAAGAATTTACTAAGTTTCTTAAAGAAAGATTAGAAAAGTATGTAAAGGAAATGCCTGAGCATGAAAAGATATATAAAGCGGGTATTGAAGTCTATGAAAAACATTTAGTCCATAAAGAAGATGTTACTGCTTATAATCTATATAAGGAATATGTAAAAGAAATTAGAAAGTACTTTGATCCTACCACTATGGGTCATATGAGCATGTATTGTAATGACTTTGAAAAGAAAAAAATAATGCCTTTATTGGATAAAGACTTAAAGAATAAATTTAAGAAAAGTAAAGGTGTTTATAAATACGTTATATTAGTTGTTATGGGCGAATACTTAGGTGGTGTATTAGGTAGAAGAAGAGCTGAGTTACATTCTGAGCTAGTATGGCATTCCGACATTGATAAGATAGTAGAAGATGCAGAAAAGAAAACAATTTGTTTTACTGACTATGTAGATACAGCTAACTCTGCTATGGATTATTTTAAATCTAAAGGATTTGAGCCTATTGCAGTCTATGCTGATAATAACTGGGACTTAACAAACATCTTAAAGAAGTTTAAAGAGAATGCAAAAGTTAATCCATTAATAGCTACTATTAAGTCTTTATCAACAGGTGTAACATTAATCATGGCTAATGTTTGTATCTTCTTAAATCCACCTTTTAGAAGTCTAGATAGAACACAAGCTTCAGCCCGTGTTTACAGAATAGGACAAACAGCTCAGGTCTATATCTATGACATTGTATTAGATACTGGAGAAATACCTAATCTATCCACTAGAATGCAAGAGATACAAGAATGGTCTCAAGAACAAGTTGATAAGATCTTAGGTAGAGAACATTCTACTATTAGAGCTAAGTCAGTAAAAACTGACGAAATAGAAGAAATGGCAGGTATGGAACATCTAATAGATTATGCTCTATTATCTCAAGAGATAGTAGATTCATGCATTGAAGGTGCTGATATGCCAAAATGCTATATTAAGTCTAAATCTGTAGTAAAGTCAGCTATTAATTGGTAAAACTATAGATTCAAAATTAATTAACATTTATATTATCTAATTGGAATAATCACTAGTGATTATTCCAATTAACTTATTCAAACCCTTTTGGAGATTTACAATGAAATATCGTTCTGAATTTAAAGTAAGTGGCCTTACCCGGCCTTTAGTGTTGGCTGCAATTGCAAAGATGGTTGCAGCCGATAATCAGTATCCTTTAGAGAATCCTCAGTTTGGAACTGGGCTGTTAAAAACGGTACCCATCAAGATGAAGGGCAAATTAGTTGGCCATCAACTAGAAGTAATCAATCCTAAAAACTTGGAGATTGAAACTCAGGTTGAGAAATTTGAGCCTACATGGGATTGGGTTAAATCCCTTAAAGGTCGAGAAATCGGCTGGTGGTCAGAAAATGGAGATAAAGAACTGATTCAGGAGTTTCCCGATGGAAAAAGTTTCTATTATGTTCGTGAAGGAAATCGTGACACCATTCCAGATTGGTTTGCAGCTCTGGCAGATATTAGACCAATGAAGGTGCTAGAGTATCATGATGCACGTAAGCGTGATGCTACACCTTGGCAGAAAAATCTTTTTCCTCTATTTAAAGACCATCCTGAATGGAAGCAAGAAGCATTGCAATGGTTGGGCCAAGTTGGCATTTATGGTCAGTCGTTAAACGATGTGAAGGAGGCTTGGTCTGTAAAGCGTCTTAATGATGCAATTACTGCCATGGAGGCCATTGATCCAGCCATGGCCAAGAAATTCCAATCAGTATTAAAGGGCTAATACAGTAGATAGAGTAGGGCATATGCCCCACTCTATCTGAATTATGTTTTTTATTTAGGAGAAAAAAAAAATGAGTACAAAAAGAGATTATAAGGTCGGCGATCTGGTAGTGTTAACAGCAGATGCTATGACTACATTTATGGTCGGCGAAATCAAAGACTGTTTAAAAACAGTGAATTCCAAAAAAGAAATAACATCAGTTCATTATGAGGTGGAGGTAAAAGCCATGAGTGGCAATGGCGTAAAAACTGTAAGGTCAACGTCAGCTACTATGATGTTGGCATCCACATTTATGGCAAGGATGAAGAACCCTTTACCCAAAGAGGACGATTATCTGTAAATGTATTTGTAGACTAGCTTAGGCTAGTCTACAATAAACATGCTAATATTTTTTTTTCTCAAAATTATATTAAGTATACATTATCTAAATGATATCAATATCATTTATAGGAGAAACAATGAATGCTGAAGAAAAGAATTTAGCGACATTAATGGTAGCTAGAATAGCTAAAATTAATGATTCTAAAATAATACTGGTTTTAAGGAATGTGTTAGATCCTAATGTTCTTACTAGAGAAGAACTAGATTCTGATTACAGGACTTTAAATGAGCAAGTTAAATACTTAAAGTCTTTAAGAAAAAGAATCGTAGAAGCTAACTATGATACTAAACCATCCATGCTTGAAAGAATTGACATATGCTTAGACCGTGTTGGTTTAGGCATTACTAACTACAGGAGATTAAAATGAGTGAATTAGAAGTACTTGTTCCTAAAGACATTGGAACGATTAGTTTTGAAAATTGGTTTGAAGCTTATAAGCCAGTTAAAAATCCTAATAATGAAGCCAGTGATGGTAGGGAGTATCTTTATGATACAGATCCAAACGACATGTTGTATGTAGCTGCAGCCTTTCATGCAGACCAATATACCGTTTGGACCATGATTGAGGAAGAAGATAATTTTTATATTATCTCAGACCTTCATTACGTGAATCGGCTTGGTTACTTTATTACCGAAATTCCTTTTATGGGAAATGAGCAGTTGACAGTGTGTGCCTAAAGAATTTCTAGATGAATTCTTTGATAAAGCTATTAAGCTTTCAGAAGAGGAGTAGGTGGGCATCAGTAAAGTTTTATTAGAATCTTTTAAAGAAGATTTAACTAACTATAAAAAGTAACATAGAGTAGAGATAGAGCCTAGGCTCTATCTCTACTCATTATCTAATTATTTTTTTTTCTAGTCCCAGCTCTCTACCACATCATCCATACTAATACTTCGTGGCAATTCATACAACACTCTACTATTTTCCTCTAATACATCAGGTACTATACCACCTACTTGTTCAAATTTATATATAAAATGATTATACTTTAAAGGTACTTTACTGCCGCCAATTCTATGTTTACCCTTACTAAACATCAAATACTTATTACCATCTTGATGTTCATGAATGTGCATTACAAATTCTAAGTCTAGTTTAGTATGCAGCGCCTTACAATGCATATACCAGCCACCTGTGCACACTTTTCTAGTAAAGGTAGTAGTATTCTCTCTGGATAATTGCTGCGCCTCTGTGCTTAACTGATGGCCTGTAAAGAAGGTTATTCCTCTTGGATAACAAAAGTTCCTTGTCATCTCAAAAGTCTTTTGTATTTTCATTTCGTCTTTATCTCCAGCTGTATTTTTTGCAATCTGAGATAAGTAATCACAAATAACTGCATGGATTTCATAACCTTCATCTATGTATCTATTAAGTATATCAAATAAATCATAGATGCAAAAATTACTCGGCTCATAATGCTCCATTAAAACAGTATAGCCATTTTGTTCTAAATACTCTTTTAATTCCTTTTTAGCATCCCCATAATTAATATCTTTTATATTACAAGGTTTATTATACTTCACTTCATAGAACTTTTCATAGAGCAAAATAATGTTTTGATCTATGGTTTGCTCAAAGGAGATATTTAAAATTAATGGCTTTTTGGTACTATCCCACATCCAAGGTTGATTAAATACAGGTAAATTAAGAAATAGATCATTTAATATACCTGATTTATAATTGTGAGTTAATGCACCAAAGTTTACTAATGCACCTCTACTAGGACCACCACCTGCTGCCGCATTTAATCCTCTTAATCCTGTATTCCATAATCCTTCTGCACTATTTAATTCCACACCTTTAGTTAAAGCTTCTTCAATACTTTCTTCATCGGTAAAATTAACTCTACCCACAAAGCCTGTAATCTCTTCACTGCTTTTATTAAATTGTATTTCTTGTAATTCCATCATGATAGTGTTAACTAAAGGAGAGAGTTCAAAAAACTCACCACTAAAATTAACTTTAGCATTCATCTTAGTTACGACTTGTCTTAGTTTATTCTTTTTCTTCTCATATCTTAATTCTTGCATAATTGAAGTCACACGTTTTCTAGCATCAATGCTAGTAACATTTTCTTCTAATGCATTTTTAGCAATTAAGATATATTCGTTATTGCCTTGTAAGTTAATAGATAGAGTGGTTATTAAATCTTGTCTATCATAATGACCTTCTTTATTAGCCAGCATTCGCTCTAATGTATATCTTAAAGCTTCTATTACTAATTCTTCACCACCTAGGCCACTGCTGGCTCTAGTATCTATTTTTATCTCAGATACCATACTCTGTATTTCTTCAAATAACTGAGGATTATTATCTTCAGCTAAATCATTATAATACAGTGCAGTAATCATTTTAGTTAATTGTAATATACAGTTTTCCATAGTTTAATATTACCGGTAGTGAATGTTAGATAGTTTGAGTGTAATTATTATGACTAGTAACTACAACCTCTTACAGGAGATATATAATTGAATTCAGTTATCTTTTTAAATTTACAACAAAAAAAGATACTCGATGAAGCTGGTATTGGCATAAGAACATTAACGATTGAAAAATTGTATGAGATACTATCAGCAGCTGATTATAGATCTGTTGTTGCTATGACCGATTACCTACAAGAAAAGGGTAAGCTTTTATATGAATGTGGTTTTAAAAAAGTAGTCGATGTTATTGATAATACTTATTTAAAACCATTACATGCTGTTGTAGATAGAAACACTTTATTAAATGCAGTGTGTCCAAACAAAAATACTATTATCATGTGGGAAGAATATAATGAATCCTATAATACTGATAATATGTTCAGACAGAGTATGTTGAATATACTCAACGCTATGTCGGCAGTACTGCTATTTGAAGACTTAAAACAAACTAAACAGTTCGAAATCTGTTATCTCAATTATTTATAAAAGGAAAAACACATGATCAGAAGAATACAGGCTAATGGTGGTTCTCCAGAGAGAGAATTACACACTGCTGCAGTAAATGAAGTAGCAGCAGTTATTGCACAGGGTGGAAGTAACTACGTTAATGCTGAGACCGCTAATCAGTTTATCGGACTAGAAACTTTAAATGACTCTGAATACGGCATGGCAATGTCTAAAAAAGACATGCTGGTTAATGAATTAAAAGGTTGTGATTCATTATGCAAACTGTTAGGTGGCGCTAAATACAAAGATATGAATCCTATGCGTTTAAATGCAGCATTGGAATCAGCAGCTTACTCTATTCTTTATTCTAAAGAAGCAGCTAGGGCTTACACTGAAGCTAATCGTTCTATCGTTCCATTGGAAGGTGGTAAAGGTGTTACTGTATCGCCTGCAGACGGTGATCAAACCGGTATTGGTTTAGAATCATTTGATCCTATTTCAGTGCAAAAATACCTGCCAGCAACTGCTATTGCAAATGCTCAAGCAGCAATCTCTGGTAGTTTTGAAGAAGTTTGGTTTCCACAACAAATTGTACCAGCCGGTCAAAACGGTGTGGATGTACAAATTACTATTCCTAAAATCTTTAGTACTACAGCGCACAACTTGTCAAGTCCTTCTGCTTACAGATTGACTAAAACTAGTTTGATCCAAGCATTGTTAGATCCATCTATTTTGGAATCTGAAGCGACTTCTATTGTTCCTAACTCTGATGTTTCTACTAACTTAACTGCTTTAGTACCTGCTACTAAAGTTCCAGTTATGTCAAGAAACATTAATGGCAACTCTATTAATACTTTACCAATTTTGTTTGGTACTTCAGCCGACGTATTAGTTCTTTCATATGCCTCTTCTTTATTTGCAGCAGGCGTATTGGATGAAACTGACTCTCTGGATAACATTATCAATATCGGTACTGTTTATACTCAGTTAACATTTAATAATGGTACTAGAACAACCAATGCTATTATTGCAACTGATATTTCTGGTCAATTGGGCGCTGTATTATCACAAGTGAACCAAGGCTTAGGTCAAGAGTATCAAACTACCATGGTAGCCGCTCTTAGCTTTGACCAAAACTTAAGCACTTATGCATTGACTCCAGTTGCTTCAGGCGCGCTTACTGTTAGTCCAACTAACATGGTCACTGATATTTTAGCAGCATTAAATATTTCTGGTTCTAGCAATTTCCAAATTGTATTGAATGTTAACTTATCAGCTCGTGCTAACATTGAACGTGGTAATGTTCGTGTCGATGCGGCAGGTGCAAGTATTGCGCAAATCTTTGATCCAACCGGTACTTTGGTTTATGACGTTAATGTTCCAGCTCTATCTGCATCTAACCCATTATTAGCTGCAACAGGCAGTGCATTTACTGTAACGCCATTAGGCTATCAACCCCTCGCTCGTCGTACTAACAGCAACTTACGTCAAAATGGTACTATCATTGATTCTAACACAATGATCATGTATCGTTTCCCTGTAAACTTGCAAGCACCTATTATTTCTCAAGCTCCAATTGGCGCACCTAACAATGTTACACTGGAAGGTTTAGGCTATGGTGCTAAGATCAGAAACAATGGTCGTGCTGTTCAAGCATTGGCAAATGCTGAAATTGTATTATCACAAATTAATGGTACTACACTTTCTACAATGAACTACAATTCACCTTTCATGGGTGCAGAGTTTGTAACACCTACTTACATCTATAACCAATTAGATGTTGCACAGGCAGTTACTACAATGAACTCTAAAGATGCGTTGGATAACTTAAGAGGTCAATTGATTGCAACGGTTACTAACATGGTAAACCAAATGTTGACTCAATCTCATTACTTAGCTGCTCTGGAAATGACACTAGGTGACATTGATGCATTTGATATCATTTTAGCAACTGATCCTAAACTGGCTCCACATTTCATGGAATCAGGCGATACTCGTACATTCGGTGATGGTCGTCGTTATTTCATTACTAAATCAAATAACAATTTCTTTCATGATGCTACTAACTCATTGTCTAAACTCTACATCTCTTTCCGTAGAGCTGGTGGTGGTGAAGAAATCCATCCATTAGATTTTGGTAGAATGTTAATTACTCCACCTATTACCTATGATGTGGCTATTAACAGAAATGGTCGTACAGTACAAGAAATCCATACTGTTCCACGTTGTAATTCTTATGTTACTCTGCCTATCTTAGGTCGTTTGGACGTATTGAACTTGAATACTCTGTACCCAACATTAGTTACTAATGCTGGTTTAACAGCTACCAACAATGTACCTTCTTACAACTCACAAGCTCCAGTAAACAATCCAACTAATGGTATCATGCATTACTAAGATTGTTTAGTAAAATAATTAAATAAAAGTAAAAACATGTTAGATACACAGAGCCTAGGCTCTGTGTATCTATTTTTACAGTCTATATTTCATTAGTGTCGCACAAGGATTTAGTTAAAGCAAACAACTTGGGTATCCTACTATAGCTATGTCTTCTTTTTTATTCTTAAAAAAATTAAATATATACATTATCTAATTACATATGCCACTTTAAAGGAATATAAAATGGAAAAAACTAAAAGTAGATTTCGTGAAACAATAGATGCGACTGTGGTAGAAGGAACATTTCAGAAAGATAATAGGGATATGATCACTAAATTAAATGCATTAGGTTATGGCAATATAATGCATTCTACATTGGAATATATCAACAATACACCGTCTAAAATTTATATTAGTTTTAGAGATGGTAGTGTTAGTTTATTACCACCAGTTTGTAATCCAGACTTACCTAAAGAATTCATTGTAGTCCACAGAAAAAGAGTTTCAGGAAATCCAGACTTTAAAATATTTGTTAGACCGATTAATGGAAATGATCCATTAACTGAGCAGCTAACAGCTATTGCTAATGAAAACCAAAATAGATGCATTGAATGGATTGAAACAATTCCATTTAAATTGCTAAAGAAAAAAACTAGAGGAGTCTATTTAGCTCGCTCTGATGTAATGATTACTTTAGGTTGTAATGGAAAAACCATATACGACCACCCTTTTAACAAAGAAGCTGTCATGACTAACTATCTTAATCATCATGACAGATTTAACCCGGAGACAGACTTTATGGCAGCAGTAATGTATATGCCCGAAAATCCAGAAATTCAGCATCAGCCAATTTATGCTGTATGGAATAACATAATCGCTGAAGTTAAACCAAAACGACCCAATGTTAAAGTAGCACCTGGTGTAAAATTTGCAGGCTTTTCTAAAGAAGAGGAAGGTGTTGATTCTAACATGATGATAAATTTTACTTTAGAACAGGTATTGAATCATCAAGGTCCAGTTCCATGCTTTAGAACTCATGCTGAAGCAGTGGATTGGATTAGGAAGGGAAATAACCAACAAGCTTATAGTTTAAAACAGTATGAGCTTGAAATAGAAAGAACTAAAAAAGATATTGCAGCTCAGCAGCTTGAACTGAGTCAACTAAAAATTGATTTAGAAAATGCAAAAGCAAGACGTGATGAAGCGCAAGCTATTTTAGATGCCAAGAATAAAGAAGAAGAAGCTAGACTCGATAAAATAAAAAGGGCGCATGAAGAAGAAATGTTAAAGCTTAAAGCCGAAATGGCACGAGAGAAAGATAAAATAGAAAGAGAAAAGTTAGCGGCAGATAAAGAAGATTTGGAAAGAAAAAGAGAACAGGCTAGAGTTGAGGAGGCGTTTGCAAAAGAAAAGATAAAATATGAACAAGAAAGAATGAAGTCAGAAGAAAGAACAGCTAAGGAAGAAAGAGAAAAAGCTAAGACAAAGTCACGAATGCAATTTTTTACCGATTTAGCGAAAGTAGTAGTCACAGCGATTACCACAGCATTCGCTGTATTTAAGATTATGAAGACAGCGGCTGCTGGGTAAAAATATACAATGCAGTTGTATTGTATATCCCAACCACAATTAGGAGATATACATGCCAATAGATTTAAATCTATTAGGTCTAGTTGATGCCCAACAGCCTCGAATGAATAAAAAGATTATAAATAATATTGCCGTTAATCAAGTTAATGAAGAAGCAGAAGCTTGGATACACGATACTATTCGTTGCGCATCTGAATCCTTCCCGCCAGGTTTAATTTATACTGGTGGTAAAAGATGCACACCTGTTGAGCAATTTAGAGAAATTACTCGGCAGTTAAAACCAACGAGATCTTTTGACCTATTAAGATCCGATGTATACCTGATGAAGTACCAATTCAAGTTTAAAGGTACAGAAGTTCGCCCCCACTACAGTTTTTTACCATTCATAAGTGATGGCGGGATTTATTATTTAAAGGGTACCCAATATCTGTTGACACCAGTAGTGGGAGGCAAAGTTTTCAACATTGAGAAAAATAGTATTTATATGCCCACGCCTAAAATTAGGATGGGTTTTCATCAGAAGGACGTGTCATGTTATCTTAACAATAGGGTAATAAATTCAAGTTGCGTTACCAGCTATCTCATGAATGGTATGAAAGAAAAAGAGAGAGCTCAGTTAAATCCAACATTAGTGCACTATATGTTGGCTGAATATGGTTTGCCAGAAATGCTTAGACGCTTATTTAAAGTCAATGCAAAGATAGGTAAACAAGAGTTAGATCAATTAGATCTAAATGAGTGGATGGTCTATCGGAGTAGGCAGCTTCCACCTGTTGTAAATAAGGGCGATTATACCCCCACTGAAATTAGGATTGCTATTAATAAAGGAGAGTACTATCCTTTACTCGATGGCATTATTGCGACTATCTTTTATATCATAGATAATTGTAGTGATAATTTAGCTGAAGTTGAAGATTTAGCTATTCCTGATTTATGGTTAATACTACTGGATAGATTTATCTATCGTATCAGTGGTACAGAAAGAAAGCAATATGAGAAAATGGAAACCCATTTACAGTCTACTAAGTCTAATATGGATCCGATTACTCGTAGAGTGTTAGCCAGTGATAACATACATTGCAATGATATCTTTGAGTTATTCCATTATATTTGTGTTAACTTTCAAGATATAGTTATCCATCATGATGTCGGTAGCATGTATTATAAAGAGCTATCAACTGTCAAGCATTTACTATACCATGTTGTATATAACATACATATGGCAATGTATATGTTGCAAAAACTACCGGAGAATTTGCAGACAGTAGAAAAGATTAATAATATCATGATGAAAAAGCTAACTAAAGATGCTATCTTTACAACCATGGGACATGGTGAGTTAACACCTATTAGTATTGCAACCGATTGTAAAATGTTTGCAGCAACTTGTAATACCATTTCTCATGGTAAAGCAACTGTAGTCGGTGGTAATAAACGGGCTAAGAAAGTAACTAATGATCCTGGATTATTATTACATGCATCACAGGCAGAGGTAGGTACTTATCAGTGGATTGGTAATAAAGATCCATTGGGTAGGGAAAAGATGAATCCATTTGTAAACTTTGGTGAAAGAACTTATATTACACCTAGACCTGAATTAGAAGAGGAAATTAACTCGATAAGACAGTTACTAGGAAAACATAAGATTTCTAATCTAATTGAACATGAATTGGATGAGGTAGAGGAACTGAGAGATTTGAAAATAAAAGGAGAAGATTAAAATGGCAGTAATAGATATCCCTAATATTTATAGGGCTGATATCCATAACATGGTTTATAACAATACTAAGGCTGTCTTAACTAATGCAGCTAAGATTGTTACTCATAGACCTGATATTCCACCTCATGTAAAAGATGCGGTTATTAATAATCTTCCAGCCATTGAAGCTATCATATTAAGTGATGGTAGAGGATTAGTTGATGACTTTCTTTTAACCTTCTTTAATAGTACGCAGTGGAATATTCAACAAGCCAATGATATTATTATTAAAGCAATTGAGAGAATAGCGCATGAGGAGATTTTCAAACATGGCATTCAAATAGTTGAGTTTGATAATTCAGCTAATTGGATCAAAAGTTACCATGCTGGTGTGTTAGAATACGCTAGAGCGTTCCGTACTCAACCACAGGCGATGAATCCTGCTCAGCAACCCTATGGTAGTGGGTATCAGTATTCGGGGCAACAGCAGCCTTATATGCAGACTAATGCAGTTAACAATGCACCACTGCAATCTAGCGTATATACAGCGCCTATTAACCCCTATGCAAATAGTCTAGCAAATGGGGATAATTTAATTAGTCAAAGTCCGCTGGCAGCGGCAATAGGAGAAACAATGCAACGAGAAAACCATGTAAGCAGCACTGCAATACCCAATCCAACACCGGATGCTTTTGAGTTTAATGAAAGAACAGTTACTCAAAATAATCCATTGGCTGCAAAGAAAGAGCATATTGTTCCTATCAAGAACAAGCTCTTAACACCCGAAGCAAAAGAACATCATATTCTTTCTTACAAGAGTGATGAAAAGACATTTAACGATGATCTAGTGGGGTTAAGTGACATTACTATGCCAACATTAACTGGATACTTTTCTGAAACCATTATTCCAGGTTTTGATGAGCAAGAAGAAGATGCATTTAAAAATGCATTAGACAGTGTTATCTCAGCCGATAGTTTAGTTGAGATGTCAGCTATCTTTAAAGAAGTCTCTAAAAATGTTCCTGAGTCCTACAAAACAATTGTTTGGTTTGCAAACAATATCAGTGACTTTATTATTAATACCATGGATAAACGCTATGGCATTAATGATGCTGAGTTTTTACCCTTCATCGGTAATCCAGTATCAGTTTGTCAGTATTTAAGCAATGTCGGTGCTTTGGAAGATATGTCTGCCATTATTGAACACTATATTGATAAACTAGTTGACAGTATAGTACCAATTACTATCAGGAGTTATTCTGATAAAGAAATCCCTGCTATTATGATTTCTAAGTATACTGAAGTTATATTCATGCCTTATCTGTTTAAGTATCTTAAAAATAGCAAAGCATTAAAGTGCTTAGAGCCTGGTGTTAATGAGGAAATTATCAATGATCTATTTGATCAGGCTTTTGCTTTGTTACCCCCTGCGGCAGTCTGTGTCGAAATGTTGGATCAAACTTATACCCGATATAAAGTGTGGCGTTTAGGTAAACCTATTATGTCACCTTGTGAGTATAAGTACTCAGTTGAACTGATGTAAAAAAAAAAGAACATAATTAGATAGTGCATGGCCAATTGGCCATGCACTATCTGTTATTTATTCTCTTCTTCTTTTTTCTTTCTATCCGCATTTGACATTTTGGATAAACGTTCAAAAGCATCATCTACATTTTGTCTTCGTTTTCTTCTCTGCATAAATCTAATAGAATCTTTATAAAACCGTATTCCTTTATATATAACCACAACCAATACTGGCATTACTTTAATAGCATATGTAAATACAATACCTAATATTGCGTAACCACCTAATTCATGAGTTGTGTTTATTTCCGCAGCATTGTCATTAGAATTTAATTCCAGATAGAGTTGAATGTAGAGCAATAGTCTTTCTACAAATGAATCTAAATCTGAACTATCTATTTCCAGTAGATGTTTAAATAAACCCATTTGTGGCTACTCCTCTTATAGCTTATTTAATTCAACACATTTATAGTACGCAACAGCTACTGCATCGACGCTATGTTCGTCTAATGCAGTAATAGTTACATGTTCGTCATATAATATTGGTTGTTTTAATAAACCTTCTAACATCAAGTTTTTATCACCTGATGTTCCAGATACCTTTAAGCACTTTTTTACTGAACTAGGATCAATCGTTTCAAACTGCAAAGTATTGCTAACTTGAAATACAAAGTGTCTAAACATGGTGAGTAATTCTACTAATACGGAATAAACTTGAGGTCTGCCTGGATTAAAATAAGGTGCTTCAGAGATAACTAAGTTAGGTCTATAAAGATTAATTATTAATTTGAATTTATCACCAATAGCTAATTCTTTAGCAAATCTTTCTCCATGAATATAAATAACATCCTGATAATGCTTTAATAAAAGATCAGCATGAATAGTCTCTATATGACATACTCTACACTGACCTTTTATATCCATATCCATTATACATATACCGCAATGGGAAGAACCAGGATCTATTCCCATCACTCTATATGTATTCATCTTTAAGAAGTAATGACTGGTGGGTAAGGCGCTGAGTTAGATATTGCATACTGCAATGTTATGGAGGATGGATTTTGTTGTAGTTCTAACTGAGTACTTACAAAAGCCATAATCTGAGCTGTTTGAATATCAGTATAGGTTACAGTAGAGCCACCTGCACTCGATGTTACACTAATATCAAAACCACCAACAATACCTACTTCAGAGATAGTCGCATAGCGAGGATCACCATAAATGATATTAACTGCATTATTAATGTTAGTAATATCAGTACTGTTTAAAGTAATAGGCAATACTGCTTGTGTTACTAAGTGCTGACCTGTTGAAATATTGATAGTGGTATTAGATACATTAACAGGACTAGGACTTAAATTGGCAATAGATGTAGAAAAAGGAGTATCGGTAGTTACTATACCATTAGATAAAGTAACAATGTTTGAACTGGGTGTAATGCCACTAATGCTAATGACTTTTAAGTAATATGCAAAATATGCGTTTCCACCAATAGTAACAGGCACTCTCAGTCTATAATTAGCTCTTTGTAATGTAGTAAGATCATTGCCCACAGGTGCTAATACAAAAGGTATTTGTTCAAATAAAGCAGAATCTGTACAACCATGAAATAAAGGTTGTGTTAAAGTGTTATTTCCAGAGCCTACCACATTTTGATGTCCACCGCGGCCAATTGCTAAATACTGAATAACTGGATAGCCAGATGAAGGAGGCGATACATTGCCTACATTAAACTTTTCATTTAATGTAGTGTATTGATCTACTGCAAAGGGTAAGTTTAAAGCTCTTAGAATATCTAAGTTAGTAAAGTTTCTTGTTTTAACTGAGTTTGACATATTAATCCTAAATGTTTAGTGTGTGTTTACGTTAACGCCTATGTGTACTCTATCATAGGAATCAATGAAAGTAGTACAATTTAACCCAAGTCCAGCCTCTATAGTGGCTGATATTTCTACCACATTAGCAGTATCTAATCCATAATCTAATTCAATATCTCCAGATACATCAATTTCATGCAGTAAAGGCATAATAGATTGCACATCGAGTCCATTAGATATAATGGTATAACTGTCTGTAAAGTCTATTCCTACACCGGGATCAATTAATCCTTTTTGATACCACGATATATTAGAGAAACTTAAATCAATAGGTTCGATATCATTAGTGGCATTGCCTTCAACAAACTGAATAGTATAGCTACAAACAGTTCTTAAGATTTCAATTAATGCCTCATAAGGCTGTTGTAGTGTATAAGTCTCTGGCAGTATACCCACAAAAGTTTGTAGTATTGTATTAATTAAATCTAATGTTTGTCCAGAATCTAATGTAGATGGGTCAAATCCTATTCTATTAAAGAAGTCTGCATATTTTGTTTCAGCGGTCGCTATGGCGCAAACACTATTTTGATAATACAAATCTAAAATGGTTTGTATTTCAGATTGTCCCATAGAGCTGGGTTCTGAATACTTTAATAAAATGTGAAAAACTTTATTATTAATGACTGAGTTAATAAAGTTATTAAATTCATCCAATGAATAAAGAATAGTATTTGGAAAGGTAATATGATTTGCAATGACTGAGTAGTAATCTATTTGACTAGAAATATAATTATCAATTAATCCTCTAGCCTGATATTCAGTAATTAATGTAATGGGCTGCATGATATCCATTACATTAATAGTGGGTATATTAACTAATAAATTAGGAGCAGGGGTAAATGTAGTTTTGTTGTTAGCTAAAAAGTACTGACTCGATGCATAAATTAATAAAATAGCAGCATCTTGAGCATTAATACTTAAACCACTAATTGCTAAACCTGGAATATCAATAGATAGATTAACATCCATTTTTCCATTAGTCGTTAAATAGAGCCAATAATTTATTCTCTCCTTATAGTTATAAACTAAAGCTACTGTACTGGTAACAATAATCTCTGCATCAATAACGCCTGTAGGCATCTCAATGCTCGGTGTAACATTATAAAGATTGTTTAAGTAATCAGTATCTGCTTGTAAATTAACCAAATTTAAAGGTGCGCTATTAACTAACTTATTAACTAAGTAATCTGGGGTATCTAATCGAGTGGTACTATTAATAGTATCTATTTGATTATAAGGATACCTACTAATTCTAGTCTCTCTATTTAACTCTTTTAAATTACCTAGATTTAAATTATCCAGTGCTGTACCCATTGCTATCCTGATATCAAAACTATATAACTGAATACCAAAGGGATAAGCAAAATTACTGTTTAAAAAGTTTAGAGTCGATTTCTTACCCGCATTATGAGTAATCCAATCTATGTTTCTATACAAAAAGAAAGCTTGTTCATAAGGAAGTATATCCTTAAACTGGCTAATATTAAAATAACCAGATAAGTAATTCCAAATATGATATTCATGGACTTGATCAGTTTTACAATTTTCTAAGCGAATAGCGATAATAGCGGGTACTAGATTGACGTATAAAATACCTAAAAAAGCAGCAGGGTATAATGGATCAGATATTGCAAAGGCAGGGACTTCCCAACGAGTAGTCACATTGTTGATGTATTGCTGAATATCATTAATTAGATTATATTCCCCCAATCCAATTAAATTAATATTACCTTGCCCAGTCATTGTTTTATTATAGTGTAAAATGGTATAATTATCAGCCGCTATAGCATCAGTTATACTCGGTATAGGAGAGATAATACCTCTAATTAAATCAGTCTGATGTAGCTTACCTGCATTATCACAAACTAATTCATATTGAGCTACCAAATTATCATATGTTGTTTGATAAGTCCTTAAATTAGCCATTGTCATTGGGTGATTTAGCATTGTTGTACTATCAAAACTAACTAAAGATTTAGTATCTAAAGAATAAATTTGCATAGGAATATCAGATGGATGATATTGCCCTACTAAGTTTAAATAGTATTTCCAGGTAGTAGGATCTGATGAAACAGTATAACCTATTACTGATAAATAAGAATTTATCGAGTCTATCGTTTGTTGAGACTTTATAACAAGACCTCGTACTAAATTAATAGTATCCCTAACATAGTTAGAGTAATCGTCAGAAATTAACATAATGATTCCTTTATTATTGTACATACGAAAACAATAATAATTATATTTAAATGATTTCTAAGAGAAATATATGAAAGATAAAAAAGACAAATTACAATTAAAGTCTGAAATACAAAAACAATGGAAAGTACCTATTTTAGATGCAGTAGAACAATCAGTAGAAAAGAAGACTCGGATAGACAGACATCTAGATTATAATAAGCTTCGTGCTATCGTTATTGAACACGCAGAAAAACTAGATGATAATGAAGGTATTATGGAATTACTCCCAGACCTAGAACAAGTTAGAGAGATCCTAGTATCAACGATACTATCGCCTACTGATATGAAAGATACTAATCTTAATATCACTGTGGATAAAGATGCTCCGCCAGAAATTGCTGAACTCATTAAAGAACATTTTTCGACAGTCTATGATTTAAATGGTGAAAAGGCTGATATCTTAGGGAAAGCTCTCTTTAGTAAAGGCAGTTATCCCATTATGGTTATACCACCTTCTGCAGTTTCTAATTTAATTAAAGAAAATACTCACGGCTTAGAGTCTATTAGTGAATTAGATTCCAGTAAAATTACTAATCAAAGATTAGGTAATATAGGCATTATTTATAATGACCGAAATAAAGATTACACCTATGCCTTTGAAGCTATTAATGATGTGGGTCCTGATAATAAACCATTAGATCCTGATGACCTATTTAAAGAGTCTTATGTTGAAATTACTGATAATCTTTTATATCTAGCACAACCTGCTATAGCCGATGGTATTAGTTCTGCTAAAGTAAAAGATGTCCTTATGCATGCTTATGGCCTAGAAGCTATTATTGATAAAAAGACAAATAACATTTATAAGAACAGGAGTGTAGCTTATAAACCCTTTATTGGATTAAAAACAGAATTAGTCGATGGTGTACAAGAAAAAGATGTCGATGAGGATTATGATCCATTAGTCATTACTCTACCGCCTGAATCGGTAGTACCTGTCCATAAACCATCTGAGCCTAAAGAACATGTAGGCTATTTAATCTTTATAGACGAAGATGGTGTGCCGATTCATTATGCTAAAAATAGTAATAAATGGAAGCAGTTAAATCAACGCTTAGAAAACCAAATGGAAAACCAAACACTAATGAATCATATTGGTTTAGGTGTTTCCTATGTTAATAATAACTTAAAGCAAGATCATAGTACAGAATTTAATAAGACTATTAACAGTGCCTATCAAGAACAGTTTGAAGCTAAACTAACGGCTGCTATTGGTAAAGGCGTTACTGGAAAGAAAATACAAGTGGCAGACCTTGGAGAGTTTTATAGAATCATGCTCTATAGACAGTTAGAAAAGCAAAAGACTAGAATTCTCTATGTACCTGCTGAAATGATCACTTACATTGCTTTTAATTATTCAGAAACAGGACATGGTATTTCTCTATTAGAGAAGACTAAACTCTATGCTTCATTTAGAGCTATTCTTACCTTTGCTATGGTCATGACAGCTATTAAATCTTCTGTTAATTTAAGAAGATTAGAGATTACGCTAGATGAAGATGACATTGATCCTCAATCAACTGTAGAGCAAATCCTAAATGAATATGTAGCACTACAGGCATCTGGCGTTCCAATAGGTCGATTAAACCCATTAGATATTATTGACTCACTGCAAAAAAGTGGTATTCAAGTTAAGATTAATGGCGGGAGTAGATTTCCTGGCACGGAAATAGATGTAGTAGAAACTAAAAAAGAAATTACTCCACCCGATACTGGTATTATGGATATGCTAAAAGATATTCACTATGCAGGACTTTGGGTATCTAGAGAGGACGTTGATAAAACAGGAGAAGCTGATTTTGCAGCCACTGTAATATCTAATAACTTAATTAAAGCTAAAAAATATGCTCTAGTACAAAAAGACTATACAGGTCATTTAACAGACTTTGTGCAAAAGTATATTAGTCATGGTGGTTCTTTATTTTCAGAAATAAAAAAGAAATTTGAAGAACTCGGTAAAAAATCTAAATTAACCATGCCTGAGTTAATTGCTAGTATTAAAGTCGTATTACCACAGCCTGACGATGCTGTTATTAAAGCACAATCTCAAGAGTATGATGATTTCTGTAGTCTAGCTGAGAAAGTAATAGATAACTATATCTCTGAAGGTATGATTAAAGATATGCTAACAGGTGAGTATATAGGTTTAGGTATTGAAGATGTTAAAGCGTGTTATTTAAATCTATTAAAGAGACAGTTCTTAAGATCTAAAAACATTATGCCAGAAATAGATGCTATCTTAATTAACCCTGAAAACAACGTAGAAGAGCAATTGAGTAAACATAATGACACTGTTATGAAACTAATAGCCGACACTATTAAACATGTTAAGAAGGTAGAAAATAAAGAAGAAAAAGAAATTCAAGCTGAAGTAGATAAACTCAATCCACCACCTCCAGAAGAAACAGATGATGGAATGGGCGATATGGATAATGGTGAGGGAGAAGATACTGAGGGAGCTGATGATGGCTCTACAGAACCTACTGATGATGAAGATGATTTTGGAGTAGGTGATAAAGACTTACCTACAGTCGATGAAGAAGAAGAAGAACCAGATGATACTAAAAAGTAATTAATTGAGTGAGTATAGTAGCCTAGGCTACTATACTCACTATTCTAATTAATTAGATAAATATATTATTTATAGGATATTAATAATCTTTAGGAGAAACTAAAATGCAAGAAAATGAATTTAAAGAAGGTGAGTATGTATTAATTCAATTAGATAAAAACTCTGACGAAAGATTGTTTCGTTTTGGCAATAATATATTATTGGCTGAAATACACTCTGCTGGTGAAAAGGTGTGTGGTGTTTACTTTATCGGAATGGAAAACATTTACCAATCCGTAAATAAAGCTCAATTGCAAAAAACAGATGTTGATCATTTGCCAGGTAACTTAGGTAGCATTGTTACACCATGGAAAGGTTGTGAAAACTTTTCCATAATCCAGATATATCAATTGGATGAGAAATTGATTTATCTGCTTTATTCCGTCCATAACGTAGTCTATACATGTAACTTTTCAGACATTAATTGGTCCGATGAAGAAAATGCATGGGCATATAAAGGGTATACCCTGCGAAGGAAAGAGAATACTAGAGTGTCTATCGTATTAGATATTCAAGACGATTATTCTCGTCAATTTGCATTCCAAGCGGCTGCAGAAAGAAATGAAAGCAGTCAGCGTATGGCAGATATTTTAAAGGCTTCCTGCAATCCTGACAGAACTGTGCTTTCAAGGACCAGTAATCCACAAAGCTATTTTATGGATCCAATACATGGACACTTAACTACATTGGATTAATCCATGAACATTAGTGGTAAATTCTTTACCGCACCTACTCACAGATGCTACAGTACCGCCAGAAGTATTTCATAAATTTATTGAAGGCATTACCTGTTATTCAATCTTTAAATTGCTGCTGCAAAAGAAGTCCCTTAATAGGCCTAAAGATCAAGAAGATATTAGAAAGCTAAAAATAGCTTATCGACAATCTGGCAAAAGTTAACTAATTAGATAGAGTAGGGTATATACCCTACTCTATCTATTCTATGTTTTTTTTTGTTTAAAATGGATTCAAAAAAAATTTCATGTATATATTATTTTAATGGATTAACTTATATAAGTAATCCAACTTACCATAACTTTTAAAGTCCTCATAGAGGCAGGAGATTTGATATGAAAATTTTAAACGCCACGCAACACCAAAGAACGGCTGATCAAGTTGAAGTTGTTGACCTTCAAGGTCAACAACTAGAAGTCCTGAAAACTGCGCTGACCCTTGGCTCAGCTTTAACCAAAGCGGAGTTGCTCGAAAGGGCAACCCTGATTACCGCTTTAGCGCAAGAATGGCGCTATGGGGAGGTACATGAGTACCTCAAAAATGTGTGGACCGACGGGAACGGGAACTTCCCTCAACCTGATAGAGAGGATGCACGCCACATCCTCTCAATTGCCACCACTGTAATGGTAGGGGGCCATGGAGGGTTATTACATCACTTAATCCCTATGCTTGAGAAAGCCGGCTTCACCGTGGTGCACGCCTTTTCAGTTCGCCAAAGTGTGGAAACAACCGACCCTGTTACAGGTGTTGTAACCAAAACCGCTGTATTTAAACACGATGATTATATCGGACTAAAATAGTCCATCGTGTTGGTGGGAGGGTAAAACCTCCCACTTTATATTTTTTTTTAGGAGACAGGAATGGCTAGAATTCCTCAAGCCAAAATTATTGAAGCGAGTAGATTTTATCGGTTCTGCCGACACCCATTAGAGCCATCACAGTTGGTTCTTACTGAAGAACAAAAACAAAAACTTATCATCTTAAACGTCGATCAATATTTTAGCAGTGCATTAAGTAACCATTCTTCTAGATAGACTCCCTAAGGGAGTCTATCTACCTATCTTTATTATTCTTTTTTTTTTCAATAAATTTATAGTCCTAATTCCTATCATTTGTCTTCACTAATAACACAAAAGGAAATATTAATAATGACTCAATCTATTAATAACGAAACTATTATTCCAGTACAACCTGCCTCTTATGATATCTGGGATAAAAAATATAGATTAAAAGATAACAATGGAAATATCATTGATGAGACTATGGAAGACTCTTTTAAAAGGGTCGCTAGAGCACTCGCTAATGTAGAACATGAATCGTTAAGAGAACACTGCTATAATAAGTTTCTATGGGCTCTACAAAACGGTGCAATCCCAGCTGGTCGTATTATGTCCAATGCTGGAGCAGAGCAATATAAACCTGCTACTTCTTTAATTAACTGTACAGTATCGGATACTATTAATGACTCTATGGATAGTATTCTTGCTAAGCTCCATGAGGCCGGTTTAACACTAAAGGCTGGCTGCGGTATTGGTTATGAGTTTTCTACACTTAGACCCAGAGATTCATTCGTTGCTGGTGCTGGTGCTTATACCTCTGGTCCATTATCCTTTATGGACATCTACGATAAAATGTGTTTTACAGTATCATCAGCCGGTGGTAGACGCGGTGCTCAAATGGGTACTTTTGATATACACCATCCAGATATCTTAGAATTTGTTAAAGCTAAAAAAGAAGATGGTAGATTAAGACAATTTAATCTTTCTATTCTAATTACTAATGAATTCATTAATGCTGTTAAAGAAGATAAAGACTGGCCATTATCTTTCCCTATTACTCTAAAGGAACAAGAGCTCAATCAATTTGACTTAACTGATCCAACCATTATTAAATATAGAGAATTCCCAGTTACTGAAAACTATATTACTAATGATAAAGGTTTTGTAGCTTGTAGAATCTATAAAACAATTTCTGCTAAAAGATTATGGGATGTCATTATGTCATCTACCTATGACTATGCAGAGCCTGGCTTTATCTTAATAGATAGAGTCAATGAAATGAATAACAATTGGTTTTGTGAAAACATTAGATCCACTAATCCCTGCAATGAACAGCCGCTTCCGCCATATGGTTCTTGTTTGCTTGGATCTATTAATTTAACTAAGTTTATTACTAATCCTTTTACTGAAAATGCAAGATTTGACTTTGATAAGTATACTGAAGTAGTTAGAATATTCACACGAATGATTGATAATGTCGTTGAGATTAATGGATTGCCGTTAGCACAACAACGTTATGAATTAGAACAAAAGAGAAGACATGGTATGGGTTATTTAGGATTAGGCTCCACAATAGCTATGTTAGGTAAAGTCTACGGCAGTGATGAATCTATTTACTTTACTGAACAGGTAACTAAAATCATGGCAGTAACTGGATTTGAAGTAGGGTTAGAATTAGCTAAAGAGAAAGGTGCAGCGCCTATAATGGATAAAATGTTTACCATTACAGAGGGCATGGCTAATAAGAATCCTTCTATTTTAAATGGGTCTAAAGTCGGTAAACAAGTTCCTGGAAAATATTTATTCAGTAAAAGTGTTTATATGGCAAAAATATTTGATGAATTAGGACCAGTCTTTAGAAGAGAAATAGAAAGATATGGTTGTCGTTTTACCCATCATAGCTCAATTGCACCTACTGGCACTATATCCTTATCATTAGCCAATAATGTATCCAATGGTATTGAGCCTAGCTTTGCACATCACTATTCTAGAAACATTATTAGAGAGGGTAAGAAGACTAAAGAGAAAGTAGATGTATTCTCTTATGAGTTATTAGCTTATAGAGAATTGATTAATCCTAATGCAATACCCTACAGTGAAAAAGAAGAAGAGAAATTGCCAGATTATTTTATCTCATCTGAAACTATTACTATAGAGCAGCATGTTAATATTCAAGCTGCTGCACAAAAATGGATTGACTCATCTATATCTAAAACAGTGAATGTACCTACTGATTATCCCTTTGAAGACTTTAAAAAGGTTTATATATACGGCTATGATAGTGGGCTTAAAGGAACTGCTACTTTTAGATTTAACCCTGAAGTTTTTCAAGGCGTTTTAGTAAAAGAATCTGATTTAGAAAATACTATTTATCAGTTTACATTGGAAGATGGTAGCATAGTAGAGGTAAAGGGTAATGAAGAAATAGAATATGATAATGAATTGCATTCTGCTGCTAATTTATTTGATGCTTTAAAAGAAGGCTATTATGGTAAGTTTTAAAATCATTCCTAATAAAGAGAGTTATTGGATACATTTAAAGACTAATAACATTTATCAGGTTATTGTAGTAACTAACTTAGAGGCAGAAAGACAGGAAGAATATCCAGCCACTGTAGTCTATAGACGATTAAAGGATAATACCTATTGGTCTAGACCACTTAGTAAATGGTTTAGTTCATTTACTTTGCATCCAGCACCTTTGAAAGTATATGAAGAAGAAATGAAAAAGAAATAAAGAGACTATTAATACTAGAGTATCCTAGGATACTCTAGTATTTTTTATCTATACATTATCTAATAGATGTTAGTATATTGGAGTAAATTTATGGCAAAGAAAATACTATATCTTAATGGAGGATATATAATAGGAGAATGTCAAAAATGTAGAAAAGCTGGTAGAGTATTAAATGAACATACTCCAGTGGGTAAAAAGAAAGGTAAACGACTTTATTGCAATGAATGTTTAAATGATGTTCTTGAAGAAACTATTAAACAAAACTTAAGTGGAAATAAAGATGAAAGAAAAAATTAATGAATTAAGAATTAAACTATATAATAAATTATTTAAATGGATACATTCTATATTGCCAAACCAGGACCATTCTAGAACAGTATTTGTAATGGCAGGTGGTGGAGTATATCAGTCTGAGTGGGTTGGGTATATTACTGATAGAGAGTATATTGAACCCAATGTCTATATAATAAAGGTTTTATCCTTTGATAGTATAGACAATGGAATGCAATTGTTTACCTTTAAAGTAGACTTTAATAAAAAGGTTAGAAAGAATACCTATCTAGTCACAACCTTTGATAGGGTAAGTAATGCATCATTGGAAGTAGAAATAACATTTTGTAAACCCTTTGAAAGTCATAAAGAAGATTTAATTAAGATTATGACAAACTGTATGATTGAAAGTGGAAATGTTGGGATGTTTGATAATGCCTTTGAACACTCCAACGGTATTCAAGATTTAGTAAATGCTGCTAAACGAATTAAAGCAAGTGGTAGAAGATTGGAGCTAGATACTCATGCCGACAGCCAGTGAACTCAGCACAATGAGTAGTCGAATAACAAAGTTAATGTTGGAAGAGCCTGCTACACTAACCAATAAAACTCTATTTATCAGCAAAGAAGATTATCCGAATTCTCTTTATGAAACAAAACTGTTGCCCTTTATGATATCGTTAAACAAACACGATGTTGAAAATGGTCTATTAAATATTCATAGACTCAAAACAAGACAGACTGTTAAAGATATGCCGCCTCCGGATTTCTATTTTGTTGAAGATGATATTGACGCAGAAAGATTTGCTGAGCTGTATATTGGGTTTGCAAATAACCTATTATCCAATAGGTACTTTAGGTTAAAGCAGTATTCTTTTTTTAAAAAATCTGATTCTGAAGAGTATATAATTAATGATCCCTTTAAAGCATTAGGGTTTGTTAAAGCAATGTATTACCTTGCTAATCCTCTTGAATTAAATAGAGTAAAAGGAGTGATGAATACTCTTAGTTTATATGCCAATTATTATCAACCAGTTATTGTCACAATAGACTCCTACAGTAGCTATTCTCAAGGCTCATCTATTAACGCTGGATATAAAGAGGTTATCACAACCTGGGATGGTTATCAAGTTTCAGTTAGTAGAAATTCTTTTCCAAGACTGTATAATAAAACTAAGCCGGTTAAGGAACCTGTGAAAACAGATAACTGGAAGAATTTAATCAAGAAGATAAAATGATAATAATCAAGAAATTATTAAAGTTAGATAGTGTAAGGCAGTATGAAATTGAATTAAAACCGTTTAAAATTTAAAGGAGAAAGAAAATGGCAAAAATAATTAAAGAATTATCAAAGGTTAAATATTACCATTGTGTTTATGGTATTATTCCAGGATTAGTTGAAGAAAAAGCTGATAAGTCATGCAGAGTGCATACCACGATTACATTAACCCATGGACATTCTTGTACAAATGAAGAAATGTTTTCTTTGGAACTGATAGTCCATGAAGATGCGCTAGAGCTCATCACTGATAAGGAACAAAAAGATTTATATGAAAAATTGAAATCTACTTTAAAGGCTAAATTAACAAATGGGCCAAAGACAGTTAGCGCTGAACCTGAAGTTAATATTGAAACTAAAGGTATAATAACTATTGATACTAATAAATACATTAGATTTAAAAACAGTGAATTAGCATATGAAGAAAATGAACGCCAGCTAGTTCGTATTGCTGAACCTGTTTTGGAAGTGGGTCTTAATACCATCAATGTTAGATATTGGGTTACCACAGTATATCGTGATTTATCTATTGGGCAGAATGAAGTGTGGATTACAGAAGATTGTAACTTACTTAAATTGCCCCATAGTTCAGAGGAACTAATGGAGTCAGAAAATATGATTGCTAGAGATTTTAATTATAACTTAAAGTAAACATAGTACCATACAGTGATCCTAGGATCACTGTATGGATTATGCTCGTTTTTTTTTTGTTTTAAATCACCCTATAATAACTACTCATTACTAAATCTACATAATTTTTAGTTTCTTCAGATTTCTTACTAGTAAAGCTCTTTAAACACCCCATAATCGCTCTGTAATCGCCACTACGACATTTTTTCTTAGATCTGGATATATTACCTTCCCCAGCATTATAACTCGCCAGAACTAATTTAATGCGGTTTTCTTTATTATCTATATTTCTCCAAAAATTATCTAAATAATTAAAATAAGTGGCAGCTGCATGAATAGATTGATGAGGATCTTTTATTTTATTTAATTTCTTCTTACTGATTTTCTTTATGTTATTCCAAGTCTTTGGCATAAGTTGACAAAGTCCAATTGCACCTTCTTTAGATACTGCATCATACTTTAGTTTTGATTCTACAGTGCAGACTACTTTGAGTAGCCGATAGTCAAGTGAATATTGGTTACTCGACTGTTTAAATGAATCATCGTATTGTTTATTGGCATTAAAGATCGAAAGTACTTCTGTCACTTTGCTTTCATTCTTTATAAAAGATACGACGTGACTACTATGTTGTTTCTTCGTTGTTATTGATTTCTGTATAGGTGCTGAAAAGACAGCACTACTAAACAGTAGGATTAATAATCCGATTAACTTTTTCATAATCAAGTCTCTTAAATTAGGAACATATCAGATGCGTTAGATACCTTTTGAGTATCTAACGCATCTGATACATTGTTAGAACGTTTTTATACTACGATATACTTATCTTCTTTGACAAACTCTTCTAGCTTAAATAAAGCTATTTTATTATTTCTGTTAATGAAGTAGGCCTCCTCGCCAGCAGCTGTTCCATAGATAGGACCAGCAATACCTTTAAAGAAAGATACGCTAGGAAAAGATACAGGAGATATTGTTTTTCCACTATCTAATAATTTAATCGCTTCTTCAAAGGTATAAGTTTGGTTTTGCTCATACATTTTTTGTTTTAAAAGATAGCCTTCTAATTCCCATATTTTCTCATAAGCTTTTTCTCTGGCGTATTTCTCACCCATTGCTTTATTAAAAATGGTAGCATCAACACAAGACGATTCACCTGTTACCACAAACCCGTTTAGCAATGTTAAGGCACAATGAGTGATAGTAGTACCTATAACGCGACTATATTGCTCGTCAATGATAATACTATCAATATGCTCTTTAGTAACTGTATTAGCCATGCCGTAGGTTAAGCCACTTACTTGACGATTGTATTTTTCAAACTCGACCTTTGGGCACCAAGATAAATAACCATCTGGGTATTTAACCTGATAACCTAGAGCACCCACTGGATGTACACCGCGTCTATCTTCTTCAGTCGCTGCTCTTTCAAAAGCTTCTACTAATTTAACACCGATGTATTGTTTATATTCTGACATTTATTAATTCCCATTTAGTGAGTTAAAGACTGCCTTTTGGCACAGTATTAACTCACCTCATAAATTTTAATTACAGGTAATAGATACACTAATTGGGCTGAGTACAGTATTGACTTCTGTTAAAATGCCCCCAGCTAATAGTGGGTCAGTACAGTAAGTTAATACACTACCTTTAATAGCGGTTAACTGTAGTTTAGAAAAAGGTTTTAAAGTAGGTAAGTTAACTGTACTAATAACTTGTTGTGGACAACTTATACTTAAGGTATTAGGTTTAATTTCAGAATTAACCATATTTACTAAAGCAACTACTCTAGTATCTTCTGGTTGACTACAGATAGTTTCAATAGCTACTTTATTAATAGCTGTAATGGTTGGGATAATTAAAGCTTCTTCTTTTTTAATTAGAGAATCTGTTACTGAACAACTTGCTAAAAAATTAACAAAATTAGCAATAATCATAAGCTTAATAAATTTTTTCATATTTTTCAATATCCAGGTAATTAAAGGTTAAAACAAATTACTTCCAAACTAATGTATTCCAATAACTTAAAGAAGGCGCACCTACTTTAGCAAAATAGCTATTGTTATACATATAAAAATTACTCATATAAACCCAGCTATTATTAACATAGACCATGGGTTTACTCGTATATGTATTACTAGGTGAAATAGGTATAGTAATAGTAGGCATTCCCATTCTACCAGCCGTTTGACTATAGAGTCTAGGCCTTGGAAATTGATAATACTGAGTATCAGTATAATTGCTCTTATCAGATAAACCCCATTGTCCACTGGATGCCCACTGTACACTACTTTCCCATTGGTTATAAACAGCGGCATCTAGATCACAGTTACTCATCATAGGCAACATGGTATTAGTCCACCAATTAAATTGCTGTAATGATAGATTATAAACAGTGTTAGTGGGTGCATCTTCTTCAAAGCATAACTGCATAATAGCTTGTAGCATTAAAGGGCTAGGTCCGGCACTACCGAATCCTCCTTCATACATACAAATAAGTGGACTGTATAGATCGCCTGTACTGTCTCTACCTAATACGCCATTACTGCCAGTGCTAATAGTACTGGATAAAATACCTATTGCTGCTGCTGTTTCTTGACTAGTCTGATTATTTAAAGAGGTTGCAAAGATAGGCTCTAATTCTTCTTTAGTCCAAGGCCACTCATTGGGAGATGCTGCTAACGTATTAGCATTAACTGTTGCATCACCTATAATGTCATAATAGCCTGCAGGTGTAATAACATCATACGGAATATTAAAGTCCGCAGTACAGTAAGGCAATGCAAAGGACCATATTTGAGAAGTAATGGATTGACTACCCTGCATGGTACTTAAACATCTAAATAATCGTCTTTTTTGATTCTTAGGATTATCCCATAGTCTTGGAGGATTGAGTTTATTCCTACAGCCGATAAATACATTAGCAAAGATATTAAATACTTTTTGAGATAAAATAGCATATGCAAACATGTGATTATACCATAGCAAATTAGGTGGATTTGAATATACCTTAGTGCTATCATACCCATAAAAGGTAGCCGCTTGAGTAATCCAATAACCAGGTCCTAGTCCACCATTCCACTGCTCATTGCCATATTCAATATAAAGTCTTAATGAGGGATCTAAAGTACTTTGAAATAGATTAGCAATATACCAATAATAAGCATCCCCATCCGAGGAATAAACGGGTATGTTAATCCAGCAATCTTTCTTAACTAAATTACACAAGCCAATAATAACAGATAAGGGCACCATATTACCATTAGCCCATGATACATGAGACTCAGTAGTTAAACTATTAATAGATGTTAAGTACTGATAGCTATTACCTGCCATCCAGTCTAGAAATCTTAAGCATTTAAAATCAGCTAATCTATTAATAAAATCTGGATAAAAAATATCACCAGCATTAACTAAATCAGCATATTGAGTTTCAAAGACTTTAATATTTCTAACATAGTTTCCATTGTTATTAGGATTACTACTTTTAATGATAGTAAAAATACCTGTCTCAGAGTTTAAAGCAGTATAACCTTGCAGTGTTAAATTACCATTAGTATCATAGCCTCTATAGTATTTAAAACTAGCGGATGTCTTGGTGTTAGCCGTATAGTTTTGACCACCCCAAGGGATAGTTACCTTATTATGATTGCTAGTATCTATCTTACAGATAAAGCCATTTCCAGTACCACCCATTAAAGTATTATCTACTGTATAAACAGTATTTGCATCGCCTCCAGTAGGCGCTGTAGTCACAAAAACTGCTGATACATACTTTGCATAGTAATCCACACAAAGTGTTGCCACGGGCATTACAGAAGGCCGTGTGCCACTACTATAACTTAAGGTAATATTAGTATAGGTAGTAAAGGCAGCACTACCACTGGTATCGACGTAATATAAGGCACTATTTGAAGTAGAAGATATTAAAGTGGCAGGATACTGTTTAGGTAAAATAGCTACATCGGTCTCTAAGGCAACAATGCCCTCGCCATCCCAAGTAACTGTATAATAACCTGTTGGTAAAATAGGATGATTCAGCTGTGCTACTGGATTTAAAAATAATAAAAATGATATTGGTGTTGTTCTATAGACTAAAGAATATAGATAATAACCAACCGGTAAGTTTCTAGGATAACCATCTGAATCTAAATTCAAAATAGTATAATCATCTATAAGCTCTGCCTTAATACCATATTGACCACTACTGTTTCCTGTAAAGGGAGTATCAACTACCCAAGTAACCAAGTTAGTCGTGTTATTAACAGTAAAAGAAACTACTTTAGTATTGTTGGCCACATTAGTGCCAATTAATAATCTAACTAAATTAGTGGGATCAAAACTCCACCAACTATCACCATTATTACTAGGGGAAGTCATCGTCGTTGAACCCGTAGTAAAGACTACACCATTTAATATTAGACGAGTACCTAATACATTACTAGAAGTATCAATGTTATTAACCGATAAAGATCTATAGAGTCTCCAGAGTGTAGTCGACTGAGCAGGCCATGTGCCAGTTGGATCATTTACAGTGAGTACAGGACTTGCATTACTTAACTTCATTAAATTAAGAAATATTTTAGCAGTTCCATAATAACTACAACCTGCTACATCTATACCAATGTGATGATGAGGATATTCATCTTCAGCTAATATTCCACCTGAGGTTATCTTGCTAGGGCCATTAACATGTTGCAGTGTATGTGAGCTATTATAAACTTCTGAGTCAATACCTGGAAAGCTATAGGCATATAACTGATAAGGATCAGGAAAATATACTGAAGGCACAGTCCCTTCATTAATCATTATTCCATAGATGTAATAACTACTGTATAAAGGTGACCATGGCGTATGAATACCATCATTTGGATTAGTAGGCATAAAAGCTGTAATAGTCCAGGAATTAGTATTCTGAGTAAATAAAGGTCCTGCATTATTCCCAGGTCTATCTAGAAAATGAGTTAAGTTATTCATAGGTAGAGTAGCTGTAAATGGTAAAGATACCCTAGTCCAGACATTGGGTAGGATACTGATATTAGTAGGTGTAGTCTTACTACTATTATCATAAATCCTAATACCACCATAAATAGATAAATAACCGGTAAAAAAGAAACCATAGCCTACGGGCTTAGTTAAATCTTGATTAACAGAGTCATAAAGGCTATAAGCCTGAGTAGATTGATATCTCCAGGTATCCCCAAATAGGGTACCATAGAACTGGAATATCTTAACCACCTTAGTACCATCTTTCATTGGGTAAATAACAGCCCATGCTGTAATAGAAGCTAGTTTAGTAGAATCTAATGCAACAATTGTATTTCCATTGCCATTTACATACGAGTAATCGGCAGCATATTTAGCCCATAGATCATAATTGTAGCTACTGGTATTGGGATCATACGCTAATTCTTGATAGATTAAAACAGATGATTTAATATTAGCAATTTCAGTAGGTAGACTCGTTGCTGTAGAGATATCATAAACGGTACTATTAGTCCAGCCTTGTACTAACAGACTAGTAGAGCCATTATTACTAATGGCTCTAATTTGGTCAGCTCGTTTAGTAAACAATAACTCATTAGTAGGTATTACATTAGGAATACCCATGTCATTGTATAAACCTGCATTATTACTATCATTTTGTAAAATGATAGAATAACTACCATTTAATGTTTTCCATGATGGATCAGCTAAATTACCTTCAGAGCCTTGAACCTGTAAACCTGTATTCCAATTACCACCTGGACTTACTGACATAGTTCCTGTTAACGGTAAGTACTTAGACATTACCCAACAGGAAATAACATATTGTTTTCCTATAGTTAAAGCAGGCAATAGATTCCAAGATAAAGGTGTGCTAAAATAACTACCAATTAACGTAGGATCATTAGGCGCTTGTATTAGATCAGCAGCATTGCCTAAGTAAGCTGGGTTATTAACAATATCGGCAGGCGGCGTCGCTACGTCATTAATGATCTGTGTTCCAACACTTGTATTAACAGTATATAAGAAAGCATTGTTAACTAACTTACCGATAGTATTTCCCCATGGAAAATAGTTTTTCCCTAAGTAAGTAGTCTGTGCTAATCTATAAGGGTCAAAAGGTACTGTTGTTAGCTCATGATTAGAGTTGTATAAATCAATAGATGGGAAGCGGGTATCACTAGCTGAGTCATCATCTATTCCATAACCATTAAAGTTATATGAAAATAAATAAGGCTCTAAATAAGAAATAGGTACATTACCTAAGACATTATTAAACCCATAAAACACAATGCTAGTAGCACCTGTCATATAGACAACTAAGGTAGCTGCATTACTGCTAATATTAGCAGGCACAGTATAGGTATAAGTGTAAGTAGTCCAAGCCGTTGCTGCGGTTACAAAGTTATCATAATTGGTTTGATATCCACTGGTAGCTGTATTATTTAAATAAAGATTAGTACTTAAGTTATTAATACTTACCCTTAAGCGCAGTGCAAAGCTACTACCATTAGGATTTATTCTGTTAGCACTAAAGGTTAATGTATAGGTAGCTCCAGCAGACACTGTAATAGCTTTACTAACACCGCCATAACTACCTGTATCTGATACGACTAGGCTAGTTAATTTAGAGGTATTACCAGGATTCTCATATAGACTATTAGTAATAGTTAATCCAGCTTGAGAACCAATCGTGCCTACTGCTATGCTAAACCCAGATCCTTTATTTCCAAGCAGTGTATTACTGCATGTAAAGGTAGTGGTAGTGCTCGTAATGCCAGAACCATTAGTGACTAGAGTAACAGAAGATACTGATCCATTATAAACAGTAATATTTACAACAGGACATGTTGTAACAGCTGTACCTGAGTTATAAACTAATTGTACGTTATTATAAACACCGTCCGCATAACCACTACCTGCTACTAAATTATTTAATGCAGTGACTGTATTTAGAGTAGATTTAGTATAAGTCCATTTAGTTAAATCATAAGAGTCTGGAAAGGGCAATAAATTGTAATTATGTACCCTATACCTAGCTGGATCAAATGGTGTAGTAATCAGATTACCTGAGCTATCCTTTAAATCAATAGAGACCGTATTACTCAGTACAGTATCATCATCCATACCTAACATGCCATAAGACATATTGGTTTCAACATAGCCAGTATTACTAGTATCCAGTACCCCGCCCCAAATAACGACTTGAGAGGCATTAGCTATTTGCGGGTAAGGCGCACTAATATTAATAGTAACACGAGTAGTGGATGTATTAACAAAAGTACTAGGCGTAGTCAAATTCCAAACTATTCTGGTATAAGGTGTTAATCCAGTTAATGCAGAATGACTAATACTAAACCCACTACCTGTTCCACCAATAGAAGAAGGCGCTACTGAATATAGTGTAGTAATATCCCCACCGACTGGATTATTTACCAAGGCTACATTAACCACTTTACCTGCAGTCACTGTAATGTTAGCCGTAGGTAGGGTAGTAACAATAGTACCTGAAACATAAGTTAAAGTAACATTAGGATAAACAGTTGTACATAAAGGTGTATAACCGCCTCCACCTATTATAGTGGAGGTACTAGCGCTATAAGTAAATCCAGATCCAGTCCCACCTAATAGATTGCTAGTAGCTGTATAAATAGTTGTGTTATCACCGCCGGTAACTGGTGTTACAATGGTAACTGTACTAACACTACCATTAATGACTTTAATATTGGCAACGGGATAAACGGAAGGTGGCGTACCAGAGACTAAAGTTAAGGTTACATTGTTATAAGTAGCTTCTTGATAAGAAGGTGTATAGCCACTACCTTGAGTAAAAGTAGTGGGTGAAGATAGATACTTGGTGGTTGCTGTTGTTGTAGTGCCTGTATTAGAATCCCAGTAAATGCTATTAACACCTTGAGTTAGATTTAAACTAAAACTAACATATTTACCAATCGGCGTATACGTGTAAAAAGAAAACCAATAAGTAGTGTTTGGCTGGAGAATGATATCCTCATATAACCCACCATAGGCATTAATATCGGGTACTATTAAATCAGCTAAATTATCTGTTCCAAATGGATTTTGAGCAATGTCCTTATAAATAGTAAAGCATGGTACACCACCTGTCGTTTTATTAAAAGACCACAGATTAAACGATGTTGGGTTTAAGAGTAAATTCATAAATCCTACCAAAAAATAAAATTAATTATAATCTAAAAATACCCTTTGTGGTATCCCATATTACCTGTATGTCAAACCCATTAGTGCCTGCACCAATACCTTCCCCTGAATCCATTAAAGCGATTAATGGGCAAGCTTGGTTAGCTAATATTTGAGAGCCATAAGAGCCTTGTAGTGGTGCACCATTAATATTAGCTAAGTTATAATCTTTAAAGATAGCTAAAAATCCAATGGTTTGGTTTCCAGATAACGCTACAAAGTTAAATTGACCTGACGAAAAAGCACCGGCTAATGATCCAACACTGGTTACTTTATTAGTGAGTGTGATAATAGGCTGACTGCCCGTTAATACATAACTAGCAATATCATTAAAGGTAGAATGAGTAGTTAGAGCAATAGTACCGCCTGGATAGCTAGGTGATAGTGCAGCGCATTTAATATTATCATTTAACCAATCTATTTGTTTAGTACCAAAGGCAATTCTAGCAGAATCATATTTTGAATTCATAATGTTTATCTCACTAAGTTAGTAACTGAATATAATAAATAATCTAAAGCAATGTAATCAATGCTGGTAGTTGAAGTACTGTAAGCTGATAAATAAACTCTCATTGGCATCGCATTAGTGCTGGGTATATACTGAGCTAAAGCAGCAGCTGTTGTTCCATTAGCTGTTCTAATGGCAGCAACTGTACTACCCCCACCATTAGCACTTTGCACACCTACTAGTGTTAATGTATTAGTAAATACTACAGTATCACTACTGTTTAAAATGTTATAGGCAATGCTAATATCCATGTCACCACCGCTAGGATAAGTAGTCGTTATTACTATCTGGAATGTATACCAGACATTAGCTGATACTGTAAAAGTAGTAGATGTGTGAACATTTGTATTATAGTTTGGCAAATAAGGACTACCAGAGTGATTACAATAACCGGTAAATACAGCGCCTGTATTTTTAAAGTAAATACCATTAGTAGAAGATCCACTGGTATTACCATCATAAATACCAAAAATAAATATCTCATTAGATGATGGTAGAGTTGGGAACATCACTTGATTTTCATAGGTATAAACTGTTGGGTTAGTGGTATTAGCTGTAGGAAATATCATTATTTCCTTATCTGCCCAAATACCATTTCCATTACCACTCGTTCCAGAGTTTAAAGTCACTACACCAGGATGATTAGGGTCTATATAAGCTGTACTAGCTCCTTGCCAGTAATTGCCGTATTGATTAATCAAAGAAAAGGGTGCAAAAGTAGTATTTACCGAACTAATGAAATCACACATTAAAGTGGTGGATGTTCTAGTAAAACCACCTGAAGCACCTGCTGGTCCTGTAGCACCGGTAGCACCTACCTGAGTAATAGAGATTGGTTGTATAGCTTGATAAATGGTAATACTATCTGACATGGTAATAACTAGCTTAACTGCATTACTTGCTAAAGCTGAGTTAAAGTTACTGGCTAATGTAGGTGTAAACGTAGCGGCAGTGCTTGTACCCGATAATAAACTATTAGCACTATTAGGAATACTCCAAGCTATTGTATAATTGCTAGAATTAACAGTAGCTCCATTTTGCGTAAAGGTAAAACTAAATGCTTGTATGGCAGGTGCAAAGCTAGTGCCTGCTGCATTATATAAAAAGCTAGTCGTGTTACTAGTAATAAATAACTGAGTAGTAGGACCTGCTGCACCATTACTACCTATTGATCCATTAGTGCCATTTGCACCATTAGTTCCTAATTGAGTAATGGAAATAGGCTGAGTGACCACATAAGTACCAGAACCATCATTCATTGTAATAGTTAGTGTAATAGCATTATTACATTTAGTCGCATCAAAAGTACTATTTAAAGTAGGTGCAAAGCTAGTGCCTGTAGTTGATCCACTCACTGTAAATAAACTATTCGTAGGATCTGACAATGCCCAAGCTATTGAATAAAGTGAAGAACTTACCGCTACCCCATTTTTTGTAAATACAAAGGTATAAGGAGCTACAGAGCTTGGATATTTAGTACCATTATTTGGGTTATAAGTAAAGGTAGTATAACCCCCTGTAATATATACTTGAGTAGAGGGTCCAGCAGGTCCAGTCACTAAAGTACTCGGATCAGTTGGATTAATCCATACATCACCAAAGACAGGCGTGCTAGGCTGAGTACTGGTTACAAAGACTCTACTGTTCATATAGTTTAATCTAGAATCATTCCCTTGACAAAAAGTACCAGCCGTTGTACCATACGTAGGTGTAACGGTACCACTGGTATTTATTAGTCCATTAGTAAAGGTTAAATTAGCAGAAGCATGAGAGGATACATAGTTAATTGCACTCACTAAATCGGTTGTAGCGCCTGGCAAATTAGCCATTGTACCAATCTTTGTATTAACAGAAGTTAAAGAAGTGTTAACTGAATTAATAGCTGAAATAATACTCGTTGCACTGACAGTTAGATTACTTAATAAACCAATAGCACTATTTCCACTTGTTTCAAAAATAGCAATCCTATTACTGAGAGCTGTATCCGCATTCGTTCGACTAGCCGTTTCTGCAGACAGTGTGGAGGCAGAAGCTAAGCTACCTAAAGAACTAGTGCTAGCATAATTAGCTAAAGTTGTTGATAAGCTACTAGAGGTAACATAATTGGCTGAACTAGCAGTAATGCTATTTATTGCAGCAACAATACTGGATGCGCTATTAGTCAATGTAGATAAAGAACCTATTGCGCTGCTGCCAGATTCAAACACAGCTAGTCTATTACTTAATGTAGTAATCGCAGAGCTGCGGTTAGTAATCTCACTAGATAACGAAGAAGCTAATGCATAACTAGAAAGTGTAGAAGTTAACCCACTAGAAGTTACATAACCTGCTAATGTAGTTGCTAAAGATGTATTAGAGACTAAATTACTCGTGTTTACGTTGCTTCCACCACCATTAGCAAAGTAGGTATTTAAAGTAGTGTTAATGTTATCAATGGAGGTAACCATTGACGTAGAAACATTATAGGCTGCTAATACACTAGTTAATTGAGAATTAATGTAACTAATAGCTGAAACAATAGTTGATGTGCCATTAGGTAAATTATTTAAATTACCTGTTAGACTACTAACATAGTTTACCAAGCCTAGAGTGGATGGATAATCATTGCTATTAACATTAGATAAAATAGCATCTACCTTATTAGATAGACTCTCTTTAGTAGTAATAGCATTTTGTAAAGATTGAATATTGGGTACTTGTATTGAATTAATGGTTGTTTGCAAACCAGCAATCGTACTATTAAATGTAGTATTTTGTACATTAAATAGATTTAATAGGTCTTCAAATTTCTGATAGAGTATATCGGTTGTACTCATGATTAGAGTTCCTTATAAGAGTTCCATACATAGAATTTTGTAAACATAATGAGCATAGAGAGGATTAATCCTCTCTATGCTCTATTTATAAAGCTTTTATATTAAACGCCAGTTACTGCCATTGCTAATGACTCTAATAGCAGTATTTGTAGCTACTGTATTAGTCGTACTACCATTGATAGTTTGGCTAGAAGTCGTATTAACAGTAATATTTCCAGAACTACTATTGTCAATGGTAAACTTCTTACCTGTATTATTGACTGCTGTAGGTAGCGTAATGGTAACACCTGATGCTGTTACTTCTACATGTCCATTAGCAACAGTTAAAGTGGTATTAACTGCAACACTAGCATAAGCCATTGCATTAATATCATTTTTAACCCACGTATTAGTAGCGGTACAGATATAAAGATAGTTACTATCCCAACAGAAAGTACCTGCGGTACCAGTAGCAGATAAACTAGCAGGTGTCTGAGTGGTACTAATACTTAACTGATTACCAGCAATATTTAAAGTGCCTGTAAAGTAATTAGCAGTAATACCAGAGCCACCAATAGTCACTGTATTAGAACCTGCTCCAGTTAAACTCGTACCAATGACTATTTCATTGACTGCACCAATAGCAGAGGCTGAGTTACTAGCGCCAATATAAATATTGTTATTACCCGTTGTTAAGACTAAACCAGTATTATAACCAATAGCTACGTTTGCATAACCAGTCGTTAAAGCAAATAATGTTTCATATCCTACCGCTACGTTATTATACGCAGTGGTAGATACATACATTGATTGATAACCAAACCCCGCATTATTAGCAGCAGTGGTACTAGCATTTAATGTATTTGTGCCAAAGCCGCAGTTATAGTTACCTGAAGTATTGTTAAATAAAGTACTAGAACCCACAGCAGTGTTTGATCCACCGCCAGCAGTTTTCTGCAGTGCACTGGCACCAACTGCTGTATTGTTGGAACCCGTTGTTAAGTTTAAAGCACTAAAACCCACCGCTGTGTTTGAACTTGCAGTAGTCATTGTAGTTAATGTACTATACCCTACAGCAGTATTATTACTACCTGTGGTTGACTTAGTTAAACTATTATAGCCTACGGCAACACTGGCAGCAGCAGTGGTTGCTAAAGCTAATGCGCTATAACCAAATGCAGTATTAACACCACTCGTATTAACATTTAATGCATTATAACCAAAGGCTGTAGCGCCAGTTGCTGTATTAACGTTTAATGTACCTACACCAAATGCCGTACAGTTAGTACCAGTATTTCCAGTTAAACTATTATAACCAAAAGCTGTTAAAGTAGTTGTACTGGTCGCATTACCTATTTTAATAGTAGTGGCTGCACTACCAATGTTTAGAGTGGTCACAGCACTATTAAATAAACTACCTGTAGTGGCAGTAGTAGAAATAGTACCACCTGTATTAATAGTAGAGGCTGATGCGCCTAAGTTTATAACACTGCTGGCAATCATGCTAGTGAATAGATTTACAGTACCACTGGTTAAACCAGTAAATAAGTTTAATATACCCGTAGTGGTAGGTGATGCTAGAGTTACAGTACCCGCAGCAGTGCCATTAAAATTAAAAGTATTACCAGTAATTGCACCGCCAAAGGTAGCGGTTAATGCAGCGGTCGTATTTGTTCCAGCCGTTAATGTGGTTAAATTAGCACCAGCAATAGTGTATGTTGCAACATTGGGGAATAATGAAATACTGGTTTGATTTGTATTAATACTAGGTGTTGTACCATTTAAATTAATAGCTGATCCATTCGCCATCGTTAAGTTAGTACTATTTAGATTTAATGTACCACCTGATACACCCATGTTAATAGTGGTTGCTGCAACACCTAAACCTAATGTACCTGTAGCCGTTGGAAATAAACTAACCGTATCGGTAGCTGTAGTAACATCTATTAAGGCAGTGGTTTCATTAAACAGTAGATTACCAGTTAATGTACCGCCAGATAGCGGTAAATAACTACCACCAGCACCTGCCGATACTAAACTATTAATAGCTGATACAATGGAAGAGGTTGCTGATGTATTTAAACTAGTTAATGCACCAATAGTTGTATTAACTGAATTAATAGCAGATGTTCTAGTACTAGATTCCGCACTAATAGCCGAAGCATTACTATTTATGGCTGAATAGTTACTATTGATAGCATTAACAATAGAGGTATTAGTAATGCCTGCTGTTAAAGCACCTAAAGACCCAATAGTAGTATTAACTGCCGATATTGCACTAGAACGATTAGAAACCTCAGTTGTTAAATCAGCCTGTAGCGCATAGTTAGATAAGTTTACTGTACCACCACCACCAACAGCTACACTATTAATAGCAGCTACAATAGAGGTTGCGGAAGTCGCTAAACTACCTAATGATCCAACGATTGCATTTAAGTTATTAATAGCCGCTACTATTGAGGTGCCTGTGACTGCACTATTTAAACTAGATAATGCGCCAACTGCTGATGCACCACTTGATTCAAATACAGCTACTCTATTACTAATGGCGGCGGTGGCTGCTGTAGTGGTATAACCACCTAGAGTGGTCGTTAAAGAACTAGAGGTTACATAATTGCTTAAATCAGCATATGTAGCTATTGTTTCTTTAGCAGTGGCACCGCCTAATACTAGTTTATTTAAGGTGCTATCAAAATATAATGAGCCCAGTGCATAAGCTGGTGCAGCTAATGTAGTATAACTGGTTGGATAAATTAAACCATAAAGGTAAGTAGCCGTAATTGCACTACCACCAATAGTCACTGTATTAGAACCTGCTCCAGTTAATCCTACACCAATAATAATTTCATTGGTATCGGTAGCAGCTAATGTATTTGAGTTATAACCCACAATAATGTTGTTAGTACCTGTGGTTACGGTCGATCCACTATTATAACCAATAAACGTATTGTTATTGCCACTAGTTACTAATAAACCTGTATTATTACCATAACCCGTATTATACTGAGCAGTGGTTAATGCAGGAAAACTATTATAACCAAATGCACAGTTATAAGCACCTGATGTAGCTAAGTTTAATGCATTCATACCGAAGGCATTATTTTGAGACCCGCCAGATAGAGTATACAGTGCACTATTCCCACACGCTGTGTTACCACCTGCGGTAGTGACTTTAGCCAGTGAGTTATAACCAAAGGCTGAGTTATTAGAGCCTGATGTTACGGTAGATAAACTATTATAACCAAAAGCAGCATTATTAGTACCAGTAGTTAAAAGTGTTAAAGCCTGATAACCAAAGCCTGAATTATTATAGCCAGAAGTACTTGTTTTTAGTGTATTATAACCTACTGCCGTATTGTTATAGCCTGAAGTAATAGCTTGCATAGACTGATAACCAATAGCAGTATTAGCTACTGCACTGGTTGTACTAACTGCTAAAGCATTATGCCCAATAGCTACTAATCCACTATTGGCAGTATTAGCATTTAAGCTATTATATCCAATAGCTATATTGTAGTTACCCGTTAAATTAGCAGCGCCTGATAAATAACCTAAATGAATATTACTAGAGCCCGCAGTATTCGCATAAAGGCTATTATAACCTAAGGCTATATTGTAGTTACCTGTATTATTGGTATATAAGGCATTATAACCAATCCCTAAGTTATAAGTACCATTAGTGTTAGAAGTTAATGTATAACCACCAATACCTAAGTTATAGTTAGTGGTTGTATTAACCGCTAAACTATTATAGCCGATTGCTAAGTTTCCAGCACCTGTAGTATTAGCATTTAAAGCATTGTTGCCAAATGCAATGTTATAAGTAGCTGTAGTATAACCTGCTAAAGCATTGGCACCATAAGCTAAGTTACTAGCTACACTACCTAACCCTAGACCTAATGTAATACCATTGAATAAAAGATCCCCAGATGCTTTAACTCTTAGTTTTTCATTATTATTACCATCAGCAATTAATACAGTATTACTAGCTGCTAAAGTAGCATTATAAGTGCCGATAACAACATTATAGTTACCCGTGGTAATACCAGCTCCTGCTGTGTATCCAACGCCTAAGTTACCCACACCTGTGGTAATGCCTGATAAAGCTGAATAGCCAATAGCTGTGTTATTAGTACCACCTGTATTTGAATTCAGACTTTGATAACCTATGGCAGTGCAGCCAGATAATTGGTTATTACCTAACCCAATAGTAATGCCATTAATCAACATATCACCTGTCTTTTTAATAGATACTTTACTGGAGTTATTAAGTCTCCAATCTTGTATTAAGCTATTACCCTGACTAGCAGTATCTGTAAAGTTAAGTGTTAATCCAGTAAAGGTAGTCGACCCACTATTCCATGTAGAAGAAATAGTACCACCAGATAGTGGTAGATAATTGGCTAAGTCATCAAGACCAGCTAATGTGTATGATTTATCCTGGAGTGTAAACGTTCTAGCTGCAGTGGCATTATTAGTTAATTGATTGGTAAAAGTATTAGCTGTATTAACTAAGTTTAAATTATAACCGGTTAATCCGGCATATCCATCACTAGCATTTTTATGAGCAATATTTTCTGCAGTATAACCTAAGCTACCGCCTCCACTACCAATGATGCTATTAACATATTGAATAGCTGCTACTAAATTAGTGGTACTGTTAGGTAGATTAGCTAAATTACCAATAGCACTAGAAGACGCATAACTAGATAATGTAGTTGTTAAAGAACTAGAAGTTACATAACTAGCTAGCTGTGATGTAACATAGTTAATTACACCCGCTGTTGATGGATAATTAGTGCCATTGCCATTGTTAGCAATGGTATCGGTTTTGTTAGCTAATACTTCTCTGGTATTAATAGAGTTAGTTAATGTAGCTTCAATAGATTGTATAACAGGTAATTGCAGACTATTTAGATTAGCATTTAAATTGGCAATTGCTGATCCAAACGTACTGTGTTGTTGATTAAAAAGAGCAAGCAGTCGATCTGTTTTAGCCGATAAAGCTATTAGATCATTGTCGATATTATCAGACATATTGGATTTCCTATAGTAAGTTCCATACATAGAATTTTGTAAAAAATAAAACATAGATAGAGATACTAGAGTGGACATCCACTCTAGTATCTCAGTTATGAAGAGTTTTAGAAAGTAGTTAAAGCAATACGTTTCCACGTATTAGTAGCCGTACAGATATAAAGATAGTTACTATCCCAGCAATGATCTCCTTGTGTACCTGTATCAGAAGAGGTTGCAGGTGTTTTAGCAGTAGCAATATTCATTTTGTTACCATTAGTCGTAATAGTACCATTAAAAATATTGTTAGTAACTGATGAGTTACCAATAGCTACTGTATTAGAGCCTGAGCCATTCAAGTTATAACCAATAGCTGTTTCATTGGTTACAGCAGCACCTGATGCACCAACATTAGTACCTATATAAGTATTGTTAGAGCCTGTAGTCACTACCGCACCTGACTGATACCCTAGAGCTGTATTGCCTGTAGCAGTTTGCAATGTTGTAATGGCTACGGTAAACCCACTACCTGTTCCACCAATACTCGTATTAGCACAGGACATAACGGTAGTGGTATCTACAAATCCAGTACCATATGTCACTAAAGTAACAGATGTTACGCTACCTCCAGATACAGTAATATTAGCTGTAGGATAGGTTAGTGCTGTAGAACCAGAAGAATAGGTAAGCTGTACGTTAGTGTAAGTACCATTAGTATAGCTAGAACCGCCGACTATTGTGCCAACAGTACCAGCTTGACTGGTAGCATTAGTTAAAGCCTGATAACCTATAGCAGTATTATTAAAGCCGATAGTATTATATCTTAATGATGAGTATCCAACGGCAGTATTGGGGCTACCAGTTGTGGTATACTGCATAGCTTGCATACCTACTGAGGTATTAGCTCCACCAAAAGTATTATACTGAAGGCTGCCATATCCAATAGCAACATTATTAGAACCTATGGTATTAGCGTTTAAACTGTACATACCTAAACTAGTGTTAGAACCACCAGTGGTATTACTTTGCATTGAATTCCATCCCACTGCTGTATTGCTTGTACCAGTCGTACTACTATACAAACTTTGATATCCCAATGCGGTGTTTTGCACACCAGTTGTTAAAAAACTTAAACTATTAAATCCAATGGCAGTGTTATAGGATCCAGTTGTACTATTGGTCAATGCATTATAACCAACAGCTGTATTTAAGTTACCGGCATTAACAGTAGCTATTGTTACAAACCCGTTACTGCCACCAGCTTGTGTTACAGTAAAAGAAGTAGTTAAATCTACGCCTAAACCACCGGATACATAAGTTACAGCAGTAATAGCACCTGATGAAGTAGTTAAAGTAACGCTACATGTACTGGTAGGCTGAGTACCACCAGCAGATGCAGTTAATGTAGCAGCTCCATTAGAATATCCAGTACCGGCTACAATTATATTAAATGTAGCTGAAACACTAGTAGCACTCTTTAAAGCTGAATACCCTACCGCTGTATTACCACTACCAGTCGTATTACTATATAAAGCTTGATAACCAACTGCAACTGAGTTGTTTCCAGTAGTATTGTAATACAGACTTTGATAACCTACAGCGGTGGTATTATAACCAATAGATGTATTATAACCACTTTGTGACCCTATATTTACATTACTTCCAGCACCATTCAAAGTAGATGTTGCCACTGTAAACCCACTACCAGTACCACCGATAGAGGAAGCAGCACAGGACATAACGGTAGTGGTATCCTTAAAACCAGTACCATAAGTTAATAATGTAACAGACGTTATAGCCCCGCCTGAAACTACTATATTAGCTCTAGGGTAAGTAATGGCTGTAGAACCAGAAGAATAGGTAAGCTGTACGTTAGTGTAAGTACCATTAGTATAAGAACTACCGCCTACTATTGTACCTAAGGTAGCTACAGCAGTTGTGTTAGAATATCCACTATTATAGCCAAAGAAAGAACCATTTGAAGCAGTAGTATTAAGTTCGCCACTCTGGTATCCTACAGCAGTATTATAGCTACCTGTACTAGTATACTGCAGTGCTAAATAACCTAAAGCAGTATTATTATTACCTGTAGTATTTGACATTAATGCATTTACGCCGATGGCAGTATTAACAGAACCAGTCGTATTGTTTTGTAAAGATTGATTACCATAAGCTGTATTATTAGATCCAGTGGTATTAGATACTAATGAACTACTACCCACACTAGTATTTGCTGTACCGGTTGTGTTTGAATAAAGCGCATTATAACCTATAGCAGTTAAACTACTTGCAGTATTGTTAAACAATGCACTAACACCCATTGCAGTATTGTTTGTACCTGTTATATTAGTAGCTAATGTTTG